>Ga0209295_1000016_pt1 | contig 463544 bp, 419 predicted proteins | sample Porto_5metaG_FD_187428 | JGI IMG/M metagenome (GOLD analysis project Ga0209295, IMG submission 187428) | Marine algal microbial communities from Porto, Portugal - Porto_5 metaG (SPAdes) (version 2) | ecosystem: Host-associated > Algae > Red algae > Unclassified | place: Portugal: Porto...
CTGCACCGAACCGGGATGCTAATCGGCGTAGAAATTGCCAATCTGTCTCCCGATATTGGAGGGTCAAGGCCCCAAGCTTCGAACTTCCACTCACATAATCAATGACATCCGATTTCGGGTAAGCTTTCAGTACCTGGCGAATGACATCTTCGCAGTCTTGATCCTTGTTCTGAAATGAACGAATACGAGGTTCAATGTCCAGCAAATAGGAATAGGATACGGCCTCCAGTTCCAATATGTATATCCCCTGAACTCGGCGGATGCTGACATCCTGCACGAGTCCCTGGAACAGTTTGCGTACTTCCTGCCCCTGATCCCCAATCTCCACCAGGGACACCGTTTCATCCTGAGCCAGGATGTTCAGATCCCGATCTTGATGTTCTTCCGGGATGATGCCTTGTAGATACAGGCGGGCATGATCCCCTGCTTTGCGCTCGATACGCAAATCTTGTATATGCTGCAGCGTGTAAGGAGATATACATCGGATATTCCCCATACCCACAGCCGCTTCCACTACACTCATTGTCTCACTTCTTTCCTCTAGCAATGTCAGCACACGGAAAAAAGGACTCAGCTATATTCTAAGATGTACGTTACCTGATGTTACCGCCGAACCCGGTTGTGCCGCCTATGGAAGATCCGCCAAGCTCTTGACCATCATCTTCAATCTGGATGTAGCCTCCATAGAGGCACATGTTCATACAGGTGCTTAATAAGGCAGGTTCATTTTCGATGAGCACATCGGTTTTGCCATCCATCCACGGTGTAGACACGGACGGAATACAGGGTGCTTTCTGAACGCCCTCAATGTCGAATTCGCCGGTCTGCACGACAGGATTCAACTGACTTGTGCAATTTCCAAAAGGCATGATGTGGATCATGGGTGTTGCATCGGCCACATTCAGTTGTGCTTTTTCCTTCAAATGAACGCCGTGACTGTAAGGGATTTTCAATCGATTTAACTGTGTACCGCAAGAACAGCTTAAGATCGCTCCTGCCACAACATACGTTGGGCCCCCGGCCCCTTCATCCACAACATCGGGTCTTGTAGCGCCAATTGCTTCAGCCATTGTTTTTCCTCCTTCTTTGGACCTTCTCCCAGCTCATTTTTAAAGATTCGTTAATAGTTCGGCCTCTCGACCTGATCCACGCGTTGCAAACGCAAACCGATATAGTCTCGGCGTAAAATCGCTTCAGCCAACGCCAGATTCACCAAGATCACGGTTTCCTTCAAACGTTCGTCCGTCAACTGCACAATCGGCCAGTTCGTGCTGCTCAATCGTTCGCCATCGACCTGAAGTACGTTCAACTTGCCACTGCTGTCAAATGTACTGCTCATGGCTAATGCTTCCAGCTGTGGTAGCACCATGAACCAGTAAGGGTGTAATTGCTGTCTCTCCATATCCATCAGCCCAGCCAGTCTGAACATCAGGCGTGGAGCGAATGTACTCAGCAAACGTTTAAGCTCATCAGACCATAACGGATACGGCCGCTCGATCAGATCTACGGGAACCGGATTTCGATTAGGGCGAATCGTAAACTGCAAATTCGCTTGCTCCAGTTCATTCAATTGATCGCCTCTCATCCACTCGGGCTGAATAATCCCTTTGACACCAATTGGTTCAAGAGCCCCTGTTACACGCATATCCTGCATGATCTGGAACCAATCGTTTCTCATGCCATCCGTCCTTTCTGCTGTAGTCTCTGCTGTTTGAATTCTAATAACTGGTCCTCGATCGTCCCATCGATATGCTCCAGGCCTTCTCGTTTCCGGGCTGCGGGACGACCCTGGATGGGGCAGGAAGCCCCCGTATCCATCTGTGCCCCCTCCAAGCGTGAACCTGTAAAATCGACCTTGGACACATCCGTTCCACGGAAATCTGCCTCAGCCAAGTTGCATACGCCAAACACAGTGCCTTCCAGCAACGCTCCCGTAAAATCTGCTCCTTGAAGATCCGCCAGTACAAAGTCTGCCTCTCTCAGATCCGCCCCTGCAAAGGATATCGGATGAAATCCTGGGATTTCCCAGGTCTCAGGATCAGCCAATCCCTGTCTCGCCTCTATGCCATAAAATATGGCACCTACCATCCTGCATTTTTGGAAACGAGCGCCATACATCTGGCTACTATTCCATCGGGTATCCGTCAAGTCACATTGCTCCCAGACGGTATTCAACAAGTTGTTGGCTTCGAATTGACTCCCTCCAAACGCCACATCACGAAAAGCTGAGTAACGGAAATCCATCCCACTATAATCTCCTCCAGCCAGATCCAGATGTTCCAAAGCCGCATATCCGTAGGCTCCCTCGATTCTTTCAGCAAGCCATTTTCGCATCTCTGATTCATTCCCTGGATCACCATTCGTTTTGTACACGGATTCACTCACATCCAGATATTCACCTACACGAACTTCAAAAGACGGGCACTTCTCCAGATGAATGAACGATTCACTTTGCACAGCCTCCGGCATTGCCAGATGAATCAGATTCGTCACATAGGCGTGTCCGTGTTCAGCTTCCTTCAGGAGTAAATGTTCCAGATCTGGTCGTGAAATGGAGCCTGCATAGAGCGAACCCGGTCGTTGCAATTCTTCTTCCCAACAAGCCAGCATCACATCCAGATAACCAAATGCCCAGGAAGCATCATATTCTCCTTCAATGGGAGAGGGATCAAATAACCACGTTTCGTCAGCCACTTCGGTCAAATACTGAGCCTGGCCATCCATTAGTCGTGTTCGAAGCATGGAATATGTAACATGCCCCACCGCTCCATGTTCACCGATCTTCTGCGCATCCAGGACACACTCACACTGCTTGGCAAAATGAAGGAGAAACTCTTCTTTCAAACGTTCGCGATTCTGCCGATACAGCTGCTCGAAGCGGAGCATCACTTGGTTGCGTAGTGGGATTACGATCTCTTGCTTGAATTGCACAAGCGCAGTAGTCACAAGCATTCCTCTTTTCTTCTTTCTTAAGATCACCAATACATTGTTATAAGAACTAATTAAAAGTTAATTTGCAGTAGAACTTTACTCAATTTTAATTAGTTTTCAGTTCTGTTCCCACCAGTGAGGTTGTTCCGTCCATTTTGATGTTGCTCTCTTTGCAGGTCAGACTGATTTCTTCTTTCGCAGAAAACACAATACTTTTCTCGGCGTTCATCATGATATCTTCCTTGGCGGAAATCGTGATCTGCTGACTGCTAATAATTTCGATACCTCCGCCTTCACTCAGCCGGATGAAAATTTCCCCGTCCTTACCCGTAACAATCACCTCTTCGGGTGTCATCTTCAATTCCTTACCAGCGGCGGTACGGAAGTATTTATGATCCGGATTACTCAGCTTGTTGCTCTCGCCTTCGTCCGAGTTCTGTCGTACAGAGCTCGTAGCCACTCCTTCTTCTTCCTTGTTGCCGGGAAAATAAACCCGTATATGGTCCCCTTTTTCGGGCATCACGTACCACCCACTGTTTCCTTCCGCCGTATATACGGACTGATAGGGAAAAGCGTGTGCCTCGCCTTCGTTTTGCGCCGAATCAATGTGCAGATGCACTTTCAATCGATCCTTTTCAATGCCTATGACAACACCTTGCAGCGAAACTCCGATAATTTTATCGTTATGGAATGTATTTTGCCGGAGTCCCCGATGCGTACTGAGTGTATAACGATGCTTGAGCAGACCATTTTTCATTTCGGTATATGCCTCATATACATACAGAAGCTTGCCTTTGAATTCGATGGCATTCCCCAGATCCAGTACGCGATTTGTCTCCACTTCGTAATATACGTAATCCTCTTCGCCAACCTCAACCTTGGTATTCTGGGAGGTGTAACGGAACTTATCCATCCGTTTGCGGACCCTGTAATTGAAATCCTCCAGCTTGCCCTTGGATGACGTATCAAACACACCGAAATAAAATTTGGGTGTATCAAATACAGATGCCGGCATCAGACCCGTCCGAAGACGAGAAGCAATCCGCTTCAGAAACTGCCAGTCCGTCTCCTCATATTGGAGGGTGAACTTTCCAATGGCCGCCCCATCTGTTGCAGCATCCATAATATCGATGTTGGGATAGCCAGCAGCAACTTGGTCCAACAACTGCGGATACGTCATGCCATGATTTTGGAACGAACGGCTTTTTTTACGGATATCCAGTTCATGGGTATGAGAGATTCCTTCCACTTCAAGCAGATAGACGCCACTACTCACCTTCACCCCAACATTTAGAATCAAACCGCTGAACAGTACAGATGTACTGCCTTCCTCATCGATCTGACTGATCTCGACCAGTGTATCCGAACCGCTTAAACGCACGTATGTATCCTTTTTCTCTTCATCCACAATTCCCGTAAACTTCACACATGCGTGATCATTCATTTGTTTGGTAATAACCAGTTCATGGAGACTGACCAGTTCGAACGGGCTTACTCTCACATTTTTGTAAGACAAGGCTTCAATACTCACATTACATCGCCCCTTTCCTCATCGATCTCAAAACGGATGGAGTTCATCATGGCGGAAGCCACACGTTTCCAATCGTCCAGTTCCAGATCCGTGCAGTTAAAGGTAAACATTAATGCACGCTCCTCCAATGATGTGAACAGCATCAGATGATACAGATTCGCATTCACGACAGGAGTCAAAAATTCACACGTTGCCGCAGCACGTTCTCCCACCGTGCGATCATCATCCCCGTACCACTTGGTAAGCTTCTGCGTTCGCCGCAAAATCTGAATCATGCTCTGTTTAAATAAGGGCAGATCTTCCTCTGGCAGTGGATTAACCGTGTGATTCACGGCAATATTAATCGTGCCTTCTGCATTCGTGTAGATCGTACCGGGTCTGTGCTGTGAAGGATATTTTAGATTCATCATGTGCTCAGACATGGGCTTGAAGGTCCGTGGCAGCATCATCCAAGCCTTTCCTTCAATCAGCTCTGTTTCTTGAAATGAATAGGGCTCACCACCAATTTGTATAAAAGCAGCCGTTAAGTCCAGCTCTGGTTCTTCCGGAATATGCCCATATCCATCTTCAGGGGCATCCGTTGTCATGCCATTCATCATTGCAACAATTTTCTCATCCCAATGCTTCATCGTTTCCATCCTCCCATTCTCTTGAAAATTTCAATCCACAATCATACGATGTGGTCCGCCCACCGGCATACCCGAACGTCCCGTTCCCCGACCTGCATTCGCCAGTATGCGATCCAGATATCGATGAATCTGCGCATTATCGTATTCTCTGTACTCCAGTCCCAATCGACTGGCAATGTGATGCAAAATGACGCTACGTGCAACCGTTCCTTCATTGAGACACATCATGGCGAAGACCAGATCCTGGGGATCAGAGGTCCCCGTTCGAAGCAACCTCTCGGCATAATCCTTCATGACAACCGGAGATAAGGTGCTTGCTCCCTCGGCTGCATAAGGAACATGAATGACATGCAGCGTATTGAACTCCGTTGCCAAGTCGGCAAAGGTCTGATAGTCCCGCCGCAGCCGCGCCCCTTCCTTCAGCTTGAATCGAGCCAGCTCCAACTCTCTCGATGTGCATGTTGTCTCTTCATCCAAGAGCAGTTCCGAATGGCTTATCGTCATGTCACTCACGGTCTCCTCCGCGGTAAACCGAAGCTTCAGCACATTGACCCTTCCCGTAGCTTGGTATGCCAGTTCCATAGGTTCTGTCAGCATATAAAGCCTTCCTTTATGCAGCACCATCCCAGGGGCAACGACCAGCTTGTCCGGGAACACTTCTACCTCTGCACCTGCAAGAATGCCATCTGCATGACCGCGATAGTACAGTTCGATGTAGTCTCTGGGAAAATCGCGTAGTCCCTCCAACATGGATGTTTTCAGAATTCTTCCCTTGTTAAAATGCGGATACGAATATGTGAACATGAGCGATGTTCCTCCTTTCTGCTCGTGGTCCTCACTTCATTCCGTCAAAAAAGTCCAGTTCCGACAAGTCTGTTTCAAATGGAAGCAGCTTCTGCGATCCCAGATACAGCCGTTCATTTCTACGAGCTACAGGCAACACATGGAAGCCCCAATGACGATCATCCGGAAAGACAAAAAACTTCGTCTCTCCATTCACGATGGAATCCGTATCATCCTGCGGAATTTTATCTCCGTATCGATCCCGAATGTCTTCATAAAGCACCTCTTTATAGAAATCCGGACGGTTGGCATATACGAACTTCTGTCTCAGCTGGCCATCACTTCCGCTAAGGTATAACTCCACTTCTGCCGTCTCGAATGGACGGGAAATACTACCCGGAATGCCATCACTCCGATCCAGACTGCTGATCAGCATTTTTTCACGTCCATTATGCGTGTAGGCACTTACGGTATACGGAATTACAGCGGCATCATGCGTGATGTCGGCTTGAACGCTTCCCGTTTTGCGGGCACTCAGATAACGAATCGCCCCTCGAAGGCAGGCAAGTTTAAGATCAGGCACACGCCCTTCCGCAGGTTTTTGCCGAAACTCAATGCTTCTGCCTGGAACGAACTCTTTCAATGCTTCCCGAAATACATCAATGCGACAGGACTGACCTGTCAACTTGATAATCGAGTACTGGTTCATCCGTCCCTGACGATAGAAATCATCCAAAAACTTGCGAACCACCTCATAGATATCGGCCTTAATCAGCTGGGTAATTTCCTTGATATTGAACACCACATCGGGGAACTCATATTCATCCTTCAACTCCCCATTCCGTTCTACCGAGAGGAACCAACGCTCCATGGTGGTGATCTGCAGATCACTGTCCCCGTCGCCCTCCATCTCCGAGTGGAATCGGTTACGCAAGATGCCGGTTTTGCGGAAAAATTGTTGCTTCATCTCTTCTGCGATTTCCCACAGGAAGTAGAAGTTTCCTCTTACCCGCAAATACTCATCCCGTGAACGGTTCTCTCGACGCGCAAACGCAGTCGGGATGATGTGTTCTGCCTCCTCATAGCGTTGCTCCAGCTTCTGATAAACGGACTTCACACCCTCTTCGTCCACCTGACGGAACACATCCGCACCAGGTGCCTCAATCAGGCTATCAATATCCGTCACCTGACGGCGTCCGCTATAGTAGTCGGCGAATACAATTTTCATGAATTGCATAATACGATAGGTAATGTTGTGACCTCCGAAGTTCGTATCCCCATTTTCGTAGGTCGTATGAATATCGAGCTTGTACGCCATATGTCCATCCTCGATCGTAAAGGCACAGGAGGATAAATCCGTCGTTCCACCGCCACAATCAATCACGAGCGCATGATACGTCTGCCCTTCCATGAAAGCACCACGTTCCATCCCGTCAGCAAGGGTGTTATAGAGCACAGCCATTCCCTCATCTAGCGCATACGTCTGCTCAATCCGATAATCCGGAAGCATCTCTCCGAACATCTGCAAAAACTGCACTTTCATCTTCACGGGACTCGTAAAGTGCACATGGCGAAACTTGCACTTGAACTGATGCTCTGCCGTTCGGATGATGTAATTCATGTACGCACGCAACAGGTCCATACGAGAAACCATAGCCGCATTGCCATGAACATCGACGATTTCTTCCATTTTGTTGTAATTGTTCACCCAGCGCTTCATGCTGCGGAAGACACTCGCCCGGCTGCTGTACCCTCCCCGACGCATGCTTCGCAACGCTTCATAGCCGAACTCGTAACGAATGTTCGCTGGATCCGAACACTCCGCCACACCGATTGCCGTAGGCAGGACCTCGATCCAGTCCGTATCTTTGTATGTAGGGTCGGGAAAAGCAACATAGTTGATGGCATCCATACGGACTCGTCCATTCAGCAAATCCTGGCTACTTGGCGCCTGAATATAACCGTTATGCAAATAGGCGCCTGCCGTCGTATTGGAGGTGCCAAAATCAATTGCAAGCACTGCTTCTGTCGGTTCAAGCTCCCGGATGTCTAGATCTGCCAGTGGGATTTGAGTATATTGAATATGAACCGGTGGAAGCGGTCTGCTGGAATAATAGGTCTGATATAGATACTCCGAGTCGCGTTTTCGGAAAAAGAGGAGACTGTACTGTCTGTTGCCCGATTTCTTCCAGGTCGACCCACTTCCTGCCGTCAAATAAAAGGTTCCCGATACGGAGTCGTCCTTAACCAGGTTGAAGATGCCACACAGCTCCATGCTCTCATTGACTAAAAGTACGTTGGATTCGGTTAGCCCCCCCGGTGCCGTGACCACATATCGATCCAGCTTGTCCACGTTCAATCCTTCGTACAGAATCAGTCGCGCAGGCACACTAATGCCTCCATCACTGCTCATGGGGGCTGTCATATGACGAGAGATAGCCTTTTGTATACGCTCGAATCCGCCATCAACAGACTGATCGATCCACAATACATCGTCCGCTCCCAGAAATTTTAAAATAATCCGAATCAGTTCTTCCCGTTCCGTCCGAGGGCCCAACCCCTCAATTAACCGTTCCTTGTAGCAAATGTTCCGTAATTGGAATGTGGTCATGTCCATCAATTCTTCGCGCGTATAACGCATGGTTCCTCTGGAACGTTCCCTGCTCGTGGCGTCAGGATACAATCGGTATGAATAGCCGTTCATCTATACTTCCTCCTTACAACTGCTGGTGCTGCTTAATATAGGGCAATCCCGTCCTGTATCATCGTATAGTCCACATCCAGAATGCCAAAATGATGCCCCCAGTATATTTCCGTGTCAAAACGTACCGGCAGAAAAAGCTCAAGAATCAGTTCCAGCTTCTCCTTCGCTTCTGTACGTTCTACCTGACCAATATACAAAAGCAATTCATCCTTCTCCTCACAATTAGCATAAAGGGTTGAACGCGGGAACATTCGAACAAGGGTATCCCTCAGTAGATGAACGGCCTCTCCCGTATCATACAAACGGAGCATATTGCAGGCGATCACTTCCTGCTCCTCCTGCCCGAACAGCTCCAGTCGCCGCCGAACCCGATCCCCATATACACCCGAATGCATATCCTTCAGAATGAAGCGAATATAATACTCCCTCTTGTTCATTCCCTGCATCAAATCCATATCCGCCAGAAAATGAATAACCAGATCAAAGAGCGCTTCCCGCAACTCCACCTGCTCTTCATTATTGATGTCGAAGAGGTCCCGGAAAATATCAAAGAAGCGATAATACGGATTGACTTCAATCGTGCCTTCCACGCCTGAAGCATTCAGGTTCGTATGACTAAGTTCCATATAAGGCGAATATACACGTGCTGGCACAAAGGTTACGTCGCGCAGATCGGTTCCATTACGTTTGGCTCGTATAATCAGGTCCCAGATGTAATTCATGCTGTACTCACACCCATTCCCCTTCGCAGCAGTATTCGGGGAAAGCTAGCTGGATTTCGGATACCAGAAAGCTCAGCAGATCATCCAGAAAAATAGCCTGTCCCGGCTGCTTCCCGTGTCTGCTGAACCTTAAGATCATTCGATGTTTATCTGTCTCAACACGGACATGGTCGCTAACAAATGCATTAAGTGGGTACGTGACTCCCAAAGCGGGTCCTGGCGCCACCACTTGTACATCTTCCAGTTCCAAACCCTCTGCTGCCTGAAAAGCGTGAACCATGCGGGCAATCTCCCCTTTGGACCGCACAGAACGCCCTTCCTGACGCGCATATTTACCGGCAAACCCTTCCCGTTTGTTGTTGGAAAACAGCGGATAGTCCATTCTGCCAATGCGGGTTGCGACAGGACCAGCTATTTTCAGCACCGTCCATGAATCGGATTTTTCCAGCGGAGATACGATCGTGATATCTTCTTCCGATCTTTTGATATACCGAATATGCGATTCGTCTCCATCGACCAGATATCCGTGCTCCGTTCCGGTTTTGCGGAGTGGCAACACATGTTCATAATTGATTCGGTCCGAAGCCGGAACGGGGAATCCACCCGTTTTCATATCAATCTTCTGGATGTTCCACAGCGGAATCATATTGGTTCTTTTATAAGACTCAAATTCCTCCAGATGGATGGAAAGTTCCTTGACCGTATGTTGTTTGTCCCATGCCTCTCCGTCATCCGAACCCACTAGAACACAATCAACGAATTTGAAAATATAAGGTGCATTAATCGATTTCCATGGTAAGCTGTTTTTACGAAAGACCCGGTACAATTCTTCCACTTTGGAGATATACGCTGTACTTGATTTCAACCGAACCGTTATGGCATGTCTGCCTTCACTCGTTACAATCTCCCCACGAAATGTCCGATTACTTTTCAGCAGAGATTGGAGTTCCTGTTGCCCGCATTCCATGTAGAATGTGAACAATTTCATTTCTTCCTGACGCGCCAGTGCCTCTGAGGCCTCACTCAAATAGACGGTCTGTGGTTCAGCATCCTCAGGAATGATCGGGTACAGAAATTCATGAATAGGGTCCAGATCTTCCCGCGCGCATAATGTGACATATACATCATGACGTTCCTCCTGCGGCAACACCTCATCAAAAACACGTTGCTCAATTTGCTTGTTCAGCGTCTCCTGATACTCCACAAGATTAAGAAAAACGCCTGTCATGAGATCTTTGAGCATGCGGCGTTGTTCCAGATCCTCCATCTTGTTAAGACGGTCACGAATCATGTCTTTCATTATGAATCTCCTCCTTCCGATGACTCCTGTTCGTTCACATCAGCCTCCGTGGTGTCGGTGCTTCCATCAGCATTGGAGGTAGCATTACCGCTAGCATTACTTGTCGTTTTTCCAGCAGAAGCACCTGAGCCAGAAGTATCCACACTGCCACTTCCAGCCGAGGTGACATTACCAGTGGAAGAACCGTTCCCCACTGTATTGCCTGCGCTCATACTTCCCGTACTCCCGGTCATATCCGAGGTCATACCCGATGTATTTGCTGTATCTAATCCTGCCGTATCCTGCGTAAGATCAGCCGCCGGTACAGGTGGGTTCAATTTCTCATCCAGCTTGTTTATTTTCCGCTCCATGGCCAGCACGCGTTCCAACATATCGATCTCCTGATAAATTTCTTGTGCCGAAGCATAAGCATCCATGGCTCCACTATAGTCTCCAGCTTCATTGAAGCGGTCACCCTTCTGTTCCAGCGTATCTGCTTGAAGCTGCCGGGATTGCCGTTTAATATCTGCACGTTTGGTCTCGGCCGTCTCCAGTTGCGTAGCAATTTCCTTCAGCGCATCCTTGTAAGCTGTCTCCGTCGCGGCTGTTCTGGCCCTTTTATACAAAATGATCGCTCCGCTGTAATCTCCGTTCTGGAGTTTCAGATCGCCTTCGGTGATCCAGTCTTGCACTTGTTGGAAGGTGGTCATCTGCTCCAGACGCTCCTGAATAACTTCCCGGTTGAACATGCTATAGGATTCAGACAACTCCAATGCTTTGGTGTAACTCGCGGTTGCTTTGGTAATGTCGCCTTCTTTCAGGTGAGCTTCCCCATCAACCAGCGTCTGGGCAGCAGCCATCTTCGCAGTCAACAGCTTTTTATGTATCGGGTCCTTGATTTTGATGGAATTATTGCGCGCCAGGCTGTAGTCCGAGACTGCCTTGGCATACTCTTGTTCCTTGACGTACTGGTCTGCGGTCTGTTCATATTGCAGCATATCTACGGCCAATTCAGCTTTTTTGGCTGCACTTTTCACCGCGTAGAATATGCCGGCTCCACCAAAAATCAGGAGCATAACCAGCATGATGGCAATCCGCTTAATCCATTTCTTACGGTTCTTGGGCTCTTCATGAAAAATCTTGTTCACATATATGGCTGCCGCACTATAATTCTCGATACGGGCACGCTGCTTGCTAAGCATCACTTCTTCAAGCGTATCCGCCAGCGTCTGCGGGTCATTGGCACCTTCAACCGCATCGATCATCTCGGCATCCTGAACACCTTCCCATAATCCAGGGGTGCAAAGCACAAGCACATCACCATCGGCCAGCTTGATCTTATCCGATACATACGGCTTGATCATGCCAGGTTTGCCCGCATATTCATTCAGATTACCGCGTTCATCATGCTGATCCACACGATCCTCTGCAATCTGGCCTTCGGCTGCCAGCTGAGCAGCAACGCTGTGATCCTTGCTTTTTAATGCAAGTCGATTTCCACGAAAATGATACAACCGGCTGTGTCCGGCAGATGCCCACACCATACGTGTATAGTCTGTCACAACAATGACGAATCCCGCTTTGAGCCTGACTCGGCGACTTTCATACTGAAGCCATTCATGTGCAATTTTGATATACTCTGTTAGTCTGCGTTTGGACATGGTTGGCTTTTCCAAAAAGGATTCCAGAATGGTCTGCACTGTGATCTGTGCGCTATTCACTTCCGTATCCGTATCCAGGCCATCTGCAATGACATAACAGGCCCAATCTTCCAGCTCAACGCAGCCGTAGAAATCCCGATTTTTCAGGAAAGATCCCGCTTCCGAGACAAAAGCCGTCTTGAATTCACTATTCTCCTTCCTCATCCGTCTCCCCATTTCCCTTCCCTGTGCGTTGCCTGATCCGTTACCATCCTTGCTCCAAAATGATAATCGTGGCATTATCCTGATGCACGAGCTGTTTTTCTTCAATCAAATCAATGATGGTCTGGGCTGCATCAAATGGCGACATGTCTTTCGCAAGTATAGTTTCCAGTTCCATCTCAGTAAGAGAGTTGTATACCCCGTCACTGCATAACACAATCTTGTCCGCCGGTTGCAGTGCAAACGGCTCGTCCGCGATTTCCATTTGTTTAAAATGGTCGTACCCCAAATAGTTGACCAGCCTTTTGCGCTGCGGATTATCCAACGCCTCCTGCTCCGATATTTCTCCAGACATATACTGTTCTTCGAGTTGAGTTTCCAGCGTATGTTTATGATTGATAGCAAGTAGCTCACCTTTGCGAAACACGGCCAAAATGCTGTCCCCTACTGCGCCCCAATACAGCTCCCTGCCCTTGATCATGGCTGATACCAACGTTGTTCCTCCAGGAACGCCAAGTAAATTGCGAAGAATCGCCTGGTTTGCCGCATGGGAAGAAGCATCCCAAAACTCCGCCGGATCAGGAAACCGCTCCAACGCTTCAAACTCACGGATAAATGTCTCTACAGCAGTTGTACTAGCTACTTTCCCACCAGATAAGCCGCTAATTCCATCGGCAAGTACCGCAAGTACACCATAAGGCTCCACGGCACAGGCAAAATAATCATCCTGCTCACTGCGAGCACCAATGGTCTGTCCATTCCCGATCTGAACACCCACTGGCCTATCGTCACGTTGCCTTACCGGAATCCGGCTTCGGACGAATAACAACAACCAGATCGACAAACAGCCTGCTACCAGAACCCAATAAGGCGTTAGCTCCTTGTCGTTCCACAAGATCATGAAGGTATTCACTGTTGCTCCCATTCAAAGTGCACACCACATAATGGGATGAAAATGAATTTACTCCGTCCCAATTGAATGACGTCGTACGCAGCCAGTTCCACCGGAGAATAGACCGCTTCATTGTTGTGATAAGCAAGGCCAGAAGCATCGCCGGGCAGTAGATAAAAATTCCGTTTTTTGGGATCATATACAATCACCGCATGATTACGCCTTGAAATTGTGTTATCCCCAAGGATTCGAACATGCATCTCTTCCGAACGTCCAATAAAGTTCTTTTCAGCCATAATCCGATAATCCTGGCCCATCTGCGGACCTTCGATACACACCATCCATCCCGTTACCGGTTCAATTCCTGTCGTTTCTCCCAGGTATGGCATCGTTCTGTCATCCTCTGCTGTGCGAGGCGCGCGTGGGACTGCTCCCGCTGCTTCACTATTGCCGGAGGCCGGTGACTCGACGGCCAGATTGCAATATGGACACGTGTTTCCGTGCCGTCTCGTACTGAACATATGTCCGTTTCCACATCTTGTCAGACTCATTTCTTTTCATTCCCCCGTAAGCTTGTATAATGGTACGCCAACGTTATTTCACCAAAATTCGGGTATTGGCAATATAAATTAAGTCCCCTGCCTCAATCAGGCTGGGTTCTTCGATTTCCAATTTGGATGATCTGCTTTGATTTCCCTTACGAACACCTACGCCGCTAGCCGAGTCAATATCCTCGATAAACCATTGGCCCGAGGCTTTGTTCAGCACAGCATGTTGCGGACTGATGAGGGAGGCATATGGAGTATCGGACAGATCAATGTCCGCCTCACTGTTCTTCGAACTTTTTCCGATCAATACACTCGTCTCACCCTGAATGTACCATTCCTTCACACTTGTACCGTCGTCGTCCAACAGCACGAGTTTCACAACACGTGAAGACAGCTTCTTCTTTTCCCCCTTAGTGGCAGGTATGTATTTAAAAAATAGGTATGCTCCCCCGGAGAGGACTACAATAATTCCAGTTATCCATTGGGCACTCATGTCCCGGTTAATGATGAATATGTAATACAGCACGGCTAACGAAATCATGGCGACGCATGCGTCAAGCCCTATCGTCATTACCGACCTTCCTCGTCTCACTTCCATAACCTCCGCCTGAACCGGCACGATCCATTACAGGCCACCGGCTTACTTTTTTCGAACTCCGAAATATCGGTCAAACATGGCGGACATATCCATTCCTTTATTGGGATCGGCTTTGCCACTGTTTGAGCTTTCCTTGCCTTTGGGGCTATAGCCAAAAAATTGTTCAAACTGTTCCTGCATTCGTGATGGATCAGACCATACCTTCTCGGTATTCATAGATCCATTTTTTGCATGTCCACTCTTTTCTCTTGCAGTACTGGATGTTGCTCCTTTTGCCGCTCCTGGATTCCCTGTAGATCGAGGTTGTTGATTGTATGCTGCCCGTAACTCGGGATTTCCGAGTGTGCTGTAGGCCTCATGTACTTGTTTGAAACGCGCCTCTGCCTGCGGATCTCCCCCATTAACATCCGGGTGAAATTTCTTCGCCAATTGACGATAAGCCTTCTTGATCTGCTCCGGAGAAGCTTCACGTTCCACACCAAGCACGGCATAATAATCTTTCATGGTATTCGTTCCTGCCTCCCTGCCGTATTCGGGCGTAAATAAAGATTAAGGGGCACCAGGGCCCCTTAACATGACAGCGTTATTCTGGGCCAGTCATAACTGACCCGGAATATTAGTTGCCCCCTTTTATACCGGGAAGCCGCCTTCGATTTTAGTGAATTCAGTTTTGTCTTTTTTCTGTTTGATGAACAGGCTGAATTCACCCACGCCTTCGGTATCTCCGAAACGCTCTGTGTAATCCACAACGAACGCATTAGGCATGTAAATTTTGCGTACCACTTGATCCGCTGCAACCACTTCCAGGGTTACTTTACGGTAGCAATCTGCTTTTTCAGCTGGAACGAGGGACCACAGAGCAAGTTTCATCGTGTCATCTGCATTGTCACCGTCTGTTGCTGTAATAATTTTGCCACTGATGCGAAGTGTTGCACCTACATCTGTGGATCTAGCATTGGAATCATCTGGCGTATCCGTGTCATACACTACTGTGCGGATATTATCCATTCCCAATTCGATTGTTTCTGCGCCTTCTACTTTCAATACAAAACCCATTAATAAAAACCTCCTTAAGATTAGAAAACAATGTGCCCGGCATGCTCTCCATCTGGGGAGAGGTACCGGAATATATGTATAAGGTCAGCCATAAAGGCTGCCTTTAACACCAAAATAAATGTCTATAATTCGTTGTTTAAAGAATTATATTCAAAATTCAAAACTTGTAATTACTCCAGCCTCTTACACTTTCATCGCGCTGGTGCCTTTGGTAATCATGACCTCCAGGTTCTTCACGTTGCCGTTGAATACCAGGTCAATGTGGCACATATTGCTCTTCTCATCGATGATAAAGCTCATGTCGTCACCTTCCTGAATGATCGAATTGATCGACCCTCGGGTTCCCAGCCACCGGCTCTTCTGACTGCTCGGATTGTTGCTGAAGAATTTGACGATATTTTCATGCTTGAAATCACCCGTCTGGAAACGGAGCAAGCGCTCAATGTAAGTACTTACGAGTGTTTTATACAAGGAATCAAAGCCATCTTCGGACATCGCCATGCTTCTCGCTTTGTATACCGTGATCCGCTTGATATCACTATCCTGGATTTGGGCATTTTCCGATGAGAAAATAAATCCAAAGTTTTTCCGGTTAATCGAATCCTTGATCGTGTTCGTAAATCCGGAGATTTCTTTGGTCATCGTAGTCACTACACGCAGACTGTTATCGCCTGCTTCAATATCAAAACGCACACCTGGATAATCCCGGTTCACGGTTTTGAATGCACCTCGTAGGTACTCAGGGCACTGATATGCAGCCACAATTCCGGCAGATACATAAGACGCACCGACATACACACCTTCAATCCACAGCTTCAGAATGTCTTCTTTCTCCTTAGAAAGCTCCACACCATTCTCCGTCTGGAGCATACGACTGTCGATCACGACACCCGATTTCTCTTTCGGAATGATGGTGAAATTCGGAGCACTTGGAATGGCGAATTCGCTGTAGTCCTTGCGAGTTAATACCGCGCATTTATCAATATATTTATCGATGCCTGCGGTAGCCATGCTGCTGAATGTCGTCTCTTCTCCAGATTCAAAGCTGAAGAATACTTGTACTTTGTAGTCTTTAACGACTTGCAGAAGCATGGACAAGGATTCCATACTGTTTCCGTCTTGTTTAACCACTTTCTCATTACCACGGAAACGGGCACGACTGACTTGAACTTGTCCCGTATTCTCCAGTTCAACGGAAGGAACAATACCGAACCAAATGGTGTCGGTAAAATCATTCTTCGCATTGACTGTGTTGAGATAGGTCTCCAGCCGCGGAATGTTACTGCTCTTGACAAGCATATCCAGCTTGGCATTGGCAATCAGCATGGAAGGCAGCATACCTTTGTTTTTGGTCGCATATTGATCAAAGAACATTTTGACGCCCAAAATTTTCTCTACCAGCGGTTTTACGGTTTTCACAAAGTCATCCTTGGCGTTCTTGTAAAATTCCAGGTATGTATTGTAATTCTGTACTTCAACTGCCGTATCCACATCCGTCTGAACCGCAGGCAGTGGGCAGAATGTACGAACGACCAGATCCTGTACGTACGGTGAAGGTGCCTCGGAGAGTGAATCATAATCTTCGGCAAACACCTGAGTCAAATCTGTGCTTGTCGACTCATCCAGAAGCATCAACTCGTTGTTATCACTCTTTGGAGCTTCGATAATTTTCAATTCTCCGCTCTCACCAATCGTGAGTTGACCTACCTGAATCGCTTCGGAAGAGGTTTCTTCTTGAGCACGGCCCAGCAACAAGCGGGTTTTGATATCTTCGATGGCCAGTGGCAGCATTGCCATAACATTGTTATAGTTCCGGCTGGCATCTTCAAACATGACATTAAGTTTATCCCCGATATCCAACTTTTTCGGGTCCCCGTCATCCAGCTTCTCATGCTGGCCGTACATGTAATGAATTTCTTTCCGTACCTGCCGAATGTCATCCATAACCTTTTTCGGTGAAATCATATCCAGCAAATTTTCAAACTTGAAATCTACATTCGTAATCCCCTGACTACGTTTGGTATCGATCAGGGTAAAGAGCATTCTCAGGAAGTCATTGCTATGATCAATTTTGATCTCAGAGATTGCTTCATCCGGAATCCCTTCCGGCTTTTTAAGCGTATACATGACTTTCTGGTTTACCGCATTGAAAAAGGAATACACACTGGGAGAAAACTTGTCCAAAAACTCATCGAAGTTTCGTACAAGCAGGTGTTCGTTGATCTCCTTGATCTTGTCATCATTCAAACTGTCGATCCCTTTTACGTCACCGACAATCGTAATCAAATCCATTTTCTCCGGATTGATCTCTTCAAAAAGCATCGTTCGGTTTGTTTGATTAATAATATCCATTCAGGCAACATCCCCCTAATGATGGTTCATTCGGGCGAATGCTTCCCCCCCTCCATCAATTTTTGACACTCCGCACGCACTATCAGTCTTTGGTCATGATCTAAGAGAATCATCTTCTCAGGCGATCACAAGTCCAATAGAACGAGCTGTCAACATACGACTGGAACTTATGTACCAGATTATGCCGTTTGCTTTGGAGATTTATGGAATTCATCTTAATCATCAACGATATGTTTTGTCAATATTCTCCTATATAGGTCTAAAAGATCATTTATGTGACTTCGATATACCTATAGAACTATTTTCCGAATTTCGCTTCACTTCCCTTTGAATCATGCCGATGATAAAGAATATCCTATAATCTGGATGATGTTCAATGATTTAAGACTAGTGGAGTTTTCCCCCTAATCAAGAGGAAATCACCTTAACGTATGCGGTGTTGCATTATTCTTCACTTATCAAAACTACGCATAACGGGGTTTTATCGAGTAGAAACAAAATTTTTTAACAAAAATCAGTTTGATATCAAAAAAAACAACTGTAGTGTCCAAAACAGAAAGGAGATTCAAAGCATCGTATGATATTAATAAAATTCAAAAAAACAATTTTCTCTCTCTTGTTCATCAGCTTTTTAATGCCAGCATGGGACATGGGGAGCATATACGCTGAATCATCCGTCAAGACCCAGACGTATGAAGGCCTTGATGCCATGTTTGTCCTGGATGTTAGCTACTCTATGAATGAGACCGACAAAGATCGCATTGCCGAAGAAGTTATACATATGTTTATGGATATGAGTAGTGGACCTAAGACCCGATTGGGATTCGTAGCTTATAATGACAAGATCACTTCATCCTTACCACTCATGGACATTTCATCCTCTGGAGCTCGCAATAATCTTCGTAGCCGTGTGGATGGCTTAAAACGTTCAGGATATACAGATCTAGGACTTGGCTTACGCCGAGGGGCTAGCCTGCTTGAACAATCGCAGACGGACAAACGTAAACCATTTATGATTTTGCTCTCTGACGGAGAAACGGATTTGCGAGGATCGACGAGCAGAACACCTGCTGATTCCTCCAAAGATGTGGACAAAGTTATTGAGATGGCACAACAAGCTGGTTATCCCATCTATACTGTGGGACTAAACCGCGACGGTACGGTTAACCCGGCAGAACTGGAGCGTATCGCCAAAGAAACGGGTGGTTCTTCTTTTATCACCGGAAGTGCAGACGATCTGCCTGAAATCTTCAATCGGATTTTTGCAGATCAGATTCAATCCGTTCTTGTATCTGTAGCGGCTGTCACTGCAACAGGAGCAATGCAGGAAGTGACCGTGGATATTCCTAACTCCAGCATGGCGGATGCCAACATTATCATGCTTTCTGATCATGCTGTCTCCGAAGCTCAGCTCTATTATCAGTCGAGCAATGTCAGCTTCATTCGGTCTGATAAATATGCTCTGATGAAGATCATTCGTCCGGTCAAAGGGCAGTTCAAACTGAAATTCAAAGGCCGTAGCGGTGATCTGGTGAAGATAAACCTATTAGGGAACTACAACGTATCTGCGGTCGCAAATATGGCAACGGAGCAGCCAGTCAAGGGGAAGAGCATCACATTTGAGGCATCACTCTACGATCAGGCTGTGGACCCTAAACCCATTAAGGACTTGGATGTATACAAGGGGCTGGAAGCGGAACTCATTGTAACTCCATCTGATGGAAAAACAGAACGTATCCCTTTGACCAATACAGGTAGCGGATTTACGGGTAAATACACTTTTCCCAAGTCGGATCTGTACACATGGGGACTACGGATCGACGGTCCAGACTTTTATCGAGAAATTACTCCGGTTGAAGTAGACATTACGAATCAAGCACCCGTAGCCACCGGTGAATCCATGGTGTTATCCAAAGACGACAGCAATACAGATGTCGACCTGAACAACTACTTTAAGGATGCCAATAATGATCCATTAACGTATGTCCTTGCAGACGGTGGAAGTGAGCGCAAACTCGGGGATGCCGTCATTGAAGGTAACCTGTTGCGATGGTCTTCTCTTCACACTGGAAGTTCAACGATCAAGGTGACAGCAACGGATTCTGAGGGAGCAAGTATAACTACGGACATTTCGTTGCAAATTCATTCTTTACGTGAAAAGGTACTGCTATATACAGGATTGGGCCTGCTTCTTGCTGGTGGTATTTTCGCACTGTATTGGTTCGTATTGAAGCCAAAACCCATATTCCGCGGAAGACTGGAAGGATACTTTCTAGCTACAGCGAACGGCGAGGATATACCGGTGACCAATTGGCCTCTCACTTCATTGGAACGCCGAAAAGTAAGTCTCAGTGAACTGTTTGATCGCATGGACATCGGTGTCAAAGTATCGGAAGCGGGACGAATCTGGCTGGAAGCGGGTAAGAAAGAAACCTTATTGGTACGGCACGATACGAATTGTACGGTTGTCCGAGGCCGAACACCAGTGAAGCGCAGACACACGGAAGCTATGGAGTACAATGAAAAGTTGTATATTACGTTTGAGGATGGTGTTACGGAGATCGAAATTCGTTACAAAGCCATCAAACCAAGTACCAATATCTATGTAGGACAAAAGAGAGATCCACAATAAACTACGTAAGTGGAAATGAAGCATGCTGATGCATGTTCTCTCTGAAAATATAAAAGAAAACAAGCCAGTTCGTCCCCTTCAAGGGTAAGAACTGGCTTGTTTATGTTGTTCATGCATATAAATGCTATGCTCTTATTTAAGTGCATCCACTTTATGATCACAGGTCACGCCTGCTTAAGCCGTCTCATGTTGCTTTTTCGGCTCCACTTCATAGACCTGCGTATGTTCATTTTCAACCAAAGACCATTCCACCGTTCCAGGTTTACGCACTTTCCACACCCAGGCTTGAACTCGAAGCGAGCTTCTGACCCAAGCCAGAGAAGCACAGCGTTTCTCGGAACGTACCGACAGTCCCCAATGAATAACACGAGCGAGCCATGGGTTCACATATTCATTATGTGAACGAACAGATGGCAGTTCATCCTGGAACAACCGTTGCTTCACGTCCATTGGTGGCTGACCGCATGTCCAATAATGGAGCAGAGCCGCAAGGCTATAGATGTCCGACATAGGTCCCTGACTGGATTTTTCCGAATAAAACTCCAGCGGAGAATAGCCAGCCGATGTAAATATCACCTGTTTCTCTCCAGATTGCATAGGCCAACGGGTCGCTGAGCCGAAGTCCAGAAGCTTGGGTGTACCGTCCTCCATCACCATAATGTTGGAAGGTTTCACATCCCGGTGAAGAATGCCTTGCTTATGTATATAATCCAATGTATCCACCAGTGGGAGCAGTGTCTCCGTTATGAATGCAGCATCGAGCGCATGATTGTGTTCATTCAGATACTCGGTCAACGTAATCCCTGTGCAGTATTCCATAACCAGATACCCCGTATCATTCGCTTCAAAATGATCCAAATACGAAACAATATGAGGATGATCCAGTGTCGATAACAGTTCACCTTCGAGCAGAAATGCTGCTAGCAACTCCTGATATTGCCCACTATATCCCCGCGATGAACAGTAGACTCCCCGCTTGTCTGCCTGACGTTCAGCCAGTCGCAGTGGGAAGAATTCCTTAATGGCTACCTTGGCACCTGTGTTACGATCTCGCCCTGCATATACAATCGCCAACTCACTGCTGGCCAATACCTGTCTTACCTGATATGTATCATTTATAATCACATTGCGTTGCAATGCCATTTTGCAATTGTCTTTTCTCATAACAGACCTCTTTTCAACCTTGTCGATCGGAAGACTTTCCGCGTAAATGCATCATTTGGTCCAGCCAGTAAGCAATTCATCGCCAACCATCTATATAAACCAAATGATGCAATTTGAAACACCCTTACGCGAAATATTTAAATATAAATGATATCTAGCTTTCTACGATCTACTACTATTCCCTATTCATACTATTCTACAGAAGAAATGGTTCTCCTATATAGAGTATCGACAGATGGAACCAATAACTTTATTAAATAGGAAAAAACATTCCTGAGTTCAGCTCTATCCACTTTTTTAATAATTTTTCTGTAAAAACTGCCCTATTTCCTTGTTCATTTGAACCAATACGTCCTGTGAAGGAAAATGTCCTGTATCATACTTGATGGCTTGAACATTTGGAATAATCTTTTGAGCCCGTTCAATACACTTATCCGCAGGGAAAAATACATCCTTCTCCCCCACCAATAACAGGGTTGGAGACGTATAGTTCACCAGTTCTTCCCGCTCCGTGAGCTTGGGCAGATCCTGATCTATACTAACGTATTTAAAAAGTTTACCGATAATGTTTTTGTCCATTTCTTTCATGCAGTTGCACGACATGGTGTCCGTAATTTTTTGCAAAGAAGATGGTGAAGATGTCATGCGGTACTTGACGAGCGGCAACGTGATATCCTGAGCTGTTTTGATTTTGGAATTGACCGCGAGACCCGCAGGAGCAACCAATACGGAGCACGATATGCGTTCCGGAATATAGGTTGCCAATCTGAGGATAATGCCTCCTCCAAACGATGGACCGATAAACGCACTCTTTTCGATATCATAGTGGTCAAGCAGATCCGACACCCATAATGCCAAACTATCAAACCGTGTCGAGATGCTGGCTTCCTCACTATAGCCGGGATGACCAATCGTATCAGGAGCAATAATCCGGTATTCTTTAAATAAGGAAGAGAACCATGACAACGTCATCGGGTTCACACAATTACCGCCCTGAAGAATAAATAACGGCTTGCCATCTTGAGGACCTGTCAATAAAACATGCGTCTTCCCAAAACGTGTCTCCACATACTCCCGTGTAAATCCTTCACCCAACTCATTCAAATAAATCTCATACTCTTCAAGAATGCTACTCTTGCCTTCTTCACTTCTGTAAATGGAACTCATGTCTGCCTCCTGCAAAATATACTCAAATAACTCATTCTAGTGAATGGACTTGCTAATCAATGGACCAAAAAGATAAAGAGGGCCTGCAGATGACAGGCTCCTCCATATGTTTAACTAATCATATTCAGATGATTATAGAGCGGAAACTGGAAATTGTAAATAACGATTCTAATAGACCAGAAATAAAGGGCTCATCTAAAAAAAATATACTTACTTCCGGCCGTAATCCGCCTTGATTTCGCCCCACTGCTTGGTCTGCCATTTTAGCACTTTATTGCTGTACGTATTTGTCTGGAGCCACTGCTCCGCACGGTCAATCATCAGCCAGATTTCTTCCGTGGAGTTGTCCCGCGCTAACGTCGTGGCTACTTTTTTCTGCTTCAGCCATTTCATGGCATTGACCGAGTCGGTATACACCGTTTTGGTACTGCCTTCTTTCTTCAGATGTGCTAGAGCATGTACAATGGCCAAAAATTCGCCCAGATTGTTCGTGCCTTTGGAGATCGGTCCGACAGAGAAAATAATCTCACCTGTGCGGGTGTCTACCCCTTTATATTCTACAGGTCCAGGGTTCCCTCGTGTCCCCACATCAACAGAGATGCTGTCATAATCCACTTCCTCCGACGTTTCCATGCCTGCGCTTCTTCCGCTACTGGCTGACTTCGTCTTCGACGCTCCGCCTGAACTTGAACCCCAGTTCCCTTTCCATCCGGCACGATACGCTTCTTCTGCAGCCGCTTTGGATTCATACGATTTATATTTTGCTCCTGTAAAATGATCCGTTTGCGCTTTGCAATCCGCCCATGTGTTATATACGCCTGGCTTCTTACCTTCCCAGACAACATAGTATTTCTGTTTCGCCACTGTGACCCGCTCCTTCATTTGCTACATTCAATACCTTATTGTAAACGATTGGGAGGTCGGAATGAAAGCAGTCGTTCGTCCTTTTGCATAATTCCCCCAACTCCAGAACAGCCTAATCACAGAGCATAGTGGATATAGAAAGGAACAAAATCAATGGACTGGATATGGAAATCCGTTTTACTTGTACTTATCGGCATGATTCTGTTGCGAATTGCAGGACGTAAGTCGATCTCGCAGATGAGTGTCGCCACAACGGTCATCATGATCTCCATCGGAACAACGATTGTGCAGCCCATCGCAAATCATGAGCTTGGCAAAGCGATTGGATCGGCATCGGTCTTTATCGCAACATTGCTTGTGGTGGAACAGCTACAATTGAAATTTAATGTTTTTGAACGGCTAATGAGTGGCAGTTCCAAAATAGTGGTAGAGGACGGGAAGGTCATTATCCCGAATCTGAAAAGTATGCGTTATACAATGGACCAGCTTGAGATGCATATGCGACAGAACGGAATTACAAGTGTAGACGATCTGGAGACGGCAACCGTAGAGCCCAATGGTCAACTCGGGTATGTGCTAAAACGACATGCTCGTCCCGTGACGATTGGAGATCTGGAAGAGATACTACGAAACTATGCGATTACAGGTAACAGTTCAGCAACAGGAGATCAGCCGCAAAAACAACAACAACAACAACAACAACACAGCAGCAAGTCTCCAACACCTAGCGATAACTCCACAGATATTTTCCAAGAAGTCAGCAAAGGTGCCCATGCTCAGCCCGTAGACCCGAAGCTTCAATAGATGTTCTCTAGCCTCTCCAAAAAAAAATAGACCGGCCCTGCAAGCATGCAATAACATCGCTCCAACAGGTACGGTCTATGTTCACTTCCCTACATAGTTAACTGCTCAAATTCAGTATCATATCTCTACAACAACGATAACCAACCTAACAACAATTGCACATTGCAACAAAAAAGATGGATTAATACGATGATAACGTATATCATCCCGTTTCATTTGAAGCGGCTGGAGTAATAACTATCCGTCCAATACTTTCGCAATATCCTGAAATGCAGCATCGATATACAAAAGCAATTCAGTTGCCTTTTTCATTTTCACTTGAATCAGATATTCAATCGGCCCAATACAAAGCTTGGTCTTGAACACGTTGCATTGTATCACTCTCAAGTAGAGGGAAGCATGCAGTGCAGGAACGAAACCATAGACTCATTGGTCCCATCATCTGGATTACTTCCTGACGAAAGGGCATTGCAAGAATGGCTTTGTAGAAAATAATCACTTATTCAATTTGTTCCCTAATTAGTGAAATTTCCAGCGTAGTTCCTTTCCCCGTATGGGACCAAACCACTTCGTGCCTGATGTTCAGTCTCATCGAAGCGAAGGAGCGCTTCATCCTGAACGGTATACATAAATATACTTTGGCTCATGTAGCTCGATAATCCGTATTGCAAAAAAACAGGTCACACTAAAATCATTTTACCATTCGATTAATTACTATTTTTTTTAATTCATTATATTTCTTCAATTTATTCTGATCAGTGGTGAAGATATCCCAATCTTTAATACTCGAATAGTTTATCCCTTTATCTAGATCTTCTCGACTTAAGTAACCTTCGCCAGATAAAGAATTCATAGGATATTTAGCATAATAACTTGAAATGGGCATGAAAGTGACGGCCTGATCATCAGTATAGTGATAAGCCTCCGGTTTTTTGAGATGTTTAAGAAAAAGGATATACTCTTTATCGCTTCTCATAAGATTATAGCCATCTAGTGAAAAATAATTTAAACCTAAAAAATTGCTTGGTTCAAAAATAATGATGTTATCTCCTATCTTCACTTCATTTCCTTTAAAAACATCTGTAACATGAACTAATGTTCGTACTGCTTGTGTATAATTAATCCTATTTCGCGACAGCTTCACTTTTACAATTAACTCTGATTCATTTTCCAATTGATCAAAGGAGGACAGATTATTATTAAAATAAATTGAAGAAAATTGTCCCGTATCATCCAAGCTGAGCAATACCCCTGACTGTTTAACTAATTCATTCACATTAGTGTTATCATGAAAAGAATTAGCTGTTTTATTTCCATAAACGGCTGATCCAATCAAAATAAGAATAAATAAGGACACGTATAAAATGTTTCTTATATTCTTCAATTCGACTCACCGTCCTCGCTAGTGACCTTTCCATTTTTCACTCTAAATCTTTTATCTGCCAAAATATCCAAATCTTCTTTATTGTGGCTGGCAATCAATATTGTTGCACCTCTATGTTTTTCTTCTAGAATAATGGAACGTACCAAATCTACACCATCTTCATCTAAAGCATTTGTTGGTTCATCAAGAATGAGTATATCCGGTTGCTCCATAATTGCTTGGGCTATAGCTAGTCGCTGTTTCATCCCTAATGAATATTTCTTGAAATTTCTACGATCATCCGGGTCCAACCCCACCCTTGCAATATTTCTTCTGATTTCTTTAATGTCTATTTTGTTTTTTATAGATGCCAACATTTTCAAATTTTCTAATCCCGTATAGGACTCCCAAAAGCCCGGGGATTCAATAACAATGCCTATACTATCTGGGAAAGAACAGTCTTTGTGCAAGGTATTTCCATTTATCACCACCTTACCTTCAGTAGGTTTTATTAAACCACATATAGATCGAAAAAGCATGGATTTACCTGAACCATTAGCTCCGAAAAAAGCATGAATTTGGCCGTCTTCCAACTGCAAATCAATACAGTCCAGAACTTTTTGTTTACCTATGACTTTACTAACATTCACTAGAGTAATCATAATAGCACCCCCAAGATTAATAAATGTCCTTATTTTTTATAACTAATAAACCGCTGAAAAGAACTAGACTACCTCCAATAATTAAGTAAGCCAAAGCCATAATGTAGCATGATGGATTAGAAATATCTATTTCGTCAGTGGATCTATATATTGAATACTGCCAGCCATAAACATTTTGTGTAAATGGTATAAGTCTAGCTATCGTACTATGTTGAGGTAATTTGTCGTACAGATACGCAGCACTCATAATACACAACAAGTTAGCTAAAAACATCAGAACCAAGCTGACTACGGAGTTTAGAACTAATGACAATACGTTCACGAGAAGCGCATAGACAATTAGCCCTAATGCAGTTAATACATAAATTTGAACAGCGACAATTAAAAACGAAATCTTATCTTCAATATGTGCACCTAAAGCTATACCAGTTAAAATTACCACCACTACCTCAACAAGTTGAAAAAACAAAATATACTTGATCATCATGTAGAACTGAGCTATTAACCAGCGTCCACGCTTGGATGTTCTAGTAAAAAGATATACTGCATGGTGATCAAGCTGTCCGCTTATAAAATCTCCTAAACAATATTGAATAACGATAACAGGCAGAAGCCATAATAATACAGGAATGATCCATATTATAGCAGAAACATCAACGATTCCCAACGATTGTATTAAAAAAATTTCGGCATCATTTCTAAAATAAGCAGAGCGAGCTACTACGAAGAATGCAATAATTACTGCCCATGCTAACAATACCAAAAGTAGTTTCCCTTCCAACTTTCCTTTCATCAACGCTCATCTCCAAAAAAATCTTTATCCTGCAAAATGCTTCGTCCAAGCCAATATAGAATCGTAGAAACGACCGAAAACAACAAAATCACAATTATATCAGAAGTATGGATTATCAAGGATTTGTTCAAAAACTTATAACTTGAAGTGATGTATTGACCAACTGTAAACCACTTAGCTCCCAGTATTGATTGCAACCCATTACTTCCTAAAAAAAAGAGTATGGGTGTGATAAAGCCCCAGTATGTTTTACGAAAAAACAAAACTGTAATTACACAAACCTGTCCCACTACAAATAACCCTATACATAGAAGTAATCCAGAAAAAACATATAAGGACAAAAATAAACCTGAAGATTCCAGAAAAGATATTCCACTATAAAAAGTTAATACTATTAAAAAAAAGAAAATAATCAGTGTGAAAATAAAGGAAAACAACATTATAAGCAGAGTAACTTTATTCCACCAATTCTTAATTTGGCTAAATTTCAGAAGAATATTATTTTTGAAAAGTATAGAAACAAACTGCAAAATACAAATTAAAAAAGCTGGGATAAAAAGCAACATCACTATATTCTCATTAAGAAGAGTCGAAAATATCTGAGATACAACTGAAATAGAATTAAAATCAAAATCAATGTCTTGCACTCTGCTATTTTTAATATAGATTGATGCAAAAACAAACAAAAGAAGTATAAAACATAACATTACTTTAGATTTGAGGGCGTTTAAGAGCAAACGAATATTCAAAGGCATTTTATACATATTCCCCTCTTTATAAAGTCTGCAGTTCATTATCTTTCGTTTTTAACCATATCATTAATACTCCAACACCAATAAAACAAATCAGCCAGATTGTCAGGATTAATCCACTCCCGATTGAGTGTGGCCTTAACAAACTCATCAAGCTCCATTCATTTGATATGAGAGAAATACCTCCATTTAATATGGTAATAAATAAAAATACACCAGCTAACAAAGCGAATCTATTTTTCTTGATATAAAATGAAGTTCCATATGCTAATAATGCTATAGAAGCAGCTGTAAAACTGATCATGACCATAAACATAAAGTTATAAAGAAGCGGTTTCTGTATACGCATTAAATCTAACATTGAAGTTGGATCAAAATTTTGAATGCCAATATCATACGGGGGAAAACCAAAAATACTATCATAGCCAATCAATGGAAATGCAATAAAACATAATATCTGATTTACTGCCAAGGGTATGAAAAATGTCAGGAATACCACAACAAAAATGGTAATCACTTTAGACCATATATACACTCTTAAATTAGTTCTTGTTAATACACTCTGATAGACACCAGATTTCAACTCATTGTGTAGTGTATCTGAATAAATTATAGGAGCTAGAAGAGGTAACAACACAAGTAGCATACTTAAAATTATACTAGTTGATGGTCCTTGTAAAATTGTCATCTCATATGCTGATCTAACTGTACTTAAATCGGCACCATATGTACTATAACAAGCAGCTAAAAAAGCACAAACAGATATTAGGAAAACAATCAAAAAAACAATCTTGAATTCGGCGCGTCTTATACAACGCTTAAACTCCTGAATTAACAAATTCACAAAGATCTCTCCCTTTCAAAGAAATACAGTGAAGTGCGATTATCAACACTTCACTGTATAATTAGTTGTTATCTGAAGTCAACTTCTCCAGAAACAAATGCATTTTGATAAAAGTTATAATCTTTATTTCTCATTCCTAAAATTACATCACTACCCTTTTTAATATCATTTCTAAATTGGATTTTAGAAGTATTGTTCACTTTTTGTTCATAATCATTAGAGATCACAGTTTTGACACCATCGGTTGCCCAGAATACTGCAGTATCTGTGTGAGTCAAGTTGGTCACTTTGTTATTCATGAATTGATCTGCTGTTTGTTTTTCATGAGAACCAGTATGATTACTATTTTGGAACGTTGGCAGTGCGTAGGAAGTATATGTATCTGCTGCGAAAGCTGATACAGCTGGAATTGACATCACAGCCACTGCTAAGACACCCACGAAAAGCTTCTTTTTGAACATTTTACTCATTTTTTTCCTCCTAAATAAAGTTTATTTTGTTTATTACATTATCTATATTACATATATTTGAAAAAAAGGTATATAGTCGTTTATTCCTATTTTTTTCAACAAAATAATTATAAATGTCGAAAAAAGTATTTTAATGAAAATTAATGAGTATGAAATTTTTTTTCGTTATTATGTCAATACTAGTATATATCAGTTTTTAGAATGTGGGTATATTCATTTAAATGCAAACCTACAACTTAAAAGGTGATTTGTAATCACCTAATTATGAAGGAGCTATACGGTGCTTTGCCCTGAATCGTATACATAAATGCACTCGCATGAAGCAGATATAACCTCAGTTCCTCATCTGCTCTCAAGCACATATGCCGAACATCTAATACTTTCAACGAAGCCTGATTTCACAGGTATGTATGTTCCTTCATATTCATGAATCAGCCCACCTCCCCCCCCCCAAGACAAAAAGCCGAAGCCTGTTCAGGCTCCCGCTCTAATTGTAAGTTTATCTTCCGCGGCAGTCCGCGAACGCGGCTGAAGGATGACTTCCAGATATCCGATGTGCATTATACCCACGATACGCTCCCAGGTTGATTCCATGCGACCTCGCGAAAAGATGGAGCGAATTGATACGCATTTGTTTTCCATACTACACCAAGGTCCTGTCCCCATGCAGCAAGCTGAAAACATTGCATTCAACTGCACATAGTTCCAAAATCCTCAATCAATTGCTTGGGACGGGGCCTTCCTTCATCACGACATCAGACGCATCTGTATGATTATAATACTCTCATATCTTCGACGATCATCGGCGGATAGCGTATTCAGCACAGATCCGTTAAATACCTGACGAGGCTTTCCCGAAAACTGGATGTCGACACGATTCACGTTCAGATCACTCCATGAATTGTAGTATAAGAGGTAAACAGAATACATGAATCAAATTGGCTAAAGACAAGCTTGGTCTCACCGTGTACTCAGGTAAGCGATGCCCAGGCCGCCCGTAACCGGATTTGTATAGATTTCACAGTCTACGTCAAATACCTCACCAATCATCTCACGAGTCAGAATATCAGCCGGTTTGCCATGGACCACAATCTGGCCCTTTTTCACCACATAGAGATAATCGCAATATGCTGCTGCGAGTTCGAGATCATGCAGCGCTGCCAATATGCCGATGCTGAGTCCACGGACAATATTCAGAATTTGTAGCTGGTATTTGATGTCCAGATGGTTCGTCGGCTCGTCCAGGATCAGGAATTCAGGTTGCTGTGCCAGGACACGTGCCAATACGACACGCTGTTTCTCTCCACCGGACAGAGAGACATAATTACGATCAGCATGTCCAGTCAGATGTACTTTTTCCAGAGCCTGCTCCACGATTTCGTGGTCCCGTTCATTATCCGTCTCCAGCATTTTTTTGTGTGGGGTACGGCCCATCATGACCATCTCGCGCACCGTAAAATCAAAACTCAATTCATTAAATTGGCCGACAACGCCCATATGCCTGGAAACGATCTTCGGGCTGGATTTGAGGATATCTGTATTATCCAGAAAAACCTTACCTTGCTGCGGTTTGATCACTTTATAGATGCTCTTGAGCAACGTTGACTTGCCACAACCATTCGGTCCGATCAGTCCAACGAACTGTTTGTCGTTCACTTGTAATGAAATATCCTTGATGATGTCCGTGTTTAGCACAGAGATGGATACATTTTCTACGTTCAGTTTCATGTTAATTTCCTCCAAAACCGTAGCCTTTTTTGACCAGCATATACATAAACATCGGCGCACCAATCATGGCCGTAATAATCCCGATCGGCAACTCCACACTGGATATGAGGGATCGTGCGATCACGTCCGTCCAGATGAGGAAAATGGCTCCAAACAGTACGGATACAGGCATCACTTTACGATGGTCAGAACCCACCAGACCTCTGACGATATGTGGAATAATGAGTCCGACAAAACCAATCATGCCACAGCTCGCCACCATGACGCCTGTCACCAAAGCCGTTAACAACATGTATACCCTGCGGTACACACTCAGATTAATACCCAACGTAACGGCTGCTTCATCCCCCAATAACATCGTATTGAGAACTCTCGACTGCAACAGGAAGAATAGAATCGCTACCAGCACAACGATACCAACCAGCGGAAGCTTGTTCCAGCCGGAAGCCGCCAAGCTGCCCATGGTCCAGAACGTCACCGTTTTGATGCCTTCGGCATTGTTGGCAAAATAAATAATAAAATTGGAGAAAGCGCTACATAGCGCATTAATGACCATCCCAGCAAGCACCAGCTTGACCGACGTCATTTTCCCCCGAATCCCTGCCAAAGTCAGGACCAGTAAGGACGCACCCATCGCACCGGCAAACGCCCAGAAAGCCACCCCGGTCTGTCCAAGCCACCCAATGGCACCGAATCCAATGAGAATCGCAAAAGTCGCTCCAAGTGAGGCTCCTGAGGATATACCCAGTATGTAAGGATCAGCTAGTGGATTCTGCACAGCAGCCTGCATAACAGCACCACACAATGCCAAGCCCGCGCCGATAAACATCGCCATCAGCACCCGCGGGAAGCGAATCTGCCAAATGATATCGGTAAAGGAGCCTGCCTCAATGGGTGTTGCCCCCCACTGAAATCCCGTTAGTTTGTATAAAAGAATACGGTATGACTCCGCCAGCGGAATTCGTACCTGTCCAATGGAAACTGCAATACCTACAGAAATAATCGTGATAATAATTAAAGCTGCAATCAGTAAAGCAAACCCGGATTTACTATGAATCAGAGACTCTCTTTTCCCCCTGCGCTGCGTCTGAACCTGAACCGTCTGTGCCATCTCTTCCCCCATCAATTCGTGTAAAATGTAGAACAAATGAAAATTAGCTATTTACAAAGTGTTTTCTCGGATTATAATTGAGAATGATTATCTTTGTCAATTTTAAAACACATAGAAAAGGGGTTCATCGTTTAATGAAATTCACATCCAGAACCATTGGCTTCGCTGCTCTAAGCCTCCTGTTACTGCTACTTGCAGCCTGCTCGAATGCTTCAACTTCTTCCCCTGCCGAAGAAACAACTTCAACAACTAACACGACAGAAACTTCAGCTCCTGCCGAGAATACAAATAAAACGACGTACCCGCTCACCATTGAGAATTTCACGATCTCCGGTGAGGGCGGCGAGTGGAAACCGAAAGCGCAAGTATTCGATAAAGCGCCTGAACGTGTTGTCGCGAATACCCAATCTGCGGCTGAGATGCTCATCAAGTTGGGTCTGACTGATAAAATGGTCGGCGTTGCTGCTCTATACGGTTCCGTTACACCCGATGTGGCGGATGATTTCGCCAAAATTCCGGTATTGTCCAAGGATTATGTCGGTAAAGAGCTGGTTGTAGGCGCAAGCCCGGATCTGGTACTCGGACGAGGCGACTTGTTCGCAGATGCAGACTGGGGCGTGGGTACCGTGGACGGATTGAATGATATGAACATCCGTACATTCCTGCAAACAACCAACCACAAAGGCACACTCGATAGCCTGTATAGCGATATTGCACAACTTGGGCAGATCTTCGATGTTCAAGAAAATGCCGCAACATTCACGGAAAGTCTGAAGAATCGTGTTGAAGCAATTAAGGCAAGTGTAGCCGATCAGCCTGAGCACAGTTTTGCCTATATCGTACCCGCTACGGAAGACACCATTACCGTAAGCAGCATGCAGAACGATACGTATCAGCTTGATGCACTTGGCCTGTTGAAGCTGAAAAATACGTTTGATGGTGTGCAAGGTGAGGTAAGTGTTGAGCAACTGATCACAGCGAACCCGGACTACCTGCTCTTGTCCGCGTATGCCGGTTCACCGGATATCGACAAGCTGATTCAGAATCTGTATGCCAACCCTGCCCTGCAAAGTATGAACGCAATCAAAAACAAACAGATCTATGTGACAGATTTCAGCCAGTTCTGGGGTTATGGATATCAAATTCTGGATGGTATTGAGAAAATGGGACAGGAAATGAAAGCTAATCCAATCAAGTAATCGCCGGATGTTGGCTTGCAATGTAGTATTGCAGTGAAGTATTAAAATGAAATAAAAGCAAAGGAGCAGGAGAAGACATTCTCACTGCTCCTTTGCTTTTATCCTCGTGTGCAATAAGTCATGGAACAAGGGGCTTGACATTAGTTTGATAACAAACTATATTACACGTATGAAAACAAGAGACGCTATTTCACTCATATCCAAAATTAAAGAGAAGGTCAACCGCTTTATTCTGGCCGAGATGGCTGAGCAGGGAATCCAGGATCTCGCTACGTCCCATGGGGATATTATCTATGCCTTGTACAACAATCACAGGATGACGATGGCTGAGATTGCCAAAAAAATTGGCAAGGATAAATCCACGGTGACCGCACTTGTGGACAAATTGGTGCGGACAGGATACGTCCTCAAGGAGCGTGATGCAACAGATTCACGAGTTGTTCATGTGGCTTTGACTGCAAAAGGCGAAGAATTAAAACCTGTCTTTGAAGAGATATCTCAGCGCATGCTGGACGCGTTCTATACGGACGTTACGGAAGCGGAGAAAAAAGAACTGCTGCGAATTTTAATGAAAATTCATGGCAACTTCTAATTTTTTCGGAGAAATAGTTTGATATCAAACTAATAGTTTAGAGGAGGTTTTTGGTATGACGGACTACACTCAATGTTTACCGGAACATGAGGTAAAGAAGATCGGAGAACATGATTTACACTTGGAAATATTCGAAGGAACCCCGCCTCATGACGAAAAAACAACGACCAAGAAGCCCCCACTGCTGTTCGTTCACGGTGCTTACACAGGCAGCTGGATGTGGAGCAAATATATCCCCCACTTTGTCCAGCACGGTTGGACCTGTTATCTCATGAACCTGAGAAGTCACTACAAGAGTCGGGTCATGGACATGACAAAGATTACGTTTGACGATTATTTGGAGGATATTCGTGAAGTGTTAGCCGAGTTCAACGAACCTCCCGTTCTCATTGGCTTTAGCATGGGTGGGATTCTCAGTCAAAAGATTGCAGAAGCCGTTACTCTGGCAGGCCTGGTTGTGATCGACGCCAGTCTGAGCAAGGAAGTCCATGAGCTAATCCCCTACCCGGAAAGCGATCGTATCACACCTGGGATCATCATGCCTGCACCTGTCCGTGATGAACTGACCAGTATAGATGAGACGGCAGAAGACATTGCTTTTCAGCGAAAATATCTGCAAACGGAGTCTGCGAAGGCATTTGCTACCTTTTCAGTTCTGTGTGGAGCCGATGGAGTCTCCATTAATGGCGACCTGATCCATTGCCCCAGCTTGGTGATCAAGGCTGTTTCCTGTGATGACGAAGATCGGAGAGGCAAATTAACTGCCAAGCAGCTGCATGCTGAATACGCCGGACTCTGGGATACAACACACACGGGTTTACTGGTAGGCCAACGGTACATGGAACCTGTCGAACTCATCCTTGGATGGTTGAACAGATAGCAAGAATGTGAATACAAATAACCGCCCAATCTCATTGGGCGGCTTTATTCTGCAACGAAAGTAAGACCTACTGTCTGCTATTGCTCAATTTTTTCTTTTTAAGGAGGTAGATTCCAGCAACTAGTATAAACCATACCGGAGTGACAAATAGCGCTACTCGCGTGTCCTCAGCCAACGTCAACACTACCAGCACAAATACCAAAAACGTCAGAATTAAGTAGTTCGAGAACGGATATAGTGGCAGTTTGAAGCGACTACGACTCGCCAGTTCCGGCTGAGTACGACGATATCTGAGATGACAGATCACCATGATGCCCCAGACAAAGATGAAGCACACAGTCGACACACTCGTGATCAGCGTAAATACGCCCTCTGGCATGATATAGTTCAACACAATCGCGATCAAAATAACAATCGTGGAGAAAAACAGCGCATTGGAAGGAACTTTCCTTTTATTCAGTCGTGCAAATGACTGAGGCGCGTTGTGATCTTTTGCCATGGAGAACACCATACGGCTTGTACTGAAAATGGCACTGTTGCACGCTGACGCTGCGGACGTTAGCACCACAAAATTCACAATGCCAGCGGCGGCCGCAATACCTACAGCTGCAAACACTTGTACAAACGGACTTTCAGTAGGCACTATAGCGTTCCACGGGTAGATGCTCATAATAATCAGCAAAGCACCAACATAGAAGAGTAGGACCCGGATCGGAATCTGGTTAATTGCTCGTGGAATAACCTTCTCCGGGTTCTCCGTCTCCCCCGCTGTCAGTCCTACCAGTTCCATGCCTACAAAGGCGAATACCACCATCTGGAACGATATGATGAATCCATGCAGTCCATTCGGGAACCATCCTCCATGACTCCACAGATTGGTGAAACTTGCTGGACCTTGATCCGTGGTAAAACTTTTGAAAATCATATATAAACCTACAACAATAAGTGCCAGAATGGCCACGACTTTAATCAAGGCAAACCAAAATTCCATCTCACCAAACAGCTTGACTGTCGCCAAGTTCATAATTAGCAAAATGACCAACGCAATTAACCCCGGCATCCACTGAGGTACATTCGGAAACCAAAATTGCGTATACAATCCAACGGCCGTAATATCAGCCATGGCAATGGAAATCCAACAGAACCAGTAGGTCCATCCTGTAATAAATGCCGCCATATTTCCCAGGTAATCACGCACAAAATCGACAAAGGAATGATACATCAAGTTGCTAAGCAGCAGTTCTCCCAGTGCACGCATGATCAGGAACAATACAACACCCGTTATGATGTAGGCCAGCAAAATGGATGGTCCTGTTAGTTGGATCGTTTTGCCTGCTCCGAGAAACAGACCTGTACCTATTGCACCACCAATCGCCATTAGCTGCACATGCCTGTTTTTCAATCCCCTTGTTAACGTTTCTTCCTGCATGATAAACCACCACTCTCTTTCTGCAAATGCTCTCTACGATGCAAAATATTATTACTCATCATATAATAATCTGCCCAGAATACATATCCCTCTTTATATATTTTTTTGCAAAGCAAAGAAGTCACCTTTGTAAAAGGTGACCTCTGTTTATGTACACGTTTATCATACATACCTAATGAAATATACTAAAATATAAACCAAGCATAGAACAGCTACGACTAAAGAGGTAATCGCTAATGATCGTTCGTTATTCCAAACTCGAATCGCATTAGCAACATTAATCATGAATAACGCAATAAAGTTGATAACACTGGAATACGATTGAAACGAGTTGAAAACAATCATCATGCATCCTACGATCCAGATGAACCAAAACCAAAGTGGAATCTTCTGAAAAAGCTGCTTCATTATGATGTACTCCTTATATATAAATTGGTCGGTTACAAGTTATTCTTCAACAGGAATGAAAATCCCTTTATTTAGGTTATAATCCCAAATAATTAATACTATTTAGACCCGATTTTAAACATCTTCACAGTAAAAAGGGCTCCCTCTAAAGGCGCCCTCTGGTCTGTTCAGCTATTATTTTTGCTTGTAAAACTCGTGATACAGCTTCATTAACGCCCGTTTCTCAATCCGCGATACATAAGAGCGTGAAATGCCCAGTTCCTTGGCAATCTCGCGTTGAGTTCTTTCTTCCCCGCCTGCTTCCAGGCCGAATCGACCAATCACGACTTCCTTCTCCCGATCATCCAAGATGTCGAGATTGCGATAAATTTTACTTTTTTCAATCTTGAGCTGCACTTTATCTACAACGTCGTCGGCTTCTGTTCCGAGGATATCGATCAGTGTAATTTCGTTGCCTTCTTTATCCGTACCGATGGGGTCATGCAGGGATACGTCTTTACGTGTTTTCTTCAGGGAACGAAGATGCATAAGTATTTCGTTTTCAATACATCTTGCTGCAAACGTAGCCAGTTTGGTTCCTTTGCCTTGTTGAAAACTTTCGATGGCTTTGATCAAACCGATGGTTCCGATGGAAATCAGGTCTTCCTGATCTTCGCCCGTGTTGTCGAACTTCTTGACGATATGCGCGACGAGGCGCAGATTGTGTTCAATGAGCAAATTGCGGGAGTGGGCATTGCCTTCAGCCATAAGGCGTAAATGTTTGGCTTCATCATCCTCAGCCAGTGGCTGGGGGAACGCATTATTTTTGACATACGAGACGAGTAACGTTAACTCTTTAATGAATAGAGCAATTGCGGTAAACAATCCGGGCACAGATGACACCTCCTGCAGTTTTACAACGATCTGGCCTGAGCACGTGTGGGAACAGGGTCGATCTATTGTATGTAGGCAGGGGCCCAGAAGTGCACGTACACTTGAAAAAGAGGATGATCTTGCTAAGATTTCATACATCACAGGAACGATGGGGATTACCTAAGCTGTTCACGTCTCAATAATATTGCAGACAAGCGTTTATCAGCTTTATTTCAGGCCTTCTAGCTCACCGACAATGGGTAACGCCCAGTTAGGAAAGGTTTCCACTTGATGTGTCAGGGTATAATTCTCGGCCTGCATTACAATTTCACCGGAAGCTTGACTATTATCAATGACAATTAAATCATCTATAAGATGAAGATTAACCAGCAGATTTTTTATAGATGTCGTTTGTCTTCGAATGATGTCTTCCGTCGGAATATGATGTCCGCCATTTCGAACTCGACCAGCGACACGCTCAATATTGAGAAGAACATCATTCAGCCCCACATAAAACATGGTTACCTCAAATCCACTCGCTTTGGCAGCCTGCATCAGTCGTATCACATTGCCTCCAGCCAAAGTCGTTTCAATTGAGAAATCACGTTGAGAATGGATGCATTCCCTCGCAAATTTAATCGCTTCTTTACCCGCTGATATCTTACGTCGATCTGGATTAAGAGGATCAATCCTACGCGCCAAAGAATCGGGGTCAATATTGACGCTAATGCCGAGCTTGTCTACAATCATATTGCGAATGGTACTTTTCCCACTGCCATTATTACCTGCAAACACATACATGATCGAATTAGCTTTAGTCATGAATGATCCCTGTATTTTCAACCTCTTCAATTATACCGTTTGCATACTCCCTGACAATTTTCCCGTTATCCCCTTGATACACAATGTATGTTCCATTCGCTTTTGCATCCAACTTGGCACGTTCACCTGTAAGCTTAATAAGCTTTTGCAGATCTTGAATACGATTCGTCATAATCATCACCATCCATTTTCATCTTGCTCTTATTGTACCATACGTATTAATTTCAAAAAATCGCGAGCTTCACACGTTATAAGTACTTCTCAGACACTCACGGAAACAATCGAGCCCACCTTCTGAAGAAGGAGAAATTCTTTCTCCACACTTTGAATAAAATATGTTTTCTCCCCAAATATGACGACATCATTCTCGGCTAATGGAACATCGCTTTTGAAATAAATGAAATTATCCGTTTCCCGAAACGCACCTTTGTAATAATACAAGATATCCCTCTCCCACTAATCGATATTAGAAAAAACCTCCACTCCCAAATGTCGATGCAGGAGCGAAGGTTTCACATTCTATTCTTCTAATTCACCGGTGCTGGCTCCACAGCGTCCGGGAATTCCGGCAAGCGCTGTTTGCGCTCCATCGCCAAACTGATGAACAACCCTAGCAAGCCTAACCCGGCAATAACTGCTGCATACAAAGGTACGGATATTAGACCCGTATGAGTAATTGCATATCCGCCCAAATAGGCACCGCCTGCATTTCCCAGGTTAAATGCGGAGTGACTTGAGGTTGTCGCCAGCAGCGGCGCTTCACGGGTCATATTCATGATTCGAATCTGCAATCCTGGCATAATACCAAAGGCCGCAACACCCCAGAAGAATATGGTGATGACCGCCAGATACGGATTCTCCAGCGTAAGAGCAAGGACTGCCAGAAGAACCGCCAGTATCCCGAAATTGACGATCAACGAAGGCATCAGCTTCCAGTCCGCCAGACGCCCGCCAACCATGTTGCCCAACGTAACACCGAACCCGAACAATACTAAAATCCAGGTCACATGTTGCTCGGCAAAACCACTGATGTCCACAAGCATTGGGGTGATGTACGTGAACACTGTGAAGAGACTTCCACAGCCCATCGCGCCAACGAGCAGGATCAATAATACTTGTGGGCGCACCAGGTTTCGGAACTGCTGTCCGAGGTTAGCAGGTACACCTTGAGGTAAAACAGGAATGAAACGAATGATACCAATTAACGAAATGATGCCTAAGATCGTAATTGCCCCGAAAGATGAGCGCCATCCGAGCTGTTGTCCGATAAATGTACCAAACGGAACACCAATGATGTTGGCGATCGTAAGGCCTGCGAGAACAACAGATACTGCTCCTGCCCTTCTCTCCGGCGCAACAAGCCGCGTCGCCATGATTGAACCTACACCGAGAAACGTACCATGGGCAAATGCCGTTAATATCCGTGCCGAGATTAACAACCCGTAAGTGGGAGCAATGACAGACAATGCGTTACCGATAATGAAAATGCACATGAGCAGCACCAGCAGTTTTTTCTGCGGAATCTTGTGTGTAAACACGGTCAATATCGGCGCACCCACCGCTACACCAAGCGCATATCCTGTAATGAGTTGTCCTGCCTGTGGAATGCTCACATTCAGATCTGTCGCTACATTAGGCAGTAAGCCCATAATAATAAATTCAGTCATACCAATTGCAAAAGCGCCTATCGTCAGGCATAACAGGGATAATGGAAATGCCCCTCTTTTACCGGACTGCGAAGCCTGTGGTTCTGTTGTGTGTCCTGTGGTGCTCATAGATGTTCTCTTCTCCTGTCTCTTAATCAACGATTTTCTGTCGCCTTCAACCACAAGGCATCTGTTAATTGATCAAACGTTTCACGCATGGCCAGCTTGTTCCACCAATGTGCCGGAATGCCGCTTAGCCCGTAATAAGCTCCTGCGATTTGTCCGTACACCGCACCCGTGGTATCCGCATCATCACCCAGATTAACAGCTAGCAACGCGCCTTCCTCAAAGCTTGAGGACTTATGGAACGCCCATAATGCTGCTTCAAGTGAACGAACTACATAGCCACTACCCTTGATTTCTGGCGGTTCTTTGCTCTGATACGAACCCATGACAACCTCTTCAATTGCAGGTGAAAAAGTAGGCTCTTCCCTCCACTTTCGGCATGTCTCCGGCATCAGCATGACGTTCTTGTCCGCTCCGCGCAGGCCAGCGACAAGTATCGCAACCAGTACCTCACATGCCTCCACACTTTCCGTTGCTGCATGTGTTGTACGGGAGCTCAGTCCTGCATAATGAATCGCCTCCTTCGGACGATTGGCGTAAGCCAAGGCGATAGGTGCAAGTCTCATAATAGAGCCATTGCCCGCTGTCATCGGGTTGGTTGATCCGCTGTAGGCTTCTCCAGTTAATTCAAACCTCTCTAAGGCACTTCGTGTGGCCCCGCCAATATCGAAGCAGTCGCCTGTGCTGCTCATATATCCCACTTTGTACCAATTGATATATCTGCGCATCTGATCCGCAGGATCAAAGTCTGCCTTGCGTACCAGACTTTCTGCCAGACACAAAGCCATGGATGTATCATCTGTCCACTGTCCGGCCTCCAGCCCGAATACGCCGCCTCCCACGATATCGGTAACAGGTTCAAACGTGCCAGGACTACTGAATTCCACCGTAGTTCCCAACGCATCACCAGCTGCAAGCCCGATGAAGCAACCATTGAAACGGTCCTTTTGCAGCATCTTTGTATTCCTCCCTTACTCCATATACTTTCAGAATCTTTCTTTCATTTTCCCACATGGCTTCATCCGGCGTAAAGCTAATAAATCCAATAACTTGAGTTTCATTTCTTCTATTATAAAAGTGTCGAAAGCTGTTGAACGGTCAGTTCATCCCATTTTCATAAAAAAAGTTTTATTTTTTTGAACTGAAAAAACGGTTTATTCAGTACACCGCTTACATGTAAAGGGCTTAACGGTTTGCAACGTTCACCATTTTCTGAAAACAAGTCATCCATGTGAAAACTTTCAATGTAAACAATCATGACACGCTTGACCCTTCAGTTTGTCCTATGTTACGGTTTTATTAGCTTCAACGCATATTTTTTCCCAAATTAATATTCATTTTCGTTCTTTTGCGTCAAGTAACATTCCGCAGGTTAATGAATATATGGGAATGAATTTGCAGAAAATTTTCATTTTGTTTTATCCCCAAACTAATTCTGAAACAGGAGGAACAAATTTATGATTAAGGCACTGGTGTTTGATTTCGACGGAACGATTATTGATACAGAGACAGCATGGTATATTGCTTTTCGTGATGCTTACAAGGAACACGGCGTGGATTTAACCCTGGAGATGTATTCACAATGCATCGGTACCAGTCTGAAAACATTTAATCCATATGAGTACCTCATCACAGATTTGAATCTTCCGATCGATCGGGAAGCGTTCAGGGAATCCGTTCAGTTGCAGCACGCTGCATTGATGAACAAAGAGGTGGTTCGTCCGGGTATTCAGAATTACCTTGATGAAGCACGCAAAGCCGGACTAAAACTAGCTGTAGCATCCAGCTCCAAACGGGAGTGGGTTGAACAGCATCTGGAACAACTGAAACTGAAAGATTATTTTGAAGTCATCCGTACCGCAGATGATGTTGTGAATGTGAAGCCTGACCCGGAACTTTACAATCAAGCGCTTGAAGCCCTTGGAGTAACTGCAGACGAAGCCGTAGCGATTGAGGATTCACCTAACGGCGCGCGTGCAGCTGCTGCGGCTGGTATGCACTGCGTAGTCATCTCGAATACCATCACAGGAACACTGGAATTCGATATGCCTCACCAACGGCTGTCCTGCTTGACCGACCTCGCATTTAACGATTTGATTTCGAAGCCACTCGTCACTACCGTCTAAGGTCTGCACGAATTTCGCGATTTAATCCTTAAAGGGGGAGTTCACACATGAAAGCTGTACATTTTGGTGCGGGCAATATAGGGCGCGGTTTTATCGGTCATATGTTGTCCGCTTCCGACTACGAAGTCTGCTTTGTCGCACGTAACCCGAAGAAAATCTCTATGCTTCAACAGAGACAGGAATATCCGATTACCTTGGCAAATAGGGATCAGGATACAACGATTGTCAACAATGTGACTGCCATCAATGTGAGTGAAGAGGATCGTGTTGCTGAAGAGATCGCTTCAGCCGATCTGATCACAACCGCCGTTGGTGTATCTGCACTGGGAGATATCGCTGAGCCGATCGCCAAAGGCATTCAACTTCGCATGAAAAACAATAATCAGGCTCCGCTGCATATTATCGCTTGCGAGAACGCCATCGGTGGTAGCACCCGACTGAAGAAACGCATCTATCCATTCCTGGATGAACGAACCCGTAATAAAGCCGAACGTTATGTTTCTTTCCCCAATGCAGCTGTGGACCGGATTGTTCCGGCTCAAAACCACAAGGACCCGCTGCAGGTCACTGTTGAACCTTTTTACGAATGGGTCGTTCATCGTCCAGCACTTCTGGATGGTTTTAAGAAAATAGATGGCGTCCACTATGTGGATTCGCTTGAACCTTATATTGAACGTAAAATGTTTACGGTAAATACAGGCCACTGTGTCGCCGCATACTTCGGCTATCTTGAAGGATTCAAGACGATCCGCCAGGTGATGAGTAATTCCACCCTGCGGGCCAAGGTGCGCCATGTTATGGAAGAGACCGGTCAGATGCTCATCCAGAAGCACGGATTCAACGCTCAGAAGCATAACAAATATATCGACACCATACTGGAACGCTTCGCCAATCCCAACCTGACGGATCAGGTTACCCGGGTCGGACGTTCCCCCCTTCGCAAGCTTTCGCCTCATGATCGGCTTGTTCGCCCAGCGTTGCAGGCCAGTGAATTCGGAATTGAAATTCCTCATTTAACTTCTGCTATGGCGGCCGCAATGCTGTTCAATGACGAACGCGACGAGGAAGCCATCAAGCTACAACACATGATTCGCGAAGATGGCGCCTCCGCCTTCATCCGTGAACGCATGGGAATTCCCGACGAACATCCCGTTCATCAGAATGTAATTGCCCGTTATCAAGAACTCAGAGGGCGTAAGGAATCGACTATATTAACCTGAGTAACACTGTTCAGGGCATTGGTTCGATCCTGCAAACTGAATAGAAGCACGGCCAAGAAGCCGGGAGGAACCTATGTAGCAGCATCGATCCTTCCGGCTCTTTGTCTTTGTACGGCACGGTACATTCTATAGTATAGTAACATCAACAAAACAGCGTACCTCCTCTCTCAAGGAAACACGCTGTTTAGTGGGGGCGTTTTAACTTACTTCATCGTTTGGCTTAACCATGTGGCTCATCCATTTTCTACTCATTCATGATGGAATTGAGGGATGCATATGCCATCGGCAGGAAACCTTCTGAAGGTTCACCAATAGGTGCATGGATGTGGAAAACGAAACCATTGCCGTCTAGTTCTTTAACAATAAAGTACTCTGTTTTCTTATCATTCTGGGACATCATGTACAGTTGAGCATCCTTCATCGGCCCATTGCTAAGTTGTTCAGCCGTTAACTGCTTTACTTCCCCAGTCTCGGACAACTCTTCCTTGGCATCCATCTTCAGCGCATCCAGATTGTAATCCGCCTGCAGCTTCTCAATCTCTACATCATAATCCGGATCAATCTTCATTGATAATTCCTGGTCTTCCGCGTCAAAAGCCATCGGTTCAAACACATAAAGTGAATAACCTTTCGCTTGTGCCAGTGTCACTGGGTGCTTCTCGGTCATGCCTTCTACCGTCACTTCCAGCTCTGACGTCTTCGGACGATCGGACGTTACAGTACCGCCTGCATTGGAACCGTTATTGTCATCACCTGATTCGATTTTTGCAATCTCAGTGAGTACCAGCTGTTTCGTTGTTGCATCAATGGTTTTCTCTACATATTTGAAACGAACGGAATCTTCGTCATCGATATCATCCAGTGACTTCTGCAGATTTTCGCCCACCTGGAATGACATCGGTTCTTCATTCACTCGAATCTCGACGGTGTGCGGATCAGCCCATCCAGTCAGAATGCCTTCAGCTTCTATTGCAGCACTTTCATTCGGCTGTTGCTCCGGTGCGGGTGACTGTTCTTCCGTATTATTCACTGGTGGCTGTGTAGCAGGACTGCTGTTCCCACAGGCCACAAGCGAGAATCCCATAAGTAAAACCAGTAGTGATGTACTGACTTTCATTGTATTTCCTTTTCGCATATGAACACCTCCGTTAGCTTATACGCAATGATGCTTGTCCATGTTGCTTCTCATCCATTGGCTTGGCTGTATACTAGTACTTACACGGGAGACAGGCGGCTCAATCATGCAAAATATCTGAATGGTTACTCAGATCCTCTACTCAGCTGGCCTGATCCATCTGTACCAGTTTCGCATTGGCTCCGTTAAATGCTTTGGTCTGCAGGTTGAATTGCTTTCTGAATTCAGCAAGTTGCGCATATTCGCTATTCCGTACCCGAATGGCTCGCTTGATTTTAACCAGATTAGGCTCCACACTTTCTCTCATAAGGCCATATAACTGCTCATCTGCATTCAGACTCTGCTGATACGAAGCAACGAAATTTTCAAATGCACGTGCTCTTGCTTCATACTGATCCAACACCTTCTCAGCCTGGGCCAACGTTTCTTCTTTTTCAAAAGATAGTTCTTTCAATGAACTCCGCAGGGCCGCCGTCTGCTCATTAGTCTGTTTCATGGCCTCTTCCGCCTGCTTCAACAACGTTCTTCGTTCATGTATATGCTCTGCTGCCTGATCCAGCAGTGCCTCGAGATCACTGTTTTTATTCTTACCTTTATCTAAAATAGTCTTGTATAATTTCATGTCTTCCTGCTCATGACCGGTCAGTGCCTTCAAACTCTGGTCAATCCCCTGACCGCTGAGCACCAATTGATTCACCTGATTTGCCGCAGGCTCCTGCGGCTCTCCACAACCACTTGCCAGCAGCATTAGCAATACGCTAACTGCCGCAAGCGCCACTTTTTTACTCGTTAGCACCCAAGCCCTTCCTCTCTTGCATCATCTTGTTGTTATATTACAAGCGGCTATCTCCGCTAAAGTTGGCTATCCAATGTGCATCCGGATCGTATACTTCGAACTCGTAACCCCGATCTTCCAAAAGTTTCAGAATCCGTGGCAAAGCCTGAACCGTCTGCTCCCGCTCATGCATCAGAATCACTTCCTTATCCCGATGTACACTTTTGCTCACGCGAGCCACAATTTTATCCGGCTGACCGGGAAGATTCCAATCGAGTGAATCTGTCGTCCAGTCCCACATTTTGAACCCGGCCGCCGCAATGTCACCTCTGAACTTTTCACCGATCTGTGGACTACTGCCATAAGGTGCACGAATAAGATGAGGTGTAAAACCAATCAGGTCCTGCACCATCTTCTGCTCCTTCTTAAACTCTTTCACAAAGTTTGCAGAACTGCCGCTCTTATACAGCTTTTTATAGTTATGCGTCATGCTGTGGAGTCCAGGATAACTACCTTCCTTCAACAGCCGTTTCACTGCATCAGGATGCTGATTCAACTGACGTCCGATCATGAAAAAGGTAGCCTTCGCCTCATGCTGCTTCAATATATCTAGCAGTTGTTCTGTATATTCAGTTGGCCCATCATCGAACGTTATGTATGCCAATTTACGAACCTGACCTTGGAACCGCGCCGGCTCCTCCTTCGCATCCGGAGTAACTTGTATCATGCCAAGCTTGGCGGGCTGTTCTATTACAGTAATCGGAGGCGGCGCCACAACGCTTTTGATCCAATGCGTCATTCCAAGGAATACATATGTAATACCGGTAACGAACAGCACCAGGAGCATTAGAGCTATGCTAATCCTTCCATACCGGATTTTTCTTCGTTTATGTGTTTTCGTGCGACTTGTGCTAGGCGGAATACTGCCACGTTCTCCCGCTCTCTCTTGTTGGACTCTCACTGCCATGCCACTTCCTTACTCTCATTTTTTCCCGATTATTGGTATATTATCTCGTTTCATGTCTCTATATAGAAGATTAATAGAAAAATGGATCGGGAGAATGACAGAATAGTTACAAGCCCGGTTACAATCTACTTATCTCTTCGTTCTCTTTATCTTTCCTGCGGTTACCTTCTCCTGTATAATGAAGTGATTTACGCCATCAGACTTCAAGAAGGAGCTACACCCATGACAAGCTTGAACCGTGCCGGCAGATCCATCTATCTGCTATTCTTTGTCGGCATTATCGCCATTTCTTTTTCTTCGATCTTTGTACGCTGGTCTACCGCAGATGTTGCGGTCATTGCCATGTACCGTCTATTTCTGACCAATCTGCTGATGTTGCCTTTTGTCTGGAAATACAGACATGAGATGATGCGGCTGAGCTTACGGCAGTGGGGCTTGCTGCTTGCATCCGGTGTGATGCTGGCCCTTCATTTTCTGCTCTGGATGGGTTCGCTGCGGCTCACCAGTGTTGCCAGTTCCACCGTTATTCTCGCGCTGGAGCCTATACTGATTCTTGCCGGTTCGGTATGGCTGTTCAAAGCCAAAATTAACCGCATGATGATCATCGGCATGGGCATCGCCCTGCTTGGATCAATCGTCATTGGCGCAGGAGATTTCCAGTTAGCAGGCACTGCACTGCAAGGTGATGTGCTGTCTTTGCTTGGCACAATCGCAGTCGCCGTTCATATGCTGCTGGGTCAATTTTTGCGAGCGGGACTTAGTGCATTTTCGTATAACTTCTGGGTGTTCTTCGTGGCTGCTTGCACGCTGGCGGTATATAATCTGATCATGGGCCATCCGTTCGGGGGCTATGCTGCATCAGAGTGGGGAATCTTCCTGCTGCTCGCCATTGTGCCAACGATCTTTGGACACTATCTCTTCAACTGGTTGCTTCAATATATGAATGCCACAACGGTATCTATGGGGGTACTTGGGGAACCCGTATTTTCTTCTTTGCTGGCCTGGATGCTGCTCGGTGAATCCCTTAGTGCGTTACAGATGTCTGCTGGGGTCGTCATTATATTCGGGGTATGGATCTTCATCCGATATGGCAAAACCAAACCTCAAATGGCTTCTGCAGAAACCTCTGTTGCGGGAAAAGGGCCTATTGAACCTACTACGGTATAACGTATTTTTTCGTAAATCATAGTTATAAATGACTCTACCACTCTTATAAGGCGGTGTATTTTTATGAAAAATATTGTATCCATGCGCTGGCTGCTCGCCAGAATGTATGAACCGGATGTCGTCATTGCAGATTGCCGATTCTTGCTCGGTCAACCGGAGGCTGGAAAACAAGCCTATGAAGCTGGACATATTCCAGGAGCTGTCTATCTCGATCTGGAAAAAGATCTGTCTTCTCCTGTGTCTACGCACGGAGGACGTCACCCGCTTCCTGATCCGGCTGAACTGGCTAATCGTCTCGCCAAAGCGGGCATTGGCTCCAATAGTCGAATTGTTGCCTATGATGATCAAGGCGGCATGAATGCATCTCGTCTTTGGTGGCTGCTGCGCTATATCGGTCATGAACAGGTGTATATCATGGACGAAGGTTTCTCCGCTTGGAAAAACGCCAAATTCCCTGTGACCACGGATGTACCGGTTCAGATCCCATCTTCCTTTGAGGTGAATATCCAGCCAGCCATGCTGGCAAGTGTTGAAGATGTGCAACAAGCCTCGGCAAGTGGCAGCTCCGTGTTAATCGACTCTCGCGATGCTCGCCGCTATGCGGGTCTGGAGGAACCCATTGATGCAAAGGCCGGACATATTCCGGGTGCGGTGAATTATTTTTGGAAAGATGTGTTGGATTGGGATGGACGTTGGACAGATACTGGGGTGTTAGAAGAGCGTTTCAGTAAGCTGGACAAGGATGGTGCGATTATCGTGTACTGCGGATCAGGCGTGTCGGCTTGCCCAAACGTGATTGCACTGGAAGAAGCGGGATATACGAATGTGAAGCTGTATTCCGGGAGCTGGAGCGACTGGATTAGTTATGAGGGGAATCCGGTGGCTACCGGGGAACAATAAGAATGTAGCGAGAGTGCACATTATCTCAAAGAGGAATACCTAGCCATGTGGGGGCATACTTTAAGCGATGTATTTTTTATGTTCAAAGTCAACGAGGAAACAATAGTGACGCTCTTAAAATTATTACATGAAGCTCTTCATCGAGAGCTTGTTTGTATGATCTCAGATACATCCACAGCCCCGTCGAACATGAGCTTGAACGAGAATTTGGCAATTGTTAAAAATGGAAGATCGTTCACGTTTCCCTTCTAACAAACCTGTAACACCACCAGCTAAAAATGTACCAGTATGTAAAAAAAGTGTACGATGCTTTATGAACAATGTAGTGAATAGCAACAGTATATACAAAGACTATAAAGTCTGATACTCAACTACCACTGTTAGTGTGATGAAAATAGAGAGAGGGAGACACGCCTCCTTCAATATAGCAGAAAGTTCACAGAAAATAACAGAGTTAACATGCTACAGCATACAACACCGCACAAATTATGTTAAAGTAATACTTTTGGAGGCTCGCACTTATGTGCGGCTCCAATTTTTTAACGAGGATCACATCCTCCTAGCACATCAAAATAATTGACACAGATACGTCGTCCGATTTCTATGGAAATAAAAGGATTGATTTTTTGTGTAAATACAACAAGTTTTCTTGAGCTTACCAAAACAACTATATCCTAAAATATGCGATTCTCTTTACTCTTTAGTACTATAGAAACGAAATTCTCCAAGAGCCATCATTCATTTATGAATGTTTTGCTCTTGGAGATTGAATAAACACTGCAATTAATGTTAAACAACGGTCTGAATCCAAATTGGTGCGACTTTAAAGGAATCATCCTGCTACACCTTTGTTCGCAACTTGATAAGAGTGATGAAGTAGATTTACTTTGGTGTAGACCCACAGCAATTAAATGTACATGGTGAAACTCCATTAATAACTGAGTTCAGGATTCAGGGTGGTCATTTCATAGATAACAACGATTGAACTCATTTCATATAACTAATTATTCTCAAAATATTTAAAAAATCTGATTGTTTCATTATAATCATCTACGTCAGAATAAATATTTAACATTTTGCCTAGCTCAATCGCAAAATCTACATATCCGTTAGCTTTTGCAGTTATTATGTTCTGACTAACTGTATATGTTTCGTCATTGTTTATTTCATTGCCAGTAAACCCCTTTCCTTCTAAAACCCCTGCTTGTTTAACAAGTTCAACTCCTGAGCAAATGGCACCAATATATTTCCCGTTAATGTCTAGTCTCTTGATAAGTGATGTTAGCTGATGATTCCCTTCTATTGCTCCAATATCTCCTCCTGGAATAAGCAGTATTTCTACTTCGTCACAATCAATTTCTTTTATATCTTTATGGGGTTTAACAATAAAGCCCTCATAAGAATTGACCATTTCGGAATTTAAACCCACTGTTATAATTTTCCCCTGGGTTTTCATTAAATAAGTTGCCAACATTATTTCAAAATTTACAAACCCGTCGTAGATTAAGACATGAGTATTAATGTTTACACCTGCTTTCATGTATTTTTAGTCAAAGTTGCTTTTTTTAACGGTTGTAAGCACCCACAATCCATAGAGCCAGATTGAAGAAGGCCAAAACTATTACAATTGTCCCATCCCAAAAGTATAAGGACTGCCAAGAATTATTTGCTAGATTAGTGATAGCTTTAGATACCGCTATCAAAAAACCTGGAATAGAAAAGAATGAAAAGAGCAATATTGCTGAAAATATCCCTACTAAATAAATAAATGAAAATACTCTTGAGATAGCTTGTTCATTCTGTTTTAATTTACTCCATTCTATACGAGCACTTTTACTATAGATTTTTTTCAAATAAAGAACTGCTTGTCCCAACAGATTCGAAGAATTTGTAATAGTGATTAAAACATAATAAAGATCAGTTCTGAAGAAAATGAGAAGATGCCATAAAAACTTATAGACTTGTATGAGGACTATCAGTCTCATGTATCCTACAATTATTAAATCCTGTTGATAGATGTACTGGAACACGAGTGCAAGCAAAAGAATCACTGAGTCCCATGCCATACCCGCTAGAAATGGCAAATATCTTTTTTTCCTTTCAATCGACCACAAAGGGTTCATGTTTCGATTTCGTGTAATTCCGGGTTAGAGACTCCATGTGACTTAGTTGGGGCAATGAGCCCCAACTAAGTCACATTTTTGCCGCCACCCTAATCCTTGATAGATTCTCCCTAATCACTGGTAAAAGCTCGTGATCCTCCAATTTAATATAAATCAGATTCCCACAAAATAGATCAAGTAACAATACAAAATCTGCAGGCTCCCTCCCCGCTTCAAATACAAAGCCATGTACTGCAATGTATTCCCGATGTTGTATCAGAATCTCTGAGCACGAATATAATTCAATGCTAACAACACTTTTTCTCATGTTCAAATCCACCTAGCACTCTGCGAGTAGAGAAAGTGTCGTCTTCACTCGTTCAGCATCCGTGATCACACAGAACACAACACCACGTTCACTCAAGTACACGGACATTAAATATGATCCTACTAACAAACCATTCTGATTTGCTCGAAAGTCTTTCTCGGATATCGCCCCCAGCCTCCTTGAGCATGACGATTCAATCCAATCAGTTGGTCCGTTTCACTGATCTGCTCCAACACCCCGTTAGTAACTACAATATCACCTAATTGAAATCTAGCTATATGACTTCTCTCCCCTACAAAATTTGTCCCTATTGAAACATGAAGAAATTTTGCCGGACAAGTAAATGACTGTACTAGGAGAGGCATACATAAGAACATTCGTTTGTAGCGAGAATCACATAAAATATGTTGGCGTGAATACAGAACCATCTAAAGAGATGGGATATGATATTTGTGGGTCGAATGCCACAAACGTTTTTCAACTGGATCTTGATTGGCATTAGCAACACCCTGTAAACCTTCAAGATCAATAACGTAAACTTTGCGATGATCCATGTGAATTAATTTCTCAGCTTTAAAATCATTAAGAGCCTTGGAAGCAGTTTCTCTACCTACACCGATCATACTCCCAAAGTGTTGTTGCGTAATTCGCCAATCGATAAGCATTCCATTTGATGTTTTTTTACCAAAGTTGGATACCAAATCGAGCAGTAAGTTTGCTGCACGCACTCGCACATCCAAGAAGGCAAGATATTCGATTTTACGATCTGCCTGAATTAAACGTTCACTAAGTATGTATATTACTTTACGCATAAGATCGGGATAGACCCGGACAATCTCATCCATTTGTTCACGTCTGATTTCCCACACACTGACTTCATCAAACGCGGCAACAGAAGCCGTTCTGTGATTATCGTGGTGAAACAGTTCAAGTTCACCGATAACTTCTCCAGGAAACTGATGACCCAGCACAATCTCCTGGTGATCTTCTTGACGATATATTTTCAGAATACCTGTTTTGATAACGTACATCATGTGACCTGGCTCATCTTGAAAGTACAGTACGTGGTTCTTAGGATAATGTCTGAGAAGAAACTTGGATTCTATCCAAGTTCTCTCCTCTTCTCTTATTGTATCTTTGAAAAAGGGACTATCCACTACAGAATGGTACATTGTCAAACTCCTTTACTATAGGAGATCAGTATTTTTGGTCCCCCCAGCGAAACACGGATTGAAGTAATTGAAGAGCAAGTTGTTTGTCTTGCGGGGGTCTATCCTCAAGCAGGAGAAGAAGTCTATGAATATCGTCTGTTGGAGGAACTGGATCAAGCTGACGGAATAATTGTTCAAGCGAGATGTTAAGCCCCTTGGCTATTTTCTCCAGACTTTCTACTGTTACATTCTTCTCTCCACGCTCAACTTGTCCGATGTAATTGGTATGTAGTCCAGAACGCTCTCCTAAGAGTTCCTGACTCATCCCTTGTTGCTTTCTAATGTTGCGAATACGTTCGCCTAGTTTTATTACTAAATTTTCCACACAAACCACCTCAAACTAAGCGTAACTGAGGCGGCACACCATATTAACACACTATAGTTGTTATAATAACATATAATAACATTTATAGTTTATATTTTAAAGTTATTTCACAAGTTTATCCTATTCAAACTAATTCTAATTACGGAGGTAACAATCAATGGGAAAAATGGGTAAATGGAAATTTGGAGCAGCAGGCTTTTTAGTGGGTACTTTATTTTTCAGTGGAATAGCTTGGGGAGCAACAAACAAGATTGAAGTCAGCTTTGATCCGGTTAGATTTATTGTGGACAAAGTTGATAAAACTCCTTCTGGTGGTAAATTTAACAATAACGGCTCGTCTGTTCCCTCCTCCATCATCTACAGTGGAACAACATATGTGCCTATTAAGCTCGTTGGAGATATGATAGGTAAGCCTGTTGCCTGGGATAGTAAAACGAAATCGGTATTGTTCGGAGACTCAGTGGTAGAAGGAGATTACTTAACGGATAAAGCTCCCGTTGATGTGGCTGATAAATCAATAGTTAACTCTGAAATGCAGCTCGATAACCAAACATACAAAAACGGACTATTTGTTAATATTTATTACAGAAACAAAACCAAACAAAGCTATAACCTAAATGGACAATACAAATCTCTGAACTTTAACTATGCTAGTCTTGACAAAGCAAGTGATGGTTCATCCGCATCCATGGTCATTTATGGTGATGGCAAAGAACTATGGAGTAGCACAGCCGTAAAAGGTGTTCCCATTCAGTCAGCCACAATTCCTGTGAACGGCGTACTCAAGTTGGACATAGAATTCACCAATATCTCTGGCGATTCATATCCAGCTATAGTAAACCCACTCTTATCGAAATGACTTTTTAGGACCTGAAATCTCTAAATTTCAGGTCTACCTCATCTTTAACAACAACATTCTGTTATGTTCAATAGATTAGAAAGGAATTATGGGCAGATGCTTTTGTATGTACTTTTATATTTTAGTCTTATTGGAGGTTTGGCTTCCGCTATACAAGCCTTAATTTGTTTTTTACGTAGAGATACGTACTTGTCTAAAATCAACTTTAAGTACACACTCATTTTTCTTCCTTTATTTATTTTATTGTCATTAATCTCTTTATTTTTTTTAGATATACAACAAAAAGAATCGGATATTTTATTCGGTGTCGTGTTTTACTTGATCTTCTTTGTTCTCCTTAGGAAACTTCGCATTGATCCATTGAATACTAGGCACTGGAGATTTATTTTAAATGAAATCAAAGGTGGAAAAGGTAAGTACATGTATGGCAAGGACTGGGCACACGCAGCAAAAACAGCTGTGTTTTACATTGTATTATTATTTATTGTAAGTAGCCTTGAAATCACACACAAAGGGATGATCTTGACGAGTATACTTACTATTTGTTTTTTCCATACTACGTTGTTCGGTAAATTCCAAGGTTTATGCCCGTTTTGTGGTTGCAAAGTGTTCCATATTAAAAGAACAACTACAAGCATCCGCTGTGGTTCTTGCAAGCAAATTATCGTTATTCATGGCAAGGAATTAACAAGACCAAAAGGATATAGGGCTTGATCAGAAAGTACAATATTTCTCTTCGCACAGTTAAATAATTGACACCGATATCTCGTCCGATTTTCAATGGAAATAAAAGGACTGATTCAGTTGTCAATACAACAAAGTTTTCTTGAAGCTTGCCAAAACAATGATATTTTAAAATGTGCTATGCTCATTAGTAGCTATAGAAATGAAATTCTCCAAGAGCCACCTTTCATCTTTGAATGCGTAGCTCTTGGAGATGCACAAACACTTTTATTGATGTTGAACAACGGACTGAATCCAAATTTGTGCGACTTTGAAGGGATCAGTCTGCTACACCTTTGTTGGCAACTTGATAAAAACGAAGAAGTCAGTGTTCTCCTCGACTATGGTGCAGATTTGAGGCAATTAAACGTTTATGGTGAAACGCTGCTAATGACTGCTTTGAGAGCTAGAAAAATTCAAACCTCCTTGAACGATACAGTACACCATCTTTTACGACAACATAAATCGCTACCTTTTAATTTGAAGGAGGAGTCTTTACCAGTTCCAGTATTTTGAACCATTTGTAATGATAAAACGGTATAGCCACGTCTCAAAATCACAGCCTAAATCCTTAAAATCTTCAAATGAAGAGGTGCTGTTCCCAACAAACATATAGTGTTTGTCCCCCATAGAGTAGGCATTACAATCTATCATTATAGTATCATCAGATATATAAGCTATTTCCAAATGTCCCCTACTACGATTTACCTTTGTATATAAATATTCAACTTGATCTATTGGAAAGAGGTTACTTTCTCCTCCGTAAATTTCGTGATTAAACAAACTACAACCATTAGTGACTCTCAGAAAATCAAGATAATCCAACGGAATTTTTTGTCCTATAGATGCTATAAATCTCTCGATTTCGCCATCACCTACTGGTCGAGCGAATTTACAGACATATCGTTCTACATTACCTTCACGATCTTGTAAGTAAAGATACTCATTAGACATGTCCAACTTTTTCTTCAAACCATTAATTGTATTTTTCACTAACGACAACATAATCACTCTCCTTATAATCATAGGCGGACACTATTATTCCAGTGTCCGCCTTTGATTATGATTATTAAATAAACACCAATTGAATTAATAACTCAACAAGCGAACGATTTCCCCAGACACTTTTCATTGAGCCAATTACCTGATGTTTCTATTATGGGTGTATTTGTCATTCTATCTCCCCATCTTCTAATGCCGCCTCAGATTCAATTACAATGGATATACCGAATTAACATTTAGAGCTCTTGTTATTCAAAACGTACTATATAGTCTCTCCACCAAGCATTCACAACATAAACATGAAAATTAGTCGGGATAGGAATCAAGTTACTAAATTCATTTGTTCCTCCAAATTCACGAGGTCTAATATGATGAATATTTATTTCTGACCCAGCCCAATTATATCCGTTCCTTGGATAAAGCTCACTATATTTTTTTATATAGTCCCTTCTATCTGTACTTGAGTCCCAATCAATGGAGGGAGTTTTTGCCCACGTTGTTGTAGATGGTTCTATCATAATTTTTTGTGAGACAGGATCTTTATAATAAGGATATATCATTGCCTTTAAGTTAAGTAAAGTTTGCCGTGTTTGAGCAACGTTAGCCATATCATTATACTTTCTTCCAAAAGCATCATAAACATTTAATTCAAGTTCTGTGAAATAAAATCCTGTTTTTGAGATATTAAAAGTATAAGAGACTTCTTTCCCTACCTTTACACCTAAGATACCTTTCAAAGTAAGTTTAACTCCATGTGATAACGTTCCGCTTCCCCGTGCATTTCCTCTAAAAACGTCAAAGTCAAAAACAATTTTATTTGGTTTTTTACCTGTTATTGCGATGATTTTCGAGCGGACTTCTAATTGAGAAGCGCCCTCAATAGGAATCTGAATCAAATTTACAAGTACAGTACCAGCTTGAGCTCCGCTTTTTTGAGCCATAGCTCTAGCAGTCTCTATGGTTTCTACATCTTTGCCTACTTCTACCACATTTGTCTCACCAGTCACTTCATCAAATGTAAATAGATAGTTGGACTCTATAATTTGATTCTGATTCCCATCCGAAGGTATTTCTGAGTTATCAATGTTAACGTATTTTATAATACTATCATTAGCATCCTTAATTCCACTAACTTCGAATTCACTAGATCCATTTTCCTGCCCAGTGAAAACACGATAAATGCCCCCATACGTCACAGGTTGATCTGAAATGGTAGTAACTACAACTTCTTTACCGCCTAAGATCGTCGGTTCGATTGCGGTTGCTGCTTTACGATTAGATTCCGTTCCATCTGCGTTATAAATGATGTAATCAAACACCCGCTGCTCACTGCTGGATGCATCGTTTCGAATTCGTTCCGAATCTGGGCTTGTATTGCTGAAGGCATAACTCTCGCCCTTGTTCAGCGTCACGCGTAGATAAGCCGGTTCTTGACTGTCCACCACAGAGAAATCATCCGTGTATTCAAACAACACAGGAGCACTTCCTACCACGGTGACTACAGCTTCACCACCTGCTGGAATTGTAGCGAGACTTACATTGCTATTAAATTTGTCACTATGTGCTCTGCCATCTGCCTTATAGACCACAACATCAACTAGAGCATCTATGGTCTTGGCGTTACTCCGAATCGGATTACTGAGTGAACCACCATTGTGGAATTTAACCGACTGGCCCGGTGAGACAGTAATCTTAGTAAGGGCTTCATTTGGTCGATCCTCTACATCAAAAATCGTGTAAATTGCACCTATAGTTACAGGTTGAGCTGATGCACCCGTAATCACTGCTTTATTCCCATTAAAAACAACAGGCTCAACCGCTGTTGCTTTTCTCGTACTCCGTTCTGTGCCATCAGGGTAATATGTCACGTAATCGAATACTCGTCCTTGGCTGGTGGAAGCATCACTGTCGAGGTATTCCCGATCGCTACCGTGATTCCAAAATGTCACGCTTTCTCCTTGGTTAAGTGTTACCCGATGGTATGCGGGTTCCATGCTTTCCTCAACCGAAAAATCATCCGTGTAACTAAATTCAATTGGGGCTTGCCCGGCCACGGTCACGACTGCGTAACCTTGTGAACGAATGATCGGATTTGTGTTTTTGTTAAAGCCATCCGAATAAACAACGTCTTCTGATGTATACAGGACATAGTCAAAAACGGCTCCGTTGGTACTGCTCGCATTGTTTTTGATAGGATTAGCTAAGGAACCATTGTTCTGAAAAATAACAGATTCCCCGGGGTATAAGGTAATTCGAGTAATGGCATCTCCACCGGCCTTTTGGACTTCAAATGTCCGATAAGGCACACCATACGTCACTGGTGCTGCCGTTACCAAAGTCACTACAGCGGTTCTTCCCGAAGCTACCGTAGGTTTAGTGGACGTATTTGTCCCTGTAGAACTTTCCGTACCGTTTGGAAGATAAACGACATAATCATGTTTATCTTTGGTGGTCCCATCACTTTGGAGTGCATCTGATTTAGCACTGATATTGGTAAATTGGTAACTCTCACCTTGGCTCAGCGTCACTCTAGTATACGCAGGTTCATCGCTCCACTCACCAGTATAGACTTCATAAGGGAGTCCAATAGTGACAGGTTGAGATCCTGCCCCCGTAAAGATGATCTCGTTCCCTCCCCCTAAGTATGGTTTCCCCGTTGATTCAAAATTGGAACTAGAAAGGCTTCCATCTTCATTGTACGTGGCATAGTCATACTTCCGGTCTTGGGCTGTGGAGGTATCGGCACTAACAGCTCTTGTTTGTGTTCCTTCATTGATGAAGCGATAACTCTCACCTTTGGATAAGGTCGCTCTATGTAAGGCGGGATTCGCAGATATACTATAGGTGAATTCAACCGGTATAGTCACTGTAATTGCATTGCTTCCACTTGAAGTAATGACAGCGGTATACCCTGCTCCTACAGACAAGCTACTAAGTGAATTCATGTTATCTGTTGAAATACTTCCATCTGCTTTATAAACAGCATAATCATAAGAATTGCTTCTCGATGTCGCAGCATCCGTACTCAAGGATCGGGTACGAGTTCCAGTATTGGTAAAGCTATAGGAATCACCTGGATACATAATTAGAACTTCTTCGCCCGCCAATGCCATGGCTTGAGGAGTAAACATATCCTCCTTATACGTATCCTCTGTCACCGTCGATGCATCATCTGTATTTTGTTCATCTTCGTCCACACCTTCTGGTTCTTCGTGGACGTCCGGATCTATACCATCCAGATACTCGTCGTCTGTTAAAGCTACATCCTCCATAGAAGCATCGACATTCTCGGCGCTACTTTCAGTCGTTATTAAGGCACCTGATTGATCCGAAAGCGAATAAACGCTAGTCGGAAGCATGGTTCCAATCACAAACCAAACGACTAGTAATACGATAAAGCTTTTTCTTAAATTCATGTAAGTTGTCTTCCTCCTTTTTGTATCTTCTCCTATCTAACTCTAATTAAAGGTAAATTTGGAGTGTGAATATTATTTATCGGCACTTTCCTTTATTTAGGTTATAGGGATATAGCACCTTAATTACCAGGACTATTTCCCTTATTTGCTATCGTTAGTCTACACAGGTATGCAACATTTAAAATAATCAGCAGATCGATGCTCGATGCTTCGCCTGTCTGGAGAAAACGATTGATGCCAAGGGAACGTCCACACGAGATATCCAGGCTCACTACCATCATATTTATGGTGTAGACCTATCCCCAACGCTCATTTCCAACATCACAGACCGTATCCTCCCTCAAGTCCACTGGTGGCAAAACCGCCCGCTACAGCAGGTCTATGCGGTTGCATTTATGGATGCTATTCACTTGGCAATGATCTGGAAGGATACAAAGACGTACTAGGCGTGTGGATCAGTGAGCATGAGTCTGGCTATGTTCTGGCTCGGTATTCTTAACGATTTGAAACATTCGGGGTTAAAGACATCCTCATCAACTGTGTAGACAACCTCACCGGGTTTAGTGAAGCGATCACTGTAGTCTATCCCCAGACCGATGTTCAAAAGTGCATCGTTCATCAGCTCCTCAATTCCTTTAAGCACGTCTCCTATAAAAAGCTAAAAGCTGTAGCGGCTGTACTTAAGCTGATCTATAAAGCTGTGAATGAGCAGGCTGCAGCAGCTGCGATTGATGAATTTGAAGCAGAGTGGGGCAAGAAGTATCCAAGCTATAACCGTCAGCTCCGTAAGGTGACGAAAGGGAAGAGCATACTCCCTAATGATGAATTACTCATCAAAATGCTTTATTTATCCACATGGATGTCATGAAGAAATGGACGGGCAGAGTACAGGGTTGGGACAAGTCATCTTACAACAACTATCCATTCACTTTGGCGAACGAATTACACCCTACATCAACTAAACCCTTTATTCGAGTTTACACAAATCTATTGACAGACCCAACCTTAGCCGCTTATGTTGTTAAGATGTTTTGTAATTCAACTATAATATTGAATCCAATTAATTCAGTAACTGATGGGTTTAGGTTTACATAATTTTTTCATACAAGCTTGTTTTGGAATAGTAAACTTAAGAGTCTCTTACTTTCCTGTTAGAAAAAGATAGAGCCATCCAGTTATGCATATTTCACGTTAAACCATCTTTCTTGTCAATATAGCGGCTCAAAAAATCAATCACGAATACATTCGGAGGGAAACAACAAATGGATATTAATTTTAATTTCGGAAAACAACCTAATTATAACACTGTAATCTGGCGTTTTATGAATTTCGAGAAATTTCTTCATCTTTTAGTCAAAAAGAATTTATATTTTGCAAGGCCGGATCAATTTGAAGATAGAAACGAAGGAATGCCTGGAAGAAAAGCAATGATTACGAGAGCAGTCACTTCATTCTCAGAAGAACAGGTACTGAATAGCCTAAGAGAAGATAGAGAGACCCTAAAAGGATTTGGGGTATCGTGTTGGTACTGCTCACCACATGAATCCCTGGCACTTTGGAATCTGTATGCAAATGGGAAATTGGGAATTGCAATCAAAACAACTGTCGGAAAACTTAGAGATTCACTTTCTTCAGTAGAAGAAGAATGTTATATGGGGAAAGTAGACTATTCACCCAAAACCTATGATAATGAGTTTAAACAAGTAACATTGGATAGACTTTTCACAAAAGATCCAGTTTACAGATCAGAATCTGAATTAAGGGTAGTACTTAAGTTAGATAAAAATAAGCCTGTCGAATTAAGACAAATTGTACAAGTTGACTTACATACATTGGTTGATCAAATTGTTGTATCCCCATACTCGTCAATAAATACTGAAGAAGTAATACGTGATCTAGCTGAAAAGTATGGACTTCCTAAACATATAGTTAGGAAATCAGAAGCTACCCTTTCTAGAGAAGAAGACTTAAATAGAATACAAATTCCATATCCATCTAATGATTCACCCGCATTCATAGAACGTATAAATAATTTACGGGAAAACCTTTAAAACTATATAAACCTCCAAAAAATCACACTGGTCTACTGCAAGTGCAGTATCATCTTCTGATCCCTCTTATCCCCAGATATTTGACCCCCCTTTTCCAAAGGGGGAAATGGCAAAAACTCCACTTATCCAGGTTATTTCTGCCCCCTACGTTCAGCCGGAGGCTGGAAGACAAGCCTATGAAGCTGGACATATTCCAGGAGCTGTCTATCTCGATCTGGAAAAAGATCTGTCTTCTCCTGTGTCTACGCACGGAGGACGTCACCCGCTTCCTGATCCGGCTGAACTGGCTAATCGTCTCGCCAAAGCGGGCATTGGCTCCAATAGTCGAATTGTTGCCTATGATGATCAAGGCGGCATGAATGCATCTCGTCTTTGGTGGCTGCTGCGCTATATCGGTCATGAACAGGTGTATATCATGGACGAAGGTTTCTCCGCTTGGCAAAATGCCAAGTTCCCCGTGACCACAGATGTGCCCGTGCAGATCCCTTCTTCCTTTGAGGTGAATGTGCAGCCAGCCATGCTGGCAAGTGTAGAGGATGTGCAACAAGCTTCGGCAAGTGGCAATGCTGTGCTGATCGATTCTCGCGATGCCCGCCGCTACGCTGGATTAGAGGAACCGATTGATGCCAAGGCCGGACATATTCCGGGTGCGGTGAATTATTTTTGGAAAGACGTGTTGGATTGGGATGGACGTTGGACAGATACTGGGGTGTTAGAAGAGCGTTTCAGTAAGCTGGACAAGGATGGTGCGATTATCGTGTATTGTGGCTCCGGCGTATCAGCCTGCCCAAATGTGATTGCGCTGGAAGAAGCGGGATTCTCCAATGTGAAGCTGTATTCCGGAAGTTGGAGCGACTGGATTAGTTATGAGGGGAATCCGGTGGCTACGGGGGAAGAAGTTTAGGATTCTGATACATTGTGGATGATTGGAATAGCTAAGCGGAAATGCCGCCTGGGTCTAAGGACTCGTGGCGGCATTTTATCGTGATTTTCATGTTCCCATTTAATATAAGCGGCGGTTTTGGTAGGAATTGAAGAGTGAGGATCAGCTTCCGACTTTGAGAAACGTGTATAAAAGATTGCTTTAAGGGCGTCATCGGCTGATCTGTTTCTGCAGAGATCATTGACACTGCCATAGACGATTAGTAGGAGAATTTTTCGCGCACGATATTGAGGCGATATCGCTTGTTACGACTCGGTCCCACGTCGAAAACCAATCCGAGAAAGAGACCGTCCAAACTTTTCCTTCTTGGTATTATCCCCTTATTCTCTTATAATGAGTAATTTAGCGACCAATATACAATTTTAAGGAGATGGAGTATGAAAGAGAGTAGGGTACGCTTTGCCACAAAGTTTCTGATCGTAGTAGCTATGATTTTATTTAGTGGGTTGTTACCGATTACAGGTGGAAAAGCAGAAGCAGCACAAGAGCGATACAAATCCGAATTCGAATTTGAATTCAAGTACGAGGAGGATGCATCCAGAGTTATACCACAGGTTCGTATAACAAAGTTGTATTTTGATGACGGTCGTGTGGAGACTGAACTTCATGAATTTCCAAAGCAGGCGCTGGCTGTATCGAAAGACGCTCAATATGCGGAGAGCGCTCGCCAAAAAGATGATCCAGCGCTGAAGCAAACATTTTATCCAGGCTGCGGTTGGCACTTTGGAACATATGTGATGAATACAGAGAAAGGTCCGCTAGCTTTTACGATTTATTGTGATTCAACGACAGACAAACAACCAAATGCAAAAGGTGAAAAGGAGTCAGCAAGCAATCATGTTATCTATAAATATGATCTCGAGCGCAACCTTCTAAGTGTTTTGAATCAGGTACAAACGTTCGGAAAAAGCCAACCTCCGTTTCGAATGTATTATGACTTTGGAGGCTATACCTTGCAAGAAGGTAACGGAAAAATAAACTCTGAAGAACGAAATATTCGAGTCTATTCACTGCTCAGTAACAAACTGCTGGCGCGTATTGCTGAATATCCACAGGAAATCGACCAAACCTTAAGATACACCGAGTACAAAAAAATATCCAATGATCCAAAAGTTCTCGCTAAAATAGGAAATTATGAAACACACGGGAATGATAATTACATAGCAGAAACATTCATTTTAAATGCAGACGGAACCCGAACAAAAAGTAAGATTCCTGCCGTACTGCCAAATAATATTTTTTATGAAAATAAAATCGGTTCATTTACCTATGTCTCGTATAAAAATCCAAAAAACGAAAATACCATGGTAGGTTATCGAACTTCTACAAGTACAGCAATCAAGCCATTATCTCGTGCAGATGCTTCAAGTTCCATAAGATTCAGTAAGTCCAAACGTTACGTTCTGATTCGTCAGCAAACAGCCAAAGAAAAAACAATAAGAATCGTCGATACAAAAACGGCAAAAGTTGTATCCGAAATTCCGGATATCGGCGGTGGAGTATATAAGGAAGTAGGCAATTCAATTCTTTTATTCCAAGCCGAAAAGAAAGATTACTACCTGCATGTGCCGACAGGAATTGTTACCCGTAATATGGAAAATTCTCAATTGGTACAAGCCGATACAGGTGGGTACACGGGTGACCAATCGAAGCTGATCTCCATGCAAGCTCCACCACAAATGCTCGTAAACGGCAAACCGATGCGTTATGCCGGCCAAGGGCCTTTCCTGACGAAGGACAACCGCTGGTATGTGGAAGTGAACGATTTTGCAAAGGCTGCGGATGCTACAGTGTCCAAAACTGCAAACGGATTGACGATCAATCGTGGTAATTACCAAATGACCGTCTCCAAATCCGATAAAACGGTATTAACCTGGGCTGGGCAGACCTTCGTACCATTGGAGACACTGAACGAAAAATTGGGCATGGCTGGGGGGTTCTTGAATTCCCTTTTAGGTAAGGGCTACGAATACAAAGTGCTCCATGTTTTTTCCAAGGATCTGAAAGAAGCAGATATTATCGCTCGCCCTGATCTGTACGAGGCCATCGAAAATGATTCAGGGAATTATTATTCAATGGAAAATGGTAAACCTGCCGCAAGGCCGTTGTCGGAAGCCAACAGGTATTATTATGATGGAACTAATCTCATCTTCAAAGATGGCTTACTCGTAAATGTAGCTTCTATATACAATGCGGGTGGCCGTACGTTGCGAAATATTCTGTTCGATATCAATAAACTGAAGCATGTCATTGCCGTCTATGGAACGCCGAATGCAACCAAGACCGGAGGACAAATGGTACGCTGGTACGAGGTGGAAGGTAACGTGCTGGTATTCGAAAGTAACACTAATCTGAACAGTGCTTATTATATTTCACGATAAACACGAGGTGATATTCTGTGCTCCAAGCCCGTTTCCAAATAAGGACTCGGGCTTTTTCATTAGGCTTAAAGGAATGACGAATCCCCGCTCTCCATAACCCAATCACATAAATCAGTATGACTAACCTCTTATCATACTCATAGCGGAACAAATTATGGGAGCCGTCGAGGAAGAAAGAACGGTTGAAAGGCGATTTTCCCGTGCAGTTTGAAATCCCTTCGGCCGTGAATCCAAATGTGAAGTTATATTCCGGAAGTTGGTCGGAGTGGATTAGTTATGAGGAGAATCCGGTGGCTATAGGTAATGCGGAAGCGGACAAAGACGTATAGCAGTATATCGATTTGAATACATCGCCAGGTGGCTTATCTGCCCCAGCGATGTATTTTTCTATGTTCGGAGTCAACATCGAGTCAACAACACAACCCAGTAAGTATTTACAAGCACACAGAAGTAGAGATCAAGTGGCAGTTTTTTTTGATTCATGATAACCAAAAAAAACCGTGATGGACATCTGTCCACCACGGTTGAATCATGAAATCTATTATTGCTTTTTACTTAACGATACATTTGCTGTTAACGTCTTGTCGATCGTCGTCCAGTTTACATAAGCACCTAGTATTTCATTAATAACAGAAACCGGAACTACGGTTTCGCCTTTTAAAAGCTTAGGTACGTTACTATTGAACACTAGTTTATCGTTAATTGAATACACATCTGAACCAATTTGAGCACTTATATTTTTCGTGCCTAATTTGATTTGCGTTGTACGCGTCTTATTATCCCACACTACTGTACCGCCCAATAGTTCCGAAATGGTTCGAATCGGTACGTAGAACTCATCGTTATGAACAACCGGTTTGATTGTCGCACCACCTACATTCATGGCAACGTCAACATATTCAAGGAAATCGGTCTTTCGAATGAGTCCATGAACCCCTTTCGTTCGGTCTACGACCTGAGATACTTCATAATCCGTTGCCGCCGATAGGTACGCATAAGCTACACTTCTATCCATATCAAGCTTATCGGATAAGAATTGAATCGATTCACGTACGGATTCTTTCATTGCTTCATCCAAATCAGGGTCCAGTCCAATAGGAATCCAATAATCCTCTGTTTCAGCAAAGGGTTGCGTGAATTCTCCACGATGTGGTAGTGATGGATCACCTTTCTTTAACACCGTTAACCGAACTGTCCCCCTTAAGGAAGCTTCCAATGCAGTTAGCGCTACTTCTCCATCTCCTTGAGCAAAGTGTGGATCTCCAGTATAGAACAGCCCGCCTTTAACTTGAATCGGATAATAAATAGTTGCACCAACACCCAACTCATTAATATCCATATTCCCTCCTGTTTCAATAGGTGGGATAGAACTCACAACTTCGCTGGTATTTGGTGCAACCCCCATAACACCTAGAAACGGGTTAATTGGGAAACGTACATTTTTGCCAGCTTTTGTTGGTAATACCCCATACCAATTGCCGTTGATTTCTTCAATAGGCGTAAATATAGATACATTATTATATAGTTCCGGTTTTGTTGCGCTAGCTCCCTCTTGCGGGCCTGTATTTTCTGGAAATTCGTTAGGAAGGGCCCCTTTACCATGGCGGTTAGAAATGACACCATATGGAACTCGAGTTTGCAACGAAAGGACTTCTACTTTAAGTACATCTCCTGGCTCCGCTCCCTCAACTGCTACTGGCCCAGTGATAATATGTGGTCCGTCTTTTTCATAATCATGCTTAATCTCAGAAGCCGCAATTGCCTTCGCATCATCCAACACTCCATCGGGTGAGATACCGAATTTGCCGAAGTACTCCACTGGATTTCTCCCTTGATCCTCGATCAGTCCCTCATGCGATACCGTATCAAATGTTACAGCACTTCCTGATGGTACAGTAACAATCGGAGAGCTGTCTCGATTAGGCAGTGATCCCCAGCGAATGTTCTCAATCGCAGACGTTACATAATAATCACCTTCTACCTTATCAAGGGTTGTTGGTTGCAATGGCATACTAAAGCCCACTGAAGGTAGAGCACATGTAAGCATACCTATAATCCCTACTGAAACCCCAAATTTCCTAATCGTTCGGTTAATAAACATTACATCCCCTCCACTACATATGTAATATTACCTAACACTTAAATATACACTAACATATAAATATATTTACAACAATGTTTTTTTGTTAATAAAAAACAATATTTTAGAGCTAAGTATCAAGAATAAACTTATAACCTTAAATAACATGTTAATATACTTATCATATATAAGGTATGTAAGATTTAAATATATTTAGTAAACTTGAGGATTCTCCTTCAGAGATTTGAACAAATAAAATTAAGTTACAGGGAAATTATGTATGTATTTCATGTATCTGATCCCGCCGCAAGAATACTTCTGCACCCCGGTTCAGGTATAATCACCTGTCCACATGTGATTGCACTGGAAAAAGCGGGATTCTCAAATGTGAAGCTGTATTCCGGAAGTTGGAGAAATTGAATTAATTATCAGGAGAATCCAGTGGCTATCGGGGAATAATAAAGACTAAAAAGCCCACGTCAATTGTGGGCTTCTTTGTGCTTTCATTATATCCTTGCAGAATTTTAGATGCTTAAATTACTAACTTCTGTAACGTTCAGATTCAGCCTATGTTTTCGGCATACTTCGTAAAAATCTTTTGAAACAATGGGTTTCAAGATATTGATATAATCCAGCATAAAAAATTCATGCTCGCCAATTCGCTCTTCATGAAGGCAGATTGAAGATACAACTTTGACGATCTTACGTGGAGGCTGATGTACAGATGCAGCAATGACCGCTTTGCGCCCATATTCCGAACGTTCATAATCGAAAACATCCAAACGATCCAGCTGATGTGCAGTCCAATAGGTTTTTTCAACCGAACGACCGTCGTGGTAACACACCGTTGTCGGAATAAACTGAGTGTTTGTGTTTGTATTCGTTTCCTCCAACAGCGTTTTAAAACGATCTGATACGTGTCTCGTTCCTGTGATCGTCTCAAAATAGTCTACTTTCAGGTTGCGCACCGTAGACAGTAACTCAACCTCTGCCGTTGTTCCCTCTGGCAACGGATTCTCTATCGCCAAATAATTCATATCTAATTGGGGAGTGAAGGTTGTTCCGCCACTAATAAACCCTCTACGTGGATATTGAGATTCCAGAAAGTAATAGTTCACAGAATGAAGTCTCCTTTCCTAGTCCTAAAACCGGGAGAGTCGGCAAGGTTCTAATTCATTTCTTGAATCGCCATCAATGATTTCACTTGCAGCCAGATGCGCAATCAGCGGCGCCAGCGTAATTGCAGAATGCATCACCGTCAGATAAAGTCCATTAATGTGATCTTGGAAGCCTACGATCGGATAACCGTCTTCAGGCATGGGTCTCCATCCAACCTTTATACTTTCCAGTTCCAGTTGATCTCCATGTTTCAGACTACTACGCAATGTGTCGTACGCTCGCTTACCGACCGCCTGCGGTCCGTTTTCCTCCGACTCGTCGATATAATCTTCTGCAGCAAGTAGCGTATAATCTGTCAGTTGACGCGCTTCAAATTGCGCATTGGAGATTAATGTATGTATCAGTTTATTTGCAGTTTTCATCTGAATCAGAATGGAAGGTGACGACGTTACCGGCACGTGACAACCTAACGGGTTACAAAGTTCGGATGTACCTGTTCCTGTGGCCAATACCACGACATCCGACTCCACAAAACCCCTGGACGTATGAACGCCAACCAGGCGGGAACCCTCTTGCTGTAGCTGTGTAACGTTGGTGCCAAACTGAATTTTTGCTCCGTACGATTGCGCTTTGCTCAACAACAGCTCCGTTAACGCTATAGGGTCCACCGCACCTTCTTCGCTAACAAATATCGCTTCATCCGGATATTCCTTCAGATTCGGCTCCAATATCTCAAGCTGCTCCCGGTTTAATTTTTGAGAGCGATGTTGCTCCCTTAGAGGCGGAGTGTCCCAAGTTAGCGCTCCATGCCAATGAATTTTCAGTTCGGACAACTCTTGCTGAAGTGTGTGATATTCTTCCACAGCTGCATCGTACAAATGCCAGTATTCAGGAGCCACTCTATGCGTCGTATGTATCCAGGCAAATGATTTTTCCGTGACTTCACGCGCCGCGGCTGAGTGCCTTTCAATAACAGTTACATCTTGATTTCGTTTGGATAGATGATAGGCCATACACGCCCCAACAATCCCTGCACCAACAATTACAATTTTTTGTTTATCCAAAACTAACTCTCCTTTGTCACCCTATCACCCCAAGGAATCCATTTTCCGGAGTTCGGATGGGCTTTCTCCTATTTCGTTGATTAGACATTCTCCACTAACTTGATCATCTCGTCCAATTGCCCATCGACCGCCAGCGGTGTGTACATCCACCATTTGTCGTAGGATACCTTATGTACGTTTTTATTACGAACAACATTTAAGTTCCTCCATACTTCTGAACGACACAGCTTGCGAAAGGCGGCTTCGGCATGCGGGTTTTGCCCATTGATCATGATAAACAATCGATCCGCGTCATAATGGTGAAGTTCTTCGAATGGTAGCTTTTCGGAGAAGGCGTTATGACCATTATAGTCATTAATGAATTGCTGCACGAGCGGATGAGGTTTCAACTGAAGAGAGCGGTACAGCACATGCCCCATGTTCCGGTCACCTGCCACGCGAAAGCCCGTATCATCGATCACCAGTGCCGCATACGTATCTTGCAATCCGATAGTGGAACAGAGTCGCTCCTTTGTCTGGTCAACCTTAAGCTGATGTTGTTCCATCCACTCTCTGCTTCTCTTACGTTTGTTAACAACGGCAGATACGTTGTCTAACTGTTGGTATACGTCCTGAGATTGCCAGGGAATGCGTACCACCTCGGCGATCGCGGAAAATTGTTCGTATTCCCCAGTCGTCATATGCTCATATCCCAAAATAAGATCAGGCTCCATTTCGCGAATCGCCTCAAGATCGTATGGTGCCCACACAAACGGTTTCATTTCAGGCAAATACGGGCGAACGTACTCGTTGCGGAATAAATGATAATCCGGTGCTCCGATCGGCGTCATGCCAAGCGCAAGCAAATGGGAGGTAAACAGCAGACCGATAACACGCGGCTCATGTTTCTTAACATAGACGCTGGGAGACACGCCTTCTTGCTGTTTGAACCTGCGGCTGAAATAAAACTCGTCCTTGAATCCAACCTGTGTGGCAATAGAGTGTATGTCCCGGCTTGATGATCGCAGCAAACGTTTGGCATGGTCCACCCGCAAGCGATGCAAATAGTCCATTGGGCTTGTTCCTGTTACCTGCCTGAAAATATGGCTATACTGCCTCGTGCCAACACAAGCGATAGCAGCCAACTCCCCCACCTTCCAGTTGTGCTGGTAATTCCCCTCCATATGAGTGATGGTCTGCAATACAGCCTCCTTGGTATTCGCCGGCTGATTCGCACAAGCCTTGACCGCAAATTGAAAGATCGCATCTTGTAGCAAAATTCCCCGCCTAAAGCGGCTCATCCCCATATCGGTCGTCCGTAGCTCAGCAATTTGATCCAGTAGTTCCATCAGATTGGCCAAAGGCTGCATTGAAACCACTCGGTTCCCGATCATTGCCAGTGGATGCTCCTCTGGTTCTCCTTCCCAGTCTGCATCAAACTCCAGCTTATGCGCATGCACGAGATGTCCAGGCTGATGTTCCCACTCCAAGATCGTTCCGGGGAGAACCAGAATACTGCTGCTTGGAACAATCGGAAGACGTTGTCCGTCCACAACGGCAACGCCTTCTCCCTCATCAATAACCCACATTGCATAATTGTCGGGTGCAAACATCGTGCGTTCTATACCCGAATGAAACGTATATACATCAAGCCCAATCCAACGCAAACGAACGTTATCCATGGGCAAATCGAAGTTCTGCCAATCCACCGTATATTCACCTTTTTCCAAATGAAAACAATTCTCATCTACAACTCATTGTACGACAATTCGGATATGCAGAAAAGCCCCCTTGATCCAGGGAGCTTTTACGCCAGTTCTTCATTATTGCTTATGTTGTCTGAACAATTCCACCGCTTCATCCAGCAAAGCATCCGTGGAGAATAACGTGTAAGACCACCATTTGTCATGTGGCACAATGAAGACGTTGCCGTTTTTGACCGCAGGGAGGTTTTTCCACAGGCTCGATTCTTGCATTTTCTCATAAAATTCCGTCGAACCCGGTTGGGTATCATTGACCTTAATGATCAAATAATCCGCGGTAAGCTCCGGCAATTTCTCCAGTGACTGCGGCTCCGTGTACACGACGAATCCATCGCTTTTATCAACCTCTTCCTGAACCCATGGCATACGCTTTAATCCAAGCAGATCGTGCAATACGAACCCCATGTTTCGGGTGCCTGCGACTTGGAATGAATCCTTGAAGATTTCAACAGCCGCCACCGTCTGGTCTGCTCCAACAAGGTTACTCATCTCGGCTTTGCGTTCTGCTACTTTGGCCTCGTGTTTCGTTATCCATTCTTCTGCTTCCGCTTTTTTGCCCACGATATCGCCAATATATCTTAGTTGATCGTACAGATTATCTTCCCATGGATAGATCACTGTTGGAGCGATTTTCTCCAATTGTTCGATCACATCCGGTTCAACAAAGGAGGATGCGATGATCAGATCAGGCTGAAGTGCGGTCACTGCTTCCATATTAGGTGGATAGTCTCCGGCGATTTCAACTTCGCTGGCAGCATTTTTCAAATAATAATCCTGATCGATTTCATATTGAAGTCCGCCTACTGGCGTAATGCCCAGAGCCAACAGTTGCGTTGTTGCACTTATGGAAAAGATGCGCTGCGGTGTCACGGGAATCTCTTTTGTTCCGGTAGGATCCGTGAAAGATTTCGTTTGTGAAGCGTTGGCGGATGCCATCTCTTCCTGACTCGCAGTTCCTGCGTCCATTGATGATGAAGCTGTCTGACTTCCGGTGGACGAACCGCTATCGGCCTGAATGCCACACCCAACCATAATAAAGACCAACAGCAATATCATTGCTGCAGACATGATACTATACGTACCTCTTCGTTTCATTAAATAAATCTCCTCGCTTTGCAGTATTCAGTAATGAGAATCAATATCACTTAGAATAGAATACCGGACAGACCTCTTCTTTGCACATGGAGAATTCGGCGATTTTCTTTAGATCATTGAGAGGTCATGACAAAATACACACCTGTGTACCAAACGAAACCTGCAATCTGATCCCATAACGCGATGCTCTACTAATTGTGCGCACAAATAAACAGGGACCCCTCACCATGGTCGCAAGGGGTCCCTGTCTATGAACTTGTTATATAGTTAATTTCCGTTAAGTGATGGTAAGGCCGCCGCTTGCATATCCGGCTACGGTTGTAGCCACATCAATTCCGGCTGTTACTGAAGCTGAGAAGACCATAAGCAGGCGGTCACCGGCGGATACCGGAATACTCAGTCCCGTAGTCAAACCACTGGATATTGTGCCCAGCGCCAAAACGCCGGTCAGTGGAGGAGCCAAGGTTACCAATGCACCCGGTACAGCTGTAAAGGAGTTATTAGGTGCAGTGGAACGGAATAATTGTGCAGTTATAGTTACTGTAGATCCAACCAAGCTAAGTCCAGCTGTCGTGCTGAAATAACCGGCCAGTGAAGTAATCGTTCCTGCACGCGATGCGGAGAAAGCAAAGTTAAGCAACGTGCCCGCAGCGCCTGTGAGATCAATAATTCCTCCGTTCACACTTACTCCGGTAGCACTGTTGCCAAAACCAACTAAACTGGAAGTATTCAAAAGTCCACCCAAAACTGTAGTCAAAACCACTGGAAGTCCTGATGCATAAGGAATAATTGCTCCAGAACCTGTCGCACCAGTTGCCCCGGTTGAACCTGCTGTGCCTGTTGCTCCTGTCACTCCCGTTGTACCCGGGGTCCCTGTCGCTCCTGTTACACCGGTTGTACCCGGCGTACCTGTTGCTCCTGTCACTCCCGTTGTACCTGGCGTACCTGTTGCTCCTGTCACTCCCGTTGTACCCGGTGTCCCTGTCGCTCCTGTTACACCGGTTGTACCTGGCGTGCCTGTCGCTCCTGTTACACCGGTTGTACCCGGCGTGCCTGTTGCTCCTGTCACTCCCGTTGTACCTGGCGTACCTGTTGCTCCTGTCACTCCCGTTGTACCCGGTGTCCCTGTCGCTCCTGTCACTCCCGTTGTACCCGGTGTCCCTGTCGCTCCTGTTACACCGGTTGTACCTGGCGTACCTGTCGCTCCTGTTACACCGGTTGTACCCGGCGTGCCTGTTGCTCCTGTCACTCCCGTTGTACCTGGCGTACCTGTTGCTCCTGTCACTCCCGTTGTACCTGGCGTGCCTGTCGCCCCTGTTACTCCCGTTGTACCTGGCGTGCCTGTTGCCCCAGTCACTCCCGTTGTACCTGGCGTGCCTGTCGCCCCAGTCACTCCCGTTGTACCTGGTGTTCCCGTCGCCCCTGTTACACCCGTTGTACCTGGCGTGCCTGTTGCTCCTGTCACTCCCGTTGTACCTGGCGTGCCTGTCGCCCCTGTTACACCCGCTACACCTTGTGCGCCTGTCGCTCCCGTCACTCCCGTTGTTCCTGGTGTGCCTGTCGCCCCAGTTACTCCCGCAGTACCCGGCGTGCCTGTCGCTCCCGTTGCTCCGGTTGCGCCTGTGGCTCCGGTGATGCTTGGGATTTCACCCAGCAGTTCGGAAGAAACCAAACGATGGGCCGTTACCAAAGCGCCTGTGCTGCTCTTACCCCATACGGATACTTGAACAGGATCATTAACCGTCGCTGGTGTTGTAAAAGTAAACTCGAAGGCATCAAAATTGGCAAAATAGTTGTTGGTGATTACTTGATTGGGTGTGATGTCAAGAGACTCACTGACATACAGAACTCTTATTCCACCATCCAGGTAATACCCTTGTATTTGTATGGTTGAGTTTGTCACATCGCTGCGGTTATCCATTCTGACAGTAACTGTCTGAGTCGGTCTTACACCGCTAACAGCATTATTTTCTATCGGCCCGGTTGATAAAAAGCTCATCGCTACATCTCCTCTTTTGGGTATATCTTATCTGTTAGATGTCCTTAACTGTTTTTTCGTGGGTTACCACCCGGTGTGCATCAACCAATTGTCCTGACGCTTGTTTTCCCCACACTGAAATCCCTACTTCCTCCACACCTTCCACATCTGTTCCAAAAACAAACTCAAATGCATCTAAATCTGCAAAATAATTTCTGGTCACAACTTCGTTAGGTGCAATACCGATCACTTCACTCACATACAGCGTTCTAGTTGTACTTAGCACATAACCCTGAACGGATACGGTTACCGAGTTCACAGCAGCCCGACTTACCAATCTAATCGTTACCTGTTGTGTTGGTCTAACCCCGGAAACCGGATTGTTTTCTATCGGCCCAGTTGATAAAATAGCCATTTTCCCCATCCCACCTTTTTATGAACCTCATACTCTAGCAGTATTTGGCATAGCTCACCTGATAGTAATATTCAATCTCTCTACCAACGGTGTGGACAAAAAACAGGGGTCAATCCACCATTTTCAACAAACAACAACCGTCTACGTCCAGGGCTTTAGCTATACAAAGACTGGAATATGTATACCAGGACCGATTCCCGAAAAAACTAAACGACCGTCCCCTATCAGATTACAGGGAGACGGCCGTCGCTTAAGAAGTTTTTTTAATTACTGATGCAGTTATGACTTACGATTAGAAAATCCTTGCCGATGCAGTTGGATTAACTCTCATATACTTATTATCTTTCGAAGGTTACTACAATTACGGCTCTGCCTAAAGTATGAGTAAACATATTAAAACCTAAAAAAGCGGGTGTTGAATCGGCAGGAATATGGATGTCATCAACATCCAGAGCATGGACAACAAAATAATAGCGGTGCGGTCCGTCTCCAATGGGTGGCGCGGCACCGATGAATCCTGCAAACGAGGCGTCGTTGTTCAATTGAGTGGCACCTAGCGGCAAATAAGCCCCCCCTTCGCTACCTGCACCTGTCGCCAGTTCTGTCACATCAGCAGGTATATTAAAAACAGACCAATGCCAAAATCCTGATCCCGTTGGTGCGTCTGGATCATATACGGTAACAGCATAGCTTTTTGTCCCTTCCGGGGCTCCAGACCATTTCAATTCAGGGGAAATATCTTGTCCACCTTCTACTCCAAATTTTCCGGAAAGCTGTGGAGCTGATAATACACTATTTTCACGAATATCCGAACTAGTCACATTAAACCTTGCTACTTCCGGCAATCTTGCAAACGGATTATTCTGTTCAATTCTCATCATGGACCTCCAGGATTACTACTTATTTTTATATAGGAGCGGCCGTTCCATGCTCGAAGTATATCAAACTTTGTTCCATTGCGAAAATTGATAGTTTGGATTATAATCATTGTGATTTTGAATGATTGGGGAGAGACACAATGGATTTGAGGCATCTGGAGGCTTTCAAGACGGTATGCGAACAGTTACATTTTACAAAAGCAGCAGAACTTCTCAACATCGCACAACCTACTTTAAGTCAGCAAATCAAAGTGCTAGAGGATGAGATCGGGACACCTCTATTTGATCGCTTGGGTAAGCGCATTGCGGTAACAGAAGCAGGACAGATTCTTTATGAACAGTGCAACCGTATTTTCCGAAACCTGGACTATGCTTATGATGCAATTAATGACTTGCGTACCATGCAACGAGGAAAATTAATTTTGGGTGTGCTCCCGTGTGATATTGATGAACTTCTGACACCAGCCATCATTGAGTTCCATCAAGAGTTTCCGAATATCCAGATTTTGATTCGGGATTCCGATCGAATTGTCGAAGAGGTGTTGGAGGGAAACATTGATGTCGGTATCACTACCGTTCCAGTTATGGAAGACAGTAAGCTTGTTCATTTGCCTTTATATACAGAAGCATTTTCAGTAGCCGTATCGAAAAGCAGCGAATTATCAGCACGTTCACAAATAAGTGTGAAGGAACTCCAAGATTTGAATCTTGTATTGTTTCCTGATCATCACCCCTGCCGCCAGTTGGTCAATGCCAATTGTGTGGATCAAGGCTTCCATGTAAGGCCCATTATCGAAACGTCTGCCATGATTTCATTAATGAGATTGGTGAAAAGTAATATTGGGGCTACCATTTTGCCCAAACCACTCTTGCAAACTTGGGATGATCGCTTCTATCACGTCATCGATCTGGTTGATCCTACACCCGAACGAGATATTGGTATCGTGTATCGTTCTGACAAATTCTTGGGTCAAGCAGGTAGAGTGTTTATTGATAAACTAATGAAGAAGTTCAAGTAGTATTACCAATAAAAAAAAGCCCGCGAGTGCCGCGAGCTCCATTTCCTATCTAAAAGACTCATCCTTCGTTATCAAAGATTGCCGGAATAGCTGGCTTAGCTCCAGGAACTGATCTACCTCCAAACGGTGAACTGGTCTGAGCTCGTCGCTGCTTCTGGCTCTGGAATGAAGCGTCAGCCTCAACCCTTCTTGTTGCAGCAAATACTTCGCGTTGACCGGATAATGACGTCCCTCAAACAAGTGAAGTGGACCTAGCAAGGTCTGTAATCGTTCGGCTCTTGCTTGATCCTTCTTCCAGTTTTCGGCGACCCATACGTACAAGTCCGGATGGAAGTTGGTCAGAATGCCACTGTAGCCGTGTGCGCCTGCTTGCAACGATCCTAGATACGACGTACCGTTAGCATTATAAATTTTGAGCGGTGTCCCTTCAACGACCGCGACCTTCTGACGGATCTGTTCCAGATCACAGCTTGTTTCCTTGAGAAAGAAAAAACGTCCGCTATCTGCGCACCACTTCAGCAATTCCGGAGACAACAAGCGATGATAAGGAATTGGACATTCGTACAATCCCAACCTCACATCTGGCAACCGTTCCATGATCGTGCTCAGATTGCGTTTCCACACCTCATCGTCGTCATCGGGACCCGCTATGCGGCTTGTCACGAGAATGACAGCATCGACATCTGTCTGCGCAATTGCCGTTAACTCCGTGATTTGCTCCTGCAAATCATCCGAATTATGCCCGGAAGCAACCACTGGCACCCTCCCTTTTGTTTTCTCCACCACGAATTTGGCCAAGTCTACTCTCTCTTGTAGCGATAGATGGAGCATTTCACTAGAAAGACAAACCGCGAATAGACCGTGCACACCTTTATCCAAATACCACTCGATTAATTCTTCTAATGCCGTATAATCAATCTCATTGTCCTCCGTAAACGGAGTGAGCATAACTGGCCACACGCCGTCCGGGAATAAAGTATCGTTCAACATACTGCCTCCTCGCTGACGCCAATTCCATTCTCAGAGATGGCGACCTCCTGATATAATGAGTTCATACCTATCCCTATTATAAAATTGTAAACGCTATTATCGAATGACATAATAACGCCATTTCATGACATCATGTCGCCATGCGTGTCGTGCTGGAGAGAGTGTGGGTGAATCGAAATGGACATCGTTCAATATCAATTCTCAAATTTTTCCAAAATCCATAATGTCGATCTGAAATTGTACTATTGCGGCACAGAGCAGTGCTTGCCTGGACATGAGGTAGGCCCTATGGTGCGTGATTATTACAAAATCCATTATATCCATAGCGGTAAGGGGCGTTTTCATACTGGAGGCCGAACGTACACACTGGGCAAAGGGCAAGGGTTTCTGATCAGTCCGGAGAAACTGGCGCATTACCAGGCCGATGATGAAGCTCCATGGACATACTCCTGGATTGCATTTAACGGCATGCAGGTGGAACGCTATCTCAAGCGATCCTCTTTATCCAACGAACAGCCGGTATTTTCGTCCAATCGAGACGAATATATTCAATCCTGCTTTTTGGAGATGTTCAAAGCAACCGAGCATAACCTGACAGACGAACTTCGGCTGTTGGGCGCCCTCTATTCCTTCCTGTCCGTCATATTGGACCCAGCTTCCATGCCCGTTACCTCACCGGGGGCAAGAGGTCAATATGTAGAGCAAGCCATTGCATTCATCGAGCATAACTATGCAACGGATCTGAGTGTCGAACAATTGGCTGCACGCCTGAAGATCAATCGCAAATATCTGTCCAAAATCTTCAAAGACACCACCGGGTTCACACCTCAACAGTATGTGATTCAATACCGGATGAATCGCGCTAGCGAGCTTATTCAGAAGTCTTCCCTTTCGATGAAGAGATCGCATGCAGCGTCGGGTACAAAGACCCTTTCCAATTCTCGCGTATGTTCAAAAAAGTGATGGGTGCAGCTCCACGAGATTACCGCAACGAAAAAAAGGAGTAACCTGTCCGAATCGTCCGTACGATTCTCCAATCGCTTCAATTGTCAGGTTCTGACGATCAAGTCAGAACTGTACGTCCAGGTCGTCACCGTCATGATCAATTGAAAAAGCCCGCACCATATAGCGCGGGCTTTTTTCCGAATATACTCGGATCAAACTTTTTCGATACTTTACTTTATTCAGCAATCATCTTAGGAAATTCATCCAGCAACATATCGCTCGTCAGCATATCTTCATAATTCCATTTGGACTCGATAAAAGTGACTTTTCCGCTTTGCACAGCAGGTAGTTTTTTCCAAAGCGGTGTTTCCAGCAGTTCCTTGAAGGTCGATTCGGCTTCATCATTCTCAGGATACAATACGAACAGATGGTCACCTACAAGCGTCTCATGCATCAGCTCAGGTGAGATCTCAATGAACGGGGAGCCTGCGGCCGGTTCAATGCCTTTCACCTTCTCAGACATCTGGTAGCCTTGCGGCTGGTACAACAGTTCAGGCACTCCGCCTGTTTTCATCAGATACATCGTCCGATCCCAATAATACATCAGCACCACAGCCGTTTCGCCTTCAGCGACTTGGCCTTGATCCCGTATCTCGCTCCACATCTTCTCTGCCTTGACATTATAATCAGCCAGCAATTGCTTGGCCTCATCCTGTTTACCTACAATCTCCCCGATTACCGGAAGACGCTCGTTCAATGGCAAATTCTGATCAAAGACCACGGTCGGTGATATTTTGGATATTTCATCATACTGCTTATCCAGTACATAACCCAGCATGGTCAGATCCGGTTCCAGGGACAGGATTTTCTCAAAACTCGTGGGAAAACCGATATCCTCTGCGGGCGTGATCTCTTTATCCTCATATGCCGAATTGGCAATAAATCTACGGTCGATCCCGACAGGCTGTACACCCAGTGCAAGCAGATCTCCAATGGAATTTCCCTGAAGCACAACACGTTGCGGCTTCTCTGGTATACTGACTTCATGTCCCTGGTTGTCCGTGTATAGCCTTTCGGAAGGCGTTGTACTGGCCTGTTGAATCGTTTGCGTTTCTACAGTGGATGTAGAGGTTGTGCTTGCATTCCCCCCCACAGGTGCGCAAGCGCTGACCATAATGGTCAGGCATAACAGCATGACAGCCCCAAATGATACTTTGGTATTTCTGTACATCGATAAATCGTTCCTCTCCATATATTGATAATGATTATCATATTCATTACCAATATAACCTTGTCTTCTGCGTTCTGCATTAGACAATCTAAGCCTGGTTATAGGACGATCCATTCTTTTGGTTTGATCACGAGCTTCTGCCCTAAAATTACCGGGTGTCACTCCCACCGTCTTCTTGAAAATGCGGATAAAGTAAGATAAATCCGTGTAACCCACGCCCGACGCCACTTCCTGTAGAGAAGCATCCGTTTGTTCCAGCAATTCACAGGCCATTTCCATTCGAACTTGAATCAGATGATCAATGAGACTGTTTCCGGTCTTATTTTTGAACTGTTTTGCTACATACGGAGCACTATAGTTAAGCCGCTCAGCAACCGTGGATAACGTTATTGATTCCCTGTAATGTTCACGTATGTATTGAGCGGCTTGCTCAACTAGATCAGGTTTAACATTAGCTTCCGTATGTATCTTCCATTGTCTCTCGACTTCGTACGCAAACTGATACAGCTGTGATTTCACCTGCAATCGTTCCAGTGAGTTAGGCTTCAGCCATATGTGAAGCATTTTCTTAAGTTGAAGCAGTAATTCCACCGGATCATTGGGAGCAAAAGCATATTGCCTTTGAAATGGACTGCTACTCTCAAATTGTCTTTGGACAGACGGTAGAGCCGTGTTGGAGAGGGAACTCTTATATAACACCAGATAGTATTCCATTCTCTCTCTAACCGGACCGATATCCAGACGCCCTCCCTTCCCACTATGGATGATATAAAAACGTTCAACATTATGCTTCACACCATCGAGCCGAAAACAAGCGGTACCACGAGCAATATATAGATATCCAGATGCAGGAAAGCGGTAGGAACTCAACTCTTCACCTGGATTCAGAAACTTATAGCGAATATCCATGAGTTGAATATTGGCATAATCCCATAACATTAAGTCATCTTCGTTCAAAATAATTCCCCCTTTCCTATGGGAAGTATAATTGATAACGATTATCATTTACAACAATAACATTTTAACTTCTACATCGTTCAGTTCAAAACGAAAGATTTCCGACTTCATAGATGTATCGACATTCAACATATCTTCATTCAAGCTTCATTCTTTCCCTCTCACTTCTATAGTAAGATGATGTGGACTTACCCATGAACTAGATACTGCAATTCCACAAGGAGGATTTCCATATGAAAAGTTATCTTGTGTTCGGTGCAAGCAAAGGATTAGGAGATGCCTTCGTCAGAGGTGTGCCCGAACAAGGCGATAAAGTCTGGGTCGTTTCTCGAAGCAGACCGGAAAGCCTGGACTTGAGTGATGGTGTACAGCGGATATGGATACAGGCCGATCTTTCTGAGCTGAATGCCGCTACTATTGTTACGGACCAGTTGAAGAATGAACCTTTGGATGTACTCATATACAATGTAGGCATTTGGGAGAAGGAAGGCTTCGAGGATCACTACACGTTTGATAAAGACGAGCCTGCGGACATCAGTCATCTGATCCATGTCAATATCACTTCAACGATAATATGTATACAGGCATTATTGCCTCATCTAAGACAATCTGCAGCGGGCAAAATCATTCTCATTGGTTCAACAGCGGGTCTGAATAATGCCAATAGTACACAAGTTTCTTTTGTCGCCTCCAAGTTTGCCATTCGCGGAATCACAGAGGCTTTAAGAGAACATACCAGACATGACGGCATCGCCGTTACATGTATTAACCCCGGAGAACTGGCGGCGGAGATCCCTTATGAAGAAGGACCAGATCGAGCTCTTGTTGAGTATAACGGGACACGTATTCCGCTTCAGGATATGGTTTCTATCGTTCGTTGTATCGTCAATTTATCCAAAGCAGCCTGTGTAAAAGAAATCAACATGCCAGCTCTAACAGATATGAACACCTAGCTAGAATAAGAAGATTCCTATACTTAACTGTGCGCGAAAAGCCCGACTCTCTTAAAAAGAGAGCGGGCTTTTCGCGCAGTTTAACCGTCAATGCAATTATATTTTAAACCCTTTTACAAGGTCGTTAAGACGTAGCGCACTCTCCTTCACCTGATCCGACTGACTCGTCACTTGCAGTGATTGCTCAGTAGAGGACACCATATGCTCAGCAATATGCTGACTTGATGCAGCAGATTGCTCACTGGCTGTCGCAATTTCATGAATCGCTCTCACCAACGTCTCAACGGTTTCATTCACCTGTCGTGCTGTCGTGTGGAGATCATTCACCGTGTTGGCTTGTTCAACTGCATGAGTGTAATACTCATCTGCCGTATCTTCCAACAACTTATAGTCATTGCCCACCTGATTGAACATAAAGGTAAGCATCTCCTTCGCGCTAGAAGACAGAAGAGCGACGGACGCTGTAACTTCACTTGTAACATGCCGAATCTCGTCTGCAGCTTGTCTGGAGCCATCTGCCAGTTTGCGGATTTCCTCAGCTACAACGGCAAAACCACGTCCTGCTTCACCTGCACGAGCCGCTTCAATGGAAGCATTCAATGCGAGCAAGTTGGTCTGCGAGGTAATATCCAGAATGGACTGGGACAGAACACCGATCTGGTCCACTGCATGGGCACGCTCCAACGCATCATTCATCTTCACGCTTGCACTGGTATACATATCCTGGGCTGCCTTACTAGACACGCTAGCCTCTTGCTTCAGAACCTCAGCTTTGCCGCTAGTTACATTAGCAGACTCGGCCTTCTCCTTGGTACGGGCGGAGATGTATTCAGCCGCTCGAAGGACCTCATTAACGGATTGATTCATATTTTCGGTATACGCAGAAGTCTCTTCCATCGTTGCCGACAACTCTTCTACCGTTGCAGACACCTCACGTATGCGTTCATTGAGTTCCGACATGTTCTGATTCGTGAGGTCACTCATCTCATTGATCTGCTGAGACTCATTCACCACACTTGTAATTACATTCGAAGTGGAACCCGTCATGTTATGAATGGCACGGGCAATGACACTAATTTCATTCTTTCCTTGAAGCAACTGGGGAGCAATAGTAGCTGCCAGGTTGCCCTGTGTAACCTCTTCACAGTAACTATTGATCGCACGCATCCGACGATGAATATTTCGAATCGTCAGATAGGACATAATGACCAAAACAGCCAGTGAAGTGAGGAGAACTATACCAAGAAAAAGGGCTGCATCTCGAATGGTGTCTTGGGTTTGCGCATATAATTTCGCAGATTCTTCTTCATTATATGTACTTAACTTCGTAACCGTTTCCACAATAGCTGTACTGCTTTTATTAATTCGATCTCTCTCATCATCATCGTAGGTTCCCGTTGTTTTCTTGACGTTCATAATCTGTTCAATGTCCTGGTCGTAGACTTCCAGCTTCGCCTTGAGATCATTAAAGATTTCCTGTTCTGTTGCATCAAGAGTTCTTGCGGAGAACTCGTCCATCCCACCTATCACATTTTTCTTGTTCTTCTGAACTTGCTCATACTGCTTGTCCGTATATTCTTGCTTGTCGAGAAGCTTGGTATAGTTGGCACGCATATTATAGAAATCAGCCTTAATCTCCAAAATATTGGTCTGATGCAAGAATCGATCTGTATATAACGCGCCCTGTGCCAGTCTTACGTCATTCATGCCAAATATGCCGAATAAAAATAATACAACGAGCCCAATCAAACTAACGGCGATCATTAATATCAAGGTTGTCGTTATCTTCAGCTGTTGAACCCCTCTCCCCCTTAATTTACTACTCCCTGATTTCTTAGCCATACATACTCCTCCGGTTCTCCATAGGTCTATATTTCACAACGTGATACTTATAGTATCGGTGCATAGTGGTCTCAATTGTTAGCTGCATGTAAAGTTGTTTATCCTTCTGTCCCCGATATGATGTCACTCCACTACTTTCTCGATTCAGTCTCATTCCCATTTCTGTTGATTTTTTTTCGTTTAGCCTACGAGAATCTACATAAATATATATATTATTCCGACATATAATTAGGCGCTTTTAGCTTAATACACATCTGGGGAGATGGAACATGTCAAACATTTTAAAGAAGCGGGGACTACAGAAACCACGAACTTCCAGCATCGCGAACACATTATCCATTGTGCTATTGGTCATTATCGTTGTCGTCTTTGCCGTCCTGGGGACGTTCATGTATTCAAGCACACAAAACATTCTGGTCAAACAACAGGAGTCTATGCTTCAGACCAAGACACAAGCGATTGTAAGTGAGTTCGATGCACTATTCAAAGAAAAAGGTTCACTGGTCAAGCAAATGTCTACCAATAAGTTGTTTCGGCAATACATAGAAACGACCGAATCGGCTGAAGTCGCGGCCAGTTCCACATACGCAGCGGAAACTCAGGAAACGCTCGCAGCCATCGTTAAGGAAGAGCCTTCGTTCGCTGATGCCTGGATCGCAGGCTTAGGAGGTAAAGGCTTCTGGTTGCAAAATGATGGTGCGGCTTCCGCCCCGGATTTTGATATCCAAACACGCCCGTACTATAATCCGGCTGTAGCCGCAGACGGGTTATATTTCTCCGATCCGTACATTGATCTTGCGACAGGCAGTGTGCTCATGGGCATATTCTATCCAATCAAAGATGACAGTGGTCAGCTCATCGGATTTGCCGCGGCTGATATTGCATTTAAGGATATCCCGGCGATTATGGAGAGCTACTCACTGGGAAGCACGGGTTACTCTATTCTACTTTCCAAGACCGGAGATATTCTCTACCATCCGGATCAGGAGAAAGTGTTAAAAGAAAAGATTACGGACACTACTGGCGATATTGGGGACATCGGCAAGAAGATGATCGCTGGAGAGTCCGGTGTGCAGCTAATTAATGACAACGGGGAACGTCGTTATATCGGCTATGCAACCAGTAAAGATACAGGGTGGTCCGTAGGTCTGACCATATCCGAGAAAGAAGTTCTCGCGGAATTAAAAACATTTACATGGATTACGCTTGGCGGATTTGCCGTTGCTACCATTCTGCTCGTGATCATCAGTTACATTACACTTCGTTATCTGCTCAGAGCAATTCCACAACTGCTTGCCAAGATCAAGCTGATTGAACAAGGGGATCTGACAGTTGAACTGGATGCGAAGTCCAATAATGAGATTGGACAGATTGCTCAGGGCCTGAATTCCATGGTGCAGAAGATTCAAGGAATGTTACAGATGGTCGGTAGCTCTGCTCATGTCCTGAATCAGTCGTCTAACGATCTGCAATCGATATCTTCAAGAACAGCAGTGACCATGAACGACACGTCTACAGCCATCAATGAAATTGCTAATGCAACGAATTATCAATCGATTGAGACGGAAAATATTTTACGCAAAACAGGTTCATTATCGAATCAAATTGATGAAATCGCGACGGATGCTCAAGCGATCGAGACGATGGTGCAAACATCTGTTGATCAGAGCGGCCAAGGACTCTTAGTCGTTGAACAACTCTCCAAATGGGCTGAGGAAAACCACAATTCAACACAGGCGATGTCCTCCATTATTCAGGAGATTGATCTGAGCCGTAATGAAATATCCAGTTTTGTGGACACCGTAAAACAAATTGCTTCACAGACCAACCTGCTGGCACTCAATGCATCGATTGAAGCGGCTCGTGCTGGTGAACAGGGCAGAGGTTTTGCTGTCGTGGCTGAAGAAGTGCGCAAGCTTGCGGAACAAACCGCACAGGCGACAGAAGAAATCAACAAGAAGGTACGTGTGATTGAAGAGAAAACCAACATCTCGGTTGAACATACGGTGCGCGGCATGAAAATTGCAGATGAAAATGCCAAATCCGTAGAGGACACCAAACAAGTCTTCTTCAGTATTAACAAGGACCTGGAAGATTTGAAATTGCGCATGGTCCAGATCACGGGCAATACAACTAATGTTCATAAGCATAAAGATGAAATTTTCCAAGCGCTGGAGATTATCTCATCTACTACAGAAGAGAACTCTGCTTCAACGGAAGAAGTTAGCGCAAGCACGCAGGAACAATTGGATAGCATTGAACAGGTGGCTGATCTTTCGAAGCAGTTGAATCAGTTATCCAATAAATTGCAAGACGAATTAAGCCAGTTCAAGGTCGAATAGTACAAGTGAGTCTCCATCCTCTTCTCATTTGCGCCTTATCCATTTATTATAAATAGATATGTGTGTATGAAGAGGATTGGAGGAACACATCATCATGAACTTTGCTAAACGTATGGACCACTTCAGTGAAGGGATCTTCACCCGGTTGCTGGAGATCAAACGCCATCGCCTGGAGAATGGGCAACCTGTCATCGATCTCAGTGTAGGTACACCGAATATTCCACCTGCGCAGCATATCATCACTGCACTATGTGAAGCTGCTGCTGACCCGTTGAACTATATATACGCGGTGAATGACCAGAGTGAGCTGCTGCAAGCTACAAGTGAGTGGTACAAGCAGCGCTATCAGGTCCAATTGGACCCGAAGACACAGGTCTGTTCCTTACTTGGTTCACAGGAGGGACTGGCGCATATCTCCCTCTCCATCGTGGACGAAGGCGATCTCGTTCTGGTACCGGATCCCTGCTATCCTGTCTTCGCCGATGGGCCTTTATTGGCCGGAGCAGAGCTGTATTATATGCCGCAAAAAGAAGAAAACGGATATGTTATTCAGCTTGAGGATATTCCGGAAGATATCGCTCATCGAGCGAAATTCATGCTGGTCTCCTATCCCAACAATCCGACAACCGCTATGGCACCGGATCAGTTCTATCTCGACTTGATTGCCTTTGCCAAGAAGTATGATATTATCGTGCTCCACGATAATGCATACAGTGAACTCGTATTTGATGGAAAGTCATGTGGAAGTTTTCTCGCGTTTCCTGGCGCCATGGACGTGGGTGTGGAATTCAATTCCTTATCCAAAACCTATGGCCTGGCCGGAGCCCGAATCGGCTTCTGTGTGGGCAATGCAACCGTGGTCTCCATGCTGAAAAAGCTAAAATCCAATATGGATTACGGTATGTTCCTACCGATCCAAAAAGCAGCAATTGCTGCCATTACCGGAGATCAGTCCGAGGTTGAACGGGTCAGAGCAATCTATGAACAGCGCAGAGACATCCTCTGTGAGGGCTTCAGCAATCTCGGCTGGCCTATTGCCAAACCTGAAGCGACCATGTTCATCTGGAGCCGGATTCCGGCGCACTACGACAGCTCGGAGCAATTTGCCATGGATCTGGTTACACATGCAGGAGTCATCGCAACGCCAGGAAGTGCCTTTGGCCCTTCAGGTGAAGGTTATGTGCGATTCGCCCTCGTTCAAGATCATGAGATATTGCAGCAAGCCGTACAGTCAGTTGATGACAGCGGAATTCTGAAATCCAGCTAAGGGCAGCATGATTCGAATGTGCTCAACCCAAAATCCCCTCAAGGTACACGCAGGAGTAAGAGCTTTACGTTAGATAACGTGACCCTCTATTCCCTGTAGACCTGAGGGGATTTTTTTCATTTGCGGAGGACTAGGCATTGGGCGAATGGTACCACGTGACAGCAAAAAGCCTGCTCGGGGAGCAGGCTTCTTGTTTCAACGATTTATACAGACTTGCGCCAGTTGGAACGATACATCAGATACAGGAAGTACGGTGTTCCAATGATCGCAATGAGTATGCCTGATGGAATCTCTGTCGGCGCCATGACGGTTCTGCCGATCGTATCGGCGAGCACCAGCATGACTGCACCCGCTAATGCGGATAAGAACATGGATTGTCTTAACTTGTGCCCCGTCAGTAGCCGCACCATATGGGGTGCAATTAGGCCAATAAAACCAACGGTCCCTACACAAGCAACAGCACCTGCTGCAAGTAATACACCCACTGTCATCGCCAGCAATCTTGTACGACGTACACCCAGACCAAGCCCAGATGCACTGTTGTCGTCGAATACCAGTAGTTCGAATCTGCGTGCCAGCCACCATGCCACCGGCACCAGAATAACTAAAAATAATCCGATAACCTTCACCTGTTCCCAGGTACGAGCATAGGTGCTTCCTGTCAGCCAGATATACCCGCTACTACCGTAGACAGCACCACGGACAATCAGAATCTGAATACCTGCTCCAGCAATCGCAGACATCGCGATCCCTAGCAATACAACCGCCGAAGGGTTTAGGCCCTTCTTCCAAGCGAGGGAGAACACAACCACTGCGGCAATGGCTGCACCGACGATCGCTGCAATTGGTAGCAAATAAATTGGAAGACCCGGCCATAAGATGATGACCATCATCGCTCCAAGCCCTGCACCTGAGGACACCCCAACGATTGAAGCATCCGCCAGCGGGTTACGTACCGCCATCTGAATGAGCACACCGCTAATAGCCAGGGCTGCCCCCGCACCTGCGGCAACAAGTGTACGCGGAATCCGAAGCTGAACCAATGCGGAGAACAGTCCATCCGACTGGAATAGGCTCGGCAACAGATCAGCCAATGGAATTCGCATGCCGCCAAACATTGTACTTAGCAAGATAAGCGCGATGGTAATGACTGAAAATAATACGGCTATCGGGCCAAATGCAAAACGACGTGCAGGTGCTCCTGTGCTCATCGAAGTGGACATGCCTGAGCCGTTCGCAGCCTTCATGCGTGTAAGTACGAGCCAGATGAGCCACGGTGCACCAATGATCGCCATAACCGCACCTGTCGGCAGCTCCATGCTGGAGTTATGCACCATTTTGGCAAGTACATCCGCCCCAACCAGAAGCGCTGCTCCCCATATGAACACACCTGGTAACAGCAATCGGTTGGAACGTACACCACTCAATCGAACCAGATGTGGCGCAACCAGTCCCACGAAGCCAATCGGCCCAATTACACTGACGATGACTGCAGCCAGCAATACCGCGAGAATTAAACCACCCGCACGAGCCAATCCAACCTTTTGCCCCAATGAAGAAGCCGTTGATTCATCCAGCTCCAGCATATCCCACTGTCTGGACAAAATTAACGCAAGAAGGGTAATACCAATCACCCAAGGCCAAGCATAGGACACACCACTCCAGTCATTCTGGACAAGTGTTCCGGAGCCCCAAAGAAACAACCCTTGCGTCTCCATGGAGAAAAAAATATGTAATGCGCTTGTAAATGAACCAAGCACCATCGATACAATCATACCGGACAACGCAAGCCGAACCGGACTTGATGTTCTTCCGCCGCCCATGAAATAAGCCGCAAATGCTGCCAGCAGACCACCAAGAGCTGCGAAGAGAAAAGGTGACTGACTTAACAGGCTTGGAAAAGCGATAGCTCCCAGCACCACTACAAAGTACGCTCCTGCATTAATGCCCAGCGTATCTGAAGCTGCCAGTGGATTACGAGTAATCGTCTGCAGCAAAGCGCCCGCAACAGCCAGTGCGCCACCTGCAAGAATACCAATCACTGTACGCGGCATGCGCAAGTCCCAAACCATATTGTGCTCTAATGTATCCTGTCTGCCTGTAAGTGCATCCCAAACGACATGCAAAGGGATGGATGCCTCTCCATAACACAGACTTACAAAAAAAAGCACGATGAGAGCGGTTAGACCGCCCCCATATATGCTTATTGTGCGCCAATTCATCGTTGGCTTAGATCCTTGAACCGAACTCATTTGGTAATCGCCTCTACTACGCCATCAACCAGTACTTTGGAGGAGATCGGTCCACCAAATGTCCATGTTGTGCTATCCAGTTGATAAGTGCGTTTGTCCTTCACGAAGTTCAGTCCATTCCATACAGAGTTATCTTTCATGGCTGTGCCAAAAACGTCATCGTTTGGTTGGGTGATGTAAATGAAGTTACTGTCTTTCACAGCAGTCAAAGACTCAATGCCTACTGTGGAGAAGCCGTAGTTTTCAACTTTGTCCGGCTGCCAATCGTTAACCAGTCCGATTTTGTCCAATGTACCAATCACGACCGAGTTATCGGTAAACATCCGCAGGCTGACTGCATTTTGATATGTGAACGCTTGTGTCAATGCAAAATTGAAGTTTTCTTTCCCCGCAGCAGCCAGTTTTTCTTTGGCTTCTACATAGTGCTGATCGAGATAACTAAGAACTTCTTTTGCTTTGTCTTCTTTACCCAAAGCTGTTGCAATGTTATTAAAGATCTCTGTCATCTTGTCATAATCATAGCCATTACCATCATACGGATCATATTCAATCGTTGGAGCAATCGCGTTAAGCTGATCGTAGACCGCCGTATTATTGTCTGCATTAGCAATGATGAGATCTGGCTTCAATGCAGCAATAGCTTCCAGATTTGGTTCACTGCGTGTTCCGATATCCGTTACACTGTCATCCAGTGCTGCTTCGGATGTTACCCACACTTTATAGTTAGCGTTATCTGCATTACCTACTGGTTGAACACCCAGGGCAACGACATCTTCCGTATATGTCCATTCAAGCGTAACGACACGTTCTGCTGGCTTGTCCAGCTTAAGCTCTCCACGTTTATGCTTCACGGTAACAGGACCTGCGGTCTCTTCAGCCGGAGCACTACCAGAGTCACTACCTTGACTTGTATCTGTTGTAGTCGTGGTTTTACCACAACCCGCCAAAACCAGCACAAAGGCCAGCATAATCAACATTCCGTTTAACCCTTTTTTCATATCTGTATCTCCCCTGTTTATATGTATTTATATGATAACAATTATCATTATCACTATTGGATTATGCCGTAGGAATGGATTTTTGTCAATGCAAAGTACCCTATCCAATTCTTTTATGAAATAAAAAAAGAGAGGGATAGCTCAAATGCTATCCTTCCCTTCCATTGCTTGCCTGTTTGCATTAACTCAACTGCATCGTAGTGATGCATGTATTATCATTTTCGTATGTGGACAATTGCGTTTCTGCAACCTTTCCATCTCGAACAATACGAATCAGATAGGTTCTGTCTCTAGGCACCCAAAAATCCATAAATCCGTTCGCACCAGACTTAATCACTTCATCTTTCATAAAAGTGTTGCCTTGAGAATCGTGAATGGTAACGCTAAATTCCTTATTGCTCATTTCTCCCTGACAACCGGTCAAGCTATGAATGGCACAGGGATGGGTCTGGTCCACATAGGGCGCAATAGAAAGGAAAAATTCATTTTCAGGCAAATCGTATGTAGTGGTCTTTTTATCTTGATCGGTGACAATTAGCTGTTTGGCATTAATGGAAGCAGATTCCGGTGTCTCTTTGCCTGTGCTGATATCTTCCACCAATTTTCTGATGTTGGGCGCACTGGCTGTACCCGCCTCATCCCTGCCCGTATTGCTTGCAAAAAGGTAGGTTCCGATCACAATCAAAACTGCAACACTTGCAATGATCCACATTTGTTTTTTCATCTGGAGTCCATCTCCTCGTCCGTTTTGGTTTATTATAAGGTAGAACACAGTGATACGGACAGTTTACGACACCAAAGTCACCATATATTCACATTTTTGTATTGCAGTAAGAGTAATCTGCTTCCTGTGCACTGTATCATTGATAAGTAAGGGAGGTTGTGTATATGTTTAAGTCTCCATCTGTATCTGACACTGATCGAAGAGTATACAAATCCAAACTGGCTCTGAAGACAGCCCTTCTGGAATGGATGTCCCGTAAACCATTGGCCAGTATAACTATCACCGATATTGTCAAATCCGCCGATCTGAACCGCAGTACATTTTACAAGCATTATGTATACAAGGAAGATCTGTTTAATGAATTGTTAAATGACGTCATTGACGATCTCAAATCAGCTTATCGAGCACCCTATCAGCATTTTCGAGATTTCGATATTAAGGACCTTAACGCCTCAGCAATTCAAATTTTCGACCATGTACTGGCTCATGCCTCCTTCTATACATTACTGGTTAATTCTAACGTGCTATTGGATTTCAGGGATACACTTTATATAACACTTAAGAACTTGTATCTGGAGGATGTAACCGATCTGTCGCCTGATCCACGGTTGGATAAAGAACTTCTCGCCTGTTATCAGGCTAATGCCGTTCTTGGTTTAATTACGGGTTGGGTGCAAAGCAACTTCAAATACAGCGCCTCCTATATGGCCGAACAACTGCTGGAATTCACTCGCATGAACCGATCCCAAGAGATCTATCGGTCTAATCTCCATTCTGCAACGAGTCCATCAAGATAACGTTACGCCATAACTCTGTAGTGGGATCTGTTGTTAAAAAGAGGTACTGTCTCCCTTGAAGCTTGAGATACAGTACCTCTTTAATATGTCGAAACGTTTAATTTAATTTAATTTAATTGCTGATCCATCCACCATCTACAGGCAACTCAACACCTGTAATGAATTTGGATTCATCAGATGCCAAAAACAGGTAGGCGTAAGCAATATCCATAGATTCACCAGCATGTGGAGGCAGTGGTGCAAGATTTTTGTAATGTTCCCCCATCTCCACCTGGGATTTGATGCCTGCTTTCTCCACCATACCTGTAAACACAGCACCCGGGTGTACGGAGTTCACACGGATATTATCTTTGGCGAACCATTGTGCACCGTGTTTTGTCAATGAACGTACAGATCCCTTGGAAGCACTATAAGCCGCGCCCTGGGCATCCGCGATTCCACCAATGATTGCTGCAATGGAAGAGGTATTAACGATGGAACCTTGTCCATTCTTCTGCATATAAGGAATGACTGCCTTCATGCCGAGCCATACACCTGTTCCATTAATGGACATAACCTTGTCCCAATCCTCTAACTCAGCTTCCAAAATGCCTTTGGCCATATGAATTCCAGCATTATTGACCAGAATATCTATTTTGCCGTATTTCGATACGGTTTCTTCCACAACAGCGTTCCATGACTCTGGGCTGGATACATCCAGCTTTAACGCAATGGCTTCTCCGCCATCGGCTACGATCTGTTTAACCTGTTTCTCCAAAGCTTCGACTGCCACATCGGTTGCCACTACCTTGGCTCCTTCTTTTGCAAATAATTGAATACCTGCCAATCCCATGCCACTTGCGGCACCGGTTATAATTGCAACTTTTCCAGTTAATCTGCCCATTTCATATCATCCTTTCCTATTACGAAGAGTGCCTCATTATGACACCCAACCTGCTAACACCTTTAGTATACGGATGAAATGAAAGCTCTTTCAATCAGCAAATGAGCAAGCTTCTGTGGGTTAACCGATAGCTGATTATTGATCTGTTTATTCTTCAGATGTTAATCCACAATATGGACAACTTATGTTGGTTTTGTTTTCATCTACGAGTACTGCCAAAATCCTGCGATGGGATCTGAGTTCAATCCATGTGTATATGAGCACGTCCCTTCCTTACGGTTTTCGTTTGAATTTCCATTCCATTCCTATATAATATATTATAAATTATGGAAAACGCAGAAAACAGGAGAAATCTCGCCTACTGGCAAAACTGACTCTGTTTGCTAAGCGGATCGTGTAGGAGGAATATTCATTGAAGTGGCTCCGTGTACAGAAAAAAGACAAAGATATCAGAGAGTCCATTGATTGGAACGGTTACCTCCCTGAACATATTGCAATTATGATGGATGGAAATGGGCGCTGGGCCACCAGAAGAGGACTACCAAGAAGTGCCGGGCATTATGCAGGAATGCAGACAATGCGCGAAACCATCAGCATGTGTCACCAGAACGGAATTGCCTCCCTCACCCTTTACGCGTTTTCTACGGAAAACTGGAAGAGGCCCAAGGAAGAAGTGGATTATATCATTGGACTGGTGATCGAGTTTGTACAGGATACTACCGTTCAGGAACTGAATCAGAATAATATCAAAGTTAATTTTATTGGTGATATCTCGAAATTCCCCCTTGATACACAGGAAGCCATGCGTAAAGTGGTTGACTTAACCCAGGATAATAGCGGAATGGCCGTTTATTTTGCCATGAACTATGGTGGGAAAAGCGATATTGTTCAAGCCATTAAGTTGTGTGTCAAACAAAACAAAGATGTCTCGGAAATCTCAGAAGTGGAATTCGGAAAGTTACTGTATACCGGGCAAAATCCGGCCCCCGATCTGCTGATCCGCACAAGTGGGGAGAAACGACTGAGCAATTTTTTATTATGGCAGGCTGCCTATGCTGAGCTGTGGTTTACGGATGTGATGTGGCCGGATTTCAACGAACAATTGTTATATGAATCTATCCTGGATTATCAACAGCGTAAGCAAAGGGCATTGGAAGATGAATGATTTTATCAGGAACCACAAGGGTAACTGAGAAAAGGAATAGATGCGCGCAGGCTCACTCAACGTGCCATAATCCGCTCAGCCATTTCCTCGGCCTGCAGCACCGCAGACAACGGGTCAGAGAGAAAATATCTATTCCAATCAAGGTTAATAATCTGGCAGTGATCTGTCTCGATGGATTTCTGCCATGGTTTGCCTGAAGCTTGGTCAAGACCATGTCTTGGACCATTATCCAACACCAACAGGTAGTCCTCCACGTACCTACCAACCGCACTCCGCGCAATATCCAGGTACTCCAGGCCCGGCTCCAACAGTTCCTGACGAACCTTGCCTGCCGGCTTCAGGTTTAGTAAGCCGTAAGCTGCCTTACCTCCACGAGTTCCCGTATTTCCCACAAGGGTAATATGTTCTCCCCAATTCGGATCAATGACGGTAAATGTCTTCTCTGCGGAGACCTTGCCCGTGATCGTTTGCTGCAAAGTATGTACTCTCCGCACGTATTCCTTAATCCATGTTTCGGCTTCTGTCCGGCGATTCAGAATACGTCCCATCTCTCGAATCTCCTCCGCGACAGAGCCATTACCACTCCCTCCATAGACCACCGTAGGTGCAATTCGGGCATAGGAAGCGTAGGCAGCAGGATTCCAAGTGATAATCAGATCCGGCTCCAGTTCAAGTACTTTTTCGAGCGAGATAAAATTATGATTGCCGATATCCTGTACTTGGTCATAGATATACGGCTCCAGCATTTGGTTGCTCTCAATGAGTGAATGTGGTGCTCCGAGAGGTGTTACCCCCAATGCCAGCACTTCTCCCAAATTCCAGTCGACGACAACACGACTAGGCTTGTTGGGTATCGTAATCTCGCCCATGCTTGTGGCAAGCATTCGAGTTCTGGCTCTTGGCAGCGTGGCCGCCGAGGACTTCCTCACTTGGACTCCTTTCAAATCTATAATCTCCTGATTTGGCCGGGTCTGGTTAGCTTCAACGATGGATAACGTTCGTCCGCTACATCCCGAATAGTGACTTTCCAGAAGGGCGTGTGGTTGGAATGTTTTCGGATCTACATCTGGAATACTGCTCTCTCGACGCTTCCTGTAAAACTCAGGAGAAACCCCATAATGTTTCTTAAAATAGCGACTTAGTGTATAGCCGTTCTCATAGCCTACTCTCTCCGCGATTTCCTGTAAGGTCCCTTTCGTACTCACCAGTAGTTTCAGTGCCTGTTCCATCCGAATCTGTGAAAGCACACGACTGGGACTCATATTCAATTGCAGCTGAAACAATTGGTTCAGATACCTCGGACTGCATTCCAGCATTTCAGCTACCTGTTCCACCTTGAGTGGTTCAGCGTAGTGACGGTTCAGATAACGTACTGCCTGATTTACCCGATCCAGTTTCGTACGTTTCTTCCTCTGCTCTTGCATTTGTTTCAGCATCTCGGCGAGCCATTGATAGAACAAAGCCTTAGTTTGAATCCGGCCTGCTGACTGTAGTTCATTCCACTGTCTGTATATCAACTGCATGATTTCAATTAATGGCAATGGATACGTTGGTTCAAAACCAAAACTGACTTGCAAAGACTCCGCCCCAGTATATGTTTGGGATCTTTCAGCAATTGGCTTCTCTGACTCTGTTGACGAATACGACAACACATGTATTTCCATTGGTTTCTTAGCCAGGCAATCCAGACGCATTCCTTTGGAGGCGTGCAGAATATAAGCTCCTTTAATATGATGCATCGCCTGACCGAGCCAGATCTTTCCTTTGCTATTCGTAATTAATAAAAAAGCATTCGAGGGAAGCGTCCACGTATTAGGATCTTCACTGGTGTTAACCGTCATGATTCGAATATCCAGTAATCGGATCGTTATATGCTCCCATAATGCCCCGTATTCTTCTATGTTCATCGTCATGGACCTTTCTTTATTTCCTCGTTACCACATCCAAAGCTTTGCCCCATCATATATGATAATCATTCTCAATTCAACTTGTCGATTTTGTTCTGAAATGGTTATGCTTCCGCTTCCGAATCGGTTATTGTGCAATTGCAAGTTTCCCTCTAGAGTTATATAAATGAAAATCATTATCAATTAGAAAGAGGGTTCGTCATGTTGTTCAAGAAAGCTTGGTATCGTATGGCCCTACCGTTTTTGCTGATCATGGCCGTATTCATTAGTGGTTGTACCCAAAAAGAGACGGTGGAACCAGTCGCGACAGAAACAGAAAACGCCACACCACAGACAAGAACACTCTCCACGATGATGGGAGACGTCACAGTACCCCTCAACCCCGAGCGGGTTGTCGTAGACTGGAACATAGGACATGTTCTGGCTGTCGGTGTAACCCCCGTTGGCGTGCCGGGTAGCCTACTGGATTATGGAATGTTCCTGCGTGACAAGCTTGTGGATAGCGCAGATTTGGGTAACCACAGTGAGGTTTCACTTGAGAAAATGGTAGAGCTGGAACCAGATCTAATTATTACATGGGACCAGGAGAAATTTCAGACCTATTCTAAAATCGCTCCGACTGTCGTATTCGTACCAGATCAGTATGATTCCATGGAAGCCGAAGTGACCGCCATGGGCGAGATTCTGAATCGACCTGAAGAGGCCATAGCGTGGAACGAATCATTTAAACAACGGATCACAGCTGCTCAAGCCAAAATCAAAGATGTGATTCCGGACGGCGCCACCTTTACTGTTGCCGATTTCAACTTTTTGAAAAATCCAGCCATTATCGGCAACAGCGCCAATCGTGGCGGGAGAGCAGCCTATGAATTGCTAGGACTGACTCCTGCACCCAAGGTGAAGTCAGATCTTCTGGACCAAGGCAAAGAAAACCTGGAAGCTAGCGCGGAGGTATTCGGAGAGTACGTAGGTGATTACCTGCTGATGATGGTTACAGAGGGCACGAAGGATCACTCCCTGTTGCCTAACGTCTGGGACAATCTACCTGCGGTGCAGAACAACCATATCTTCAAACTGGATATCCATAAATATTTCACCGCTGATCCCTATACCTCCATTCTGCAGGCCGAAGAGATCGCAGATCGGCTCGCAAGTGGACAGACTGAGCTGAATTAGCGCAAGTTTCAAATCTAATGAAATAATGAAAGCCAGCGAACCTGAAGGTGTGAGAACGTGCCCTTCAAGTGCAAGCAAGCGATCAAGACGTCGTAATAGTAGATTTTCTCCCTTACAATGAAAAGCTTGCTTCTGGCGGGATTCAGGGTCGTCCTCTAGAATCGCCGCCGGTTGGATCATAACATGGAGCGAGCGCTAACGAATCTGAGGCGTCCTATTCAATGATTTGAAGCGCCCACAGAAATCGAAGGAACCTGAGACACTCTATATCCGATTAAAAAGCCGTTTTCAGTGTTTTTATTAGGGGATTTTGGTAGATAAGGTGTCTGATGTTCCTTAGAAAATCATCTATCCATTCGCCAAGATCGGAAGTCTGGGATTCAAGACTCTTTATCCAGCTCAAAAAAGATTACACAAACAGCGCCCACCAGAACGATTCAGGTGGCGCTGTTTTTTGGGGTTTGAATATGTCCCTGTCGTCAATAAGGATACGCGGAAGCCCGACGCAATTTCGAGGAAATCTCGACGTTGTTCGGGCTTCTTCAGATTGCCTTCCATCCGCACAAACCTACCTAGGTATTGGAGAGCGCTTTGTTTTTCTCATAGAACCGGGCATTGTGGGAAGATACACCCGCCATATCGGAAGCAGCAGGTTCCAGATACGTCTTGGCACTGTTGACTGCGAGCACCGCATCGTTAAAAGCACCTGCGATCAGCCTGACTTTGCTTCCATAAGTGATAAAGTCACCTGCTCCGAATATGCCTGGAATGTTGGTACGCATTCGCTGATCAACGGACACGCCGTAATCTTCCCGCGCCAGTCCCCATTGCACAAGGTTACCGAAATCACGGTCATACCCATGGCTTACGACAACTTCATCCACTTCAATAAGTATGATCTCACCGGTTTCCACATGGGCCAGCTCGACACGATCTATTCGGTCACCTGTACCGTATAAACGTGAGATGCTATATGGCGTCATGACGTTCGCTTGAGCTTTCATCTGGGCAACCGGCGACTCATGTCCGGTAAATTCATGACGTCTGTGTGCCACCGTAACTTCACTTGCTATTTTGCCCATTTCATTCGCCCAGTCGACTGCGGAATCGCCGCCGCCCGAGATCAGAACACGCTTCCCGGCAAATCGGGATAGATCAGTTACGGTATAGTGCAGATTCGTCAGCTCATACCGATTGGCACCCTCGACATCCAACTTTTGCACCTGAGTCATGCCTCTGCCCGCACATAACAGGATGGTACGTGTGTAATGACGCTCACCTGTTTTGGACATGAGTACAAACACACCATCTTCACGTCGTTCAAGCTCGGCAATTTCCTGCCCAAATACAATAGTTGGATCGAACGTTCTCGCCTGTCTCTCCAGCGATTCAATCAGTTTCTCACAGCGAATCGGATCAATCCCACCCACGTCCCAGATCAGCTTCTCCGGGTATGTACGCATGAATCCGCCTAGTTCCTGTTTGGCTTCGATGATCTTGGTACGCATGGCTCTCATGCCACTATAAAATGAGGCATACATGCCAGCAGGCCCACCACCAACGATGGTTATATCGTAGATATCCAATGGTGTCTCCGTCGTCATTTACGGCACCAACTTTTCAACAACGTAGTCCATCAATTTTACAGAACCAATCGGACCCACACCGGATACGAATTGGCTTGTCTTCAACGGGAAGACATGATCATTCTTCACAGCCTCCAGATTCGCCCACACCTGGCTTGCTTTCAGATCTTCCATAGATTTCTTCGTGTCATAACCTACGAGGGTTCTGTCTTCCAGGAAAATATAATCCGGATTCATCTCAGGCAAGAATTCCAGGGAGAACTGGCTAAACCAATCTGTAGAGTCTTTGATCGCTTCAGGGCTATTCAAGCCCAGGATGTCATAGAAGAAAACACTGCTACTTCCTCCTTTGGGACCCATGAACCGGTAACGATTGTGCTCTACCCGGAGAACCAATACGGTCTTGTCTCCAAGGGCTGCCGCAATTTTCTCTTTCGCTTGTGAGGCTTTCTCGTCGAATGCAGCCAGTACTTTGGTAGATTCTTCGGTCTTGTCAAATATGGCACCCAGCTTCGGCATAGCACGCTTCATTTCACTGTTAGCATCCACAGCCACCGTTGGAGCGATTTTGGACAACTCGTCATATACGCCCTGCTCCATACCTTCGCCAGCGGTAAGGATCATATCCGGTGACAGCGCAAGCAACTGCTCATAGTTATATTGATATTGCTCAACTTCAATGATCTGAACGCCGTGTTCTTTCAAATAATCAGGGCGGTATTCGGCTTCAACCTCCGGAGTTAACAAGACGATTTGGGGTGTGACACCCATCTCGATCAGATACTCGGCATAGATCGAATCGAACACAACCAGATTTTGAGGATGGGTCGGAATCGTTACTTCACCAAACTGATCCTGCACCACCTTAATCGCACTTTCATTCGCTGCTTCTTCGGTTGTACTCGCTTCTCCTTCAGTCTGGGCACCTGATGTTCCAGTTGTAGCGTTCTCTTCATTGGTTCCACCGGAACATGCCGCCAGCATAATACTGATCACCAACAGCATAATTCCCAACCCTTTAAATCTTCGTGACATGATATACTTCGCCCCTTATATACGTTGATAATGATAATTATTATCAAATAGTATCAAATAAGAAGTATTGCTTCCATAGCATATCGTGCGTATTCAGTTGGATTATTGTGCTCTCCCCTGAAGAGGTTCCGTAAGATTGCGAATGATCTGATTTAGAATCAGGGTATGTCCCGTAATTCCGTGACCGTCTACCCACAGATGGGTATCTACGTAAAATACCCGATTATTTTTCACAGCCTTCAGCTCATTCCATTGCAGACTCTCCCACAGTTTCCTCATATTCTCTTCAGCACTGAAGTGTTGCATGATGCGCTTCTCCACAAAAAGATAATCAGGATTGGCTTGTGTGAGCAGGTCAAGCGAACAAGGATTAAACCAGGCTGCACCTGATTGCAGTACTTGCGGCAGTGCTAGTCCAAGCTGTTCATATAACAATTGTGATACTCCATGTGAATGCCCACCCAGATATCGATAACCAAACGCTTCTACCCTCAGTAGCATGACTGTGGATGCGGATTGAATAATGGGTTGTAACTGTTGCTTAGCTACACTGACCTCATGTTTCATCTGCTCATGCAGTCTATGAGCCTCTGCTTCTTTGAGAAACCAGGTTGCCAATTGATCGAGCATTGGTTCAACATCTTGATGAAGTCCGGTAAGAATCGGTGCAATTGTGCGCAGCTCCCTTTTAACCTCTTCCGTCAATACGTTTCCTATCAACATCTCCGGTTGAACTTGGCGAACAAGTTCTATCTCCACCTCATACTGTGTAACCTCCAGCATCTGCACTCCATGCGATATAAATTGTTCCCGATGATGTGGTGACAGCAGGATTGGAGTGACCACTACGGCATGGGGGATAACTCCGAGATGAATCATCATTTCGCCGCAGATGGGAGACAGTGATACAATCTTTCGCTTCGTCATCGTCTGTCTATATTGCTTAGGTGATACGCCAGTCAGTTGTTTGAAGCGCCGGCTGAAATAATGTGCATCTTCAAACCCAGACTTTTTGGCAATATCCTGAGAGGTTGCTGCGGTTAATAACAGTTCTTCCTGAGCGCGATAGATCCGGTAGTGAGCCAAATAATCCAGAGGTGGCTTTCCATATCGTTCACTAAATTTGCGGGAATAATGCCATGGACTAATGCCAGCAATCTGAGCTAACTGCGTACGAGTAATCACCTGATCATAATGTTGCTGCATGTAGTCAATGGAGCGAAGTATGCCGTGTTCTGGCTTCAACTCGTTATCCGGCTGTTTCCGATACAGATTTCTTAACAATTCATATAACAAATGCTGATTCCCAACCCATCCTGCACTCTGATCCTGTGTATCCTCTTCACTCCAATGCTGAATGATGCTTGCCAGACTTCCACCCGACAGTTGCACCTTCTGATACGCTTCTCCTGACGGTAAACGCCATTCGAACTTCTCAGCTTCCCGTCGCTCATGCAGCACCGAATATGTATCGAACTGAACACGCCAGCCTGCCAAATCCAGATTACCACCTTCAATGACCTCCATTACGGAGTTCTCTTCGAGCGCAATTAATTCTCCAAAGGAGACGTGAACTCGGTGTCCATTTATATTCCAGACCGCTTTTCCATCAATAATAAATATCAAGGTGTGACTGAAAAAGTGGTGCAGTTCGCCTTTTGTTATCCATGCATTGGTTAATGCCTTCGTCGACTTCCACTGAGCGATCCATTCCATGTTGTCAGACATATCGTTATCCTTTCAAAGGGATTCATCATCCCGATTTATACATTTCACTATATCAAAATACATGACAACTCCATAACCAACAAGCTATGGCTTGAATAAAATGGTGGACAGCTACTGAGCATTTCATACTTGTATTATCCAGACACAAAAACAAAAAGCCCGTACCATCAGGTACAGGCTCTTTATTACAACTTTAATACTACTTTTTCAATTAGTACGTTCTACGTATTACTCAATACTAGCTTTCGGTGAGGCCTGTCCCGATCTCTGTCCTTTTCCTGCCATCCAATACGTCAGTCCACATGAGACCACGAAAGCAATAACCACACCAATGCAGGTGTGTAACAGATTCAGGCTACCCTCTTCGATGAAGAGCGGGAGACTGACCAAGCTCAGATTGCCAACGATAGCAAATGCCTTGACAGATAACAAGCCGAAATACAGTCCACCCGCAGCTCCACCCAGCAATGCCGCGTAGAAAGAGGATCTCTTTCTCATGTTGACCGCATACAATGCAGGCTCTACGACTCCCAGGAGTGCTGTTCCAGCAGCCCAGAAAGCCAGTCTTCTGGATGCAGGCTCTTTCGAACGCAGACCGTTTGCTAGCGAGGCTCCTGCTTGTCCAACAATCGCCACCATCATAGCAGCAATCACCATGGAACCACCATTCATAACCATTTCATTAATTATGATGGCAAGTAACCAATAATGTAATCCCATAACTAACATCAGCGAGAAGACCGCTCCCAGTAACATTATCGTCACCACTGGAGCGTTAGCTAACAGCGAGTCCAATGCCTCTGGCAGATATTCATCGATCCAGGTGCCGACTGGACCAAGGATCATGATTACCAGTGGAACAAGAATCAATAATGTCAGGAATGGTGCAACGATTCCCTTGGAGAATTTTGGACTTATTCGTTGAACGCCTTTTTCCAGATAGGACGCTGCACAGATCGTTAGAATGACCCAGATGGCAGTAGTGTAAAAAGCAGGCTGGGACACGAGTGGCAAGCCCAGGAAATGGACGTCATTTTCACCTGACATCATCATGGTCATCTCCGGATGGAACATCAATCCGCCGATAGATGCAGCAACATAGATATTGCTCTTCAACCGATACGCTGTGCTGATTGCCACCAATACAGGCAGTAGATAGGTAACACTATCTCCAATAATCCTGAATATCGTAAAGGTCTGGCTGTCCATCAGTGCAGAAGAATCCGCTGAACCGTATGTATCCATTAACGTAATTATAGCAAGTAAAATCTTAATAACGGCGGCTCCGAGAAACGCAGGCATCAAGGGCCTAAACACATCGGATACAAAATGCAAGATCGAGAACCTGTTCTTCTTCGCGTGTCCTGCTTCCTGCAGTGTTGTCCTTTCAGTTTCCCATATGCCCATACTCTGTAGCGCATTGTAGATCAGGGAAGATTCATCTCTTATTGCCAGATGACACTGCTCGCCTGTTACCCGAATATCTGCCACAACATCTGCGGAGGCAAGAACCGCCATGTTCAATTGGCTACTGTCCTTCAGTACCAACGTCGTTGTACCCTTATTGTGTTCTACGAGCTCGATGTTCTCCTTGCCACCTGCGAATTTCAACCAATCTTCAATCTGTGTGTCATGCATGATGTACAATCTCCTCGTGTTACGGTAAACCCGTGTTTTGTGATGTGCGAAGTTCTAATATGCCTCTATCTATATAGACATTTCCACGAAAAAACTTCAATAGGATAATAAAACTAATTTTCCTTACATTGCATGTTCATTTATACAAGGTATATGGACCTACTAAGGTCGAAAAAGCAAAAAAAGCCTACTCATATGTAGGCTCTTCTTCCATCTTTATTTATGAGTCACACTCTCCATATTCACAACCGACTTCGCGGTCATCAGATGGCGATGCACGTAAATATACACCCTTCATCCTATGACAGTGCCAACATGGCGTTCATATCTTCTTCTGCCGTTGTAATTAACTTCAGACCAAACATATCCACAAGTACATCCAAGACACCTTCCGATATGAACTCAGGCGGTTTAGGTCCAATCCGAATGTCCTGAATGCCTAAGCTGAACAGGCCAAGCAGGATCGCAACTGCTTTTTGCTCAAACCAAGACAGGACGATGCTGACAGGCAACTCGTTCACGGTACAGCCAAAAGCATCCGCCAAAGCCATTGCAATTTTCACCGTAGAACCAGAATTATTGCATTGACCCAGGTCGATATAACGCGGTATACCCGTGTCTCCAACCGTACCATAATCCACATCGTTGAAGCGGAACTTACCACAGGATGTCGTCAGAATAACGGTGTCATTTGGCAACGATGTAGCGAGTTCACGATAGTAGTTGCCACCTTTGCCTGGCGCATCACAACCTGCAATAACGAAGAATCGGCGGATATGACCGTCTTTTACCGCCTGAATAATCTCGGGCGCAAGTCCAATCACGGTCTCATGATGGTATCCTGTCGTTAAGACTTGCTCGGACTGTACATTAGCCGCAGGCAGTGACAATGCGCGTTCAATCAGGGGTGAGAAGTCATCCTCTGTAATTTTGGCAACACCCTCCAGACCCGCCACTTCGTATGAGAAAAAGCGGTCTGCATATGTGCCTTTGATCGGCATAACACAGTTCGTTGTTGCGAGAATAGCACCCGGGAATTGTTCGAACAGTCTGCGCTGATCGTACCATGCTTTACCGATATTACCCTTGAGATGGGCATATTTCTTCAGCGCCGGATAACCGTGCGCAGGCAACATTTCCGAGTGGGTATAGATGTTAATTCCTTTTCCTTCGGTTTGACGCAATAACTCCTCCAATGCATACAGATTATGCCCTGTCACCACGATACACTGTCCTTCGATCTGGTTCTGGCTAACCGTAATCGGTTGCGGTACACCAAAGCGGTCCGTATGCGCACGATCCAGCACGTCCATAATGCGGATTGCCGCATTACCTACCTTCATCGCCATCTCCAGATGTTCCTGTACATTAAAATTCGAGTTCGTCAATGTCATATATAATGCCTCATGTGTAATCCGATCCACCTCAGGATCAGAATATCCCAACTGGCGTGCGTGGGTCGCATAAGCAGCGATGCCTTTTAACGCAAAGATCATCGTATCTTGCAAACTTGCGATCGTTTCATTTTTACCGCATACCCCAACTATGGTACACCCGCCATTCGGCGTCTGTTCGCATTGATAACAAAACATATGGATTCCCCTCCAAACATAGATTAAACACGCTTCGTTAGAAAATAGCGTAACAGACCCCTATAGGAGCGAGTGTGATGGAGAACACAGTTTCTGATCCAACATCTATATATGGTTCTCTGAGACTATCATCCAATCCATACTCTCCCTCCCAACATATGCTATCCAATAGACCAATCTGTCTTATCAGCCAGGTTGTCTAAAAGCAGAGGGGGAATGTGCTTTGAATAAACCTGTTTCGATCTCGCGGACGTATCCACGTCTGGCTGTGTATAGTCAAGAGAATTTCAGAGGATTACGAAGAGTATACCGTGGTAACTTGGGTATAGCTGATGTCGATGCTGTCCTGACCGGGATTGAGAGCCTGCGATTCTTCTCGACGAATCCGAACGCCACGCTTGTGCTGTTTGATCGGTCACGCTTTCGTGACAATTTCTATATATTGCGGGGAAATCGCAGCATTCGCGAACTGGATGATATCCTCAGAAGAGGTGACGTGGAGTCATTAATCGCTACAAATCAGCGGTTAACAGCAGCTCAGGTTCGCCGAATCCAACGTACAGGAAACCTGCCTCCAGGCTATCGTCTAATCTAAACTTTTCCCATTGTTATAACCACCTCTGAGATCCATTCCAGTGATGTCTGTTATGTCTGTGCATCACTGGAAATAATAACATTGGAAAAGAAGCATATCTCGGCTCATTCTGAAAAATACTGTGTACATAAAAAATATGGAAATGAAACGATTCTAGATTTTGCCCGTAAGGGTAATACACAGAGAGAAATCTAATATTCAAGGAGCTGGTCAATTGCAACATTACAGACACAGTGCAGAGGAAACCCTTCAGGATGTGCAGAGTTCCTCCAAGGGACTCACGACCTCCGAAGCTACGAAGAGACTTGAAACCGAAGGATATAACGAGTTAAAAGGCAAAGATGCGACGCCTGTCTGGAAACTGTTCCTCGAAAATTTCAAAGATCCGATGGTCATCGTGCTGCTGATTGCAGCGGCTGTACAGGTTGTACTTGGACATCTGATTGAATCGTTGATCATATTCCTGGTTATATTGCTCAACGCGGTAATCAGTGTTGTGCAGACCAAAAAAGCCGAGAGCTCGCTCGACGCGCTGAAACAAATGTCTGCTCCCGAAGCCAAGGTCATTCGTGACGGGCAGAAAAAAACCATTCCAGCGAGGGAACTCGTTCCCGGTGATATTGTTATGCTGGACGCAGGTGATTATGTCCCGGCTGACGGGCGTATTTTGGAATCAGGCAGTCTGAAAATTAACGAAGGTATGCTGACCGGAGAATCGGAAGCTGCGGAAAAACACGCGGATGCCATCCCGGATGAAGCGCCTATTGGAGATCGTCGCAATATGGCCTTCAGTGGATCACTGGTTGTATATGGACGTGGCATGCTCGTCATTACAGGTACGGCACTCAAAACCGAAATCGGCAAAATTGCCGAACTGATTGAAAATGCCGAAGCCAAGAACACGCCACTACAGCGCAAGTTGGAATCATTCAGCAAAAAATTAGGTTTTTTCATCCTGGGCTTATCAATTCTCATCTTTGCCATTGAAGCGGGTCGTGTATGGTTGACCGAAGGTACGGAGAATATCGGACCATCCATCGTGAATGCACTGATGTTTGCTGTAGCTGTTGCAGTTGCTGCCATTCCTGAGGCGCTGTCCTCCATTGTGACCATTGTATTGTCACTCGGAACGAACAAGATGGCCAAACAGCATGCGATCATTCGCAGACTGCCTGCCGTGGAAGCTCTCGGTTCTGCCAGCATCATCTGTACCGATAAAACAGGAACGCTAACTCAGAATAAAATGACTGTCGTGGATTATTACATTCCCCATGGCACCAAGGACGAATTCCCGGATGATCCTGATCAGTGGTCGGAAGAGGAACGACGTTTGTTACATATTGCAGTGCTCTGCAATGATTCGAATATTAACCAGGAAGGCAAGGAACTGGGTGACCCCACCGAAGTGGCCCTCATTGCCTTCAGCAACCGGGTGAACAAGGATTACAATGAAATCCGTGACCAGTTCCCACGTGAAGCCGAGCTTCCTTTTGACTCAGATCGGAAGCTTATGAGTACGGTTCATACGTTTGAAGGACAGACGGCTTTGCTGACCAAAGGTGGACCGGATGTACTGTTCAGCCGCTGTAGTCATGTGTTTATTAACGGTGAAGTTCAGCCCCTCACACCCGAGATTCGCACACAGTTTGAAGAAAAAAATGAAGCCTTCTCCAAACGTGCCTTCCGTGTGCTGGCCTATGCGTATAAAAAATTCGATGATAAAAACCAAGTCACCATTGATGACGAACATGATCTGACACTGGTTGGCCTGACAGCGATGATTGACCCACCGCGTGAAGCGGTATATGGCTCTATTGAAGAGTCCAAAAAAGCTGGAATTCGCACCATTATGATCACCGGAGATCACAAAACGACGGCTCAGGCCATCGGTGTGGATATCGGTCTTGCTGAACCGGATGATCTCGCCATTACTGGCGCCGAACTGGACAAAATGTCCGATGATGAATTGGATCAACAACTCGAACACATCTCGGTGTACGCGAGAGTATCCCCTGAGAACAAAATCCGCATCGTACGTGCATGGCAACGCAAAGGCAAAGTTGCAGCCATGACCGGAGATGGAGTTAATGACGCACCAGCGCTAAAACAAGCCGACATCGGCGTAGCGATGGGTAGCGGAACAGATGTCGCCAAGGATGCGGCTGCCATGATTCTGACAGATGATAACTTTGTCTCCATCGTGAATGCGGTCAGTGTCGGGCGGATGGTATTTGATAATATCAAAAAAGCCATCGCATACCTGTTCGCCGGTAACCTCGGCGCCATTATCGCCATTTTGTTTGCTCTGATCGTCGGCTGGGTTAACCCATTTACGGCCCTTCAGCTGCTGTTCATCAATCTGGTGAACGACTCCCTACCTGCCATTGCCTTGGGTACCGAAAAGCCCGAGCCAGATGTGATGCGACGCAAACCGCGTGATATTAACGAAGGCATCTTCGCAGGTGGAACTCTGCAGGCTGTGATTACGCGTGGTGTCCTGATTGGTGCGGCTGTTATTGTGTCCCAATATATCGGACTAGGCATATCGGAGGAAATCAGTGTCGCGATGGCCTTCACAACCTTGATTCTGGCACGCAGTCTGCAAACATTTGCAGCACGTTCCAACACACAGACCATCTTCCAGGTGGGCTTCACGACTAATAAATTCGTGCTTGGTTCCATCCTGGTGTGTCTCTGTCTCTATGCAATCACACTGATTCCAGGTGTGCGCGGCGTCTTCGCCATCCCGGATACATTTGGCTGGAATGAGTTCCTGATTGCAGGCGGACTCGCTCTTGCAGCCGTCATTCTGATGGATGTCATCAAGTGGATTCGCAATCGCGGCAAACAAGTTACTGCGGCATAAGATCTGCAGATATATCATGCACAAACAGGCGCCCGTGATCGGAGCGCCTGTTTGTTTACATTTTTCACACAGAGAAGAGTACAATTTAGAGACAGCCTGTTGTTATCTAAGGCATCCTTACAAAATGTTTAAGCATTAATTTGATATCTAAACACTAACCAACAGATGGACAGGATAAGGATACATACTCCCCAGGATACCGAGGGGACGGTCGCCAACCAGTTAAACTTTTCTTTCCCGTTTGAACCATTTGTTAATCCGGATGCTATCAAAGCCACTCCAATAATTAATCCGATTTGGGCAAACAACAACAAAAATCCTTCTACCATGTATATTACTCCTTCACATACTCCGCTATCGATTTGAACATCCTTAACGATTCATAAGTCTTTTTCTGTATCTAATTATCCCTGTTTGATGCCAAAAGCAATCCATCGTCCATCGACATCCTCGATTACAAACTCCTTGTTATTGTAGTCTGTATGATTGAGGGCACGTACGATTCTCACATCTGCGTTGATCAATTGCTGCTGAAGCTCTTCCTGGTTCTTCGTAATAAAATATGCATCATATCCATAGCCATATAATTCTCGGTTGGGTACAACTTTCTGTCCATTGCTTTGAGTTAAAATAATCTCGGTTAGATCACGATACAGGCAGATATGAGGTTCCGCGGCATCGAGATATTCGACCACCCGAAAGCCCATCTTTTCTTCATAAAACTGTGCGGTTCGCTTCATATCAAGCGTCGGAAATACGCTGTGGGACATTAATAATAAGTGAGTCATACTGTAGTCTCCTTCAAAATCTCTTCAAAACATGATTATGTAATCCAACCATCACAATAACCAATTTAAGGGAAGCTGTCTATATATTTTCGATCTATATAGAATGAACTAATAATATTTACACTCGCCACTTCGATGACAGAACAACCTTCCGATCGCTGTTATCCCCCGATTTTTTGATTTACTTTTACATGACTTACAAAACGCGACATACATTATGGAATTATTGCCATATAACTAAATTAAGAGTAAAATGATATATTGCTTTTCAATACTGCTCTGCTCCACTGAATCCATAGACAGGAATGGTACCGTGAAAGATAAAATCGTCATGCCACTCTGGACATGTTGCCTGTTCATCGTTGTGATGAACACCACCATGTTCAATGTTTCTTTGCCAGTCATTATTCAAGATCTACAGATTACCTCAGACCTGGGGTCTTGGGTCATCTCAAGTTATTCCATTGGTTACGCATTATCGACGGTGATCTACAGCCGATTGTCAGACCGTATCCCGGTACGCAAACTGCTAACGGTTGGACTCCTGATCCTGGGGTTATCTTCGTTGCTCGGATTGTTCGCGCATAGCTTTGCGATTCTGTTGCTGACGCGCATTCTACAATCTGCGGGTGCAGGGGTGATGGCTGGTCTGGGTCTCGTCATTGCGAGTCGTTATATCCCAGTGGAACGACGCGGAGCTGCTATCGCACTCATCTCGTCAGGCAGCGCCATGGCTTTTGGACTTGGCCCCATTGTCGGCGGACTCATTAGCGAGTACTGGGGCTGGAACGGTCTTTTTGCCATAACGGTGCTTGTCCTGTTCGCCCTGCCTGTATTGCTCTATTTCCTTCCACGGGAAACGGTCAAAACAGATCAGCCGTTCGATATTATTGGCGCCATATTAACCGTCATTAATGCAACTACACTTCTCGTCGCAATCACCCAGCAATCCTGGTTTTGGTTTGCCATCGGCGTTATCTCGCTTATTGCACACCTCTTGTATATTCGGAAAGCGAATTTGCCTTTTGTGAATCCACAAGTGTTCCGAACGCCAGGATACACCCGGTTAATCCTGATCGGATTCTGTGTGCTGGTCGTGAATCTGGGCAATCTGTTTTTGATGCCGCTTGTGCTCGCTGATCTGTATGGACGCTCTTCGCTCGCCATTGGTTTGCTGATTGCTCCTGGAGCCATCGTTGCGGCATTCTGTACTCGTTTCGTCGGACGCTGGATCGACCGTTATGGTAATATGCGATTTATGATCATCGGACACATTCTGCTCGCAGCGGTACTTGCCCTATTCATGCTCGGACTTGATCAGTCTGCCTTGATCATTACCAGTGGTTATCTCTTTTTCTCACCGGCACTTTCAGCCTCCATGGCTTCATTGAATAATGAAGCGTCACGAGTGCTACCCAAAGCGCAAATCGGTTCCGGTATGGGCATGTTACAATTGATTCAATTCTTCGGAGGTTCGGTGTCTGTAGCCGTGTGCGGATTGTTACTGCATAGCATTCCGGGAGTCTCGGTAGAGAAAGCTTACCATGTGGTGTATGCATGTCTGTTGTTCGTCTGCGTTGCTTCACTCGGATTGACCGTCTGGCACAGCAGAGCTTCACGCTCAGGCATTAAACCTGTCACATTGGACAGTTGATCATTAAGTTCACAAAAAGGCCCGCGCCAAGCGCGAGCCTTTTGTAGTTCAGAACAGAATTTCCGTTTTTTTTAAAATTAGATCACTCCATGAACTTACCGGTTACTTTCCTTATTCCATCCCAAAGCACCGTGCTATTTACCGTCCAGCGCGGGCTTCCAAGCCTCCAAGATGTGAATAGGTGATTTACTGCTGCTCTCGCCGCCACCTTCCTGCGTCCAAAGTGGTGGATAATACGCAAACACTTGTCCTGTCTGGAGCTGAGACATATCCTCTTGCCAGCCTTTCCAGCGAAACGTCTGGTAGAACTGCTCCAGATCGCCATTCGCCAGCCAGTTGATGAAACCTGAATATGTCAGTTCTGTCGATTCCCATTCGAGTGTATCCGGTGCAAAATAATAGACTTGTCCCGTGCGTCCATACTTGCCTGTATCCAGTCCGAAGAAACCGCCTGCCGCATCATATGCGACGACCATCATGCCTTCCAGTACATCTACCCAAGGTTGCTCACTCACACCATTCCAACTGGTGAGACTCCCAGATGTACTGTCACCACCCGCACCCAGCAGCGTGATCCAGCCATGGTCCAGTACAATGCCTTCTGTCTCATACGCAACAGCCCCCAGATAGGATTTAGTACTTATTTGCAGACGATAGAGCGTATCCCCTCCAGCCTCCTGCTTTGCTGGAACATACTCATATGTATTTTGCCCGCTATCCAAGAGTTCCTTGAGTTCTTCCCAAGCGTGGTTCTCCCGATCTACTAATTCAGCTATAGTTAATGTATTCATGAGCACTCTCCTCGCTGATTTTATAAGAGCATATCATGGCTTATTAACCCGTTCAAATCTGCTATAATCTAGCTTCAAAGCTAAATGCAAGGGGGAAACGATTTGACTCGCTTAGTTTTACTTATGATTCCGTTTCTGATGTTGCTCGTATCCGGTTGTCAGGATCAGACATCTTCCATGAAGGAACCTATTTTTGTTCAAAAGTCCGATCCTCAGCTCATCCACTACATATCACCCCAAGGTAACGACTCGAATAAAGGAACCATTCAATCTCCATGGAAAACATTGCAGCACGCTGCCGACCATGCTTCGCCAGGAAGCACGATCTATTTGCGTGAAGGTGTCTATCATCAGAAAGTCAAAATCACCCGGAGCGGTCATTCCTCCGGTAATCCGACCCTGTTTTCCAGTTATCCTCAGGAGAAGGTTATCCTTGATGGTAAAGATCTATCCGTTCGGGGGATTGAAGGGTTGATTGAAATTGAAAATGCCAGTAATATCACGATTCAGAATCTTGAAATTCGTAACTTCACGACCACACTTGGGGGCCAGGTTCCAACCGGGATCTATGTCCACGGAGCAGGTGAGCATATTCAACTGTTGGGTAACACCATACACGCGATCGCTAGTTACGCACCTCCTGAAGGTCCCGATTTGAGGGGCAGGGATGCCCACGGTATTGCCATATATGGCACAGAGCACCCTCAAGCATTACGCGATATCATCATCAAGGATAATGAATTGTATGATCTCACACTTGGTTCCAGCGAGTCACTTGCAGTCAACGGCAATGTTGATACGTTTGCCATACAGAACAATATCATCCATGATTCCGACAACATTGGCATTGATCTGATCGGGTACGAGGGTACGTCAGAGGACGACACGTACGATCAGGCTCGGAACGGCATTGTACGAGGCAACGAAGTATACGATATTACATCCAATTACAATCCCTCCTATGGAACAGACCTGCCCAATGATACCAACTCGGCCGGTGGCATCTATGTAGATGGCGGGAAAGATCATATCATCGACCAGAACCGGGTGTATCGGAGCGATATCGGAATTGAGATTGCCTCGGAGCATGCCGGACGTTCGACAAGTAACATTACCGTGCGGGATAACCTGATTTATGCCAATAGACTGACAGGCATTGCCATGGGAGGATATGACGAAGAACGGGGAGCTACCGAGGATAGCAAGATCATGTACAATACGCTGGTCGGGAATGATACGCTGAATGCAGGCAATGGACAGTTATTCATGCAATCAAGGACGAAGAACAATACGTTTATGCGTAACATTCTCGTATCGGGCAACTCGGAAGTACTAATATACAATGAATATACTAGCAATACCGGCAATGTGTTTGACCATAATGTCTATTACTCACCAGGTGAGCAGGAAGATGCCCTGTGGGTTTGGAAAAATAAAGCCTACTCCGGCATCGCCGCCTACATTAAGGGATCTGGCAACGATGCACACTCTCTATATGTGAACCCGGCATTTATGGATGAACTGAGCGAAGATTTTCGTCCCCTGGCGAACTCTCCGGCTAAGGCGTATGGTTACCTTGCTCCGCAATAAATTAACCCTGAGTCCGCCATCTTAACTCAGTCAATCTGTTTTACGCAAATAAAAGGAGCCTGTGCTATGTGGGATCATCTCCCTCATCATGCACAGGCTCCTTGTCGTTTTCTTTTGATGCAATCCAACCCTTAACTTCTTACCATCTGTGCTGCATGTGTCACCCGGTTTCGTCCTCCAGTTTTGGAGGCGTACAGGGCGTTGTCCGCTTTTTGGAACAAGGACTTTTCCGTATCTTCCTCTACCACAGTGGCCGCCCCGATACTCACAGTAATGTTATATTCACCCCAGTCGGCTGAAGCAACCTGTGAACGATATCGTTCTGCGATACCGATCGCCTGCTCCTCTTCACACTCTGGAAGAATGATAACAAATTCTTCTCCACCGTAACGCGCCACCACATCCGTACTACGCGAGACCGATTGTAGCAGTCCCGCCAAATTTCCGAGCACCAGATCTCCGATCGGATGCCCGTAGGTATCATTAATGCTTTTGAAATGATCAATATCCACTACCAGAAGAGAGAAAAAACGTTGTTTCTCCTGGAACAACAGCAAGCTTTCAACCATTTTTTCTTGGAAAAACCTGCGGTTCTTCAGTCCTGTCAGCAAGTCTGTGGAGGCCAGCGTCTCCAACTGATCATTCACTTTAATGAGGGCCTGCTCTTTGATCTTATATTCCTCGTGTAATCGTTCAAGCTCCTTGTTCGCTTCTTGGGTCGCTTGATAAAGCTCCTGTAGCTTCGTTTTGGTATGCAAAATATCCTTCTCATGTTCGATTCGCTTACGCATGACTACAACGACACAATCGACCACGCTTTCCCCGTTACGGGTCTGACGAACACCGTTAAGCAGCACGGGAACAGCCTGCTGATCACGAGTACGAAACGTGAAGTACATCTCGTCCACATGTCCATATAACTGGATGTAGGGATAGAAATACGTATGGAAAAACACCTTGTTGCTCACCGACATGGTGGACTCAATATGTTGCCCCACAAGCTCATCGCGTTCATATCCAAGCATCGTAAGCAAGGTTTGATTAATCGATTGTACGATGCCCGAATCTGAGATAGAGAAATATCCACAGGGAGCCAGATCTAATTGTATATCCATGGAATAACGCCTTTCTACCGAGTTTTATGCGCTCGTCAAATAATCCTTAATCATGCGGATCGTTTCTTCCGGTTGACTTAGATGCGGATAATGTCCCTTGGCCGTCATCTGTTGCAACCTGCTATTCTTCAGATGAGCATGTAAGTAATCCCCTACTTCAACTGGAGCAATGCTATCTTCGGAACACTGAAGAATCAGCGTTGGCACAGTTGCCTGATCCAGATCAATACGACAGTCAGATAAAAACGTCACTTCAGCAAATTGTCTCGCAATATGCGGATCTCTGGAACAGAAGCTTTTCTCCAATTCTTCTGTCAGATCTTTCCGTTCCGGATTGTTCATCACAATGGGTGCCAGATAACTCGCCCATCCAATAAAATTCATCTGCATCATCTCAAGCAACTCATCAATATCATTCCGATCAAAACCTCCATAATAATTCGGAAGATCATTCACGTAACGCGGGGAAGGCCCCAACATGACAATTTGTTTGAAATATTTGGGGTTCTGAATCGATGCCAGCATGCCAATCATGCTGCTGACGGAATGCCCGACAAATATGGTGTCCCTTAGTTCGAGTGCTTCCATAATCTCCAGCACATCCTGGGCGTATCCTTGGAGGTTGCTATATTTGCCAGCATCATAATAGTTAATTTGAGATTCACCAGATCCAACATAATCAAACAAAATTACACGGTAGTTCTCCGTAAAACTTGGAACAATGTAACGCCACATATCCTGATCGCATCCAAAACCATGAGCAAATACAATCGTTTGGCTACCTGAACCAAGCACTTTAACATTATTTCTTACAAGCACATCAATCGTCATTTCATATCACCTCTCTGAGGTAGTACTCACTTGAGTCAATCTATCTGATTATTATATCGGAAAATGTTGGGATATGGATTAAAAATTATTAATCACTTCTTTCATCCACAAAAAACTCATTAACCAGTGCTCTGAGCACGCACTTTACAATCTGACTATCGTCAGGTAAAATCAGTTCAACATGTCGCGCGACAGAGATCAATATTACGGAGGAAAACCATGAGTAGTTCAACACACAGCCCTACACCTCAGCAACTATGGGGAAGATCATTCATTTTTATCATGTTAGCCAACGCATTATTGTTTATGGCCTTTGAAATGTTGCTTCCCACCTTGCCCCTATTCGTCTCAAGTTTGGGTGGAGAAGCTTCCCAGATTGGGCTGGTTACCGGCATATTTATGTTTTCTGCCATCTTGATTCGACCCTTCACATCTGTATTAGCAGCTCGAATAGACAAAAAATATCTGTTGATTATCGGGATAACCATCTGTGCATTGATGACTGGCGCATACTACCTATCGTCAGGTATCTGGATGATTCTCCTGTTCCGGGTAATCCATGGATTTGGATTTGGTTTAGCGACGACATTTTTTGCAACGATGGCTACGGAAAATATACCCAGAGATCGCCGAGGAGAAGGCATGGGTTATTTCGGGGTAGGGGAAACCGTCGCCATATCTATCGGTCCACTGATCGGAACAAGCCTGCTGTTTAGGCACAACTATCAGAGTTTGTTTGTGGGAGGCATGTGCATTTTGCTGTTGGCTCTTCTGATGGCCGTGTTTGTATCCAGAAAGCCCAGACCGTTATCTGGTAGCGAAAGCTCTGAACTTCCTGTTGCAACCGTCAAGTTAATTGAAAAGAAAGTACTGTTCCCTTCGTTGCTCATCATGCTCGTTGGCATTGCAGCCGGCTCGATCATGTCCTTTGTGGCTTTATTTGCTGCCGAGAGAGGGTTCAACAATGTCGCCTGGTTTTTCTTTATCGTCGCTATCGCCAGCTTCGCCGTCCGACTATTCTCCGGGAAAATGTTTGATCGATTAGGACCAGGCTCCGTGTTGTTGCCTTCAGCGGTGTTTGCAATCGCAGGACTCCTGGTTCTGACGATCGCCCAGAATGATGTGCAATTTCTGATCGCTGGCGCGTTATATGGATTTGGCTTTGGTGCCATATTCCCGGCTATTCAGACCTGGTGTGTGAATCTTGTAGAAGAACATGAGCATGAAAATGCGATGGCTTCCTTCTTTAATTTTTTTGACCTTGGGATTGGCGGTGGCTCGTTGATCCTGGGTGTGGTAGCTTCTGCATTTTCCTATACGGTGGTGTATGCTATCTCTATGGGTATTTTTGTGGTATATATCTTGTTATATTTGGTATACTCCCAAAAACAGCAGAGGTACACAGCTCGCCAACTGGAGGTAGACATTGAGTAAAAAACGAATCAAGGAAATTGCCATTCAACATTTTAATCGTCTGGGGTACGAGGGGACCAAGATGGCGCAGATTGCCGAAGAGGCAGGCATTCGCAAGCAATCTCTGGCTTATCATTATTCATCCAAAAAAGCGTTATTGCTGGAGTTATATGAGGAAGTCGTGCAGGAGGAACAGCAGTTTGTACGCCAATTCTTCAGCGAGTCTGCTACCCAAACTCTGGATCAGCAGCTATATGCCTTTTTGCATGAACACAAAAATCGCTTTCTGACTCATCCGAATGTTGCTTTTATGTATATCCTTTCCTTTATTACACCGCTGGAGGTGCATGATTTTGTGCTGGCCCAATATCGAACGTACCTCGGGACACTGAAGGAAGAGCTGGCAGCCGTGTTTACCAGACATCCTGATATACGCCTGAGTCCGGAAGAAGCCACCGTTGCCTTTGTCACCGTGATGGATGGATTGGATGTACAGCTCGTGTATGAGACACGACAATCCTATGAACAAGCTTTGGCGATCACCTGGAATGTTTTCTGGTCAGGCATCCAGCGTTAACGAATCGATTACGATGAGATTACACAAATAAGAGGGGCGTCCCGCCAGCCATGTTGATGACTTTTGGGACAGCCCCTCTATTTCTTTATTTCACGGTTAGGATCACACGTTGATAATGCTTCAAATGATGCTCTCCATCATCCTGTACTTCGGCAACGATATGAATGGTATCGCCCGATTTGGCATCGTCAGGAACGGTGAATGTCACCGCTTGAGTGTCACTTCCCTGCAATTTTATCGTATCCACCTGCTCATCCTTGGCAAGGTCACGATGCAATCCAAGCAACAAGTCGCCCGCCATTTCTGGCTGAACTTTATTCTGTTCTACTTTGGAATCCTCATATGTGTCCGCTTCGAAATATCTCCACCACGTATACGTCAGTTGATCTCCATCCGGGTCTGTGCCCTCCGCGTGAAGAGTAACTTCTTCCCCAGGACTAACACTCAGATCCAGCCCTTCCTTAATCGTTAATGACGGATTATGGTTGGCACCTTCGTAAGTGTCTGCAACTGCCCAGTCTGCACGTGCTGCAAAATCATCCTGCACATCGTCAAACCATCTCATCAGAGAGTATTCGGCTTCATAGCGTTTGGTGTACGGATCGTAATCAAGCACATTGTTTCTAAACAGCTTGTCGTTCACGACGCCAAAGCGTCCACCCCAACCGCCGTAGGAAGGGTCTTCCATACTGCGTAGCCCATTATCGATCAGATAGAAGAAGGATGGAGAATCTCCCTCAGATATAAAATCGTATTTGTCATATTGCGGATTGTTCTTGAGATATTCAGCACTTCCGCGCTGTTCTTCGGCCAGTTCGCCTTCGATCATCTTGCCGTCACCCATCGACGCATACATATCCATCAGCTTGCCATGTCCATCCAGAATGTTCTTGACCATCCAGTCGCCATGAAGCTTACTGTTCACTTCTTCGGCATGCATCTTCCATGCATAGGCAAAATGCCAGAAGTTCGATTGGTCATTGAGAATGCGGATATCCGGCCAATTCTTCGCAATGTACTCATTGTAACTGTCATCCTGATCGAGAATGATATAGAGGACCAGTTTGTCGCTGACTTTTTTGCGAATCGTATCCCACTCAGCCGTGTCTTTGTACTGTTCCTCAATCGATTTCAGCGCTCGGGCTGTCGTATTGGTACCACCCCATGTCTGAACAATCAGATCTCGGGAATCATCGTCGAGGAAAAGAGTTTCGAGGAATTCGGAACCTTCCGTTTCCTTCTCCATCTCCCCTTTATCGGAAATATTACCGATCTTGGTCATCGCTCGAAGCTGTTCCGGCTCCGGGTAGCCCTCCGCATGTTTGGACAAGTTCGGATAGATCTCGCCATAGGCATCGATCATGTCATACACCCATTGTGTGCCTGTCCAACGGAACGGTTTGATCCCCGCTTCCTCGTCTCCAGCATAATGATACACGGAGCTGGTCAGTACAATTCCGGCGAGATCCATCTCATTCGAATACAAAAGGAAACGAATGACCGAGTTCATATCATCCACTTCACCATCGGTTGTAATCACCGTTCTGCCTTTGGCAGCTTGGTTGTTTGCAGGTTCCTGGGTTTCATTTTCCGTCTGCTCTGTTGCCTGATTCGGTGTGTCACTCGCGGTTTGTGGTGCTTTGGATGCGCATCCACTAATCACCAGAATTATACTGAGACAACCTGCGGCAAAACCGTTTAACCATTTTCTCTTGTTCATAATGCTCCCCTTTCTTGTGTACAGCGTGATGTTGGTGTCGGGATAAGTACATCCTCTGTTTTTCTATCCTTAATATGGACCGTAGAATGCAAAAAAACCCGAACAACAATATGAATGGCACAAAGTCCACGCATAGTGTGTTCAGGTTTTGCCTGCCCGAAGCAGTAACAATCCTTATTTGAATGAAATTATATCATGTTCACGAATTATTGTAAACGCATTCAAGTATTTTTTTCGAATTTATCTTTGATATAGTATAATGCATATAGCCAAGAATCAAATGGATCGGCGTAGCACTAAACCAATTCTCCAGGAGGAATCAGATACCATGCAACAACTGGATGCGGCCTTGAGCAGTTTTGTGGAACAGCAGGATTTATATAATGAAGCTTATGGACTTTTCCAAAATCATGATCTGCGTCCTCGCGAACAACATCACCAACCGGAAGTGGACACAAGAATACCTCTTTCTCCAGAACTTCAGTATCTGTACAGTCATTATGAAATGATGGATGCGGATGCGGATGCGGATGGTACACTCAAAATGAAAAATGCCGCTGTCGAGATCGGTGATGCAGCGCTGATCTCCTTTGTTGCACCTGAACATCTGCACCGTCAGCAACGAGGTTACCGCTGGATTGGCATGAATGAACCCTATGAAGAATCCTCCACTTGGCCAAAAAATCACGTCGTCATCGCAAATGTGAACGATGATCCGATCATTGTAGATGTGGAAGCACCGAACTCTCCCGTATATGCCGCTTTTACAGGTGGAGAAGCCAATCGTGTGGCTGATTCGCTGTCTGATTTTTTCAGTGCACTCGCTATCCTGATCGAAGCGGCACGGAGCTATGCCGGGGAAGTGAAAGATGAAGAAACCTATGAAACCAAGCCTGAGTATCTGGAGCATGTGGAACCGCTAATGAATGATCTGTTGGGAGAAGAGTATACTGCACACCTTTTCGAGTATCTGTCATTTTGTTAAATCATTGTCTTAAAGGAATTGGAGGGGCATCCATATGAACTATGTAGCCTTGCTACGGGGCATTAATGTAGGAGGAAACAATAAGGTAAACATGAAGCAGCTGAAAGAAACGTTTGAACAAGCAGGCATGCTGGATGTCGTTACATATATCAATTCTGGCAATATTATTTTTGCCGATCATCAGGAACGTGTCAATGCGAATGCGGAGATATCCCATGTATTAGAACAGGCTATCGCCGCCGATTTCGGCTTACAGATCAGGGTGATGGTGCGGAATATGGATGAAATCCAATCCGTTATTCAGGCGCTGCCAGCGGAATGGGCTAATGATGACACCGCCAAAAGTGATGTACTGTTCCTTTGGGATGAGATCAATGAGCCCTCCGTGCTGGACAAGCTGCCCATCAAACCGGGAATAGGCACGCTGATCTATGTTCCCGGAGCCATTTTATATTCGGTCAGCAGAGAAGATGCGTCCAAAAGTGGTATGAACAAGCTTGTGGGTTCCAAAGTCTATGCCTATATGACGGTTAGAAATGTGAATACCACACGTAAGATCTATGCACTAATGCAGGCATCCGCTGCTACTTCGCGTTGAATGGGACGCCGATCCGGCTGCGCAGCACCGGCAGACATTGTAGTTTAAATCACCCAGCTATCTAATGAGATCCGGCTACCGATTGGGGCTGGTTCTTTCTCATTCCCAGCATCATGATTGCCATGAAAACAACCAGAACGGCCACGAGCATAAATGGAATATGTTTGTTCACCTGATAGAGTGTCGTTGTAAGTATCGGAGTAATGACGGCGGATATCCCCTGAATCGCTGCTACCAATCCCGCTGCTCCCCCCTGCTGTTCTTTGCTAACCGCGAGCGAAGCACCTGCCATGAACCCCGGCATCATCAGACCCGAACCCATACCGAACAGGAAGAATGAGAAATAGTACATGTGCAACTGGGTGAATACAAGAAACAGGATCATGCTTGCGATCAGGAAAAGGGACCCGAGCAAAATCATCGGACGCGGCTGCCATTTCAACCACTTCATCTGAATGACTTGCATGATCAACATGGCTGCTCCGGAGAACATGAGTCCAAACGAAACCATTCGGGCCGTCGCCGCTGGAGATAGAGCCAGTTGATCCTGAAAATAAAATCCCCCGACAACCTGCAATGTCATGATGCCAATCATCGTAACCAAGCCGGCAGCAAGGTACATTCGTAAACTGCGTTGGAATGGGTTGACTTTAGGCGGCTTTGCCTGAATGACGGGTTTGGCTGCTGGAATTAACAACAAAGCGATAATAAACGCAGCAATCGCTATAAAAATGCCAAAATAAAGCGGCCACAGCAGACCGATGATCGTAAATGCTCCTGCAATGGCAGGTCCAAATACAAGGCCGAGTCCATTGGCAGCGCTGATAATCGCCATCCCGCTTCCCCGCTCCTCCCCTTCTGTCACATCACCCATATAGGCTTGGGCAGAAGAGAGTACGGCCGGAATAAACATGCCAATCAGACTACGCGTCACAATCAGGAGGGTAAGCAACACACCTCCTCCGATCCATGCATTCAATCCCCCATGCAATGCCAGGGCGAATAATGCACAGCTAACAGACATCCCTATGAATCCAATCAATATGATGGGTTTTCTACCCTTCAGATCACTGAATCTGCCCCATACCGGAGCCATGACAGCCATCATAATGGAACCTAGCGAAATAATAAGACCGGAATGGCTTTCTTTCATGCCCAACTCGCGAATAAGCGGCGGCACAATGGGTGCAATCAGCATCAGACCCAACATCGCTGCAAATACGCTAAAAAAAATACTTCCTCTGATTCGGTTCATGCTCATACACTCCTCTATATTTCAGTACAGTATCCACTGTACCTGGAGTATATAAGGCTGAGAGAATTCCTACTGCCTCTATACGGAACAATTCACGGCAAGCCGGATTATTAATCTTATTTTATATAAGATGAACCCTTGAAACTTTACACCAGACCACTACGATTGCAGTACCATCTTCCGATCGCTGTTATCACCTGATTTCTGTAATTCCCTTCTATGATGGGAGAAATCCGTTGATAAAGGTGAACGCTCCGCTTCTCCAGACTGGTTCTGCACTCTTCGTTCTTGTGTAATCTTTCAGTTCATCTTATTTAATAAATCTTTTTCATTTCAGAAGGCCTCACGCCGAATTTGCGATAAAATTGCTGCGAAAAGGCACTGACATTGCTGTAACCGACCGCTATGGCGGCCTCGGTCACGTTGTTATCCTGATTGCGCAGCAACTTCATGGCGTTGTCGAGACGAACCTGACGCAAATATTCGAAGACCGTGCTTCCGAAAAGTGCCTTGAACCCTTTTTTTAATTTAAAATCGTTAAGACCCACCTGTCTGGACAATGCTAGCAAGGACGGAGGATCTACCATGCAAGCCTCCATAATCTCCCGTGCCGTATGTAACTTCCGGATATCCTCTCTGGAGAATCCCGCAGGAATCGGCGCCAGATCAAACAATTGGATCATAAATCGATTCAAGATCTCCAAGGCTGTCGCTTCCATCATTAAGGATGATCGATAACTGTTGTTTAGTTCCACAATCAAACTGTCAATCATCGCTCGTATTCGGTTATCCAGTTGAAAGACAATCGGCTTGAACACCTTTCGCCCCAATACCTGATTAAACGCAATCGGCTTGAAACTGCCCAGTTGTGCCGCCGCATAATTGAACAGAGATACCGGAATCCCCAGCGAAAAAGAAGTATATAGCTCTCCGGCTGGAGGATGAAACCACGCTTCGAAATCATGCATGAAAATGAGGGCCCCCTGCCCAATGGATAACGAATAATCCATGCCGGAAATATCAACATGCCGTTGACCCGACAAGGCAAATTGTAGCTCCACAATAGGCGTCTCGGATGCAAAATATGTTGGATACGGCTGATGATATTCAACCTGGGAATATAAAATCTCAATGCCACTGTAAGTCGTTACTCTTTTGATATTGCCACTGCCCGCCTTGGGAGAGAGCAGATACGTATGTTCATCCTGCTGACTGTAAGGTTCCTGGGTCAGGTAATGCTGATATACTACGCCTAATGCATCATCCGTACGCATGGGTATTCACCTCGCCTATAACTTGATCAGACTCGTCAGTAAAGAAAGCCCGAATTAATTGATAATGATTCTCAATTATAATTCTAGCGTATTTTCTCCCTTTCGACCAGACCCATGACAAGATCGTTACCCTTTATACTGAAACCGATCCAGAAAACGTTGAATAATAAGGTTGGAGGATTTGCTCTCCCGCATGACCCAGCCAATTGAAATAACACGCTGTATGCCCTCAATCTCAAGGGTGGTAAAGTCATAATGCAGTACACTTCTGTCATGTGTAAAGGAGTATTCATGCCCAATCGTCACAGCATTTAATTGAGCAAGCGCGGCATTGACCACTTCAGAATTGTTGGTTCGAAAAAGTACATCCACCTCGCCTACCCTTTGTGAAAGTTCCCCTATGAAATCATCCACCAGCTCGTCATTAAATAACACAAGCGTCTCATTCTTCAACTCGTGCAAGGAGATTGATGTTTGATCCGCCAACCGATTCGTAAGATTCACGCACGCGCGCATGACTCCTTCATCAATCGGTACAAAGTGTAGTCCTGCCAGGTGCTGCTCCATATCATCTTGGTAAAGGGCAATCAGGCCGAGATCCACCTGTTTGTTACGGACATCTTTGATAATATTGCGTGCAGCACTCTCGGAAAGTTCAAATTTCAGATCAGGGTACCGCTTCTTCATACTCGCGATCGTAGGTATAATACCGGGTACACCACCGGGTATGGCTGACAATCGCAGTTCTCCACGGATGGACTCCCCAATATATTGGGCATCCTCTTTGATCGTTTGCACCATGTCCACGATGGATTTCATACTATCCAAAATCGGCTTGGCCTGCTCCAGCACAAACGCACCATTACGTGAACGACTGAACAAGGGCATGCCAAGCTCATTCTCCAGACGTGTTATGGCCTGACTGATGGTGGATTGCGTTACTGACAGGGCCGAAGCAGCCAGCGTAATTGATTTTGTTTTTTCCACTTCAAGTACATATTGCATTTGTTCCAAATTCATAGACAACCTCTATCCTTCTATCATTAATTTTATTTAAGTTAACTACATTTTTGTTAAATATACATGAATCATAAAATTAAGTATACTTTGAACTGAAGGTAAATGTAAGCGAAATCATGTTATCTCACTAGACAAAGGAGCGCTATATATGAATACGTATGAAAACCGTTTTGCAGGTAAAGTAGCCATTGTTACAGGAGGAGCATCCGGTATCGGTTATGCCATTGCAAGACGACTTGTCCAAGAAGGGGCTTCTGTACTTGCCGCTGATTTGAATACTGAACGTTTGGAAGCGATCCAAGGCGAACTTGGAGAACGTTTTGTCGGGGTTAAAGCCAATGTGACCGTTGAAACAGATGTGGAGGAAATGGTTCAATCTGCTGTTAAACGATTCGGAAAGCTGGATCTGGCTTTTAATGTGGCTGGTGCATCCCGAGCAGGAGTAATCACTGAACTCTCCGAGAAGGACTGGGACTTTACCGTGGATCTATGTATGAAGGGAGTCTTCCTGAGCATGAAACACGAAGCGATTGAGATGGCCAAACATGGTGGCGGAGCCATTGTGAACGTAGCTTCTCTCAACTCCCAGGTACCTATGTATGCCGGATCGGCCTATGCTTCTGCCAAAGCTGGCGTCGAAATGCTCACTAAGAACGGAGCGCTTGAAATGGCTCGCAACGGTATTCGTGTGAATGCCATTCTTCCTGGCCTGATCGATACACCGCTAACTGCTGAACTACTCTCCAATGCAGATATTAAAGAAGCTTATATGGAGCGTATCCCTATGAAACGGGCTGCACAGCCGGAGGAAATGACAGGACCTGCCTTGTTCCTCGCGAGTGAGGATGCGGGTTATGTATCGGGTTCCAGTCTGATCGTGGATGGTGCTTGGGCGACTACTGGTTATCCGGACTTGAGCCGCTGGTTCTAACCTATCAAAAGGTATAAATCTCCGGGGCTCTGCCCCACACTAACGTAAAGTAAAGCCTATTGGACAGAAATCATTCTGCCGATAGGCTTTTTGTTTGCATTCATATCTGGAAAACATCATTTTTTACACAAATTGCAGACTTCTCTTACCTCTCCTTAACATAAGCTCCCTATACTTAAACAATTGTACAACTCATCACACACGAAACGATAAAGGGGATCTGGAACATTGAAAAAGAGAAATCAATGGCTTGCCGTTCTGTCGATGACTGCCATTCTAACCGCAGGAGCAACAAGCTACACATCCATGATTCATGCTGCTGACGCAAGTAAAACCACCAATAATCATGTCGTATTGCGTACAGCCATACAGAATATGCAGGGTACGGTTACATGGAACGGAAGCAGTCGCAGTGTTGATATCCAGATCGCAGATACCAAAGTACAACTTCCTGTAGGAACGTCCTCAGCCACCATCAACGGTGTGAAAATTCCTCTGGATAGTAAAAGCTACATCACCAACGGTACAACGTATGTATCTTCCCAAACACTTCAATTAATTACGGATCAATTGATCCTAAAACAAAATAAAACCGGTTTTGAACGGACCGCCTCCTTCCAGATGCCTGGTGGCAAAGCAGAAATATCAGCCTCTACGCCAGATGGACAGCGCCTGCTCGTAACCGAAGCGGACAATGGCAGCATCACCATACTGGATATCGCTGACCTAAAAAACATCAATGTATTGAAGACGGTCAGCTTCCATGACCTCTCCGCCAAAGCTGAAGTCACAAGCGTAACCGTGTCCAAAGATGGAAAATATGGTCTTGCAGTTATTCGCACTGGTGATACGGACAGTGAGGCAAACAAAGGATTGCTTGCCATTGTGGATCTGACAACCTACAAAACCGTCAAAACGTATGAACTCGGTATTGGTCCTGACTCGATTGCACTGTCATCTGACGGTCTGCATGCGGTTATCGCGATAGAGGATGAAGAGCTGAATAAAACTACCGATGAAATTGACTATGCCAACACCAAACGTCCGGGTAGCATTATGGTTGTATCTTTTGCTGGCGGGAACGTATTGGAGGGTGAAATCACCAACTTGCCGGTATCGCTGGACAATGTAGAAGGCGCCATCTATCCGCATGATCCACAACCGGAGTATGTTGCCATTAGTCCGGATAGCAAGACAGCAGCCATCACGTTACAGGAGAACAATGTCGTGGCCATCGTAGATCTGGAGACCAAAAAGATCAGCTCCATCTTCGCGCTTGGTACCACTTCACATCAAGCCGATCTGAAAGATGACGGTATCGTTCAGTTTAAAGAGACATTGACCGCTCGTTACGAACCGGATGGTATTGCTTTCTCGGCAGATGGTAAATACCTGCTGACAGCCAATGAAGGAGACTTGGGCAAGAATGAATTTGAGGATGGTGTAAAAGCAGGCGGACGTAATATTGCTGTCTGGAATCTGCAAGGCCAACGGATGTACGATAGCCAGAACCTCATTGACGAGGCAACCGCCATGGTTGGCTTGTACCCCGATGATCGTAGCCCCAACAAAGGTAGCGAAGTGGAGAATCTGACCGTTGCTACTGTAGACGGCACAACATATGCCGCGGTAGCTTCCGAACGGGCAGATGCCATTTTGTTCTTTGATCTTGCTGATCCGGTCAATCCGGACTATCTGGGTCTGATCCCTACAGTCGGAGAGTCGCCAGAGGGAATCCATCGGGTAACTGGACGTAGCCTGTTTGTAAGTGCAGATGAAAGCACAGGAACACTTAGTTTTTTTGCCAAGAAATAGATCGAATGCCCTTGGTATGCAAAGGGTGAAATGAATGGTTTCACGTTGTATTGAGCAGGAAGGGGCGAAAAGAAGCCCCTGTCCTCTCATAATGTTTTACATGTTATTCCACGTATCCACATATAGTAGTACACACGATTATCGACGCTTCATATTTTCCAATTCCCGCCTGTTCCGCTCTACTTCCTCTTGTAATACTCGTACTTCCATCCTTAATGCAGATACTTCCTCTTTTACGCCAGACCGCTTCATCACAAGATAGAAAACCAGATATAATACGAGACCAATCATAATAAAGAAAATCAATAGAGTTATCATCCCAGCAATTCCTATAGCGCTACTCATAATGTTACACTTCTCCCCTTTCCCTACCTTTTATTAATTTATATTTACAACAATACCATATTTAAGCATAACGAACAGTATAAAAAGCCAAGAGAGCATGCTCCCTTGGCTTTCATTCTATCTATATATACCTTCCTATCCGGTAATCCTTATTCCCAGAAGAAACGACCTGCGAACACTTTTTCCGTCAACAGTTTGTATGTTTCTTCAGGCAATTCTTTTTTCATCTTCGCCATCACGGCTTCTTTGTCTTGATTATATTGTGTGGACATGCCAATCTCTGCCGTTGTATTGCTTGCATCCAGACGCATAATTGGTGCTTGGGCATCTTTCGTCCAAGGTGTCCATGCCGCCAGATCAGGGGACCCACCCGTACTTGGATTGCCTGTGTACAGGAACTGCTTCAGGTATGCTGCCATCGCGGCGGACAACTGATCACGTCCTGGTTTGTTCGTATCACTAAAGTACCCCTCAGGGAAATAGGCAGCAATTCCGTCTGCGTGCCCTGTATAGAAGTCCATGTCCGCACCATGTGGTGCGCCCAGTAACGTCAGCAAACGCTCAGAAATGACCCCAGGTTGTGTACCCCATGCAAAACGATAAGCATATACCGGTGGCTGACCTGCTTCACTCGTCAATTGCTCTGCTACACGCTCTGCATTAAAGCCTGCATAAGCTTCGCTACCGTATTTCAGAGCAGCAGCATATTGCTCCGCTTTGGTTTTATCAGTAAACAGAGTTCCATCCGCAATGGATGGCGCGAAGTTCGGATCACCGAAGGCAAAGCCAGAGAACTCCGTTTCCAGGCTACCGAGTAATACAGGAACTTTCGTGTAATTGCCGTTATTGATAGCGTCAAATCCTTCTTTTGGAATCACGGTACCATCCCGGAACAGATGCGGGAATGGTTCCATACGGATTGCGGTTGCGCCAAACGCTGTGACTAGCTTGTCCGCAGGCAGTGCACGCAGGTAGCTCTCCAGCTGCGCCTGAGATTGCTTGCCAATCCATGCTGTTGCTTCTTCTGCATTAGCCGCTTTCCCCTCTTGCACGAGCAGCTTCACGAGTACATCCTCGGATTTTTGCTCGCCTTCTTCCGGTGATGCTGTCGTCAATCCTCCGCTGAAAGCAACCGCTTTTTGATACAGTCCTTTGCCAAGTGGAGAGATCAGAGTTGCCAGCACATCACGTGCACCCGCAGATTGTCCGGCTAATGTAACATTGCCTGTATCTCCGCCAAAACCTTCGATATTATCCTGTACCCACTCTAGTGCACGGAATGCATCGAGCAGACCGTAGTTACCGGAGTCATCCAGGGCATTGCCTGTTTTCAGCGCTGCATTCTCGAAGAATCCGAGGGCTCCCAAACGGTAGTTCACCGAGATAATGATGCTGTTGGTACTCCGTGCAAGCTGTTCACCCTGAAAATCTTTACCTGATCCGGTCATATTCCCGCCGCCGTGCAGGAACACCATCACTGGAAGTTTCGAACTGGTTGTGTCGGGACGCCAGATATTAAGATACAACGAATCCTCGCTGCCTACAGTATTTTTACCGGAGATCTGTAAGCTGTTCGACGCAAATTCCTTAGCCGATCTCGTTCCTGTCCATGCTTCCGGTTCTTGTGGAGCTTTCCATCGCAGTTCACCTACGGGAGGTGCCGCGTAAGGAACACCAAGCCAGCCGAGCGTGCCATATTGCTCATAGGTTTTACCATCAATCTCACCATATTTGGTCTGTTGCACTGTTTGAGGTTGGAACGCCCTAGCTTCTTTATGTTTCAACCAGCTCTGCTCCAAGGTTCCACTGCCATTCTTGAGCTGCGTCTGCAATGCCTGTGCGGTTGCCTCTGCCATCAGGCGATTGGTAAGTTGACTCGCGCCCTTCCCTTGAAGCGCCTTAATTCCTTTACCAGCCGCATAGGTGGAAGCTGCTCCTTGCTCATAATCCGTACCCACTTCATATCCAAGCACCTTCAGTAGCATTCCGGCGTAACCTTCCGCTGTAAGCGGTGCATTAGGTTCAAACTTCTCCGTTCCTGCTACGATCTCTGCTACATACGGATGTTGCTTCAAGTAGCCAACGACTGGTTGCAATACTTTGCCTGCCTGAGCCGCATCGTCATACGTTTCCGATCCCTGATAAGCTAGTGCTTCTTTCTCCAATCCGGACAAACGCAAGTACAGTACTGCGGCCTGAATGCGTGTAGCCTTTTTGTTCAGATACGCCGCATTAACACCTTGACCGCTACCGCGAATAAGTTCGGATTGGATCAGCTTGTCCATCGCTGCTGAAGAAGAGGATGCTGTATTGCCTGCTGCATAAGCTGGTAGAGCGGATACACATAACCCCAGAATTGTTGCTACGGCAATCGAACGTTTAATGGTTTTCATGTCATAAATCTCCTCGCTGTCAAATAGTGTGTGATGGGATAATTTCATTGGAAATGATCATGTGAGATGCGTATCTGAGAATCAGTATTCCAATGTCTGGATGAGTCTATATCTCTATTTAGGAAAACTTATATCTGCTGCGCTCCTTTCTGCTCAAAATTTCTGCTACGGCGCTTGCGGACATGCCATCAGGCATTTTTTTATATAAAAAAACCTGAACCGAAGGCAAACAGACATCGCTTTAGCGTGGTCTACTGCCCTCAATTCAGGTTTTGCCTGCAATCAGTAACAACCCTGAGGAATGAGGTTCATTCCATATGAAAATGTAAACGCAATCAATCGTTTGATGATGAAAGAACCAACGAATGAACTGACACAGGTATTGCCCTAAACGCGGTTACAATCCTGTTGTTATGGTGATGTTAGCACATAATGAAAGCGTTCGCAATATCTTTTTTAATCATCTTGATATGATCTCTGACAGGGGTAACACTAAAAACCCGCATTCTCATGCGGGTCTGAACTTAGCTTATATCATGATTTATCTGGACCGCTAACTCTCCATCCATCGATATCTGCATCTGCCGTCCTATAAATCCGTCGTTTACAGTGTGCGTGCCAACTTCTCCAGCAGTTCTACCGCTGGGGCCAATACCGCTTCATCAATATCAAATTCAGGATGATGGTGCGGCGCAGGCAACTCGCTGCCAACAATCATATACGTGGCTTTGCCACCTTGCTCCTGTACTCGCCGGATCATATAACTGGCATCCTCGCTGCCGAGTGCAGCACTATCCGAAATGGCTTCCGCATGAGTGAACCCAGCGATACCTTCCGCTTGCTGAACCGCAAGCGCTGCAAGCTCCATATCACACCGAATCGGAATGGCACTTCCGACGACCTCAACTGTAGAGGTCAGTTCGTGCATGGCTGCGCTATGCTCAATGATGTGCCGCACGCGGCGCTCCAGCTCTCGATTCGTTTCCTCACTGGTCGAACGTGTCTCAATAACCATACGGGCATGCTCAGCTATAATATTGGCCCCTGTTCCACCTTCCAAAATACCTACATTGATCCGCGTATCTGCCGAGCTGAACCGGGGAAGTGCATGAATATTGAGCATGGCGGTCGCTGCGCCTAGCAGCGCGTTCCGTCCTTCCTCCGGTGAAGCCCCTGCATGGGAAGATACCCCGGTGAAATGTGCTTCCAGCTTGGTCGTTGCCAGGAATCCGGCAGACGCACCTCTCATATGACCGGATGGCACACCGGTACCCAAGTGCATACAGAACAGGCGATCTACCTGTTCTAGCATTCCTTTTTCGACCATGGCATATGCTCCGCGCACACCTTCTTCAGCAGGCTGGAACAGTAGCCGAATCTTGCCGGCAAACTTCCGGTTACTCAACCGTTCTGCAAGTGCTAGTCCAATTGTTGTATGTCCATCGTGTGCACAAGCGTGCATAATGCCCTCATGACTGGAACGAAATTGTGCCGCTTGCGGCGCATGTTGTTCCAACTTGCTCTCACGAATCGGCAATGCATCCATATCGAAGCGGAACGCCGTTGTTGGCCCCTCCTGCTCCCCTTGAATCTCAGCAACAACGGCGGTGAATCCCCCTCGCATCTGCTCCACGATCACCGAATCTGCACCTTCCCGGAGGGAACGCTGATATGCATCTTCCAACACTTCAGGCTTGGGAAGCCCTCGCCGTGATGTGTCGTCAATCGCATCTTTTCCATAAGTAACGCTGTACCCTAGCTCCGTCAGTATCTGGACCACTTTGGTCGCAGTACGAAATTCCGTAAAGCCCAGTTCAGGATGTGCGTGCAGATCCCGGCGAAGCGCGATAATATCCATCATGTGTCATTCCCCTCTCTCCAACCTCTATTTATTTCATCGTGCTTACCGTTCTACACTACTCATTCAACATTATGAGTCACTAAGCCTGCTCCTGCTGATCCGCTACAATCTTGCGTTTACTCCCGGACCAAGTGGCAGGTTGAAGGCGTACCATAGAATAACCATAACCACCCACACCGAGAAGAACGCAATCGAATACGGCAAAATTAGTGAATAATACGTTCCCAGCTTCGCATCTTTACGATACTCCTGCAGAAATCCTACGAACAGCGGTACAAAAGGTGACACTGGAGCCAATGGAATAACGACCGAATCTGATACCCGGAAAATAACCTGAGTGAATGCCGGATGGAATCCCAGCAACATCATCATTGGAATAAATACCGGGGCAAGAATCGACCAGATCGCTGAACCACTTGCGATAAACATCGTCAGCAATGCCGACAGGAAGATCAGGCCGATCACCACGGGAATGCCGTTAATACCCGTCTTTTCCAGCAAATCCGTGATCGTCAGTGCCAGAAACTTGCCCATGTTGCTCCAGTTGAACATCGCCACGAATTGAGACAACGGGAACACCATCACGATAAATCCAGCCATCGTTTTGATCGGTTCAATGAGTAGCTTCGGCAGATCGTTCTGATTTTGGATCACTTTCAGTTTAATGCCGTAAGTCAGTGCCACGGTAAAGAAGAACAGTAAAATGACAGGAACAATCCCGGCCAGGAAAGGCGAACCCATGACACTTCCCGTTTCCGGGTTGCGAAGAACGCCATTGGAAGGGATGACCATGAATGCAATCACGGCGATAAAAAGCAATGCAGCGATCCCCGACGCACGCAGTGCCCGGTTCTCTTCAGGTGTTGGCGCTTCGAGCTTGTACACCCGCTCCCCTTCGTAACGGCCCAGACGTGGTTCCAGGAATTTGTCAGTCATGAACCCGGCAACGAGAGTCAGTACAATAACGGAGGCGGACATAAAGTACCAGTTATCCAGAACCGTAACACCCACATTGGGATCTACAGAGGCCGCAATCTCGGTACTGATGCCTGACAGTAATACATCGGTGGTCACAATGAGCATATTGGCTGTAAAACCCGCTCCAACCCCCGCAATGGCAGCAATCAATCCGGCAACTGGATGTCTGCCTACCGCGAGAAAGATCAGCGCTCCAAGCGGAGGCATGATCACAAGCGCTGCGTCCGAGGACACATGGCTGAAGAACGCGATGAAAATGACGAGATAACTGGCGTAACGCGCAGGTACCCGAACAGCCATTTTACGCATGACCGCTTCGAGAAGACCCACCTTCTCCGCCAGACCAATGCCTAGTACCAGAGCCAGGATGGAAGCCAGTGGTTTGAAATCGGCAAAGTTCTTGACCACATTCGGCAATAGCCACTGAATTCCCTCCCTGCTAAGCAAGTTCTTGACATGTACCTGTTCCCCGTCAATCGGGTTATGTGCCGTCGCATTAAAAAGCGATAACACCAGTGTGGCAACCATCAGGGCGACAATGAGATAGATAAACAATAAAAACGGATTGGGAAGCTTGTTCCCTACTTTCTCTACCCAACCAAAAAGTCCTGTGTTCTCCTGTCTGTCCGCTTTGACCATGCAAACTCCCCCCTGACTGTGATGGAACTGCCTCTGGATAGACTGAACAAGTCGATGAAGGTCTTGTCCCCGTTAGCAGATCATTAACGTACATTTAACGAAAATGTCGTAATTTTAGGACATTATATAATTATCACCGCATAAAGTTCAATACCTGTGTTATGTATTTTAACACTGGAAATAAAAAAACCGCTGAGCTGTCCTTGTCATCTTGTCCTCTCCACACGGACATGAGACATAAGGTTGCATCATCGGTTTTATTACTTCTTTCTATGTTCGCTAACCTAACGCAAGAGACGATAACGGTTACTCGGCCTTCCCCGCCTTGTATTCAGCTCATTGCCAGCAATTTCGGCCAGTGCAAAAGCAGTGAGGCTACCCATAATACGTTGTACGTGCCTGATGGTCATGGACAGTCCGGAAGCCAACTCTCCGGCTGTAAATTCTTCTTTGCCCATTCGGCGTATGTATGCCTTTATTTTCTGGAATGTACGAATACTGACGCCTGCCTTGTTCAATTGTTCCAGCAATTCGATATCACTTGAATAGGTTTCGTAGGATAATTCGTGGTCTTCTCCTGCCGCCTCCACAATGGTTCCATCTGTCTCATAGATAATGATCCGTCCAGCCTCATCATCCTTGGCATACTGAATAGCTTTACGTGCATGACGTTCGGCATCAAACGCCGTCTCCCCGAACCCAATCCCGGCAAAGGAAGGCAAGTCTGTATCCAACTCCAGCTGATGCATGGTCGAATGAAGGGAATCCATATTACGGGCCATCACGCCTCTCGAACCATACATTAGGTACCTTCCAGTGCCATCCTGATGAAGTGATCCATCGATTAGTTCACAATGTCGCAGCAGCACACCCTTGATCTTCAGCTCCATATACTGCAACTGGTAACGCTCAGTCGACAGCTCTCCCGCTTCATGCAATCGATCGATCTCAATCATGAGCACACCAATCTGACTGTCTTTGAACGCAGAACTGCGAATCTGTTCAATTAGCATGCGTACGGCTTGTACCGTTTCCTGCTTAGTCGAATCAATCTTGAAGACCGGTACCCCGCGTTCCAGCAAACCTTGATACACCGCATACAGACATGTAATCGCTGCTTTGGTAATCCCCTCCTGCCAATGCTGCACATGGAACTCGATCATTTCTTCCACATCATAATCGATGGAAAACACGTATTTACGTAATTGCTCCTGTGAGAAATTCAGCTCTTCCAGACTATCCATCAGCCCCCAACTCTCGTTGTCCGTCATATCAATAGAGATATCTTTCACCGGACTGTCCAAGGTATAGACAGCCTGAAGCATCGCCTTATACAAGCTGGCCCCAGTAGGAGGGCAGTATATCGCATGTTCTTTTTCAGAAAGTTCTGCTTGGGCACTCAAGTAAGGAATCGGCCCGGTAAATACCCACCCGTGTACATTCTCCCGATTTCGTCTAATGATGTCTCCCGTTTCTCTTGCATGCTCATAGGCATATAGCTCGTAGCTCGCCCCCAGATTGTGTCCCTGCAACGCACGCATGGTTCGCTCAATGGAAGGCTTCGGCCCTACAATTCCGATACGATACATGCACACCCCTCCTTCTCTCACTCCACAATTCAACATATATCATATCGTTCCGAATGTTCCGTGGGTTATAAGCTTTAATTATATACAGAACCGCCGATATAACAAAACAGGCCATAGGTGGATTCACCTATGCCCCGCACTGCTTATCACATGACTTAGCAAAGTCCACACTTATTGAATGAATTGGTCCCTATTCCTGTCTGTTCGTCTGAAGTCTATCCTTTTCATTAATCGTAAATTTTACATATAGTTAATCCATTTCATACATTGGTTTAGCATTTGTTGTATACACTGGGTTCTGGAGACAAAACAAACTATACATATATTCTAGGAGGATGCATTCATGTTAAACCGGTTTAATGTCCGTGCAGCCAAAATGATGCTCGCGGTGACAACGATTGTTACGGCTACACTCGGAGGAAGCACTGCAGCATGGGCTCTGGAAGACACCACCTCAACGACATCTGCATCACCGATTAAAAATGTCATTATTCTCATTCCTGACGGCATGGCTAACGATGCCACTGCTCTGGCTCGTTGGTACAAGGGCTCGTCCCTGACGCTGGACTCCATGGCAAGTGGCATGGTTCGTACACACTCCGCTGATGCGCCGATTGCGGACTCGGCTCCTGCCGGAACAGCTTTTGCCACAGGTTATAAATCGCATACCGGATTTGTCGGTGTACTGCCGGATAAGGCTACGATGCCTGGACAGAAAGCAATTGCGCCTGGAGATGCAAGAAAACCTGTTGCTTCCGTGCTGGAAGCATCCAAACTCGCCGGTAAAGCAACCGGGATTATAGCCACATCCGAGATTATGCACGCTACACCAGCGGACTTCTCTGCCCACTATCCGGACCGTAAAAACTATGATGCACTCAGCAAACAACAAGTCTACAATGGCATGGATGTTGTGTTGGGTGGAGGTAGCAAATATCTTGAGCCATCCGGACGTAAAGACGGCGAGAATCTGGTATCTTCCATTAAGGCACTGGGTTACGATTACGTCACTACACCAGAGGCAATGAAAGCATCCGATTCAAATAAATTATGGGGGATGTTCGCACCCGCAGGCATGGCTTACAATATGGACCGTGATCCTGCCAAGCAGCCGAGCCTTGCCGAGATGACATCCAAAGCCATTGAAGTTCTGTCCAAAGACGAAGACGGCTTCTTCCTGATGGTCGAAGGCAGCAAAGTGGACTGGGCAGCTCACGCCAATGATCCGATTGGTATTATCAGTGACGTGCTGGCTTTTGACGATGCCGTAAAGGTAGCTATGGATTTTGCCAAAGCGGATGGAGAGACTGCCGTTGTGGCTGTTACGGACCATGGTAATGGTGGACTCACCATTGGTAACAACGCAACTAGCGGCACATACGATAAAGAGCCGTTGTCCACATTTATCGGACCTTTGAAAAAGGCCAAGCTGACAGGCGAGGGCGTTGAAGCGAAGCTGAATGCGAAGCGTACGAACATCAAAGCAGTGATGAAACAATACTATGGCATTACGGACCTGACTTCCGAAGAGATTGCCACTATTAAAGCGGCCGAGCCAGGCAGTCTTAACTATGCAATTGGTCCAATGATCAGCAAACGCGCAGGGATCGGCTGGACAACCGGTGGTCATACAGGTGGAGATGTCGTGCTGTACACATATGCTCCGAACAATGACCGTCCATTCGGTGTGATTGACAACACGGATGTCGCCAAATATATGGCTCGTGTACTGGATCTGGATCTCGACAGCGTGAGCAAACAATTGTTTGTACCTGCCAAACAGGCATTTACAGCCAAAGGCGCGACGTACAAGCTGGACCTGACCGACGCCAAAAATCCGAAGATCCTCGTTACAAAAGGTAACACCAAGCTGGAACTGCAAATCTACAAAAATATTGCACTGGTGAACGGCAAAAAGACAGCCTTGGAAGGTGTCATTGTTTACAACGGTGTAGAAGCCTTTGTTCCACAGACGGCTGTGGATCTGATTCAATAATACGTTAAAATTACTGGAACGACTGGAGATTGCACCATTTGGCTGCCGAATATTTCGGCAGCTATTTTGTTGTTTGCTCATAAGGAGTAGGTGCCTGTACCCACTTAACGTATAATGGACGTAATGTGGATGAATAGGATACAAAAAAAGGAGAGATTCACCTATGTTGATCAAATTAAACTGGATCACACTGAGGGTCAGTAATTTGGAAGCTTCGCTCGGGTTCTACCACGACATGCTCGGACTTCCCATTCAGCGCAGATTCGAAAGCCGTGGACGACAGATTGCCATGCTGGGCATGGAAAATGAAGCCAAGCTGGAACTGATTGAGGGCAGTGAATCCATTCTTAAACCAGAGGCCGGCGTGTCGATCGGCTATGAGGTGAACTCGTTGGAGGAAGCCATGGAACGATTGGCAGAGCTGAATATCCCAATTTTACGTGGCCCTATCCAGCCCAATCCGCATCTGCGGTTTATTTACATTACAGATCCAGACGGCTTCGAGGTACAACTCGCAGAGCATGCCTAATTAGCCGAGTGTAACTAAGCACTAAGTGTACGTATCAGGATGACCCGTGGGGTGTGCATGTGTGCAGTCAAACCAGTTGCAAGCTCACACCTGCATCGGGTAGCGTAAGCACGTCTTTGTGTCTGTTTATAGCTTCATGCGGCGCATCAGCGGCACACCTACGCGATTCAACAACCGATCAAGCAGCAGCCAGCACCAGCGTCTGCCCCACGGAAGATGGCGCTCATAGACAGCGGAATACTCGAAATCAGCCACAGCACCACGATTACGTTTGAACTGCGCAGCCCCGGCACTCTCATGCAACAGATGACCGTTCTCGCGAGCCTGTCCGATTAGGCATGCAGATAACATGCGGTATAGTCCGACGGACTGGGGCACCTCCGTATCGTAACCAAACAGCGGCGTTGTCATGATTCCATTTCGGCAGAAATAACCCATGACCGCGTCCAGGCTCCCTTCCTTCCGCAATCCATAGAGCCTGAGTGTCCCTGATGCCATCGCAGTAGCGATGAACTGCTCGGTGAATTGCGGATTGTGATAGGAGTATTTTTCAAGGTATAACAGCTTGTACAGCTCCACGATTCGCGGAATATCTGTATCTGTCATGTCTGCTACGGATACGAGTTCGTATCCATGCTTGGCCAATAATTCGTAATCCCGCTTCAGCAGCCAGCGCGACTTCGAGTTGCCAAAATTCGGATCATGCGCTCGGTACAGGTAGATTTGTCGGCTCGGAATCAGTCGACACCCCGCTACTGTTAGCCTCGCCACCAGATCGGGATGAAGTCCCGGACACAAGGAGCGAAACACAATGACATGCTCAGGGTATCGCTCTTGTACCGTTGCAAGCAAACACGCCGCGTGATCACCAGACATGTCAGGGTACAGATTGGTGGACAACAGCCAGTTGTTCACATGCACGACTTTGTTGATCTGCGATTGCTTCATTCCCCAACCGATTAAACTGAGCAGCGCAGAAAGACCTTTTTCCAACACGGGCTTCTGCAACATGGTCAATTCCTGCTTGGCGTAACTCACGTAATGGGTATATGGCGAACAGACATAAGCATTATCATACTCCGTATCATTCACGGTTAGCGGAATAACGAGATCATCAATCCGGGCGAGCAGCAATGTCGTTTCCACGTTGGACATAAAGCTTCGGGAACCTTGCTGCATCATAGGTTCCAGATAAGCTCTGGCATATCTGCCATCCTCCGTATTGGGCCAGTCCATGTCTTTGAACGAATTCTGATCATAAAGACGCACGCGTTCAGCGCGGTTATCATTCCTAACTTCATATGTACGGTCATCATAGGCCGAGTTGTCTTTCATTCCTTTATTCTTCAACCTTATATTCCCCCATGAGGTAACATCTTCTCTTTAACTCCCCATTCCAGGCCCAGTGCCCTTGCCTATTCTATTCGGGATAATTGCTCTGCAAGCTGACGATAAGCCGGTCCGTCTTCTCTCTCGCTGACCTCATCTTCATCCATCTCCAGCCAGTAGTCCGCATCCAGCAGTTCTGCCATATCCAGCCGCGTAATCTCTGCACATTCAGGATGTTCACATGCTGCAATCATCGGCTCAGGACTGTCGTCCCAGTTGTATCCGTTCACGATGGCATGCAGAAGTACAGCTGAATCCAGTGCACGAATTTGGGCAACCGCCTTTTCTGAAGACTCCTCGTACAAAATTTCATCTACAACGCTTTGCTCCACCTGGGTCAGCTTGAGTCTGACCGCACCTTTGGTGTCCAGTAACATATCTGCTATGTCCGGATTACGTCTAGCTGCATTCCAGGCACTGGCCTGAATTCCAAGGGGAGCGTCCAGTTTGACTCCATGTTCAATCAATAGCTGAATGGCTTCAATCTGCTTGAACTTCACGGCTTTTTTCAGCGCGGTATCCCCAAGCTTGTCCTCTACTTCCAGGTCCGGACCAGATTCCAGAAGACACCGGATCGCTTCAGTCGGCATACGATTTGTCAAATAGAGCATCAGCGGTGTACGCCCACGATCATCCTGTTCGTTGATATCCAATACACCGACGGCTGCTCTGGCTTGTTCCACATCTTTGGATTTGCTAATCTCCACCCAATTCATAGTTCGTTTTCCTCCACCCTCTTCATACTCTACACAACACTGTATAGGAAAAAAATGCCGGCATCAAGCTGTACTCCAGATGAAAAAAGCCCGTCCAGTACGCAAAATACGCACCGACAGGCCCTTAACTATTGATTATTAAAGTTTATTCTCAACGGAAGCAGCCTGCTGATCGGAGACTAACTCATTCAGGTCCACAATCAGTTGCTCCAGTTCTCCGAAGCTCTCCACCATCTTCTGTGTCAGGTTACGTTGTTCTTCCATGCTCGCCAGGATTTCTTCTGTCGCTGCACTGGATTGCTCCGTTACACTCGAAATCTCGGAAACCTCATTCACAACTCTGGTGGAAGATTCCCTCATCGTAGCCGAACTAATCTCAATATCTGTCGCTTGATTCAATACATGTTGAGAGTTGCTGTTGATCGTACGGAACACTTCATCTGCCGTTTGCACACTGTCTCTTCCTTGTTGTAACGAAAGACGAATACGTTCGAATCGATCCGTCAATGCCTGCGTCTGTCCTTTCAATCGAGACAGTATGGTTGCAATATCACTCGCTGATTGACCCGAGTTCTCGGCCAGCTTGCGAACTTCCTCTGATACAACGGCAAACCCGCGTCCATGCTCGCCCGCACGAGCCGCTTCAATGGCTGCGTTGAGCGCGAGCAGGTTGGTCTGATTCGCAATATCCGATATGCTGTTCAGCATAAGCGTCATGGATTCACTTTCCTCGTTGAACTTTCGCATGTCACTAGCAGTTGTATTGATCGTCTCATATAGCTCTTGCATCTGAATGTTCAGCTGCTCCATCTGTGTGCTTCCTGTTTGCGTGCTCGTTGCCATACTTGAGGACAATTCTTTCATCTGCTGGGAGTATAATGCAACGTCCTTGATATGCTGATCCGACACAGACAAGGATTCCGAAATCTCGGCAACACTGGTCGCCTGAAACTCAACGCCTTTGGCAACTTCACTGAAACCAAGCGTCACCTCATTGGTGATGGAACCAGTCGCATCCACCTTTTGCTTCAACTGATCCGTATAACGAGACAAGCCTTCGACGGATTCCTTCACACGTTCCAGCATGGTTTCGACTCTTTGTTTAGAGTACTCGACCTCATTCTGGCGTACTTCACTTTCATGGAAGAGTCTTTGATTCAGCTGCGAGACCAGCATCAGAATGGCTCCCGTGAGAGCAAATAGTCCCACATTGACGATATTCCCTATTAGCTCAACAGAATCAACGGTATTCATAACAAATAACTGAAGAACACTGTTGACTAGTAAGACCGAAAATCCAACCACAAAAAATTTCTTGTTAGGAAATAACAATAGAACCGCAGTTATAACCAAACTTAATGCAAAATTGACCGTTCCCCAACCGACATAGACTCCACATATTGTCAGTAACACAGTAATCAGCCATGGAATGAGATAAATATGTTTCTTCTTCGCATTAGCGTATGTAATCCAAACTACAAAAATTAAAGCTACTCCATTGGAGACAAGTAACTTTGGCATCATAAAAGCCAGGCCCATGCCAATGGCAACGATAATCCACAAAATGATACCGATTAATTTGTTCCTCTTCCAAATAATTTCGTCCATACGATCCATGCATACCCCGTCCTTTTTATATAGGTTAAATGTGAGTTGTAGGGCCTTACTGCACTACTTCTAGTAGCCTTTAGTCCTGCTTATACGCAAATCGCAAATACGCAACGCCTTAGCATAGTACATATTAACTTCACAAGTATGAAATCAGCGCTACTTTATGTATATCGGTATTCAATATTTAAAATGAATATGAAATGTAAAATGATATGCAGGCATATCATTTTACGAACAAAAAAGACCTATCTTATACGTTATCGCGTACAAGACAGGCCTTTTGGTCGTGATATGGATGTGCAGTAACGCTTACTTCCCGAATACAAGCGTAGTATTGGAGGAGCCTGCATACTTAGTGACGAACTCACGCGCATAGCTGGCGCTCTCTACTTGATAACTGTAATTGGAACTTGGTCTCCAGTTTGTTTTAGGAGAAGTCGGGCTATTCAGGGCTGGCGTACTGCCCGTATCCGTAAACTCACCTTTTCCTTTGTCATCCAGGATGCCGCCCTTTTCAGCGCCAGCACCAAAGTAGTTGTTTTCGGAATAAATCCGTGCTTTTTCACCAATTGTGATGGCCTGATTAAAGTTGTTTGCGTAGTTGTTTTTGAGATGGAAGTAACCATATCTTAAAAGTCCAGGTCCACGCACATATAAATTTTCGAAGTAATTATTGGACATCGTCACATGAGGTACGCCATTGTAACTGCTGTTACCATCATTTGGATGACCGAGGATAACACCATACTTATGGTTCGCAAATTTTGAATTGCTAATCGTAATATAGTCGGCGCGATCACCGATATACAAAAGCTTGTCCAGATCACTTCCGCCAGAGCTATAGCTGTGGCCGGCAAATGTTACATGATCGATCCAGTAATTGGAGCCAGAAGTGATGTATACCTGAATATCATCATTGCCGTTAATGTTGGGAGCGTGTTCAAAAGTCAGATTCTGAAAAATCACGTTGCTTGAACTGCTTGTAGATCTGAAATGAATATTCGTTAATGTATGTTTGTCAAAGGAACCTACCAGTGTCTTGTTTGCTCCAAATTCAACCTTTTGCAGAGAGGAAGAAGAAATATTCTGTTCAACAACGACAATTTTGGCTGTAGAGCCCGCCATATGTGTTCTCAGGTCATTAAGATTACTAACGTAAACAACCTGACCATTCTTGCCACCTGTCGTGGCTGCCTTGGATACACCACTTTCATTCTTCGCACTGCCTGCAAAACCGGTCAGCCCGTTCGTACCTGTGTTTGGATAACTAGCCGCGCCATATGTAGACGGAGCCGTTGAGATCGTTAACAACAATAGAGTTACCGCGAGTAAAAGTATCGAAAATTTCTTCAAAATTTCACCATCCTTTATAATATTATCCTCGAAGACAACTCGATTATATCGTGTAACTTTGGCTGTGACAATACAAACATTGCAAAAAGACAACAATTCTCACTTTTATGCAACAGTAGATCAGATATCGTGAATAAACGTAAAACCAGGCCTTTATTGCGCACAAAATAGAGCCGCTAATTAGCGGCTCTATAAACGAGTTCGGTTAGTTACAACTAGGAGACTGACGAAAAACCATTCGCTTGCGGATAACAATATATCATGACTTCTGATAGCTACGGCGGAAGGCGCCGGGTGTGATTCGTTCCAGCTTCTTGAAGATTGCTCCATAATAGCTGGTAGATTCGAAGCCGACTTGACGAGCAATATCCTCCATCCCACGCTGCACATTGTCGAGCAACAGTTCCTTGCTCTTGTTGACCCTTACCTGATTAACATAGCTGATGGGACGAATGCCTGTCGTCTTCTTGAACAAATGACAGAAATATTCCGGTGTGACACGGATCAGTCCAGCCAGCGTTGGCAAAGTAATCTCTTCAGCATAATGCTGTTCAATATAATCCAGAACCGGCTTTAATCGCTCATACTGCTGCCCAACGGTATCGCTCCCCTCCACAGATACGCGTTGAATAATCTCTGTCAATAAGGTATAGAGGATAGCCGAGCAGGCGTAATTGCTTAATGTCTGCTCTTGTGGTGTTAAGGCAGCTTGCAGCAGCTCCCGCATTCGGGATAGAAGGTATTCAGGCGATGCAAGCGTGTATACGCATGTGTCGACAATGCCCACGGTTTCAAACAAGCTCACTGACCCGCTGCCATCAAAAATGATCCAGTCGACTTCCCAGCTCTCGGATAGCGCATAGTATTCGTGCTTCTGTCCAGGGAACAACAGCATGCCCATACCGGGCTTGACGATATGTTCCGTTTCACTTAGCTTGAGCTTGCCCACACCGCTACGACATTGTATCCATTGATAATCCTGAATGCCTTGGTCTCGGCGTATGTGCTCCTGTTCATGATGCAGACCGATGCCAAGCAGATAAAAAGGGAGGAGCTTGTCTCGGGCAGATAATACTGGGAAATTGCGATTGGGAAGAGGCAAACGACTAACTCTCCTGTTATCTTAATATTGTTATATCATATTAATTATTTAAGATATTCACTCCAATTAATATAGCATATAATCGCAATATATTGATAAACAAAGGAGGTTACAGGATGACAATTAAGATTGGAATTGATTATTATCCAGAGCAATGGACCCCGGAATTATGGGAGAAAGATGCCGTACTTATGCAAGAGACGGGGGTTGCTGTTGTACGAATGGCGGAGTTCGCCTGGAGCCGAATGGAACCGACTGAAGGTAATTATCAGTTTGAATGGTTGGATGCAGCTATAGAAGTATTCGCTTCACGCGGCATGGAAATTGTGTTATGCACCCCCACCAATACTCCGCCGAACTGGATGACAACCCGTTATCCGGATGTGCTGCCCATGGATGAGCAACGCCACATCATCCGGCCAGGTGTGCGTGGACATCGTTGCAACAACAGCCCTTCCTTGAGAATGCTGGGCTCTAGATTTGTGGAAGCGATATCACAACGCTACGGTAAGCATCCCGCCGTCATCGGCTGGCAAATCGATAACGAGATGCACTATCAGGAATGCCATTGTGATACATGCAATCGTGCATTTGTCGCTTGGCTGCAAAAGCGTTATTCCAATCTGGAGGAGTTGAACCGGGAGTGGGGTACGGTCGTCTGGAGCGGTGAGTACAGCAGCTGGGCTGAGGTAACAACGCCGCTCGGTGCCAGCAAACCGATGAATCCTTCTTATCTTCTGGAGTACAAGCGGTTTTGTTCCGACAGCGTAGGTTATCTGCTGGGATGGCAGCTTGAGATTTTACGCCGTAACTGTCCAGATCAATTCGTGACGCATAACATGTGGCAATATCCGAATAGCCTGGACTATTATGATATGCACAACGAATTGGACTTCGTCTCTGTCGATTATTATCCGAATGAGCTGTATCGCGATTATGGCGATCGGTTTCCGAGGAACGGAGCGCTTACGCTGGACTTGGTTCGCGGTATAAAGCGTCGGAATTTCTGGGTAATGGAACAGCTCAGCGGAGCGCAGGGCGCCTGGATGCCGATTCAACGCACCCCGTATCCTGGACTGATCCGAGCTCGCTCTTGGCAGACAATCGCTCGCGGTGCGGATATGGTCGTCCATTTCCGCTGGCGGAGTGCAACCGTCGGAGCCGAACAATTCTGGCACGGGCTGATCGACCACAGCAATGTTCCTGGACGTAGGTTCAGGGAGTTCGCCGAGCTTACTCGCGAGGTGAACCAGTTAGGAGAACTGTTGGCCGACTCAACCATTGTTACTCAGGTTGCGATTCTGCATTCGCATGATCAGCATACGGCGCTTTCCCTTCAGCCGCAGGCAGAAGGGGGAATGCACTATATAGACAACTTGTCCTCTATGCATAATGCATTTCTGAAAATGGGCGTCGGTACAGACGTTATCAACTGGACTGAGGAGCTCGATGGGTACAAGCTGGTCATTGTCCCTTCCCTCTTCCTGTTAAGTGAAGAAGTAGCACAGCGGCTGGAGCGATTCGCAGCCAAGGGTGGTACGGTTGTCCTCACTAATCGGACTGGCGTGAAGAACATGAGGAATGTATGTGAGATGTTGCCTCTGCCGGGGCTACTGTCTGAAGCGGCGGGTGTTGTCGTAAGTGAATATGATGCCATCGGCAACAGTGAGCATCGGATACGGAACGCGGAGGGCAAGACTTTCGCTACAAAGCAATGGTGTGATCTACTGGAACTGAGAGGTGCAGAGCCGATCGCCTGGTATGACAACGACTTTTACGAGGGTGTACCGGCGATTACTGTCAATAAGCTTGGTGAAGGTGAAGTGTATTATGTCGGCACTTGGCCGGAGCCATCGTATTTCTATCAGTTGTTTGAAGACATATTGAAGGAAAAGGTATTGGCGCCCAAAATCCAGTTACCGGAAGGTGTCGAGCTGTCGATTCGAACGAAGGGGGAGCAAAACTTCCTCTTCCTGATCAATTTAACGAATGAGCAACGAGAGATTACGCTGGACGTTCCTTATCGCAGCTTGTTGACTAGCGAGAGATTAGATCAGAAGTTGACTCTTCCAGCTCTGGGAGTAGATATTCTAACTGTATAAGATCAGTAGCTTTTCATATATAAGAAGGGATGTCTCACAAGGCTTACGACCTTGAGGGACATCCCTTCTCTTATTTCACTAACGTCCACCAATTCGATTAAGAGTTTTGCCTCTTAGTTTGTCTTATTTGATTTTGATTTTCAGTTCATCCTTCTTGGCTTCTTGTAAATCATCATAGACCTTATCTGGTTTGCCACGAAGTATTAATATCATTGACTCCGGATTGTCCAGCAGATTGCTACTGAAAGAATACACCATTCCTTCTCCTGTTGCGCCCCCGCTTACCATGGGTAGCTTGGTCTGCTTCCCGCCTTTAGTAGCAGTGATAATCTCAATAGGCTGAACTACCTCAGTGATTGACAACTTCGTTTTGTAATCGATCTCTTGCTCCGGCTCAAAAACAAATCTAACCTGAGTCACAAGCGGTGATAATTCCACTTCTGACAACATGACTTCATGACCCCCAACGGTAAAAGTACGATTAACGTTGATGATTTCCGTTTTGGGGATAGAAAATTTGGGATCCAGCGCAAAAGAAAGATTCAGTTTTTTGGAAAACTGATATTTCCGTTCCTTTTCCCCATTTTCTGAATATTCCACACCATCTGGAACAACAGAGGAAAGCTGAAACTGAATATTTACTTGCTCAGGCAGCGGTTTATTTCGACTTCGCTCAATTGTATTCCGGCCATATACAGTATGCTTATCCTTCGAAAAATGCACAGCTCCTGACCTGCCATTGTCAAGCAAGTACCCTGTCGAAGCGTCCGTCACCTTCATATTAACAGTCGAATAAATCTCTTGCGAAGCATCCGTTCTGGCGGTATACAATACCGTTATCCTGTTCTCATCTGCCATAACCGCATTCACGGTAAACTGATATATTCCAGATGTAACCGTCTGATCTAAAAGTTGCACATAACCATGATTGAGTGCTGATGTAATCGTAATCTTTTCCATATCGGTTGATATGTCACGGAATGGCTCCAGAACTCCCCAATGGGTTACAGGCTCAGTATATGTTGCCGGTTGTTGCCCATAGTTTCCAAGCGGGCCTATTAGAAACCAACCCGCAGCCAGAGCCGTGACTAGCACTGCCGTGATCCATTTGATACGAACGGTCCTACCTGATCGTTTTGTTCTAGCCATCGCGAGACCGCGTTGAATTGCAGCAGTTGTGTCCGCCGGATTCCAGTGCTGCTTCTCTCTTTTCACCTGATATGCGTCTGCAAGAAGTGCTTTCTCCTCCGGGTTAGTGGTCATGCCAATCCCTCCTGTTCTTCATCAACTTGCGCAACTGCTGGAGCCCCTTGTGCTGCCAGGTCTTGATCGTACCTTCTGGTTTGCCAAGGATGGAGGCAATATCCGTCAGTGTCATGTCGTTATAATATTTCAGCAATAATACATGGCGATATTTCGGTTTCACCTTTTGCAAAAGAGATTCCATAACAATTCGATTATCGTCAACGCTAATCATCCATGATGCCGGAATACTGTCCTCCATATCCTCCTTCGCCAGAGGTGTCGCCCGCTTTCGGCGCCTCTGTTCATCGATGCAGACATAAATCAGAATCCGAATGATCCAAGACTTGAACGCCTTCTCATTGTTCAGCGTACGACGTTTGATCCAAGCTCGGCACGTCATCTCCTGTACCGCTTCCAGCGCATCTTGCTGGTTACGCAGATAACTGTAGGCAATGCTAATGAGCGTATCTTGATGTTCCATAATGGATTGCACAAATGCCGTCTCGTCTTCGGTCTGTACATATATCCTCTGGTTCATCTCTGCTTTTGTTTCCACCCCGCATCCCTCCTTCTCTCTCTTTCTGTGGTATAAGACGGGTGAGTGAAGCAAACGGTTTTTAATATTTATTCATCAAAAAAGCTCCGCCATCATCATGAGGGAGCTTGATTACATAGCACTTCGGCCGCCAGTATACTGAATTACGTACACGCATGAACAATCCAAGATCAACTACCTTACAGGTTGCCGGTGACTTCGATCCCGTCAGCCAATTGCAGATGGTTCCTCACCCAAGCTGTGAACTGATTCAAAAAATTCCGTAATTCAGGCTCTGCAACCACCTGTTGATCCAACTTTGATAAAATCTCTACCCATACATCCTTCGTAATGGGATTGTCCCAGCAGGGATCAAGTGCCTTCATCTCTTCTCCAGTTCGTGGGTCAGATAATGGAAAGGCGCTATCTAATGCAGGACGAATATAGTCAAAGTCTTCATGATATATGAACAGCATGTCTTCCATCTCTACTTCAACCGATTCTTCTATGTATAAAGGGGATAACACAAAACCCACATTCCGCTGCGGACCTTGATACTGATATATGAGCGTAGGAATAGTCCTTTTTGATTTTTTAGCCATATAGAATCCTCCTATTTCAGGCAAATCTCCTACCCATCAGAGTTCAAACCAGATTAAATCGCCTTCAACCTGCCTGCTTTCCTGCTCCATCTGTTGCATCCAGCCCCGGGCCTCTTCACCCCAGATATGAAACAAACAGTAGATATACAACTCTCCGTCCGCAATCTCTTCCACGCCTGAAGCCTCTTCGATCCACACTTCCAGTGCTCTAGGCCAGGAAGGATCCTCACGGTTCAATACAAAGCCGTTGGCATGGTGTTCCAGACTATATATGTCGGTAAACGTTAATGCACCTGCCAGACGCTTCACGACTTCAGGTAAAATCGCAGGCTCCGTTGTTCTAATCCCATATTCCCAGCCCATATGTACAACCTCCTTCAGACTTCGTTCGCTCCAGATTGTTGCTTTTGTTCATACATTTGATGGATTGAACGATCCAACCACAACTCATACCAGTCCAGAAAATGTAGTCGATTTGTATTGCCCCAATACCGATCAGGATAAATCCCATTTCGGTTGGCCCGGTCATCAACCCAGATTTCTCCGTAGGAGGCTCCCTTAACGATCAGATTCATGGAAATAGCACAACCAAAATCACTGATGCGCAGCATGCCTGCTGACCATTTTGGATCAAGATATTCGTGTTCCAGCGCTTCCCATTCCTCTTCTTCCTTGCTGTCATCAAACCAATCATAGTTCCAGTTCCATGCTTCCGTGAATTGAAAAGGGTCCGAGATCGCATTCAGCTCATCATCATAACCAAGCACAGCGTATACACCGTCATTCGGGTTTTCCAGACCATAATAAGGTCCTGCACCACCCGTTCCCATATGAAGAAGCCATACCTTATACTCCTCCGGCAACTTAATTTTCCATTTCTGTTCAAATTGCGTGATATCCTCCTGCGTCCACGCAGGCTCCATTTCATATTCATGGTTTTCTGCACCGAACAGGTCCAAATCCGGGTCCAGACTTCGGAGAGTGCTCAACTTTTCACGCATACGCTCCAGTTGTACATTGTACACGGCCTACCTTCCTCCTTTGCTATTCCATTACGTTTGTTCCACGGTGTACCCGTGTTGCTGCAACTCATCCAGTGCGGCTGCCACATCTCGCTCAGGACACAGCTGCTTAATCAGGCTGGAAGTCACCGGTTTTTCTTCATATACTTCAGCTACGGCTTCCAACGGCAGGTCCTGCAAGTCATAATACCCTTCGGCCCAATCAACGTAATCTTCCGAATTCTTCTCTATATATCCAAGTAAAAATTCTGCGCCACCTCTGGCGTCCGCTTCGTCTTCCTCGGTCATCGCCAGCTGAATCCAGTTACCAACCTTCCATGACAAGTCGTTCACTTCCTGCCATAGGCAAAAGGTCACATCCTCTATATCCAACGTTTCCTCATGATCTCGCAGTACAGCCATCAACGTCTCCGGCACTTCATCGTACATGCCTGGGTAGATCTCACCATCCTCACGAGCATGCGGGCTCAAAGGTGACTCATGATCAAATCCCTTGATCAACGTGCCTGAGTTCGTAAACAAGACATGCAGATGATCACCTGCGCCGTTATTGATGCTTCCCCATGCCACACCTGGCTGAAGCTCAGCTTCATAATGATGAACACGTAGCCATTTTTCCTCCGAAATGATGATATCCAAAGCAGCGAGTATTCTCATTTGTTTACGCAGGGCGTCTGCATTCATCATCGTTAGCTCGTTCCAATCCTGCATATGACTCCCTCCTGTTCGTATATACACACTAAATTCGGATTAATTCATCCAGTGTGTTATTTCCCTGAATACTTGGTGTCATGACAATTGTGATCCGACCGGCTTCTCTGGAGATGATACACGCATAGTTTCCGGGCTTTAACTGAAACAGAACTCCTTCACACGTCTCATCCGGCTCCAATTCACCACCGGTGACATCATCCGCCGCTCCCAGATAGACGTGCCCAGACGGAACTTGCAGATGATACACCTTTTCCCGTTCCGCTACGTGATCTATCTCTACCTCTACCTCTACCTCTACATCCTTCAGGCTCCATTCCACCTCATACAATCCATCCGCACCCAGATTCAGGAACAGACAATGGCCTGCATTCACCTCAGCCAGCTCATCCTCCGGAATGGACCACCAGTCCGAAGTATCCTGGGCACGATGTTTTAACGCTGCTAGATCATACAGGCACAATGTTGCCGTATCTGTAACCATTTGAAATGTCCCTCGCATATTCAACCATCCCTTCTGTCTGATTCAGATCTGTCCTCAGAAATATATTCCATCATTATATCAAGCCTGATACACGTGTAAAAGGAACCCCTGAACCATCTCTGCTTTCGCAACTCTTCATTTCTCGCTCCAAACGGTCGATATAAGCATAACTGACTTTTTTGAACCTGATGGAGGAAGCCATGTCAATTAACAATAGAAAAGAACCCTTTCGCTACACATTGAAGGAACCGATCAGCTTTGAGATCTATATTCTCAGTATCAATGGAGTCAATGCACCACCTAAGCCCATTCAGGCCGAGCTGTGTGATATCAGTCGATCCGGCTGTCAACTGTCATTTCCGCTGTCCCTTCCTGTAGAGAATAACGATATTCGAATTGGAATGAATATGTTGCTCTTTGAAGACCCTCTATATATGGAAGGCACTCTCCGCTGGGGTCACGAAAAAAATACCTCATGGCACTATGGTGTTCAACTCGAAATGCAGGATGGTAACCAGGACCGTCTCTCCCGAGAGATGCGAATGCTTGCAGGACAAGGCAAAATTATCGTGAAATAGTTAATAGCCATATAACCTGATAAGAAAAAACAAAAAAACAGCCCAAGCGAATTGGACTGTTGCATTATTTAGACTCTTCAGGCCGCTTTACTGGCTGTCACTGGTTGTTCCATTTTGGACCAGTTCACTGTTTTTTCAAGTAATAATGATACCAACACTCCCATCACAAGACCATTGCTTATAATGGGAATGAGATACATGGGCAATGTTTGAAAGGCTTCTGCAGGAATGTTCATTACAGCAACTCCAGTAAGTACCGGCAACGCTACACGATAGATCGTTTTCGAATTAAACGTCGTACCTTCAAGCGTTCTTAATGCCGTGCCGAACATCTGCAGATAGGCCACGAACAGAACAGCACTTCCGACGCTTGGTGGTATTTGTGCAAAAAAGGCTGTAACCGAAGGTGTAAGACCCATCATACATAACAAGCCCGCTCCAATAATAAAGGCAGCTCGGCGCAAAATGCGAGTACTCTCTAGGAACCCGATTGAAGATGCAAATAAACCAAAGGGAAGCACACCCACACAGGATGACAACATCGTGAACAGACCCGTTAGCGCATAGGAGCGTTGATATTGACGGCTTGTTGTCTCTGCCCGATACAGCTTCTCGACTGTGCTTAAGGTGGTGATCGAATTCGTCATATTCACTAGCCCTACGAAGAAAGCAGTAATGACGATGCCCGGTTCCCATCTTGGTGCTCCCCATGGAAACAGCGTTAGGCCTGTTGCTGTCTGATTCGGTTGTCCGCTATGCTGTCCTGGGAACAATAGACTATACGCGATCCATCCTGCCACAATCCCAATCAAGATCGCATAGTTCCCCAGTTTCCCCCTGCCCTTCAATTGAATCCATGCCACCAGAAATGCAATGACGACGGACAATGCGGCAACAGGAAGATCAAAACGGCCAAACTCCGTATATCCAATCATGCCTTTAAAAAAGTTCATGGTTAATTGAATCGTCATCAGAAATAGCATGGCACTCTTCACCATAGGTGTGAACAGCTTTTGCAACACTTGCGCTGCCCCCAGCCAGCCCAGAATCATCATCGTTAGTCCTGCTAACAAAAAACCTGCAGCCAGTCCACCGCCGATACGCTCCAGACTCATACCTGCCGATGAAGCAGATACCGTCAAGCTTAACGTCAACCCCCACCATAATCCTGACGGGCCATCCATGACCGCATATCGATGACCGAATACGGCTTGAAGAATACACACCGCTCCAGTAAGTATAAATGCGTGCTGCATTGACGCAGCGATCGCATCCGGGGACAGATGAAAATTATGTCCAATCGATAGCGGAACAACAACGGTATTGGTAAACAGGAAGAAAAACCACTGTATGCCCGCTAAAATCAGTGAAGATACGTCCTTCATATTCTTTTGTGAAAAATGCTCTAGATGTCTGTTCATTCGTTAGGAATATCCTTTCACTGTTCTGTATCATAAACGTATAAGTCGCTTCAGACTTGGGTTAATAGTCGTTCCATTTCGGTATATTGAAGCTTACGCGCATGTGCAAGCGGTGTAATCCCGTCCCGATCCGCGATCTTTGGATCTGCACCATATCGCAAAAGCAAAGCGACAATTTCCTGATGACGCACTCCACCATCTCCCAAAATGACCGCTTCCAGCAAAGCTGTCCACCCCAGGTTGTTGATATGGTTCACATCCACATCGCTGCGTGTAAGCAGCAGTTCCACAATGTTCACATGGCCACGATCAGCTGCAGGAATAAGAGCTGTACCGCCGAAACGATTGGTTAACCTTGTATTTGCACCTGCTGTAATCGCCAATTCCACCATGTCATACATACCCTCGGCACTCGCGTATAACAGCGTGTTGTCCAATCGTGCATCCTGAAGGTTAATATCCGCTCCGGCGTCAACCAGCATCCTTGCCGTATCTATCTTGTTACCGTGTACCGCAGCCATCAGAGCTGTTCTCCCCAATGCATCCTGCTCATTCAACCGGCTACCCTGTGCGATATATCGAATGACCTCATCGGTATGCCCTGCTTGAGCAGCATCATGTATTGTTCTAGCCAAGTTGCTTCATCCTCCAATTCAAGGTCTTTCTCATGCAATAACATTCATTTAGAATCCAAGCCCTGTTAGTCAGGTATGCAAATCTAATGTATAGTAACATAAGATCGTAGTATATTAAAAATACATGTTTTGTTGGCTTTCTATACGAATTACATATACATTGCAGGCAAAGGAGACAACCACTTGGATATCAAACAATGTCGCTATTTCATTGCCATTGCCGAGGAGAAACAGATTACAGCCGCTGCTCGAAGACTGCACATGGCTCAGCCACCTTTAAGCCAACAGCTTAAGTTAATGGAAGAAGAGCTTGGCGTGATTCTATTTGAACGCAAAGGGCGCATGATGGAGCTAACGCAGGCGGGTCGCAGCTTCTATGATTATGCCGTTACTTTGACCAAATATATGGAGGAAGCTGTAATGGAGATGCAAAGTTTCCGTCACGGCATACGGGGCAAACTCGCCATCGGCATCAATACCATATCGGATCGCCTGATCCCCCAAGCACTTCAGCAGTTCCGCACCACTCACCCAGAGGTTACCTATAAAATTCAGCAAAATGAATCTGCTCAATTATGCCGATTGCTGGAAGATGGCAAAGTTGAGCTCGCCTGTGTACGCATGCCTGTCCAGACCGAACGCTATGAGGTGCTTCACCTGCCACAAGAGCCCCTTTTCTATATTTCTTCAACACCACTGGATAGCCCGACAGAATTGGGACTAGGAGCGGAAATGGGGACTTATTTTGAGCAGCTTACAGGAATCCCTCTACTGCTTCCAAGTACAGAAGGACTCGGTATGTTCGAGCTAATTTTGGACAAGTTCCGGGAGCATCAGGTTACCCCCTCCATCATGGGCGAGTGCTCGGACATTAATATGTTGCTGGAGCTGGTCCGACTCGGCTTCGCCAGTTCCATCGTGCCTCACACGGTACTGCAGCTATACCAAGAGCACCCGTTCCACGTATACCGCATTCAGGATCAGCATTCCACGGTTGGCTCGGCGCTGGTCTGGCTACAGAACCGCTATCTGTCGAAGCCTGCACAACACTTTGTGCAATTGGTACAGGGTATGCTTCCCGTGGTGTAAAAGGCTATACGCAAAAAAACAGCAGCTTTACCGGGTTACATTCCGGTGAAGCTGCTGTTTTATACTTATGGTTAAGCTTTAGCTGTGAACAACAAGTCTTTTTCTTTGATCGTCGTGCGACCAGCAGACTCAATGGACTCATATTGATGCATGTTCGTAATAATGACTGGAGTAATCGTTGTGTAACCTGCTTTTTCGATCTGTTCCCGGTCGAACTCCATCAGTACATCACCTACGGCAACCTTCGCACCTGCTTGAACTTTAGGTGAGAAGAATTGACCTTTCAGCTTCACGGTATCAATCCCGATATGAATCAACATTTCTGCGCCTGTATCACTTACCAGACCAATAGCATGTCCACTCTTCGATAACGAGAACACCGTTCCGTTAATCGGAGAAACCACGCGGCCTTCAGATGGTTGAATCGCGAATCCTTTACCCATAATCTCTTCGGAGAATGCAGGGTCTGGCACTTCGCTCAGTGGTTTAACTTCACCAGTGATCGGGCTGAATACTTGCTCATCTTGTGCTTTTGCTTCTTCAGTTACAGCAGTAGCAGAAGTTGTTGCAGCTGGTGTTGCAGGCTCAGCTACTGGTGCAGCTACTGGCTCCGGTGCATTTTCTTCTTGGAAGCCCAAGAAATACGTAATGATCGCTGCTGCTACGATGGCAATCAAACCACCAACCAGAGCATAAATCAATGTGCTAATTGCTGGACTGACAAATGCCGCAATACTCGGCAGACCCGCAAGTCCTGTAATAACATACGATTTAACATTGAAGATCCCCATAAATGCACCAGCAATTGCGCCCCCGCTGAGAGCTGCGATAAATGGTTTTTTGAACTTCATGTTGATACCATACATCGCTGGTTCTGTGATCCCCATTATAGCCGTAAGACCTGTGGAGTAAGCAAGCGATTTGGTTTTAGCATTTTTCGATCTGAGACCCACACCAAATGCTGCACCACCTTGTGCCAAGTTAGCTGCAAACATCAGTGGAATAATAAAGTCGTAACCCAGTGTTGTCATTGAACCTACAACGATTGGCAACAACGCATAGTGCATACCTGTAATGATCAGCAGTGACATCGTACCACCAATCAGAATACTTGCGAAGATGGACATGTTGTCGAACAACCATGAGATACCACCAGACAAACCATTACCAAGAACCGTACCGAGTGGTCCAACAGTCATCAACGTCAGTGGAACCATAATTAACAGGGTAACTGTTGGAACAATGAGTAACTTAAGTGAAGCATGTATAACACGATCAACGGCTTTCTCTACATATGAAGCAATCCAAACGGCCAGAACAATCGGAATAACTGTAGAAGAATACGTTGCCGCTATGACTGTAATCCCCATAAAGGATGAATTGTGACCATCGGCCAGCAATGCTGTAATGGTCGGGTGCATAATACCGGCAGCAAGCGCGGCAGCAATATACATATTACTACCCAGCTTACGTGCAGCACTAATTGCCAGAATGATTGGAAGGAAGTAGAATGCACCGTCACCGATTGCAGACAAAATGATGTAGGTCGAGCTGGTATCGGACAACCACCCCAGGGCTACCAGGATCGCCACGATCCCTTTGATCATACCTGCACCCGTAATCGCAGGCAGAATTGGTGTAAACATACCTGAGATGAAGTCGAACAGTGCACTTATCGGATTTCTCTTTTTCTTTTCTCCAGTTGAAGCACCAGATGATGCATTATCTGCGTTTGGTGATTTGGACATGTTGCCAACAAGTGCGTTATACACTACAGGTACATCGTTACCGATGATAACCTGGAACTGTCCACCGTTCTCCATAACGCCCATAACGCCTGGTGTATTTTTCAGCGTCGCTTTGTCCGCTTTTTGGTTGTCATTCAGGTTAAATCTGAGTCTTGTCATACAGTGTGTGACTTGATCGATATTCTCTTCGCCACCAACAAGCTTCAAAATATCCTTGGACAATTGTTGTTTATCCATTGTGTTTTGCTCCTTTTATGTGTAATGAAGGTTAAAAAAAAACCTAAACACTGAATAATGACAAAGCAGATAAGCTTATCATTATTCAACGTTTAGGTTTTGCCTTTTTAGCAGTAACAATCCCAATTTTATTCGATTGTTTGTTCATTTCTGACAACTCGTTCAATATGAATGGTCAGATACAGTATTTCTTCCTTGGATAACACCCGATTATAGATCTTACGCGTATAGTCACTGATCCTTACTGCACATGCATGTGCTTCTGGATACTGCTTGCTCACCAAGTCATGAAGCGGATTATCTTCTTCTTTATCTTCAATCGCCATTCCTTGCAACACACGTTGGGCGAAGAACTTCAGATGAGTTAAAAATCGATAATAACTCAATGAATCTTCATCAAGCTCGATTACAAAACTGCGTCTTACAATGTTAAGTATGTCCTTAACGATATTCGTAATGCTGATCGTTTCCCTCATCTCACCGTTCATCTGGGCATTAACCAGATGCATCGCAATGAATGCGCATTCGTCTTCGGGAAGCAGGACACCTAACGTTTCCTCAATAATCTGTAGCGCCTTGAGTCCAATGGCATATTCCTTCCGGTACATGCGCTTGATCTCCCAAAACAGTGCGTTACGGATCTGCAGTCCTTGACGATGTCGATCAATGGCAAAATGAATATGATCCGTCAGTGAAATGTAGATGCTTTCATGCAACTTCTCACCTAACACCGTCTCGGCATAACGGATAATTTCATCCGAGCACTCGACATATTCAACCGGGATATCAGACAGAAGCGTTTTGAGTTTCTGTGATACTTCCTTACTTTCAAGCGAGAATATTTTTTCGACGAGACTCTCGTCTATCGATTCACCAGTATGCTTTTTGAAGGCAATTCCACGTCCCATAACGACCAGTTCGTTTCCTCCCGGATCAATTACGGTAACTACGTTGTTGTTAAGCACCTTCTCAATTTTCATTTCTTCACATCACCTTGCACCGTCAAAGTAGTAAAAGGCAAAACCAAAGCAGGTCACGAAATATGCCCTGCTTCTGGTTTTGCCTGATTGAACAGTAACAATCCAGTATTCATTAGCCTTAGGCCCATCTTACCATATAATTATCCATATGACAATGTTTTTGTGAAAGCGGTTAATGTGCGTTAATGTGACATAAGAAGGTGCTTACACAACTATGCTTGAAGAACTAGTATTTACTCGTTGTTATTCTTAAGACTTGCGCCATTCGTACCAATAACTTCTTTGTACCAGTGGAATGATTTTTTCTTGTAACGATCCAGTGTTCCTGAACCATCATTGTTGCGGTCTACATAGATGAAGCCATAACGTTTCTTCATCTCTGCTGTTGAAGCACTTACCAGGTCAATACAGCCCCATGACGTATAACCCATCACTTCTACGCCATCCTCAAGAGCTTCGCCCACCTGTACCAGATGGTCATTCAGGTATTGAATACGGTAATCATCATTCACCGTTTTATTGCCATTTTCATCGGTAATCAGCTCATCGACTGCACCCAGACCATTTTCGACAATAAACAATGGTTTTTGATAACGGTCCCAGTATTTGTTCAAAGTTACGCGCAGTCCTTGCGGATCGATCTGCCAGCCCCACTCACTCGCTTTGAGGTAAGGGTTTTGTACCCCTGCGAACAGGTTTCCTTTGCCTTCGATACGTTTCTCGGGATCACCTGTCTCACAGATACTTACATAGTAACTGAACGAGATAAAGTCTACGGTATGCTTCAGAATTTCAGCATCGCCGTCTTCAAACTTGATATTGATATTATTTGCTTTGAAATAACGATTAATGTATTTCGGATAGTAACCACGTGCATGGATATCAGCAAAGATATCATTGCGCTGTTCAGCATGCATTGCTGCAACCACATCATCCGGATTCGGAGTCAGCGGATACGTAGGCATGCTCAGTACCATACAGCCGATTTTGGCTTCAGGCATAATTTCATGACCCAATTTAACAGCCAGGGCACTGGCTACCAATTCATGATGGATCGCTTGGTACAGATCCTGCTTGGACAGTTCTGCTTTTGGCGTGTAAATTCCGCCGCTCATGAATGGCTCTTCCAGAATGGAGTTGATTTCGTTGAACGTCAGCCAGTATTTTACTTTGCCTTTGAAACGGTTAAACAGCACTGTTACATAGCGCTCGTAGAACTCGATCATTTTACGGTTAACCCAGCCATCATATGTTTTGGACAGATGTAGCGGTGTCTCATAGTGCGAGATCGTTACGAGTGGTTCAATGCCGTATTTGTGGCACTCATCGAACAGGTCATCATAGAATTGCAGACCTTTCTCGTTAGGCTCCAATTCATCGCCTTTAGGGAAGATCCGGGACCAAGCGATGGATGTACGGAATACTTTGAAGCCCATTTCAGCAAACAGTTTAACATCCTCTTTGTAACGGTTGTAGAAATCGATACCGATCAGTTTCAGGTTATCTTCTGTAGGTGCTTCCGTTCTAGGCGTTGTAATCCCGTGTGGCATTACGTCCTGAACAGACAGGCCTTTGCCATCTGTATTATAAGCTCCTTCAAGTTGGTTGGCTGCTACAGCGCCGCCCCATAGGAAATCCTTCGGAAATGGTGTTGTCATGTCAATCATTCCTCTCTAATTAACGGTATTTTCATTCTTTGTCTAAATGCATTACTCTATCCTTTGCCGACAGGAAAAAGCGGACAATCTCCAACTAAAAGGGCCATCAGGAAAATTAGATTCCTTCCATGCCAACTTTCGCGTTAGGTTTTGCCCGCTTTTTATGCGGTAACAATCCTGGAAACGAGAATTCTACAGTTGCTCACCATTGCTGGAGATTACGTTTTTGTACCAGTCGAATGAATCTTTCTTGGAACGTTTGAGTGTTCCGTTACCTTCGTCATCCAGATCCACGTAAATGAAACCATAACGTTTGGACATTTCGGAAGTGGACATGCTCACAAGGTCAATCGGGCCCCATGCTGTGAATCCAATCAGATCCACACCGTCTTTAATTGCTTCTTTCATTTGTTCGATGTGTTTTTTCAGGTAATCCACACGATAGGAGTCATGGATCGAACCGTCTTCTTCAACACGGTCATATGCACCCAGACCATTTTCTACGATGAACAATGGTTTCTGGTAACGATCCCAGAAGTTGTTCAGGGTTACGCGCAGACCGATCGGATCGATCTCCCAGCCCCAGTCGGACGCTTCCAGATAAGGGTTTTTCACGCCGCCAGTCAGGTTACCCGATGTTTCTTCCTTGTCTGCAGATGCAGATTTGGTTACGGACATGTAGTAGCTGAAGGAGATGAAATCAACGGTATTGTTCAGCAAGATCTCATCATCGCCTGCTTCTTTTTGGATCACGATGTCGTTCTCTTCAAAATAACGAGCCATGTAGTTCGGGTATTTACCACGAGCATGCATGTCTGTGAAGAACAGGTTAATCTGATTCTCGTGTTGAGCCAGACGAACATCTACCGGATTACATGTTGCTGCATAAGTTTCCATACGAGCAAGCATACAACCCACTTGGGAACCAGGCATAATCTCGTGAGCAAGCTTCGTTACCAATGCACTTGCTACAAATTGGTGATGCAGCGCTTGATAAGTTGTTTGTAGCTTGTTGTCCACTTTATCGATCAGAATGCCGCCGCCAGTGTACGGGCTGAACAGCATGACGTTAATTTCATTAAACGTCAGCCAGTATTTCACTTTATTTTTATAACGGTTGAACACCGTTTCTGCATATCGAACATAGTGCTGGATTACTTCACGGCCAGCCCAGCCGTTATATTTTTGCGTCAAGCCCAGCGGTGTCTCATAGTGAGACAATGTAACGAGCGGCTCGATGCCATATTTCAACAATTCGTCGAATACTTCATCGTAGAATTTCAAGCCTGCTTCATTCGGCTCTTGATCATAACCGTTCGGGAAAATACGTGCCCAGTGAATGGACAAACGGAATACTTTGAAGCCCATTTCAGCAAACAATGCAATATCTTCTCTAAAGTGATGGTAGAAATCGATACCAAAACGTTTCGGGAAACGTTCTTCGATTTTGCCCGAGAGGATCTCTTCAATTCGGGAAGAGGAAATTTCCATGGCATGTCCGCCTGTACGCTTCTCTTTAGGAACATGAGCGATCATATCCGCTGTGGAGAGGCCTTTGCCGTCCTTATCGAATGCACCCTCCAATTGATTGGCAGCTGTAGCGCCGCCCCATAGGAAGTTTTCGGGGAATCCTTTTTTTGCCGTGGTCATGAACAACAACCTCTTTTCGAAATTTATTTTGGTTTTTCTAGGTAAAAAACTGTAATTCAGAGCAGAAAACAAGAAAAACCTAAACTCAAGGTAAAATAGCACCAAAAAAAGGGGCCTTCATTTCACCATCAGTTTAGGTTTTGCCTGTCTTCACAGTTACAATCCATCAAAAGATGTTATTGCATATTCTGTTGTGTTTGCTCTTGTAATGTAAGCGTAACATATCTATTTTGCAAAATCAACTTCACGATTAGTAGACTCCATTGGCAGGACTTTGGTCCTCCAAATTCGGGATTTTATTCTTGCCTGATCAAACCACGCCAGATGAATACCTTTCACACTCATGTAAAATTACTCCTCGTATTGCAAGATGTAACACCGAAGTCCTATCTTGCACAATTCATCCTTAAGCCGCTTGAAACCATTGCTGTAACAGGTAGACTTAATTTTAAATGTTTTTTCGGGGGAAAGACTATTCTGGGAGGCTTTAGAAATGACACATGAAGAAAACACATCCGGTTGGGACGCAATTGATAAAGCGATCGGAGAACTGTACGGAGAACAGGAGCCACATCATTATGGCACATCCATTCCTTACATGCTTGGAGGTCCGGACCCACTCGATGGCATCAGCGTTTATGCGGTGAATACACCTATGCCTCACTGGCATTTTGTCACATATGGTTTCTCTGAATTATATGAGAAAGAATCCGATCAATTATCACAAAGTGGATATGGATTCGAGATTACATTTCGTCTTACACGCGGCGAAGAAGAGAACGAACCTCCAGCCTGGGCACTGAATCTATTACAAAATATGGGACGATACGTCTTCAATAGTGGAAATGTCTTCCGCGCAGGCGATTACATGGATGCCAATGGCCCCATCTGCTTGGCGTCTGATACCCTGCTGACAGCGCTCGCTTTTATTGAGGATCCTGACCTGCCCGAGATATCAACACCTAATGGTTCAGTGCAATTTGTTCAGATGGTGGGCATTACAGGTCGTGAACTCGATATGATTCAAACCTGGAACGCTCGCGGCTTCCTGTCTGCCTGCTCCAGTTTCATGCCCAAATATGTGACGGATCTGATGAGAAATTCGTATGCAGATATCCCTTCTGTTATACAGGCAGTCCAACTTGGAATCGAACAGGACGGGTCAAGCACTGCGTTTTTATTCATACAACAACTGAGCTGGGAGTCCCCGCGCAAAAAAATGCTGCAAAAAACGGTTCCGGCCAAACTCCAGCTTGGAGCCAAACAAGCCGTTTTAATTGGTAACATTCTTCGCAGCCGATTGTCAAAAGGTGAATCTCTGTCGTTGATCGGACCGGATGTAAATATTCTGTTCAAAGCCGGAGAACAGCCTGCTCTATTGGAATCAGATAGACAAATTACACTAACCGTGAACAAGCAGATTGTTGAAGAGTTGGCACAGAATCTCCATCCAGTTGAAGGGACATTCGAGATTATTTCTTTGGATCGTCTCCTCGTTCAGATTGTTAAAACAGAGATTAAGGACCAGGAAGGACACGTCATTAAAACGATTGGCTAAGACCACTCTCAGATGCAATAAAAGAACTACGTTTTCGCTTAACGACTGTGCAGCAAGGAGGAACAACATGCCTGCCATTACACTTGCCTCACGGCACAAGGAGTCCGCAACTCGCTCGCATGCAGCAGAAACGGCTCCGTTCGACTATTTACCAAAATCCAGTCTGGACAGGCTACGCAAAATCAATCATTTTCTGATTCATGCATTCCAGAACAGCATATCGGATATCAAAGAAAATTTAACAGGCACCTACCTTTTTCTACTCACAGATACGGACGGTGTGTTACTTTCCTTGGATTACAGTTCAGATCTTGAAGCTGTAGTCGAACATTCTCCCATTCGTCCAGGCATGATCTTCACCGCACAGAGCTGTGGAGTAAACGCCATATCTGTAACGATGAACAGCAACGAACCTGTATGTCTGCTACCCGAGCAGCATGAAAGTCCATATTTTCAAAGCTGGCATTGCTACGCCTCACCTCTGACCATGGGGTCGCAGCATTTCGGTTATTTGGATGTGTCCACCATTAACGCGGATATGCAGGGCGAACTGATTGCCATTGCCAAGCTGATTCCTGCCTATATGCAGAACAGTTACCAGAGTCAACAAGTTGCTGAACTTTCTGGGAAATCAGCGGTTGAGTTCACGGAGCGTCAGTTAACCATTCTGGAGATGATTGCGGAAGGCCTGACCGTAAAAGCCATTGCTTTGAAATTGAAGATCAAGGAATGTACCGTGAATCATCACAAAAAAGTGATTTTCAACAAATTAGGTGTGCAATCCAGCACAGAAGCTGTTTCAATTGCTAGCCGATTGTCTTATTTATAGAGGACCCCTATAGATTCCTATAGGTAGTAAATGAGAACGTTTGTGCTACAATTTAGAGAACAAGCAAGATGTAGAGAGAGAAAACACACACATTTCAGGAGGGTAATATGACAATTCCAAAAAAAGCTTCTTTATTCGCCATGCTCATTATGATTATGCTGGTTGCAGCCGCTTGCGGTGACAAAGCAGATAACACAGCCGCAACAGAAGAGCCTACCCCGACAGAAACAACGACGGGAACTGATTCTGATACAGCGAATACAGAAGAAACAGAGAACACAGAACCAGCAAGCGAAGAGTCCAAGGAAACTGATAATTCCCAAGACGTTGAGCTGGGGACTACGGAAAAAGGTTCTTACACCAATGACTATTTCGGCGTATCTCTGAAATTCCCGGAAGCATGGGAGTTCCAGGATGCTGCAGGCATGAATGAGCTGACAAGTGCTTCATCCGAAGCGATTGCTGGTGATGATGAAACGAAGAAAAAACAAATTGAACTGTCTCAGACCAAAACATTGAATCTGCTTATGGCTTCAAAGTACCCATTGGACGGAGGTCAAGTTGGCCCTTCCGCTATGGCCATTGCTGAGAAAGTAAGCTTGTTGCAAGGCATTCGTACAGGTAAAGACTACCTGGAAGCAACCAAAAAATTCATGGTGGATAGCCAGTTCCCTTACGATTATAAGGAAATGACAAAGGAAACCATCGGTGGTAAAGAGATGGATCTGATGCAAATCACGATGGATCCAGGTGACGGTTCAACCGTTACTCAAGATTACTATAGTACAATTATTGAAGGATATGCTTTCAACTTCATCTTCACTTACATGGATGATGAGACCAAAGCCGAGATTGATACCATCAAAAAATCGGTTCAATTCAAATAATCGCTTTCGATTACTGCCATTATATGAAGAACATATAACTCAACCCCGATAACGATCTGTACAGATCATCGTCGGGGTTCTTTTGTAGTTAAAAAGACTATATATTGCACTAGCTAGATATGGCTACCCAGTGCCCTTCCGTGACTTCTACCCACTTGGAATGCTCCAGATTATAACGGTCCTCTACTTCAACATTTTCTCTTGTTGTTTCTTTCACAACATGTCTCTTTTTCTTCGCTTCAACCGCTGGATCAGGCACAGGAATAGCAGACAGTAATGCCTTGGTATAGGCATGTTGCGGGTTGGAATATAGTTCTTCACTCTCTGCCAGCTCTACAATTTTCCCGTTATACATGACAGCCACTCGGTCACTGATATGTTTAACCATGGACAAGTCATGCGCGATGAAGAGATACGTCAATCCGAGTCGCTGCTGTAACTCTTCAAGCAATTGTACGATCTGAGCTTGTATCGATACATCCAGTGCAGACAACGGCTCATCGCATACGATGAATTCAGGTTCCACAGCCAGAGCTCGCGCAATACCGATCCGCTGTCTCTGTCCACCTGAGAATTCATGTGGATAACGCTGCGCATGGCTAGGATCGAGACCCACCATCTCCAGTAATTCCTCTACCCGCTTCTCCCGCTGAGCGGCATTACCTGCAAGTTGATGGATATCAAGTGCTTCTCCAATGATATCCATAATCCTCATTTTGGGATTTAGAGATGCATAGGGGTCTTGGAAAATAATCTGCATATGTCTGCGCATCGTTTTCATCTCTGAAGCTGACAGACGATTAAGCGGAACTCCCTTAAACAGGACATCCCCACCTGTTGGCTCATGCAACCGTAGAATTGCGCGCCCCGTGGTCGATTTACCGCTACCGGATTCTCCCACAACGCCGAGTGTCTCTCCTTGACGAATATGGAAACTGATATCATTAACAGCCTTTAAGGTGTTACCTTTACCCAGATTAAAATGTTGTCTGAGCGATTTCACCTCAAGCAACGGCTGATCATCCTCCAGATCTCTCGGGACCAATGATACCGGTTTTGGCTTTTTCTTCTGATCCAGACGTGGTAATGCATTCAGAAGTCTGATCGTATATGGATGTTTGGGGTTAGCAAAAATCTCTGTTGTAGTCCCCGTTTCCACAATCTGTCCTTCCTTCATAACAACAACCCGATCGCACATACCTGCCACTACGCCCAGATCATGTGTAATCAGGATAATCGATGTACCCAGTTGGTCCTGCATATCTTTCATCAAATTAAGAATCTGTGCCTGAATCGTAACGTCAAGTGCGGTTGTCGGCTCATCGGCAATGAGCAATTCAGGACGACAAGCGAGTGCAATACCGATCATGACCCGCTGACGCATACCTCCAGAGAATTCGTGAGGATATTGGTTGTAGCGTATTTCACTGCGAGTTATCCCGACCCGCTCCATCATGGCAATCGCCTGCTTCTTGGCTTCCCTCTTGGACACCTTCTGGTGTTTAATCAGACTCTCGGAGATCTGTTTACCCACTTTAATAGTCGGATTAAGGGAACTCATCGGGTCCTGAAAGATCATGCCAATATCACGTCCACGGATGCTCTCCATCTCTTTCTGCGTTTTATTGGCCAGGTCGACCCCTTTAAATAGAATCTCTCCATTTTTCATCTGTGAAGGCGGCGATGCAAGCAACCTCATAATGGAACGTGCGGTTACACTTTTTCCGCTGCCCGATTCTCCTACAATGCCCAACGTCTCGCCTTTTCGTACTTCAAAACTCACTTCTCGCACTGCCTGAAACTCACTCTCTCCAGAGTGAAAAGAGACAGATAGATCATTAACTTTCAGTAAAGGTTCCATGCCATCACCAGCTCTCATCCATTTTTCACATTCACTCATCTCATATGTATACCATTTAATTCCTTGACAATTGTTTAGACCCTAAATAATATATACTATATCAATCGGAATAATGCAATTTAAACCTGAATGAAAGGAGGCACGCTTGGTTTGAATCTTGCAGAAAGCAGCAGACTCTCGCGGTTGGTACACAATTTAAGTTTTATTTATGGCAAAATGTTGCTTCATCCTTCCTACCGATATGTTCTGTTCATTCTTGGATTACCGATCAATTTGGTCGTGTTTCTAATATGGCGTTCGAATCGAAAAAATGACGGCTGGCTAGCTGCTAGGCAGGCGGCTGAGCAAGAACTGCTCGCTTCTTCCTACCGGAACAAGCTTAAGTTGGAAGTGGAAGAGCAGCTACGTCGCAAACATCGTTTTTTCCAGCAGCAGGTCAATGAGGGAGAATTCACACGTCAGACTGAGGAATGGTTGGAAGAAAGTGTTCAGACAGAGTTGAAGGCGCGGACGTCCCGCATACTTCAGGAACAAGGACATCAACGACTTACAATGGCCGATACATTCCACACCCTTATCGACAAACCATGGTTTTTCGCGATATCCATTATTCCAGGCTGTCTGATGTATAGCATTCTGTTTTTGTATGGCAATCCTTATCTAAAGTACATATTTGAAAGAATACTGATGACGGTATTCGTCATTCTGGGCGTAGCAACACTCGTATTTACGATTTTGTATCTGTCTCCGTTTAATCCGGCAGCTAACATTCTCGGAGAGACAGCGACGCAGGAACAGATTGCAGCATTCAATCAGGTGTATGGCTTGGATCAGCCTTATCTTACACAGCTTTGGAACAATATCAAGGGAGTCGCCTTCTTCGATCTTGGCAAGTCTTTTGCAGGAAATGAAGATGTCACGGCAACAATCGCAAGGAAGTTTCCAATTACATTGACGCTGGCGGTCATCTCCCTGCTACTGGCACTCGTCATTGCATTACCCATTGGTATCATCTCTGCAATTAAGCCTAATTCGTGGTTCGACTACACCTTCATGTTTATTGCTCTGATTGGATTATCGATCCCGAATTTCTGGCAAGGACTTATTTTCATTCTGAACTTTTCGATCAAAATGCAGTGGCTTCCCGCCACCTTCAACCCGCAGAACTGGCTGTCGATTATTATGCCAACCATTGTTCTGGGTACGGGACTCACAGCTGCGGTGGCCCGGATGACCCGATCCTCTACACTGGAAGTCATTCATGAGGATTATGTCATGACCGCCCGTGCCAAGGGGTTAAGCGAACGTCAGGTCATGCTGAAACACGCTGTACGTAATGCATTGATTCCAATCGTAACGGTGGTTGGACTTCAATTCGGAGCCATGTTAGGCGGGGCAGCGGTAACGGAGAAAGTGTTTAATATCAGCGGTCTCGGCAGCTACATTGTGGATAAGCAATTTATCCCCGATATTCCGAGTATCATGGGCGGAGTAATCTACACAGCAATTACGATCTCCATTATCAATGTAGCGGTTGATCTGCTGTACGCTTTTATTGATCCAAGAGTGCGTTCCAAGATGAAACAATATTAAAGCAGGTGTACTATGACAAAATCGGGTTCCTTAACACAAGAAATGCGTTTCCGGCTTAAGTCTTCTCGCGAATACAGTCAGGCGAGCTTCGCCTGGGTCACATCCCTTCTCTTGACTGCATTGTTGCTGTTCAACAGTTACGACTGGAGCGGGCAGACGTTCAAACCATTTCTGCTAACGATACTTGGGATCTACTTATTCTTCACACTGGTCCAAAGTGTTATCACCTTGCGGATTCGAAAAGACTTGATCCGTACCGGTACGGTCTCTGCTCTGACTCGCAGGTTAGCCTGGGTTCAGCTACTTGCTATCATTTCAGGCAATATATTTATCGTAACGGCAGCCTTTCATCTGATTCGAAAATCCAGGAACGTGGAGTATACCTTTGCGGTGTACATGCTGTTAACCCAGCTGTTCGTAATCGGTGTATCGGCGTTAAATATCTTCAAACCTTATGTGGCTGACAACTTTCTGCCAGCCATGGCGCTGCTGATATTCATTCTGGTGATCGACCTGGTCGTACTGCTTATCGTATCCCGATATAACGCGACCTCTATCCTCCCTCGCTGGATGATCGGTGTCAGTGTAGTACTCATTCTGACCTCGATCACAGGTAATGTATTTGCCCTATTGCTCGGCATTTCCATTATTGGACGAATTCGCAGACAGGGGAAACAAAAATCAAACTTCTGGAACGATCTGTGGGAGCGCCTTGCTCCGAATATGACTGCCATGTCCGGTTTGTTTTTTATCATTTTTCTGTTCTCGATATCGATCTGTAGTTTCTTCACCTTTGACTACAGCATGGCTGTGGAAAATAACTACTCGGCCCTGCTTCAACCTCCTTCCCTTGCGTATCCCTTGGGAACGGATGACTTCGGACGATGTTTATTTTCCCGGATTGTATTCGGTGCCCGAATCTCTTTAATCGTAGGTTGCATGTCGACCATCATTCCTGTGTTGATCGGTGGAGTCCTCGGAGCATTCTCCGGCTTCTACGGAAGACATACGGATAACATCATCATGCGGCTGCTCGATGTTCTCTATGCCATTCCAGGAATTCTGCTCGCCATTGCGATTATTGCGGCGTTCGGAGCCAATACGGTCAATCTCATTCTGGCGCTGAGTCTGGGTTCGATTCCAACGTATGCCCGTACCATGAGAGCCAGTGTACTCTATGTATCTACTTTTGAATTCGTGGAAGCTGCACGTGCACTGGGGTACAACAATCGTACGATTATTTTCAAACACATTATTCCCAACTCCCTTGCGCCTATGATTATCAAATCCACTCTCACGATCGGTGGAGCGGTTATCGCTACCAGCAGCTTGAGTTATCTGGGACTCGGTGTAGAGCCGCATATTCCGGAATGGGGTAACATTCTGAAGCTCGGCAGTACATACCTGGAGACCCACTCTTATCTGGCGATTTATCCAGGCTTGGCTATTATTCTACTGGTTCTTTCGTTTAACTTTCTCGGTGACGGCCTGCGTGATGCGCTGGACCCTAAGCTGGAGAAGGCATAAACAATTCATTGAACGGATACAGAAAAAAATTCACACATCACACATTCAAGATATGGAGGGTAATCCCATGAAAAAACGTACACTGATCTCATTGCTATTAATTCTCGTCATTGTGATTTCCGGTTGCAGTGTAAAAACGAAAACCGAATCCCAGGGGGAGACCGCACCAGCGGACACAACAGAGACTGCGCAAAAACCGGCAGATATTGAACTGCTCGCCATGAGTTCTTCCGAAAATGATGTCAACATTGTCCGTGACCAGCTGACTAAAAATGGCTTCAATGTGAAGCTGAACCTGCAGCCGGATTATGGCAGCTTCAAATCCCAGCAGGATGCAGGGAATTATGATCTTGCCTTGTCCAGCTGGACAACAGTAACGGGAAATCCCGATTATGCGGTACGTTCCCTTTTCAAAACAGGTGGAGATTACAGCATCCTTGCCGATGGGGAGATTGATAAACTCATCGATCAGGCAGCTACCCAAACACCAGATGAATACAAAGACACGTACAAACAATTGGAAGATCGCTTGGTAACGGATCAAGCTTACATCGCTCCTTTGTACATTTCCCTGAAAAGTCAGGCTGTGAACAAAGACATTCTGAATGTCGACACTGTTCGTCTCTCTAAATCCCGCGCCATGGCTTGGGAACCGATTGAGTTCAACGACAGCTCCAAAAATGCCAAAGATCCGTTGATTCTGACGCAAAGTGCATCCGTTCTGACTTCCCTTGATCCAATCAAAGGAAACGACGGTTCCATCAACCAGTTGAACACCAATATGTATGTACGTCTCGTTAACCTGACAGATGACGATCAGCTGACAGCAGAAGGATCACTGTCCCATAATTTCAGTATTGCTGAAGGAAATTCGGACTACTACTTCATTCTCAGAGACGATATCAACTTTGCGAAGATTGATAACAAAAAAGCTGTAGATACAGGAGAACGTGTCGGTGCAGATGATGTTATCTTCTCTCTGGATCGTGCTAAAAACAAAGATTCCGTTCCGGATCACCGGACGTACAGTTTGCATGAGCACATCAAAGAAGCTGAGGTTGTAACGGATCTGAGTGCATTGCAATCCATTAAACAATCCAGCGGCAACGGCACAATCCTCGAAGCATTGGAACAAGGATTGGGCAGCAAAATTACGGAACTCGTGACGGACAAAACCAAAGCAGATAATAGCGCAGGAAAATATCAGGTCGTTAAGCTGACAACAACTGAACCTTTCCCACAAGTATTGAACTACCTGGCTCACCAATCTGCGGGTATCGTGTCCAAAAAACAGGTGGAGAGCATTAACACATATGATGTAGCTTCCTTTGACGTGAATAAAGATATTCCTTACGGTGACCAGAACACGGTAACTGAAGGCGCAGCATACAATAACACCCTCTATACTAGCGGACCTTACATTTTGTCTTACAAAAATGACTATGAAGCTGTATTCTTGCAAAATCCGGGATATCGCAAAGGCACTGAATATGCACCAAAAATTGCTCAGGTCAATGTCCGGTTCATCGCGGATGCAGACAGCGCCCTCTCTGCTCTTCGCAGCAGTGAAATTCACTTATACTACGGTGTACCTGAAACCAAGTATGATATCATCGAAAATGACAGCAAGCTGAAACTACAAAGTCTCCCAAGTAACGCTGTTTCCTATCTGTTGTTCAACACGGCCAATCGTGAAGTTGCCAAGAGCAGTGACCTGAGAAAAGCTGTGCTGTACTCCATTAATCAAGATGAGATTTTGAGTTTCTACAAGAACAACAAACTCAAAGCATACTCTACAGTAAGCCCACTCGTTCAGACCGGGAATGAATTGAAAGCTGATCCTGCAAAAGTAAAAGAATTCTTGAGCAACTATAACGCTTCTAAGTAAACGTATAACAACAAAAGGCTGTCACCAGGATCATGTATTTGATCCTGATGGCAGCCTTTTTTATTCTTCCAGCACACGGCAATCTGCCAGAACATCGGGGTAATTCCGCATGCTGTCCGCTTCCGTAATTTTGCGAATAACGCTGCACGGTACGCCTGCCGCAAAAGAATGCGGTGGAATATCACGAGTCACCACACTACCTGCTCCGATGACACATCCATCTCCAATGGTTACGCCCCCGCACACTGTGACGTTTGCCGAGATCCATACATCGTTTCCAATCGTGACAGGTTTGGCATAACATAGCGACTTCACATCACCGTTCTGATCCACCATCTGTCTCCGCTCACGGGCAATCATGGGGTGAACGGGGGTAACAATCGTAACGTTGGGTCCAAAACTGGTATAGTCCCCAATCGTCACTTGCGCGTCGTCTTGTATCGTTAGATTGTAATTACCGAAGAAGTGATCGCCTATCCGGGTATGCACACCATAATGAAAGAAGATGGGGCCTTGCATGAATCCACCTTCACCGATCTGCCCCAGTAGCTGTTGCAATATCTGATTCCTTTCCTCGGTCTGTTCTTCAAAGGTCTGACTGTAACGTTGGCTAAGATTATGGGCCTGCCTTTTGATGGTCTTTAATTCCGGATCACTTGGACTGAACAATACGCCCTTCATGATTCTCTCTTCTTCACGCATCATGAAACCTCCTCTACAAGAGTTAGCTTATCAAATAAAAGCCACAGACATGGCCTGTGGGTTATAAGGCTTCTGATAGAATGCCTGACTTCAACGCCTGAAGCACCATTCCTCGTAACCCAGCATCAAAATCATGTTGAAACGAGTCCTGATGTACAATCTCCGGCAATGATGGCATGGGATGATGCTTCCCGTACTGTTTCCACGCCAAATCCAGTTCTTCTCTCTCCACACGTTCCTGATAAATGACAATCTGGTGCGGAGCAACGACGGCATTAATCGTTTGCAGGATGTGACATACATGCACTACAAAATCATCTTTGCTCATGTCGCGTTTCCAATCAGGTGAAGAAGGAAGATACTTAATCTCACCAAACATCCCGTTTTTCCCGCGGATCATCTGTCCATTCAACATCATGCCCATACCCGGCGGATATCGGTTCGGAAAGTAAATTCCTGCTACACTCTGTTCCTTCATATCAGCATGCTGTGCACAGTATCCGCTAATCGCTGCATTAACATCATTCTCCACGAGAACGTTCAGTTGGAACTCGCTCTCGATCTCCCGTATCAGATGTGAATGGATAAGCTCTTCATGACTGCTCACCGTGATGTCCCCATCCACGGCTTGCCCCGGAATACCGATGCCGATCATATTAATGGAGGGATACTCCGCAATGAAACCCGCGATAAGTTGCAACACATGTTGTTTATCAAAAGCAGGTATGATGCTCTCTTCCTTCAACACAATCTTATTCTCCAGATTCATGACCGTAGCCGAAATCAATTCCTGACCTTTCATCTCTTTGATGTAAAGAACCAAAGCAAGCCTGAAGTTATAATTATATCGATATGCCTGCGCAGGACGACCGCCGTTAGAGGGAACCACTTTATCCTGAAACAACTCTCCGCCATCACATAATTCCTGAATCAGCGCATTAATGGTAACAACACTAAGATTGGTTAGTGAAGCTAATTGCGGTTTGGTCGCCGTCTCAATCTGCTGCATGACTTCACGCACATTATTCAAATTGATGTATTTCATCATTGTAGCGTTGGCTTTTTTCATAACCCTCTCGTTTCTACTCTGGTTCAATCGAGCCAAAGCGATGGTATGCATGTAATTTTACTCCATATCATAGCACAACATGATACCTTACTCGAACCTATGAGTTCCTTCGTGCGGGCCAAGAATCGAAATTGTCAGAGCTACTCTGCTTTACTCAAACAAATCATCCATCGACTTCACAGGCTTCACTTCTATCGGTTGCTTTGACAAGACCATACATGCATAGGTACCCACCCAAATTATAACTGCCATAATAACGTAGACCATCCATGCTCACCTCCCTGTTTCCTTCGAATCATGATTTTGCGGTTGGACGCTTCTGCAACCAGTTAATAAATATACTTTATAAAGTTTATATCGTAAGTATGAGAGGATGAACCTTTTTTGTCAATATGATTTGTCCGAGTCCTTTTAACTGCAAGAAAAAAGTAGGAAGTATTATTTAAAACGCATTATCTCAGTGCCAATAGTAAATAGCTGCCTCCAAGATCATGTATTTGATCCTGACGACAGCTACTTTTATATAATGAGAGCGCTATTTATTTCGAGTATTTTCCCTGTATGCCAGGTAATAAGGTCACAACCTGAATACCCACTCCCCATGCAAAATAGACCAAGTGAATGAGGGAGACATCCTGAATCCAGTACACCTGCACCATAATCCAGATGATGAGAGCAAAACCCGTGTACAAGGAAAACGTCCAAGCCCAGTAGCGGTCAGAATAGAGATTCAGTCTCTCACCAAGCCCCCAATGAACATAGCGGATGAGCGAGATAGCAATCATTATGGGCATCACGCCAAGGACCAGCAATAGGATGATCCCCGGGAACAAAAAACTGGCAAATGGAGAATGCTCCAACAAGGATTCGGGCAAATTCACCATACTTCCGGATGGGTCCATGATTAAAATGACGCCTCCAACAATCGCCCCAAGCCCCAGAATTCCATGCATCAAAATGAGTAACCACGATCTGCCTATACGCTGCTTCATCATGAATTGCTCCTTCCTTTCTCTCGTTTCACAAACCCTCCAGTATCATTCTCACACAAACTGCGCATTGTTCCTGTGCTTCTTTTCACTAAATAGGCCTCAAAAATCATTCATAATGGTAAAACTTGATAAAAGAACGTACGTTCGGTATAATGGAATTATCCTGAACAAGCGAGAGGCAGATATGGACGACAAATTTATTAAGGAATTACGCGAGATTAGTCGGGATGACAGACGAAGATCGGAATTCATGATTCAAGGTTTGAAGGAAACACTTCAAGAACGCAAAGAAGAAGGCATGCTCAAGCGCTGGATACGGCGTAAGAAAACAGAGAAAAAAATCTCTCAAAGATTTAATCAAGATCCCTACTCGGATCAAAAGTAACATCATAAAAAGGAGGCGGAATACGCCTCCCTTGCTATTTACATATTTGAATTATTTAGAATTTGTTAGTTTTGTGACTTAACCAATAATTTTGCCAAAATACACATTAATGCTTCCCATAGGTCTAATCCTAGCTGGACTTGGTTCCTGATAAGCTAACTTACCTGTTGCAAGTTAGTTAAATGAAAAAAGAGTATCCTGCCAACCTTCCGTTCCGTTTTCCCCACGCTTTATGAACTAACTTTTCCCATTAGTTTAACGAATCGCATCAGTAAAAGATGCTGACTTTACTAATGCATATATGTTTGTGTCTCTTAATTCGCTTCCATCAACAGACAGGTCTTCATTCCTAATAACACCTTCCAGGTCAAACCTCAATCTTTCGGGAATCATCTTGCTTTTAGTGTTTTTAGTGTCACAACGTATTTCTATTCGATTTGCATTCAGGTGATTAAAAGCAAAATCAGTGATACCTTGTACAGCTTCAGTCATGTAACCTTTCCCACTATACCTAGTATCAATCCAATACCCAATTTCAAACTTTCGAACTTCCCAATCAATGCTGTGTAAGCTAGAAGAGGCTATGAATTGCCCAGTATCCTTCAAAAATACAAGTAGCCTTAGGTTTTCTCTACTTAGGAATTTAATATATGATTCTCTTATCCTAAGTTCTGAATCATACTCAATATGCTTTTCCTGAGCCATTTCATCCAAGGCTTCAACTCTTCAATCGAAGCATTTACAGCTTCACATACTCCCTTTCCATCACCCGGTTTAGGCATTCTAATCAGTAGACGCTCTGTAAAAAACTCATCCGGAAAATCAATCATAATAGGATTCATAGACAGCCTCTTTTTACATACATTATACAAAATAATTGAAAGTACATTTGCCATGGCTACAACCACGTTAACCTGCCCGTTAGCTTAACTGAAAAACAGCCGACTATTTAGCCGACTGTCTACTTGAGTATCATTCTGAGTTCTGTGCCTGATTTAACTATTTCCGCTTTTGATCCACCCCGTTTTACGGCAAAATGGCAAAAGATCGGACTGGAAAGCCAGATGCTTTCTCCGCCTTCGGTACAATGTTGAAGATTACCGCGCCTTTAGCTGGCACCTGATCCAGGTTTGTTAACAACTCAACCTGATATGTATCCTGGGCGAGTACATAATATTCTGCCAGGAGTGCCCCATTCTTCTGATAATCCACGGCCGAATCCGTGTCAAAGGTTTCGTGGCCAATTGCCTTTATTTTTCGTTCCTCAAACAAAAACATAAGCGCACTAACCGACCATCCAGGCGCATGACTGTTACCCTCCGCATCCTTGTTATCAAATGTTTCATGGTTAGGCCAGCGTTTGCTCCAATCGGTACGTAAGGCTACGAAACTTCCCGCTTCAATCACGCCATGTTCTCTTTCAAATGCAAGAATATGCTCCACATCCAGTGTGAAATCCGGATTGTTCTCTACTTCGGCAGACTGGTCAATGACCACAAGTGGCAATACAAGCTCCTTCAAACCTAGTTCATCCAGATACCGGGTATCCCGAACGAAGTGAATCGGCGCATCAAGATGTGTCCCGTATTGACCCGGGAACTTGAAGCTCTGGGCAAAGAAACCTTGATTGTGATCAAACAATGTATCGAATTGTGCTGCTTCAAATGCTGAAAAATGTGGAGAGTCTGGTCCAAATGTATGGGTCAGATCCACCCACTTCTTTTCTTTTAACAACTGAATGGCTTGAATGAGTTCGTTGGACATCCTAATCACCTCATGCACAGAATGGAATAAATTTCTCCTATTATATCTTATTCCACCACAATTGGGGAGCAGTTCCGTTCTTGGTTCATAGGGTATATCCCAATCTCATTGTTTCTATTGGCATATCTGTTAAATATCAATTTTATAAACTTCACTGACCATAGTTGTCAGTGAAGTTTTTTTATAATACGAGAGTAATCCAATTCAATCATGAATAATAAAAGGAGTGTGTATGATGCAAACGAGGAACGTATATCTATATGTATTCGATACGATGTCAGATTGGGAAATAGGTTATTTAACTGCTGAACTGAACTCGGGAAGGTATTTCAGGAAAGAGGTCGAGCCTTTACAGATCGTAACCGTAGGCGTAGATAAACATCCGGTAACTACCATGGGAGGGTTGAACATCCTTCCTCATATTTCTATTGATGAATGTGCATTGAAAAGTAACGATGTCATCATTCTTCCAGGAGGAAACACCTGGATGGACACCATCCATGATCCTCTATTGAGAAAAGTTGCTGCTTCTATAGAAGAAGGTACGGTTATTGCGGCGATTTGCGGCGCCACCGTTGGACTTGCAAAAATGGGGTTATTGAACTCCAGACAGCATACAAGTAATGATTTAGAATACCTGAAGATGATATGCCCAGATTATACTGGAGAAACATATTATGAAACGGAGCCAGCAGTAACCGATGAAAATGTAGTTACTGCATCAGGCATAGCTCCGTTAGAATTTACGATGCATGTACTGAAGAGGCTGGATGTATTTACACCAGAAACACTACAGGCCTGGTACAATCTGTATCAGACCCATGAGCCCAAATACTTCTACGAGCTAATGAATTCTATTGCACCTGAATAACGAGTTTCCCGCGGGTATGATGGGTTTCACTCTTCTCATGTGCTTCCCTTACTCCCTGTTGAGTTAGCGGGTATGTTCCACCAATAATCGATTTGAGCTTGCCTTCCGCAGCCAGTTCAGCCAGCTGATCCAGTTGATCCCCTTTGGGCTCCATCATGAAGACGTTGGCCGTTACTCCGGCCTCCTTGGCAAGCTTCTCATCCGGTTGTTCCACCAGGGATACCAGATGGCCGCCTGACTTCAACACCTTGAAGCTGTCGCGCTGAATATCGCCGCCCATCGTATCGAGTACCACATCATAACCGGAGAGAATCTCCGAGAAATCTTCTTTTTTATAATTGATAAAATGATCCACGCCCAACGAGCGAAGCAATGCTTCGTTCGATTCACTTGCAGTGGACGCCACTTCAGCACCGAGGGACTTGGCAATCTGAATGGCATACGTTCCCACACCACCTGCGCCAGCATGAATGAGTACCTTCTGTCCTTTGGCTAACCGTCCATGATCCACAAGTGCCTGCCAGGCCGTCATCGCCGCCAGCGGGATCGCTGCCGCTTCCTCGAAACTCAGTTTCTCTGGTATACGAGCAATAATATCCGCATCGACAGCAACATATTCCGCATAGGTTCCGAATTGACGAGGACGCGCAAATACCCGATCACCTTCTCTGAACCTAGTGACATTCGAGCCAGCTTCAGCCACCGTCCCCGCAACATCACCGCCCAGAATCAACGGAAAATTCTCCGCTACTTCTTTCATATCGCCTTGTCTGATTTTGAAGTCCACCGGATTCACCGACGTGGCATGCGTTCGAATTAGCACCTGATTCACTCCACATGCTGGCTTGGAAACTTCCTGTTCCTTCAATTGTTCCGCTCCACCAAATTCCTCAATCACAATTGCTTTCATTAGAGATCCCAGCCTTTCCATTGGATTATCGTTATGCTCTCTCTCCCTACATTACCCTTTCCCAGCGATCACTTGACCTATTCATTCCAAAAATCACAGCACTCTGGGAGTCACTATCCAGTTCAACAATCGTGATATAATGTCGATTATCGATTATGTTAAACCTTAATCCATTACTTAATCCAATAATTGAACAAGCGAGGTAACGATATGGAAGTAGAAGTAAATACATTACATTCATTTTCGGACAAGGCTCTTGGCGGAAACCCCGCAGGTGTTGTTCTACAAGCAGTGGATTTATCTGAATCCCAGATGCAGGAGATTGCCAGACAAGTCGGTTTTTCAGAGACAGCATTTGTTATGCCATCGGATCAGGCTGATTTCAAAGTACGTTACTTCACACCAAGTGATGAAGTGGATCTATGTGGACATGCAACAATTGCTTTATTTTATCTAATGAAGACACAGCAGCTCGTTGATGTTGGTACATACACGTTGGAGACACCGGCGGGAATTCTTAAAGTCGTTATCGAAGTCAATGGAGAAGTCTATCTGTCTCAGACGTTGCCGGAGTTTGGGAAGATCGTGGATCGTCAGCAGATTGCCGATTCGTTACGTATTTCTATGGCGGATTTACATTCCGAACTACCTGTACAGATCGTATCTACCGGACTACCCGATATCCTGATAGCCGTTAAAGATACTGATGTTCTGACCAAAATCGACCCTGATTTCCAACGTATCACTGAAATATGTAAGGCTCATCATGCCGTAGGATATCATGTGTTTACACTCGATTCAAATGCTATGGACGTTCTGGCAGAATGCCGTAATTTTGCACCACTTTATGATATACCGGAAGAGAGTGCAACGGGCACATCCAATGGTGCAATGCTCTGTTATTTATATCAATACAACCAACTCACAGATCCTCACCATCACACATATACGATCAGACAAGGGTATACGATGAACCGACCCTCCGAGATCAGAGCCAGATTAACGCTGGGCAGCTCCAATGAAATCATACAAATTCAGGTTGGCGGTAGCGCCGTTCATATCGAGAATATCCAAATTCACCTCCCTTAAGTGGGAGGTGTTTTACGTACTCAGGGTACGCAGGCTATGAAAACGATCTATACGAAGGAATTTCAAGGCTGTTGGTCTTCATTGAATCTGCTGTAAAAATCGTAGTACCGCCGCCTCCAACTGTTTCAGTCCTGGTTGCTCAATAGGAAAATGGCCTGCACCCTCCAAGATCACACATTCCTTATCGACCACCAGACGATCAAAAAAAGATTGGCTGAACCGGAGCGGTGTCATGGGGTCCATTTCAGGGTGAACCAACAGGATCGGACACTGGCTGAATTGTTCCGGGCTTACCTCCGGCTCCTTATTAAGAAACGTTCTTAACAGTTCCAACGGAATACGTGTGGCTGCCGCTTGTGGATCATTCATGATAAGCCGGGTTAAGTCCTGATTATTGGTAATCAGTTGCATCCGGGATACCTGCTTGACCGAAATACGTACATGATCCAGCAGACCTGGGAACAGATCCATCATACGTTTTCCCGCCCGGCTCACCAGACGATTTGGGGCGAGCTGGTCACGCATTTCCGGATTACTCGTATCTACAAATGTAGTTGCGATCAAACCCTTAACGCGCTTGCTGCGTGCACTGGTATGATAGGCAAGCATACCTCCGATGCTACTTCCCAATACAACGATTGGCTTGCCGTCTTTCTTATATTCCCGTTCAATGAGTGAAACAAGTAGATCTATCCACAGTTCATAGTTGATACGTGTGCCAGGCCGAGCGTAACTTAACCCATAAGGCGGAAGATCTGGCGATACCACCTCGTATCCATGTCGCTGTAACATGCGGGCATACGGAGCGAGCAACCTGCCATTGCCTCCTGCACCATGGATGAACAGAATTTTGATTGAAGACTCCGGCGCGGGTAATCGATCAATATGTAGATGAACCCCATTCGATTCCCACCATTCTTCTTCAGGAGCTGTATTATCGTCCAGCCTGACTTCTTTCGGGAAAAAGGCCTGATACTGCTTCCAATAGGGGTGTGTTGTCTGATAGGAAGGCAAACTTTTTTTCATGCGGTACATTCTCCTTTTTTCGTATACAAAAAAAGCCGTACAATGTACGACTTTTCGTTATAAACCGTCTATGACCATACTTCTTTTTATAACACCTTCATATATCTGTCAATCGGGAAATTGTACATTACCCGGTACGATATATGCACCACCCGATCCATCATTAGGCAGAGCCGAGATCGTATCATTCAATACCTGACCGCGAATATCGGTAATCCGAACGTTCAGTTTTTCTTTCCCCAGTCCGGTTCCAAGGAAATGATTATAGTCCTGCTTTTCAAGATTGAGCCATGTGCCATCCTTTTGTTTCACCTCGAACTTCAGCACCGGATATTTATGATTGCGAACCTGAATAGCTGCCCACCACTGACTGCTACCTTCCTTGATCCGATAGGAGACATTACCTTGAATTGGCGCTTTGACCACTTTCCAGCTGATATTGATTTTACCTGCCTTCGGGTCACCGATCAGGTTAAAAGCATTAGGCGAAAGATCCAGCGCTCCACTGGCGCCCTCTGGATAGAGGTCTGTTACATAGACCGTTGTTTTGCCTTTAGGGCCCTGCACTTCGAGATAGGCTCCCGCCAAAGCGGCTTTGACGCCATTATAATTGAGCTGGAACGGATTGAGTGCAGTAATCTTCATGTCCGCGGGGATGGGATCAAGCAACACCGCACCTCCCGAGTAGCCTGAGCCCGTATACGTCGCGTAACCCTGATATGTATCATTCCATGCAGCAGATGCAGGTAGAGCAAATAATACGAGACTGAGCAATAACCCTGTACCGGCCCATTTTAACCGTTGAAATCTACTTTTCTTGTTCATCAACTATTCCTCCTCGTACGTTCTCGTGTAAATGGTTAGTTCAAATACTAGATTTAGATATAACATTATTTTACATAATAGCTGTTTATTTTCAATCCATTTCCACCAAATCGCATCCAAAGTCCTGGCTCAGGACTTGAACATTCACGACCACGCACAAGATATGGATAAATACCATAAATTGGTGGAATGGACATAATAACAAGGCTATACCGAATCGGTTCCCAATAATAAAAAAAACGCCACACCCCGGAGTGATTCCTCTCTCCAAAGGTGTGACGCTTATTACGCATTACGGTCAGAATCTCCTGGTTGCCCAGCGACAGCCGCACCGCCTCATCCTGTCTCCCTTCGTTTCATCCGCTTCCTTAGTCGCTCATACTGTGCGTAGATCCGCGGAGATTCTTTCGTCAGGATAGGCCCTAGTACAGCCAGAATTAACACATATAATACGGCAAACGATTGGATGGACGCCATCAGTCCTCCGGCCTTGCCGATGTTCGCCATGATAATGGAGAATTCACCCCGGGAGACCAGGGTAAAGCCCACATTCAACGAGGCCTTTGGACTCATTCCAGCCAATCTGCCAGCGATCATGCCTGCACCATAGTTACTGGCGATCGTCAGAATAACGGCAATAATCGTCATGCCCACAGCTCCGCCGAGTGACGACGGTTCAATGGTCAGGCCAAAGCTGAAGAAGAAAATCGCACCAAAAAAATCTTTGAAAGGCATGATCTGATGCTCGATCCGGCTGACATGTCTTGATTCTCCCAGCACCAGTCCCATCATCAAAGCCCCGATTGCTTCGGCTACATGAAGTGTCTCCGAGAAACCCGCTACCAGGAAGAGCAGTGTCATGACCGTTAACAGAAACAACTCTGAAGACTTAATGTTCAGTGCCTTATCGATATATTTGATGCTTTTCCTGCCGATGATCAGGAAGAGCACGATGAACAGCAACGCAGATAGGGAGACCAGCAGAACGCTCAAGAATGAAGTTGCGCCGCTGAGTACAAGTCCGGTCAGGATGGAGATATGAATCGCGATGAACAAATCATCAAACATGATCATGCCCATGATGATCTCTGTCTCCGGGTTCGCTGTGCGTTTCAGATCTACGAGCACTTTAGCCACGATGGCTGTAGAAGAACTGGTCATGATGCCACAGACAACAAGTGTCTCTTGGAGCGGCAAATTCATAAACCAGCCCAGTAACAGTCCTGAGACAAAATTGAGGCCTACATAGAACATGCCCCCGGTCAGAATGGCTTTGCCAGACTTTAATAAACGGGAGACCGAGAATTCCAGACCCAGATAAAATAACAAAAACAAAATGCCAAGCCTGCCCATAAATTCAATAAAGGTCGAACTTTCGATAAAACGTAAATCCACAATACCGATCTGTGGTGCATGTGGTCCTACAGCCATACCAATCAGGATATAGAAAGGAATGACTGAAAAACGTAATCGTGAAGATATCAGCCCCGTAAGTGTAATCAGCGCAACGGCAATTCCCACTTCGAATATGAGCATATCCATAGGCTAAGTCCGTCCATCAGTCAACAATTGTTTGAGCTGTTTGATCTGATTCCGTTCACCGGCAACCACAATTGTAGCTCCAGAGGTAAAAACGTAATCCGGGCCGGGATTAAATTGCTTTTCCCTGTCCTTGGTCACAACAGCCAGAATAACGGCCCCCGTTGCCTGACGGATATCCAGTTCACCAATCGTCATGCCAATGCTTGCAGCGTGAGGCTCAATTCGGAGCCATTCAATCAACAACCCTTCAAGCATCACTTCACGTTCATTCTGAAACTGAGGTTTGTAGGTCATACCGCCGACGATAGCGGCTACCGCACGGGCTTCATCATCGTCCAAGGTCACAAGAGATACCATATCACCCAGTTCTTCAGGCGTATCCCCTGATTCCATATGGAACAGGTCACGTCGCTCGTCGTTATGAATCACAATAACCAGGTGCTCACCACTGCGGGTATGCAGCCAGTATTTACGTCCAATCCCGGGTAAGTCCGTCTCTTTAAAGTGCATGATCTGCACCCCCTAAGGCCAACCCGTTCAAGGTTTCGCTCTTCAGCTCAATTCCAGTGATGCGTATCCGCATCGAGCCTGATGGCGTATGAACGGACCGCACTTCGCCTTTACTGCCAAGCAGTAATTGACTCCCTACCGGGGAGAGGAAGGAAATACGACCCTCATCCGGATCCGTATCATCTGGCATGACAATCATGAACGAATCGGACGTATGAAAATCGATATATTCAAAATCAATATGACTGCCGATCAATACAGCCGAGTCCAGATCTTCATCCGGACCGAGGAGCAGTTTTTCCACATACTGCGTGTACGCCAGCAGCTGTTTTTCCAACTGTATTCGCTCCGGATCACGCACGTCGAAATAGGCGTCGAGAAATGTTCTTTTCTCTTCACCCAATGTAAATAGCTGGCTCACCAGCTTCTCTCTGCAATTTTGGCGGGAAGTCCTATGGTTCATAATAGATTTCACCCCCTATACAAGCCTTGTTCTCCATGTTGATTGGCATGTTTCTCTTCATCATCTTGTTTTCCTCCTTTTTATTGTTAAAAGCCCCCTGAATACGAGACCTTCTTACCATCTTACCAAAACTAATATATTAATCCAGTATATTCGGCTAACTTGCTGTTTTATTATTATTAGTGGTCATATCTTCCATTTAATAACTTAATTCTTCACATCATGTGGTAGATCCATAGAACATTTTAATTACTGCATAAAAAACATTTTATGGTTTTTCATCTCGTATTTTTATTTGCTTTCCTGTATATTTAACTACAAACTTTTATGCAATTTATACAAATAAGCATCTACAGACTTTAACACAATAAAGGAGTGCATTGAAAAAGTGTCCACGATAACAAAAGAAACTACAGAGTCAGCTCAAGTTACTGCCGCAGAATATGTTCATTCCGTTTACGAGTCGGTTGTCGCCAGAAATCCGCACGAAGATGAGTTCCATCAGGCTGTCAAAGAAATCCTGGATTCCCTTATTCCTGTCATTGAAGCACATCCCAAATACAAGAACCATAGTCTGCTGGAACAGCTTGTCGAACCCGAACGTGTAATCACATTCCGTGTCCCGTGGGTAGATGATCAAGGCAAAGTTCAGGTTAACCGTGGATTCCGGGTACAGTTCAACAGTGCCATTGGTCCTTACAAAGGCGGACTTCGCTTCCACCCTTCCGTATACTCGGGTATCATCAAGTTCCTCGGCTTCGAACAGATTTTCAAAAATGCTTTGACCGGACTGCCTATTGGCGGTGGTAAAGGTGGTTCTGACTTCGATCCCAAAGGAAAATCAGATCTGGAAGTGATGCGTTTCACGCAAAGCTTCATGACAGAGCTGTACAAATATATCGGTTCCGATACGGATGTACCGGCAGGTGACATTGGTGTAGGCGCAAGGGAAATCGGTTACATGTTCGGCCAATACAAACGTATCCATGGCGGGCATGAGGCAGGCGTATTGACAGGTAAAGGACTGCTGTACGGAGGAAGCTTGGCACGTAAGGAAGCGACTGGCTTCGGCTGTGTGTACTTCGTGAAGGAGATGTTGCAATCCAAGGGGCTCAGCTTCCAAGACAGCACAGTCGTTGTCTCTGGCTCTGGTAATGTGTCCATCTATGCCATTCAGAAGGCACAGGAGCTTGGAGCTACAGTCGTGGCGTGTAGTGACTCTGGTGGCTACATACACGATCCACAAGGCATCAACCTGGATACCGTGAAACGTCTGAAAGAGGTTGATCGTCTGCGCATCAGCGAATACATCAAAGAACACCCGCATGCTACATATACTGAAGGCTGTGAAGGCATCTGGTCTATCCCTTGTGATATCGCTCTTCCATGTGCGACGCAAAACGAGATCGATGAAGAAGCTGCGGCCCTTCTGGTCAAAGGTGGCGTGAAGGCCATTGGCGAAGGCGCGAATATGCCTTCCACCCTGGCTGCCATTGATGTCTTCCACGGTGCAGGCGTGCTGTTCGGCCCAGCCAAAGCGGCTAATGCAGGCGGTGTAGCCGTGTCTGCTCTTGAAATGTCACAGAACAGCATGCGGTTGTCCTGGTCATTTGAAGAAGTAGACGCGAAGCTGCATGACATCATGAAGAACATCTACACTAGCTGTGTAGAAGCTGCTGAAGAGTATGGCTGTGAAGGTAACCTCGTAGCCGGAGCGAATATCGCAGGTTTCCTCAAGGTAGCGGATTCCATGATCGCTCAAGGTGTAGTTTAATTTATCCCCACACTTAATATGTACGAAATGATTAAGGGCAGTTCCCCGTTAACTCGGAGAACTGCCCTTTTGTGAATTCACAGACATGTTATTGTCTGACATGTAGTACCTTTTTTTTATTTTACAGTGATCAAAACTTCGCCATGCTCTACGCTGCCTTGTGGCTTAACCTGAATATCCGTAAAGGCGGCTGTATTCGATACGATGACAGAAGTGGTTGTATCCAGCCCTGCGGCTGTAATGCCCTCCAGATCGAACTCCACCAGCTTGTCTCCCTTGCGAACAGTATCCCCATCAGAGATATAGGAAGTAAAGTGTTTCCCCTTGAGAGTCACGGTGTTAATCCCCACATGAATCAGGATTTCCACACCATCCTCAGATAACAGCCCGATCGCATGTTTTGTCTTGAAGATCGTAACCACCACACCATCAAACGGGGCATACGCCACACCTTTGGTCGGAATGATCGCCGCTCCCTGACCCATGGCTCCACTAGCGAAGGCCTCATCTCCCACCTCTGTCAACGGAATCAGTTGACCTGTGAGTGGGCTGGACACCGTTTTCTGTCCTAGTGCTTGCGGGGTTGCCTGAACCGGAGTGACAGTGGACGAAACACCACCTGCAGATTCATTTTTGTAACCCAACATGTACGTCAGAATAAAGCCTAATACAAATGCGATCAAGACAGACAGGATGAAACCAATGAATCCCGTATCTATCCCTTTCGGATTAATGAAGAGCGGAATACCAAATACACCACCACCCGCAAATCCGTAAGCATTGGAACCCATAAAACCTGCTACTGCCCCGGCGATACCGCTTGCAATGGATGCCATAATAAATGGCTTCTTGGCCGGCAATGTTACACCATAGATTGCAGGCTCGGTTACACCCATCAAACCGGCAATTGTGGCCGAAGTCGCAATAGGTTTCAGTCGTTTGTCCCTTGTTTTGATTGCGATGGCAAATGCCGCACCCGTCTGCGCGAACGTCGTACAGAAGAGCAGACCGTTGATCGGGTCAAATCCATTGGTGACCACGTTGTTGATCAGAATCGGGATAAACGCCCAGTGCAAACCAAAGATAATGACGGTCTGCCAGATCCCTGCAAGAATGAAACCAGCGATGATCGGGCTAAGTCCATACACCCACATGGCACCTGTGGCCAGGTAATCACTGATGAACGTTGCGACTGGACCCACGGCCAGGAATACAATCGGGGTAATAATCGCCAACGTAACGAGAGGTACAAAGAACATTTTAACGGATGAAGGTGAAATTCTGGCGAGCCACTTCTCAAAGTTCGCGGCCAGATAGGATGCAATAATAATCGGAATAACCGATTGCGTATAATTAATGAGTACAACCGGAATACCGAGAAACGACATGGACGTGCCATCTGTAAAGGCAGCCGTCATGGTTGGATAGACGAGCGCCGCACCAATCGTTGCCGAGATGAACGGGTTTCCGCCGAACTTTTTGCCTGCAGAGAATCCAAGCAGGATCGGGAAGAAGTAGAACAGGGCATCGGCTGTGGCAAACAAAATCTTGTACGTGCTCATCTCTTCGGTTAGCCATTTCAAAGTGATGAACAGCGCCAATAACCCTTTCAGAATACCCGCTGCTGCCATTACACCCACAACAGGAAGGAATACACCGGAGATCACGTCAACAAAGCGGTTGAACAAGCCCTTTTTCTCTCCTTGAGTTGTATCTTCCGATGTAGATGCTACCGGATCTTTGCCCATCGTTTTGAGCAGGGACTCATATACTTTGGGAACTTCATTTCCGATGACAACCTGGAACTGTCCCCCGCTCTCCACAACGGTTAGTACGCCGTCGATCTTCTTGATTTCTTCCTTGTCAGGTGACTTCATATCTTTCAGATTGAATCGGAGACGGGTCACACAATGAATGACGTTATTGATATTATCATTGCCACCGACGGCGCTGAGAATTTTCTTTGCTGTTTGGTCATGATTCATGTCATATACTCCTTTACATGGATGCCATAGTTTCTTGTTATAATTTTTATCAGGTGAATAAGTACAATTATCTCGTTGTTATACGATTTATATTTGGATATCGTTCTTGGTTGGTGTAGCCCATGCTGCGACCATCGCTGCACTGATACCACCTGCCAGTTTGCCTACAATCATGGCGGTTACCATGGATTTATCCATCCCGGCCACGAAGCCCAGATGACCCCCAAGTACAAATGAGCCGCTGACTGCAAAAGCAATACTGATGACTTTACCTCTTGAATTCATATCTTTGACCATTCGAAAGGTCGGAATATTGTGAGCTAGTGAAGCGATTAGTCCAGCAGTTGTTGGAGCATCCAGATTCAGCAATCGACCCGCTCGCTCAAGCGGAGTTTTGCAGACTTTATTGATTACTGCAACCATCGGAAAAGCACCCGCCAACACAATGGCAATCGTACCAACTGTTGCGATCCCTTCCGAGAGCGGTGCCATATGGGGAATTAGTTCCCATCCTGTAAGGGTTTTGACCGCTATAGCCACCAGTCCAATCAGGGACAACAAGGTGATACCGCTTCCAAATATTTTAAACAACCTCACCGTCTGAGTCGTAAAATAGCGTAAGCCGATCATAATGATTACCGATAACAAAATGGGTATGATGAGATTTTGGTATATCACTGTAAAATCGATGCCCGCCACCAGGCCTCCGACTAAACAACCAACGGGAATGGTACTGATGCCGATCAGTACCCCTTTGGCAAAGTACGGATGGTCCTTCCGATCCAGAATACCCAGGGCAACAGGAATGGTAAACACGATGGTTGGCCCGAACATGGTACCCAGGAACACCCAGGAGAAAAGACCAGCCTGTTCACTCTGTGCCATCTGTTCTGCCAGAGCGTATCCTCCCATATCTACCGCCAGAATGGTATTGGCGAACGATGCCGGATCGGCACCGATCGCTTCATAGAGCGGAGATATCAGCGGAATGAGTATACTCGCTAGGAACGGTGCCAGAGATACAATTCCCACCATCACCAGTGCGAGTGCCCCCATGGCCATGATGCCCTCTGTGAACGCGGCTCCAAGGCCCATCCGGTTCCCGAAGACCTTGTCCACAGCACCAAGCACCAGGAACAACGCAATCAGGATCATCACAATATCATTAATGGACATGACTACTCCTGTACATACCGCTTCACATGATGATGGGCTGCACTGTCATACGTATCAAATACCAAGCGAAGCGTTTTGACATTATCCGAACCACTGGTCTGGAATTCCGCACCTGTATTCAAACATTGAATAAAGTGGGATTGCAGTTTGCGATGACTGTCCTCGTAGTTAAGCTCCGTACGTTCAGCGTATACCGTCTCCACACCGGCATTATCAATGATGGACAACTTTCCATCTTTATAGAGCTTAATGGAAGCTTTGTCTCCTTCAATGATGAGTTGTTCCTTATGATCGGGAAGGACCTGCTTCGGCAAAGGTTCACTGAGTTCACGGCGAGTCGCCCAGCTCATATCCATGAGTCCGACATAATCTCCATATCCCAGCATGACCATACCACTGTCTTCCCCCACCGTATAATCGCTAACCTTTCTCGTCTCGGCATATAGACGCTCAGGCTCACCGAACAGGAAGCGCCAAGTGTCAAACCAATGCACACCCATCTCATAGAACAGCAATTGTGGCATGTCTCTGAAAAAAGGCTGTGGCAGCTTCTCTTCCGGCGTAAATCTTGGGGAATAAAAATCAGTATGAATATACCGAATCGTATTCAGTTGCCCCACTGCATTTTCCTCAAGCAGTTTCTTAATCAACTGAAAAGGTTCAAGCCAGCGCCAATTTTCTGTCACCATCAGACGCACACCTGCCTCTTCCGCAATGCGCACCATCTCTTCAGCTTCCTCAATTGAACGGGCAAACGGCTTTTGGCACATGATATGCTTGCCAGCTGCTGCAGCCATTTTCACCAGTTCCAGATGCGTGTCCGGCGGCGTGATGATATCGAGCACATCCACATCCGCTTCCTCCAGCATTACGGACACATCCGAATAACGGAACGTTGCCGGAATGTTAAATTTCTCTGCTTTGTCATTCAGCGTGTCTGCATGCCTGTCGCAAATGCCTGTTATCTCGGCATCGGTAATGAATTGCCAAGCCTTAATATGTTTATCTGACCAGTACCCTGTTCCAACGATCCCAATTTTCCACATACCCTCACCCCATCTATAATGTAAATCTCTATTTGTGCCAGCTTCGGCACCTCTCTCTGGTAACTCTTATTTACGTGTACCAATCACGACCACGTCATGTTCAAAAGCATGCATGGGAATCACACCGTAATTGTTCTCGCGAAAAGCCCCTGTTTTGGCAAATCGGCGATGTACGAGATCAATGGTCGTAAAATCGTAATCTTCAACCGGGAAGTCCAGGCGCACCTTGGTATTTACCGGAACATACAGCATAATCGTGTCCTCCGTACCTGCCGCACGAATCTCCTTCGTTTTGTTCACTACGATATCCATCGGCTTCACGCCGACCAGCTTGTACTGCTCAAAGAGATACTTGATAAAGGAATAATCCCACGCCCCTTCGAACCGAAGAGCTGCTCTCCAATCATAAGGACTATCAAAACCTTCACCCTCCACAATGCCAAAAGACTTGCCTTTCTTGTGCCAGCTCCAGATACCATGTGCCCCATAAGTGACCCCGGCCCCGCCTCCGGCAAGCAAACTCTGCCATGCAGCCTTGCGGGCATCGAATGCAGAGTAGCGCCCATAGACGTTACGGCTATAACTAATCTGTTCATAACAAGGCTCACCGTTGATCACTGGGCGTACAGGTGACTGTTGATAGAAATGTTCTGCAATCTCATGCGCATAGGCTTGGAATTCCGAGTTATGCCCAGACTGATACATATAAAAATTCAGCCCTTCATGGTTTGCAAACACTTCAGGAATCTCTCGTAGTCTGCCTTGGATGTGTAACGTCGTCAGACTGGATGGGCTGATGCGTTTGACGGTCTCCAGTGCTGTCTGATAGTAGGCATTCGCCTCTTCGGAAGGGAAATCCGTATCCCCACTGACCAGATAGATCGGATTAAACTCCGAGAATCGGTTTACCGCATAGGTTACATACGGCTCTACAGCTTCCAGTGGCATCTTGCCATCCTTCTGAAACATGGTGGCCCAGGTATCGGGTACATAGTTGCACCACAGAAGTACAAGCGCGGGTGTGAATCCACGTTCTGTTGCCATACGAACCATTTCCTGTGCACGGTCGAAATAAGCTTCATTAAATGAAAAATAGTCCTTCGAACCGTCTTCTTGCTGGTTAAAAGGTTCAATATTCAGATCAGAACCGCTGGCATCCCATTGGCGCAAAATATTGATCTGCACGACGTTGAATCCCTGCATACTGCGATAATCGAGGTACTCTTCCCATTCTTCCAATGTAGCATTGGTAAATGCACTCCAAACCGTATCCGCCAAATAAAAGAACGGTTTGCCTTCTTTTTCAAACGTCCTGCGGTGGGCTGTAACCTGAACAGACATGATTTCACCTATCCTTCCAACTAAACTAATTATATTATTTTAGTTAAATTAATATAAAATATTATTCAAAAAGGAATATAAATGCGTTTTCAATTTGAATATTAGCACTCGAATTATAAACAGTCAATCATTATTTAAGTTTTTACACTTATATTTTAGTTAAGTTTAGTTTAGTTATCAACTAAACTAAACGCTTCATTCATGGTATACTAATCCTATGTAATCCATTTAGGAGGTTCCATATTGAAGATTGATGATATTGCAAGGCTTGCTGGAGTTTCCAAAGCAGCGGTCTCTCTGGCATTTAACAACAAACCTGGTGTCAGCGAACAGACACGTGAACATATACTTAACATCGCTCAAGCACATGGCTACAAACCGAGAACCGTCAAAGTTGGAAGAGAAGTACCGAAAACCAATGCTATTATTCGTTTTGTTGCCTGTAAAAATTCTGATATCGTCACAGAGCATTATGATTCTCTCCCGTTCTTCAGTGAACTGATCCACCATATTACGGAAGAGGTTAAGCAACATGGCAGCACACTCGTTATCTCGTCCATTGACGTGCAGGATTTGCAGCAAGAACTGCAAACGTTAGAGAAAGAACAACCGTCCACAGGCCTGTTATTACTTGGGATCAACCTGACTGCGCCGATGATTGAAACCATTCAATCCATTCATGACAATGTCGTCATTCTGGACACATCCTATGAACATGTGGATGCGAATTTCGTGTCCATTAATAATACATTGGGTGGGTATCAGGCAGGTCAATATCTGGTCAAGCTAGGCCACAGTCGGATCGGATATGTGAAATCCGGTACACGAATCCCAAACTTCATCAAACGTGAAGAGGGATTTCGTGCAGCACTGGCCGAACACCATCTAACCGTTGCTGAGGCACTAACCTTTCATCTGCAGCCCATGCTTGTGATGGCTCAAGAACATTTGCAGCAATCGATCCAGCATCTCGAGGAAAGGCCCACTGCTATTTTCTGCGAGAACGATTATATGGCGATCAGTACAATCAAATCATTGCAAAATATCGGCATCCGGGTGCCAGAAGATATCTCGGTGATGGGTTTTGATAACATTTTTGAAGCCAATGTAATCAGCCCTGAGTTAACCACCGTACATGTCAAAAAGGATATGATGGCCAAAACGGCCGTCAATCTGATCATGACTAACCTGGGGAACAACGAGAAAAACGGTGCTCACATCTATGTGAATACGGAAATTGTGGAACGCAGATCCTGTGTACCTGTGGCCACGTCCCCTATTGAATAATGGTTAACAAGACAATTGATCGTATTTCGGTGGGATGGTAAAGTGGTACTGACGTAATTCCATCTATTTGTACTATTATAAGGAAGTGTTTACATTGTCTAACCAACCATTTGCCAGCACTGCGAGTCCTCATCTTAGCGCAGACTGTGAGCAATGTTTTGGCCTGTGCTGTGTTGCCTTGCCCTATGGCAAGTCATCGGACTTTGCTTTTGAAAAGGCCAGCGGCACACCCTGTCCCAATCTGCGCACAGACAATCGCTGCGGTATCCATACCCAGCTTCGGCAGAAAGGGTTCAAAGGTTGCACGGTATACGACTGTTTCGGAGCTGGACAGAAGCTGTCCCAAGTGACCTACGCGGGCAAAGATTGGCGTGATCACCCGGAGTCTGCAAACGAGATGTTCGATTGTCTGCCTGCCTTGCGACAACTTCACGAGTTGCTCAGTTATATGAAGGAAATGATGATGAGACCGGAGACGTCATCCCTTCACTCGGCATTTGGTGAGTTATATGAGGAGATTGAGCGCTTGAGCAATCTGGAGCCTGCGGCCCTTCTACGTCTGGACATCGCCGACTATCGGTCCACTGTGAATCTACTCCTGGTTCAGGCAAGTGAAATGGTGCGCGCCAATGTGCCACCCAGCGCTCATGGACAAGAGAAGTCGAAGAAGAGTAAAAAACGTACCGGAAGTGATTTTTTTGGTGCCAACTTAAAGGGAGCTGACCTGCGGGGCGCAAGCTTCCGGGGGGCATTAATGATTGCGGCCGACCTCCGAAATGCAGATACACGAAATGCGGATTGGATTGGCGCGGACTTGCGGGACACGAATCTGGGCGATGCAGACCTGAGAGGTGGCATCTTCCTGACGCAATCGCAGATTAATGCAGCCAAAGGTAATATGAATACCAAGTTGCCGGATCATTTAAACATTCCCTCACACTGGATGTAGGGCGCCGTCTCGGCAAGAGCAAGAGCAGGAATACAAGCAGGATGTACCTTGCTAATTCACACTTTTATATGAATTGTATATAACAAAAACAGCTCGTCCTGTACATCCAAGGACGAGCTGTTTATTATACAAACCACAGGAATGAATCAGAATTATAACAGGTCGCGGCGAAGATCTTCAGCCGATTTCGGAGACAGGTGACCGAGCGGAATATCAAATACCGTTTTCGCTCCCTTATGTCCTTCCACGCTCAAGCGTTGTGCAGCTCTCGCATATGCCACAAGTACGCTTGCTGTAAATTCAGGATTACTATCGAGTTTCAGACCGAATTCAATAATTTGCTTTTGACCGGCACCCGTAACCCCACTGCGAATCACAAATCCACCATGCGGCATGCCTTCATGCTCAGATTTCAATTCTTCTTCGCTAATGAACGTTACTGTTGTATCATAATCTGCAAAATAGTTAGGCATCGACACAATCGTCTCACGAATCTCATCCTGATTAGCACCATCTTCTGCTACCACATAACATTGACGCAGATGCTTCTCGCGTGTAGACAGCTCTGGTGTCTCCCCTGCACGAATGCGGTTGATAACCTCTTCAACAGGTACAGTATACTGTACACCCGCCTTAACGCCTGGAACACGACGAATGGCGTCGGAGTGACCCTGGCTCACACCTTTGCCCCAGAACGTGTACTCTTTTCCTTCTGGCAGGATGGACTGTGCAAGCAGACGGTTCATGGAGAACAAGCCTGGGTCCCAACCTGTGGAAATCACACTTACGTGACCGCCTTGCTCTGCCGCAGCATGAACTTCCTTGTAGAACTCAGGAATCTTCGCATGCGTATCGAAGCTATCAACCGTATTGAACAACTTGGCGATGGCTGGTGTCTGCTCTGGAAGGTCCGTAGCCGAGCCACCACAGAGGATCATAACATCGATCTTGCCTATGTATTGCTCAGCCGCAGAGATATGCTCAAAACGAACCTCTGTGCTTTCAGCGACCATCTGCTCCGGATTACGACGTGTAAACACAGCAATCAGTTCCAGATCCTCGTTCTGGGAAATGGCTTTCTCTACACCTTTACCCAAGTTACCGTAACCAACAATACCCACTCTAATCATGTTCAATCCTCTCCTGTCTTCTTCTATAGTTGTCTATTACTCTATTCTAATGATATAACATACCATGTAACCTGTCAGGTTTCCAGTTCGAAATAAAAATACCTTACAGCGGTGCAGCAATAACGCGGCTCCGTATGCAAGGTATTTTGGCGTTCATTCGTTATTTTAGGTAGATAGAACAATGATCCTTATCTTCTGCTTAAGATTCTGTCCAAGTCAGCGTCAGTTCAATGACGCCTTCTTGCCCCGCCAATGTTCCTCCAATCAAGGACCAGACATCCTGCGTCTCCGGATCGGTTCCCTGAATGATAATATTTTTGTCATCGATCGTCTGACCCGCATCCGTCAACTTTTTGGCGTTAAAATAATCTTTATACAGCTGGGATACAGTTTTCATATCTTGTTCAGTGGAGAAAATCACCATGGCTGATTGCTTGCCTTCATTCTCACCCGAATTGGCTAAACGAATCGTTGCATCTTCCGGTAAGGGGAAGTCACTTGGCAAGTTCTCTGGCAACGCATTGGTTCCAGCAGTGGCTTCCTCACCACGATCTGAATCCGAGTCGGCTGGCGCAGTCGTACCTTCCGTCTCGGTCACTCCACTTGTTGCTGCTTTGCTTGTACCTTCATTAGTCGCTTGTTCACCAGTTCCGGAGGAAACTTCAGTGTCCACCTTCTCAGTATCACCTGTCGGTTCGTCTGCCGCGCTGCTACAAGCACTCAAGGCCACCATCATCGCCAGTGCTGCACAGGCCAATAAAATCTTCTTGTTCTTCATCATCCATTCCCACTCCTTCTTCTTCGTTTTATGTGCTAATCACGTTCAAACGACTGGATTACAGGCACCGCATGAACGTTTTTCTTGACCCATATCACGGATACAGATAATACACTTAAAGATAATAGACAACTGGCTACAAGTATGGATAGGAATCGGGTGATTACTCTAAACTTTTTCATGCATCCCTCCTCCTCATCCTGTTCATCATGTGTTTGTGGAATTATGTTACTCATAGGTCACTGGACGGTGTCACTAATTTCATGATCTCGGCGGCGACAATATCCGGCTGACTTTTGTGGATACTGTGTTTCGCATGTGGAACCGTCAGCTGTGTTCCGTGTCTTGACCACGAAGCAAAATCCGCTTGATCGGTCTGCCACGCCTGACTGTCCTCATCAGACTCTTCTGAACCGGCTGTGAGGATCGTCAGTGGGAAATTGAACTTCGTTTTGTTCTCAAGCACACACGCTGCATTCGTTCTGGAATTCCGAACCTCTTCCATGACATTGTCATTGTACGCATGTCTCAGCGTGGATATCGTGATGGCCTTTTTCATCGGTTCCGTTATCAGTTTCGGGTCAATGACCAGAGATGCCATCATGCGATCCGATTGTAGCAACGTTCGTGCGATGCCTGTTTTCACCAGAAAACGGGACCAATCCATCATCCATTCTGGTGTATCCAGGTCCGCACGACTATAATACTCCGGGCTTCCACCATCGATCATGACCATGCCAGCCACCTCATCAGGATACCTTTGCGCGAACCGTAGTGTCTCCAGCGCACCCAGAGAGTGACCTACCATAATGTAAGGCGGACGTTGACCGGATGTTCGCAGCAATTGGTGGATCTCTTCCGAGATGGTGTCGACATCACGAGGTTCATCCGTATAATCGCTGTATCCATACCCGAACCGATCATATACCGCAATTTTCACCTGTGATTTCAACTTGTCATATAGAGGGCTGAAATCCACATAAGGATTGGGCGTACCCCAGTCTGAGGCAAATACCACCGTGACCTCTCCTTTGCCAGCAGTGTAGAGATGCATGTTGCGACCACTCACTTCATAATACTTGCCTGGCGGGGGATAGGACTTCATATCCTGCGTGGATTGATAAGCCTCATACGCCGTTCCCGTCAGCAGCAAAAGCCCTGTGGCGAGCATGATGCCTCCTAGTACTTTCAACCCTCTCCGTAACCCCTTCTTCATCTTCTCTACCCCTTATCCCAAAGGTTCATCTATATATGTATGCTTCAATCGTACCCAAGAAATAGCGGGATTGAAACAATCCCGAGTCCAGTCCTTTCCCCAACCAAAGTCCAGTCTCATTCCCCTACCTATGACGCAAAAAAACTGCAAATCTCCCATTCAGGAAACGTGCAGTTCATCTATACTTGTATTCTAAAATTCATACCTCAATCCATCTCACGATGTTCCTTACCTATAGTTGCAATGTAAGACCCACCGGGCAATGATCACTGCCCATCACATGGCAGTCGATATGTGCATCCGCTACCTTCGGTGCCAATTGATTGGATACGAGAAAATAATCAATGCGCCAGCCCACGTTCCGCTCTCTCACCTTCGGCATATAAGACCACCAGCTGTACACATCCGTACGATCCGGATACAGATGGCGGAAGCTGTCCACATAACCAGAAGCAAGCAAATCAGTCATCTTGCCACGCTCTTCAAGCGTAAATCCCGAGTTGCCCAGATTGGGCTTCGGATTCTTCAGATCAATCTCCTGATGAGCCACATTCAGGTCACCACAGACGATAACCGGCTTGGTCTGCTCCAGTTGCAGGATATACCCCCGGAATCGGTCCTCCCATTCCAGACGGTAAGGCAGACGGGTCAGATCCCGCTTCGCGTTAGGTGTATAGACATTCACCAGATAAAAATCATTATACTCCAGTGTAATCATCCGACCTTCCGGCTCACTGTCCTCCTCCATCCCGTAACGAACGGACAACGGCTTGATGCGGCTAAATACAGCCGTGCCGGAATAACCTTTTTTGATCGCATAATTCCAATATTGATAAACGTCTTCCCCCAGGTCCATCTCAATCTGTCCGGCTTGCAATTTGGTCTCCTGAAGGCAGAAAATGTCCGCCTGACTCTCCTGATAATAATCCATGAACCCTTTGGTCACACATGCCCTTAAGCCATTCACATTCCAGGACACCAGCTTCATATCCTCATCTCCTCACATCTCTCCAATATAGCATGGGCCCATTCCGGGGGACAAGGTACACGGCCTGGAAATGAGATGAAGTTCACTCAGAGCAGATTATAGGCTAGAACGATCTAGCAGATCAGATCTGGTCAATACACCGCTCCACGAGGGAGAATTTTGAAAAAGACCAGAGCAGTGTCCGGTCTTCATGCGGCGCAGGGAAGTGCGGCCTTTTGCCTTATTGGAATCCTTATGGGGCTAGCTTGCCTATATTTCACTTCGTAACTTGGAGAACACCGCAAGGTCGATATATCTGCCTTTCTCGAACTCATGCTGTCGAAGTACACCTTCCTGTTGAAAACCAAGCTTGTGTAACAGGCGAATTGAGGCCTCATTCTCCAGTTCAACCTTCGCTTCGATCTTGTTGAGTTGCATGCTTGTGAATCCAAAATGTAACACAGCATGGGCCACTTCCGTCATAACACCGCGGCCCCAGAAAGAGGAACACAGGTCGTATCCAATCTCTGCACGGTTATGTACATCTTCATAGTTCAGGTACCCACAGGTTCCGATCACTTTACGCGTTTCACGGTCTTCAATCATCCAGCGTAAACCTGTGTGTTCCTTAAAAATCTTCGTATACCAATTCATCTCACCCTGTGCATCCTCCACAGATTCAAAGGGAGTGAATGGCATATATTGAACCACAGCTTCATCCGAATATAACGCCAACAGATCATGGTTGTCCCCAGCCTCTGCCGACCGGAGGATGAATCGTTCTGTCTGAATTAATGGAAATAGATCAAACCTAAATTGCTCACTCATGCTTGGTCTCCTTTGCAACATTCATTGTAGAAGTCCATTTTACTACACTTGCCTTCATCAAGCCTTTACTATTAATATGTTCTATTAACATCTCTATTCTCTATACGTTGTTCTATTGACTACCAAGGTACTGAGAGACTACATTATGCTGTAGAAGAATAGAATTACGATCCACAAGGAGAGGACGTGCCATCATCACACAATCATATGACGTTATTATCGTTGGAGCCGGCTCCATGGGCATGAGTGCAGGTTATTATTTATCGCGCAGTGGATGCAAAACTTTACTAATTGATGCCTTTGATCCTCCGCACACGGAAGGAAGTCATCATGGGGATACCAGACTGATGCGCCATGTGTACAGTGGTGGGCCTGACTATATTGCCATGGCATTGCTTGCACAGAAGTTATGGCACGAGCTGGAGGAAACGACCGGAGACCAACTGTTTGTTCCATCCGGTGTAATAAATGTGGTTGATCCGGAGATTCATTCTTTCCACAACCGATTGAGCCATGCAGATGATGCAGGCATTCGTTATGAAACGTTGCACGCAGCCGAGGTGATGAAACGCTGGCCAGGTATTACAGTACCTGAACATTACGAGGGCATGTATGAGCCTGATGCGGGTTATTTGTATAGTGAACCCTGTATTCGTGCCTTTCGCAAGGCAGCCGAGGCTCATGGTGCCACCTTGTTAACTCACACTCGTGTGGAGCATATCGAATACGGACCACATTCCGTCGCAGTTCAAACTTCAGGTGGTGAGACATACCATGCCAATCAAATCATCCTGAGCGCTGGTGCCTGGTTTCAGACGTTAAAACCTTTCGTGGATCTCCCGATCCAGGCTGTGCGTAAAACGGTTGGATGGTTTGATGCACCAGAGGCTTTGTATGGCGAGGAACACTTCCCCGGATTTACACTGGCAGGAAAAGAAGGTACATATTATGGATTTCCAAGCATGGGCGGATCAGGACTGAAGATGGGTCGTCATGATACGGGTCAGGTGTGGACACCAGGAAGTCCAATGTCTCCTTTTGGTACGGAAGAATCGGACGAGGGTGATCTGCGCAGGCTGCTCGAACTTCATATGCCTCAGGCAGCTGGAGAATTGAAACGTGGTAGTGTGTGCAAGTATGAATTCACTTCAGATGAAGATTTTATCATCGACCGACATCCTGCCCATGAACGTGTGTGGCTCGCAGGTGGTTTCTCCGGTCACGGCTTCAAGTTCGCAAGTGCCATTGGGCAGATTCTATCCGACTTGGTGCAAACGGGTCACACGGATCAGGATATTAGAAGGTTCGCTTTGTCACGTTTTCGTTAAGTACAAGACGGGTGAATGAACATATGTATGTCTAAAATAGCTACTTTTCTTGAGGGTGCAGTGTTGCTTAGAGCACTGCACCTCCAAGAAAGAAGGACACGTAATAACGTTTAATTCATGCATACTCAAACTAATTAACTTTGACAAGGCTCCATTGCTGATTGGCTCCGCCATTGTCGGCCCACTGAATCGTGGAGGCACCTGCGGTTAGAGAACCTTGATTGATGTCAACCGTCAGGCCACTGTTTCGATTCGCAAGTACCACATATCCTCCCACATCAATGGGTAGCCATTGCTGATTGTTACCCCCGTTGTCCTGCCACTGGATTAAAGAGGCTCCGCCTTGTGTAGAACTTGAATTCACATCGAGCAAAAGACCACTGCCTACATTACGGATTTTGTAATATCCGTTACCTGCCGACTCGAGCTTCCATTGTTGGTTGGTTGCTCCATTATCGTTCCACTGAATGATCGTTGCTCCACCTGTAGTAGAAGCAGCGTTCACATCGAGTGCAAGTCCACTGTTGCGGTTGATTAATTTGTAGATAGCCCCGGCTTCATATCCTGTACCACCATTATAAGATGCACCGGAAATGACATAGGTTGTGACCGAATTGGCCTTCGCCGTAGCCGTAAAGGTTTTGTTTTGTACCGAAATATTGGTAAGTTGCTGCAACTTCTCTGTTGAAGAGGTCCGATATACTTGAGCAGACGTGCCTGTGTTAGTAAAACGACTGAGATCATAAGTTACCGTTGTATCCGTCGATTCCGAATTGGTTGTGACCAGCACGACTTTGCCGGAAGCTGCATCATAGGCTGCAAGTGTATTGGCATCACTGATGCCGATAATCTTGTATCCGGGACGAATAAATTTGCTGTAATTGCCCATGACGTAATATTTTTGGTTCACGGTGTAGCTGGTCGTTTGCGTATTGTTCAGCACATTCTTGAAGAATCCCCATCCCTCTGCACTATCCACGGCTTGCCAATACACCCACGCACTCGCACCCATATTGCGGATATCCTTCAGGATGGTACGTGACATGGTAAGTCCACTTGCATCCCCGTCCCCATATTCCGAGGTCCACAGATGTTTGCCCGCAGACGTCGCTGTGTTGCGCAGAGCAGTTCGATTACTTCCGCCATACGTGTGTGTGTTGATCTGACTGATGGAGGACTTAACCGCGGTGCTGTAGCTGTTGAACGACACATTGGTATCATCGATACTGTATTCTTCCGGTGCGCTCAGCTTCGTGGACAGGCCCTTCGCATTCAACGAAGCTTGTAGCTGGCTCAGAATTGTGTTCTGATTCGCCCGGTCAAAGTGCATGCCCTCCTGGTCATTGCCTTGCTTCCACCACGTCGAGATTGGTTCATTCAGCGGAGTTACACTATCAAATGTGATCCCCCAGTTATCCCGGAAATGCTTCACAACCTCGGTTAGGTAATCGGCAAAATCATCATAATAATCAGGCTTAAGGTTATTCCCTCCATTAGCCGCACCGGACACACCACCACTGATCGTCATCCAGTAAGGTGCGGAATTCGCAAAAGCTTCGATGACATTTACGCCTTGAGCTTTGGCAGCTTGCAGCATATAACGCTGGTTCGCATCGGCATTCCAGTCATACACACCGGGAGAAGGCTGGTAGCCCGGAACGGCTTTGCGATATTCGAGGATATTGGATGATGGATTATCCCCACCTCCAATGTTGTACCGCAGGATGTTCAGACCAAGTCCGGTATTCGCGTTGAACATTTTCTCCACGTACTCATCCCGGTTGGAATACTCTCCAACCACCTTGCCCCACCATGCGAGGGATGTCCCCCACCCTTCCATCGTCTGATATTGCTTCGATGGATCGGCAATAGCCGTGTAAGCTCCTGCAGCAGATACCTCTGTTCCCAGACCCAGACTACCTGTTAGCAGGCTTCCTGCCAGCAACAGCGAGCTCATTCGCTTTAACCACTTCATCCGCTTCACTCCTTATGAATTTTTCAGACGGACACCCATTATTGTGCAACTTCTCGGAAAGTCGCGTCTAACTTATCAAGGGCAGTAACGACAGCTTCCAATTTCAGCACATTATTATAATGTCTCAGGTACAGGTTTGGACTACTAAACGAGGCATACGATGTCCAACTGGCGTTAGCAAGTCCATTTACACGTTTGAACGTGGCGTCATTTCGGAATGTAGCACTGCCGTCATTTTTCACAAGTGTAATGCTGCCATTATTATTGCGCAGGAAATAACCCGGATAATTCATGGACTCAAACGAAATGCCTGTTGTATTCGACAGACCCGGAACAATACGGAACTGCGCATCCTCCGCTGGACTAACACTCGCGTCAATCCTTGCCTGATAGTTGTAGTGACGAATGAAGCTGCCAGGCACATTGAAGGACTCCAGCTTGCGGATATCACCCGGTTGTCCGGACTCTTTCAATACGGTCATATGCCGGACGAGTCCGGTAAGACCTGCAATCTCTTGCTTGGCACCCCAAGTCTGGAAGTTGTCAGCAGAGTCGCTGTAATAATATTTTTGTGTCGCATAGCCGTCAAAGTAGATTCGCCAGGAACCATTATCCAGCTGAATAAGCGCCGGGCCTTCCACCCAAGAGCCCCAACCTGCCCAATCCCCTGTGCCTTTAAAGGTATAAGGACCAGTCAGTGAGGTAGATGTCGCATATTCAATGTATTTGGTGGTCTCGTTCTTGGTAAAGGCATGGTAGGTTGATCCTGTCTGAACGATAAAGGTATCGATATAATTGGGAGCAATGCCTGCCAGCTCAGTAGGCGAGGACCATGAGGTAGACGTGAGATTGCTACCTGAAGCGGTAATGATATAAGGTTTGAAATTCTCATAGTTTCCTGGTGAGAGGGACACGATAACGTTCAGACTGCCATTGCTGTCTTTGAACCATTCCGGTGCCCAGGTGTGTGCGATTGTGGTAGGTGTGGATAATGTAATGTTACGGACAAATGTCCAGTTCACCTTATCCGGGCTGGAGGCGATGCCGATGGTGTTCCCTGACCAATTCGTGGTGTAGACGACGTAATATAGACCATCGGTGTGCTTCATGATGCTGGGATCGCGGATCAGATCGGCCGGAGGTGTATAAGCTGGCCCTTTCAGCAAACCATAGTGGGTCGCATTATAGGATTCGTAGATATACATGTTGGACTCACTTGTGTTCGTAAAGGCGGATATCGTATAGACACTTGTCGCTGCTCTGGCTGTATTGGGGAATAACATTGTTAATAGAAGTACTGTTCCGAGCAGCAGGATCATTTCGGCCTTGAAACCACTGAATCCTCTTGCTCTGTCTTTCCTCTTCGTTAACATCAGGTCAGCTCCTTATGCATGAGTGATGAACATGCCAAAACCTTGTACCTTATTGTCAAAATAAAATAACTTGGGACTAACGCCTGTGAGCAACACCTCTCGGCTGCCTGTTCGAATTCCAATTACATGAAGCATCACTCCCTTCATAGATTATGGATGAACACCCTTCATATATGTAAACGGTTACAATTAATTAAGCTCCAAGTGTTACCTTTGCTCATTGTACAGGCCCGATCACCACAGTTCCCCCATTCCTTAGCCTAATTCACTCCACAAGACTGAATCCGAAGACTCACGAACCCGGGCTATTTAGGCTAAGACAATGAGGTAGTATGACTACGGTAAAAGTATATTTTTACGTTATGTGATTCTATTTTCAAGCCCATTCCATTTCTAGTTGCTTATCTCTGCCATGCTTCTACTCAACCACAACCCATGGATAACGGGATAACTCATCCAGCAGGAATCGTACCCGTTCTGGCGTTCTGCCTTCTTCGTCGAACAAAAGTAGTTCATTCTCTTCCTGTAGCCAGGCTACTGGAATCTTGTAATCCTCTTGCGGACCAATCTGCCAGTATCGGCCCAGATGATGTCCATTCAAGTGAATGGTTCCTTTGCTCATACCCGTCAGGCGAAGCATTAGGTTCACTTTATGGTGCTCCGAAACCGTAGGCTTCGCGAAACGCCAGCGGTACCAGACCGGCTGACCGTACGACCCTTGGACTGGAACAAGGTTGGATACAGATTGAGCCTTCTCACTTACCGTAGCACTTGAGATTCCATCATCCGAGGTAAGGGTCACCGGATTGGCACTCCAATTGCCACCTTGAGCGATAACAGGCTGTGCCGCACGCTGGATTGACCCCTGTTCTCTACGATGGGACGCTCCTTGGGCTACCTCATAGCTCTCCCATTGTTGCGGAAGCAATGCGTCCGTGCCTGCCATACGCCAATCCTTCAGTTCTCCCTGACTCGAATACGTGATCAGTTCCAGTCGATTCAGCGATGAACGACTATACGGCATTTCCAGTGTGTTCGTCTCTCCCGGCTTGATATAGAGGGATATGTCTAGCGTCTGAAAAGCAAACCAGTCCTGATATCCTTCCATCGGAACTTCGATGCCATTGATACGAAGACCTTTGCTCAAGGCACCCACGAGAATGGCCCGATCCATGCTATCCAGTGTAAAGCTTCTGCTCAGAAGTGGAGCCCCTTGGAGAGAATGCACCTCATCAAGATGAACACTTCCACTCTCCGTACGCCAATCCCGACGAATATCCTGAACTTTGCCGCCCAGATATACAGGACCAGCCAGACCTTTGCTCTCACCCAAATATGGAGAGAAGTTCAATCTGCCCATATGTTGCACCAGAATCTGAAGTATGTTCTTCCCTTGGGCTACTTGTAACTGCACTCCTGCGGCGCCTACCTGACGCACTAATGCCTGCTGAACACCGTTAACGATGATTCTGGCAGTATCTTGGATATCCGGCAAAATGAGGTTAGTAATTCCTTCCGTCGGACTCTCGAAGTCGCATTCGTACAACAGATACCCAAAATCTTGTCCGTACCGGGAAAAGTCCTCCGGTTGTGTACTCGCCGAGCCCTGCTTCGCAGTTAACATAACACGTGACAGCTCCGGAGAAGCAGGCAACGTTGGAGCAATCGGCGCTGTCCTTGAAGGCTGCTGAAGTCTTCCTGCAACAGACTCCTGACTAAGCTCACTCGGTACAGCTTGTGGAGTGGATGGCGTTGGGGTATCTCCTCCCTCTGGATTCAACACATCGTACTGCACACCGTTTTCCTCGCTAGCAAGGAACTCACGACCTGTTAACGTCTGTTCTCCATCGGTCCAGTCACCAAGCAGCGTAAGCGTGCGATCCGGGTCCGTAATCATACCCTTGACCTGACCGGATGGTAACACGTCCACGTCATCGAAGCCGATCGCATAACGAAGTCCCTTCTGATCTGTTGCTTCCAATCGCCATGTTCGATTTATCGTTTCTTGATCCAGAATGATGAATCGGATCGATGTGCCGTTTGCTTCCAGCTGGATCGTTCCCGGCTCTTGGAAATGGAACAAATCGAAGCGGTATACGTTCCTGGCTGAATCATGTTCGACCAGCACTTGCACCGTGCTACCTGTGACGTTCAATGCCCCTGCTTCCAGTTCAACAACAGAACGCTGCCCCGCAGCGGCCACGATGAACAGGTTCAATTCTCCGTTGATCATTTCATTGCCCGTAATCATCGTACCTGCAGTCAGGTAAACATCTTCAGCAATCTGTACTCGATCCAGCAACGGAACAATCTGACCCGGATTCAGCGATACGGGAAGAGTCCGGCCTTCTTCGAGCGTAATGTGCATCGTCTCGCGTTCATCCTTGTGACTCTCCAGGAACCAAATTTTCTGGTTGTCAGCCTGTCTGCCTCGCACAGACACGCCTTCAGGATGACGTACAACGATCTGTTCTTCTGGAATTTCCTCTGTTTCCATCAGGAGTGGCCCAAATGCATGGACGAAATAGGACAGATTCTTGGTTACTGCATATTTCGGTGTCACCCGTCCATATTCATTCAGCGGTGCATCATAGTCATAGGACGTAATCATGAAAATATCACTGCTACCCATCGTTCTGCCGCCATATCCACCGAAGTTCGTGCCACCGTAGAACATGTAGTGACTGATTCCGGTATACCCGGCACGCAGGATTTCCATGATGCGTCTCTCCAGCAAAGGCGCTGTCTTCTGAATCGCCGAAGGCCCTCCCCAGTTCTCGAACCATCCGGTCCAGAATTCCGTCACCATCTTGGGGGTATCCGGCTGTTTGGCTCGAAGTTTCTCGTAATGGCCGTCTGCACCCGACCAGAAATTAGCCCCTTCAATGGTGCCTTCCGCCCCGCCAACGCAAGTGATCAGTGTAGCGTCAATGCCACGTTGCAACAATCCATCCCTCAGCGTATTCATATGGTCACTTGCCGCGGCGTCATCCATCAGATACCCATATTCATTCTCTACCTGAACGAGAATGACTGTACCCCCGGCGGATAACTGGCGCTCCCGAATAATCGGCACAATCCGGTCAAAATACAGGTTCACATAGTGCAGATACGTCTCATTATTTTCCCGAAATTTCACGCCATCCTTCGTACCAAGCCAGTACGGAAAACCGCCAAAATCCCATTCTGCACAGATAAACGGACCCGGACGCGCGATAACCCACATGCCGAGTTCTGCGCACAAATCCAGAAACGCGCCGCAATCGTTGTTCCCTTCAAAGGACCACTGTCCTTCTTCCTTTTCATGCACGTTCCACGCAAAGTAGGTGTCGATGCAGTTCATACCTGCCAGCTTTGCTTTCAGCAGAACCTCACGCCATTCCTCCTTCGGCATGCGGAAATAATGGATCGTTGCACTATTCAGAAACACACGTTCTCCGTTCAGGAAAAAACTGCGTGCATCGTACGTTAATTCGGATTGAACACCGTTCTCATCCCTAGCGATGTTCATCTCCTGTTCCTGTAGCAAAAGGGATGCTTTCTCTGTCAAAGATATCCCCTCCTTCTCTGTATTTTATATAAATTGAACTAAAAATTATTTACACTGCACACTTCGATGACAGAACAACCTTCCGATCGCTGTTATTCCCAGATTTTTTGATTTCCTTTTCTAAAGGGGAAAATCCGGGGATAAATGCACACGCTCCGCTTCTTCAGGTTTTTTCTGTCCTCTCCGTTTGGTGTAAATGTTTAGTTCAATTTATATAGGTTCATATGTCCTGTTGTTCATTTAAGGTGAACCAAATTCGTTGAACTAAAAGCGATTTAAACGGGCACTACGATTACAGAACAACTTTCCGATCGCTGTTATCCCCAGATTTTATGAATTCCTTTTCAATGGGAAAATCCGGGGATAGCGTATGCTTCCGATGTAGCTTTCTTGCAGAAAGCTTGTAGGCGCACGCTCCGCTTCTTCAAGTTATTTCTGTCCTCTTCGTTTCTGTGTAAATGATTAGTTCAAAATGATATTGTTCCTATTTACACCAGCACTCAGATGACTAAATAACCTTCCGAGTGTTATCATCAGTTCGCCTGCAACGTTACACCTTCCAGTACAACCGTTGTGATGGAATTGTCTGCGGTAGGCACTTCAAGTCCGTTGGCATACACCGGAATGTCTTCAAGCTGTTCCATGTTCCGATCCGGTGAAGTCTGATACACCTGAGCAGTGGCTGATTTTCCATACGCATACCCTTCCAGTTCAAAAGCCGTTGTACCCGCTGACAATTCATTACGAATCACCAGCACCAGTCTCTGACGTTCCTCGTCATAGGCAGCCAGTGTGCGTCCGCCATCCGTTGGAATAATCGTCGCGCCTGGACGAATGAATTTCGTAAACTGAGCCATGCCATAATACTGCTTGGTCATCTCATACTGCTCTTCTCCGTTAAAATTGGCGTGAATGAAGCCCCAGTTATTATTGGCGCCCTCATCTTCAACAGCCTGCCAGTATACCCAGGCGGAAGGTTGCATGATTTTCAGATCGAACATGATCCGCTCTGCAAGCTCCTGTACCGAGGTCATATCCTCATGACTGTGCGGCTCGCTGCCGCCGGTTCCGTACTCGGACATCCACAGCTTCTTACCCTGGCGTTCTGCCAGCGTGCGTAGCTCTTCCATTTTGCTACCATTATAGGAATGGGTATTGATCTGCTGGATCACGTCCAGCGTGTCCTGATCATAGAGGTTGAAATTGAGCACCGTCTCATCAATGCTGTTATCGTCTGCCGCACTAATGACGGTTCCATCCAGTCCTTTGCTCTTCAACGAAGCAGCGACTTTCTTGATAATCTCGGCTTGTTTTTCATTCGTAAAATGACTGCCTTCCTGCATATTTCCCTTCTTCCACCAGTCGGAGGAAGGTTCATTGAGCGGATTCAGTGTGCGGAAGGTGATCCCCCACTCGTCCCGATAATGCTTCACGACTTCAGTCAAATAATCTGCAAACGCATCATACTGGTCGTCACGCAGATTATTGCTGCCATCCACGGCTCCGGTAACCGATCCACTGATCGTCATCCAGTAAGGTGGTGAATTGGAGAATGCTTCGGCAATGTTCACACCACGCTCCATCGAACCCTTTAATACAGCACGCTGACCTGCATCGGCATCCCAGTCCCACTCTCCAGGTTCAGGTTGGAAGCCAGGAACATCCCCGCCAGGACGAAGGGCTTTCATCTCCGGATTTTCCTCACCGCCGATATTATAACGGACGATGTTCAGACCTAATCCTTTCTCTGGATCAAAGACCAGATCCATCACTTCACTCACCTTCGCCTGATCCTTCCATCCGCCAAGATCGTTGGCCCACCAGGCAAGTGACGTGCCCCAGCCTTCAAAATGTTCATAGGACTGATCCAGCTTCAGACGTACCGGTTCCTCTTGGAATACAAGTGTTTTGGATGATTCATTGGCAAAATGATTGATAACAATTCCTCCTCCTGCCAGCAGGGCAATCAGGGCTACAGCCATGAGGATATAGCTCCGTTTGCCTCTGCCGCGTTGTTCATTGTGCGCCATGGGCTATACAATCCTTTCTCCATGTACGTTGATTACTCCATTGACCTTGAACGTCAGGTTCAAAACATACACACGACAGACACCATGTGTGTTACTTGATTCCGCTGCTTCCGCCGCTAATGTTGGCCTCATAGACATAACGCTGTCCGAACAGATATACCAGCACCATCGGAATAGTGAGAAACAGGGAAGCAATCATCACAAGGTTCCATGGCGGCATCTGCCCGCCACCTACCGTAGTCAACAGCTGCACTCCGAGTGCCAGCGGCATTTTCTCCGGATCATTGATATAGATGAGCGGCCCCATGAAGTTCCCCCAGTTATAGGAGAATGAGAAGATCGCAATGGCCGCAAGTATCGGATAAGTCAGTGGCATGATGATCTTCCAGTAGATTCCCGGGTGCCCCATACCATCGATCATGGCGGCTTCATCCAGTGATTTTGGAATACTCATGACAAACTGCCGAATCAGGAATACGTTGAACGCTCCGGCGAAGAAGCTCGGTACGATTAGCGGGTAAAATGTATTAATCCAGTCCAGATGACGGAAGATGATGAACTGCGGTACCATCGTCACCTCACCAGGAATCATCATCGTACTGAGCAACACAATAAACAGGAAACGGCTGCCTTTCGCCTTGATTCGGGCAAAGCCGTAAGATACGATTGAAGCTGATAATACCGATCCGATAATCGTAAAGACGGTAATAATGACCGAGTTTTTGAGATACGTGCCAAGATTGTTATTTGTGAAGATGGTATAAAAGTTCGACCATTGGAACTCCATTGGTACGAAGGTAAAAGCTGATTTGACGGTTGTTGCGTCACTTGCCAGTGCAATGGAGATCATGTACAGGAAAGGCGAAGCAAGCAGCACCCCGACCAGAATCAGAAAAATATACGATATCGTCTTCTCCACAGTCGATGGATTACTCATTGGCTTTTCCCTCCTCGTAGTGCACCCATAGCGCCGATGAACGGAATACAACGAGTGTCAACGCCATGATGATGATGAATAGTACCCAGGCAATCGCCGATGCATATCCCATTTTGTAGAATTGGAACGCATTCTGGAACAAGTAGGGAACAACCATCTGGCTTGCATTGTCAGGTCCCCCGGCTGTGACGATAAATACCTGCGCGAAGGTCTGGAGCGCTCCAATCATGCCGGTGACGAGATTGAAGAAGATGACGGGCGTTAGCATTGGAAATGTAATATGGAAGAACGATTGTGTACTCTTCGCTCCATCGATGGCAGCGGCCTCGTACAGCTCCTGTGGAATGCCTTTCATCCCTGCAAGCAACAATACCACGCCACCACCCACACCCCATAAGGACATGAGAATCAATGCAGGCTTAACCCAGTTGGGATCAAGAAGCCAGGCAGGGCCCTGAATACCGAAGATCGCAAGTGCCTGGTTGATCAATCCTTCCGTCGGCGCAAGCAAGTGGATGAAGAGCAATGAACTCGCAACCACCGGAACAACCGACGGCAGATAGAACAGAATACGGAAGAAGGTGATCCCTTTGATTTTCTTGTTGAGGTAATATGCAATCCAGAGCGAGATCGACATGCCCAGCGGAATGGATATCAGCGCATAGAAGAATGTATTGCCGACGGATTTCCAGAAGATCGGATCATCGGTCAGTAACGTTTTGTAATTGTCGATACCAATGAATTCAGGGGACTGGAACAGATCCCAATTCGTGAAGCTCATATAGATGGAAAACAGGATCGGACCCAAGGTCAGCCCCAGAAACCCGATCAGCCAAGGCGAGATGAAGATGTAGAACCATTTCCCGTCCTTTTTTCTCACGTTAAGCCCTCCCATGACGCAGAGAGCAGATGAAACCCGCATTCACGCCGATTCCACCTGTCCTGCTGTCGCTGCTATTTGTGCATGTTCAGAAAATCCCTCTATTTGTAGAGTCTTTCCAGTCCACTCTGAATTTCGGTTACGGTATCATCAAGCGAGGCTTTGTTGTTGAAATACACACCCAGCTTATCGTTAATGAGCTTCATCATTTCGTTCCATTGCGGGTTGAATGGTTCAGCATAGATCGTCGATTCACTGAACGCGGCCATGTTGATCTTCTTGCCGCCATATTCAGCATTGAGGAATTCATCACTGGACAGACCTGCTTTGGTTGCAGGAGCATCCTGACCGGCTTTGACCATTGGCATCTGTGCTTCCGGTGTGGTCAGTGCTTCAATTACTTTGAATGCTTCTTCCTTGTGTTTGGAAGCGTTGGTAATCGTTAACCCGTTAAAGAATGCGTTCGTTTCGCCCCATACCGGAGAGATATCCCAGTTGATACCTTCCACCTTGGCAAGCGAACCAATGTTCCAGAACCCTGTCGTTTCCATGGCGATCTTGCCTTGAGCGAACAGCGGATCAGCTCCGATATTCCCCATGTCGGCAATTTCGGTTGGCGTTGGTCCCGCACCATGTGTGAAGGTCAGGTCATTCATGAATTGTAATGCTTTACGCACAGGCTCTGTATTGAATGTCGGTTTGCCACTCTCATCGAAAATCGAGCCACCGTTCTGGTAGATCAGTTGCATCCATTGCGGCCACCAGCTACCTGGGTAGTAGCCCCATTGAGTCGTTTTGCCATTCTCCTTGATCGTCAGCTTCTGAGCTGCCGCCATCAGATCGTCCTGCGTCCAATCTTTGGTTGGGTATTCCACCCCGGCCTTGTCGAATAGATCTTTGTTATAAAAGAGAACCATCGCACCTGCCCGATCCGGCAAACCGAATTGTTTGCCATCGTACTTCATCAGGTTGGCAATATCATCGGAATAACGCTCGGACATGTTCACATTGTTCGCCTGAATCATGTCATCCAGAGGTATAATCTGATTCTTAGAGGCGTAAGCCTGATAGTTCTCGGCAATCATCATGATGTCCGGCGCCGTTCCCCCGGCGATCATGGTCTGTACTTTCTGGTCATAATCCCCTGCAACCACGTTCAGCTTCACGTTAATATCGGGATACGTCTGCTTCACAATGTCGAGTCGTTCCTGATAAATCTTCTTCTCATCCTCGGAGCCCCAGATGGTCATGCTCAAATCAACCTTACCACCGGACTCGCCGGAAGATCCGTTGTTACTCCCGCTACTACAAGCTGTCAGACCCATTACCATGACCAGCATCAATAACGAAATGACCTTAAAACTTCTTCTCATACGTTACGCCCCCTTGATATAATGAATGGATGACTACACTGAAACCCGTTTCATGAAATGGGTTTCATTAAGCTGAAACATAAAACCCGTTCCACTTTATGAAAGGGGTTTCATTCACGCACTCATTATATTTCACCCTTCGAGGAAATGTCAACGCTTTCTTTTCCAATTACAGGGCCCCTTATCTTGCAGCAGGTCCTGTACTTTGACGCACAATTAGCTCCGGTTGCAGAATGATCTGCTTCTTCGGTTTGCCTTGGTTAATCAGCTCATGCAGCACGTCCACAGCCTGTTTGCCCAGCTGATACGTGTTCTGGGATACGGTTGTCAGTTCCGGTATAACGGCACTGGCGAGCGGCGTATCATCGAAACCCACAATGGATATATCCTTCGGAATCGAGAGCCCATGCTCAATGGTCGACTTGATGGCACCAATCGCCGTGTTGTCATTGACGCAGATGACTGCGGTGGGTGGATTATCACGATCCAGCAGTTTGGACATCTCGCGTTTGCCATCGTCGATGGAGAAGCTGCCGAGCAGTTGCCGTTCTTTGGGTATTTCGAGCCCATGCTCGCGAAGTTTCTTCTGCACAGCTCTGACCTTGACCATGGTGGTGGACAACTCTTTCAGACCGCCAACAAAGGCGATATCGCGATGCCCCAGTTCAAGCAAATGCTCAGCTACAAGGGCTGCCCCTGCCCCCTCATCCGTGTACACTCGGTGGAATCCGCCTTTGGCAATATTGCCATTGACCAGCACGATTGGCATACGTTTGCCCATATCAATCAATTCCTGAGCCATGTCATCTGGACAGACCTGCATGTTGATTCGCCCGCCGAGAAAAATAATCCCGTCTACCCGCTTCTCTCGCAGGATGGACAAATATTCAGATTCCCTGTTGTAGTCGCCTGCGGTATTGCATAGAAAGAAGGTATACCCCAATCCGCGAGCCTCATTCTCGGCACCCCAGAAGACTTCAGGAAAGAAGGGGTTCGTGATGTCCGGCAGGATGATGGCGATGGTGCCCGTTTCTTTCTTGATCAGACTGCGCGCCTGCGCGTTAGGCTGAAACTGATGTTTTTCGATGATGGACATAATCTTCTCTCGGGTGCTTGCACGCACTGGTGCCGTGTCATTCAGCACCCGGGAGACCGTCGCGACAGATACGTTTGCTTCCTTGGCGATGTCATATATAGTGATCGGTGTCATAGCGGAACCTTCCTTTTTCTCTAATTTTCCCTATTTTCCCTGCTTATCATACCAGATAAGGAATGGGGATGAAATGGGTTTCATTGACGGGCGAATGATTTCATACTGGACCAACAGAAGTTCTAGGTATGACATTCATACGTGAATCGTTCGATGCGTTACTCATTAACGTCAATATTTTCATAGGACATGTTTGCTTTTCTTTATTTCCCCTTCTAATCTTCGTTTATGGTCCATATATTAAATTGTAAGCGAATTCATTGGAGATTAGAGGAGTGTGAACAACGTCATGATCATTCAAGTCAGTCCGCTGGCAGAAGCAAGACTTACTGAAAAGCTGGGAGATCGACCAGGCTATTTCAAATTGTTTTATGATACCGATGGATGCGGTTGTGACGGAATTGCGGTACTTCTGATCTTAAACGAACCGGATAGCGATGATGTTACCGTAGAAGCAGGGTCGCTTCCCTTTGTAATCAACAAACAGCAGCAGATTTACTTTGAACCCTCTCTGCGTCTGCAATCCGAGCACAGTTTCCCTTCGTTTCGACTGAGTAGCGATTCCATGATCTATGGCAGTAATGTTAAAGTCCATGATCTACGAGATACTGCAGACGTAGCCCCTCAACCCACTGGATGGTTTGTACGATAAACGTTGAATCCGCACTATAATCAAAACCTCCCATTCCCAGATGTTATGCGGGACGGGAGGTTTTTTATCAATTTCAAATGAACTCATTAGCCACTATTTTCGTAAACATTTCATATTCGTGCAGTGCCTCTGTACCTCTGTCGCTCTATTTCCGACCATTTTTCAGGACAAAAGAGGTGAAAATTTGATTAATTAATATAGACTTTAGTTTAATACAAATAATTACAAGCAAACCGTATACTTAGATAACCACATATGAATTTAGGAGATACACAAAACGGAATACCTAATTAAAGATATAAGTCTAGTTATACCAAAAACACGGTTAGAACATTGTATCCGTTAAGAAGTGTCGAGGAGGAAAATTGAAACTTATGAAGTTACCCACAATCCTGAACGTAGTCCGCATCTTGTTGAGTATTAAAGTTATATACCTTATTGTTTCATTCAGTGTATTTCTCTATATTTTCAGTCAAAATCCTGAAGCCTTTGCCGGTTATCAAGTGAACGGCAATGATCTGATTAATTTCTCTAATGAAATTACTGGGAGAATCATATTTTTGATCATTCCTAGTTTGCTTGCTATCATCTCTATCACCAAACGACAATTCAGATCGACTGTTACGTTCCTGAGTATCGCTTTATTTATCGGTCTACTGAATGAAGGACTATTAACTGGACTTGTTCAACTATTCGCCTTGTTAGTTGTGCTCGTTCATCGACCAAGCAAGATATTTTTAAAGCGCCAGGATTCAAATGACACAGAGACACAATATATCGCCAAGAAGAGCCTGACTTAAACGTCAGGCTCTCTTTTTAATTGAAACGAATGGTATCGGACAGTATTTATACTTTAATTTGAAATAATGCTCTTTTTCTAAATCTTCGATCCCTTTATTGGGTCATGCTGCGGCTTCTATGATCCCTGCGTTCTTCGCGATCAGCCTCTTCCATCTTATGGACATGTACGTCTCTTCTGAAATGTAAGTTTTCAAAAAAAATCCTATATTTACCCTTAAAATTAAAATATAGTAATATACTCATATCATGATAGATGCAAGGAGTGGACACTATATTAAAAAATAAGTCACTAATTATATTTATTTTTGTTTGTTTTGTCCTAATTATGGGAGGTTGTAGCTTTATGTCTGATTCTCGTGAAGATTCTCACACCGTTAACAAGGCTATGGAAGCAGGAAAAACGTACTTTAAAGAAAAATATGATCTCAATGTTGAATTTACGCGCCACAAGTTCAATCCTCCCGATCTCGGGACAGACGTGGGGCTTTATGGACATTTGACAGAAGATAAGGGTACAGAAGTTTTTCTACTTATTAACTATGAGACACTTGAAGTCGTCACTGCGGCCGTTCCCGAAGAACTTACTCAATAATGTTTCTGAGCCTCTTTCTGAGGCTCTTTTCTTATATTAGACATCAATTTTATGAGACATCGTCTTGATTATTTTCAGTAATCAGGATCTGGACGCCAAGGAACTTCCTTCTTTTTCCCACCAAATTTCAATACACATTCGTAATCAATCTCAAATTCAGATTACTTCACAAGAATTTCAATTGGATTCATGGTTAAAGAGATATCCGCGGTCATATCCACAAAGAGATTTTGTTTCCCTTTTTTGGTTACCATAAATTCATCTTCAACCTCAACCACTTGACCTGATTTAAATTCAGTTACATATCCCACATCCGTATAATTACGCTCCTCGTCACTACCGGAAAAGAAAAAACGAATGATAGGTTTTCCATGGGTTACTTCAACAGGTTTAATACCTGTATATTTTAATGTTCCTTTTACTTTAATTATCTCACCCGTACTTAGAACAGTTGGTGTTGTTACTTCGAGAATAAAATCAGATGCTATTACACGTTCAGTAATATTATCCTCATTTTTTTCGGTTGATGAACACCCAGCTATTATCATGGATACCACTAATACCAACATTAAGATGCTATTACTCATTTTATTAATTTCATATCACCTCTCTCCTACTCTAACGAATGATACATAGAAGGGTTGCTCAATTTGTTCCTTGATTTTCCTGAACTATCGTTTACTGTTAGTTCAATCATATATCACACGAATTCAATTAACTTCCTATCTATTTCTGCGATATTTATCCCATCGGGATACACCCAGCCGACGTTGGTCAGCTGCTTTGTTAGTTTTATTGAGCTATTGTTTCTCGATAGTTGAATTAAATGAGCAGCTAGCACCCGTCGAATATAGAGAGGAGACCTGAGATGATTCGCTGTAAGCCTTGATTTATTCATCAAAGTGAATTACTTATGTAAGGTCACAGCCACTCACCCTAATTAGAGCGTCTCAACCAATTTCTGAATCTTTGAGCGGGAAATTAAATATACAGGACCCATAGTTTCTATTTTGCCGTCCTTTACACGTAAAGCACTCTCCTGTTCTGCCGCATAAACATCAATCTCTTCAGACAAGGGGAACAGGTAGCCTTGAACAAACGTGGCGTAGTCGCGTTGAGAATGAGATTCGTAGGCAAAATGATCAAAGCCAATACCATCATAAATAGTACTTGTTTCCACTTCATCAGTGTTATTCAAGCTTAACCATTTTGCTGCCATGTTTAACGCACCAGCGCTGGCACCCATTATAACGGCATTGCTGTTCTTAATAACATCCGATAATTCATATTCCACCAAAAAATCGTTCTGCAAAGCAGGATACCCACCGCATAAAAAGATGACAGAAGCGTTCTGAATGGAGCGCTGGGCATCTTCCTTCTGCATGCGGTAGTCAATGAAATGATATTCATCAAAAATAATGTTAGCCTGATTCAACCATGTCCATTCAGAAACATCACCAAAGTTAATTTGCTCATCTGTATAACCAGACGGGTCAGCGCTAATCATAACAAGCGATTTTCTGTCTTGTATATCCTCATGCAACAATTTGACCAGCTTCTCAGGAAAAAAATGATTAAACCAACTGAAGTAGTAGTGAGTACTCAAACTTAATTACCTCCATATGTATTATTTACATGCTACCTTTTTGACGATAAAACATATTATGTACGCTAGAAAGATCAGCCATTTCGATTGCATCTCTTGTACACTTTTCATAAATCCAACTCTATATTACTATAAATCGGATTTCTAGTTAGTAAAATATATGTCCACATTAAACTGCCTGTTAGCTTAATAAGTATCGTCTGTCTAATATAGTCACCGTCCTCCCATTCCTTAGTTATTCATTGATTCTTAAGAACTATGATATGTGATACAATATTCCTAATCCTACCAGTATTAGATGGATATCATTAATGAAATGATGAAAGCTAAACATTTTCTAAATTGTGAGGTGAATTATCAGAGTAACTAGCTAGGTACTAAACATTGCTAGTACATAGAGTATGTTTTTGGGAGGCCGCTCTCAAAAATTAACAGTAATTAAGTATGAATAGAACGTATGGTGTAAGGCTTTTGTAGAACTTGAAGAACGAATTGATTTGAGGAGGAAATATGAAAAATATTTTAAAGGTTCAGGGTATTCTATTGGCTATTCTGCTGGTTATTATGGTTCCTGGAAATGCATTGGCTTCAGGCTCTTCTTCCATCGCAACAAATGCACAAACATATCTGGAGTACATGGGTGAACACCTTAAAGATAGTTCAGCCTCTCCTACAGATAATTCTTTAGGAAATGGTAAAGTTCATGGACAGACAAAACGATGGATTAGGAGCACGCTAAGAGAAATTGGCGTAGACTCTCGATATATTTATGAGCAGAATTTCAACACAAAAACAGATACTACTGGTACTATTACAGGGACATACAGACAAAGTATCTATTTTAAAGGCTCGAATATTGAAGTAACACTGAAAGGGAAAGATCCTAGCAAACAAATCATTGTTAGTGCCCATTATGACGGATCAGGCTATTCGAATAACGCTTCGGGGGTAGCATTAATGCTCGCTCAAATCAAGGAGCTAGTAGACAAGAAATCTCCTCACGCAGTTAAATTGCCGTATACCGTAAAATTTGTTTTTTTTGACATTGAGCGATTCCATAAGGGATCAGAGTACTATGCAAAGAAAATGACTGCAGCAGATAAGAAGAATACTCTTTTCATACTCAATATCGACAATATCGCACGTGGTGATTACCCCAATGTTTATGGAGGCATAACCGATCCAAATAATAACTCCGTTTTACATACGGAAGCATATAAATTGGCAGTTTCCAAAGCCTTAGAATTAGGAATTAATGTATTTGATACAGAGGTGCTAGATGGATATTACAACACACATGGCAAAGGTCCCGAAATTAGCGAAAATACGATATATACCAACCCATGGACAAGCTCAAACCCTTCTCCTGGCGTAAAGTATTCTGTACTTTCTCCTTCAAATGGAATAAGTAGAAGTCATATGCTCTTTGTAGAAGCAGGGATACCTTATGCAAGTTTCGAAGCCTCGAACTGGTTTGCAAAAAGCATGGATGGTACTTTAATTGAAGCTGAAAACGATGGATTAATATCTTACGTTATGCGAGATTTCTACATTTCAGGAGGGAAAGAGCATGATACGATGAAAATTCTAGAAGCTTATTTTCCAGGACGTTCATTGGCACATTACAATGTGTATGGCCCATTGTTGAACAAAATGCTGATGGAGCCAGACATCAAAATACTCAGACCAAGTCAATAAAAGTACTCTACATCAAAAATCAGTTACCGGGAGCTATGATTCCGAATTGTTCGGAGCTTAGTTCGCCTGTAACTGTTTTTGTTTGATTTTTCTCGACTCTGAGGTGTAATTTTAGCCGCCAAAAAAGGAACGTTTGGTCACGATGTCTACTTTTTAAACCTATATGCAGGCATGCTGTCTGTCTTGTCATAAGGCTATTAGAGAACACTTATAATCTCATTTCTTATAAGAAACTGAATCCATTCTTCTTTTTCAACATATGGAACTATTAATTGATAGTTCTTGCCGAAAACAAAACTTAAAAGAAACGTATCTAAATTTTCGAATTCTTGGAACCTGAGGTTCCCCTCATCTTTTATTAAAATTAATGAACCAGAAAACTTGTCTATAAAAAGCGGTTTATACATTACTTGTCCTATCTCAAGCCACCTATTTATAAACTCAGGGAATTCGCTTACCCTATATTGATTATCAGGTAATTCCTCATAGGTCCAAAAATCAATCGCCCCACAGCAAATGAAATGTACTGAGTGAGGTGAACAGAATTAAACTCAATTACCAGAGATCCCCTCATTTAACTCACCAACTATTATCCCATTTGGATCCTCTTTCAAGCTTATCTTTAACCTGCACATTATATCTTTTAGATTCTTATTCATCTTTTGCTACACTCCATATGTATATCATATTAATAGTCGTTGAATAGTCTTAATTATATCACGATGGCTTTGATTCATTGTATTATTAGCATTTGTAGATTGGGATAGAACAGGCTTGCCTTTAAAGATGTTACCATTACATGATAGAGTACCTGGGTTTCATCATCGACAATAAACGTGATCGTATATACGTCTTCAATATTTGGGATTGCATCATAGATTGAAATATCCTGATAGGTGCCATCGCTCATCTTTTTATAGAAATACTCTATGATTCCTTTGCGGCTAACTCCAGATGATCCATAACGATCTATAATATCTGATAAGGTGCTTTCACCCAACACAATCCCTTTTTTTGTGGTTAGTGAAGAAGCTGTATTAGGGAAATCATCCATGTATGAGTCAATACTCCAACCATCTAACTCTCCACTCTGGTTAAAGTGTGCGGTGAATAACGGATATGTATCAGAATCAAATATATTCTTTCCTTTAGATTCTCCGAATTGTTCATCAATTGATTTTTTCGAGTCTCCAAATCTAAGTTCTGGAACATCGCCAAGAATGTACAAACTAAAATCCTCATCAGTAACGGGCTCCGTACTAAAATCAGGAATCACTTCAGAATTTATGTCCATTAGATCAGGAAGAAGACTAAGATCTGTAGGAACTTTTGGTCTTACATCGATCTTAAGTTTTCCATGAAAAGCAAGCTGACGTATCCATTGAAGTGCTTCTGCCCTCGTAAGTGTACTTTCCTCATCAAACTGCTCTGGAGAATTAGCTTCGCTGTTGGATAATCCATGTCCGATCAGATAGGCGACAGCATATTGGCCAGTATAATGAACGCCTTGAGTTGCACTGATAATTTCCGCAGCACGTAGTTTGGTAATGGGCTGCATTCTCATCGCAAAATTGTTTTCTCCCGTTGTCGGATGGTTGTATCGTTTAGCTACCCTGTAAGACCTTCTGTCCAACTCTCACTGGGTAGGTATGCACTATTTGCACTTGCATTTGGAATAGCCATACTCATTGCTCTGTATAACATCTTGAGGAATTCAGCCTCTGTTATTACTTGATCAGGCTTAAGGTTGTAATCGGAATATCCATTAATTATATTTTCAGAGATACCCCATTGAAAGAGACGCTTGGACCAGTGCTCGTTCATGTCTACTGCTGGAATTCCTCTCCACGTCAAAGTGGCTATATCTTTGTCATTCTGCTCCTGCATCTCGGATGCGGCTTCTACATTTGTAGATCCCAATAGTAATACGGCTAAAACTAAGCAAGCTGTCATACGTTAAAGACTTATCATTATCGTACCATCCTTCTTGAATTTAATCGTAACTATAAGTATTTATCGGGTGTTTGATTTGTTATGTAAAGATCGTATTAAATAGCAGCGGTTTAAGACTCGTAACAACTCTTCACCTCTGCCGTTATGTTGTTTCCTTCCTAGTATTATTAAGTTGCCTGCCCGTTAGCTGAACAAAAGTAGCCGATCAGGTTGATCGACTACTTTCTGGGGTTTATTGAGCTACCGTATACTTTTAGTGTAACAAATGACGACTGATATCATTTGCTACTCCAGTATCATCGAAAACCGAAATGCTTTTCAACTTCCAATAACATCTGATCTTTATTGGACAGAGGTGTTCTCATGAACCATTTTAATTGATACTGCTCTGCTTGTTGCAGGTAATGATTCGATGCTCGAACCACCGTGTTTAATGTTTCGTCCCGTGCACGTTGTGGATCTGATAAATTAGGGAACAAATCCTCCATGCCTCTCAGATGATCTCGATCCAGATACTCCGCTCGAATTAGGTCATCTTCTGCAAACAGATAAACAACTCGGTTGGGGTTAACAATCTCCCTCAGATAAGCAGGTTCCATAAAAGTATCTACTACGATTGGCTTTTCTTTCCTCATCTGTAACAAATCCAAAATAATAAACTCCACACTTTCATCAAACACGGAATTTAACCAGTGACTTCTATCGTTCCCACGCCCTAAAAAGAACCATTCCCAATCAATGAAATGTCGTAATATTGCTGGATGATCCTGTGGATTAGCCTTTTTTTGATAATCGAAAGTGTGGTCATCTGAGGAATAATAATTCATATCCCATTTTGAAGAAAGTAACTTTGTCATCGTGCTTTTGCCGCCGCAAGGGCCTCCACATATCCAATAAACGTGATCTAAATATTCTCTTAATAGTCGGTCTGAAATCTTCATTGTATAACCATCCCCTTGTCTAAGATTATTTCTTAAAAGGGATAATGTTTCTTTTCCTATTTGCACTAAATGTCCAGGTCGCTGGCATTTCTACACCGCCTTTCCGAGCTTAATTTTCTGATAAATTTATTCTAGGGATCGCTTTTCCAAGCACAACTAATGATCTGTATACTGCAAAGCGTGAATCGGTGTACCTTTAGTGACTTCACCTGTCAATGTATTGATTTCTAATGGCTCTACTAAAACCTTCCATCCATTTTCGCTTTTGAAAATTTTATACGGGAGTGGTGGTGACTGTTCGTAGTCTTGTCCTGCCATAGCAATGTAAGCCTGAAAGTACTCCGTTGCTGCTTCCATCGGAGTTTGGGCTACGACTCTTTCCGCAGTTGTAGTCGATGCTACTAAAATAGAACTAGCAACAACACTGGCAATTAAAAGCGATACTAATCCTTTTCGTTTCATGGATTGAGAACTCCTTTTTAGTGATAGCGTTGGTAATAGTGATCAAATTTTCTTTAGATCTATTTAGTATAACGCATTGAATTATTGGAAAGTTTTTATATTTATGAGAAATTTGTTTGATTCGACTCTTGATGACTCTTCTGCAAGCTGCTTGTTCTCCGCAACATTCTCTACGTATGCATAAAACCCTTCACTTGAAGCAACTGCCTACCATGACAGTAGCCGCTGATCACCTAACCAGGCAGCTGTTGATCATCATTATCATATGTAACTTTACTCCACAAAAATTATCAGAAATCACACCTGATCAACTCAGCACTTTGTACAATATGCTTAAAAATCTGATATCTTTTAGCCTCTTTATCCAAACTCTTCTTTACGTCCACCTAACTTAATGTTAGATTTTATAACATATCAATATGAAAGCGGTGGGTTGAAGATGGATCTGCAACAGTTATTGACTATCCCCATTCTCTCCAAAGCAAAGATTATTGCCGGACATCGTGGACTAGATCGTTTGGTACAATCGATTAACATTATGGACGCGCCAGATATTGTACAATTCCTGAAGCCAGGGGATATGCTGCTGACGAACGGTTATATCCTGAAAGACCGCCCCGATGCTCATCTTGGATTTATTACAGACATGCATGCAATTGGTTGTGCAGCGCTTGCTGTCAAGACCCAGCGTTTCTCTCTTGAATTAGCTCCGCAACTGCTTGAGACAGCCAACAGGCTGGGCTTCCCGATCATCGAGCTGTCTGAGATAGACAATACACTCGGTGAGATATTTCAACATTCGATCAGTGCCATCCTACAGAACAAAACCCATGAACTCCACTATGCATTGTCTATTCACAAGCAATTTTCCACAATGGTTATGCAGGGAAAAGGCATACCCTCCATCGTAGATACGTTGTCTCAGTTGCTATCTTCACCTGTACTTCTGCTTGGTTCGAAGAAGCAGATTACCGCAAGCTCCCATTATGCACAACAGATGGATCACCAGTCTCTCGTCGCGCCCTTACTGACATTTATAGATGAGCACCCTTCCCTCCATACTGCAATCTCGATCTGTCTACTTACTGCTGATAAATATCGACATGCTGAGCTTCATCCCATCTTCACGGATCGGCACGAAGGCTATTTGATCGCAGTGTACGACAGTTCCACAACCTCTAAGCTCTCCACTCTGGCACTGGAGCAAGCGGTCAATGTGATCGGTCTGGAGTTAACCAAGAAACAAGCGGTCAAGGAGCGTTCCCGCCGTTACAAAAATGAATATTTCTCCGATCTCATCCAAGGCTTCATTCGTTCTGAACAAGAAGTCCTGCATCGCGGCAAGAAATACGGACTACAAGCAAAAGGGAGCTCCGTTCTCATCATCGCCAAGATGGATGAACCCTTAACGAACAAATCTAATCACATCCTCACTCCCCCTGGGGAAGAGCGATTCATCTCGGAACGAGACGCTTATTACGAGCTGATTAAGCAGGAGTTCGCCAGACTCGCTCTCTCCTTCGTCATGTTCACGAAGAGCGACCAGTTCGGCATACTCGTCTTTTTGGCCGAATCGTCTTGGGACGAACACACCGTTATTCAGCAGCTTGAGCGGATCGCGAGTAATCTGTATAGGGAGTCGCAGCTCAGCCTATCCTTCGGAATAGGCAATCCCTACACCAATGTATTGGATATCGGACTCTCCTATAAGGAAGCAGTCAAGGCGCTCCAATCCGGCTATCAGATGCGAAAGACCCGCTTCGCCCATTCCTATCAAACCATGGATATAAGTCGTCTGCTACGCATGATTCCTCACGATGAGATGTTGCAGTTTCATCAAGAAACCTTTAAGCCCTTCGAAGGCCGAGATCCAAACGAGCGCAACGAGCTTATGAGAACATTGTCCTCCTTCTATGAGAATCATTGCCAGATCGTCGATACAGCCAAAGAGCTGTTCGTACATCGCAATACAGTGATCTATAGACTGGAGAAATGCGAGAAACTGACCGGTAGGAACATTAAGGACCCGTTGGAGAGCCTGCGCTTCCGACTCGCTTTCGCACTTGAGTCCCTTCTGAATGTTAATCCAGCTCCTAGCGAAGCTAATCATACGCCTTAAACCGAGAACGTGTCATGTATAATGACACATTCTTTTATTTTATTTTCCCAACCTAACCTAATTTGTGCATTTTAACTGATTCAATTCTATTTTTATGTTCATAGTAACTAATGACAATTGTGTAAACAGTCTATATGATTAGGGATATATTCATTTATGTCATATTAATTAACATCAATTCACATCAAGAAATGAACACCATCAGGCTGTAGGAAAGGGGCTACCTATCATGGCTATACAAATACAAGGCGTATCCAAATCATTTGTCAGTGCAACCGGAGAAGATATTCAGGTACTCGCTGAGGTTTCGATGCAAATCAAGAAGCAGGAGTTCTTCAGTATCGTGGGACCGAGCGGTTGTGGCAAGAGTACGATCTTCAATATTATCGCGGGTCTGCTCAAACCAACGAATGGCAAGGTTATCGTCTGTGGCGAAGAGATCGATCAGACTACTGGGCATGTCGGCTATATGATGCAGAAGGATCTGTTGCTTCCTTGGCGAAGCATCCTGGACAATGTCACGCTAGGTTTGGAAGTGAAGGGCATGTCCAAGAAGGATCGCGGCGATATTGCCATGGATTATCTGGATCGTTATGGCCTGGCTTCCTTCGCAGAAGCCTATCCCTCTACACTATCAGGTGGTATGCGCCAACGTGTAGCCCTCATACGTACCCTCGTTACCCAGCCCGATATTATATTACTAGACGAACCCTTCTCAGCACTTGATTATCAGACCAGACTCATTCTGGAAGATGAAATCTTGTCTATCCTGAAATCTGAGGGCAAGACAGGTGTGCTAATCACGCATGACATTGAGGAAGCCATCGCCATCTCCGACCGCATTGCCGTTATGAGCAAAAGACCAACAACCGTGAAACAGATCTACGATATTGGTCTCGCTTCTCAGTACGGCTCAGCACTGAAAGCCCGCTCCGACCAGAAGTTTAAACAGTATTTTGAATCGATCTGGTCAGAGCTTGATATCCAAATGGGGAGGATCAGCTAATGAAGAGCACATCACCTGAAATTACCCTTTCCGGAAAACCTGCTGGAGTTGTGAAGAGCAAACGCAGACAGTCCACCTTCTCCAAAGAATGGCTGATAACGATGCTGTGGCGGTTCATCATTGTTGCGGTCATCCTGGTGATCTGGGAATCCGCCGTTCGCTTGAAACTGGTTAACGGATTCCTCATGGGATCACCAAGCGCCATTCTCGATGCCGCCATCACCATGGCCAGCTCAGGGCAACTGCTTACAGACGCGTTCGCAACGGTGAATGCCACCGTTATCGGCTTCGTAGCCGGAAGCTTAATCGGCTCATTGGCAGGGCTGCTCATGTGGTATTCCAAGTCCGTTGCCCGTGTGCTCGATCCATTCATTGTAGCCATGAACGGCATCCCGAAGATTGCCCTCGCTCCGATGATTATCATCTGGTTCGGTTCAGGCATCTTCTCCAAGATTGCTCTTGCCTCCGTGGCAACATTTATCGTAGCACTATTATCCGCCTACCAAGCGACGCATCAAATCGACGAATCCCAGATTAATCTGATGAAATCCTTCGGTGCGAAGAAATCACAAATTTTCCGCAAAATTATCGTTCCTTCCTCTCTGCCATGGATCATCTCAGCCTTCCGAATCAATATCGGTTTAGCATTGGTGTCTGTTGTAGGCGGAGAATTCATCTCTTCTGACAAAGGACTCGGACATATGGTCTTCGTCGAAGGTAACCTGTTCAACCTTCCAGCCGTATGGGTCGGCGTGTTCATGCTTATGCTGGTCGCCATGCTCCTCTACACCTGTGTCGGTTATATCGAATCCCGTCTCCTTCCATGGAATGACAACAAAACCAGTAGCAAATCCACATCTGTATAGCTGACCTACAACGATTAAAGGGGACTGATGACTCATGCGTACATTCAAAAAGATAGCTTTTCTAGCAACGATGACAGTTATATTGACTACACTGCTCAGTGCATGCGGAAGCAATGCCACAACACCCGCGAGTGGCGCAGGTGCATCTAATAGCGGGGGGCAAGCAAATACGCAGGTGGACAAAATTATGGTCTCCGAGGTGTATCACAACCTGCTCTACCTTCCCTTGTATGTAGCGAACAACCAAGGTTTTCTAAAGGAGAATCGCATTGAGCTATCTTCCATCCGTGCTGCCGGAAGCGGTCCAACAGCATTGTCTTCGGTGATCTCAGGTGAGTCCGCGTTCTCTTTCCACGGTCCTGAGCATGTCGCATTCGCTAATGCGAAGGGCGGAGATGCTCGCTCACTGGTCCTTTTATCGGGCAGTGCTCCAGTATGGGCGGTTGCGCGAGAAGGAGTAACCGTGAACTCAACAGCGGATTTCAAAGGTAAAACCATCGTTGTCGGCTTGGCACCTACAAGCTCGAACAGCTTATTGCGGAAACTGTTCGCTGACAACAACATCGATATCGACAAGGATGTGACGATCACTGAGGTTCAGAATGGCTCCGAGCTAGGTGCTGTTTTAGCCGGCAAAGCCGATATTGCTATCGTTTACGAGCCACAGCTGGATCAAGGCATTGCAGAGGGACTTCATATTGTCCATGATTTCACCAAGGATTACCCTGACTTCGCCTTCGCAACGATGAATACAACCGCTAGCTTCATTGAAAAGAATCCCGATCTTACCCAGCGCTTTGTCACCTCTATTGAGCAAGCCCTGGAGTATATTCAATCGAACCCTGAAGGCGCGAAAGCAGTTGCCGTGAAGGAATTCCCGAATCTGGATAAAAACGTCGTGGAGCAAGCGGTACAACGCATGATCGACAGCAAGGTATATCCTGCGGAGGGACTCATCAATGAATCAGCTTTTAACACCGCAATCGATATGCAACGCTTCATCGGTAATCTGAAGGAGGACCTCGCTTACGAGGACATTATCGATTCAAGCTTCACCAAATAGAGAGAGAAAGGGTGATTACTCTGAACCAGGACGACTATCTCACACACCGCCGTACAGAAAGCGCCAAATATATGGACGGAGTTATTACAAGCGAGGAACTTGCCCTATTTACAGCAGACTTGGAACTGATTCGAAACTTCAAGTTGCCAGAAGAAGTAGGGCCCAATCCCCCTCATAGGAGCGTGCCTCTGCGATGATTACGAAACCACTTAACGAGCTGACGATTGCTGAAGCCGCGACACTGATTAAAAATAAGACGATATCTCCTGTCGAGCTTACGAAATCCTATTTGAATCGCATTGAGAGAGTAGAGCCTGCTGTGCAAGCCTTCGTTACCGTCACCGCCGAACAGGCTTTGCAGGTCGCAAGAGAGTCTGAGCGCAAGCTGATGAATGGCGAATATCTCGGTCCTCTGCACGGCATTCCCTATGGAGCCAAAGACATTATCCATACCGCTGGCATACGCACCTCGGCCGGATCAAGCACCTATCCTGACTTCGTACCCGAAACAAATGCTACTGTGATTAATAAGTTGCAAGCTGCAGGCGCTATCCTGCTCGGCAAGACAACAACGACGGAATACGCCTTTCAGGGAGGAGAACCGCCAACCCGCAACCCATGGAATCTAGAACATACCCCGGGCGGTTCCAGCTCCGGCTCTGCCGCTGCAGTAGCGGCTGGCATGGCTTCCTTCACACTCGGGACACAGACTTTCGGATCTCTCCTTAGACCTGCAGCATACAACGGATTAACCTGTATGAAGCCCACTTACGGCAGGGTTAGCCGCAATGGTGTCATCACAGCCAGCTGGAGCCTGGATCACATTGGCGCCTTCACTCGATCGGCCCAAGATAACGCAATCGTTCTTGAAGCGATGGCCGGGCAAGATGAGCTGGACCCCTTCACACTTCCTCACGGCAAGCCAGATTTAACAAATACTCTTGAACATCCTATTTCAGGAATGGTGATCGGTCTGCCGAGCAACTTCTTTCAGACGGATGAACCGGCGATCTTGTTAGCCGTAGAGTCTGCAATCGCTGTGCTTGAGAAGCTGGGCATGCAATGGAAGAAAGTTGACCTGCCTTCTTATATGGTAGAGACCGTTGCTGCTCATCGTACAGTTATGCGAGCGGAAGCTGCCGCCTTCCATCAGGAACGATTCGCTGAAGCTTCTGATCGTTACGGCGCCACGATGCGGGAGCAGCTTGAACTTGGCTACCAGACGAGTGCCGTTGATTATCTGCAAGCACAGCGCATTCGAACGATATTCCGGAGCGAGATGATGATGCTTTTCGATGAAGTAGATGTGTTATTGACTCCATCAACACCGTATGTGGCCCCATATGGCTACAAGACGGGGAGCCCGATTTTTAACGGACCGTTCACCAATACGGGTCTACCGTCCATCACTCTACCCATCGGGTTCGATACCACCTCAGGGAAACAATTACCTATCGGCATGCAACTTGTCGGTCCACTTATGAGAGAAGACCGCCTGTTGTCCATCGCCCATCATTATCAGCAGGCTACGAACTGGCATCAGTTAACACCAATCATATACACTCATTAGGAAAGGAATGACAACTACGATGTCTACCATCATACATGCAAGTGCAGCACCCAAGTTCCCGCTTCCTTTCTCCCATGCTGTCCGCGCAGGAGATTTGGTTTACGTCGCAGGTCAGGTAGGTGTCGATCCACAGACGCTTGAGCCCATCGGCGGCATTAAGGAGCAGACTGAGCAGTGCATTCGTAATATTGAGGTGATCCTGCAAGAAGCCGGACTTACACTCGATCATATCGTGAAGGCAACCGCCCATCTGGCTCGAGTGGAGGATCAGTCCGAATACAACGAAGTATATGCGCGAATGATTAAGCAGCCGTATCCCGCCCGTATTACCGTATTCAGCGGGTTAGGCCCTTATTTAATTGAAATGGAAGTGCTGGCGTATGCGCCTTCCATTCGAGGAGAGTAACACATCACCAAAGAGCACCTGTAGCCATAAATGGGTACAGGTGCTCTTTTTTGTCTAGAAACCCGGTTCTCTTTTGAGAAACGGGTTTCTTTTCGTATTCCTATTTTGTTTTGAAGCGAGATGCTTCCTCGGCCAGTTGTTTGGTCAGTTCATCAATTCTCTGCACCATATCCGTCAAATGTTCCGTCATGCCGGACTGTTCCTGCATTGTTGCTGTGACTTCCTCAACAGAAGCCGACACCTCTTCACCGGAAGCAGACAAGTTCTGTGCCGCCCCAATGACGTCATCCTTATCACGTTCAATGGATTCGATCTCTGTGGCAATAGCTTGAACCTGGCTCATCATCTCATTCATATTCTCGGTGACAAAATTGAATGTCTCCTTCGTCTGGCTAACACTGCTCTTATGCTGTTCCGCAATCGCTTCAATAGCCTGAACACTCCGGTTATTCTGCTCCACGTGATCAATGGTCTGCATTACAATTCGGTTGATATCCTCCGATTGAGCTGTCGTCTGCTCTGCCAGCTTGCGGATCTCAGAAGCAACGACTGCGAAGCCACGTCCCTGATCACCAGCTCTCGCCGCCTCGATTGAAGCATTCAACGCAAGTAATTTCGTCTGATTTGCGATTTCGGCAATCGTACCTGTAATCTGGTGAATGCCCGAAGAGCTTTCGGCGAGTTGCACTGTAATTTTGGAGATGTTGCCAACTTCAATCTCGTTCTGCCCGTTCACCGCAATGAGTGCATCAATAACTTCATGATTATTTTGGAAAGCATCCGTAATTTCATCTGCCTTGAACTTCACTGCCTGCGACATTCCATTCACGTTTGCAATCTTGTTACCAACATTCATGAATTTGTCCACAATGGCTCCCGTATCGTTCGCCTGGGACTCCATCGCTCGTGAAATCTCAAATGCTGTTGTCGTTGTTTCGGCAATCGTGGTCGAAGTTTGCTGAGTGGACTGTTCCAGCTCGGATGTACTTGTTTTCAGGATGCCGATGGAATGGTTCATGCTGGAGATCAGCTGTTTATTGCCTGCTGCCATAGTATTGAAGCTGTCCACCAATTGTTTGAATTCTCCGCTATATTTACCTTGAGCCTGCACCGTCAGATCGCCGTCAGCAAGCTGTCTGAACAATACAGTTAGTCTTGTAATTGGTCTGGTTACTAGCAAAGAGATCAGAATACCCGCTACGACGGAAACCGCAATAGCACTAAACAGAACAATATACATCTGTTTTGCCATCGCACGCAAAGGCTTCTGCACATCACTCAGCTTGTCTTCAACAATGACGGTCCAGTCCGATCTTGGAATTTTGGAGTAATACGCCACCTTCTCATCTGTGCTAATATCCCCTTGCTGTAATTCAGCGCCAGGAGCCAGATCTATCAATGATTGGTATTCGCCGGACTCCATCTTCTGGCCTGCCAACTTCTCATCCGCTGAATCGTAGATGACCGTACCTACACGGTCCAGAATGATCACTTTTCCCTCATCATTAATATTGATATTTTGTAGCTGATTAACGAAGAACGAGGTGGATGCCGCAGATACGAGCACTCCCTGTACTTCTTGATTCTCATTGTAGATTGGCATGGCAAAAGCCGTACCAAGTTGTCCTGAGGACTTGGCTACAATCCCTTCACTAATCACGTTTTTACCCTGAATCGCTTCTTGGAAATATGCCCGATCTCCGCGTTCTGCCTTGATCACTGCCGGATCATTCGCTGCAATAATAATGCCATTCCGATCCAACAAAATCAGACTGTTGTTACCTTCCATACCTGCCAGACTGTCCGCGAGAATACCACTTGCTTTATCCAGCAGTTCATTGTTTTCCGAGAAAAAGTTCTCCCCTTCCTGTCCATCCGTATTCCGAATCTCCAGCAAGTCCTGGAAGGTACGATGTGTCGTGATCAGAAAAGTGGATTTTTCTTCCAAACTTAGTGAAGCATACAAACCTGCCCCCACCCGGTCCGAGGTTGCCTTAATTTCATCTTTGCTTTTGTCGAGTGTAATAACTGCCGCTACGCTGTAACACACTACCGCAGTTACCGCCAGTACGATACACACCAGCAGACTGATCATAAGTGGTAATTTGACTCTGAACGACATGTTGCGCATGCGTTCTCTTGCCTTGCTAAATACCATAATTCCATTCACCATCCATTTTCATTTTCGTCATTATGAAGTCCAAATTCTATGTATCTACTTTATATCGGTCGATATCAAATAATCTGTAAGCTGTTTCCCCAGTTATACTAGGTCAAAGGCCACTGCACACGATTGGAAAATGAAGACTTTGGGTTAATACAAAATATGACATCAACATCGTATAATATATGAAATACATATCGTGCAGGAAGAGGGACAACGCATTGAATCCGAAAATGCCCACGTTATTAAATGTCGTGCGCATTTTATTAAGTGTAAAACTGATCTACGTAATTGTGTCCTTTATCGTGTTCCTCATTGACTTCAACCAGAACATGGAGACCTATCTGGGTTTCTTACGCAAAGGAGATGATCTGGCTTACGCCTCAGGCGTAATCTTAGCCAGAATGTTGTTTATCATCGGTCCCAGCCTGCTTGCTGTTATATTCATCACCAAAAGAAAGTTCAAGCTCACCGTGACGTTTCTGAGTCTGGCGCTATTCGTTGCCATTCCGAATGAGAGTAACCTGTTCACCCTGATTCATCTCTTCGCCCTGCTTATCGTGCTCTTGCATCGTCCAAGCAAGATGTATCTGAAACGAAAGGATACCCCTGTCAATGAAGCCGTAGTTGATCCGAAGAATTAATTCGAAAAGGGGATCACATGATATTGAAGTCCAGATAAACGGTGGAGCGCATAAGATATGATGTCATAATAAAAAAACAAGGACGTTCCTATGTATTATAGGAACGTCCTTGTTTAATGTGACTCATTATACAAAGTGATTGTGAGATTTACAATTACAGTGCAGCTTGATAAATTTGTACTACATCTTCACGCTGCAAGTTTTTGAAGAATCCGAACGGACCAAATCGCATCGCTTTATCAGCCATTACGTCAATCTGACTGTCGTCGATGTCATAGTCCGCCAGACGGCTAGGGGCACCAATCGAAGTCCAGAATGTACGCAGCGCTTCAATGCCTTCTTCAGCAACTTGTTTGTCCGACTTTCCAGTAGGATTAACATCAAATACATTAACAGCCATACGTTTGAATCGATCTACATCCACATCCAGATTATGTTTCATCCAGTGTGGGAAGAGGATTGCAAGGCCACCCCCATGAGGAATGTCGTACACGGCCGAAACGGCATGTTCTATATTGTGAGAAGCCCAATCTCCGGCAAGACCCATATTCAGGACATCGTTAAGCGCCATTGTTCCACAATAGAGAATGGTTTCGCGCAGTTCATAGTTTTCCAGATCTTTGATCAGACGAGGAGCTGTATCGATGACGGTACGAAGAATCGTCTCACAGAATCCAAGCTGGACCGGTGTATTCGTATCCAGATGGAAATAATGTTCAAACACATGAGACATCATGTCCACCATACCGTATACCGTCTGATCCAGTGGTACGGTATATGTGTACTCCGGATCAAGAATCGAGAACGCCGGGAAAGAATACTCGCTGAACCATGCCCATTTCTCCTGCGTGTCCTGATTGGTAATTACTGAACCGTTGTTCATCTCGGAACCTGTCGCTGCCATCGTCAGAATTGTACCCAATGGAAGTCCGCCTTCTGGAGTCGCTTCACGTACAACAACATCCCACATGTCTCCATCGTATTTGGCTCCTACTGCGATGGCTTTCCCGCAGTCAAGTACACTGCCGCCGCCAACCGCAAGAACCAGATCAATGTTATGTGTTCTGCATAGCTCTACGCCCTTATGAACCGTAGACAGACGAGGGTTCGGTTCTACACCAGCCAGTTCCGTCACCTCTGCTCCGATTTCATTCAACTGGCTGATTACCTGATCGTACAGCCCGCTACGTTTGATGCTTCCACCACCATATACAAGTAAAATACGCTTTCCGTATTTTGGAACTTCGGTTTGTAGTGCTTGAAGTTGCCCTTTGCCAAAAATCAGCCGGGTCGGATTATAAAACTGAAAAGATCTCATAACGTATGTTCCTCCAAAGAAGTCTGAAATTTTGTGCATCCATCATTATAGTTCTCTTTATTCGTAAAAACAAATACAAGCAAGAAGGAGACAACAGATGAGTATGGAGCCTGTCACATTACAACAATTATTAAAACAAACCATTAATCAATATGTATCCTCAGATGTTCACATCCTGAGTATCGAAAGTAACCCTGTCGGTGCGGGATCTCAAGCCGTAGAATTGCTTCGGCATCATATTGAATTTCTTGTAAATGGAGTGAAAAGGGATATTTCTTTCGTAACAAAGAAAGCCACGTTCATTGAACGCTCTGCCTTGTCCAGATTATTTTTACAGGGCGCCAATGTACCCTATCATCTTTCGAATGAACCTCATACTCAAGATCGCAGTCTGATCTGCATTCAGGATGTGGACTACCAGACCGATTATAAGTCATCTGGATATAGATCTGCTTCAGAATAAAGAATTACGAGCACTGGCTTACATACATGGAACGAATATGGGGTCGAAAAAAGAACTGCCATGGATACCTATTGTGGATCGATCTCATATCATCGAAATGATGGAAAGTCGCTGGAGACCTTTGTGGAACACCGCCATAGAAAGTCCATCATTCATTGAGGAATTCGGATCACCGCTCATTTCGGAAATTGAAACTGTAGCAAGTCATATTGTAGATGATCTTGGAATTCTCATTGAGGATGAACACACACATACGATGATTCATAATGACCTGAATCCTGGCAATGTATTGGTGCACAACAATGAGGATGTTTATTTTATCGATTGGGAGGAAGCAAGGTATGGCTCCCTGTTCTTCGATACCCCTCTGCGCTGTACACATCTGAAACAAGTTGAGATCTATCGTGAGGCCCTAATTTCTCACGGATACGATATTCCACAACATCAATTCGAAAAGTACTTCTCTCTGGCATCTCGATATCTCGGGATCCGTTATATGAGTTGGAACCTTGGGGTTTGGGAACAATACCCACATGCAAAAGACGACTTAAAAAAGTATATGAGAATGGTGACTCAACCTTTGTTCTCCTGATCCCTCATTCCACATTAGTAAGACGAATTCACTTTTTTCCTGGACAAATAAGCTCCTACCAGCAAAGTGGCAGGAGCTTACATCACAGGGATTCAATATAACCATCGCATGCTTCCATGACATGCATGCTATACGTCCCCTCAGATATTAATAATTCGGTACTTAGGTTCTACCCCAGATCGGCAATCCGCTGTTCAATACGTGGAAACAGCCCAAAGGCATTCTCATAGAACACCTTATCATGATGCTGCTCCGGTACAAGTCGGCGGACAAATTCGGCATACAGATCGATGGGCGCAAGCGGCCAGTCGGTGCCAAACAGCATTTTCTCGTAATGATCCGAATAGACCAAAGCCCGACGGAAATGATCCATGAACAGAGGCTCGTTCATGAACCGTTCAAAATGAGGCCGATCCCCCACCACAAGACCAGACAAATCCGCATACACGTTAGGATTCTTCGCCACCACTTCAGCTGCATCCATCACCCAGGGATCACCCAGATGACAGATCATGAAGTTTACACCGCGCTGTTGAAGGGCTAATTCGTCCACCGTCAACGGATGCGAATATTTGAGCAATCCATTCATGGAGTACGTGTCACCCGTATGAATCACGACAGGCAGGTTATACTTGGCTGCGAGCTCATAGACCGGGGCATAGATTTTGTCATGCACATAGTGATGATAGTATCCGGCATAGAGTTTGATTCCGGCTACTTCAGGGGATTGCAGTCTTGCTTCAATCCGGTCAAGCTCGTCCTGAGCGTGTTTACCATCTAGCGCATTGGGATTGATGCCCACGCATTCCATGAGGAATGAGGGAACCTTCTCTTCCAAATCAAGTCCCATCGGGTTAGGAGAACTGGAATCCGGGAATGCTCCCTTCGTCTGCTCCGTAACCCCCATTCCGATGCCCAGAATGACGTCGTTTTTATCAAACTCCGCTTTAAGACCAGCGGCTGAGTAATCCACTTTCGATAGATCGATCGCTGTTCGGTGAAAGCTGTCGATGTCCGACAGATGAATGTGAATATCAATGATCGGCATGCGAAGCCTCCTTTTCATCGGTAGAAGTTGCAAAATTCAGTTTGAGAAGGTCATGCACATCCGCTGAACTCAGTGGAATCTGTCCCAGAACCAGATATGTCGGCTCCGTCCAGACTGTTTCCCCGTGCTGGATTGTCAGATGATGATTCACGTTCAGACCCGTCACCTGATTATTGGCAAACCCCCATGCACTCTGATTCGGGTAACGATGGACCGCATGCAGCATGTTTTCACGCGAAACCGATCCGACTCGCAAAATGTCTTCAAGTGGCAAGCCCACATCCACCTTGCCTAGCGGGAATCGATCTTGACCCGGTTGCTCGATCCAACCTTCCGCAAAGACAGATGAAGGCTGGAGGAAACGTTCCTCCGCAAGCGAGTAATTCGTCAGCGTCAGACCGCTTTCGTTTGTCACTTCAAGCAGCGTGCAGAGCACAGGAACACCGGGTAGCATCAGATAATGTTGGTGGATCGTGATCCCACGATTCGCTTCATGCTTCTCAATCCGGGTGGTCAGCTTTATGCCTTTCCAGACGTTGCCGCATTGGTCCTTGTGCTCTGTCCAGGAAGCAGCTCTCTGTTCCAACTGGCGGCTGAAACCATTCATGCCCGGAACCCCTACACCCAACCCGCCGTACCACGGATTCCACCACGAGCGTGGAGCTGGTTCAGGGTACGAGCTATCCAGCCATTCTTCTCCTGCATATTTCAGAGAGTGTACTACACTCCCGAAGTCAGGGGCAACGGAAATCGACAATACTCCATTGTCTACGGTGTACACTGGTCCAGATGGACTTTCTTCAAGGACTTGCTTAACCTCTGTTCCGCTCTGCGGGAACCAAAGGGCTGTTCGCTCCTGAATCCGATCTTCGCCCCGGTATAGCCCACGAACTTTCCAACCACTCACGTGTTGGTGGCGATCCGCTTCGTCTGGTGAAAATGCCAGTTTGGCAGAGTTTAGATTCTGCTCCGGATTGAATTCCTTCGCATTTGCCATAACCTCCGGTTCGCCACCCTGCTGCACATACAGCTCCAGCTTGCCCGCAAGCGGAACCAGTTTGTGTTCAGTCAACGTTGCTTGTAGCACGTCCGGGGCAAATGGATTCCCCTCACTCAGTGTCAGATCCAGATGACTGTCCAGCAACGGAATGATCGGGTTACGCTGCTTCCGCGCAAACGCACGGAAATCCTGCCACTTCGCAAACGTGTTCAAAGCATATACAGTTTCTTTCGTCCGCACTACGGCTCCTGCGGGAATACGGCCAAGCTCATGCTGAAATCCCAGCGTGTATTCTGGGCGAAGCAGCTTCAGAGAAGGGTCCCAATAGATACCGCTGGCACCATGCGCCTCCTTACAGAACAACCAATTCTCCGTGATTTGAGAGCTGTTCCAATGGCTCGGATCGCCAGCGTAAGAATCCCCCATATCCACAAAACGATCTTGGTAAGGGAGGATTAACCGGTTTCCGTAGAAACCGAAGTTGTTCATTAGAAACAGGTCTTCTTCCCAAGCGGTATCTCGTGTATTTTCGACTTCGTGGTGGAATTCGGCGACTCCATTCGCAGACAACTTAACCACAGACTTGATCTGTAATCCAGGGAAATCCTCCGAGTCATACAGTGCTTCAAGAACCTGACGCTCCCCTTCGGGATAGATATTCACTTCTTTTGCTTGTTTCTTGGATAACTCTTCGGCAAACGGCTTACCCAGCTTCGGATAAGTCCACCAGAAGGAATGAATGGAGCCAGGGTATTCAATCCACATCATATTATCTTGCTTGCTCATATGAATGGAGAATGCGCCATTGACAGCCACCCATTGATCCTCAACCTGCCCGCCATATTTCCCTTCGATTCCCTTCATCAGTACAGAAAGTTTGCTTGTAAAAGAGATCCCATGGTTCCCCGCTGGGACTGCCGTCACTTCTACTTCTTGGGAATAGAGACCATACGAACGCAAGGTGAAAGGTACTGGCACAGACACTTTGCCTTTGGCAGGCACCGTAAAGCGCACCGCACGCTCCGCCCATTCAAGGAAATCATCCTCAGGCAGGTTCAAGCTGAATTCCGTTTCTGCGTCCACATTATTTTCCACGTTCAGAACCAACTCCGCCGGAATACCTGGATAGAGCTCCTTCACAGGCAAAACGGTCTTGATCTTGGCCGGGAATTTCGGGGCAATACCCAACCTGAACTCCGCATTCTTACCGCCGATCAACCAGGTGCTGGCGACAACGGGATGGGTCTTATTGTTATTCTGTTCCTCTGTAATCGGATCAACGTGAAACTCACCTTCCACGATGATGGTTTCTCCCGGAGCCACTGCTCGTGCAACGTCCAGCGCAAATCGAATGTTTTTGTTATCCTCACCCTTGATCTCGACTGCCAATTCGGACGCAGAAGTGTTCTTAATGCGATAGCGAACGTTATAACTGGAACCAAAAACCAGATCATGATCGTCGACTTCTGTGGAGATTTCGTAATCCGGTGTTTCGAGAGCAGTCAGCCCGCGACCCGACTTTTCAAATTCAGCCCGCAGGGAGATATCTCCCTTTTTCCACGTATAGTCAAAGAAATCAAAACCACGCTCCCGTCGGCCATCCGGCTCGACCACGAGTTCACGCGTGCTGTCTGCATACCAATCCAACTCCTCGAAATAAGGAGCAAGTGCTTCGGTCTGCAAAATGGTAGGGATGAAATTCATCAGATGCACATTATCATCTTTTTTCTCCCAGAAGAATCCACATTTCTTGTACATCGGTACAGCCTTTGTATTCCCTGCCCATGTGAACAGATCCAGGCGAGGCCATCCGGCCTCCACAGTCTTGCGCACAGCATTCAGGATCAGGTTGCGTCCGACCTTATAACCGTGATAGTCGGGGCGTACGTTAAGCAACGGTACATATAGGGCTTTCTCGTCATAGCGATAATGAGCAAAACTGCAGAAGCCAACAACCTCTTTCTCATGAACGGCTAGAAACGCATAAAGATTGGACGAACTCTCCATCTCCCGGCGAACCGTTTCCTCTGTTCTAAGGTTGGTGCCACCTCCCCAGCTTTCATTACTACGGTTCCACATATCCGCGAGTGCGGCAGCGTAAGAGGGCTTGTATTCAATAATATGGATTTGGTCGATAATCGAAGTTACGGTCATGTTCTGATCTCCTTCTCTTTATGTACAGGATGGTGAAGAAGCTAGTGATAGTCTTATCATACTATATTTGGAAGCATTTTCAGAGGATTAAAAATCTTTCTTATCAACTTATAAGTGCCTTTCGGAAGCTCTTATTCGAAGCGTCAAGGATGGACGAATCTATTTAGGTATGAAAGAAAAAATCCACGTCTTTTAGTTAGACGTGGATTTAGGAATATGATCAGCTACTAATTTTCAATTATGCCAATATAGAACGGACATTGCGTAGAACTGATTTCATAAATTCAGAGGTTGGTTCGGCATGCCCCGCAATTTGGATACGTCGTTGCCGCACATCAAGACTCTTCAACTGATCCGTCAAAACAACACCTGAAAATGGCAGCTCTTCTGGTAGTGTAACTTCAAAAGGATAATCCTTGGCTTGGCTCGTTATGGGACATACAACGGCAAAACCCGTTATTTCATTGAATTCAAGTTCCGATAGAACAATAGCCGGTCGTCTCCCGGCTTGCTCGTGACCCGCTTGAGGATCAAAGTCAAGCCATATCAGATCGCCTCGTTTGGGAATAATCAAAGTAACTCGTTCCCTTCAGTACCAAAGTCTATTTCTTCATGTCTTGTATCCTGTTTCACTTTAGAGAGCAAAGTCTTTAGATGGTTACGTAGTTCCTCATTGGACTCTACAGGCTTGGTTTTTGGACGCAACAACAATTCATTATCTTCTGTCACCAAAATCTCGATTTCCGAGCCTTCTTCCAGATTAAGACGCTTAAGCAATTGGTTAGGAATGCGAATTGCACTGCTATTTCCCCATTTGCTAAGTGTGGCTGTAGTCATGGCAATCCCACGCCTTTCGTTTGATTGATGCTCCAATTATACCTCACCTCCCTACAGTTGTATATCTATATGATATACATGAAACAATAAAAGGATACATTGTATTCAACCATAATATGGATCTGGTCGATAATCGAAGTTTCGGTCATGTTCTGATCTCCTTCTCTTTATGTACAGGATGGTGAAGAAGCTAGTGATAGTCTTATCATACTATATTTGGAAGCATTTTCAGAGGATTATATCATTGCTTCATCACGATGTTCTGTATGAGGTGTTCAAGAATCCATATCTACCTTATGTACGGGTAAACATATTGCTGAAGTACGTACTGAAAAGGCCTTTCATGTGAACTTTGACAAGCTCTATTCGCTATTGTTACTCTTTGTATAGGAGTGTTTCTTTTATATAAAAAAAGATAGATTCATGGAGGGAAAGCATGACAGAATGGATCACGCAATTTATACTCTTCTTTAAAGATTTGTCATACGCAGGTCTCGTTATTGCCTTGTCGTTTGAATTCGTACCCGCTGAACTTGTACTGCCCATGGCGGGATATTGGGTGTATCTGGGGGATATGAAGCTTTGGCTGGCTATACTCGCTGGTACGGTAGGTGGAACGTTTGGACCTCTGACATTGTATGCCCTGGGACGATACGGCGGCAGACCGATGGTCGAAAAATACGGCAAGTATTTCTTGATTCGCCCCCACCATCTGGACGCTTCCGATAAGTTCTTCGAAAAATATGGCAGCGGGGTAGCTTTCTATGGACGTTTTGTACCCGGCATTCGGACCGTGATCTCCATTCCTTGCGGTATGGCGAAGATGAATGTGTTTAAATTCAGTATCTTTACATTCTTGGCCATGCTTCCAATCACCTCATTGTACATTTACTTAGGATTCAAACTAGGCTCTCAATGGGAGCATGTGGACGAGATTGTTAAGCCTTATATCGTTCCGGCAGCGGTGGTTTTCTTGGGCGCATTTGGATTGTATGTGCTGTTGAAACGTTGGAAAAGAAGAACGGCTTTGAACAAGTCATAGGTTTGCCTAAGAAAATGCGGACTGTATAGTAGAGTGGCTGGTATATGATAAAAAAAATCATTACTCTACATGACCTCTGGTTATGATTTGTTAAGTTACTGTGATAGATGATATACCGTACTAATCGACTCGTATATTCATATGCAAAGCCCCACCGATCATGGCGATCAGTGGGGCTTTATCAGTTCATTTGATAACTAAATCAGTTCCTGCCTTCTTTTCAAATACACATACAACACTACGCCAGATGCCGCACAGATCACAGCGCATAGACCGATGAATCCATATCCCGCCTGAAGTCCGCGCAATAACCCCAACTGAGTTGTTGAACCGTACAGATTCTTCACACCTTCAATCACCCAACCAATTACATAGTTACCGATGACACTACCAACCCCCATCAAGGTAACCGTGAATGTAATCGCGGTGTCACTGCCGTTCGGATATCTGCGTGCGATAAACGCCATAACTGTTGGATAGATCATCGCTATGCCCGCGCCAGATATCGCAAAGAAAATCGCAAGTCGCTCTCCCCCTGCAAGCGCCACGAACGTACACACTCCCGAGAAAGCCGAGAACAGAATCAGTGACAATACAAATCCGATCCGGTCCGTCAATGGTCCAAGCAGCAGTCGTCCCAGCGAGAACGTGAGGAAGAATGCAGATAATAACCCGGAGGCTTTGACCGTGTCCCACGTATAGGCTTTCTCCAGAAAGTTTACGAGCCAACCCCCAACCGCCAGCTCCGATACCACGCCAAAAGAAAGAATGAGCACCATCAGCCAGATGGCTGGATCACGTGTTAACGTCTTAAGTGAAGTCCGATCTTCATGAGGAAGATCATCCCCCGGGAATTTACTGCGCAGCGCCGCAATAATTGGTAACAGACAGAGTGACAACATCACCAGATACATGCCGCGCCAGTCCAGTTCGTGTCCAAACACGCGCAAAGACATCACACCTGTCGCCAGCAAAGGTGCAACTGTTGAACTCAGCCCATAGAAGAAATGGGATAGGTTCATCATCGTACCTGTGTTTTTCACAAAAATCCGTGCACCCAGAATAGCCAAAGCAATCTCCAGCATGCCGTTACCGATGTACATGAAGAAGTATGATGAAGCAAAGAGTGGATAGGTATGAGACACATAAATGAACACACCCGAGAGAATCATCGATGCAAACGATATGATGCTAACCGCCTTAATGCCCCATTTGCGAACCAGAATAGCCGTGAAGGAGCAGGCGATTAGGTACCCCAGTGCATTCAGGGACAGTAACGTCCCGAGCTGTTTCTCATCTAGATTGAATTCGAATTGAATGCGCGGAATGGCCGGCCCCTTAATATTTTCCGATATGCCAAATACGATAAATCCCAGAAAGATCGTTGCTAGCTGCATGGCGTACAGCTTGTTGAACTTTCGTTTGTTGCCTTGCGTACCTGCTTGCTGATTCAAAATAAGTTCCTCCATTGTGTCTATATAAGTTGAAACAACGGTCATTAACTTGGACACTCCAATGACAGAATAACCTTCCAATCGCTGTTATCCCCAGATTTTTTGAATTCCCTTCTTCAAAGGGAAAATCCGGTGATAAAGGCGACCGCTTCGCTTTTTCAGGTTTTTTCTGTCCTCTCCGTTACCTGTTTAATGAAATAGTTCATCTTATATAAAAGGATTACTACAATTTTATTCGATCAGATGAAAGATCATCCTTCTGATCAACGTTCAGTTCCTTTACCACTGCTTCTCAATGACCTGAATGCGGTAGGTCAGGCTCTCCAATGTCACCGCGACCAGCCCAGTCACATATTCGCGCCGAGTGTCTCTTTGGATGATCAACTCCGGCATATGCTCCTGTGGAATTAGATGATTCAAACAACCTTGCGTCAGGCCATCCCGCTTAGCCGGGTCCATTGTATCCCCTGTAACCACAATCGTAGCCGGGTTAATGATCGCGATGATGGATACCAGCGTCTGTACTACCAGTTCCTGCAACCCTTCCGCCGTTTTCAACATGCGTAGCTGCTCTTCCCGTGACACACCAAAAGGTAAGAAAGACACCTCACCCCCAAATTGCGTGTTCCCGGTCAGGGGACGACCATCAATGATAAAGCCTGCACCCGGAAAATGATTCTCGGGAAACGTCACCACTGCAAAGTTCTTCTCTTCCTCAAATTGCTGCTGGTTATACAGCCCGTAGACGGTCAGGTTCATGTCGTTGCCAATGACCACTTCTACATCTTCATATTGCTCCTTAAGCCTTGGCCCGAGTGGCTGATACATCAGTTCCGGTACATCGCAAATCCCAATAACACCGTTGTGTGCCACACCAGGTATACCGATACCAATTGCCTGCACATTGTGGTGTTGTTCGATCAGATTTGCAATCAGCTCCTCTACCACCGTTACATTAATCTCATCCAAAAAGAGTGTCTGTTCGTCCGCCATTTCCCCGTTCAGATTGGCATATGTATGTGTGATCGAGTGAATGCCACCCTCTGTCCGAATAATCAGGCACAGCACACTCGCGTAGTCCGCATTGAATTGATACCGACTCGCAGGTCTTCCCCCACTCGATTCATCCGGGCCCAGATCAATAATTTCACCCGTTTGGAGTAATTCGTTCAGGATCGTGCCGCATGTCGCTACGCTGAGTTTCGTCAGGTTAGCAATGGAAGCTTTCGTGCCGACGCCCATGGACCGGAGCGTATTCTTCACCAGTTCAACGTTAATACGTTTGACCTGCTGAGTGTTGTGTGATGTGGGTAACATGGTAAGTTATATGCCTCCTTTCGTTCATTTCGAACCATTCAATGAATGTTTTTAAAAGTATTTTAATAATTGAAGTTTAGGGGGATTTGGGAGGAAAGTCAATGCTTATTTGGAAGGGGAAAACGTTTGGATGGGAAGACAAAAGGACAGTTCAAGATCCACTAATATGATCCTGCGCTGTCCTTTAGTTAAGGTGGTTTTATGTAGACTGGCTCATTTGATTTGCCAAGATGCTCTTCTCCAGTCGTACTTTAAATAACTTTCGGTTCAGATCCTGTTCCATGGAATGAAGGTGATATGCTGCTTGTTTTACTGTGTCCATGTGTAGCACTCCTGCTCGCTTCGCGATAATGTCCATTGCGTCTAGGATGAGTTTGTTGCATGTAACCAGTTGGTCGACGTAATCGTCTTCTTGTTGGATGAGTTGTGCGTACTGCAAAGCGAGGTCTTCGCTGTTGGTACTTGTCATGTCACCACTCCTAAAATTGGTACGCATAAGAGTACCAGATATACAAAAAGTATATGGTACGCTCATGCGTAACGTCAAGACCATATGGAAAATTTAGGAGTGATACTCATGGCCAAGAAAGTCGTCGTCAATATTCATAAACTCACGGAAAAACATAATATTTCACTGCGCGAACTTGCACGATTGTCTGATATCCGACACGCTGCGTTAAGTGAGTTGCAGTCTGGGAAACGTGAGAATATCAACTTTGCTCATATTGAGCGGATTGCAGAGGCGTTGGATATTGATGATATACGGGAGATTATTGAGATTAGGGATGTTTAGATTTATGTTTACGGAATCACATTTCTTCTCTAATTCTTTCTAGTGTCAATAAATCATACTGGAACTGTAGTTTAACTATTAATTCCTTACGATCATGATCATCTATAGAATTATTGCAATCTCTTAAAACGACCACCATACATCTATAAATTAAGTCTAGCGAAAAAGAAATAACAACTTTATCATGTTCACACTGAGACATTAATTCGGAGATACCTTGTATCAATGCCTCTTTATTCTGAAAATCTCTCACATTAAGATTACTTGATACATAATAAAGTTCGGATTCACTGAGTATCGACTTATCTAAAATTCCAATTAGGCACTCATATACTTTAGGTAGTCCTTTAACTTCAATCATATTATGTGGTCTAGTGTGGAAAAACTCTTGCAATTCAGACACACGAACCAACAACTTATCGTTACTCTCGGATTCATGCAAATAACTCACATAATCAGATATAACAAAAGAATTTTTAAATTCATTTAACGACTTTTGCTTTTTGAAAGCTTTTCTATTTTGGTTTTCATGCCAATACATAACCTGAGGTATAAGTTCATTTATTAGCCATTGATAAGTAAAAAACGGCCCCCAATACTGGTTATTTTCAAAACTTTCTAAACTACTATTAATGAAATACTCATCAGTCCACACAAGCCATACTTCATCTTCGTTATAAACAAAATAATCCACTTTTTCTGACTGGGGAAAAATAAAAACCTTAAAATCGTCAACTAATTGATCATAAACTCTGAGAATACTTCCATTTGCATCAAATATGTGCCAATCCGAGTCACCATTTGCATAATCAAACTTTCTGCTAAAGTCACGAATCAAATACCATAATTCTTTTTTTATTTTGAATAGTCTTAAATCGTTTTTCTTGTTATCACAACTTACAAACAAGTCTCTTCGGAAAACCTCATAGAATTTCTTACATTCTTCTATGTACAGATTATAAAAGTCATCAATGATATCTATAAGTTGTATGACTTCATCTTCTTCTAGAGGAAGACCTACATTAACAAGGGTAACGTAGTAGATATCTGGATTTTTTTCTTCAGATACTATAAATCTTCTAAGATTATTACGAATATTAGTATTAGCACCTTTGAATAACTGCTCGATTATTTGCGAATGATTCAATGTAATCATACAATCTCTTAGTCTTAAATTACTAAAAGTAATTACACAACTCCCTTTCATATCAGGATATGTAGGGATTTGACCAGCCAATCTGACATTAGAGAAACTCTTTTCAAAACTATAAAAATTTTCCGTCCTTATTACCTCTCTTTTTTCATCAAAAGGTTTTTCCTTTGATAACGCATTATACACGTTCTCCAATTCTCTTTTATTATCAGCAATGTTTAAACGAGCAATTAATTTTGCTATATCCTTATCACTGTTATATTCTTTAGAAAGTTGTTCAATTCGTTTCTTAACACCTTCAACTTTTTTTAATGTTCCATCAAATATACAATGGCCTAAAAATTTGATTGGATATTGATTTTTATTTTTAACTTGATTAACGTTCGGAGAACAAGGAACTAGGTTATATAAACTATTGACATTGAAATCTTCTGGAAGGCCGAGAGAAGAAATAATTGCTTTAAGGTTTTCTTTACTTATAGATTCAGGAATAATATGATCTATATGCATGTCATTGAACCTGATTTTCATACCTTCATAAAAGCAATTCCCTTCATATTCCTGGAAAAGTGCTGCTCTTACTATGTCATTATTTTTATAATATTTATTATTCAATTTATTCACCTTACTTTTCCTTGTTAATAATGTTCATTATGTTGTTTCTAGTCTCGTAAGCTAATACTAATCATTTAAGTTGGCATTCGAAACTTTGAAGAAAAATATTTTTCTTTCAACAACATTTGTCCATTTTGAACTTTGATTGAACATTCTTCACCAAGTTCAAAAACTACTGTTGTACACATCCGATAACAAGATATTTTTGATTGTGATAGATATTCACGAAAGGAATTAATAAGTATCTTTACTAAAAAAATCCGGGTACTCCAATTCTAAATCTTCTACTTTGCCGTATAGATTATTTACTTCTTCAAGTAAACGCCTGTATCGAGAATTAGAGTATCTATTACCATGACATTGCTCATTTGAATGCGATCCTTTTATTAATTTCCGAAACTGCTCTAAAGTGAACTTCTTGTAGTAAGGCTCAATACAGTTATCAAATGCATAATCAGTATCTCTGTAGTGTCCACTATGAATATAGTAACTAATCATTGTGTCGTAGAATTTCTCAATAATATGATTATCGCTTGCAAGTTTATACAAGAATCTAATTTCAATTAACTGCAACTTGTATACATGAGTATAAGGTTGATTATAAAATTCTCCTATCCCCCATAAGTTTGATTCAATAAGTTCAAAATGTTGTTCAATTGAATCTGACATAAAATAAGATTTGATCATAAAATTATGATTAGAACTAGCTCTATTTCTCAGAATTTCAATTGCATGATTGCTTAATTGAAAATACATATTGGGATATATAGAGAACAAGTCAAAAATTTTAATTAATATTTCCTTATTATCAAGAAATTCGCTGAAAAATATTCTTTCGTTCTTCAAATATGTAAATAGTATTTCCTCATTATGTTTATAGATAATAGTTAAAACTTTAAAATTTATTTCTCGATTTTCGTTTTCTCGAGGAGTATCGTTTTTGAATACCATTTTCCATAAGTTTTTAAAAACATACTCAGTTAATTCTTTGTTAAAATGATGAAGATATTTTGATTTGATATATTTTTCAAGTCTTTCCGTGTCTACAAATTCACTTTTTATACGTTCTATCTCTTCTAAAAAAGGAACGAATACATTTTTAGTGAATATTGGACTTTTAGTCAATAAGCCATCTAACATATTAAACGTTAAAGTTAATACAAGTTCTTGACTCGGCTCGAATAGTATATCAATTGAATTAATAACTGGATGAGCACTTAAATTCCTATAGTTTTTCAACGTTAAAATGTGGGTATACACATCATTCTCTAGAAGCTTAGCTTCCTTAAATGATTTTTCAATTAAATTAGCCTCCCACGCAGATGAAACCGGAGCAACTTCTTTTTCAATGTTTAGATCATTTAAAATTTTTTGAGCCTTTGTATCGTTGTGAATATCTCTTAGATCCATTAATTTAAAAACAAGATCACATACAACAACCGAATAAAGAACAACCACAGCTGATCTATAATTCCTATGCTCAATAGAACTAACAATTTCATTGAAATACAATTTAGTTTTATGATGATATATCTTTTCTATCATTTGAGACATCTCTTTGTTATTTAGCATCTACTTCTCCTTATTATATAAATCTTTGACAATATCTCTTTACCTATTGGGAATATTAAAAAGGTTTAAAGCAACTGGAGCGTAAACCACAGTATTATTTCATTTTAGTAACTTTTGAAAAATTGTGCAGTTGTGAATTTACATAATAAGTAAGAATATTAGAATTTCATTAACTTGGCCCATTACCATTTCTTCTAACAATAGTAGATGATTCTTTATTATTGAAATTCATTGGGCAATCCATCATTAAGTAATTACTTCTTTCATTATACTTAATTGTTATCCAAAACCTTTCGAACAGAATTAAATTATCAGATAACCAGATATTTCCTTAATATTTTCTTAATCCACTGCACTGCTCCATAGTCATTTTAAGAAAAAAAACTTAGTTAGTGTCAGTTTTTAGATATTATTTCTAGAGTTAATATATTTGATCTTATTACCATTAAAATTCCACTCAAAAATAACTTTCTTTTCCAACCTGTTCAGCTATTTTACAATCCCCCTTTCTCTCTTTCACCATTTTCCTTGCAAACATTAACCACAACTCATGTGTAATCCCATTATAAAATCTATCTATTTCCTAATAGGATTACAAGACAAACTCTTTATTCTACAGAAGTAATACACGCTAGCTTCAATATTAAAGAACTGTAGCTAATATTTTTTCAAAGGTAATCAATTATGCTAAAATTTCATACTTGTTACAAGTCTGAGTAACTTAAATCAATCAATAATTTTGATCTCCCAACCACTTAATCGAAACTTATTAATCTCAGAGTCTGTGATGCAGTACTTGTCCATTGCAAATGTAAAAAGATAGATAGGCCTACTCATAGCAACATACAACAAATTTCTTTCAACCCAGTTCTCTGATGTATCTAATTCATATCCACAGTAAAATGCCTTTAACATCTTAGTGTGCATCTTAGGTTTTTTATCGTTCTCTGAATCGATCAGCAATACAGACCTGTGTGTTTCCCCTTTTGCTGAATGAATGGTGCTAAAAACAAAGTTAGCTCTATGCTCTTTCGATTCATCCAAAAGTATATCTGCATTTTTACATAAAGAAGTGATGTGAGAAAAGACATTATTACTTACTGTTAACATCTGCCCATCTTGTTCATTAATGATTGAGTTTAAAAGATTTAACAGTCGATCAACATTTAACTTTTTTAACTTGATACTTTCTATTAGCAATATTTTAATTTCGATATAAATAGGTTTTTCTTTAAGCCAATCTGTTAACTTCAAATTATTTTCTCTTGCCGCCGGTATTTTACTAACCAATGCATCATGAATTAAATTTATCATCTGACGAGTAATTGATTCTGTTAGACGCGTTTTCCCTCTTGAAGCTACCATTTCAGTTGAATAATTGTCTAAGAAAGGGTTTATTGTATTGTTTTGAATACCTAGAATAGAATCCTTCCTTGTTTCCTTAGCAAAATCTAAATTACAAAGGTACTCCTCATCCAATATAGTTTTGTAGTTCTTAATTAAATTCTTCTTATTTTCATAAACAAGTAAAATAGGATTGAACGATGTATCTCTTTCCAAACACTGTATATTCACATTATTTACTATATAAGAAAGATGCCTTCCTATTCGATTATCGAATCTATTGCAAATATTAAGTTCAAAAACATTCGAGGGTACAGTTGGCATCATTCCATCAAAATCTATTGTTTGATTTGGATCACCTATAAATTGCAAAACATTTCCCTCTACATTAAAGATTTGTGCAATTAGGTCAATCCAACTCTTATTTGTATCTTGAAACTCATCTACAAACACGTATTTGAATCTTTTTTTGAGTAAAGACAGAATTTTACTTTCTTGCATTGCAGCAGTAGAGAAAAGAAAAATTTCATCAAAAGAATAACAACCCATTTCTTTTAATTTCCACTTTATATTAAACAATTTATTTTTATGCCGTTCGAATTTATCCCATCCTGTTGTATTTTCAATATCAAAAATATTATTTCCTGAATCAAAGATTAATTTACTACCACATATGGTTGTGGCAAGAAAATCCTTTGCTGACCACTTACTAAAGTACGGATCTCTACTTATGATCCCTTTTAAAATAGGGAGGAAATCAGTTTCTTTACCAAAGCGGATATTCTTCGGATTAAGCAATTTCTTTATATATGGTATTGCTAAGTAGGTATTAAAAAATTGATGAATTGTACCTATATAATGTGGATGCTTCAGTTGAGTTTGACCAACCTGTTTGAGAATACGATTTATCTCATCAACTGCTACATTAGTCTTTGTAATAACACACATACCTTCAGAATAATTTTTTCTAAGGGAATTCAACAGGAGCAGCACTATTTTAGCAGAAAGTGAGGTTGTTTTCCCTACGCCAGGACCAGCAATTATATATTTAGACTCCATCAGTTCGATAAATTCTCGTTGTCTCAGATTGAACGAGTTTCCACTTAGCGTTACAGCTTCAACTTTTCTATAATCTTCTTCTCTAAATTTCATTTTACGACCTCTCCACAAGCATGAAGGATGGAGTTATACAGATACCTTAGCTTTGGATCAGTTTCTAAGATGATCTGAACCTTTGCTCTATTATCTACAAGCTTCTGAGAGAGCATCTGCCCAATCGCTGCTTTTGAGATTTTATTTTTCAGCATGAATTGCACAATAGCAACTGATCTTTGTTCTTTATCAGTAATTTTCATCCATTCATTTTTTTTTGAAACTCTATTTTCCAATTTTAAATAATTCAGTTCTAAGATGCTGTCTTGTATAAACTCAGATAACCCACTTTCTGCTATTGAAAATTCCAATGTCCAGGGAGAACTTAAAAATGTCCTAGTTTTTTCTTTATTATGGAAGTATCTTTTTTCTAGTAATATTTGTCTTTCAATTAATATTTCATCATACTTATTATTGTTTGAACTTTTAAGAAGCATTTTTAGTTCTACAACTTTATCGGATTCTATATTTTTTTTATAACCTCTTATCTTATCAACAAGCAAATTGATGCTAAGGTAGTTCCCCAATAATTCTCCTTCAAATTGGTATTCAAAAATCCGACTTATTTCTCTTTCTGACGAATCATCAACACCAAAATACGAAATATAATCTTTATCAAAGTAAGAGAGCGGTTTAAGATCCAAATCAGTTACGATAGCTACAGGAAAATTCAACGGGGTCTCTCCTTTAGCTCTCAAAAAAACTGAGGCATAGCGTTTGAACGCTAAATTCCCTACGTTAACTATGGATACTCCATAATCATAAAGAGGTCTATTAATTATTTCAGCTATGGTTGGAATTAATATGTTCTCGGCATCTCCCTCCACCATAATTATTCCCTTCGCAAAAAACATATTTGATTTGGTCGCATCCAGAAATCTTTCTAAGAATTGATAATCTTCTTTAATTAACAATGTTTTCTCAGTGCTCATCGGAAATGCTTGGTTATTAAAAATCAAAATAATGTGTTCTAATGAAATAGATGAGGCTAGAACAGGACTATGGGAGGTTAGGATATATTGTATACCGTCTTCTTTACTCTTTCTTTCGAAATACTTAATTAATCTTAACTGAGATTGAGGATGAATATGCGCTTCAACTTCTTCTATTAAAGCTAATTGAGGACCAAACTTGTTTTCACTTAATAACAACAGTTCAGCTGCCATAAACAATAAATTTGAGCTCCCCAGTCCTGTCCCAATTTCTCCAAGGCTTAGTTGTAACTTTTTTATGAATTCATCAAACTTCATTTTTTTAGGTTGTATCTCTGCCTTTCTGTCACGACTTTTGTCAAAGAATGAATTTACGACGATGTCCATTCTATCTAGGACAGGTTTATCAATCTTCTCTTGAACATCTGAAAAAGCATCAGACAATATGTTCTCTATTTCTTTTTTGATAATTCCATCATCTTCATAAAAAACTTTTAGATTCTTTAAAATTTGGGCAAATCTCGATCTATTACCCGGACTTAACTCAGCCTCAGCATCGCGTAACGGTTTCAAATATGTAACTGCCAACAAATATCTAATGTTATCATTAATTGAATTCTCTTTCCCTTCTTCTCCTGCGAGTAGGGATTTACTCAGTCTCTTTTTACCATTGAGATCATTTATAAAATCAACCTCAAGCACTACTCGGAATACAGACTCTTTCTGAATAAAGTATATCCATTCATAAAGATACGCTTCTTCTTCTATAGAAAGTTCTTTATAAACATATTCAATCTTAATTGGACAAGATATATCAAAAAAATCAGACTCAGAAATCCAATTAACATCTTGGCTATTAGTACCTAGTCCTGCTTTAATAGCATCGATAATAGCTGTCTTTCCCGAATCATTTTCACCCACCAGTACGTTTAAGTGTTTATTAAATTCGATCTCTATACTAGGAGTCAAGTCAGCATTTATCCCATATTTTCTCCAGTTCCAAATACGAATTCGTTCAAGATACATTTTAACTTTCCTCCAGAATTATTGGTTTGTTTAGAATTATACTGTAAAAATTTCTTTATTCCTGTCGAATTTTTACTTATTTTTTTAATCATTTAACTTTCTCGCTCTATATATTAAGTAAAAACTATTTTTTTCTTTTTTATTCCCAAATATTACTATTAATAAATTAGCTTGGTTAACTATATCCACAATTGGATACTTCGTGTACCTCTGAGTAACTATATGTCTTTATAAAAGCAAAACAAAAGATAATATTTCATTTCAAAGTTATTAAAATCATCAATAATCCCATATAATTTGACTCCCCCCTCAAAAAGGTCTAACCTAATAACGAACCAACCATTCACTATTAAGGAGTCGTTTCCGATGGTGCAAGCCAAGAAAGACGAAGTCAGGAAAGAGATTGAATACGCGGCGCTCAAGGTCTTTTTTGAAAAGGGCTATGCGGATGCCAAGATGAGCGATATCGCGGATGAGATCAATATTTCCGTGGGCAATATCTATACTTATTTCAAGAACAAGAACGAACTATTCTACGCCGTCGTGCCGCCGGATCTGGTGGATTATTTGAAAAATGTGCTAGTGGAGACCATTCACTTTGATAATCAGACCTTGTTCGAGGAAACGGATAGCGAGCGAAAGTCGGCGCTGTTGCAGGAACAGGTCGATGTCCTACGTAAATACCGGAATCAGATTGTGATTATCTTCGAAAAGAATAAAGGCACCATCTACACCAACGCCAAAAATGAGCTTGTCGAGCTGATGATTGAAACTAAGAAGGTCTATCTGAAGAACCAATATAAACGGTATGAGATTGGCACCGAGGAGAATTTGATCTTGCTGAACATTCTCGCGCACAATGTAATCGACATGAACCTGGATCTATTGAAGCGGGATATGAGTGAGGATAGCCGAAAGCAAATATTCAAAGCTTTGTATGTATACAGACTGTACGGTATGAAGAGTCTCAACGAATAACGCTCCTTCTCATCAATTATGCCGGGTAGACAAAGCGTGCAGATCAGATCAACTCACTTGGTTTGCACGCAAAAAAACGCTAACATGAAGTCACTCTATTTTTTTGACCCAAAAATGAATTTACAATTCATTTTTTAAGACGAATATTTACCATTTACCAAACTATTTAAGTTGAACCAACATTTACACGATAACGGAGAGGACAGAAATAACCAGAGGAAGCGAAGCATTCGCCTGAAAGCTTTCTGAGAGAAAGCTACATCGGAAGCATAAGCTATCACCGGATTTCCCCCTAATAAGAGGGTATCAAAAAAATCTGGGGATAACAGCGATCCGAAGGTTGTTCTGTCATCGGAGTGACAAGTGTACATACCCATCATTCAACTTATATAGCTTCACCCCCACATTCTAAGGAGGAACACAACATGAACACCGCTTACGCAGTGAAAAACGTCAATCTGATCCACGGCGACTCAAGCCGCAATCTGCAAAAAAACATGACCATTCTCGTCAATGAACAAGGACTTATCCAGGATATAGGCCTAGATCATGATCTAGATATTCCAAGTCACTACACAACCATCGACCTCTCAGGGAAATACATAATGCCTGGATTGATTAACGCCCACGTACACCTCTTTGCAGACGGTAAACCGTTCAGTCTCTCGGTCAGTGAAGGCTTGTTGCAGTTTGCCTATGATCGAATATTGAACACGAAATTCGGCAGAAACGTTTTGAAAAAACGAATGAAACGCAATGCGCTGACCGCACTCCATGCGGGTGTCACAACGATGCGCAGTGTGGGGGAATTCTTTTACACCGATGTCCAGCTACGAGATGAGATTAATAATGGTGACTTTGTCGGCCCTAATCTGCTTGTCTCCGGGTTTTTCCTAAGTGTAACGGGCGGACATGGTGCTCCATTCCTCGCTCTGGTGGGCGATTCCCCGTGGGAAGGCAGAAGAAATGTATGCATCAATGTGAAACACGGTGTCGATCTGATCAAAATCTGTGTGACGGGTGGCGTGACAGATGCGAAAATGGTGGGCGAAGCTGGCCGTTTACAGATGACGGTGGACGAAGTTGTAGCGATCTGCGATGAAGCGCATAAGATTGGTTTGCGGGTGGCAGCGCATGTGGAAAGCACTGAAGGCGTACGGGTTGCGTTACAAGGTGGCGTCGATACGATCGAGCACGGTTCGGAGATGGACGACGAAATCATTCATTTGTACAAAAATAATCCCAATGCCCTGAATGGCTACACCGCACTCATCCCCACCCTGCAAGCCGCTTATCCATCTGCTTCACTGGATACCAGCGTAACGAAGGTAAGCGCAACGGTAAAAGAGAATTCCAGACTCGTCTACGATTCCATGCTCAAAGGTGTAAAACAAGCGATCGAAAACGACATCACCATAGGAATAGGCACGGATGCCGCCATGCCTTACGTGACTCACTATGATATGTGGAGAGAGATGGACCACTACATGAGACAGGCCAACCTGAACAACAAACAGGTCATCGACATGGTGACTCGAACCAATGCAAAAATCCTCGGTGTTGACGATGTTACAGGGACGGTGGATATCGGAAAACATGCTGATCTGATTATCATGGAGCAAAATCCACTGGACCATATCGAGGCCTTGTCAGACATCTCTATGGTCATGGTCAAAGGAAATCTAATTCAAACACCATCTGTCACAAGAATCAAAGAAGTCGACGATGTTCTAAACTCAGTTTGGTGAATTCAGGAGTGAAATTATGCTTGGTATATTGATCAATTGTTTTTCCATTATATGCGGGAGTACCCTTGGGGCCATCTCCAAAAGGTTCATGAATGACGGTTATACGTCCATACTCAATCAAGTGATTGGGATCAGCGGGATCATTGGGCAACTGATTAATTTCGAGAACATCTTGTCCAACATCATGACCAAATTCTCATCCAATGGTTTAAATGAAGGATTAACGGTTGCCATCTCGTTGTTGTGCGTGGGATCGATCCCGATTCTGGGGCCACTATAAAGTGCATTACAGGGGGATAACACCTTTTTGCAAATCAATACGATTTTCTCTGGCATTACGTCATTGATTCTGGCCTCGACCTTCGGGATCGGCATCATCTTCTCAATGCTATAAGTTCGGGTTGAAAATGAGATGTAAGAGCAAAATAAACTCATTCGTGTCTATAGCTTAAGACAAACTATCACAGAAACATATAAAAAGTCGACAACACTTAATTGTCGACTTTTTACGATAATTATGATTGGGTAATTCCACTGTATGAATGCTTATTAATGCAGTTAATGGTGACTTTCCCGTTCTCAACATGAATATATTTGGCTAAAACAGCTACTTTGGTTTCCCTATTTAAGGTATTCCAATAAAAATCAAGCGTTTCGTTGATATCATCAAAGACACTGACTATAAACGGCTCGCCCTCAAAAGAAGGAATGGGGTCTCCATTTGCCGCATAGGTTGTTAGACAGTGGCCTAGCCCAGGAATAGCTTTTTCGTAATTATAGATATTTCTTATACAGTATTGCGGATCATTATAAAACGATTTTAATATGGATAACTTATAACGAGGTACGACTGTTCCGATTTGCAACAATCCAGATATTCTCGGAGTAAAATTAGGTGGGTCTGGCTCAAACTCTCGTTCATCCAGGGCATTCTCGAAAGTTTTCCCTGCACTCAGAGCATGATAAATGGTTTCTGTCTGATCTCCATTCGATATAATATGATAATCTTCATAGAATTTTATCGGAGAATAAATAATTAATGATGGATCTGTCAGTTTGGAGGAATCAAAAGCCTCCGTTCGAACGAACCCATTTTCCTCCACGAATATACGATTCTGGCTGTTCTCGCTTCTCCCCATTATCCAATAAATCTGAACGTAATGCAGCTGATCAGGCGTAAGACCGATAACGATACCTCTTCCAGGATATTGGTTTTCTCTAAGATTGTTTAAATTACGTTCCAAAACTTCATTAACGTGACTACTCATTTCTGATCTCCTTTCGGACGTATGTTAAGGCAAGAATGTAAATTGATAATTAGACAAACTTGTATATGCTTCTTTCAGTTGCTTGTCCGGACTAAACGTATACGAAAAAGTCCCTTGATCCAGATTAAATATCTTAGCTCCCTTTTGCAATGTTTTACCTCGGATAAACAAAGTAATGCAATGCTCATCATCGCTATCATTAATAGTTTGATGTGCGTAATCAAGCAATCCCGAATTGGTATCTCCTGTATTTAACATATATTGATCTATCAGTTCCAATTTTGCTTCCATCGTATCTTCATTGGTTTCAAGAACTTTCCACAGTTTTTCTCTGTACGAACCGGCAAGAATGATGGTTGAATAGATCCACTTATGACTGTGTACTTTAGGGACAGACTCTCCATTATGCTTTTTGGATTTGAACCTGTGCAGTCTCACACGAAAGCGATCTTCAGTATCCATGTGCAACATGAATTTATCCATCGTGATCCGTGGATATTGATTATGGGATTTATAATCGTTAAAAAGTTCTTCATTCGTTGCAATTTCCCGACAACGTTGCTGAATCTCCTCAGGATATTTAATGATTTTTTTTAAAGCTTCTTCCACTTTTAAGCACTGCTCTTGCGTAGGTTCATCCCAATTGATCTCCGTTTCCAGATAGGCGATAAATTCATTCCAAGTTTTCAACTTAATCGTCTCCTTTACAAATGAACTAGATTTGCCCTGATTAGTTATTCTTAATATCCACTTTTTTAGATAATACCGCGTGACTTCCCATTCCAAAATGCTTAAGTATCGGATGGTAACTAAACCTCTCCAATTTTCTCATTAAAGGCAGCCAAGCATTAAACCATGGCAGTGGAATCGCATCCGGACCAAATTGGACAATTTCAAACCCTCCCTCTTTCAGGCTCTTTCTCATTTTCCATGGAAATCTCCACAAATGCTTGTCAATCCTCCCGAATTCCTCCATGTCTTCCGCTACTCCCTCGTCACCTTTTACCGCATGGTATAACAATCTCCATGAACCATAAATTAACGAGAAGGGACTCTTCCAGGAAAACTCGAAATAATGGGCACCACCAAGTCGTGATATTGCACAGAAATTCAAACATGTTGGAAGCGCAACGATAGCTTTGTTTTGACTGACCCTTCTTATTTCTTCCAGACCTTGTTTAAAGTCGGGGAGGTGTTCCAAAATATGCAATGCAATTACGTTTTGAAACGATTGATCCTTAAAAGGAAGTTCAAAAGGTAACGCTTCTACAAATGTGATTTGTTCTTTCACACCTTGAATCTCCGCAAATGTTTGAATCACTTTCAGATTTTTCTCCGACACATTACTGATGGTCACATTTAATCCTTTTTTGGCGGCCAATACGCCAAGTACTCCATCTACAGAGCCGCCTCTCCCGATATCAAGCAGAGTTTCTCCTGTTGTTAAATGAGATAATAACTTATCAAATTTGGATCGATGAATATATTTTTTCAACTCATGCTTTGAATTCCATCTACTGTCTAATCGATCATATAAGCTTTCAAAACTAATATTATCGAATACTTTTAAATCCACAACATGTTCATCTCCTTTAATTATCGTGTAATCAAGCTGGGTCTTTCTGTGTTAATTTCATCGATCCATGACAGTATTTTCTCAATATCATCGTCCGTGTTATCTTCAATATATAAAATGTGCTTTGAATCTCTTAACCCGGAAAAGAAATGGCATATATTCTCTATGAACTCATAGGAGTCCTCACTCAAAAATACGTCGTCCCTTGTTTTCCTTGTACCCTCTTTACGTCTTCCATCGAGCCTTGCAGCCACCACTTCAGGTGGCGGATTTAACACAATGGTATACGGTTGATAACCACTATTCTCAAGAATGAATTTCAGTCTCTCAAAATGTTGATCTTCGAACCAGTTTAATTTCCGATAAGTCGATATATAAGCAGCTGAATCATAAATTCCCCGAGATGTAATGATTACGTTTTCAGGTTTGGAGGCAGCTAATGTGCCTGCATAATTAGTCAGGTAGATTCTGTGGTAAAGTCTGATTAAGCAACGCTCAAAATCGGACAAATTCCTGATGTTGGGAAACTCTTTGAGAAAATCAATGTCAAAATCGTTTTCGTAGAAAATATCATGTTTTTCATTCAATTTGTTTAACAACGTCGTTTTGCCTGACCCGTGCGGACCTGATAAAAAAATGGGATGCTTCATTTTTGCCTCAAACCTCCAGTTTAGATTCTCTTATAAAATTTCATTCAATATGTCCATCTTGTTGAATCCAGCAGAGTTTGGTCGTGATCTTTGAACAAATTCAAACTTTCTGTCCCCGGATGGAACCATATCTGAACCAATCACTTCAAACAGATCATTTGCAGTAAGAACCAAAGCATCAACTAATTCATTTTTGTTGTTATCCGAATTTTTCATTTTTGATGTATATCCATTATATTCAATTTCAAATTGGTACTGAAATTGATTGTATGCTTCGCAGATTGTTACTGCCAATGAATATATCCTTCCGTCCGTTGTATTGAGCAAAAAATCTTTGATACGCCTCTTTGTCATACACCCCATATAGTGAACATGGTTTTTCTCTAATTCCGATTTGATCGCATTTAAGTCATATATAAATTTCTCATCATTACAATAGACCTGGAACGATTGCAAATGTAACACTTCGTGTCTCTTTTTCTTTAACATCAACCTGTTTTCATATTCAAAGATGGAGTACTCTATCTCGTTATCAGAAAAAAAATGCGTTGTCATTGTGCTTCGTACTTGGACGGGATCAATTACGTATCGACCACTTCCTTTAAGTGCATTCTCTATAAGTGCTAAATAATGAGATAATTCCAAACCCTTTTGCTGAAATTCAAACTTAATCTCAAATTCCTTGTCGGGGAATTCTCTTCCAATTCGTTGGCAAGACAAAAAATCTTTTTCTTTTTCCAAATTATCACCTCAGGAAATTATTATTTTGATTACATTTTGAGATTCATCCCTCCTTCATATAATCAACTCTGGTAAACAATATCAATAAAATAAAAATTGCTACTAACGTGTCTCTCTAGATGGTGTTCAAAAAACAAAATGATATGATCATAATGTTTACTCATTAGGTCAGGAATATCCTCTTGGCTGATTTTGAATTCCACAGCATATCCTCTTTCCGTCCGATCATATTGGACAACATCCCTAGAAAAATATGCAAATTTGTTTCTCGTCAGCGTTTTTCTAAACTTCCCTATCTGGATATGAATAACATCATCGTCTATGTCTGATTCCGTATTCACATGTAAAGTGACGGATAATATATCTTTCATTAGGACATCCATCTCTATCTCAGGTGATTCCCCGCCATTATTTTTCTCAATTCCGAGTAATGGATATTGCATACTCTTATTAGAATATACATTGCGTGCATGACATGAGACCTTAGCCTTCGAAGAATCCATAACCCTGAAGATATGGTCTAACTTATCTGTCACTGTAATATCCTGAATTCGCTCAGGAATAAACCATGTGTTAAATTGCCAGAAAAATATTTGTGGGTATTTTGAGTAAGTTCTTAACCCATCCATATAAACTAGCTCCATGCCGAATAATTCCTGGGTAATATAATTAGTGAAAGACACAGCATCTTGAGTCCCATAAAGATTAACCAACCGTACAAAAACACCTCTGTTAAAATTCTGATGACGTATTAACTCGATAACTTCAATGACTTCGATCAGCTTCATGGATGGAGCTTTGGCGAAACCAGTCACATAATCATTAAATATATTAATGCAAGCGATTAAAGCTGACATCGTTACTGTAGGAATCAGACAATCCGGCAATTCTACCGTATGATGAATGATCGAATCGTAATCCAAATAATTTACGAATTGCAATGGTTCGTTCGTAATTAATTCTTTGTTCAACTCCCTCTGGCCCAGATCTCTCGGATATGAAGCAATCGGAAAATGCCGATGCAAATCAATTTCAATAGAATCCTTAGTGAGCATGGAATATTCATGCGGATTGGGTGACTTTATTTCATTGAAACCATCCTCCACCAGAATCCTGACAAATTCGGAAGGCTCTTGCGCAAAAACATCCATATCCTTGCTTTTCCTTAATAAAGCGGTATTCCCGGTCAAGTAAAACGATGTAAATCCCTTTATAACTAATGGTTTTATTCCTTGTCTTAGATGAATTCTTTTCAAAAAAGCTAATTTATCCTCATTCAATTTCTTGATGTTATACAGATCAATTTCCAACTCTTTTGTATAACCACCCTCAAATCGAGCACTAACGAAACTTTCTAATCGATGTTGCCTGATAAATTGGATGGCTCCCATTTTGCCCGTTTGAGGTAAAAGATTAGAGATGGCCTCCTTTATTTGTTCCACAGACTTAGCCTCCTGCACCTTGATATTTATTCACGCTGAGCATCCACAGACGGTAACCAAGCAAATAAACCAGAGGGCCTATCACAGGTACAATCCACATCGTCCATGATGACAACAGTGCGGTACCCTTAGTGAGCAGAAATGCAGCAGGGTAGAAATTGATGAACGCAAATGGAATGACAAACGTTAAAAGTACTTGTATGAATGTACCGAATACAGGGAGTGGATACGATATGAATTCCTTAAATTTGAAAAATAAGGTGAACAAAAAATTCGTTCTAATCCAAACAAAGGATACGGCTCCGATTACAGACATGAATCCAGCCTGAATCATGGCCCCGCCAATGATACAGAGAATAAGGTACAGCACTTCACCCCCGGATAAATTCAGGTTTAACTTAAAGAGTGCCCATAGCAGCACGGACCCTGATATCGCAACATGTGCAAGGTATCCCAAATTGAATCCCCTGCATACCAAGTATAGATATGGATTAACGGGTTTGATCAATATTGAATCAAATGTCCCATTCTTCACTTGATTCTCAAGGTCCCGCATTTGCACAAATGAAAAAGAGGCTCCTAGTGCATATGTGAACAGCCCCAGACTGTACAACAACGCAATTTCAGGCCAGGACCAACCGGCCAGAGTATCAAACTTTCTTAGAAACAGCCAAATAATAATATAATCTCCGGTATAATTAATGATTTGAGCGATAACTGCAAGGAGGAAGTCCCCGCGATATTCCATTCTTTCTTTGGTTAATAAAAAGACTAATTTCCCGAAAAGTTTCAATGTCATTTAGATCAGCCTCTCTACAGCTACATTATCCACCTTGGACCACCAGACGCTTGATCGCCCTATTCCATAACCAGCACACCAGAAGAGTCAGCACCGCAGTCCATGCTAGACCTGTGATAATAAAAGTCCCTATCTCCTGAACCGTGACCGCTCCCAAATAGATCGCAGCAGGAAGATATCCCAGATACAGGAAAGGAAGCATTTTGGTTATGGTCACCCACGAATCCGGAAAAAACCATAAGGGTAAAAAGGAACCTGAAAAAATCGTGATGAATCCACCCAACATCCAATTTAATGCAAAGTGATTCATGAGCCAAAAAGCCAATAAAGATATAAGGTACCCCAACAAAAACGAAATGCCCAATGCCAGGATTAAAGCAATCAAAAAAAACAGAAAATGAGTTGCCGAAGCTGGAGGAAGAAAACCAAAGAAAATCCATGCGATGAATAAAGAAGGAATGGAAGTAAACACCAACTGATAGAATGAATTCCCCAGTCCTTCAGATAATAAATGAAGAGGATAAGAAAGAGGTTTTATGAGTTCCGAAGCGATGGAACCTGTTTTAAGACTGTTATCCACTTTTGCACTAATTCCGGTAAGTAGCAGGGCAGCAAGCAACGTGTTGATAATGCTATATGTGATCATTTGCTCTACACCTATGCCTTCAATCTCTCCATTCCCTAGAACGGCTCTCCAGATCTCAGTCAGAATCAAAATAGCCACAAAATTCCCGAGCAATCTTAGCCATACTTCAGAACGATATGAAAGTTGATTCGAGAATGTTTTTACACCAAACATAATATACGTTTTCAACCCAGGCCCTCCTTTCACAACTCATTTCCTCTGTCTTCTTCGTCCAACTTTCTATAGAGTTTCCTAATAACCGAATCTATGTCTGCGCTTTCAATAGAAGCATCTTCAACTGCATGTTCACTCGCAATTTGATTAACACAATCAAATACGGTCCTGTCGCTTTTTTCAAATAAGTACGTTTTTCTTAATCCTTCGTCCTTTATTAGTTTAATTCCGGGTATATCAATCACGCCTGGCTCTTCCCGAAAGTAAATGATAACCTGACGCTGATCACCCAACGTTGTTCGAAGTTGTTCGACAGATCCGTCATAAACCATATTGCCTTTGTTCACAACAATCATTCGTTGGCAAATTTCCTCAATATCCTTCATGTCATGAGTCGTCAAAACAATGGAGACTTTCTTCTCTCGATTAATCATCCTAAGAAATTCCCTAATCTGCTCTTTAGCAATGACATCCAGACCAATCGTTGGTTCGTCTAGAAACAAAATTTTGGGATCATGCAGTAGGGCCATTGCGATTTCCACTCGCATTCTTTGCCCCAAACTTAATTGACGGACAGGTTTTTCAATAAACGAGGATAACGCTAAAAGGTCGGAATAATAGTCCAGATTTTTTTGGTATGTGGAGTCTGGGAGCTTATATATGTATTTATGGAGATCGAATGAATCACGGACAGGAAGGTCCCACCATAACTGACTCCTTTGTCCAAAAACAACACCAATATGTTGAGAGTTGTGCTGCCTGGCTTCATGCGGGGTCGAACCAAGAACCCTCAGTTGGCCAGAAGTCGGAACCAATATTCCCGTCATCATCTTAATCATGGTGGATTTGCCCGCACCGTTTGGGCCCAGATAACCTACTGCTTCTCCTTCCTTGATGGAAAAAGTGATATCGCGTACCGCTATTTCCTCCGTATACTGTCTAGTAACTAGACTTCTCAAAGAGCCAACCAATCCCGGAAATCTTTTGTATTGCCGGTAAACCTTTGTGATACCGCTTACATCAATGATGCTCATAAATCACACCTCGTCTACTTCGGTTAATGTAACACATATCATTTTATTACAATTTTCACCATTCTTTTTAACATATTACCTTTTTGAGAAATAAAAAAGTACTATTCTTATTAGATATTTTTCCATATAATAATTAGATATTTTATGTTTACAATTATTATTATCAATATAATATACATATCCACTCACTTTTTGTGATAACTTTTAACTCACATTGCGTTCGCCTTCACCAAAATCATCTCGTTAAAGCCAGTAACGCTATGAGGTCGAAGTTTACCTAGGAACCCCCATTTGACACCCTCCTCAAAAAGGTCTATCCTAATAACGAATCATTCATTCACTATTAAGGAGTCGTTCCCGATGGTGCAAGCCAAGAAAGACGAAGTCAGGAAAGAGATTGAATACGCGGCGCTCAAGGTCTTTTTTGAAAAAGGCTATGTGGATGCCAAGATGAGCGATATCGCGAATGAGATCAATATTTCCGTGGGCAATATCTATACTTATTTTAAGAATAAAAAAGAACTCTTCTACGCTGTCGTGCCGCCGGATCTGGTGGATTATTTAAAAGATGTGTTGGTGGAGACGATTCACTTTGATAATCAGACCTTGTTCGAGAAAACGGATAGCGAGCGAAAGTCGGCGCTGTTGCAGGAACAGGTTGATGTCCTACGTAAATACCGGAATCAGATTGTGATTATCTTCGAAAAGAATAAAGGCACCATCTACACCAACGCCAAAAATGAGCTTGTCGAGCTGATGATTGAGACCAAGAAAGCTTATCTCAAGAACCAATATAAACGATATGAGATTGGCACCGAGGAGAACTTGATCTTGCTGAACATCCTTGCGCACAACGTGATCGACATGAACCTGGATCTGTTGAAGCGGGATATGAGTGAGGACAGCCGGAAGCAAATATTCGAAGCGTTGTATGTCTACAGACTGTACGGTATGAAGAGCCTCAACGAATAACGCTCCATCTCTTCATTTATGCCGTGCAGACATAGCGTGCAGATCAGATCAACTTCACTTGGTTTGCACGCAAAAAAACCTCATCATAGATCAGCCTATTTTTTTAACCCAAAAATGAATTTATTATTCACTATTGAAACAGTTATCTTCTTTACCTTAACTACTCGCTTCACCTATATTCTAAGGAGGAACACAACATGAACACCGCTTACGCATTAAAAAACGTCCATCTGATCCACGGCGACTCAAGCCGCAATCTGCAAAATAACATGACCATTCTCATCAATGAGCAAGGTCTCATTCAGGATATCGGCCGAGATCACGAGTTGCATATCCCAAGTCACTACACAACCATCGACCTCTCAGGAAAATACATTATGCCCGGACTGATCAACGCCCACGTGCATCTCTTTGCAGATGGGAAACCGTTCAGTCTCTCGGTCAGTGAAGGTTTGTTGCAGTTTGCCTATGATCGAATCCTGAATACCAAATTCGGCAGAAATGTTTTGAAAAAACGTATGAAACGCAACGCACTAACCGCACTCCATGCGGGTGTAACGACGATGCGTAGTGTAGGGGAATTCTTTTACACGGATGTCCAGCTACGGGATGAGATTAATAACGGTGACTTTGTCGGCCCCAATCTGCTCGTCTCCGGGTTTTTCCTAAGTGTAACGGGAGGACATGGTGCTCCATTTCTGGCTCTGGTTGGTGACTCCCCGTGGGAAGCACGAAGAAATGTACGCATCAATGTGAAACACGGCGTGGATCTGATCAAAATCTGTGTGACGGGCGGCGTGACGGATGCGAAAATGGTGGGCGAAGCTGGGCGTCTTCAGATGACGGTAGACGAAGTTGCAGCGATCTGCGATGAAGCGTATAAGATTGGTTTGCGGGTGGCAGCTCATGTGGAAAGCACGGAAGGCGTACGGGTGGCGTTACAAGGTGGCGTCGATACGATTGAGCACGGTTCGGAGATGGACGACGAAATCATCCGTTTGTACAAAAATAATCCCAATGCCCTCAATGGCTACACCGCACTCATCCCCACCCTGCAAGCCGCTTATCCCTCCGCTTCACTGGATACCAGCGTAACAAAGGTAAGTGCAACGGTAAAAGAGAATTCCAGACTCGTCTACGATTCCATGCTCAAAGGTGTAAAACAAGCGATCGAAAACGACATCACCATAGGAATAGGCACGGATGCCGCCATGTCTTACGTGACTCACTATGATATGTGGAGAGAGATGGACCACTACATGAGAAAGGCCAACCTGAACAATAGACAGGTCATCGACATGGTGACCCGAACCAATGCGAAGATCCTCGGCGTTGATGATGTTACAGGGACGGTGGATATCGGAAAACATGCCGATCTGATTATCATGGAGCAAAATCCGCTAGAACATATCGAGGCCTTGTCAGACATCTCTATGGTCATGGTCAAAGGAAATCTAATTCAAACACCATCTGTCACAAGAATCAAAGAAGTCGACGATGTTCTAAACACAGTTTGGTGAACTCAGGAGTGAAATCATGCTTGGTATATTGATCAATTGTTTTTCCATTATATGCGGGAGTACCCTTGGGGCCATCTCCAAAAGGTTCATGAATGACGGTTATAAGTCCATACTCAACTAAGTGATTGGGATCAGCGGGCTCATCATAGGCATTAGTGAGGTCTTTTAGGTCCAACCTGAGACGGAGAACACATTCAATCTGGCGTACGATTTGAATCAATGACGAATCACGTAAGATAGAGTTATGAGTTTATGAACGATAATCACTTCAAGACATTGAACCAGAGGAGACATATCCTATGAACAAAATGAAAAAAACAGGTTTGTGGCTAAGCGTTACGACTCTAACACTATCACTCATAGTTCTTTATTTTCCAACATGGACGCCAAAAATAAAAGGCACAAACCCTATTCATGTATTGGAACAAGTTAAAATCAACGGCACGGGACATGAAATCATGATCAGAGGACAGGATCTGGACAACCCAGTTATCCTTTATTTACACGGTGGACCGGGTGCATCTGAACTTCCGTACGCGAAAAAGGCCCAAGATTTATTAGAATCTCAGTTTACGATTGTGAACTATGATCAGAGGGCAAGCGGCAAATCCTATCATTTTTTCGAGGACTATTCCAATCTCTCAGCTGACTTGCTGGTTGAGGATGTACTGGCCGTCACGGATTATATTACTCAACGTCTGGGGAAGAAAAAGGTGATCCTGATGGGGCATTCGTACGGAACATACATAGGAATTCTTGCTGCGCATCGAGCACCCGATAAATATGAAGCCTACATTGGAATCGGGCAGATGGCAAATACACAACAGAGCGAGATGGACGGATGGAATTACGTTATGGAGCAAGCCCAGCTGGCCGATAATCATGAAGACATAGACCAGTTGGAGCAGATCTATGAACCGATCAAACAAGGACAGACATTCACGCCGCGAGATCTCATTAAACGTTATGGTGGCGCATCAAGGTTGATGGACAGCCCTGACACCAGCTTTCTGGGAATGACGTTCAGCCAAGAATATAATATGCTGGATGCCATTCGTTTTAATAAAGGGATCATTTATTCGCAAGAAATACTGATAAGTGAAGCCCTGAGCCGTCCTTTGCCATCCTTGATTACGAAGCTGGACCTCCCCTTTTATTTTGTCATGGGAGATTACGACTTCATGACTTCATCCCATGCCGCCAAGGTGTTTTTTGACCAGATTGAAGGAAATCAAAAGGAATTTATTGCCTATAAAAACTCGGCTCACTACCCACATTATGAAGAGAAGCAAAGATTCTTGGATTGGATGGTAGATACCTTTATCAAGCAAACACCTTAATCATTCAATCCTTTGCCCTCCAGGATCGGCTGCATGTACTTCTCGATTCGTGACACTTTTGTTTTGGATTGCTTCGGTTGTGAGAAATAATAGAGATATGCCCGCTGACGTCCGGGTGTCAGTGCTTCAAATGCATCTCGGAAAGCAGGATTCTCATCGAATTGCTGCTGAAGTTCCTCAGGAACGCTATATTCGGCAGTTTTTTTCATTTCCACTTGCAGTCCAGCTTGTTCCACTTCAATCGCTTGCTGGATATAGGCTTTGATCATAGCTTCCTGCTCCACAATCTGCTCCAGACTGGTGAAACGAAGCTGGCGTTCTGCCTGTACATTCTCCGTTTGCTGGACCAAAATGCCGTGTGTATCCTTCAGCAGAGCGCCTTTGAAGAACAGGATCGCCACGTATTCTTTGAATCCATGGATTAAAACGATGTTTTTTCCATCGAGCATATAACAAGGATGCATCCATTTCATATCCTCTGTCAGTTCAAAATCCCGAATAATCCCTCTCAGCTTTGTGGACTCTCCCTTCCACGTTTTGAGTTTCTTCAAATAACCGTCAACTTTGCGATTCCCACTTGTATCCGTCATGGAGAAATACCTCTCTTTATCTCATGGTTTTATAGGTTCAATTGTACTGGTTTTCAGTGGATTGTACAGCGTTGCTTACAGAGCTTTTATTGACTTTTCCACTTGAATTTAAACCTTAAAATCAACAAAGGCCATCGTCTTCGCAAATGTAATATCAACGGTGGAGGATATGATTATCCATAAAGCAAAAAGGTCCATAGACAATCTATGGGCCTTTTGGTTTGGTTAACATTTCTGGTTTAAGCTAATATCAAGTAGTGACTGTGTCTCATCTTCCAACATCGCGGAAGCTATCATCATGAAGTCATCAACCCCAATCTCAAAATGACCTTTACGAAATGGAAACCCCCAATTGCGATTTCCCTGTGTAAAACTAAGTTGGTCTAACAACGTTTCGATCTTTACTTCTCGACACGGAAGATAACGAAGATCTCGGCGAAAGGGTACAAATGATTCCGACATCTGATATTGGTATATCCTATCATCGGTAATTTGACCAATAGCGGTAAACGCCTGAAGTGGCTTGCCTGTTGATATGTCTGTGCGTGGAGAATAGTATATCAGCCAGTCACCCGGGGACATCTGTCGCAACAGTGCTGCCTTACCATGGCACAACTGCGCAAACCCTCCCTCTACGGCTACATTCACATGAGAAGCAGATACAACCCCAATCCAATATCTGCTGTCTGTCATTTCTAATGATTTCAATACTTCCGTTGTACTTCTCATCCTTCAACCCGCTCCTCTTGATCTGTGATATACCAAAGTATAAAAAAACACTACTGACAGGTGTATGTCAGTAGTGTTTTAAGATGTTTTTGGCTACTTCCTGCATTCGGAAGCGTAAAGCCTCCGGCTTCAAGACCTCGATATCTCCACCCCAGCCAAGCAAATAATGCAATATTTCCTCCGGGTAGCGGACACGAAAATGGAAAACCACACCTTCCTCTTGATCCTCAAATGCATCCATATAAAAATGAAGTGCCTCCATAATCTTGTCAGCAATTTCAGGTTTAGCCCGAATTAATATTGGTTCGTTACGGTCGTCAGGAGGTCGATAACTGTTTAGATCAAAGTCAGACGGCAAAAGGAACTGATCCTCCAGCACGGAAAGTTCAGTCATCCGTGACAAACGAAAATGACGGATGTCTTGTCGCATATCACAACGTGCAATCAACACCCAGTTCTCCTGTACAAGTGAGAGTCCATAGGGTGAAACCTCACGCATGTTATACCGATTGCCATCTGTTCCTGGCATTTTTTTCAGGTACATAAAACTGATTTTACGTTGCTCCAGAATGGCATTACGTATCTGGTTAAGGTATGTTTTCACCCTCGCTCGGGTTAAAGGTTCAACGGTATGAAGCAGTCGCATCGTTTCCCGAACACGCGTGGATTCATTACGAACGGCTTCTGGTAAAATCGCTTCAATTTTGCGTTGAGCCGATTTAGCCTCCATTGCGTATTCTGTATCCAATCTCTGTTCGATAAAATCAGCTCCCATAAGCAGGGATACAGCTTCTTCTGCGGTGAAGCTTACCGGGGGCAGAAAATATCCTTCCATCAGGGAATACCCATGACCCGGGGCTCCCATAATTGGAACACCAGCCTCACTTAATGCCTGAATATCTCGATATATCGTACGTACACTCGTCTCCAATTGAACAGCTAAATCTTCTGCTCTTAACATCTTTCTTCGCTGCAATTCAAGCGTAATCGCAAGCTGCCGCTCCGTTTTGTTCATTTTCTAAGCCCCCACCGTTTCATCATCCAAACCTAACTCATTCTATCACAGTAACTTGCCCTTTCGTTTCGTGAATTACAGCAATGGAACGTCTTACACGTACATGGCCAGCAACAAATTATAGATCATCGTCGCAGCTTCCGCTCGTGTCGTTTCACTTCCTGCACGAACCGTATGGTCTGTATATCCGCTCACAATCTTGGCCTGCACCGCTGTATCCAGTGCTTCTTGTGCCCAAGATGGCGTCTGCGATGAATCGGCCATTCCCTTTCACCTAGTCTAGCAGACTACTGACAGCCGTGTGTGCCAATTCAGCGGATGGCATGGAGACTCCAGTATCACGGTAGGAAAGCAACAAAGCAATATCCCTTCACTTTTGATTTCACAAGACAGGAATCCTTCGAATATGAATTTATTGACGAGTTAAACATCAAAGATATATTAAGCCTGATCGATGAGGATCTACGAAAGAAGATCTCACCCGACTACTCTTCCAAGCTAGAGCTGGAGAAGAACAGGCAACAATTAAACCATTAGAACTTTATCACCCAGAAATGGAGAAATTAGCAGAAGCCATTAGATTGCCAAAAGAAGATACCATACAAAGCTTACGGCTCGAACTAATCGAGTTTATTAAGCTTTTTCCTACACATTAAAATTCAAGAAAGCAATACTATGGATATTTTTAGCCATAGCTTCTTTTTTTTGTAACGTTTTGAATGGTTGGACGTCTACATACTATAAGTACATTGAGGAAGGATGAAAAATTTGAAAGCAAAAAAAAAATGGCCCTTCGTGGTATTAAGCATCTTTGTCGTGATCATTCTGGTAATCGTCTATTTCGTTTTCTTTTCAGATTATATGAAAGGATGGTCTTCACCAGCAAAGGAACAGCAATATTACACTGGCGCCATCGTTGAAATAAAAGAGCAAAACAGTAAAGTAGACGGAGACAAGGTACTTTACTCCATCGTACTGGATAATGGAGAATATCTGAATGTAACGAAAAATTCGAGGTTTTATGTTACTTCGAGTGATTTTTATCAAGCAGACGCAAAATTCAGTAAAATGCGAATCGAGGCTGATTTCGACGAAGTTAAAGTAGGTGACAAAATTGAAAGTTGGACGAGACAAATAAATAATCATTTATTTGAAATTTATGAGTTAACTATCAAATAAACCATGTTCCATACATATCTTCCCGGGGTCGGATCTGTACCATCTACTTTGATCAGTTCACCATTAACGTACATTTGCATCTGAACGGAACCATCACCATCCAAGAAAACAGCGTTATTACAACCAAGATTATCTTTAAAAAAGTCTCTTAAATTGTACAGGGTTTTCCATACTGTTGATGTCACTAAGTAGGCATACACACTTAATTTAGTAAAGACGGGGAGTAAGAGCTAGCTAAGGAGTTTTTATTCTGTAATTAAAACCAATATTCAACTTTTTTAGTTAATGGACTGTACTAAACGTTGAAATAAACAGAGACCATCCCTCTCAGGATGGCTCTTGCTTCATTCTATTGAGATTACACATACATTGTCAGCAAAAACGAAGTCCATCCAGAACAGCCTGCATGCCTGTACCCTCAACCCAAGAATAAGTCTCCGCCAACCTTGGCGACCATATAGTCTACACCGCCGTATGTAAGGTATTTGTATCCATCATCAGCGGTCGTATTAGCTACATTGTAGCTTGTGTTGTACCCTCCATGATCCGGTTCCATTTGGTTACCCAGCATGCCTTCGATACCAGTCCCCAGCATCTGCATACGTTATCGAAGCAGGGAAAGCCCCCATGACCATCTATGTAGCCAGCTTACGTATACGCTGAGTATAGAAAAAAGTACCCACGAACTACAGGCATAATATTCCATGAAGCCGCAGGTACTTTGGGTTGAGCGGGATTTTTCTTCAGTATTTACATCTTTACTTTTGTGAACTGGGGACGAGTTGTTTGTGAAATGTAGGGTATAAGGACATGCTAGATTGCTCTTATCGTCTTAACTTGTTATATGTCCTGCTACCTCCGTCGGCCAGAGTCCAATCCACCTCAAATCGTTTGCTTTTGATAACGGCTCTCATACTCTTACGTGAAGCTTCCGACATTCCGCTCTCAGAGATCCTTACGTTCTCCAGTTTTGGGAACTGTTTCAGTAGAAAGCTCCAATCCTCTGTATGTACCCCTTCGACTATCAAACTGCGAAGCTCCGGCAGCTCCAACAACTGAATATTCCTAATTGGGTTACAGTTCAATATAAGCGTTCTCAACTCCCTGAGTTGATTAAGAGGAAGAATGTCTTCGATCTGGTTATGATCTGCCCAGATCCACTGTAACTGTTGGAAGTTTATTAACGGAGATAAATCAACCAGTTTGTTATTTTCTATGTGAATGGATTCCAATCTTGTTAGATGATGTAGTCCATTTAATTTTGCAATGCTAGTCAATCCATTATCGTTGATACATAATGTTTCTACATTCTCTGGAAGGTACCTCAGCTCGTCTAGATCAAAATCAGGAGTATCACGAATGCTAAAGCTTTTCAGATTTTTGGCATACTGGATTCCGTCCAGATAGTAAACGTTTCCTTTTTCATAATAACGAAATATATTCCTTAATTGAAGAAGATTAATATCCGTCAGATCCTCCTTGAAAACTTGAAGCTCGGCCCGAATACTGCGTTCCAGAATTTCATCCTTGAAGAGAACTTTCGTTCCTTTTAGCCCGTTTACTATGTGGGATACCTCTGCGAAATACTCTTGTCTAGCACTCTCACGTTCAGAATACTCATACATGTACCATTGCCATTCAAAATATATGGGTGGGATATAAGTGGGCCTTATCCATTGAATAGTCTCGTTATCAAGTATTTTCCCAATCAGAAATTGGTCATCTTTCTGAAGTAATATGTGATCATCATGACGAAAAACATTTCCTAATTCGACCATGCTTCTTGCGCGTTCATATGGAACCTGCTGTCGGTCCGCAAGGGCAGCATAGTATTGATCATATGTTTTCAGACGTTCTTTTCTCATCTCCTCTGTGTATTCCGTATCCCATACCTCAATGAATTGAAAGGTCTTCAACTTATGCTCTTCCACCACTTTTTTAAATGTGTCTGTCGCAAAAAATCTTAGATGGTGGTGTTGGGGTAAACAGAACAAATGTGCATCCAATTCAATTCTCTCTGGTAGGATGTGTATGTATTCCGAGAAAAAACCATAACCCATTCTTCGTTCAACTGGATTGGTCATATCGATGAAATCCTGTATCCGATTCACCTTTACGGCGAACATGTCGTGCTCCTCATGAATCAGAGGCAGGAATTCGACGTCCTTTCCGATCAAAGGAGTCAACACTTCTTTTGCTTTTTTCGAAAACACTAAAAAAGTAATAGTATATTTAATACAATCACTCTTGTTACCTTTTCGTTTAGTCACGAATACCGGTGGCTCCCAATGCTCGCTATTCCCCTTAAAATAAGCATCCATCCGTTCATCGTCTCGCTCAAACGACTCCAGTTCAATACGCATAGACTTTTCTGCTGGAACAAGCATCCAAATTTTAATAATCATCCACTCCGAAAGTATATTGTAGTATTCCCATCCTCTTATATCGGTCACCTTTCGTTTAATCCGTAGCTTTAACACTTTACTTACAACACTTCTAATCTATTAGCTACCGAAGCATAGCGATGAGACGATCCAGTTTCCTATCATGAAAAGTCTTTCAGATCAGATCTGAAAGACTTCCGCATTTCTCAACTAATAAACAATCAACCAAACCGACCACTAATATAATCCTGCGTACGCACATCAACAGGCTCTGCGAACATGCTCTGGGTAGCGGAATACTCCACGACTTCGCCGTTCAGGAAGAACACCGTCTGCTGGGATACACGAGCGGCTTGCTGCATGTTATGAGTCACCATCACAATGGTATAATGCTCCTTCAATTCATGCGTCAGCTCCTCAATCTTGAAGGTAGACACGGGATCAAGCGAAGCAGTCGCTTCATCCATCAGCAGAATATCCGGCTCCACTGCCAGCGCACGTGCGATGCAGAGACGTTGTTGTTGTCCACCGGACAGACTTAGTGCGGAGCGCTTTAGGTTGTCTTTTACCTCATCCCACAAGACAGCGGAACGCAGGCTCTGCTCCACCAGCTCATCCAGTTTTTTCTTGCCATGGATACCGTGCTGTTTGGGACCGAATGCCACATTGTCATAGATGGATTTTGGAAAGGGGTTCGGTTGCTGAAAGACCATGCCGATCTTCTTACGAAGGGTCTCCACATGAACTTCACCACTGTAGATGTCGGTTCCCCCTACGGCCACTTTGCCTTCAATCCGTGTGCCGGGTATCCGGTCGTTCATGCGGTTCAGCGTACGTAGCAGTGTTGATTTTCCACAACCCGATGGTCCGATAAAGGCTGTGATTGCCCGCTCAGGAATTTCAATGGAAACATCCTTCAGCGCTTGAAATTGACCATAATACAAATTCAATTTGTTGATCTCAATAATAGGTTGCACAAGGCGCCCTCCCGGGTTGAAATGGAATGATTTAAGGATTTAGCTTAAACAGTTGGCACTGTTCCAGACGATACCGATTAGCGGCATCCTCTTTCATCAGGCTTGATTTTTACGTGCATTCAGCCACAAGGGTACACGGAACAGAACATTAATGAGCAACGCCACAAAGATCAGCACCGCTGTGGTTTTCTGCGCAATTTCCTCGGCATCTGGCACAATGGCTTCGGATTGAATGTACCAGAGATGTACAGCAAGGGTTCCTCCCGGCGATAGCAAATTAAAGTCCCACATTTCCCCAGAGGTAGACACTCCAGCGGTTAGAATAATGACGGCACTCTCACCAAATGCCCGACCTGCCGTCAGGCAAATACCCGTCATGATCCCATTAATAGCCACCGGCAACAACACTTGACGGATCGTCTGGAGATGCGTTGAGCCCAGCGCAAACGATCCATTGCGAAGCTCCACCGGAACCGCCCTGACGGATTCCTCCGTTACCCTGGTAAGCACAGGTAGGTTCAGGAAAGCAAGACTGACGGCTGCGCCCAAAATGGTAAGCCCTATTTCGAAAAACTCCACAAACAGGGCAATACCGAACAATCCGAAGATGATGGATGGCACAGAGGACAATCCCTCCACGCAAATACGAACGGTCTCGATCAGCTTATTATTTGGTGCAAACTCTGCCAGATATATGCCTGCCGCCATACCAATAGGGATGGAGATGAGCAGGGACAGAATCAACACATAGAACGAGTTGAACAGCGCCGGGCCGATCCCTCCGCCTTCTTCAATCTCACTCGGAACACCGTATAGGAAATCCCAGCTGAGCAGTGGCAATCCTTTGTTCAGCAGCAGAAATAACAGTCCAACAATAAACAAAATGACGACAATACCGACACCCCATACCATGCCTGTAAAGAGCCGATCTATCACCATCGATGAACTTCTCCGTTTGCCAAAAGAATAAGACGGGACGACAGCGTTCGCCTGCTTCTTCACACTCATACGTTTCGGTCCCCTCTCTTCTGAAGCAATCTTACGATAACGATCATCAGGATCGAAATGGCGAGCAGGATAAAGCCCATCATGTACAGACCATGATTCCAGGTGGAGTCGAATTCGACGCTAGAGATTTGCATGACGATATTACTAGTCAGCACGGCTGTTGGCGTGAACAGACTGTTGGCGAGCTGCGCTGTATTACCAATGACCATCACCACCGCCATCGTCTCACCGATCGCACGAGTCATTCCAAGAATGACCGCGTACATGATCCCGCCTTTTGCAGCAGGTAAGACGACACGAGTCACAGTCTGGAATCGGTTCGTGCCGAGTGCATAGGCAGCATCACGGTATTTGTTCGGCACAGCAGATATGGCATCATCACTGATCCGGCTAATCGTGGGAAGTACCATAATAGTCAGTACGATGGACGCAGCGAGTAATCCGTCAGCCAGATCACGTCCGCTAATATCCCTTAGCCAAGGGATGAGGAGCGTCAGTCCTAGGAAACCGTACACCACAGAAGGAATACCCACCAGCAGATCCAATACAGGACGCAAAACATGGCGAAGCCATTTGGGTGTCATTTCGGCCAGAAATACGGCAATGATGACAGAGAGTGGAATGGCGAACAACATGGTGAGACCCGTAAGAGCCAGCGTTCCGAGGATAAAGGTCAGTGCACCATAATGTTCATTTTCCGGGTCCCAGTTGGTGGAGAAAAAGAATTCACGCAGCGACACATCTGCAAAAGTAAGAACGCCCGTACGAAGCATGAGAATTAAGATACATAAGATAACCAAACATACAAAGATCGTACTGCCGATGCACACCATACGAAACAGGTTATTGGACCACCTTAAACGCGCTTTACGGTTAAACCGCGTGCCCGATTCAGCAGCCTTACCAAGGCTCGTACCAAGCTCACTCGGGGCGGGGCTGTTCGGGGATGGATTCAAATCGATCATGAAGTGCTCTTCCTTTCACATAGAGAAGCCAGCTTGCGACCGTGCGCAGAAGCTGGCTATCCCTTTTCTTATGAAATGTGAGAATAACGAACGTTTGAAGCTCCGTTATTTTACAGCCGCAAGCGGAATGAATTTCAGCTTTTTCAGGGAACCGTTCTGGAACTTGCTGCTTTGGATGTACTCAATGAACGCTTTGGTGGCACCGGTAGGTTGACCTTTGGTCATGTAATATCCGATACCCCATACTTTGTAGGTTTTGTTCAGAACATTTTTCTCTGTAGGTGCCACGCCATTGATGGATACAGCCTTCATTTTGCTAGTTACATAAGGAAGGTCAATATAACCGATCGCATTGGGTGTCGTTTCGATGGTAGTTTTCATATCACCGCTAGAGCCAACTTCTTTGTAGTTGTCACCTTTGCTCATGAAATCCTTGCCGTCAAGCGCTTTTTGCTGGAAGTTGACCCGTGTACCGGAACCGAACTTACGGTTAACAACAACGATGTTGGCATTCGCACCGCCGACGTCTTTCCAGTTGGTCACTTTGCCGGAGAATATGTCCTGCAATTGTTTTGTGGTCAGACTGCTTACGCCCACATTTGTGTTAACGACAGCCGTGAATACTGTCACTGCTACTGGATTAGCAACCATTCCATCGAATTTCTTGAAACCAGGTACATCCTTGGATGCGTCCCAGTCCACAGCACCGATATCAGCAATCCCTTTACGTACGGATTGAGGACCTGTGATTGAACCTGCGGCGGAAGCCGAGATTTTGACTTTTGGATTATCTTTCTTGAATTCACTTGCAGCCTGAAGAGTCAGTGGAAGCAATGCCGAGGAACCGTTGATGACGATTTTACCTTTCTCTGTGCTCTTGGCAGCGGATGCCGTCGTTGCTCCTCCAAGTCCACCAATTAGGGATACAGCCATGAGCATTGCCGTGAAGGGTTTGATCCATTTTTTCATTTTTATAAACTCCTCTCGAATTATAAAATAGTTAATTATGATTTTGTGCTTATCCTCTTGGATCAAAAAAATCACTTCGTAACGGCTCTCCAGCTGCCACCCGCTTGTACCAGAACTCGGCCGTTCTCAATGACAGCCAATTGTGATCCGGCAACGGTTATGGAGGATACATCGGAAGATACGGTATACAGTTTAGTTTGTTTTCCTGTTACCGTGTCGATGGAAAGTATGACGCTGTTGCTGTCATCCTGCGCAGCCAGTACGTACAAGACACCACCCGACAGAATCGCTTGCTCTACATCGTGAGTACCGTACACCGTTGTTGCCTCCTGGGATGAATCCACAGATTGCAGCGAAGCATTACCGTCCTCGGACGGTACGCTTACGTAGTAGGCTTTCTGCCCGTCAACGGACCATACAAACACTTTGTCATCGGTTGAAGTCGTTAATTGCACCGCTTCAGGTTTTGATATTCCGTTGTTATACGAAAATATTTGCTGTTGATTGGCTGAAAAATCGATAGACACGTTGTCTTCATCTACATTGGTTGCATCAGAGGTAACCTTACCCAGTGTCGTTACCGTGTAGATGAATCTTTTGCCGTCCGCAGACACATTCAGGTTTTCTTTGTAATCCACCTTATCTTCAACAAGTTTCTTAATTGAACCATCAGCCAGATTAAGACTTGCAATGACTGACCCTTTATCTCCTTGTAAGAAATAAATTGCGCTTCCGTCCGCAGACCATAGCAATTCCGGTTTGATGCTCGTGTCACTTGTGATCAATTTTGAAGCCTTTGTCTTCAGATCGATAACGTAGACGGCTCCATCCGCATTCGTATACACCGCTTGATCTCCATTCGGGGAAACGACCAGATCTGATCCGCCATCTGTTGTTAACAACAGATCGTATTTACCACTCGTGGTATTCACGAGATAATCGGTTCGGCCATTGTCATCGCTCTTGGAAACGATCAGCTTGTCCGCTCCGGCAAAACGGGGATTTTCCGCACCTTCGAGCAATGCTACCGTGCTAACCTCCAGCGCTCCGCTTCTCTTGACGATTGTACCGCCAACGCTGGATACCAATGGTCGGAGCGCAACGTAGCTTGTACCTCCAATAATCGTAACTGGTTGATTCAAATTCACTTTGTTGCCATCCACCAGAAGTTGTTTCGCATTGTTCTGGAGTGTCACTGTGTGACCATTTAGCTTGATTACGGTCGTTCCACGTTGCACTTCCGCTTGTGCGCCAATAGCCTTGACCACATCGCGGAGCGACACAAGTGTCTCACCATTCTTCACGATGGAACGAACGATAACGCTGTTTCCGTTTATTGTAAGCGTGGAATTTTGCACCTGAGCTGTACTAGCCGCAGGTTTCACTGCAGGAGCAGCTGATACTGCACTAACCACAGAAGTTGTTAACACTGTGGCTACCATGGACACTACTAACACCTTTTTCATTGACATTGGCTTTGGTCACCCTTCTTTTCTCCATATAATTTGCCTTGTATGCCGTGCCCTGTTGTCTGGTATGCTGCATGTATCATCAATATGAGAGCTTGTCCGCCTCATCCCCCCAAACTTCCACGTTCATAGTAAAAATGACCTATCACGTTTGTAATTATAGGAGCGAATTGTAAACGGAAAATCTTGGAATTGTTATCGAATTGTCAATGTTTTCATATCAACACATTCATATGATTAAATACAACAAAATGACCCATACAGAATGTATGGGCCCTTGCTGTCATTATATATTTTCTCATACATTATACTGTGGCAAACACCTGATCGAACCCAGCCTTCGACTTGGCAAATAGTTCGTTCGTACCAAGATTCGATGCCGGTGCCAGTACTTCCTGAGCCACCACACCATTGTAGCCAATCGCCTGCAGATTTCTCAGAAATCCACCCAGATCAATGACCCCATCGCCGGGATACAAACGCTCATAATCCAATAATTCTTCCACAGGCAGATCATAGGCATCATTGATATGAACATGAACAATCTGCTCTTTCTTCAGCTTCAACAGATCCTCCATCGGTAGACCATTCGTATGCCAGTGATACGAATCTACGAGCAGGCCAACATTTGGCGCATGGATCGTTTCGATCCAGTCCAGGGTATCCTCCACACGCCAGATAAACGGGTTCTTCCATTGCGTCCGCAAATGATGGCATCCCACAAACTCCAGACCCAACTTAATCCCGTAAGTATCCAAGATATCTGCGCAGAGTCTCAAACGTTTCGTAGCCGCTGCCATAAATTGCGCTGCCGGTTGATCCGTTGAGGGTAAAATATACGTGCAACAGCTGTAACAGTCCAGCAAAGCAGAAGCTTCTGCCATAGCGACCAAAGATTGCAACCCCTCACGAAATTGCTCATCTGTCGTCCGCCACTCTACCGTCAGACCCGATGAACCGATGATCACCTGATTGCTTTCCAGCAGATGTTTCGCCCGTTCTTTGCCATATGTCTGAATCAATGAGAGCGGATTCAAATCTACAGATCCGAATCCGTTCTTGGCCGCTTCTGTAATATATTGTTCATCTGACTCAATGTTGCCCAGTCCCGCATTCGTTAACCCTCTAATCATCCCAATCTCCTCCTGTGACTCGTCTGGAATTGCAGATTGTCCAACACTTTCTTGTCCCCTGAACCAACACTCTGGCTTGAACAGGGCATAATTTTATAATAACAGCACTCTCTCAAAAAGAAACCATAATGTCCCATTCTTGAAAACACTAGAGCACGCCTCTGCAACTTTTGTCCAACTTTCACGTATTAAAATTAACATCTAATTAAGGAAGGGATTGGTAATCTTAAAAATGAACTCCATACCCAAAAAACATGTCCCTACCCTAATTTTTCTGGTATGCGTTGTCGTCGTGTCCTTACTTGTCGGGATATTATCCAGACCCTATTTTACGGAGTCTATATTCTATGTAGATCAGCATAAATACACTTACGATTACGAGCAAGGCAATCAAATTACGTATGAGAGCAGTACAGCAGACCCAATTCAGGTCACCGTCAATCAGCAGAAGCGTACGGTCAGCATCGATCAGCAGAACTATGTCATTACCCAAATCGCCTCCACCCCTATTGCAACGAATAACGTGGTATACCCTAACGATCACAAATATACAGTTGAGCAACAATCCGAGCAATTATTAAGTTACGATGAAACTGGGAAGATGCTTTCTCCGGTCAACATGTATGTAAACAGCCAACGAGTCATGGAGGATGACGAAGAGCACTATACACCTGCCATGCTCGTGACCGCTGCCTATCCGGAATATCATCATACGCCAGGAACACCTGTCCTCCTGTTCATTGCGCTTGCCGGACTCATCTATGGATGGTGCAGCTTCTATTATCCAAAGTTTCAAAAGTTTCAGTTCTTGCTCTCCCTCCGCTGGATATGGTTAAAAGATCCCGAACCTAGCGAATTTTATTACGCAATGAGTAAAATTGGAGGTATAGCCTGCATGATCGTAGCGATCTGGGGCGCGTTTCAAGCATTTTAAGACGTTTTGAGTCTGAGTCGACTTAGCGTTAACATACATCAGAAAAACGGTAATCACGTCCAATCCATGGATGTTATTACCGTTTTGTTTTATAAGGCTCACATTTAAAATATATCTACCTCACACGCTCTAACGTATATCGATTACGCGGAATCTCAAGACCCAGATTCTCCCTTAGCGTCTCATGTTCATACTCCGTACGGAACAGCCCTCGTTCTTGCAGAACCGGAACAACTAACTCCACAAAATCTTCCAAGCCATTGGGCACCACGGTACGAACATTGAATCCGTCTGCCGCTTCACCTTCAAACCATTCCTGAATCTGATCTGCGATCTGATCCGGTGTACCAATAAACGATGTACGCGGGGTAGATGCCAGCAATGCCACTTGGCGCAGGGTCAGCCCCTGTTCCCGTGCCTGTTGCTTGATCTTGTCTGTTGTACTGCGGAAACTGTTGCTACCGATCTCCCCAATCTCGGGAAAAGGTTCGTCCAGCGGGAACTGGGAGAAGTCGTAATGATCGAAGTAACGTCCCAGATAATTCAGCGCCTGATCAATACTCACCAGTTCAGCAATTTCCTGATATTTCTGCTCAGCCTCTTCCGCTGTTCTACCCACAATAGGACCGATGCCAGGGAAGATCAGGATATCTGCTCCCTGACGTCCATATGCCACCGCTCTTGCCTTCACATCCCGGTAGAACTCCCTTGCTTCCTCCAACGTCTCATGTCCTGTGTACACGGCATCCGCCGATCGGGCTGCCAGATCTTTACCGGATTCGGATGAGCCCGCCTGGAAAATCACCGGATGACCCTGCTTCGAACGCCCCACATTAAGCGGTCCCTGTACCGAGAAATGCGCTCCCTTGTGATTTAGCGTATGTAGCTTGGCAGGATCGAAGAATACACCCTGCTCCTTGTCTCCGACAAAGGCATCGTCTTCCCAGGAATCCCAAAGGCCTTTGACCACATTCAGATGTTCTTCCGCAATTTCGTAGCGCAACGCATGGTTCGGATGCTCTCCTTTGCCAAAGTTTAGTGCCGATCCTTCCAGAGGTGAAGTGACCACATTCCATCCGGCTCTACCACCGCTTAATTGATCCAACGAAGCAAATTGTCGCGCAACCGTGAAGGGTTCACTATAGGAAGTAGATAATGTAGCAACTAACCCGATATGGGAAGATGCCCCAGCGAGTGCGGAGAGAAGCGTCAGAGGTTCGAAGCGATTGAGAAAATGAGGATTGGACTTCTCGTTAATAAAGAGACCATCTGCAATAAAGAGCAGATCGAACTTCCCCTTTTCCGCGATACGCACCTGCTTCTTGTAGAATTCCAGACTAACGCTCGCGTTAATGGGAATATCCGGGTGACGCCAAAAGGAAATGCTGTTACCCACTCCGTTCAGATTAGCTCCCAATTTCAATTGTCGTTGCGACATATATATTCCTCCCCATTTTCATTGTGAGTGTCACTTCTTCATATTCGTTTGACCTGAGTCTACAGCCATGCTTAATCCGGGTTTACCCGCTTGTTTCACAGCACTAACCCTGACTGCCCAAGCCGCTCCCAGCAATACAATCCCTGTGAATAGAAAAATAAACGGAATGCCGATCCATCCACCGAGAAAACCGCCGATCAACGGCCCAAGCACGATACCGAACTGACTCGCCGTCTGACTCAGACTGACAGCCCTCCCACGAAAATCGTGATCAGTATATTTGATGATCAGCGCATTAAGCGCCGGATAAACCGCGGCAAAGAATAGACCATAAACAAATCGCAGGCTACCAAAATAAATCAGATTATTTGCTGTCATTTGCAGCAGACTGCCTATCCCGCCGCCGATCAGACCGATAAACAGTGTTTTTTCGTACCCGATCCTTCCACCAATCTTGCCCCATCGCGGCCCCATGATGACAGTTGCCACACCAATCGCCGAGAAGACAATACCTGCACTAAGTGTTGCACTGCCAACATCTCCGCCGATCTGGACGACATAGAGGGTCAGCACCGGTTCGATGATAAGTACGGAGGTTGAGACTATCAGAATCAAACCGTAGATTCGCATCAAGCCGGGCGTGGAAGCCGCTCTTTTCAAATCCCCTATGATCCTCGTTGGAACGATCGTACGAGCTTGTCGTGACTCCTTAACACCGAGGACCATCAGAGCCGCGAGGAACGTAATGACAGCTGATGCAATGAAGCATCCCCGCAGTCCGATCCAGTGACTCAACACACCACCGGCAAGAGGACCAAGAATCCCGCCTGCAGCGCTGGCCGTGGAGATCACACCAAGTGCATAACCCACGTGTTTCTCCGGAGTATTGGTGCCAATCAGTGTAATCGAGGCAGGATGAAAACCAGCCATGAGTCCCTGAAAGATCCTCACCGCGATAAACGTATATGGATCGTAAACAAAGAAGTTAGCCAGATGCGCAATGCCTAGCCCAACTCCTGAACGGACGAGCATCAGTTTGCTGCCATATTTATCAGCCAGTGATCCCCAGAAGGGTGCACATAATCCACTGATCAGAAAGCTGATCGAAATCGAAATCCCCGACCAAGCTTCCAGGCCGCTCTGGATACCGAGATCATTTTGCAGGAATATAGGAAAGAACGGAACGGACAGCGAGTACGCCATATGATTGAAAAACAGGCCGAACCACAGAATATACAGATTTCGCTTCCATTGTGGCATCTTGGCATTCTCCATACTATATAATTCCTATATAAAAAGTAGGTTATTATCCATATTAGGGTAACGTCATCGGAAAGTATAATAGAAAAGTTCAATAGACCCATTCAAGAATTAAATGAATGGGTCTATTAATTTGTTTCGTATGGCGTTTCGGGAACGCCCACGCACCTTCACATCATCGGCGTAGACAAAATCCTCTCGTTAAGTGGTACGTTTTCCACTTCCCCTTCTGGTGAAACGTTTTTTGTGGAATGAGGGTGGTTGGTACGAATATGGAAAATTTATGTTGAAACAACGAATTAGTTCGTATAATATAAAATAAATATCTAGTTCTATAATTATAGAACTAATTCAGAAAGGAACTATGCTCTTATGAACTACACAGTAGAAGTTGATTTTGCTCCAATTTATGAATGTGTAAGCACCCTTAGCGCTTTTATGAGTAAACAAAATCATACTAACCTGGATGCCGGGAAGCAATGGGTTCGTGATGTACAGGATCGATTCTCCCCAGCCAAACTTCAACAAATGCGAGATACGATGAAAGCCACAGACAATTTCAGCCTTGCGCCATATATATGGAGCTGTTCAGGGGAACGTTCGGTGAATGGCTTTTTGAATTGGCTTGAAGATTTGTCCTCAGGCCAGTTGTATGACATCGCCGCTCGCTTTAAGTTATCTGTCCCCTCCAATCTGCCCGAATTACGCAGTCGGACATCCGAAGTGCTACGAGAATGGGATGCTCAGTATTTTGGGCAGATCGATCCGGCAATTATTAAGGGACTCTTTTTGGAAGCTGAATCGAGACGTTCCAGTCTGAACGGGACGAATGACCAAGAAGTCTATGAACAAGCTACACAGGGCATGAGGATATATCCTAATCACACGTTAAAGAAAATAATCCTCATCCCTCAATATCATGCACGTCCATTTGTCACCTCAGTGATCTTTGACGAGATGATCTTCACTAATTATTCTTGCGATATTCTGCCAACAGAACCGGGACGACCAGACCCTGGGTTACTGCGTCTAACGCGGGCACTGTCCGATGAAACCAGACTATTCATCTTACGACTACTGGCTGGTAAACAGCTGACCTTCACTGAAATTGTCCGTGAGGTTGGACTGTCCAAGAGCACGGTGCATTACCATCTAATAGCCTTGCGAGCAGCCGGGCTGATTATTGTGCATTATGATTACAAAAATACTGAATATAGCCTGCGCTTGGAAGCTCTGAACAACCTTCCACGGCAGATTGGAGCTTATATTGAAGGTTGAATTCATGCATTTCCTTCTCCACAAACTGCACTATTCTATCATACGGAGGAACCTTAATGCTGAAGCGAAGTTACTACGGTTTATTGGCTACTGTTACTCTTAGTTCTCTCGGTGATGTGTTTGGTCTTTTGGCCATGGAATGGCTTGTTTATGAATTAACTGCCTCTAAGCTAGCCATGGGTGCTATGGCACTAAGCTTCAGCATTCCTGAGGTAGTCTTCCGGCTACTTGGATCACCGCTGTCCGACCGACTGCATCGTGGAAGGTTCATGGCCGGACTGGCTGCAGTACGACTGTTGGCTCTTTTGTTGCCACTGAGTATGGGTATCGTGGGCCAATTACAACTTTGGCACCTATTTCTCGCCGCAGCACTCAGCGGAGCCTGCTCCGCCCTCTTCATGCCAACGGCCATGGCTGTTGTACCAGGCGTAGCTGGCAAACACAAACTGCTGCGGGCATTCGCAGTGATTGATGGTTGTCGAAATGCCGCTGCTTTGCTGGGACCAGCCTTTGCCGGAGCTCTAACGGCTGCAACCGGAGCGTTACCAACACTAGGCATCAACGCTATTTGCTACATTGCAGCCATCACCGCACTGCTCTATCTGCCCACAATGCAGAAACCAGCAGCTCAAGCATCTTTTTCTCTCAAAGCTTATATCCGAGATATTGGAGAGGGCTTCTCTTTTTATCGGCGATTCCCAGCCATGCTCTCGATTATGGTAATGGTTTCGATCAGCAATATGTCCTCTGTAGCCATCTGGACCATGATGATTCCTTTTGTCCGCGAAGTGCTACACCGGGATGCCGCCGCCATGGGCACTCTGACCACCGCTTCTGCATTTGGCACACTAGCCGGACTAGCTATTATCTCGTGGATGGGTGAAATCAAGAGACGACGCACGGTCATGCTGTGTAGCTTAGCTGCGATTGGGCTTTTTAACGCTTTATTGGGACTATTTCCGAGTTACCCATTTGCACTTATTGCCTTATGTGCCGCAGGAGTAGCCGGACCTTTCTTCGGTTCTCTAAGCTCTTCGTTACATGGTACGCTTGTGCCCAGTTCTCTACAAGGCCGGGTTAATTCAATCCGATTCCTGATTGGTGGAGGATTACAGCCCGTAGGCGCTTTTGCAGGTGCAGCGGTTGCAGAAATCTATGGCCTCCCGTTTCTCTTTCTGTCTTTAGGTCTTCTACCTTTCATATGTTCGATAGCTGCTTCATTTCTGCCCAACCTGAAAGATTTGAATGGTGATCTCGATACTCTACTACATAAGCCATCCAATAAAGTTCGTATTACAAGGAATTAATAACACTAAAAGCGCCATTCCTTTTTATAGGAACGACGCTTTTGACAGGTGACAACGATAGTGGTTTACCCAATCATACTAGACACAAACACTTGTCCCATACTTCCCAAACATGCGGATCGGTATCCTGACATTGGTAATCCGGAGATAAAACCAACTCTTCGCTTCTAAAGGTTTTTTTCTATACTCTCCATTATCGTGTAAATATGAAGTGAACTTTATTACGCATGGTAATCATACTATTCCGGCAATTGGACCGACATAAATACATCTACCTCATCTTCACTGTCCAAGATAAATCTAAATCGTTCATACAATCGCCGAGCAGGACTTCCCTGCAATACATTTAAAATAACCCGTTTCCCCTGAACTTCATCCAGTTCCAGCAGCATGTTCAATACCTGAGTTCCTATTCTCTGGCCCTGATAATCGGGATGTATGTAGAAATGTTCCAATAGATATGCCTCAGACTTGGGCTTCAATGCGACACAACCTACCATTGTACCTTCCACTTCAATAATCCGCGTATGGACAGGGTCGAACGTATTTCGGAAACGTTCACGTACTTTCACATCATCGTACCTTCCCAGCCTGGTTAGATCATCGTAAAGTACCAAAGCCCTCAACTCAGCCAGTTGCTCTTGGTCTGCCTGTACAGCTTGACGCATTGTTATTGGATTCATTCGTTGGATTCCTTTCCATTGGAGACGCGTTAGATTTGAATGTCTTATCGCACGATAGGATAGGACACTAAAAATCATACCTTTGGCAGCTCACTTGAGCAACATCGGATTTTAGAACAGACTATATTTTTCAAACATATTGAACTCCTCAAAGAAATAAAAAAAGCCCAAAAAGGACAGTGCAGTCTAGCTTAATTAAATAAGCGAACCCGCAACCGTCCCTTCTGGGATATAGATTATTTTAGAAAACTAGGAAGCATGTGAAGCTTCTGTTGCATGCTTCAATGCTTCCAGACCCAATGCGAGCGAACCACACAGACCTGCATGCTGGCCCAATCCGGGCTGGACAATATATTGGTCAATATGTTGCGTGATTGCGGCTACATTCACATAACCATTAAGATTCCGCACAACCCGCTCCCGGATCATAGGAAACAGCTGATCTTGCTGCATTACACCTCCGCCCAAGATGATCCTCTGCGGCGAATGAAGCAGGATAGCCGTGGTGATCGATTCGGCAATGTAGAAGGATTCAATCTCCCACGCTGGATGATCTGCCGGCAATTCACTGCCAGGGATCTTCCAGCGAGCTTCAATGGCTGGTCCTGCAGCCATCCCCTCCAGGCAATCGCCATGATACGGGCATAATCCGGCAAAGTGATCGTCTGGATGGCGTCTTGTGCGAATATGTCCACCCTCAGGATGTAACAATCCGTGTACTCGTTGGCCCCCTGCCACAAGTCCGACACCAACGCCTGTGCCAATCGTGTAATATACACAGTTATCCAGTCTTTGCGCCGCTCCCCACGTCACTTCACCGAGCGCGGCAGCATTCACATCCGTATCCCATCCAAAGGGCACCGAAAATTCACGCTTCAAAGTTCCAACCACATTACAGCTCTCCCACCCTGGCTTAGGTGTGGTCGTAATATAGCCATAGGTGGGACTATCCGGTTGCAGATCAATCGGACCAAAGGAGCCGATCCCCATCGCTTCAACATCTTTATGCCTGAAATAGTCGATCACCTTGGCAAGAGTGGTCTCTGGATGTTCTGTTGGAAAGCTGATCCGATCTTCAATCTGTCCATGCTCATTCCCTACACCACATACAAACTTCGTTCCGCCCGCTTCTATAGCCCCAATGCGCATCGTTCTGCACTCCTTCCCTTCATTACAATTGACCTTTAGCCTTGGTCGGTGAGATCTCATAGATATGAAGTGAAGAGAATAGCAGATCGGTATTTTCGGCATGAACAGAGATGCCTTTGGAATCCACATCCGGATAGATCAGATCCGTAATAACGGCCTGACCATCATTCGCAAATACCTCCACAGATGAATGATCTACAAAGATACGCAAACTTTGATTCCCATTTACATCTTTTAACTCAGCTGCATGGCGGCCCAGGAAATGTTCATGAAAATCGCCGATACCCGATCCACTACGATCGATATACACTTCACCTCGGTTGGCGTCTACGCCAACGACCGTTTCGTTGTCAGCTCCGCTTCTTAAGGCAAAATGGAACGACTGATTCGGAGCCCACTCTGCATGGATCTCATAGTTCACTAGCTGCAAAGCAATCAACTGCTCACTCACTTGCTGAATCGAAGCATCCTGTAGGGACAATACTGGCGTACGGGCTTGCTCAAGCTCACGCGCAGGACGTTGAATCAGGATAACTTCTCCGGCTCTTGTCTCCAGTGTCAGCTCCCGTGCAATGGTCATGGCTCCACGGTAATCATTGGTCGGCGTTTGATTGGCATACATCCAGTTGCTCATCCATCCCATAAACAGGCGTCTGCCGTCTTCAGCCGGAATGTCAGACCAACTAACTCCAGCGTAGTTATCCCGGCCATGATCAATCCAGCGGATCGTATGGGATGCCTCGTCTGGGATAAATGTACTTCCATCAAAATCTCCCGTAAAATATTGCGTTCTGGACCCTTCTATAAAAGCAGGATCTGCACCAATGCTAACGAGCATCACCCATTTCTCCTGCCCTGAATCTCCATCCACTGCAAGCGGGAACAGGTCCGGGCATTCCCACACGCCATCATGTGAACCGATCCCTTCGCCAAATTCACTTCCTAGCGTCCAATCCTTCAGATTGGGAGATCGGTACAGACATACCGTTTGACCACAAGCGATAATCATAACCCATTCCTTGGTCTGCTCATGCCAGAACACTTTGGGATCACGGAAATCTACAAAGGACTCATGCTTTAATACCGGGTTACCCTCGTATTTAGTCCAGGTTCTGCCGTTGTCTTTGCTATACGCCAGACTTTGACTTTGTTTGGCATCATGGTTTTCAATTTCCAGGTGATGGGTGAAAATAGCAACCAACCCCGGCTCATCATCGAAAAGTCCTGAAGTATTATTCCAGTCCACCACAGCACTGCCCGAGAAGATCATGCCATGTTCATCCGGCGCCAGAGCTACAGGAAGTTCCTCCCAATTGACAAGATCTCGGGTCACCGCGTGACCCCAATGCATCGGTCCCCATGTTGTACCAAACGGATGATGCTGATAGAACAAGTGATACTCCCCATTGAAAAATACCATGCCGTTCGGATCGTTCATCCATTTTTCTTTCGGCGAGAAATGGTATTCGTTTCTGTAATCTTGTTTAAGAATTGTCGACATTATGGTTTCTCCTCCACACTTTTCTTTATTGGTTATTACGGTCATACCCGGCTTGTTTAATCTGTAGCCATTCTTGCAACCCAAGGCGATCCAGCTCTTTCAGGTAAGCATCCCATTCCTGATCTACTTTCCCGTTCTGATACCATTCCGTACGCAGACGCAACACGTAGGCGAAGAGATCGGTCTCAATCGTGGACAATCGATCCAGTTCATCAATGGAGAAGAACACACTTGGATATACGTTCTCCGCTTTCATATGTGGAACCATGACCTTGTCGAGAAGTTCCATGCGCCAAGCCGCATCTTCTGGTTTGGTTGTGTATTTATCATAATAACTGTCGAGAATGGCCAATGGTCCTGCGATACTCGTTTTTTGTCTGAGCTCCACAGGTGCAGAGCCTTCCAGTGGAAGATGCTTCAGCATCCCTTTGGCTTCATCGAATTCAAAAATATTTTGCTGACTCTCATCTCCGTAGGTGCCCCAGTTGTTCTGCACGGATTGGAGCGGATCGTACAATTGGTCTACCCACTTCGCTGTGGATTCCAAATTTTTATTGCTACTGGTAATGACCATACGACCGCGATCAAGACCAATGCCATTTGTTCTTGTGACATTAACTTCGCCGTTAGGTCCAGCAACCGGAGGCAGAACATCATACGTATCATTCATGCCTGTAATGTTAGCCTTATCCCAAGTGAAGTACATGCCATACTTGTTGTCCTTGCCTTTCGCAAGATACGTGTTCCAATCCTGCTGATACGACTCGACATCAACGAGACCTTCCTGAACCAGCTCATGAATGTATTTAACCGCTTCCTTGTAGCCTGCATCGGCTGCTGTAAAGACCACTTTTCCTTCATCGGTTACCACGGTATGGTCCCAGTTCTCCCCAAGTCCAAATGCGGCAAAGAGAAATGTCAGATCTTCTCCACCCGGTTTGTTAATGAAAGAGAGCGGAATTTCGTCGGCCTTCCCGTTGCCGTTCGGGTCTTGGGTTTTGAAAGCAATCAGCACTTCTTTCAGTTCTTCGGTTGTCGTCGGCATTTCCAGTCCGAGCTTGTTCAGCCATTCCACATTAATCCAAGGCAAGTTATCTACTGCCTGAATCCGTTGCTTGCCACTTCCGAGTTCTTCAATCCATGGGAATGAATAGATATGTCCGTCTGGAGCCGTGATCATACTCTTGTATTCGGGAGCTTCCTCAAGTACTTTTTGCAGATTGGGCATGTACTGTTCAATCATGTCCTCAAGTGGAATGATGGCCCCATCCTTCGCCAGTTTCAGGAGATCATAATCCCCATAACCTGCATCAAAAATGGCATCGGGCAAATCACCGCTGGCTACCGCCAGGTTTCTTTTTTCCGCAAACACATCACTCGTATAGTTCTTCCAGTTGATATGCACATTGGTTTTCTCTTCGAGTCGCTTGTTAATCAGCTTGTCGTTCGGATCAGCGGGAGCCAGCGGAGAGCTCTGCGTTATAAAATTCAATGTCACTTTGCCATCAGGTGATTGCGCCTCACTGGCTGCGCCGCCTCCACCCCCGCCACAGGCGGTTAGAAAGAGCATCGCAGATAACATGGAAATGGATGCCGTTGTAACGGCTTTTCTGGACTTGTTCACTTTTTTCATAATAATGACCTCCATGAGTTGGATTGGATCAACTTACTGTATCGCAGGCTGTTCACTATTTGAGGGAACCGACCATGACACCTTTTTCGAAATACTTCTGGAAGAACGGGTACATGATGATGAGTGGCAGACTCGAAATGACAATCGCTGAGTATTTAATCATCTCGGAGAGCCGTTTCAATTCAGCCATTGCTAATTGATCACTGATCATTCCCGGAGCAGCCTGATTCTGAATCAGAATCGAACGCAGAACGAGCTGTAACGGATGCAGGTTCGGATTATCCAGATAGATCATTGCATCAAAATAGGAATTCCATTGCCCAACAAACGCATAGAGTGCGAGTACAAAAATGATCGGTTTCGACAACGGAATGACGATCTGGAAGAAAATCTTCATCTCAGACGCGCCATCCACATTCGCGGCTTCTTTCAGCTCCCGAGGGACTCCTTTGAAAAAGGTTCTGGAAAGAATAATGTTCCAGACGTTGACGGCTCCAGGAATGATGATCGCCCACACCGTATCGAGCATGCCGAGATTACGTATGAGTAGATACGTAGGGATTAATCCCCCACCGAAGAACATCGTAATGATAAAGATAATCATGAAAAAGCCACGTCCCGCGAGCCTGTCATCCGACAATGCATAGCCTGCAAATATGGATACGGTCACGGTGATCAGTGCAAAGGAAACCGAGTACAGCACCGCATTCGCAAAGCCTCTAATCATGGCTGGATTGGACAAAATCATCTGATATCCGTCCAGACTCCAGTCGGATACATTAAAGGACAGTCCACGATTCAGTAGCACAGTGGGGTCCATGAATGAGGCGATAACAATATAAATCAGGGGAACAACCACAACCAGTACAGCACAGGTGAGAAAGATGGCATTGAGTGTGAGGATCAATCGATCCATTCCCGTGTGTTTAACAACCATGGATAATACTCCTTTCCTAATAGAGGCCTTCGCCTTCATTCAATTTCTTCACAATCAGATTCACCGTCACCAGCAGAATCACATTGATCACCGAGTTGAACAATCCCACTGCCGCAGAATAAGCGTAATCTCCAGACTGTAGCCCCACCTTGTAGACGTACGTGGCAATAATCTCGGAGGAAGGCAGGTTCATGGACGTCTGCATCAGATAGGCCTTCTCAAATCCAATGGACATAATCCCGCCAGCTGCTAGGATAAAGACGATGGCCATAATCGGACGAATCGTTGGAAGATCGATGTGGCGAATACGCTGAAGGAGATTGGCTCCATCCAGATTAGCCGCATTGTGAAGCTCTGGATCAACATTGGCTAAAGCCGCGACGTAAATGATGGAAGCCCAGCCCGCTCCGGTCCAGATATCGGACAAAATGTAGATCCAGCGGAAATACTCAGGTTCGGACATGAACATAATCGGCTGACCTGTAATCCATGTGGCGAATTGATTAATCGGCCCTGTCGGTGAGAGGAAGATGAACAGCATACCCACAACAACAACAACCGAGATGAAATTGGGTGCGTATAGAAATAATTGAATATTTTTCTTGATGCCAGCTTTGCGTACCTGATTCAGCATGAGTGCCAGTAAAATGGGTACCGGGAAACTGAATATCAATCCCAAAAAGCTGAGTTTAAGCGTATTCATTAAAATGATATCGAAATTGGGTGAAGCTATAAATTTCTCGAAATGCTTCAGTCCTACCCAATCACTGCCCATGATGCCTTTGATCGGACTGAAATCCTTAAACGCAATGATGGCTCCGTACATCGGAATGTACTTGAAGATAAGAGTCAAAATTAAGGCTGGTGCAAGCAACATATATAAAAAGTAATTTTTTTTGAGTTGCTGCAACCTATGACCGCTTGTCGTCCTCACTTTCAGTACCCTTCCTTCGCCCTTTTTGCTGTCGGCTATGTTATCCAACACGATACCCCCGTTCATTCTAGAAGTTGACAATTGTTTTCGGTAAGGGCTTTCAATATTTACAATTGCCTATTTAATAATTTACAATTTATCAGGTTTTAACGGATTTAGTCAATACGTTTTGTAAAAAAATATTTGTGCATTTGATCATTTCATCTTTGCATTAATGTAACTAAAGAGGATTAAATTTGCATATATATAGCACTGAATCGTTAATACTAGCATAGATATTTCTACATCATTACTGTAATAGATCATCATTGTTACATAGTTAAAGAAACTTCTGGAACAATTATGAAAATAGAATCCGCCTATCTAAATGTAAATACAATTGTGCATTTGTAAAACAGAGATTGCTATTTGTCCCGTTCTATTATACATTTGACTTAGAGAAGAATATGGATGACTATTGATGATTAGAGGTGAAGCATTAGATGGCTAAGGAAAAAGTCACGATACAAGACATCGCTGATGCTTTGGGGATCTCCAGGAATACGGCTTCCAAAGCATTAAATGATAGCGGAAACATCCCGGATGAGACCCGAAATCGTGTAATTAAAAAAGCAATTGAACTTAAATATAAACAGTTTGCCTATATGGACAATGAGCATGTTCTAACCAAGCCTCCGGGCAATATCGCCCTGTTAACTGAAAACCTGCCGAATACATCTCACTTTGGTTCATTGTTAATCAGCGGTTTGGAGAAAAGAATCAGTGCGGAGGGATACAATCTCTCGATTCATATCGTGCGTGAAGATGATCAAGATACACTTACACTTCCTAACAATTTTGATATAGCCAAAGTAGACGGCATCATTTGCATTGAATTATTTGATCTAGAATATACACAGCTCATTACCGATCTGGGCATCCCCACGATCTTTATCGATTGCGCTTCCAACATATGTTATCCTGAATTCCAAGCAGATTTGCTACTCATGGAGAATGAACATAGCATCTATCAGATAACCAAAAAATTAATTGAGAGCGGTCACACAAGTATCGGATTCGTGGGAGATTACAATCACTGCAAAAGTTTTAATGAACGATGGGTTGGATATCACCGTGCTATGCTAGAAGCAGGGTTGCAGGTCGACCTGTCCCATTGCATCCTGGATAATGATCGCCTGTGTTTCTCCAAGCCAGGATGGTTGAACCAGCGAGTGGCAGAGCTGGCCTCCCTACCTTCTGCTTACGTATGCGCTAATGACTTTTTAGCAGTTGATTTGATCAGGGCGTTAAAAGACAGAAATGTCGCTGTGCCACAGGATATTGCGATATGCGGATTCGATAACGCACCCCAATCTCGAATTATTGAGCCTGCATTAACGACCGTTCATATTTACAGTAATGAGATGGGCATCAAGGCTGCAGAGATGCTGTTATCCCGGATTAATAGCCCGACACAACCGTATCAGGTCTCACACATTGTGACCAAACCCATCATCAGGGAGTCCACACCAGCAATCATGGCCGATCATTCTCAGATGGTTCATAGTTCTGCAAAATAAAAAAACGTATGCTTCACGAGTAACAGCTCGTGAAGCATACGTTTTTTTGTGTTTTCGTTTTGGTCGGATGAAAACTCTATCCTATCCATCGCGGCCTAGATAGAAATCATCTCGCGATTAGATCTCTTTCAAGATGCCTTTTACCAAACCAATAAAGGTTGTTTTCACTTGCGCAGCCACTTCAATAACTTCATCATGACTTAACGGCTGATCCAGAATACCACAGGCCATGTTGGTCAGACAGGAAATGCCCAGTACCTTCATACCGCCATGGATGGCAACAATGGCTTCAGGTACTGTAGACATGCCCACTGCATCCGCACCCATCGTACGAATCATGCGAATCTCCGCTGGTGTCTCATATGCCGGGCCACTCCACCATGCATAGACACCTTGTTGCAGGCCAACATTTTGCTCTTTTGCAACCTTAAGGGCAATGCTGCGCAGTTCACGATTGTATACCTGTGATACGTCTGGGAAGCGCACACCCAGTTCAGCATTATTCGGTCCCATCAACGGGTTATTGCCTACCAGGTTAATATGATCTGTAATGAGCATCAGTTGACCTGGCTCAAAGCTTGTATTGATGGCTCCGCAGGCATTGGTGATAAGCAATTGCTCGACACCCAGCGCCTTCATGATGCGAACCGGGAATGTCACTTCATCCAGTGTAAAACCTTCATAATAATGAAGACGGCCTTTCATCGCTACAACCGTTTTGCCCATCAGTTCCCCAATAACCAATTCATTAGCATGACCGATGGCCTCCGATTGGGCGAAATACGGAATATCTGTATACGGAATAACGGTCGCATTTTCAATCTCGTCCGCGAGCGCTCCCAGTCCCGAACCCAGAATCATGCCTACGGCAGGTTTGGTATGGATTCGGTTTAATATGTAATCTCTTGCTTCCTGAATATGTGCGGATTGATGCATAATGATATCCTCCTGATGATCTAAATTGAATTAACGAGGTGCTACTCAACAAGTGTAATGAACAATGGTCCTGATGTAAATGGAAGCTGTTCTATATGCAATAAAAAAACGACCCTATGCTCCAGAATCGTTTAAAAACATGGACATACCCTATTCCAATGTATATTTGTTTCTACTTTTCATGTAATCGATTGTCATGATCAGCAACAGCATGAATGTTGCAAACATCAGCGGTTTGGCAAAAGTACCTTCTTCAAAGATATAATAACTAAATGTAAAGTTCCCGGCAAAAGTAATTAAATAGTTTCGGATGTAATCCATCTTCTCATCTCTTTTCAGGAAAGAATTTGGTTGCCATTTTCTTCAACCCTATCACACAATTCCATTTAATACCATATTTTTATTATCCACACAAATCAACGCTTCAATCATGCACGAGATAGCCGTACTGTATAATCTATATTGAGTACAGCAAAAAAATCGGCCACATCGTGACCGATTCTCTTTCCTTACCTGATGTTCAGGACATAGGGTTAATGATACGCCAAAATGATTCCTTAGGCTGCAATTGCTGATCAAATACAAAGGGCCAATTTTTGCGTCCTCGGACCGGGAAGTGGTCCAACCAGGTATAATTGTCCGCTACTCCCCAGAACGTCACAGAGGTAATGGATGATTTATACTCACGGAACAAATTAAAAATTTCTTCATATCGACGCTCCTGTAGCTCAACCATCTCCGAAGTTGGTGCGGTGAGGTCCGTTCGACGATCCTCATACCGAAACACGGACATATCCAGCTCCGTAACATGCAACTGCACATCCAGTGAAGCATAACGCTCAATAGCCATTCGGATCTCCTCAATCGAAGGACCATGGATATTCCAATGCCCCTGCAACCCAATCCCGTGTACTGGCGCTCCCTTGTCCAACAAGGACCGAACCAGATTGTAGATCTTCTCCCGTTTGACCGGATCCGTTTCATTGTAGTCATTATAGAAAAGAAGGGCATTTGGATCAGCTTCATGAGCCATACTGAACGCTTGTAGCAAATAATCTTCCCCTACCAGCTCTAACCACTTCGTATCCCGCATGAACAGGTCGGTCTTATCTTCAACAGCTTCATTGACGACATCCCACGCATATATTTGCCCCTTATACCGACCTACTACCGTATCAATATGTTGCTTCAAGCGAGATAATAGCAGCTCTCTGGAAGCGGGAGCACCTGAGGTATCCTCAAAGACCCATTTCGATGTTTGATTATGCCAGACCAAAGTATGTCCGCGAACCCCAATCCCTTGGGCAACAGCAAAATCAACAATTGTATCCGCCGCCTCAAATGTATAACGATCCTCTTCCGGGTGAATTTCTTCGAATTTCATCTGATTTTCAGCCGTGATGCTATTGAAGTGCTTGGCGATGAAATCCCCTTCGGACTGCAACATTCTGGTATGTACAGCAGCACCTATTTTGAACGTATTAGCGTACGCAGCATGTAGTGATGGAACTTCTGTTGGCATTTCCAATTCCCCCCTGCCCGTTTTTATCCATCATACCGTTCGTTGAATACGCTTACAATAAACAAATTATACTTCTTCCCCCTCATATTTAACTATTTATGATCCTGGGCCCTGTGCGCAAAACAAAAACACCCCCACGTTTGTTCCACTGCTCATCGCAACAGAACGATTTCTTGGAAGGTGCTTTGTGATCGTGATGTTCAGTTAAATTCAACTCATGTACAAAGAGGGTATGAAGCGTTACAGCTTGTCTACCTGTAACAAGGTCACCTGTTTCACGGTGCATGCCGGGTTAATTTGCTCCTCGGACAGAATGTTCAGCTTGATCAGGCTTTTCAGCTTATGGCTGTCTACCTTGGACAACAATCGCCAGATGTCCGGGTCTGGAAGAGAAGCATACAGCTTCTGATCATCGTATTCCTTCCGGTTCTGAAGCACTGTTTTCACGGTGTAATTACCAACCTGCGTCTCATAGACCCCTTGTTCTGCACAATACGCCAAAATTTCATCTCGTAGTACAGACAACTGCTGCTCCATATCTTTTTGCTGTTGCTTCAGTTCAAAGTAGGTTTGCACTTTATGCTCCATATCGATCACGCTCCTCTATTAACATAGGTATGCGAGGATCGCTAGTTTAGGACTGGCTGTTTATTTTATTTGAAAAAAGTGGTCTTTCTATTACTTAATCGTATACTCTCGTCATTGTGTATCCCCGTATTACGATTACAACAGGTGTTCATTCAAATATGGATTATGGACAACCATGCTGTGAACCCGTTCCATTACATCTGGCCCCATGGGTACATCCCCAACGCGCCTTAACAGAATCCAGCGCAGACAAGCTATAGCTTCAAAAACTCGCTCCTCTTCCAGCGTGTATGTATTACTTGCAGAATGTGCAAATTGAGAGCGATACATCTCACCGTAACTCTCACCATGATAGATCGTGATGAGAAACACCGACCATGCAATATCATACCTTGGATCACCGTATTGGCCGTTAGTCCAATCGATAATGGTGTAATCGCCTTCCATTTCAAGAATGTTTCCCAGATTATAATCACCATGAATCAAACAGTCCTGTCTGATCTGGACATGCTGAATCAGGTTTGCGAGATGCTCATGAATATCTTCATGTGACTGCATTTGAGGAAAAAAGTATTCAACAAAATCATACCTGGATATGTATTCTCCATCTTCTCCAGCACTCACTTCATTCACCGGATAACGATGGACCTCCATTAATCGCTCAGCCAAATGTGTCAGTTTGTCTTGTGTCATTTGGGTAACCGGCACTCCATCATAGCTCGTTAACAGCACCTGATTCTGGTGGTCATCCAATCCCCAACCGTAGGGTTTAGAAACACGAATTCCACTTTGATAAAGCTTAGACAATAATCGATATTGTTTGGCGATATCCGGTTTTGAATCCTTGTTCCATATCTTCAATACGTAACGATGATCATCCATTTCGATCCTCATTACAGTTGCTTCAAGTCCAGGTGACAAGGGAATGATCTGATGCTCCTGTTCAATCACCTGTTGGACACGCTCATCAAGTTGTATCCAATCCATTTGGCTAAGTTGAATCGTCATCGTTTCCCCTTCTTCCATGTTATGACCGCCTCTCCGGTTAGTCAGGTATAATCAGGCCTTTGCCAATGACATTGGCAGACACCGGCTGCTTGCCCAATTCTCTGGCCCATACCGACAGCTGTCCCATATGGTGAATTTCATGGGCGATCACATGTCGCATAACTTCTCCCCATGAATCTGTAGCGACCTTGCCAGCTGAGCGATGATCAATATAAGCTCTTTTTTCCATACGCGAATCCCATGCTGTAACAAATGCCTCCACATCAGGACGTAACTTGCGATCCAATCGTCTTACCGCCTCAAGATTCTGATAGTTTGCAAAATCTTCTGCATCATCCGGTTTGCCCTGAAGCAACTGTAGCCAGCTCCACTCTACATCAATGATATGAAACAATGTTTGTAGTATGTTGCCTACTCCGCCTGTACGAGGCCGAAGCAACTCCTCAAGCGGCATATCTTCACACCACACATACCATTGCTCACGTACCATCCAGTTATAACGAAAGAAGGTTTCCATTGGTATTATTCCCCTTTATCGATTTTTTTCAAAGAGATTTGATCAATTCTGTATTGGCAAAGGTATCCTCCGAATGTTCAAGATCACCATAAATTCCGCTAATCTGATTGAATCCGGATTTGATCCAGAAACGTAATGCAGGCCAATTTTTGAGCGCCACGTTAATTCGAATTTCCTTGTAACCAAGCTCGGAACAGTGCAGAGTTATTGCCTGAATTATTTCTTGTCCATATCCCTGCCTCTGGATCTCGCTCTGGATATATAGAAATTCAAGATAAATCGAATCCTCCAAGGGGTACCCATGGTATACACTTAACAAACCAATATAGCGGTCATCCTCAGCTGTACGAATGGATTGAATTCGATAATTCTCCAGCCTGCCTGCCGGCGGAAGGTGGCCTTCTTCAAAACATTTTTTCACATAATTCAGATCATGCTCTCGTCCATCCCATTGATGCAAGTACCGACTGGTATCATAAATCAACTGAAGTTCAGGAATATCGGACTCTTTCACGTCCGAAATAACAAGCCTGTCTGACTTCCATTCTACTGGAAGCTGTTTCATCATAATCACTCCATCTTTACGTTCTATATAAGTTGCACTATTGAATATTTACAATTATCACTCCGATGACAGAACAACCTTCCGATCGCTGTTATTCCCAGATTTTTTGATTCATTTTATTAATGGGAAACTCCGGGGATAAAGGCGAACACTTCGCTTCTTCAGGTTTTTTCTGTCCTCTCCGTTTCGTGTAAATATTCTGTTCAATTTATTTAGTTAATTTCTTTTTAATATATAAGATTACATGAATACCTGCATAAATAAACAGCACATTGAACAAATATAAAAGTACATTTAATTGGATGCCAGATATAAACCAGATCGTTCCCTCAGAATTAGCATAATGATAATCCGTAAAGAATCGGATCGGGAAACCATACTCTGTTCGGAGCGGTCCATCTTCAGTATGTAAAGTTCCAGGAATGCATATGATGGCTAATACCGCAAGCCAGGCTGATAGATTCATTATTCTTTTGTTTATCGTCAATACATCTCCCCCTTATTCAACACTAACGGGATCTTTACCAAAATACGTCCCCTCCAACTTTTGGTCCATAAATTCTCTTAAATCCTTTTGATCAAGTATATATTTCGAATCTCTATTAAATCTGCTTTTTCTGGATACAATAATCTGTTTCCGATTGTATTTTGGCCGATTCCGGGGCTGCATTCAACCAGCCGACTAAACGGCTAATGTCTTCTTTACTTAACGTAACATTGTCAATGCTAACGTGTGCTCCACCGTCGCCTGTCCTGGTGTACACGACTATGCTCATCTCTGTGCTTATCACTTGATTTCTCGAAATCGGCTTATTTGGATCAGGGTTACTCGTAATTAGAAAATACAGAAACATGATTGCCGCACCTACGAAAAGCCAGAATCGCCTACGTTTTCCTGGCATTAAAGCGCATTCACTGTATCCACCACGTTGGCAAACAGTCTCAGTACCGTATTGTGATGTTCTATAATCTGATCCGCTTGAAGTGCGTTTGAATTCCATGTGCTGTGCGCATCTTGAACCAGATTGACCGTGTATCCCAGACTGTATGCTCTGCGGCAAGTCGTGTCTACACATACCTCGGTCTGCATTCCCGTAAGGACTAACTCCTTCACGCCACTTTCTTGCAATTTCAGATGCAGATTGGTTTCGTGAAACGAATCCGGTGTCTCTTTTTCGATAACAAGGTCACCAGATATAGGTGCAATAGACGGATGAATGGCCCACCCTGAAGTTCCTCGTTCCAGTGGACTGCCTGCTCCTTCACTGTGCTGGATACATATGATGAAATGCCCTGCTTCACGGGCCTTGGCCATTAACATCTGGATCTTCTGAAGTAACTGTTCCCCCTGATATACAGGATCTGCTTCATCAAACATGGCTACCTGTACGTCAATGATTAGAAGTGCACAACGCATTGTCATCTTGCTTTCCTCCTGGCGAATCAATTTAATTTAACTCTTTCTTCTTCGCATCTTTAACAAAACTTCCAATCCCATATCGATCAGTACAAATAGAATAGCAGCAAGAACACCAAATAAGGTCAGAACTGGTTAGAACGGTTGTTATCAGCTTTCTTCCCATGTTCATCTCATCACTCCAATACAGTTATCTCTATTCATTGGATGTGCTCATGCATCAGATTTTGCCGGTTGCCATCCGATTTCTTGAGACCAGCGATGTGCTCTCTGTAATATGCTCCACACCATCGGTCCTTTTCCTTCAACATATTTGGGACGCTCCTCTTTATACAATGACATGAGTCTGTGCTTTTCTTCCGCATATTTCAAACAATCTTCTGGATGCTCCCTTAAATAGTCTCTGAACAGCAAGGTCATCTGCTCGGAGAAACTGCCTGCCTGTCTAACGTGTATATGTATCCTTCTGTTTCCGGGTTCTTCACGAAAGTAACGTTTAGTCTTATCTGGATTTTCTGCTCTAAATACAAAACCTACTGTTTCGATCTCACGTTTGTAGTCCAACAAATTTTCATAGTTATCAACAGATATTTGTATATCTATGATAGGCTTGGCGTCTATACCCACAATTGAAGTAGACCCAACATGATCAATCCGCACGGCCTTTTCTCCTAACGCTTCCCTTAATTTCGAACCAATTTCAAGAAACACATCACGCCATGCTGGATCATACTTTGCAATTCACCATTGATCCTCCATACAACTCCTCCTTGGTTATCACTCAAGCTATATAATTAAATAACACGCTCTCTTAACCTTTTGTTACATGTGGATTATTTAGTGATGCCATATAGAGATCATGCAAAATCATCATTGTTTATTCCCAGATCTATTTGTTTTTTGGATTCAATCATGTATTCGTATACATCATCAATTTCTGTTATACCTTTAATATTGTCTTTTAACAGTTCAATAATTAAATTATTATCACTCTCTCTCATCCTTATATCTTTCAAATAGTTATCGCTATAGTCATCCATAAAATCTAATTTGTTCTTATAGAATCGAAATCTTTCCAAAACATACACTTCTTTAAGATTAATAAATAATGCTACAAAATCCTTAAAGTTTCTGGCCACTAAAGTTACTTGATTACCAAACGCCGTAGGTTAAATAAAGATAACCGGAGCTTCTTCCAAATCACTAATCGATCTGTTAAACGTGAAAAAAGCAAAATGATCACCATCTGCTCCTGTTCTTCCAAATATGATGGCATCGTCTGGCGTACAGTAGTATCTATCCTCATCATTGTTAAAACTAATATAAAAACCCATATAATCTTGGAGGGTTCCATCATGTTGTTTACGTAATTCCTTATCTATTCGAACGATGCCTTCTAAGGATGCTGGCATTTTATAATGTACTCCCAAGTTTAAATACCTCTCTTCTGTTAGCGTTTATTAATATACTTATATTTTGACACAAATTCAAAAAAAGAGAAGGACCCTTAGGCCCTCCCCTTAACTTCTTAATGATAGTCACACTTGAAGTTTGTAAACTCAGCTACAGCATCTTCACCCGTTGTGTATAGACCAATGAGTACACCTGTAAAACCTCCAGCCACTTCCGAGGAAAGGTATCTCGTCTGTGCCGAGCCAAGCAGAATCTCTTCACCGTCTGCTTGGAGCAGGAAGCTGTAGCGTTCCTGACTTGACCGGATGACCAGCGTTGCATGCTGTTTATTTCCTAGATCCACTTCTTGTTCAATCGATTTGATATCACCGATATTCAGGCGCTCGATCACCTTATAGCCGTCCTGTTCCTGACGAATAGCCATTTCATAATGATGATTCTCATCCATGTAGATCGTAATACCGGCCTCGCCATTCGTCAGACTGACATCGACAGAAATCGTAGCATTAAAGTCTTTTTGACGTAACCCGATGAACGTCGGGGATGCTGGAACGTCCAGCGTTACATCGGTTCCTATTAGCGTAAGCTTGTCTGATTCAAGCTGATAATGCTCTGTATTCGGATGACGAAGGTAACACCAGTCAAGGTTCCAATCTGTATTTTCAAACGTATAATGCTTCTTGTCCTGCTGGATCACCGTGTCCGGGATACGATTAGTCTCAAAACTCGTCAGCGTTGTGCCTTCATGCCCGGCTGTAAACCATCCGTCTTCACCAAACGTAATCGGAGTCAGAAATACTTCTCGGCCCAGATGATGGAACGTAGCCCATCTGCCAATCTGGCGGAACCCCAGGTGAAAGAGCCACCAGTTTCCCAAATCATCCTGAACCAGGTCACCATGTCCAACCCCCTGCAACTCATAACCGCCCAAATTACGATTGGTCAGAACTGGATTGTGTGCATAAGCTTCAAATGGACCTGAAGACGAAGTTCCCCGAGCATACGTAACCATGTGACCATACTCCGTACCACCCTCAGCTGCAAGCAAATAATAGAAACCGTTCATTTTATAGAGATGCGGACTTTCCAGATATCTTCCGCCAGTACCATTCCATATCGAACGACTCGGGGTCAGTTTGCGCCCAGTTTCAATCTCAAGCTCACACTGGACAATTCCGCCAACGCCTTCATCATCCACCCCATTACTCATAAACAAGGTCTTGCCATCTTCAAAATACAAATCCGGATCAATACCGCCTTGATCCACATAGATAGGCTCAGACCATTCTCCGTAAATATCGTCCGTCCATACATAGAAATTCTGATGTGTCGTATCATTCGTTGTCACCATATAAAAACGTCCGTTATTGTGTCTGATCGTTGGGGCAAATACGCCCCCGGAACTGCTCACGGTCTCCAGCTGAATCTGACTTTTACGAGTGAGGCAGTGACCAATCTGCTTCCAATTCAGCAAATCCTTGCTCTCAAAGAGAGGTACGCCCGGAAAGTACTGAAAAGAACTACACACCATATAGTACGTATCGTTGACTTTGATTACACTAGGATCTGGATAGAAACCTTTAACAACAGGATTACTGTATTTCACTATACTCCACCTCTTATGCTAAAATTCATAAATATAAGAATCCAACTTTGTAACAACTAAAAAAAATTAAACACCATTGGCTATAAACTTGCAATGAATCTGGATTGTATCTTGGAACTAATTTTATTGAATTAATACATATGTGATTTTAGAAGATTGAGGGTAGGGAGTTGTGCAGATGATCAAAGCAAATGGGGAGCCCCGGTTCCTTCCTTTATATGAGGCACTTGCAAGTGAAGTCAGATGGAGAATCATGGATATGATTGCAGATCGCGAAATGAATGTGAAGGACATTGCGGCAGTATTAGAGCTTAGCCCCTCCATTGTCACGATGCATATTCGCAAACTGGAGGATGCGGGTCTAATTGGAAGCAGACGAGTGCGGATTAACGGAGGAACGCACAAATTATGTTACCTCAAGCAAAATCAGATTGAGATCGAGCTGCCATCCGCAAGCCAAACTTCACGAACCAGAGAGCAGACAATATCCGTAGGACACTATACTGCTTTTGATATCCACCCCACTTGTGGGCTAGGAACACTCGAGAAAGAAATCGGCGTATGGGACGATCCACGTTACTTCCTTGATCCTGAGCGGGTACACGCCGCGATCCTGTGGTTTGGGAAAGGTTATGTAGAATATAAAACACCTAACTTTGTACTTCCCGACCAGACAACTGATGCTATTGAAATATCGATGGAACTGGCGTCTGAAGCTCCGGGATTGCGGGATCATTGGCCTTCCGATATTCGTTTCACCTTCAATGGCGTTTCCCTTGGAACGTGGACAAGCCCTGCCGACTTTGGCAGAGCAGCGCGCGGCAAATATACACCAGAATGGTGGCATCGCAATGTGAATCAATATGGATTATTGAAGACCATCCGAATTGATGCCTCCGGTACGTATATAGATGGTGAGCGGATGTCGGATATTACTCTTGCGGATGTTAAGCTTAGCGAACCGTTCTGGACGCTTCGTTTTACGGTTGACGAGGAAAGCCCCAACGTAGGCGGTTTAACGATCTATGGTGCCGGTTTCGGTAACCATGATCAGGATATTGTTATTCGTGTACTGGGGTAACTTTCTCATCTAATCGATTAACTCGATTTTGTCAAAAACATTATATTTCTCCAGATCTGAAGTGACCTCAAAGGGTAGGTAATGATATAATTCAGATCTGGTTGCCCACATGTACTCACTATGTTCTTCTGAAAGATTCACTTGATGATCTTTGGTTCTGCACAAATACATTAGAAGAATGACCTGTCTATGCGGATCGGTAAAGAACGTATTGGCAAACAGTAATTCATCTATTTGAACTTTAATGCCTACTTCCTCTCTAATTTCACGGACCAAGGCCACTTCCAACTCTTCTCCAAAGTGAACTTTTCCTCCTACGGTTTCCCAACTTCCTGCGCCCACCTCATCCACTAATGAGCGCTTGACAATCAATACTTTGCCTTCATTCTCGATCAGTCCTTTAACGACATTCACCATTTTATTTTCCAATTGCTTAGTTTCAACCCCTTTTTTTGTATTAGCAATCAGTTTGTGTTTGGAACCATCTTCTTAACTGATTAATATGAGCTTGATGATAACGGTTATGGTCAGCCATGTGCCATAGTCCCCAACGTATCGTAGCTTGCTTTTCGTTCTGATGTCCAAAAGTAACTACTCGATCCAGATCAGAGTCTACTATGTGTGTGCATGTTCCATTCAGAAGTGCTAGTACACCATCATATTGAAAGATAAGTGTGTCTCGTGACACACCTTGAACCAGCGGAAGTCTATTATTTTCATCGATCATGGGACCATATTGCTCTATTAATGGCTGAGGAAGGACAGCTCCCTTTATTCTATAAACCCAATTCAAATCAACGAACGTAATATGTCGTATTAATTGAGCCGTACTATTAAACTGGTTCTTTTCCCCTTTGTAATCTACCTCTTCTTGCGACATACCTTCTGTAATTGATTTAAGTCTTTGGCTATTTTCTGTTACAGCAGAAAATAACATCCCTACAACTGGTGACATGTTGGCTTCACCTTGTAGATCGTAAATCATAGCCTCCCTCCTCGCTTGAATACATATCTATTTCGATGACTCTCTAATCAGTCTTTGATTCAATTCCCAGATTGCTACTCTATTACTATCCCATTTAAGTATTTCACGAGCTTCTTCATATGCCACCCATTTATATTCTGAGTGCTCATTGGATAAAGACAGATCCATTTCATCCAGTTCTACTCCAAAGCAATACTCAGGAATAACAAATGTATCAGGTCCCCACATAAAATAACCAACCACATCTACCACGGAGTGAGTCGAGCTTGAATTAAGACTCCTGTATTGACTATTTAAGGGGATTCCCGCCTCTTCAAATGCTTCTCTCATGGCTGCTTCTAATGGTTTTTCTTCATCTTCCCCTCCCCCAGCTATGCCCTGCCAGTAACCTTCTCTTGATCTTCGAAAGATTGCGTACACATAGTCATTTGAATCTTTTAACCTGGTATAAGGAAAAACTAATATTTGAAATGGTGCTCGAGACACAAGTACATTCCTCCTCTTTACCCTCGCTCTTTCAATAGGTCCTTAATTTCCCTTAACTCTGATAATATTTCTTTGGTGTGCTGGCTATTTTTTGAGTTATCTATTCCAACTTTCACAACATAAATACCGAGAAACAGATAAACCACCAACATAATGATCATTCCCATGTACCTCTCTCCTTTCCAAGTAGTAGCACATTGCTATGAACGTTTACTCCGTCTATATACCCTCTCTCTCCAACTGATTCCCATGGAATGCCTTCAAAAGAAAAGCCCGATCCGGAACGTTCAATCGTTCATACGATTTCAGATATTCCCTGTTGTCATATGAAACGCCAATGAATTTCACATCCGTTTTACCCTCTTGGAGATCCACGATCCCGTATCTGGCAATGGCAAGATCGTTACAGCCTAAAGCTCCCGGATTCATATAGATTCGTTGATCTGTCCTATAATAATGAAGAATGTGATGATGACCAAAACAAACCAAATCATGGGCCGTCCCCTGATACTTCGTGTCCAATTTGGTTCCAGATGATTCTTTATCGATAACATCCAGCTTGTCGTTGTTCATATGATAGTGAGTCAGAAGGAACCGACGTCCTTCTACCTCTTTTTCAACGAATTTCGGTAGAGCTTGTATTCTCTTGATCGATTCTGCACTCAAATGTCGACCAATCCATTCATGGTGATCGGCCATGCCTTTATGCCCTTCTAATGGTCCCTTATTATGGAGCAAACTCAATACGGCCTCTTCGTGATTCCCAGAGATCGCTATCATATGTTCACGACTGTACAACATCTCAATCACTTCATTGGAGTAAGGGCCAATGCCAATCATATCCCCCAAACAAAATATATGCTCAACATCCCCTCTGGAATCGATATCAGCTAATACCGCTTGAAGAGCAGGAACATTCCCATGAATATCGGTTAAGATCGCAACCTTCATTGTGACTCCTCCTCAGGAATATACATCGTCTGAATCTCCTGTACACCCGGAATAAAGCCCAGATTCAGATATACGGACTCGGCATCATTTCCTTGCATCACATACAATCGCAGCACGAGATACTGCCCCTTAAGCGCATTCAAAGCTCTCTGTAACATCAGTGTAGCAAGCCCTCTTCCTCTATATGCCGGCCGAACCCCTATGCTATATACAGCAGCCTGATTATCCTGCAGACAAAGACGACAATTTGCAATCAGTTGCCCCGTTTCCTTATCGTATACAAGCGTGGAGGCTTGAGTCAGAATCTCATTTGTATAATTAGGATCTTCGTCAGGTATAAAGTCTGCAAGGGAGGTTTTATTTCTTCGTGTAGCTTCAAGACTTCCTGCAAAACTCTCCAGGTCACATTGAGCAATTTCATCTTCATTCACATATTTTCTGGTGCCGGTTTTACTTTCAATAATCTCTGGACTCTTCACGGTTACCCTGCTGTCCCACTCGATCTCAAAATGATCTGTAGGCCGCTGCATCCAGCGACATCTGAACTCCACTGGCCAAAATCCAGCTCTTGCGTATAGATCAACTTGGTCTGGAAGAATCTCAAAGGTCAGAATGCGTTTGGTGCGATCGGACCACTGTAATAATTTATGCTTCAGAAGTTTCAATACCTCAAAGCACTGCTGAAATGGCGGGATAAAAAACAAATGATACATCTGGTTAGGCTCCATTCTCACGCCGCCTATTTTGTTTTCCCCCTTGTAAATCCAGTACGCACTGATCTTGGAAGAACTAAACTCTTCTTCCCTGAAAAATCCGACATAACGCATATCATAATAAACCGTGCAATATAACCCCCATTCGGCAAAATCAGCTTTGCGAATCGAATATTCATCCGACAGATCATATTGAAGAATATCTGTAGACCATTCCGTTAAACTCATACGTCATTCCTCCTCAATTCTAATTACATGTACAGCAATTAAAGAACCTTTCTATACGCCACCCCGTGAACATGAATTAACACATGCTGTGTCTCCATACGTTCGAAGAAATCCAACATGTCCTTAAACGGATTCTCGAAATACGAAGTCAGGTATGCAAGCTCTGGCGTTGTTTTTATAAAATTGTAAAAAAAGTAGGGGTCCATGTTGCCCACATCCTCTGGACTACCAAGGAAAACCTCTAATGTCTGCCCTGTTTTTGTATTCTTGAACATACAGTGCTCACCGTGAACATCAAAATACCAGTTTCCCGTTAATTCTTCTTCTCCATGGAGTACATCCGCATTGGACAGCAAATGGTACGCCCCTTCAAGAATTGCCATCCGATCAGGCTGATCGGTTTCCAATATCAATTGCTCGATCAATTGCCCCGCGATTCTTTGGTACATATCCATCACAGCTAACAATTCTTCCGTAATTTCCTGTGTTATCGATTTCATCATTTCAGATCCTTATCCGGGTATCCAATTTCTGCAATTTCACCTTCGATATCACTTAATCTCAGTTCATCATTTAATTGCTGTAGTAAGACCTCATCGATCGGCTTCATATCAAATACCTGTTCAACCAGTTTGATATCCAACGCTATCTCGTAGTAATCCTGTGCCCAAGCATGATAATATTTCGCGCCGCCTACCAAAATCTCTAACAGTTCGTATTCATGATCCCCAAGCACCGTGCCCGCAGACCACCCTTCCTGATCCGCCACACTCCAGATACAGAACGTCGTCTGATCCATTACAAATGCCGGCTCTGCCAAAAATGTATTAAATGCTGCTGGAACACTCTTTACCACATCACTCCTGTCAATCTTATGCTGAAGTGCATACTCTTTATCAAAGCCTTTAATAATCAGCCCATTTGGACTGAATATTGCAAAATAATGATCTCCTTGCCCATCTCTCATGGATGCCATTTGCTCATTCGTGTCCCACTGGGAATTATACGAGTAATACCTGTACTCCCATTCCGGCATCAAAATGGCATCCAGCATAGCTGCTGCCTTTAGAATCTGTTTGCATTCACTAATGTGAGGAAGTTTATCGATAAAATTAAGATTACCCATCGTGTGATATTGCCTCCTTGATGTCATTTTTATAAATGAATACGCAATGGCTGTTCCTTTACCCTTTCAAATGGAATAATTAACTGCTAGACCTTGCGGTTAGCAAAGATACGATAACGTATCCAAAAAGTTGAACCGTAAATACAATGGCGACAAACTCAACCATCATGCTGTTCGCTGCATTGAAATCATTAACAAGATCCACGAAGATCTTCCCAGGCTGGGATAATACATCCCACGAATTCCACCGATTAAATCTCCCAATGTAGACCCCTATACTGCTTAAGAGCAAAATAACGCCTATAACCATCATGCTAATGTACTTATTGATTAATTTGTTTAACATGCCATGGATTTGAATGATCGAACAAGTTGAGAGCAACAATCCGATAATCGCTACAGCAAACGTCAGGGTAAGACTATACCAAAAATCAATATTGACCCAGAATCTGGTCTCCCCCTGAGCATCGAAATATCTGAATGAGTGCAGGATCTCTGTAAAAAGGTAGGCCGAATTCGGCAGAAAAAAGAGCCAAACTGCACACATTAGCCCCATACATATAACGCTCGTTGTTGTTACTTTCTTATTGAATATGTACCTAATGCAGGATGAGATGATGAAGGGTACCCATGCCAGGAACATATCCCAACTTAAAAAGCGATACATGTTCCGATCTGTTTGCTCACTTAAATACATCACAACACCTAAACAACAACAAGTAGCCACGAGCAAGGTAACGATGAATCGGATATCTTGAACCGGATGTTTGTTATCTTTCATTTTGAGCTACCTACTTCCCTCTCCCTGATGAATGAATGTTATAAATACTTTTTAAATGCCTTGCTGGATTCTCCGTTGTACCCCAATTTCGTATAAAAGTGATGTGCTTCCTGTCTGGATGATCCGCTCGTAAGAAACACCTTCACACAATTTTTCTGTACACACACTTGCTCTACATATTTCATCAATTCAGATCCATATCCCTTGCTCTGCACATGTTCCGTAATGATAACCCGCTCAACTACGCCAAATGGTCTATTTTCCACCAAAGCATCCAGACAAATATGTAAATGAGCCGTGCCGATCACCTGATCACCCAGTTCATACACAAACAAGAAACTGTTTGGGTTATTCCGAACCTCTTCAATCCGTTCTGCAATTACCTTCGTGTTTAAGTTGTTCGGCAATAATTCTTTATACAGTCTTTCGATAACCGCTGCGTCCCTAGCTTCTGCCTCTCTTATCATCTAGCTCCCCCCATTACCTCATCTGATAACTTAAAATGATATCACCGTTGTCTTCAAACTCTCCCGTTTCTTGAAACCCGCAACGCTTGTACAGCGCATTTGCCGCAATGTTATGTGGAACATGGGATACCCTGATTTGCTGGCAATCACTTCTCTCTTGCAACATACGAATCACTTCTCGAATAGCGAGTTTACCGTAGCCCTTACCCTGGTGCTTCTCATCAATCATGAAACGGAGAATCCAGTAATATCCGTCATTGTAGATCTCGTTATCAAATAAAATAAAACCGACCATCTGCTCCTCTGCCAAAATACCGTATGGATTAGATGTAATTTCCTTCGTCGCATGCATCAATGAATCCGCATTGCTTGCGACCAAATCGAGCTGATCTTCCCGCGGTTTAAGGTTAATGCAATCGAGTTCATTTTCTTTGGTTATAGGTTGTAGCGTCACTTGCTTCACATCCACAATCTTCTCTCCTTGCAGCTTATTTACTAGATTTTCTTGATCAAAATAATCTCCAAAGGCTGCACATCCAGCAACAAAGCCCCAGCATCAACATACCCCAGCTTTCGATAGAAGTGTTGGGCATGTTCATCTGATTGCGTTGAAGTCATCACGGTATCGAAGCCTTGTTGCTTCATTAGACTTTCCCAGTGATGCACGACTTTTCTGCCATATCCGCCGTTCCGATAGGGTTCATCAATCCAGATCATATTCATGAAGGGAAGGTTGTCCCAAAAGTAACCGTACCTCATCCATCCAACTCTTGATCCCTCGTCCTCGTCCCATAGGATGAATATTTCTTTCTCACTAATCTTCGTTTTCACAAGTGGCTGATGGATATGCCGATCTCTCTCCATGATATATTCGTAGTCGGCTTCTGTTGCATATTCAATCTTCATTCGTATTGCTCCCTCCATTAACTACGTACATCATAACCCAAAATGTGGTATATGCGAACAGTTCCTTCCTCTTTTTCTCCCATGCCAAAAAACCACGGTTTCCCGTGGCTGCACCCGCTCTATTTTCCTCAATCCGCTGTCGATCCGCTCACTAATTGCCCCTTGTACCATACGGCCTGCCGCGCAGATCGCCGCGCAACAGCTTCCGCCGAACAACTTGCATGGACCAACACAAAACTCGCTATGTCTCCCACCTTCGGCCAGACTTGTTCCCCTTGTGAATCCAGCGGTGTGATCCCCCCTGTTACGACTGCCAAAGATTGAGACAAAGACAATTCGTCACTATATCCGTACAGTTCTGCGAAGCGTCCCGCTTTCTCGAGCAGATCCCCATTGCCAAAAGGAGACCAATGATCTGTCAGGCTGTCTGTGGCCAGCTTCACGATCACACCCATTCGGTGGAGCATGGGAAGAGGCATCATCGTTCTGCCCATGGGCACCGTGGAAGCAATGCTCATCCCGAGCGAGGCCATTCGCTGCGCCATATCTTCCGCTTCCTGCTGCTCTGCGCGGGCGAACCAGAAGGCATGACTCACCGTAACTTTGCCCTGAAGCCCTGCCGCTTCGGTCAGATTCGCGAGTTCCAGCAACGTTTGTTTGCCGGCGTGCCCACCATCATGCAGATGAATATCTATGCCCGCCTGGTGCTGAACAGCCAGTTCAACCATGGCGTTCAGTGATTTCTCGATCTGTTCGTCCACCGTATGAGGATCAAGTCCGCCCACATGTGTTGCACCTTCCTTCATCGCTTGACCCATAAGCTCCACTGAATTGGAGCGAAGCAGTCCATGCTGCGGGAAAGCCACGATTTCCGAAGAGATTTTGCCCGAAAATGATTCCAAAGCCTGCCGCGTTGCTTCCAGTCTTTTCAACCCACTAACGGGTTCAATATTGCAATGACTACGCACATGTGTGGAGCCATACCCCTGGATCAAGGTCAGAATACTCTCCGCTTGACGCTTCGCATCTGGTAGCAGCTTGGGCAACAGAACCTTCTCTTCTTCAATGCGATCGAAAATACTGGAGATCCGTTTAACCGCTGTCCACGGTCCATCGTAGTACGTTTTATCCAGATGAATATGGGCCTCCTCGAACGAAGGCAGTAGCAACAGTCCCTTGCCATCTACTTCTGGTAGATCGCTAGACAGCGGGCCGTTTCCTTCCACAATCTCCGCGATCACCCCATCTTCAATCCGCAGATGACCATGGCTTGTCCGTGTCCCCGTCACCTGTTCCCTTTCCCGAACATAACTCCGCTCCAAAGTCACATTGGTTAACCAGTAGGCCTGCTTCAACATGTCATCCCTCTTTTCTCACCCGGCATTAGGTCCCCCGGATACCCATTGATCTATGATCCATGGTACCATACGGTTTCACTGGGCAAAAATATGTAAAACGTTGGTTTTCCATACGCGAATCGTTTACATTCCTTCCTTAATACATGCAAAAAAACAGGCACAATAAAGTGCCTGCATTAAAAATGAAACCGCGCATACCCTCCATCAGTCACGCCTTCAATCTGTTCGATATCCAGCAGTCTGCGCTTCATCTCCAGGCCTCCACGGAATCCGGTCAGCTTGCGATTGGCCCCGATAATACGGTGGCAGGGTAACAAAACCGGAATCGGATTGGCTCCATTTGCAGCCCCAACTGCTCGCACAGCCGATGGTCTTCCAATCGCTGCAGCGATGTCACCATAGGTCCGAATTTCACCGTAAGGCACACGCCCTAGCTCTCTCCATACCTCCTGCTGGAAGTTAGTTCCGATCAAGTCCAGTGGGATTGCATCTGTATAAGCCATGGGTTCTCCTGCAAAATAGGACTGCAGCCAGTCCACCATGCCTGTTCGTTTCAGAGCATCCTCATTCTCTTCCAGTTCCACGCCTGGTGCAACTTTCTGTATCCAGCCGCTCCAGTCCTCCAGTGTTTCATTGGGCATGACCACTCGGCACAAGCCTTGTTCCGTAGCGAGCAGCACCCATGGACGACCGTCCAACTGCATCGTGGTGTACATCAACTTTTTTCTCATCCGTTTATCGCCCTCTCCCCGGTGGAATGCTTAATGCTAGGACGTAGCCTGCTTCTTCACCTTACGTTTCATACTACGGATCATCTGCTTGGTCTCCGGATCAACGCGATAAGATTCCGTGATTTTCTGGAGTGCCTTATTATACGTAAAATCATCCAGGGTATTATGCTTTAGATAACACATGGTCACTTCAGGTTGTTTCACATAAGCCATCGAGATGGCCCAGGCGACTGCCATTTTCACGTAATACGCCTCGTGCCTAATCTGATCCAATGCGCTTAGAACCTGATCGATATATCTCTCATCCAGATAAAAATTCAACAGCATCACCACCCCAAACCGAATCTCATATTCCTGATCTGATCTCAGATAGGGTTGCAAGAACGCCCACATTGGCTCTGAATGCACCTTCGTATATTTCAGTCCTGCACAGAAGCTGTCGCATACCGACCAGTTGTCGATCTTTGGTACAAATGCTTCAATGGCCTTCAGTAGCTCGTCCAGATCGGCCTGTACATGTCCAATCACCATCGCTTGTAGCATCACTTCTTCAAAGTATTCATCGTCTGCCGTCTCCAGATACGTGCGCCAGTCTCCGGCAGCAATCTGTTTGGCAATCTTTCGTAAGACTGGCAATCTCACACCTAGTACATTCGTGATATTAGGAATGAGCGCAGCCGAGAATTTCTGATACTCCGGCTCAGCCAAGCTGAGCAATTGTGTTCTGATATCTATTTCCACTAACCCATGTCCTCCTCGTCTGTTTCCATACAACAAGTATATCCTTGCAACGCCAGTTTGTAAGCCCATATCGAATGTTTGAGCAAGATTACAATATCGTTTTGGGTACTCTCTTTTTCTCTTCCTTGTTTAACCGCCAACCCATTTCGTTTAAAAATATGAAGCTGATCGTTTAGAAAGGAGTGTCGATATGAAAGAATCTGATTCCAAGAAAGATTTCTCTGTTGAAGAGATCACCGAACAACTCGTACAACATGTGCAATCGCGGAACCTTTCCGATTTCTATAAATTGGTGAAAGAACTGCATCCCTACGACCTCTCACTCGTATATAAAAAGTTCCCTGAAGAAGAGACCAATCGGTTTCTGCTCCTGTTCAAACCCGATGCCCTGGCGGATCTCGCCGAGACCCTGAAGCTGCACGAACAGATTCAACTGTTTGAACGACTCGGCCCAGAACGAACGCTTGAAGTCATGCAGCAGATGGACAAAAGTGATTTGATCCGGTTCATGCACGATTTGCCTGCCAAACGCAGAGAAGAATTGCTGTCCAACATGAATCTGGATCACTCAGCCATTATCCGGTCCGTACTTAATTATCCGCCGGAGACGGCAGGACGCATCATGACAGATCAGTACCGGACCCTGCTCGCCCATGAGACAGCGAAGGAAGCCTTACGACAATCGCAAGGTACCATGCATATCTCCGCCTCCAGTTACCTCTATGTGACCGATAATGAAGGCAAACTGGTCGGTGTCGTGAGTTATCGCTCCCTCGCCTTGGCCGACGACAAGACTCAAGTTGAAGAACTGATGACTCGGCGGGTAATCCATGCAACGGTGGATATGGACCAGGAAGAAGCCGCACAGCTTTTGCAGCGTTATGAGTTTATGGCGCTTCCGGTGGTAGATGAGAATCATAGATTATGCGGTGTCATCCAAATGGATGATGTCATTGATATTATTATGGACGAAGCAAGCGAGGATTTGGCCAAGATGGGTGGTGGTAGCAAGGATATCGATTTTGATACCAAACCGCTCGTGGCGGTCAGACGCAGACTTCCGTGGCTCATTCTTTTGCTGCTGATTGGCCTAATCTCGGGAAGCATTGTAGATTTCTTCGAGGATACACTGAATCAGGTTGTCGCACTGGCGTTCTTCATGCCGATGATCGCGGGTATGACGGGGAACACAGGGACGCAGTCTCTGGCTGTTGTGGTACGCGGACTGATTGGACGCAAGCTCGACAAAGCCACCGTACTCGCACTGATTGGTCGGGAGATCAAAGTTGGCACGATGATAGGCTTGGTATGCGGCTTACTTATCACCGTCATTGCTTATTTCTGGCAAGGAGATTGGCTGCTTGGCGCCATTATTGGGGTGTCTTTGTTCCTCACTCTCGTCATTGGTACATTGACTGGCACCTGTATCCCGCTTCTACTTAGTCGCTTCAAAGTCGACCCTGCTGTCGCCTCTGGCCCATTAATTACCACATTGAATGATATCTTGTCCCTGTTTATCTATTTTGGGATCGCAACACGTTTCCTTGATGCCTTGATGTAGCAGCGTGACCAGGCCGCCTTTTATGAAGCGGTTGGGTTACGCTGTTTTCCTTTTCTACATATACAGAGTCACATGCAGCAATAATGTACTATATGGTTTTTACCTCTGGACGTATGATCATGGAACTAGACTACAACCAGAGGAGAGCATCATCATGAATCTTGCATCTTTTTTAATCTACTGCATCGTCGTTACGTTCACCCCAGGCCCCAGTAATATCGTAATTCTTTCTTCCGTGCAACAGGTTGGGGCGCGTCAAACGATGCAATATGTGTGGGGAGCTACGCTGGCATTTGGTCTGTTACTTGCCGCTTCAGCTTTTCTCAATCATCTTCTTGCGGGAGTGTTACCCGGAATTCTGAAGGTGATGCAGATTGTCGGCGGCCTGTATATGGTGTATCTGGCGTACCAGATTTACAAGATGGGTACCACTGAGGATGCACCGAAACAAGTTACCGGATTCTGGAACGGTTTCATCATGCAATTTGTGAATCCAAAGGTGGTCTTGTTTACTTTCACTGTCATTCCAAGTTATGTATTGCCCTTTTATCAAAGTTCATTTTCATCGTTTCTGTTCGTGCTACTTATTACCTTTATTGGATTTCTCGCCTATTCCAGTTGGGTTGTGTTTGGTACGGTTTTCAAGAAGTTATTGAATCGCCACCAAAAATTACTAAGTATTCTCATGGCTCTTTTTTTGTTATACTCAGCCATTATAGTATCCGGAATGATCTAAAGCTTGGGAGGTGTGCTGCATGGAACGGTTTAATTATAAAAAGTCGCAAGACGTGCTGGCACTATCCGCCAGCTTTACCGATTTCACCTATAAAAAGCATTGCCACGAAGAGTATGCGGTTGGCGTAACCCTGCGCGGTATTCAACAATACAATTTGGATGGACAATATCAGGCTTCTCACCAAAATGGTGTCATGCTGTTCAACCGTGAACAGTCCCATGATGGAAGCTCCTATGATAAAGCTGGCATTGACTATGTGATGCTGTATTTGAAGCCCGATTTGGTAGAAGAGATTATAGGTAAAAAGGAATTGCGTTTCGCAACTCCCATCGTCTATGAACCCGAACTTGCACGGAGCATTCTGATGCTGAACGATGCCGTTCAACATAGACAAGACGAAGCTGAATGTAGCGAACGACTCTTCGATCTGGTTCACCTTCTGGCACAGAAGGAAATGGATACCAAGCTCTGGTTGCCTCAGGACAACCTGGTCCGCAAAGCCAAGGAAATTATGTTTTGTAGCACCGAGGATGTGCTCAAGCTGGACAACCTGAGTTCCGAATTTGGCATGTCCAAGTTTCAATTTATCCGTGAATTCAAATCACATGCTGGCATATCACCCTACCAGTTTTTCTTGAACTGCAAGGTTGAGCGTGCCCGTCAATCCATCGAAACACAGAAGGACGTATATGCAGCTGTTGCTGATTGTGGATTTGTCGATCTGACCCATCTGAACCGACATTTCAAACGGGTATTTGGTGTCACAGCTTATGAATACATGTTGCAGCTAAACTAGTTCCATCGGATCGATAATCTCGACTCCAAATGGATAATATTTTGACGCCACTCCTGAAAATCCCCATATAGAACGTCAATGTTTCTTAACGCTCTGTACGGGGATTAGGTTCTTTTTCCGTCATACAAACCTTATGTTATACAATCCAGCTTTCAATTTTCATCAGACCTGCAATCAAATTCTTTTCTTTCGTTTCCATATCCACACGATTGCCAACGCTACCAATAAAATGACTCCACCGTATAAGATGAGATAGAAAGGCCCACTTCGCCCATCATTAGTCTCTCCAAAATCTTCTTTACTTACAACCTTGCCCGCGCCCAGCAATTTCAGATCATCTCCGGCTTGTTCAATAGGAACATTGCCACTGCACAGATTCGTATGCAGCTTATGATCCATTACATTTTGATAAGCAAAGATCAGATAGGACTGATTCTTCTCAAATTGAATGCCACAGGATTCAGACCCTCCGTCACTCCCTATGATCTTCATCTTTTTGGCACTGACTCCCTTCCATGCCGTATCTACATCAAAGGTATACTCTCTTAACATGCCATCATTCTTCGATTGTTGAGAATGGCCTTTGTTCACCACTTTTCCCGTAAATACCGTTGTCTGGGTCTTCAATCTCTCCTGAACATCACTCTCGACACAACTGCAAGCATACACTTTCTCTCCGGGAAACAGAGCTAACCCAGACGTAACCAACAGTAAGACCATCATGCTCATCAGCAACCGCCGTTTCATTCCGACTGCTCCCTCCTACATTCTCTGCTTGAACAACCGTTGTTAAGGTTACATATTTTTATTGTTGCTATATTTATTGTAAAATTATAGCACAATACGAATATCGTTATGTCCGACATACGCAAGGACACAACATACGAAATCACTCATCACGGAGGAACTCAACATTTGATGCACAACTGGAAAAGGAACATCTCATTCCCGCTGCTCATTGCAGCGTTATGCATGATCGCTTTTGTAAGCATCGCCCTGTCCATCAGCGACAACCAGATCCATCGATTTGATGATACGCTAATAGGATGGATTCAAGGGTTGGAATCGCCAGGTATGACGCAATTCATGCAGCTGTTCACCTGGATTGGCGGCGAAATGCCTGTGGTCATCATTACAATCATTTCAATGATTGTGTTATACGTCTGCCTGCGACACAAACGCGAACTACTCTTCCTGGCTTGTGTGCTTGCAGGTTCAACCCTGTTAAATGCTTTGCTCAAGCTCGTATTCCAGCGTGCCAGACCTACCATTAACCGGATTATTGAAGTAAGCGGTTATAGCTTCCCAAGCGGGCATTCCATGGCCGCATTCAGCCTGTATGGTGGACTGGCCTTTCTGATCTGGAAACATGTGCCTACCGTCACCGGACGTGTGCTGATGATTATTGCCAGCGCCATATTTATACTGACCATTGGTATAAGTCGTATCTACTTGGGGGTGCATTATCCAAGTGATATCGTAGGCGGATACTTCTTAAGTGGTTGCTGGCTCTCCACCTGCATATGGTTTTACCGGCGTCACTTGGAGCGCATGTCCCAACTACAGTCCAGAAGACTGGCATAGTCGTCACCAGTGCGTGCACATAGAAATACCCGGCTTTCCTTAACTGAAGGATCGCCGGGTATTTTTATATTCATATATAGTAGTCCTGAACTCGTTCAGGACTACATGGACCGCTTGTCCCATTTAAGGGAACAGGCGGATCTAGTTTTTTTTACACCAATTTATAGCTCTTCACCATTGGATTCAATGACTTTTTTGTACCAGTGGAAACTCTTCTTCGGTGTTCTGCTCAAGTCTCCGTTACCATCGTTGTCCTTGTTAACATGAATGAAGCCATAACGCTTCTTCATCTCTCCAGTGGATGCGCTAACAAGGTCGATACATCCCCACATCGTGTAGGCAATGAGATCTACGCCGTCAGCTACTGCTTCTTTCATTTGTTCAATGTGACCTTTCAGATAATCAATGCGATAGTCATCCTGAATGGAGCCGTCTTCCTCGACCACATCGACAGCGCCCAGGCCGTTCTCGACCACCATCAGTGGAATTTGATAACGATCATACAGATGATTCAAAGTGTAACGCAATCCTTTCGGATCGATCTGCCAGCCCCAGTCGGAAGCTTCGAGATATGGATTTTTGATACCGCCTAACAGATTACCTTCTGCTCTCTCCAGCGTCTGATCCGCACTTTCAACCAGAGACATGTAATAACTGAAGGAATAGAAGTCTACGCAGCCTTCACGCAGGGTCTGCTCGTCTCCCGGTTGCATCTCGATCTGAATGCCTTCTTCGGCGAAGAAACGTTTGGCGAATCCAGGATACGCTCCACGAACCTGTACATCACCACAGATCATGTTGGACAGCTGGTCTTTCTTCTGTGCAAGCAGCATGTCGTCCGGATTACATGTGTTTGGATAGGTGGTCATGAACGCAACCATACAGCCAATTTTGAACTCAGGGTTGATCTCATGTCCCAGTTTTACCGCTTTAGCACTTGCAACAAATTGGTGATGCAGTGCCTGGAAACGAGTCTGTGGATTATCGATTCCATCCGTCAAGGCTTCTTTGCCTTCCAACAAGATACCTGCACCCATATAAGCACCCATTGGCATTGTCAAAATGTTGATTTCGTTGAACGTCAGCCAGTATTTGACCTGATCCTTGTATCGATTAAAGAGGGTTGTACAATAACGGATATAACAATCGATGACTTCACGGGAAGCCCAGCCATTATACTTCTGTGTCAGACCGAATGGCGTTTCATAATGGGAAATCGTTACGAGCGGCTCAATATTGTATTTTTTCAACTCGGCAAAGACATTATCGTAGAACTGCAATCCCTCTTCGTTTGGCTCTAGATCGTAACCGTTCGGATAGATCCGGGACCAGTTGATGGACATGCGGAACATTTTGAAGCCCATCTCTGCCATCATGGCAATATCTTCTTTGTAATGTCCGTAAAAATCAACCGCTTCATGGCTCGGATAATACGTGCCCTCTTCCAAGACAGGCGTAATCCGGCGTGGAATCGTGTGGGTTCCCCCTGTCATCATGTCAGACGTGCTTGGCCCCTTGCCACCTTGGTTCCATCCACCCTCGAATTGATTGGCAGCCGTAGCGCCACCCCAGTAAAATCCTTCTTTCATTGTCATGATCAGTTCCTCCTTCATATCTCAACAAGACTATGTAACCAGTGTACCACCCATACCCTGACACCTATTGTCATGGTATAATCAGAGCATGGAAAATAACCGACTATTTCGAATGTTGCTTTTGTTATTGGAGAAAAAAAAAGCCACTGCACCAGAGCTCGCCCGTTTGTTCGAGATTTCTGTACGTACAGTGTACCGAGATATCGACAGGCTGAGCGCTGCAGGCATTCCCATTTATACGACGACCGGCAAGCATGGCGGCATTCATCTGATGGACAACTATGTCATGGACAAGTCGCTACTGTCGGAAGAAGACCAGAACGAAATTTTGATGGGACTCTATAGCGTCAGTGCGATTCCCCATCTTAACAGTGCCCATATGTTGCAACGGTTAACCGCTCTGTTTGATCACAAACTGGATTGGATCGAATTTAATTTCTCACCATGGGGTAGCATTCCCCTCCAGGAGAGAGAACTTTTCAATCAGGTGAAACAGGCTATATTAACGAATCAACTAATTACGTTTCACTACATTAATTCGGATGGTGAAAAGAGCATTCCTACCGTGGAGCCACAGAAACTTATATTCAAAAACAGTACATGGTACTTCAAAGGATATATCCATGATGATCCTGACCGGAGAGAATTCGAGACATTCAAGATGAAACGGATTACCCAGTTGACATTTCTGGCGAGAAAACACGATCACTCTGTTAATGCGGGGTCAACCTATCCTGAATCAGAGATAGCTCCTGCCCTGACCCCTCTGACACTCTCGTTTTCCAGCACCATTGCATACCGAGTACATGATTTTTTCGAACCGTCCCTCATTAAAAAAGAGCCTGATGGCAGGCTCCGTGTCTCTCTCGAACTGAATGTTGGGGAATGGCTCTACTCCTTCCTGCTGTCGTTTGGTTCCGAGCTGACCGTCATCGAGCCTGCTCATGTTGGACAGGAATTGCTCAGGCGTCATATCAAAGCTGTTGAACATTTACAGAACGTCATGAACAAACAACCCGACAATGAATGATATAATATAGGCCTATACAACTTTTGAGCACAGCTGACTCTCTGTCATCCATCTGACCGAAGGAGGTTTATCCATGCAAGACATTAGACGCAACAATGTGGAACGTTTCAAAGGTTTCGGTACGTTATACGATGAGAATCGCCCAGCTGCTCCCACTGAAGTGGTGGATATTCTAACGACATATCTTGGCAGTACACCGCGTATGGTCGCAGATGTTGGCTGTGGCACCGGTTTATCATCGTGGATCTGGCTTAATGAGGCAGAACGCATCATTGGCTTTGAACCCAGCGATGACATGAGGTCTGTAGCGGAATCCAAGTGGGAATCTGCCGGCAAACCGGATAACCTCCGGTTCGTGTCCGGCTTGTCTCATGACCTCGGGCTCCCGGATGGTAGTGTGGATGTGTTGACCTGTTCGCAATCGTTTCACTGGATGGAGCCGCAACCCACACTACGCGAGTTTGCACGTGTACTTCGTACAGGGGGCATATTTGCTGCATACGACTGCGACTGGCCACCAATGCTGGACTGGCAACTGGAACAGGCCTATCTGCAGCTGAATACGGAGGCAGATCATCGAGCAGCCAGTCTCGCCCCGCAAGAGAATCAGGCACACAAATGGAGCAAAGATGGGCATCTGCAGCAGATTCAGCAGTCCGGGCTATTCCGATATGTTCGGGAAATTGTGTTTCATCACCACGAGACATTCACAGCCGATCGTTACGTCAATCTGGCCTTGAGTCAAGGCGGCTTGCAAACGGCGTTGAAGCTCGGAGCGGATGATCTATTAATAGCTGCCGACGACTTTAGAGCGCTGGCTAATCGTGTATTTGACGGAGAATCAAGAAAAGTACTATTCTCGTATCGCATGCGCCTTGGTATTGTCTGAAAGTAGTACGTTGCTTGCATCTGTTGTACATACCAAATGAAATAAGGAGGTCCTACACGTCATAAACTTGACCTGTAGGACCTCCTTTTTATAGCGTTATTCTGCTCTAGCAAATCGTGAGACTCTTTGCGTTCGAGATTTAATTATATGCTTTTGTCTACATCATCATGAGGAGAACAAGTCACTTAATTGGCCTTCCTGTACATTCAATGCCAGTACCAATTTTGTTGGGTCCTGCCTTGAATAAATGACGTTAATGATATGACCTTGCTGCACCTGAGGGAGTGCCGACGACAAAATCTCTTTTTGCGTCGTCACATTGAAGGTTTCACCGTTCGTTTTCGTTATGCTGAGTTTGAGCTGAAGCTTGATCTTGTTACTGCCTCCACTCCCAAGTGGGGTGACATCGAGAATCTTGGCCATCGCTTTTTCACCTGTTCTCGCAATATCCATCATTTCAGGCGATACCCCCTGCTGTACCATCTTCTCATCCAGTAATTGCTGCATATCTTCTTGCGACAACCGCCCTTTCAGATCAAGTCCTACCTTGCGCTCATCCTTTACAGAAACGACTAACGGAATGAAACTGCCCGGTTGGAACTGTGCCAGGGAGGTCAATGGAATGACTGTTTTCATCTCCGTATCGTATTTTTCACGCCCCTTACGCGACACCGTCAGACCCAACCGGACCTCAGGCTGTTCATTAATATACGTACCTGTCTGTTGTATAGTTTTAATGACCCCAACTGCTGGTAAACCTGTCTTCACTCGACCTACGCCAAATATATTGCTCAAAATCGCAGGAACAAAGATCAGCGCGAACCCGGCAAAAATCGCCGGAGTATACCACCATGCCTGCATAATCATAAACGGATCATCCCACAGCCGCTGTGCCAAAAATGGAGAGAATCCCACTCCGAACACCGTTAATACGCCAATCAATCTCAGGAAACCTACCATATGACCCACCCTCTCTTAATCCTTCTCTTAATATCTCTATCAACACCTCTGATGATATATCCATCAATCGTTGTTATACGCATTATTTAAATACGGTATCGCTGTCCTATAACCAAATACCTTCTAGATAGACAATAGCCCCATGTAAATCAGCTCAGACGGATTTGCTGGATTCTGGCCCAATCCCACCCGATCGCCTACTCGTGGAATCTGCATCTTCGATACCAGTGTCTCCAATGTACGCTGATACTGGTTACCGTTTGTCTCCGTCACATCCAATACAAGCACAACAATCGGATCAAAGTTGATCAGTTTCCCCGTATCGGTGATTGTCACCACCGTAGCTGTTGCAGTTAATGGAAGCGAACCACTCGCCGCCAATTGTGCCTGCTTTGCCGAATCCAGACTCTGATTGATGGCCTCCCGATGTTCCTTTGATACAAAACCTTTCATCATCATGCCAGTGAGTCCTTTATTCATCATTTTATCCGCTTTAGCAATTGCATCTTCCTGCTTGTTCTTTTTACCGAACCATCCCATATCAAGCACCTCATTTGTTTTATTTGTTTTTGTAAGTTGTTCAAAAAGTCCACTTTTGATTACGAATCATGCCTAACGGCATCATCAGCATCGAATATGAAATTCAGCCGAAATGTCCGTTGCTCACGTAGGTCTCCTACGCTCCGCTACTCCATTTCTAGCTTCATTCCATCTTCTCGGTACTGAAAACCAGACTTTTTGAACACGTATTTATAGTTAAATTATAAACACCGCGGCTTGTCCTTGGATACCCTTCTGGCGGCATACAAAAAAAACGAAAAATCCGGCAATTGAATTACGGGATAATCGTTTCTTTGGTAAGGGTTGAGGCCAATTTCGCAAAAAAAGATCTGCTAATCCAATTTTCATTTCACGATTAGCAGATATATTTTGTGCCAAGCGCTTTGGCAACGCACAAAATCACACCAAAAACAGTGGGATTTAACCCATCAGCTTTCCAACATCCACACTTTTTTCAACTTTGATGTTCCCCGTTAAACAATGCAATAATCAAGTGCGTTGTTCGGTGAGATACGTTTTGACTGAAGGAGCCTTATAAATCGAAAACTGCTTCAAGATTCCCTCTGGAGTATCATCTGTAATGACCATATCACGATACTTTGATTGCATGAAATGGTCGCGTTCCATAGTATCAAACATAGATACAAGTGGGTCAAAATATTGATTGATATTCAGTAATCCACACGGCTTTTGATGCAATCCTAACTGCCCCCATGTAAAAATCTCGAAATACTCTTCTAATGTTCCAGGTCCACCAGGAAGAGCAATAAATCCATCTGCCAATTCAGCCATCTTTGCTTTGCGCTCATGCATGGAATCCACCATAATAAGCTCTGTTAAGCCCGTATGTGCTATCTCACGATTTTGGAGAAATTGAGGGAGTACTCCAACAACAGAACCCCCATGTTCCAGCACCGCATCAGCAACAATTCCCATAAGCCCGACATTAGCTCCACCGTAAATCAAAGTGATTTGATGTTTGGCAAGCTCTTGGCCTAATTTAATTGCACCTTCTTTATAAATCAAAGAAGCTCCTTCACTAGAACCACAAAATACAGCGATTGATTTCATAATCCATCTCCGGTTGTTTATTTTATTTTTCTGAGTAACGTGCCTGAAGCTTTTGTTTATGAGATATTAGGATATCTTCAAGCGATATATCATACTTATTTGCGATCACGATGAGATTTCCCAAAACGTCTCCAAGTTCTTCTGTTAATTCAGTTTTATTCTCTTGATATGTACCTGCAACCTCATCTGGACGATCCCTACCAATCTCTAATGCACGGATGGCACGAGCTACTTCCCCGGTTTCCTCGGCGAGAAATCCAATACGGACAAAGATATCTAAGTCTGACCAGTTGCGATTCTTGTAATATTCCTTAACCCATTGTTGAAATTCAATAATATCCATGTTCCCCTCCAACATAACAAGATGACTTGATCTCAAAACTCGAAAATAATAATACCATAATGAAAGTTAACAATCTATTTCATCGTTTGTTGAAACCAGCCGACTGTATATTTAAATGATCGTTCTGGGATCTGTTTATGAGGTAAGGCTGTTCCAATTCCAATTCCAATTCCAGCTCTATTTTTTGCGTAACAGGTATACCAGCTTCCGATAATACATGGCCGCTTCCTTGTATTTCCGCTGATCCTCGGACACAACGGCCATTCCTTCATATAAAGCTTCAAGCCGCATGACATGCTGGGCGGATTCAAAATAAGGCAGACACGCCAGTGCGCGTTCCATGAAAACCTCGCGATTTCCATGTGCAAGAGCCAGATGACTCTGGTAGAAGGTTGCGCTCATCTGCTGGTCCTGTGTTGTTGCACATTTCAAAAGTTGATCTACACTCTGCGCAAGCACGCCCCAGTTCTTCCGTGCCAGAGCTACTTCGCATCGATACACACCCATGAGCGGCTGCATCGCGAGCTGTGTTTCTTCCGGTTCCTGCTGCAATAGTGACTCAAATCGTTCAATCTCAGCCTGTGCCTGATCCAGTTCACCTGTCATCGTCAGCATGACAATCCGATTGTTAGCAATCGCCGTTACCAGATCTCCTTGGTTGCCGGCATACACGAGGTTTGCCTCCGCCATGGTTAATGCCGAAAGTGCCTCCTGAACCAGCCCCATTGCGAAGCAATAGCCGCTATAGGCCACATATAACCCGGACAACCGATGGAACATCCGCTGATCATAGACATGACGCATTGTAAGCTCGAATACCTGTTTTGCCTCTTCATACTGTTTGACCTGGATGTAGGCCTCCATCTTAATGTTTTGCACAGACAGCCAGAATTCACTGCCAGGAAGCGCCAACTCACTGAGCCTGGTTGCATGAGTTAATACATCCACAAAGGCCATTTTGGAGCGGTAATATTGTATTTTATAGAACAAGAGCGCTTTAACTAACGGACGCGGCAGATCAATATCGTCTGGACGACCATATTTCTCCAGGTAAAAATTGAGGTAGGACGTATGTATATACTCATGAGCCGTTGCATCGTTTAATTGCTGATAATAGACCGCCTTCATCAAGGCCGTTGTCAGCTCTACAGTCAGCGTGTCATCCCGATCTGCCAGCGCATGTACCGTATCTTCTGATATCGCCGACGCCGGAACTGACATTTGTTCGAAAATAAACTCTGCCCGTTCGAGTGTTTCCTCGTCCTGAGCCGCAGCCTCTGTAATATAGGAAGGAGTTACCCCAAGACGCCCAGCGATGGATTCTGCCAAGTCCTCAGGGAGCGGATAACGATCCGCCAGAATATTCGCAAAATGGGCCTGCGTGACCAGACCTTCCACAAGGTCTTTACGGGAGATCTGTTTTCTTTTGCTAAGCAGTTCAATACGTTCTTTCAGCATGGTTTCCCTGTCCTTTCTATCCTAACGAGCGAGTGAAATTCTATTCACATCATCGCAAAATTAGAGATATAACGCTACCCGTCCAGTAGAATCAAACGAAACGGTTTCCGTTTCCGAGGTAATTGTTTTACAATAAGGAGGTATGTATACGAGCATTTTATCGAAATGCTGAAACATGAGCTGAATATGAAAGGATGCAAATAAATGATTATTAAACCAAGAACACGTGGGTTTATTTGTACTACTTCCCATCCTGTAGGTTGCGCTGCGCAAGTGCAGGAACAGATTAATTATGTGAAATCCCAGCCGGAGCTGAAAGGCCCCCGTAATGTACTCGTCATCGGTGCTTCCACCGGATACGGACTGGCGTCACGCGTTGTCTCTGCTTTTGGAGCGGGAGCGAATACAATCGGCATTTACCGTCCGAGCAGTTCTACAGAAAAACGTACAGCTTCAGCAGGCTGGTACAACTCCGCTGCATTCGAAAAAGCCGCTGAAGAAGCAGGTCTCAAATCGTACAGCATCACAGGTGATGCATTCGCAAACGAAACAAGAGACAAAACCGTTGAACTGATTCGCAGTGAACTCGGTCAAGTGGATTTGGTTGTCTACAGCGTGGCGTCCGCACGACGTGTTGATCCGAACAGCGGCGAAGTATACAACTCTGTGTTGAAGCCTATTGGACAATCCTACACAAACAAAACGGTAAACTTCCACACAGGCGAAATCAGCTCCGTTACTCTTGAGCCGGCAACCGAAGAGGAAATTCGTCAGACGGTAACCGTAATGGGTGGAGACGATTGGGAACTATGGATGGATGCCCTGCAACAAGGCGGCGTGCTTGCGGATGACGCAACAACGATTGCTTTCTCCTACATCGGCCCTGAACTTACCCATGCCATTTATCGTGATGGTTCCATCGGTCAGGCCAAGAATCACCTGGAAGCGACTGCACACAAGCTGAATGATCGTTTAAGTGCCAAAGGTGGACGTGCTTACGTAACTGTAGCCAAAGCGCTGGTGACTCAATCCAGCTCCGCGATTCCAGTAGTGCCGCTGTACATCTCAGCATTGTACAAAGTCATGAAAGAAAAAGGCTTGCATGAAGGATGCATCGAGCAATTGCAACGTCTGTTCGCTGATCGCTTGTATGCGGGAGGAGAAGTTCCAACCGATGCCGAAGGCCGTATTCGCATTGACGATTGGGAGATGAGAGCTGATGTTCAGGAAGAAGTGGCGAAGCTTTGGAATGAGTTGACCACAGAGAACATCTACGATCTGTCCGATCTGGAAGGTTACCGTCGCGAATTCTTCCAGCTGTTTGGTTTTGAAACCGATGGTGTGGATTATGAAGCAGATGTTGATCCGAACGTTGACATGCCTCATCTGGTGAACTAAAGAAGTTTTTGCGTGGACGTGAGCCTAGGTTTTCGTTAGCGCTTCTGATGTCATGTTCTTAAGATATGTTTTTAAAATCAATGAAGGAGGAGCCGTTTGGTTCCCCCTTTTTTGTCCTTTTTAGATCCGTTCATCCATTCCAATCTCCGTACTCTCGCACTCTTTCGTGTATCCCTAATCAAATCGATTTAAGCATCTTTTTCAGCTCTTTTGGTACCGTCTTCTCAATAGAGATAGAACGCGCTCCATGCATGGACGCAAAGAATTGAAGCCCCTCCCGAAAATCCGTGATCCATTCCTCCACAGGTGGAGCAGTAGGCTCCATCGATAACAAACGAACGGTGAGTACTCCTGTTTTGCGATCAAGTCGTGGGTCCATACGTCCAATCAAGCGATCACCGTGAAGAATAGGCATGGCATAATAACCGTAGGTTCTTTTCACCTCTGGCGTGTAAATCTCCCATTTATAATGAAAATCAAATAAATCGACAATACGTTCTCTTCTCCATAACAGGTTATCCAGCGGCGGCAGGAAACGTACCGGGCCTGACGGATCATAGTCGGCCCTCGCTGTCTCCAAATTCAACAGCATTTCTTCATCTTCTGTACGAATATAATATGGCGTTGCCACACCCTCTATATCCAGTGGAGTTAATTGCCCGGATGCTACACGTTCAGCGATGTGTGCACGTCGCTCCGATGCTGTCCATTTCAGCCAACCCAGTCTTGGATCACGGGCATCCACCACTCTATAGGCATCTATGTATTTATCCATAAGCGCTTGATGCTGATTAAGCATATCCTGTTCTTCTCTTGAGGTTGACTCCTCCCTACGTAAATCCGGTTCGGTAATCTGAAAATATCGTTCATTCCCTTGCCTTGCCACTACCCGAATAGCAGCTGTATCCAACAAAAGATTTAGTGCCAGGCTTGTGTCCTTCGTCTTAGGTGTATCCGGGTGGTCCCAATACCCGCTGACCCGCTCAACTGCACGAAATGCTTTGGAGGGCAAAGGTCCTTCTTCAGCAAGACGTTGCATAACATGCTCCACGGTACCTTCCAAACCTTGCAGGGATGGTGCGAGACGTTCTCTCATTCTGGCACGCACAGGTTCAAAGAGGGCATAGTCTTCAATTGGAATCACACATGCCGCATTGGCAAAATACTCAAATACCTTGTGATTACTTAGCAATGTATGTAAATACGTGGGGCTATATCCCGGATCACGGGCACCCAGCACCAAATGCTGATTTCCGGCTACCGCAGATACCGGATCAATCTGCACGCAAACGAGACTGCGAATCAGCTTCATGACCTGATCCGGCCCGGAATGTCCCGCTTCCGCTGGCCAACGTGCCAGTAAACCTTGCGTGTGCAGCAAAAGACGTCGAACAGCTACTTTACTTATACGGAGAGGTGTTGTCATCGAAATGGCTCGTCCCTTCTAACTTATATTCATGATCAACCAGAAGCTTCCCCAACCAAAAGAAGGTTTATAGGAACATTATGCACTTTTTCGCACACATTGGACAAAATAAAAAGAAGCACCACCATCCTGGATGATCTGCTTCTTGTGTTTGACCTTTTGCAATTTTTCCTGCTTCGTAGGCATGAGGCGTACATGCTGGGATAACGCACCATAATCTCCGTTAACTCTTCGACTCTGTTCCGAGCACCACTTACCTGACCGCTCTGCTTTACGTAATGCTTTTTGTGTTTGTGTACGTGCCATAATGGATTACACACTCCTTTGGTTGATATACACTCAATATATCATGTGCAGCTACGCAAGTGAAGGTGAAGCTTTTTTGTTGAAGCGGATAAATAAACTATGTCATCCAAATTAAAATTATTTAAGCTATGGCGAAGGGAAACTGCAACGTAAATTGCCCATTTTCCTCAAGAAGAGTGAATAAAACCTGTTGTAATATATAAATTAATACAACTGTTCTTGAAATCAAAAAAGGCCGCTATTATTAGCGGCCTTTTTTGATCTTTCATCTTCTTTATTGTTCAACTTTAAACCATGGACCTGCATTTTGTATGACACCCCATAGTTTCGCTGGCAACACAAGATCTCTAACGTTAGATGATTTAATCACGTTTTGAATTTCCGCCTCCTTTCCTTGTTGAACTTTTTCAACCCACTCTGGATCGGAGATTAATACACGTCCAATTACCGCTAAAGAGAGTCCTCTCTCCATACTTTCAGAGACATCCTCTGGGCTTTCCAAGGCACCCGCTGCAATTACAAAAATCCGATTGTTGGCATGTTCAACAATCAGCTCAAGATACGTTTTTTTGTTATCTTGGTTATATTTTGGTTTTGACGTAAGGGCTTGTACCAAGGAACCATGAACATAATCAACATTTTCTTCAATCAGTTTATCAATCAGTGGGTAAGTATCTTTCATTCTAAGGGCATCTTGTTGATGTTCCTCTGGGGAAATGCGGTAACCTAAAATAAATGGTTTTGTCGAATATCTCTCAATAGCTTTTTTCACCTCTCGAATAACAGCTATTGGAAAACTCAGACGTTTTTCCAGTGATCCACCCCATTGGTCTTGACGTTTGTTGAAGAATGGAGATAAAAAGCTTTGAAGTAAAAAACCGTGGGCTCCATGGAGTTCAACACCGTCAAAACCAGCTTCAATTGCACGTCTTGTAGTTTCACCGAACGCATGTATAATTTCCAGAATTTCTTCATGTGTGAGTTCTCTAGGGGATACTGCTTCAGTCAGAGCAACACCGCTCGGACTTACCACGTCACCATTAGGAACTAATTCAGCAATCGCTTTATCTCCAGCATGGAACAATTGAAGAATTGCTGGAGCTCCTCCACTCTTAGCAACATCTGCCAATTTTTTTAGACTAGGGATAAATGAATCATTATATGCGGCGAATTCATGTGTAAATCCAATACCATTGGGTAGGACAGGAGTACAGCCCGTGATAACTAAACCTACACCATTCACTCTTTTTTTATAATATGCAACTTCCTCATCGGAAATCGTGTAATCATCATTACTTGACCATGTCGTCATCGGAGACATAACCACTCTATTCTTTAAGGTAATCCCTTTATTGAATGTAAAAGGTTCAAACAAGTTATTAAATTTACTCATTGTACGTTCTCCTTTGTATTTTGATTTCTAAGTGCTTATTTATGGAACAGATGAAGGTAACCCTACGCTCATTCATCCCAACCACAAGTTCTACTCAAGAATATCAGGTTAACCTAAGGGGAAGTAAAGCAGGAATTTGACACGTAATTTAAGACGATGTACTTTTAATAATTTTCTATTGTGATAAAATAACAGTTACAGTAACTGTAACTATGGAGGCGATCAAATGTTTTTTTCAATGAAATATGTGGTGGAGAATTATAATATAACTGCAAAGACACTTCGTTTTTATGAAGAGCAAGGGATATTACCGAATATTTCGCGCGACGAAAAAGGGAATAGAGTTTATACCGAACAACAAATCGATTGGATTTCTTTTATTCTTTGTCTCAAAGAAACAGGAATGCCGCTTTCTAAAATTAAAGACTACAAGGAATCTTATGAGATGGGGAACTCCACCTATTCAGAAAGAGAGGAAATGTTAAAGAAACATAAAATTGAATTACAAAAGAAAATCGAAGAAAGTTTGAAACATATGGAAGAAATAAATTATAAATTAGCTATGTATGAACTTCAAAAAGATGAGGTTAGGAAAAATCCTAACCACAATTTTAAATGTCATGGTCTTGAGGTGAACATTGTCGATACCCGGGGGGTTGAATCAAATATTCGGAATACTACAACCAACAGATGAACAAACGGAGCTCTAAATATCTATCCAGAAAAATAACCAGTCGCCTATATTTACCTAGCGATTGGTTATAATTGTTTTAAAATCTTCATCTGTCGCAGTCATCCGTTTTTTTGAGGGAGCCTCCACGGTTTAAAACTTTAATCCTGACTACATTACTACTTTCGATTATTTTAAAAAAAATCTACGTTAAAGCACAGTAACACCATGCTATCTAGCGGGATTGCCGCTTTCGCCGGGATTGCCACGTCTCGATCGGTTCGTGATCATCTTCTTCGATCAGTTCCAGTGCTTCTTCCACTCTTCTGGCTTTGAATAACAGGATTAACTCCATCAGGTCTTCCCGGTCCAGTAGCTTCACTCCATTAACAGCTGCAAGCGTCCGGCAGGCTTCGGTGTAACGGGCGGACGTCAATACAATGGACCGATCGGCTTCATAATAACGCATGGATGTATAAATCTCCTGCACTGCACTCAATCCTACGGGATGGTTCGCGCCATATCGTTTCGCTTGTACAACACTTCGTCTACCGAGTCTATCGACAAACACCAGATCTGCCCCAAAATCCCGGCTGCTCGTCGTCTTATGAACCTCGTCATATCCAAGTTGTTCGAATAAATGATAGAGATATAATTCAAACTCCGAACCATCCTCCATCTTGTCGATATCCTTTATCGTAATCTTCCGAGGATTGGCTTCACTTCGAATCCGCTGTCCGCGCCCGATAACACGCCGAATAATCCAGGCCAACAGCAACAATACGATGATACATCCAATGACCCATAGGGTCACATTTTCACTCCAATTCATAGCTGTTCTCCTTGTTCATTTCCTATGTTCTATCCAACGTCTTACGCAAATATGCTTTGTCACCGCACTAAATATATCAGACTTCCACCTTCATCGAAAGAAGATGAATTCCCTGTAACCGTTACACTTCACCAAACAAAGATAATACGCTATTCTAATGATAAAAGGTTACAGTACGTTCGGTTGAATTCAACTTGACATCAATGGTAAAATTCAACAATCGGTTCTGTTTTGAACCGAAGAAGAAAGGTGGTTTATCACTTGCATACATTGACCAAGCACAAGTCCAAAACATGGGCTGCCCTCATTCTTAGCGGCATGCTCCTCTTCACCATGAATACAACGAGTTACGCCGCTGCCTCCACCGAATCCATGCCCAAACCTGCGTGGACGTCATCTTCCCTGATGTTATCTGAGGCCAATACGGAAAAAGATGTCCTGATCAAGGGAATCCATGCCGTGCCATCCAAAAACCTTGTATATGTACATGCCTCCCAGCCTGTGACCAAAACAAGCAGCAAAACAACGCTGGACTGGCAACTGGACTCTCTTCAAGCATTCGACGCTACAACTGGACAATTGAAGTGGAACACGATATTCCATGAGAAAAGTGGTCCTTACACCACCTACTCCGATTCGATATATGCCAGCAACGGTACTGCCTATGTCTATATGGAATACTCGGACAAAACCAAAAAAGTGTACTCATTCAATACATCCGGTAAAACCAACTGGGTCAAAACGGTGAATTCACCTTCGAGCATTTCCCTTCTGGATAACGATACGCTGATGGTCGCTTCAAGTCAGGGCGTGCAATCGAATGGTTCGGTTCGCTCAGCCATCTCGTTATATGACAAGAAGGGCAAGCTGATTACCGAAAAGACAATTGACGGTGCTGTGCTCAAGGCTGATAACGGTCGAATTGTAGTGGATGCCAGCAAACAAAACAAGGTAGGCAACTTCTGGCAGCCAGCAGCCAATCCTAAAGTGGAGATCTATGATCGTACGCTGAATCGTCTGTCCTTCTATCAATTCCCGGCCAATGCGAATACCCAAGGAGATGGCGGCGGTGAATCGCTAGCTATTCTGGACGACGGTTCGATTATTATGCGTGCCAATTTCGAGAACACGGGTAACCGACTGATGGGCTTTGGCACCGATGGCAAGCTCGCTTGGGGACGTGCCATTGCTGGTGATGCCTACATCCAGACGGCTGGCAACGGCTATACGGTCCTTACAGGGCAGAAGCTGGAACTGTACACGTTGAAAGGCAAAGTGACTGAGCGTACGTTCAAGGACGCACAACCTGCATTGATGCATGTCGATCAGACGCAGGATGGTCAGTACCAGCTTGATTTTGCCAAAACGGGATACATTCTTGACCCACTCACGCTGGAAGACGTGCATATCTACACGACCAGTGCCTCCGTTCCTTCATTAGAAGGTGTCTCTACTTATGTGGATGATGTCATCTATTCCATGAACGATGAGACATTGTCCAAATATATTCTGAAGTCCAATCCTGCAAAATAAATACTCGATATAATAATAAGCCGGGAGAGTTCCATAAGGAGCTCTCCCGGCTTATTGCATGGGTAGGATATAATCATCCTATTTCCAATTCTCGTCTATAAATTCGTCCCGTCCGGATAACGCACGGTCTTCCTTATAATGTTTCTCGTTTTTCTTGTGGTAATCCTGATGATAGTCTTCAGCCGGATAGAATACGACGGCATCCCGAATTTCCGTAACAATCGGTTGATTGAATCGTCCACTGGCTGCCAGTTCCTGTTTGGACTGTTCGGCAAGCTCACGCTGACGTTCATTATGCACAAAGATCGCCGTACGATACTGTGTCCCCCGATCCTGGAACTGTCCTCCGTCATCCGTCGGATCAATCTGCGGCCAGTACAGCTCCAGCAGTCGTTCATAAGGGAATACATCCGGATCAAATGTAATCTCAACCACTTCGACATGACCGGTCTCCCCGGTTTTGACCTGCTCATATGTTGGATTCTCGACGTGACCGCCAGCATAACCCGATACAATACCATGAATGCCCGGTTGTTCTTCAAATGGTGTAACCATACACCAGAAACATCCGCCGGCGAATGTAGCTTTTTCCATTCCGTTCATCCCCTCTTATCGAAACTACCTATAGATAGCTATTACGCATACCTTATTATATTTTAAAACAACAAGAGGTTGATTGAAAGCCATCGTTATGGCTCTCAATCAACCTCTTCATTGGTAATGCATTTAGCTGACAACTTATTCAAGAAGTTATCTTGAATCGGTTACCCGCGACTCCGTCCCATTGAACGGAAGATCAAGCTTACGATCGCTACAAGAACAATGGCACCAATCAATGCAGGTACAATGTGGAATCCGCCCATCTCAGGACCCATATCGCCCAAGATTACTCCACCTAACCATCCACCGATAAAACCAGCAATGATGTTACCAATAACACCACCTGGGATGTCACGACCAACGATCAAACCTGCCAACCAACCAATGATACCACCGATAATTAATGACCATAACCAACCCATATCATTCACCTCTAATTAAAGTTTTTGTTGTTGTCTGTCTACTATTAACCGCTACAGAAGCATTTAAACAATTGGCATAAAAATTTTTGCATATTACCTTTTGTTCCAATGCATCCATCTCTGCAAAACAGGCCTTAGCCCGGTATGAAACAGATCGCGACACTTTCCGGCATCTCACCAGCTCAGGGCTGCGTTATGTACCTCCCGAAAGTCATTGTATGTTACAGCAGACAAGGTTAGTATCACCAATTGAGGTAGGATTATTTATAAAATTGCGTCATATTATCGATTGGGTTGATTAGGTCTGATCAATAAAATCCTGCACGTCCCTTACCCGGCTGCGCCAGCCAAGTATGTTTGTGACTCTTGTCCAGCTCGCCGCGCATCGACTGAATGACTTTCACAATGTCTGTCTGTCCATTCTGATGCCATTCCAGCGCAGCGCTGACATACAATTCACCCAGCTGCGCAAGAGAGAACGTGTCGGTCAGACGAGCAGCTTCAACTGTACCTTCTTCACCAGCAAATACGGTGAAGCCCCGTTGCCGCAAATATTGCAGGCGTAGCGCTTCATCCGGCAGCGGAATTTCATAAGCTCGGTCGAACCGTCCAGCACGGTTCATGAGGCCCGGATCTATTTTCTCCGGATAATTCGTTGTTCCGATCAGGAAAATGCCTTCTTTGGACGTAGCTCCATCCAGTGTATTCAGGAAAAAGGAGCGGACTTCATCCGGCATCGAATCGATATCCTCAATAATTAGCACCATCGGTGCTAAGCGCTTGGCAGCCTCGAACACTTCACGCACCGATTCACTGTTGGTATACTCCGTAATCTGCCAATACGCAGCCGGTCCTGGGATACTTCCAGCAATGGATTTCACCAATGTGGTTTTGCCGTTTCCCGGATGCCCATATAGCAGAATGCCCCGTTTGTACGGGATATCGTAATCTCTGTAGAAGGAACGATCCGCTTCGAAGAACTGGTCCAGCGAACGGAAGATATCCTGCTTGATCTGTGCCGAAAGAACAACATCCTCTCTTCCCACGGAACGAGTAATGGATTCGACATGACGATCACTGCCATTCCGGGCATCGGTGTATACCGTCACTTTTTTCATATTTTGCTGACGTTCCCGTTCCCGGACGCTTCCCAGAAACTGCTTCATCTCCTCATCACCGATGGCAAAGACAAAGTCTTCGCTGTAGATCCCGTTTTCTCGGAAAAATGGAACCCGCACAAGCGCAACGCCCCATTTCGGATAGGCAAATACGTTGTTGCGAATGGAGTAATGCACACCATAAGTAGGTACATCTCCATCATCGTCGTAATGCAACATCTGAAGCTCCAGATCCTCGAATATACGGGCTACCAATTCCACTTCGTCACTGCCATTTTGCAGGTCTTCCCGGAGTAACTCCCAATATTCATTGTTCGGGTCAGAACTGGCATAAAGCTTGTACTCAACTCCATAGCGCTGATGGAGCGCCTCACTGATTCCACGGATCAGCCTTGAATAGATCGCGTACCCTTCCACTCGAATTCGAGTATCATGTTGTTCGTCATAGGTATAGATCGCCTGGGTTGGATCCGTTTGTTGTTCGTTTATTGTCATTATTTCGCTCCCTTTACCGCTACAAGCGGTTTGCATTTGGCTACAACCTGAGCCAGGCCTGCGCCGGTAACACTGTCTATAATTTCATCTACATTTTTATAAGCCTGAGGTGATTCATCAATAATGGATTCAAGTGAGCGTTGATTTACCACGATCTCATCTTCTGTACCCACGCCTAGTGCCGAAGCAAAATCTTCCACGGAAACCAATCGTTTCGTTGCTGTCCGCGAACGGATGCGACCCGCACCGTGACATATGGAATAATAATTATCGGCACCCTGTGGCTGACCCACCATGATATATGAAGCAGTTCCCATGGAACCGGGAATAAGCGCCGGATGCCCTGTTGCCAGATAGGGCTTGGGATTGTCCGGATGACCTGCCGGCAACGCACGTGTCGCCCCTTTGCGATGTACAAAAACGGAACCTTGGTCTGCGTGAGATTCCTCCCAGGCATAGTTGTGCATCAGGTCGTATAACGTACGAAATTCACATTTGGAGCCAAACACATCCCGGAATGCTTCGCGAATAGCATAAGCAATCAGGTGACGATTGACAACAGCGTAATTCAATGCAGAATACATCATGTTCACATAATGACGACCTTCCGCATGCTCAAGTGGAGCAAATACCAGTCTGGGATCGGATGTACCCAGGTTAAGCCGTTGCATGACTTTGGCAATTGCTGACGAACTCATCTGACTTACATAACCACCCCATGCACGAGAGCCAGAATGAATCATGACCACGACCTGTCCATCGTATAACCCCCAGGCTTCGGCGATTTCACGATTCTCTTCAGCGATCTCAATCGCCTGGATCTCGGCAAAATGATTCCCTCCACCCAATGTCCCAAGGTGACGATGCGAACGATGCCATGTCATATCAGGAACGTGATTTAACACATCCTCATCGTAACTGAATTTACTGCTTTCCACATGTGTCATCGAGGTTGATTTTTTCGGTGTGTAGCTGTCTGGAATATACTTTTTGGGTAAACCATGTAGCCCTTTACGAACGATATGCTCCAGTCTGATATCCGAGTAATGACCTCGCTGGTTCGCCTCCATCGGCAATACTTTCTCAATGGCCTTGACGAGTTTGCGGCGGAGCTTGATGTCTTTCAATTCGTCCTTATGCAGGTTCGTCATATGCACTCGCATGCCACAGCCAATGTCACTGCCCACAATGGAAGGAGATACGTATCCGCTCTGTGCATCCCACACGGCTGTCGTTCCAATGCAGGTGCCTACACCGACATGCACGTCCGGTGTGTAACTCATATAAGAAATTCCCGGAATCTGCAGATTATTGTTCGCCATCTCGAACACCTTGTAATCGAGCGAGGAGAAGAGCTGTTGCGCCGCATATACGGTTAGATCGCCTGCAGGCAATTTCACTTCATGCCGGTAGGCACCTGCGAACTCGTTTGGATTGGTATATAAATTAAATTCTGTATTCATAAAAGTGTATTATTCCTTCCTGTACGTTCAGCAAATTCGGTTTGCTGATTCATCTGTAAAATAAATATAAAAAAAGCCATAGGCTAATCGCCCATGACTTCTACTAATGACAATAACGGAGAACAGAACAGCATAAACATGCTGTGTGTCTGTCATCCATCGCTATAATATAAGCGAAGAACGCATATCGATTATAAGTTGCTAAACGATATGCCTATCCCCTATGTCGACCGTATGAGGCCAATGAGACGATGAGCCGGATATGCAGTTGTGTTTACGTTGCGCCCTGTTTGATTCAAATCATAACCAAGCATCATGTCTCTCGGCCTCCCTTCGTTAATGTTAGTCTTATATTAAAGGGACTCGATTTCATGTGTCAACCCTTTTCTTGGAAATTGGTCCATGGTGTAGATTACATATGTAAACAAAAACAGGAGACTGTCCTAGGACAACCTCCTGTTTTTCTAATAATAATAATGATGTTGTTAGCGTAACATGATTATTACAGACCTGCTTGTTTTTCCAACTCTTCAACCGGATTTTCGTCTTCTTTTTCAGGAACTTTGGAAGACAGGAACCAACCACATACCGCAATGGTGATCAGTACAATATAGAATCCGAATTTCCAAATTTTATTTTCCGGGAAATGCTCATCCAGAACACCCAATGAAGGGTGTGCGAGTGTAATAACTGCCAGCTTAACCCCTACCCAACCTACGATTACAAAGGCCGCAACTTCAAGTCCTGGACGGGAATGAAGCAATTTTACAAAGTATGAGGCTGCAAAACGCATGATCACAAGCCCGATGAATCCACCGAGGAAGATAACGATAAACTGTCCACCATCAAGTCCGCCAATTGGAGGCAATCCACTTGGTGGCAACGCCACGGCCAAAGCAACGGCAGCCAAAATGGAATCAACTGCAAATGCGATATCTGCTACTTCAACTTTAAAAACGGTCATCCAGAAACCGGATTGTTTTTTCGGTTTCTTAGGCGTTGAATCAGCTGCTTCATCTGTCTTATTTCGACTACCCAGTATCTTTTTAACGATGTGGTTAATCGAAATGTACAGGAGATACAAGGCACCGATCGCTTGTACCTGCCATACATCGACGAGGAAAGAGATCAGGAACAACGAACCTAAACGGAAAACAAATGCACCCATCAGACCATAGAACAACGCCTTTTTGCGCTTATCTTCAGGTAAGTGTTTAACCATAATTGCGAGTACCAATGCATTATCTGCTGCAAGTAGTCCTTCAAGAACTACTAAGACGGCCAGCACCCACCCATATTCCAATAATAATGAAACTTCCAACATTGACTCCTCCTTAATATCCTTATGATGTACAAAAAAAAGGACCTTTACCATCGCTGGTAAGGTCCTTTTATATCCACAAAAAGAGACCTTTACCGAGCATGAAAACTTGGTAAAGGTCTCGCTAACAACAAAATTGCTGCCAATAAAGCCGGGGATATGATCCCGAATTGACGACTTTACTGTAAAAGCTACTCCCCTTTAACAGGAATATGTAGTTTTAGTTGGAACAGGTTGTTTAACCTGTACTCATCATATTTCATAACGTTAAATAAAGTCAAGCTTTATTTAGTTTACGGTACAGCTTACGGAATACGACAACATCGTAGATCATGTTCCCCAGCGGAATAAAGGAAACGAAGAATAGAGCAATTGGACGGCGCAGACGCCACTTCTGTGAAGTGTACAAACTCACCATAAATAACAAGTACATTAAAAACAAAAAACCGTATAAGTTTCCAAACCATGTGACAGCCTGCGGCATAATCCCGGCATCTCTCAATGGAAAAGCAACAAACAGCAACAATACGTACGAAATACCCTGCAACCACAACATCAGCCGGAAGCGCCCCAGCATAGAATGTAACATCATTTTCCTCCTGCTTTTATACATGTAACGAACTCAATAGTTCCCGTACAGTATATCACAAAAGCCGAATATCTCTGCTCCAATCCAAACAGCAGATTATTCCTGCATGCTCATATGGGTGGTTCACTGGCCTGTTCGCAGGAGCCAAATGCTTCTGTTGCTCATAGGATATATGACGAAGATTGTGACCGATGTCGGACAAGGAGGAGCCTGTTAATGAAAATAGCTATGGTTGCACCCGAGAAATTGCCTTTGCCCGGAAACGGTTCAGTGGAAATCTGCATTCTGGGGATCGCTCGCGAACTTGCACATCGTCATCAGGTGACCATCATAAGTCGTCAAATGGCAGGTCTCGCCACTACGGAGTTAATCGACGACATCACCATTCAGCGTGTCCCTGCATCAAGTCCTGTTGGGTACACCAAAGCAGCAATACGTTTGTTATCCAAACAACCTTATGATGTGATTCAAGTGGATAACAGGCCCGGCAGCATGGCTGCTATTAAACGCGCTTTCCCTCGCATGCCGGTTGTACTCTACCTCCACTCCTTAACGTTCGCGCAACCTGGACCTTCCAGACTCGCATGGATGAAAAAAGCCGATTGGATTGCCGTTAACAGTCAATCTTTGCGACAAAGGCTAGCTCGCCGATTTCCGCTTGTAAAACGCCGGATGAGTGTTGTTCCACTAGGTGCAGATTTAAGCCGCTTTAGGCCTGCTGAGTCCAGTGAAGAACAGCTTCGCCTGCGTACACAATTTGGAATAACTAAACCATTCTCTATTCTGTATGTCGGCCGGCTCATCCCTGGCAAAGGTGTAGACGTATTAATACGTGCCACTGCCCTTCTTCAGCAAGAGATGCCTGTTCAACTAGTTGTTGCAGGCAAAGGCCCTCCGTATTACGTGCGTAAACTTCGCGAGCTTGCTCGAAAACAAAAAGTTCATATATCCTTCCTCGGTCAGATAAACCATGAATATATCGACCAGTTGTACCGGGCAGTCGATTGTTTGGTCTGTCCGTCTCAAGAACATGAAGCCTTTGGTCTGGTTAATGTTGAAGCGATGGCTTCAGGATTACCCGTTATTGCTTCTGATAACGGAGGTATTCGTGAAATTATTGAATCAGGTATCAATGGATACCTTGTCACCTCTTATAAACGTCCCCAACGTTTCGCTTCTTGTCTGTACAAACTTGCCAGCAATCCGACTTCTGCCGAGATGTTAGGGAAGGCTGGCCGAGATAGCGCAATGGCACATTTTAGCTGGGCTAGAACAGCCATACATCTGGAAGCCACCTATACCAGGCTCATCCGAGAATGAGCCTCCTTCCGTTTTGAGTAATCATTTTTCCCTCATAAGAAGATACTCTTTAGAATAATAATCAAGCTTTTTCACGAGATTGCCATCCGGTAATAAAAGAATCCATTTGCGGAACAGGAATTTGGCTCATCTCAATTAACTCCATAATAACCATATCTCTCATCATGAAGCGCACTTTGGCACACGTTAGTTGATGAAAAACATCATAGAATGCCGTCCCGGTCCAACATCCATGCGGTACGACAAGCGGATCATTAACGATATAACCTACAGCTCCAATCGGGGGAATAACAACCTTAATCGCTTGATGGTCCAAACGATTATCTGGATCTTTGACGAGATACACGGTATCTCCCACATGTAAAGCTTGCACTCCATGGAAATGGTCCATCCCATACATCGCTGCGAATAATTTGGTGCTCATATCACCTGCTCCTTTTCCTGTATTTCTCCATTATGAAAATTTCACAAAGACACTTCATTGTCATAATGCTCCAACCACTCCACGAGTTGCCTGCGTATCTCTCTACGAAACTCACGAGGTTCAAGTACCTCTGCCTCAGGTCCGAATTGATACAACCATTTCAAAAATTCTCGGCTGCTATTCAGTGTCACTTCAAATAACAATCCCCCATCCGACATATCCGTCATTCGCGGGCGAACAAACATTTCTTCTTCTTTTATGTAGGGGGCTATTTTCTCAGAGAATCTTACCTTGAAATGGATATTCTCGTCGCCACGGTCAATGGACCATGTGTTCTTCATGTACTGCGTTATGTTGAAATCACCCTTGTCGAATCCGGCATGTGTTCTTGTCACATCCAGAAAGCGGCTAATTCGAAACAACCGAACCTTTTGTAGCAAATGACAGTATCCAATCAAATAAAAACGTTGATCACGTGGAATGAGATAGTATGGATCGATATCCCGGACTGTGATCTCATTTCTTGTCAGCGTATGATATTCAGTACGAATCGTTTGCTGGCTTAGGATCGCTTCAATGATGGGAATCAGCAAATTGGGGTCTTTTCCTTCCTCACGATAAGCTGGCGTGCCCATCCGAATAATTCCCGCAATATTTTCTACAATGTCACTGTTTCTTGATTTTAATTTGGTATGAGCCGACATGACCTTGTCAAAAGCTGAATCAAATTCAGCAGGCAACTTGGAGGTATCAACTACAGACGGAAGCATGGAGAAGACCATCGCTTCCTGTTCAGTAAAGTCTAACGGATACATTGCAAACTCACCAATAAAGCGGTATCCCTTGCCGTATCCTTCGTTCATAATCGGGGCGACCCTGTCCAAAATCCGGAGATCACGATATATCGTGCGTACAGTTGTACCGCATTTCAGCGCCAACTCCTTGGCGGAAATTCCGGGATTTGCTTGTATAGCCTGAAGTATACGTAGCAGACGAATTAATTTCTCTGTCATGTAGTTTCTCCCCTTCGATATTTTATCGGCAAGGAAAACTAGTTCCTTTAGTACAGAACTAAATCTTTAGTCCCAATATTATTTTCGCACTTTCACCATTTGTATATAGTTCAATTGCACTCTTACCCCCTTTTAATATACATTCTCTTACTTGCTTGCGTAAAACATTAACCCAAAAGGCCTTATACCTAAGCCTGAAAGCCTATACAATTTTCTAAAAATAATACAAAAAAAGCCCTGATCTCTACAAAGAGACAAGGCATTTCTCAGAATTACTGGTTATGCAACTGTAATAATTGATCCATCACATTCGCCATATGCTCACAGAGTTCAGGAATATCTCCCATCTGGTCCTCATTCACACTGCGGTCAAAATATACGTGAGCCGTGACGTTATACGTACTCGGCTGTTCATCAAAGATATATAGGATGCTCTGGGACACCCTCTGCTCAGGCCAGCTCTGCTGCAATATCGAACGAATAGCCGGACACTGCGTCTCAGGCTCCTTCACAATCATGCCAAACCGAAGTTCCAGACGGCAACCCGGATGTGCACCAGGCGTCTCCAGAATCTCAGCTGCAAGCTCCTCAAGGGAACTACTGAGCACGACCTCGCCTGTTACTTCCAAGCGATCCCTGAGACAGAATTGTAACATGAACTCTCTGGACATTACCGCCATCTCCAGCCGATCTTTACGCCCCGTAATCTGAATACGCTCATCCAGGTTATCCATATCATACAGATGATTCTCAAACCCGACTTTCAGATTGTCATACACCGTTGGATCAAACATTGAAATAAACCCACTTTCTTATCCTTTAACATGTATTGTAGTACATTCTCATTTTTCATGCGACCTTCGAAACTCTTGTTCTAGACATAAAAAAGCCCAGTCACTAGGACTGGGCTTTGGTTAAGCACGGGATCTGGCGAGATCCCTGAGCTTGGTTTATTCTTCGGTAGCTTTTTCTTCAGCTGCTGGTTCAGCTTCCTCAGCAGAAGCTGTTGGCTCTTCCTCAGCCGCTTGTGGCGGCATGACGGACGCGATGATGGATTCAGGTGATGTTACGAGTGTCAAACCTTTATCCAGTTTGATATCCGCAGCAGTCAAGCGATCACCAATGTCCAATCCGCTCACATCAACCTCAATGGAAGTTGGCAGATCCGCAGGCAATCCTTCTACTTCCAATTGTGTTTCTTGTGTCTGGAATACACCGCCAGCTTTCGAACCAGCTGCTGTACCCTGGAAGTCGATCGATACACTTACGCTGATCGGCTTATTCTTGGAAATTTGCAGAAAGTCTACATGTAGCAAACGTCCGTTACGCTCTTGCTGATCTTTGATCAGCACCGGAACCGTTTTACCCCCCTCAACATTCAGGTTGAACATTTCGGAGCGGCCTGTGCGTGCCACTTTCAGCATTTCTTTTTCATCTACATGTATGGAGGCACCTTCTTGTCCCGGGCCGTATACGACAGCGGGAACTCGTCCACCTTGTCTTAACAGGCGCAGTGCTGCACCTTTCTTTTCAGTTCTTGGCGTTGCTGTAAGTTGAGCCATTTTTCCGTTGGATTTCATGATTGAACATCCTCCTTCAAGGGATCACTACATTATATTTGTTGGAAAGCGCTAAGGCTTCTCTCGTAGACCATAATGGTCTTTTTTTCTTTGGCCGAATCGTGGGCCATATCTATATTTACCCCAATGATAGAGGATCTCAAACACGAAACAGGACATTTCTTTATTTTTTGGCAAGCTATGCTACGTATAATCAGACCAAAAAAGCAGTCGGAATCTCTTCCAACTGCTGGTATATCAAGGGTTTTGACGAACTACCTGATGATGTTATTAAAAAGAAAGTTATGCACTATTACGCCCCTCTGAATTATCGCTTTCGCGAATGATCTGCATCTCATCTGACCCACTTCGGACCGTAATGTGCACATCTCCATCTTCAGGTACGATATCGACGTAACGATCTCCGCATGTATCTTTGGCCTCCCATTCGTTCAATCGAATGATCAATCCCAAGTGGTGCAAACCTGGAGCTACGCGGAAACGGGCTTCAGCAGCATTGCCGACTTGTTCCAGTCGTACCGCTCCATCCTCCATACCTGTGCCCCATACCCAGACATCCCAACCTTCATAATGCTGGTCTTCCCGCTCGTATCGGAGCGTAACCGTTCGCGAAATCTGTTTATGAATCGTTACGCCAAGCGTTGCCCGAATTCCTCCAGCTTCAGCACTAATATGGGTTACTCCAGGTGTCATCGCACGTACGATCCCCGCTACACTCACTGCGGCCAGTTCCGGATCAGAGGAGCTCCAACGGATATTTGAATCCTGAAGTGGCTGACCGAATTGATCAAGCACCAAAGCACGGAAGCGACTGATTCGAGTCATGTACATGACAGGTTCGCCCACAATTTCGATTCGCTCCGCATGCCGATAATCCACCTGTAACATACAAGTTGCCGTTAGGTCACCACAGTGGACTGTAATAGAAGCTTCCCCACATTCCAGCGCTTGGATTGTTCCATCAGGTTGTATCCGAATAATATTCGGCTCAGAAGAAGTCCACGTAACCGGGGCGTTCTCTACCACATTGCCGATACTGTCCCTTACAATCGCTCGCAGTTGAGTGGTCTCCTTCGGACTGTATACCTGACGTGGAAAACTAATCTCCAGGGTTGCCGGTTCAGTGCCTCCAGCATGCTCTGTGTCATACAAAACCATCAATGACCACCGTTCTACCTGAACAGTGCCACGAACGGTCTCGATCAGATCTGTACCTGCATGATGATCATTGACCACGACATGCCAGTCCCCTTCCCCCAGGTCCACATGTTGCTGATGTTCCGTTCCGTTATAAATGACCATAATCTGATTCCAGGTATCCTGATTGGCACCATCCTGAAGAATAAAAGCAACCACATTGCCGTCGCCACGAATCACACGAAGGTGATTCCTTACCTGTTCGGCATCAATCATACGAAAAGCCGGATGTGTGCGCCGCAGATGAATAAGACCACGGTAGTAGTCAAACACCGGTCTGAACCGGGATTTATTGGCCCATGTGATGGTGTTCACCGCATCTCCGCTCCGATAACTGTTATGATCACCGGCTTTGGATCGGAGCATCTCATCCCCTGCATGCAGAAACGGAATGCCCTGAGAAGTAAGAAGAATACCTGAAGACAGCAACGAGCGACGAACCATCTCATGATCCATTACATCATCTGCATCGACATACCGATAAGGATCTGCTGCTTTGACAGCCGACTCAGCACTTCCACCACCCACGGGCTGTCCGTCCTTCCATACGGGAAAACCTAATTCGTGTCTGAGGTTCATTGTTGTCGCTATTTTATCCCACAGATTGAGATTGTCATGGGCAGTCACATAATTGACGGTTTCCACAGGTGAAGATGTAAAATCATCCAGCGCTCCTGCTAATCCCCTAATAAGCTCATATTCCTGCCCTCCGGCACCCGTGACAAACCCTCTGCCACTGCCATCACTATCGCCCTTGATTGCACTGCGAAAATGATCATTAAATACGGCAAATCCCTGACCTCGCTGGGTTCCTTTTAACGTTTTGCGGTCCAATGGTGACTCTCCACCCGTCCAAGGTTCCCCATAGATCAGAAAGGCCGGATCGATCTGCTCCCGCAATTCACGTGTCAATTCATTCATCGTTTCCGTATCAATCAAGGCCATGAGGTCAAATCGAAATCCGTCCACATGATATTCTTCTGCCCAATATCGGAGAGAATCGAGAATATATTTTCGCACCATTGGGCGCTCTGTCGCCAATTCATTGCCTACACCAGAACCATTACTGAGGGTGCCATCCTCCCGATAACGGTAATAATAGCCTGGTACAATCCGTTCAAAAGGTCCCTCTTCCACGCTATACGTATGGTTATAGACAACATCAAGTACAACGCGAATGCCTTGTCTGTGCAGTGATTGAACGAGGGATTTCAACTCCCGGATACGAACTGCCGGATCACGTGGATCTGTCGCATACGAACCTTCGGGAACGTTATAATGCTGGGGATCATATCCCCAGTTGTATGGTGCTCTGACATTTGAACCCACATCCGCCGTTGCGAGTTCATTCACCGTCTGATAATCCGCTACAGGCATAAGATGCACATGAGTGATTCCCAGTTCGGCAAGATGGTCTATCCCAATACTATTGCCCGCTCTGTCGGTGAGTCCGGATGCCGTGAATGCCAGATATTTTCCCTTATACGGAATGTCTGCATGTGGGTCCGAGGAAAAATCACGGACATGTAACTCATATAACACGGCATCGACAGGACGCAGAAAAGCAGGTTTGACATCCAGGTCCCAATCGACCGGATTGGTGGTCTCAGGATCTATAATGGCTGTTCGTTGCCCATTAGCTGTTACCGCTCTGGCATACGGATCAGCAACCACTTCAATCCGCTGATCATCATGGATGATTCGATACATATAAAAATGTCCTGCCCAATCGCCTATAAGCTCCAGAGTCCATATTCCATCCGCATCGCGTCTCAGAGCATGTTCCTGCCCACCTTCATGATCTTGTACTTTGCCACTATCGTTGTAATGACCTTCATCCTCAAACACCAATATATAAACCTGTTGTGCCGTAGGTGCCCACAATTTAAAAGTACTTGCTGCACGAGTATATGTTAAGCCAAGATCGTTGCCTTCGTAACGAAAAGAAGTCCATTCCGGCATCGTTCCCACCGCCTTTATATCCATTAATTTCGTGTTGTCCCGATGTTACGGAGTGGGACGTTGTTTGTCAACCCGGGGTTGTCTGTACTCATCATATCGGTTCGATTCGAATATTCAATTAGCAATCGCTTTCAAAATATAGATATGTAAACAAGCGCCATAGATTGACAGCATTTGTACCTGTCCCGACAAAAAAAGTTTGAAATATATAAGAATAAATTGCAGAATGAACATGGTATGAACGAAAACTATACTTAAACTCGGCATTAAACTGGCGGGCGTTATAATAAAGATCGAGCAGGACGAAGTCCTCCTGCGACTGAGGTACTTCTCTTTAACTCGACACAAAATCCCCTTTCCAATTGGAAGGGGGATTCGTTTTTTTATTTTTCACCCAATTTATGGGAACACCTTGGACGTACCCTTGGGAGCACTCTTCCTATTGCGGGTATACGTCATTTCTTGGCAACCATTGTGGCGATCAGGAATTCGAATACATCACCGTTATAGATAAAGCATTTACATCAACCCGTCCGTCCTGTACGATACGTATCGTGTCTATGCCTGCTTGTCCTTGTTCTACAACCACATTCCATGTCCCTGTGGGAACAGAGACGGTACGTGTTTCTTTTGCCGCGTTATAGATCACGATAATCCGTCTCCATGAATCACTGGCGGGCGCGCCTTCCAATTCATACGCCAGCAGTCCATTACCTTTTTCGATTAGACGAACATGCTTCTCGATCTCTTCCCGTGTACGAAGTCGAAAGGCTGGATGCTCTCGCCGAAGACGGATTAGCCCACGATAATAGTCAAACACCGGCTTGAACTGTCGCTTTTGCTCCCAATGAATGGCGTTGACTACGTCTCCACTCTGGTGGCTGTTGGCATCCCCATATTTGCTGCGAAGCAGCTCATCTCCAGCCGCAATCAGGGGTACACCTTGGGAGGTTAGCACGATGCCATTGGCAAGCAGACAACGTCTAACGGTCTCATTCTCCAGAATGTGTTCTGGATCGATCTGCAGGTAAGGCTTAGCCTTTTCTACAGCCTCTTCCACACTTTGGCATCCCCGGATACTTCCATCCTCGTTGTAGGTGAGGAAATTCAGCGGATCGTGTAGTCCTTGTGTACGTGCAACTTTGTCCCACAGGTTGAGATTATCATGCACCGTTACATAATTAATGGTTTCGGATGGGCCATCCGCAAAATCATCGATGGCTCCCCGTACGCCTGTCCACAATTCGCCTTCTTTCCCGTCCGCACCAGTTGCAAAACCTGTTCCCGTTCCATCGCTGTCTCCCTTGATCACTCCGCGAAAATTATCGTTAAACACGGCGAAACCAGCTCCGCGTTGCGCTGCTTTTAGAGTCATATCATCTCCAAGCGGTGAATCCAGTGCACCCCATGGTTCACCATACAGCAATATGGACGGGGATACTCCGGCATGTAACTCCGCTGCAAGCTGTTTCATTGTAGTGGTGTCGATCAGGCCCATCAGGTCAAATCGAAAACCATCCACATGATACTCTTCTGCCCAGTAACGCACCGAATCGATAATGAACTTGCGAACCATGGCGCGTTCGGTAGCCACCTCATTGCCTGTACCTGAACCATTGCTATACGTTCCATCGGCATTCTGGCGATAGTAGTATCCTGGTACAAGTTTTTCAAACGAGCTGCCTGCCGTATCAAACGTATGATTATATACCACATCCATAATGACACCTATGCCCCTATTATGAAGAGCAAGTACCAGCGATTTGAACTCACGAATTCGTGTCACTGGATCATCCGCGCGTGAGGCATAGGAACCTTCCGGGACGTTGTAATGGAGCGGATCATATCCCCAGTTATAGTTGGAGGCATCAGACGTATCACCATCTACTCTGGATTCATCCACCGTCGCAAAATCAAATACAGGCAACAGATGCACATGGGTAATCCCCAGTTCAACCAAATGATCGATCCCCAGCGTGTTGCCCTCCGAATCGCGCAGACCTGCCTCGGTTAAAGCCATGTATTTGCCTTTATTCGTTATGCCAGACGATGAGTGAATGGAAAAATCACGCACATGCAACTCGTATAAGACTGCATCTACAGGACTTATCAATTCCGGGCGAATATCCTCATTCCATCCAATCGGATGCGTCTGCTCCAGTTTTACAATTACACCCATTTCTCCGTTCATGGTCACCGCTCGTGCGTATGGATCTACAGCAGTAGTTGTATGTCCATCTTCGAAAGTAGGCTTGTACATGTAACGGTAGCTACTTAAATCGCCCTCCAGTTTGAGAACCCAGACACCTTGTTCTTTCTTTTGCATGGGTAAGACCTGCTGTTTACGTTGATTGGACTCTTCCTCCGGGTTTCCGCCTGTCAAAGGTGGGTACAGAAGTAGTTCCATCTGAACGGCTAACGGTGACCAGACTTTGAAAAGACAGGCATGTGCTTCTAATGTGACACCCAGATCTCTTCCTTCGTATGTATCTTCTGAAAACAATATTTCCTGCTTACTCTCTTCAATCATGTGTGTTGTTCCCCTCTCGTTGAAAAAATTAATGAATGGATGGATGGAACGAGTGCCCCTTACCTTTATACCCGTTCTGTTGACCAACCATAATCTGAATTACGCAAAAGAAGACAAACATCATGTGGATTCACATGACGTCTGCCTTCATTAGGTGGAAAACGATGTTTCTCTAATGTGGTACCTGGGATTGGAAATCATTGCGGCTGGATTGATCGGCGTGGTACAAAACCACGTCCCCATCTTGCATCGACCAGATTCTACCCTGACCATCTACCGGGCTGTTATCGAAACCCTCCATCTGCCATTGATTCATCAACGGAGCATGAATATATTGCAGGTGTGGTGCATTCGTATTGCCGCTGCGCAATGTTTCGATATTGAAGTTAACCACGATGTATCCGTCCCTCAGAAATACCGGTGCCTTCTCATCCAACTGGTTTTGTCTGGCAAGCGATTCGAGATCGGTTCCTTTGGGTACCGCATATACATCTGCTGGCAAGCTATATTCGCCATACCAGTGCTGAATCGCTGCATTCGCCCGATCCACACTAACACCAGAAGGTATATCTGTTTTGGGGCCAATGAGTGTACGGATCTGTGAAGGAAGAATCATCCAGTCATAACGACCTACCCACGTTTTATAATGAGAGATCTGATCTACGAAACGAACCATATGTTCTGCCATTGTAGCCTGATTACGTTCCTCCTCCGACAGTTCATAGGTATACTGATAACGTGCTGTATCGCCTAACTCCGTACCGGGCACATTCCTTAAACGTGAATTCAGGATAACAAAGCGTTTTTCTAGATCCTGTGCCGATCCAATACCAATGAGTTGTTCCTGTCCTCGATGGTAATATAAATCCACTTCTTGCCGGGTCGTGCCATCTTTGCTCACAAAAGAGAACGTCGGACTAATCCGGATACCATCCTGTTTCCCAAACATATTGCCCTTGGTCTTCAGGTCGAATTTGAAATGGTAACCGGTCTTCACCGCCGCATTCCGAAAACCCTGTACCGGATGACTGCCGGGACGAATAGGCAGTACATAGGGAGCTAAGTTACCTCGGGGATCTCCGTCAATACCGTTTCCTCCGGTCCAATAGCTCACACCCGTTGGTTCCGAGCTGCCCATCCGCTTGCGGAACACATTCTCCCAGTTGTAGTCTGAAATATCAGTGATATGAAAATCATACAATCGTCCGATGACCTCCACAGCAACGGTATCTGTTGCCACATGATGGGTCAGATTCGTGTTCGCATCCTGTTGTTCCGTAAAGTTTGCAGGTGCATTTTCGGCGATATTACGGAACTCAATCTGGTAATTCCCTTCATCTACCCATACCGGGAGATAAAAAGGGGTGTCCAATTGATTTACCGGAATATCCACCCATGTCAGGGCCGGAATAAACTGACTTCTGGCACCGTTATAGATATCGAATGGGAAACGAACCTGTTTGATCCGAAAGTATTTTGCATAATCACGGTTTCCATAACCAGGGTAACTTGCTGCATCCAAATGTTGACCTGAGGTGGGTATCCTCACTAGGAACGGGCGCTCTAGAATAAGTGCAGCCCTGGTCGGATCAGGCGTGGTCTTCTGGTTATGCGGCTGATCATCTGACACCCAGGCATAGTTCACAACCGGAGTATGTACCGTCACCGAATTGATACCCAGAATGGGAAACTTCTGATCATGCCCTCCGTTAACATGGCCAGGCAGCAGTCCATACGTAATCTCACCCGTGGTCGGCTGGTTAGCTTTGTTCATCAATGTGTTCTTGATCGTCAACCGGCTCTGGTACAGAACATCGTCTCCGATCATGTCAGGCTGTGGGATCATTCCAGGTCTCGGAGCTATTTTCTCCACCGGAGCAGGGTCCATAATCTTCACTCCATTAAAGGTTACCTTATCGTTATTAACGGTGTTCTCTCTAACCTCCGCTTCAGCTTCAGATTGAAACAATGACGTTTCATCTGGCGTAGGCGGTTCAGTCGAACCACCCGGAACCCCTTTAATGCCAAGATCAATTTCTCGACATGGCGCAGGTTTCACATGATTGGTAACCGCAGTATCCATAGCCGATTGCAAAGTCGGTGCTGTATATGCATTGGGCGTCAGGGTCACGGTGTCACCATAACCGCCTAGCGCATAGTTAGATACCTTGGCCTCATTTAACTTGTATACCTCCAGGTTATCGATCTGCCAATAGCTATATGTCCTTGTTACTTGCATTTTCTTGTCACCAGGAACATCAAGTTCTCTGGGCTCAGGAGGAGTTCCCGGATCGCCCTCACCACTTGAAGCTCTTCCCGGGATCGTCCAGGTTTTATGATAAACCCTTTTCACATTTACGGTATAGGTCACCGTTCCTGTCATGTTAACCCAGCGGTGCTGGAACAAATATCCTTTGGCCAAGACATTGGCGTAGAGATCTTCCGAGGTCGGAATACCACGAATGACATCAAACTTCTCAGCTCCCCGGTCATCTGCCTTCAGTACACCTCGAACAGATGGGTTCATAACCGCTGCTTCAATAACCGTACCTCTACTAGGTGGGCTGATGGTCACAGGGCATGTGTTCGTAGGGTCGCCTCCCGGATCTCCATCATTACCACCTTCTCCATTATCCGTGCAGTCCTTCACCTCAAGCACCTGAGTCCCTTGTTCATCCAGGTGCTGAGCAGAATCAAGAAAATGAGCTTTGATAGTGGTGCTACCCACGATCCCTTTTGTCGTGATTTTGCCATCTGCACCGATCGTTGCCACAGCCGGATTCGAGCTCTGCCACGTCAATTTGGGATGAGCCGTCAGTTTATGAACAGAGCGATCGGATTTGGTTAGAACTGCTTCCGCCTGTAGGGGTGTTGTATTGGCTTTACAAGCATTCGGCAGATTCACCACGAGTCCTGGCTCAGACGTCACGGTAATAGTGGCTGTATCCGAGATAAGGTATGTACCATTGTTCCAAATTGCACGCACAGTGACCGTGCCTGGACTCTCGGCCTTTAACATCCCTGTTTTCAATTCGATGCTCGCAATCGTCTCGTCAGAAGAAAACCATTTGATTTCCGCTTCCCTACGGGATACGTCAATGCCCCCATTATAATCTGTTTCGCCATAGTTTTTGGTCTTCACCTTGGCTGTCATCTGTTGGGTTTGTCCTATGGTAAGGGTAGAATCCGGTGTTACATCGATTTCTTTTTCTTCTTCCAAATCACCCTCCCAAATGATGTCCATGGGCGTGAAATAAGAGACATTGTATTTAGGACATCCCGCCGTTGTTTGTCCACCATTTGCAAATGGACTCTTGTCGGTTGGTATGTGGTACCCTCCTGTAATCGTTCTTATTGCAACAATTGTTGAAGGAAAAGGTGGGGTAGGGTCTCCCACACCAGTATATGAATCTTGATCTGCTCTTCCCTGATAATTAACATCATGAATTCGGACATTAAGGATGCTTGAGACTTCGACTCTTCTGGAATTGTAATCAGGCCAGTTTTCTGCAGGCCATCTACTGAAATCTACACTATCCGGAACTTCTGCAGCAGCAGGAAATGGACTGGAGCAACTCCCAGCATTATTCGCATAAGTTGGTCCTCCAGCATGGTCAGCTCTAAATTGTCCGCTATCCACTTGGTACCAATAAACTCCTGGCCTCCCTACTGTAGGAGTGGCTAGTGTTGTAACCTTCCGAGGGCTTTTCATAGATTTAGGTCCATACTCATCTGTAGTAGCATGGACAACGTTCAGAGGTAGGTACAATACTAACATTAATAAAATTTGTAAAATAAATATACTCACTAAAACAATAGCAGAAAAATAATTAAGCTTTTTCATTACAACTTGCTCACCATCCTGATAAGGCTACCTTTGAATTTTAAATTCTCCTTCTGTATCTGATTTCAAAAAATATGACCAAGATTTATTCCTTAAAGTCGATGTAGTCCAAAATCTTTTCTGTAGTCCTTTTTTTATAAGCTCACCTGAGTCCATAGGTATTGTCACATTACTTTGTTTCTTAGCCAAGTCTAAATCAAGACGATTGAATTGTATTAACGAATCCGAAAATCCCTGATTAAATGTAATTAAATTCGAGGTTTCTAAGTTAGATGTAAATGATACATCTGCAAAAGTTCTATACGAGCCACTTGCGTACTTATCCGGAAGAAAGAGCTTCGCGTAAAGACCCTTCGGCTTATTTTGAGTAGCGTCTACAACGATAAACCGATGAATTTTTAATACTCCCGATTTATTGCTTAAATTGATATTTCCTTTGGATAAATCGGAAATCATGACCGAACCTGAACTATACCTATAATTACTAATCGTCGTTAAATTCGTACCCGTCGTGCCGACCTCTCTCATTTCATTCAGATCACTGTACTTCCCGGCATCCGTGCCCTCCACGTCCATATAACGCAGTAAAATGGCCGATACTTCTGCACGAGTGGTGGAATCCGCTGGTTTTAATGTGCCATCCTGAAATCCACCCACAATACCTGTCCCACGAACTAGGGCAAGATAAGGAATCTGCTCGGCACGAATAGTGCCCCGGTTCACTTCCGGTGTAGGAAGGAGCGTGTTTTTTGTATCGTTAAAAGCATCCTGGAAGCTGCTCCCGGACTTCATCAATCCATTGGCAATCCACTTCATCATCTCGTAACGTGTCAGCTCCGCATTCGGATTGAACCCTTTGGCGTAATCGCCAGCGTTAATGAATCCTTGTCCGACAAGCTGGCTAACCGACGCTTCAGACCAATGTCCCTTGAGATCAGCAAAGGGATGCTGCCCCTCTACCTTCTCTAGTCCAGTCGCACGGGCAAGTATGGTCGCATACTCCCCACGCGTAATTTTGCCATTCGGACGAAACGTTCCGTCTTGGTAACCCGAGATCAAATTCTTTTCATAAGCTTTGGCAATCGTCGCTTGGGCCCAGTGACCTTTAATATCCTTGAACTTGCTAAGGGCCGTGTCACTTGTTCCAGATGCAGCTATCGCTGCTGGGGTCAGATGTACGGGTCCAACGTTCAATAGTGTTCCTGCCAATACAGCTGTCGTTAATAATCCGACGATCCAAACGTTCCGTTTTTTCTTCTTCTCATGTCCTTCGATCTGCTTCTTCAATCTACTCACGCTCCTATGTACCTTAGTATGGGGATGCTTTACTTGGTCAACCTAGTTACTTCTCTTCATAACAAAAACCTAAATTTGCCATAATAATCAATATTCTACCATGTTGAACTAGGCTATTGGTATTATTTTTCGTCCATCCCCATCACTTCAAGGCGTGCACCACTCCTTCCATAGACCTACTTCATTCGCTTAAAAAATACAAAAAAGGCCATGAATCCGCAGATTCATAGCCTTATGCTCTAAGGGTTGGTCTTTCTTATGATATTGGAAGATGAACTCACTCATAGAATAAACCATATCATTCCATTTGATCAACCCTTTTTTATTCCATTCAGCTTTATTTTCCGTTTAATTCCTTGTAGGATGCTTCGAGTTCCGTGATCAATTGATCACCACCGGCTTTTCTCCAGCTCGCTATTTCCTGCTCCCAACCAGCATCATCGATTTTCCCCATAATGTACTTGGTCTGCGCATCCCAGATCATCTGATCCAGCTCCTGACCACGCTCAGTATAGATTGCGGAAGACAAGGTGAGTGCCGGATTGGCAATGGCATACTGCTCATTCTCACGCGCCATCTTCGTTCCTTTCATGCCAATCGGAACATCGACCAGTTCAGGCACGTTATAGCCTTCTATGCTTAACAGATTATCCCGATATGGCTTCACTTCACGCTGATAAGCGTCAAAATCCTTGAGTTCGGTTTTCCCATCAGCAGTCTTGGTGTAGTGCACATCGAGCAACCCACGGAGCTGCAACGCGCTCAATTCCTCATCCATCAACTGATCCAGGAACGTGAGAACCTGCTTCAATTGCTCCTCATCCGTTACGGACGCCTTCGGGATGACCAGCATTCCATAGTTTCCTGGCTCCCCGGCGATTCGAATACCATCGGTTCCCTGGAATGGAGCCACATCAATCTCTCCATCCGGAGCATTAGGCGTAAGCCGTTGCTGAGAGGACTTTCCGTTCTGGGCCACACCATTCAGCTTCATGCCAACCAGGCCCGAATCCATTTTTTTGTCCGCATCAGAAGGGTCAAGAGCTGGGAAATCACTGTTAATCAGTCCCTCACTAAACAGTCGCTTGAAGAGCTTCATCGTATCCACATATTCGGTGGTCAGGAACTCCGGAGTCAATTTCCCGGCATCGTCCACACCCCATTTGTTAACGCCGCCAATACTTACAGCAATCCGCGTCAGTGGGGAAGAGACACCCTCATTATACTTTTTAAAGAGCAGTGCACCGTACGTATCCTCTTTACCATTTCCGTCCGGGTCATCCTTACGAATAGAGCGCATCACTTCATACCAGTCATCCAGCGTCTTGGGTATATCCAGCTTCAACGTATCAAACCAGTCCTTGCGATATACGATGGCGGTCCGTCCAATATCCCGGAAGTTCGGAATACCGTAGACCTTGCCTTCAATTTTGATATTGTTAAAATAAGCCTCGGATTGGGCAGACAGGTTCTTATAATCCTTCAGGTAAGGCCCCAGTTCCCAGAACAGTCCCGTTTTGGCAGCATTAAACGTTGTCGGCACATAATTCACACGCATAATGGTAGGCATCTCGCCTGAAGCAACCATAACGTTCACTTTATCATCAAAAGCAGACTGCGGAATCCACTGTACATTGACATCCGTATTCGTATATTCCTCAATCTTCTGTTCAATCCCGTTCTCCTTGGCGGGTATATCACCTACCTGCATTAAAGAGATGGAAATGGGAAGTTTACCTTCCCCTGCAGCAGGCGCTTTCTCTCCCCCGCAACCTGCAAGCAGCCCAGCGGACATTGCACCAATTACAACGATTCCGCCTAAACGGGACATTGGACCTTTTGGACTCATGAACCATCTCTCCTTTTGGATAGCCAAATTGTTCAGCAATCTTGCCTCATTTCACCCAAACCAACCATGTATGCGCTATCATAAATGATCTGAAGAAAAGAACCAGCATTACGCCAGTTCAATCTCCACTCCTGCCAAAATGAACGGAGCGACCGATTTCGGATCGTTGATCCGAATGGATTCAGTCACATAATACTCGTATGACCCATCACGATACGGGCTTCCTCCGAGACCAGCTCCGCCGTTACACTGCGTCAGGGACAGCACACCTTCACGGTCCGTTTGCAGCAGATGCTGTAGCAGACCCTGATACCCTTTTTCAGCAACTGCTTTGAACTTGCCACTTAGATATCCTTTACGCACACCCTTGGCCAATGCATAGACAAACATGGAGGTACCTGAAGCCTCCAGATAATTCCGCTCACGTCCCGGCTGATCCAGCAGATGTGGCCATAGTCCAGTCTGTTGATCTTGCACATGAACAAGTGCATTCGCTACTCTTTCGAAAATACCCACAATCTGTCCGCGCTGCGGATGATCTACCGGCAGGTAATCCAATGTATCCACAACCGCCATCACATACCAGCCCATCGCCCGGCTCCAGACATGTGGAGAACATCCCGTTTCTCCCGAACTCCAGCGTTGCTCTTTGCTCTCATCCCAGGCGTGGTACAAGAGACCGCTACGCGGATCACGTGTACGTTGCTCCACCAGCAAGAGCTGCAATGCAGCCTTGTCAAACCACTTCTCTTCCCCTGTCACTGCGCCATACTGAGTCAGATACGGAGTAGCCATGTACAATCCATCTAGCCACATCTGGAAAGGATAAATCTTTTTATGCCAGAACCCACCTTCACTCGTATGTGGCTGTCCCTTGAGCTGAGTCATAAGCAACTCCGCAGCTTTGCGGTACTTTTCTTCTCCCGTTTTCTGGTGCAACAGGAACAGCGATTTGCCCTGATTGATCTGATCCAGGTTATATTCCTCGACCGTATAGGAGCGAATCGAGCCATCTTCCTGAACGAAATGATCCATCAGCTCACGGATGTAGTCAAAATACTTTTGCTCCCCCGTGTGCGTATACAGCTCCTCCAGCGCTTTCAGCAGACAGCCGTTCTCATAATGCCATTTGGGGTACAGCTCATGATTACGATAACTTTCCATGAACTGCTGTGCCATGCGCACGGATGTGAATTGCAATGTTTCCTTCATGATCAAGCCTCCGCTTCCGGCTCTTTATTGAGCCTGTTTTTTATAATCTTCGGCGTATTCCTCACGAATCTTGTTTCCTCCAGCATTGCCCCAATTCTCGATTTCCTTTTCCCAACCACTCTGATCGATCTTGCCCATAATGTATTTCGTCTGTGCATCGGCAATCACCTGATCCAGATCCGCCCCACGGTCACCATACGTTGGAGAATATAAAGTCAGCGCGGGGTTTGGCACAGCGTGCTCCGCCAGTTCCTTGGCAAGTGCCGTACCTTTTTCGCCCAGTTCAGTATCCTTCAATTTCGGTACGTTATATCCTTCGACATAAGGAAGGTTGTCACGGTAAGGCTTCACTTCACGCTGGAATGCATCGAAGTCACTCATCTCCACCTGATCTTCGCCCACTTTGGTGTAATGTTTGTCTTCCATACCACGCATTAACAGGGTAGCCATCTCAGGGTCCATCAGTTTATCCAGGAAGGAGAGCAGGTTTTTGAGTTCTTCTTCCGATTTCACCGTCGATTTAGGGAATGCCAGAATGCCAGAGTTACCCGTCTGTCCTGCAACACGATCTCCATTCGCTCCAAGCAAACCAGCGATGTCTACCACACCATCCGGATTGTTTTTGGACAGACGTTCTTGCTGACTTTTTCCGTTCTGTGCAACACCAACACGGATACCGACAACACCGGAATCATACTTTTTCTCCGCTTCCGTAGAGTCGAATACGGCAAAGTCCTGGTTCAGCAGTTTCTCATCGTACAAACGTTTCAGCAGATCCAGCACCTGCATATATTCCGGTGTCATGAATTCCGGCGTGAAACTGCCATCATCTTCGACTTTCCACTTATTAGGAGCACCAAAGCTTACGCCAAGGCGCGTCGTGAAGGAATATTGGTCCTCATTATATTTTTTGAAAAGCATTAGTCCAAACGTATTATCCTGACCATCTCCATCCGGATCGGAGGTTGCCAGTGTCTTGATCGTTTCATACCATTCATCCGGTGTCGTTGGCACCTTGAGATTCAGCTTCTCGAACCAGTCCTTGCGATAGATCACTGTAGCCCGCGCAATATCCGAGAATACAGGAACCCCATAGATTTTGCCCTCTACCTTGATGTTGTCAAAAAAACGCTCGTTCTGTGCCGACAGATTTTTGTAGTCTTTCAGCAAAGGCCCCACTTCCCAGAACACGTCATTACGCATCGCGCTGGTTACCGTTGGGTTATATTGCACCTTCACAATTTTCGGCATATCGCTTGAAGCGATCATCACATTGATTTTGTCATTGTAGGCCGAAGCCGGAATCCATTGGATATCCAGTTTGGTATTGGTATACGCTTCAATCTTTTGCTGAACTTCATTGCCTTTGCTTGGCACATCACCCACCTGTGCAATAGCTATGGACACATTTTGTACGCCGCCCTCGGCAGCCTGACCCTCGTCTGATCCGCATCCTGCCAGCAAACCTGTCACCAGTGCCAGTGTGCTCAAGACAGCTACGGCTTTCTTTTTTGTTGCTTTCATAACATGAAAACCTCCCTTTTTTATGCAGTCATAGTGAACTGACTTTGAACCATGTGCCGACTCAACCTTTCACCGAACCCAGCATCACACCTTTAGCAAAGTGCTTTTGCAGGAATGGATATACCAGCATAATCGGAATCGTAGAGAATACGATAACGGCCATGCGAATGGTAAGTGGCTGGATCTCGGTCTCTTCAATACTTGTGTCTCCGATTCGGCTCTGTGCCAGAATGACAATCTCACGCAGCCAGACTTGGACAGGCCACTTCTCACTATCGTTAATATAGATAACAGCGCTGAAGAAACTGTTCCAGTGGGCCACCGCGTAAAAGAGTGAAAATGTCGCCATCGCTGGCATGGACAACGGCAGTACAATCCGGAACAATACGCTGACATCGTTACATCCATCAATTTTGGCTGCATCCTCCAGTTCGTCCGGAATGGCCTGGAAGAAGTTTTTAAGTACGATCAAGTTGAATGCACTAATAGCGGTAGGCAGCATCAGCGACCACAACGTATCCGTCAGGTGCAAGGATTTCACGACAAAGTATGTTGGAATCATCCCGCCACTGAAGAGCATCGTGAACAATACACCCAGCAATATGGGCTGGCGTCCTCGCAAATATCTTCTGGAGAGCGGATACGCCATAAGTGACGTAAACAGCAGATTAATGAAAGTACCGATCACCGTAATATAGACCGATACACCCAGACTGCGAATCAAGGTATCTGTAGAGAAAATGTAACGGTACGCAGCCAGAGAGAACTCTTTTGGAAAAAGAATGAATCCTCCCTTGGCCACTTCATGCGGACTGGTAAACGAGACGGCCAAAATATAAATAAACGGGATGACCGTCACGATTCCAATCAACAGCAGCAAGCCGTGATTCACAAAATCAAAGATCCGGTTGCCCCACGTTTTATCCTGTTGCATCTTAATGTTCACTCCTGTCTGGTGAAGAACGTCTGCACCCGAGGGTTAGTAGACGCCTTCCTCCCCGAATTTTTTGGCCAGCGTATTGGCACCAAGGACAAGCGCCAGCCCGACAACCGATTTGAACAACCCGACAGCAGCACTATAACTGTACTGTGCCTGGGTAAGACCCTTCGTGTACACGTAGGTATCGAATACCTCGCCCACATCCCGGTTCGTCGGAGTCAGCATCAGGAAGATCTGTTCAAAGCCTGTATCCAGGAAATTGCCCAGACGCAAAATGAGCAAAATGACGATCGTACTGCGAATGGCCGGCAGCGTAATGTGCCAGGTTTGGCGCCAACGATTGGCACCATCGATCCGTGCAGCTTCATAGAGCTGTGTATCCACACCGGAAAGCGCCGCCAGGAAGATAATCGTGCCCCAACCAACCTCTTTCCAGATGGATTGTCCGACAATCATCGTTCGGAACCATCCGGGTTCAAGCAGGAATGCCACTTTTTGTCCCGTCAGGTTATAGAGCAGTTCATTAATGGCACCGCCCTCGGTTGTGAACAGCATGTAGAATACACCGACAACAACAACCCAGGAAACAAAGTGTGGAACATAAACGAGCGTTTGTACAAATCGTTTGAACCGTTCACGGCGAACTTCATTCATCATGAGTGCCAATACAATCGGCAGTGGGAAAAAGAATACAATGTTATAAATGGCCAGCAAAAACGTATTCCGAAATAATGTCCAGAACTGCGGTTCTCCAAAGAAACGCTGGAAATGTTTGAACCCTACCCATTCACTCCCCAAGATGCCCTTATAAGGTGTGTAATCCTGAAAAGCCATCGTGATGCCATACATGGGTATGTATTTGAAAATAACAAAGTAAAGCACACCCGGTATTAACATGATATACAGCCACCGGTTTTTGATAATGTCTCTCCACAGCAGGTTTTTGTCACTGCGGGTAGCGGGCCGTGTTCGAGCCGCCGTTTCGGCTTTCATATTGTCTTCCTCCCCACATTGGAAACGATTACAAAATATCACTTCCTGAATTCATGTCTTCATTGTGGAGGATAAACGAATGACTGGCTATCGTCTCGTTTTAGCCTTTTGTTTCCCCTTGTGCAACAAGGCTTTAGCCCATTTTCATCACAGAGTTTAAAGGAGCAATGAACTGCTTTCAACCTCCATATTCCTGTCTTAACTTCATGGAGAAAAGCGGTCTCCTTCCTTCATCCGGACATGAAAAAGCCTGCCTGCCATGGCGGGCAGAGCAGGCTAGTTTCATCGCTGTTGCTCCCTGTACTTGCCGGGGGTCGTTCCTGTTATTTTGCGAAACGTACGGATAAATGCGGTTGGATTGGTATAGTTTAATTTTTCGGCAATTTCCGATATTTTAAGATTCGTCGTTTGCAGCCAAGTCTTTGCTTTTTCCATACGATACTCTGCGAGATATTCCGTAAAATTAACTCCTGCTTCCTTCTTGAATACCCGACTTAGATAGACAGGATGAAAATTAAGCTCAGCGGCACAGGCTTCCAGCGACAATTCACGATCATAACGTTCCTCGATCAAGCGAATCATGCGCCTTGCAATATTCATGTATTGGGATTCTTCCTGCTCTCGCCAGAAACGGATGACGGGCAGGAACAGCCGCTTGCGGAACCAATTGGTCATTTCGTCCAATGTGGACAACTTAAGCAAATGTGCCATGGATGCTTTTTCACCCAGCACTTCGGCTACATCTCCGCCTTGCTCCTGCACAAGCTGATATACACGAGACAATAACTGAACCATAATGACGGGGTATTCACTGAAATGAAGCTTCTTGTCTGCAAGTAGCCCCAAATATTGCTTAAAGTAGGCGTCCGTCTTCTCCTCATCTCCTTGCTTGAGCGCAGAAGCAAGCTGATCCTCAATCATGCGTAACTGGGTATACAACGCGGCCTCCATCTGACCACGTGGCTGTATATCCTCGTAATGCAAAATAATACGGCTGCCCAGACTCACCCGGCCTTGCAACGCCTCTCTGCTCTCCTGAACCGCTCTTGGCGTATCTCCAATACAAGTGTATGTACGACTGATGCCGATGCTTACGGGCAGATTCAGATAGGTCACGACACGTTCGCGAATCCAGTCTGCCTGGGTATGCATCCATTCCTTCAGCTTCACCTCATCCGTCAGTTCGGAGGCAAGTACGGTGACCTGAGCATCGTCCAGCATGACGGGGGTGAACCGAACTGCCGAAGGAAGGAGCTCACCTACCATATTGTTGACAGCAAACAGTAGCAGATCCCGATCCTGTTCCTCATATCGGGTCCCTTCCAAGGTATCGATCTGGAGCATGAGTACGCCAAGACTCGCCCACCCTGTCGGAAAATCGTATAATTCTCCCTGATATCTGAAATCCTCTTCCGAGATTTTGCCTGTCAGCAGTTTGGTCATAAAAAACTCCTGGAGATGTACATGCTGTCCCTTCATCTGCTCACGCATCGTTTTCTCCGAACTGAACAACGTTGACAGCTGCTCCTCGATATAGATAAATTCATCCTGACGCCGCCCTGATGGAGCAACTGGGGCATCCAGCCCCTTCGTAAATTGCAGCAGTCTGGAGATCGGTGAGTACATCCGCCGACTGCCGTAGATGGCGAACAATCCCGTTACACATAACATGACCAGTGTAGCGATACCGGTAACCAATGCAATTTTCTGTGACTGGGCCGTAATCTGTCCAAGAGATACAACGGACACGTATAACCAGCCATTAAGCGGAGACTGCCTATAGCTGACCGCAACCTGATTACCTTCCACCTCTGCACTAAAAAATCCCTCTGGTTCTCCCGTCGTCTGGACGATCTCGTGGATTTCTTTATTTAAAGTGTCATATTTCGTACCTTGCTGGGTATCATTCAAAAAATATTTCTGTTCCCGGTCCAAAACGTACAAGTCCCCGGAATTCGGATTTCGACTCAAAAATGTACTAAGCTCCGCGTCAGCAATATCGATGACCAGAAAGCCTTTGGGTTTCACATTGGTTGGTACCATCGGAATCTTGAATACCATACTGACCACATTATCAGATGATATAAGGGTAGGTGCCTGTTCGGGTGTTAATTCACCCATGCCAGCTGATACGGGTACACTTTCTTTGGCTGAACTGGCATTCTGGGTGACCCAGAACAGGCTGTTGGTATAGGTCAGATAGGAGCCAATCCGGTCTCGAATGCTGAAATCATCCAATTTGCCAAAAGAACGCATCGAAACAACCCAATCTTCATCCAGATTAACCAGATAGGCTTGGTCAATGTTCGTAACCGCTTGCAAGTTGTTAAAGCCGGAAGTCAGATCACGAATCTCCTGAAACTCGCTACTGTCTAGTGGCTTCTTCATCGCTTGAAGTACCAAAGGCGAATTTACATACTGGATGGATGATAATTGCAGGCTGCGCAGAACTTGTTCTACCCGCATTTGGGTCTGATGCAATATCTGAAGATTGCTCTCACGCACTTTCTGCTCAATATCACGCGATGCAATCGTATACGAGACGGAACCAATAACAATGACCGGAAGGGCTCCGAGGATCAGGGTAAAGCAGAGCAAACGCAATAAATATTTAGGCAAGAAGAGCATCCTCCTTCTTATAAAATCGCTTTCATTGGATTATTTTACTATTGTTATTTTAAAACCCATTCTTATTCAAGTCCACTCATTTATTCAAAAGGTTGACTTCAAACCAATTTCCAGTTTATATTGGTTGCATATTCCTCAATCAAAGGAGAGATTTTTAATGTCGGTGAATGTTCTTAACTAACCAAGTTTCATATTCAGGAGTTTGGCCTTTCATTGCGCTTGTGCCGTTATGGCATGCGTGTATTTCATGATGCGCCAGATCCCTGTACTTAGTTAAGAACAGCGGATATCATAAATCGCCTCCGGGATTGTCATTGTCCGGGTCTATTTCCGCGCTGAGTTCAGCGCGGATTTTTTAATATAGACCTGTAGTGGACTCTGCTTTCCCATACGTTTAGGGCGGAGAATGACGTTTGTTCATTCTCTGCCCTTTTTGCGTTTTCCAGGAATATGTTTCAGCGCGTCAACTGAAAATCCAATTCAAATCCAAGGAGAGATTACGCATGAATGAAAATACTTTAAACAGTTTGGGCTATCCACAAATTCAAAAAAACGTTGCAGACTGCGCCATGTCTTATCTGGGCAAACGTTATGCCAGAGAACTAAAACCGATGGTAGATGCTCACCTAATCCAGATTCGCCTGGAAGAAACAGCGGAAGCCGCTGCGTTGATTCGTTTTGGCGCCAGTATCCCCCTCCCTTCACTCGACGGAATGGAAACCATTATGGATCTGCTCGGCACCGGTTATCTATTCAGTGAACGCGACTTCAGTCATCTCGCTCAGTTCCTGCGCAGCTGCGCACAACTCATGAAATACATGGAGGGCAAATCTGGGGCCGCTCCCACCGTCAGTCGCTATGCGGCATCCATGATTCTGATCGCACCTTTACTGAGCGAAATTGAGCGTTGCATCCATAGTGGACGCATTCAGGATCAGGCCAGCAAGGAACTGATTCGAATTCGTAAAAAAATGACCGTGAATGAGGAACGTATGAAACGAAAGCTTGACTCTCTGGTGAGTAAACATCGCTCCATTATGCAGGAGCATGTTATCAGCCAACGCGGAGGAAGAACAGTTCTGCCCATTAAGAAAGAGTTCCGTAAACAGGTGAAAGGCAGTGTTCTGGATGAATCGGGAAGCGGGCAAACCGTATATATTGAACCCATTGAGTTAGTAAGTCTGCAGATGGAATTGGCCGCTCTACAAGCTGAGGAGTCCCGAGAGGAGATGAGAATTCTCGGTGATTTAACATCCCTGGCCGAATCGTATAACCGTGAAATCGCTCTGAACACCGAAACGGTAGGTGTACTGGACTTCCTGTTTGCCAAAGCCAAATACGGGGCCACTATGGATGGGCGAACCGTTCGAGTCAATACAAAGGGCCACATCAGCCTTCAACGTGCACGTCATCCCTTCATGGGGTCTTCCATGGTTCCCCTTGATTTTGCAATCGGCAGAACGTATTCGTCGCTCATTATTACTGGCCCAAATACCGGTGGTAAAACGGTCGCACTCAAAACACTTGGTTTGCTAACCCTGATGATGCAATCGGGGTTGCTTATTCCGGTAGAGGAAGGTGGCGAGATGGCTGTTTATAACGAGGTAGCAGTTGATATTGGTGACGGGCAGAGTTTGGAACAAGCGCTCAGTACATTCTCCGCACATATTCGCAATATGATTGGCATACTGGAACAGGCCAATCCATCGACGCTGGTGCTCATTGATGAGATGGCTTCCGGCACAGATCCCGGTGAAGGCGTCGGGCTTTCTATCGCCATGCTGGAGGAACTTCACAACCGCGGAGCAACCGTTGTGGCGACGACACATTTTGGTGAAATCAAACATTTTGCAGCTGCCACGTCAGGATTTGAAAATGCCCGTATGGAATTTGACACCGTTTCTCTCCAGCCGCTGTATCGATTACGTATCGGAGAAGCTGGTGAGAGCTATGCTTATTCCATCGCATTAAAGCTGGGCATGCCACAGCGCATTATCGAGAGATCCAAGTCCCTGTCCGATCAAAGTATTTCGAGAGATCGTACATTAGGGTTCGCGTCACCTCCTTTGGAAACTAAGGCCCTGACGCCTGCTCGTTCCGTTGCAGAATCAGACAGCCAAGCAGAGTTATCCAAACGGGATAAGTGGAAGCAACCAAAAAATTCAATCGGTCTCCACCAAAAAACAACACCCAGAGAGTCAGATATCCCTGCTCCTGCCAAAAATTTTCGTAAAGGGGATCGGGTATATGCAGCCTATCTCAATCAATCGGGCATCGTCTGTGATGTGGAGGATAGCCGTGGAAATATCGGGGTCATGCTACGGGGACGCAAAGTCAAAATTCATAAGAAACGCCTGACCCTGCATATATCTGCCGATGAACTTTATCCAGGCAACGATTATGACTTGGATATTGTGCTGGAGACAAAGGAAAATCGAAAGAAGCGTAAATTGATGGGACGCAAACATGTGGAAGGCCTACAGATCGAATTACCGCCTGAAGAATAGCCGATGGGAGAAACAGATGTGGTGAACTGGAGTCATATATACACAGTGAAATCCATAATCACCAGCACATTTCTGTTATACTGGGACCAGTATGTTCAACTTCAGCTCGTAGCTATTCCACAGGGAGGGAAGAACTGAATGTCTGCAGAACAAGACGATCAAGAACACATCCATATCGATGTTCTTGTCTGCCCATTATGCGGGGAAGCTAATCGCTGTTCCTATGCCGCAGGACATCCTCATTCGGAATGCTGGTGTAACCGGGCTACTTTTCCCGAAGGTGTATTTGACCGCATTCCGGCAGAGTAGCGCCGAAAATCGTGCATATGTCAACGCTGTTTGGATGACTATGCCAATAAACTCCAACAAAAAGAAGAGCCACACAGTTAACAACTGTATGGCTCTTCTTCTATAATGCATTATCTAGATTGTTAGCCTCGCTACCACTGCTCTTACATTTGGTTATACTGGGCAACAGTCTGTTCCAGCACCGGATGATGCTCATCCATAGACGTATAATGGTGGAGCGCAGCTGCAATCCCCTTCTGGCGGATCATGTCCTGCAGTTCAACTGCTTCCGGATCATCGGAGACATCGAACTTGCAGGCTGCGGCCATCCCCATAGCCAGATAGGTCGTTTCAGTTCCATCCGCATAGGCCTGAAGGGCCGGGCGAACCAAACGATCATTCGGAGACAGCTTGCGTAGCGGGGAACGACCAACACGAGTAACCTCATCGGTGAGATACGGGTTGACGAACCGTCCCAGTATTTTGACAATATACTGCTCATGCTCTTCCGAATTGAATTCAAATCGTTTCACCAGAACTTTTCCCGTTTCCTGCAGAGCACCGTAGACAATGGATTTCACCTTTTCGTCGGCAATAGCCTTCTGAATCGTGTCATACCCGTGCACATTACCGATATACGCTGCAACGCAGTGTCCTGTATTAACCGTGAACAGCTTCCGTTCGATATACGGCTCCAGATCATCAACATATAGAATGCCCTCAACCGGTTTGAATGCAGGAGCCATCTGGGAACGATCGACCACCCACTCGTAAAAAGGCTCCACCTGTACATGCAGAGGATCTTCATGATGCTGAATAGGCACTATCCGGTCTACAGCTGAATCTGGAAAATAAACGTACTGATCCGCAAGGGAACGTACCTCTTCACTGAGCAGAACATATACATGCTCTTTCAATTGTGTACTGGCTCCAATGGCGTTCTCGCAAGCAATAATGTGAAGAGGGTTTTGAGCAGGACCGGAACTCAGTCTTTTCTCCAGTCCCTTCGCAATACCTGGTGCAATATGCTTCAGTACGCCCACGCCCACTGCGGTTGTAATCAGATCAGCTTCCACCACGGTTTGGGCAACCGTCTCCAGCTGGGTTCCATCGATTGCATTTACACCTGTGACGGTCTCCTGATCCTTGCTCTCGTTGGCCAGTTCCACCGTATACTGCCCCCGTTGCTGGAGAGCTGTAACCAAGGTCTGGTTCACGTCGGAGAAAATCACCTCATACCCTGCACGGGAGAGAATTAATCCGATAAACCCGCGTCCAATGTTACCTGCGCCAAAGTGTAGGGCCTTCATAGCTCCATTTCACTTTCCAGAATAGCAATAACTTCTTCGGCAGTTTTAGCCAAACGCAGGGCCTCCATATTTTCATCTTCAGCACAGATCACCGCGATGCTAGTCAGGATCTCCATATGTTCCCCGCCTTGAGCCGCGATACCAATCACCATATAGGCTTTTTCTTCCCCAAAATCAACGCCCTGTGGATACTGAATGACAGAGATACCTGTGGATAAAATGAACGCTTTGGATTCCTTCGTACCGTGCGGGATCGCAAGTCCGTTCCCTACATAGGTCGAGACAATCTCTTCGCGTTCAATCATCTTCTCAATGTAATCAGCGGTAATATGGCCCGCATCCTTCAGAATCTGTCCTGCCATACGAATCGCTTCGTATTTGTCCTGAGCTGTCGCATTCATGATGACTTTATCTGTTGTTAACATACTCATAATGGTTGACCTCCAATTTCGGTTTTACTGCGATAAAATCCAACAAGTTCCTGGGACAGGTAATGAATGAGTTCATCCCTGATTCCCTTTTCCAGCAATGTAATCATCTCTTCCTGCAATAACAGGGCGCTGATCTCACTGAGAACCTCCAGACTTTCCTTGGATAATTCTCGGGGACCGAGCATCAAAAGAATATGGGTAACTCCTGCCGGATCATCCGGCGTACGAAGCAGTGGCTCCGTGAGCTGAAACAGGCTAATAGATGGCCTGTAAATTCCCTCACTGCGTGTATGAAACAACGCAAGTCTTGTGCCGGGAATCTTCTGACTCCCCACTGCCTCACGTGCCTCCAGCCGTTTTGCGATCTCCTCCGGTTCCTTCAATACACCAGAGCCATGGAGTACGTTGCACATTGCATACACGGTTTTATAGAAACCGATATCTTGGTTATCCAGCGGATACACCTGAAACTTGCCAATGATTCGGACGATTTCAACTAGAATAGCTTCCATTCCATCAGGGTCCGAGTAACGACTTGTCGTCTGAACCTCTGTTTCGCGGGGCTTGTTATGCTGCTGTTGTAGCGTTGTGGTTCTAATAAAATGACGCAGGCGCTCGCTCTCTTCTGCCGTAAGCAGTGGACTCACTTTGTAATACTGATGCTCATCCATCGGCAGATCGACAGTGGATAACACCAGATCATATTGATCTGTAGGTATCCGGGCAGCTTCATACCAGGACACGCTATCCATGATCCGAATCTCGGGAATCTCCTTGGACAGTCGGCTGGAAAGCATACGTGATGACCCGATTCCGCTTGTACACACAATGATGGCCCTGATCTCCCGTTTCAGTGCACGTAACCTCTCAATGGAAGCTCCAAAATGCATGACCAGAAAACCAATTTCCTCATCCGGAACTTCTGTGCCTGGCCAAGCTTGATGCACGGATTTTTTGACATCTTCGAAGAGTGAATCATAATCCTTGCGAATCTGCTGCAGTAGCGGATTACGGATCATCTGTTGTCCTTCAATTCGCTCCATTACAGGTTCCATATGACCAAGTAGACCTTCACGAAGCAAACGATCCTCATGAAAGGCATAATGCGTTCTCACCTGCATCTGATCAATCAGTGAATGTACCCTGTCGAGTAAAATCAAGTCGTCTATTGGTAGCAACCGCGAAGAGTGAATCCGTTGCTCTGTCTCAATTAATAGTCTGTGAAAATAAGCTTGCTCATCTTCGGAGAATGTCAGCCCCAACTGGATGGATAACACACCACACAAGCGGGAAGCCATATAAGGCGGAACCTTCATCTCATCTTGCTCTGCAACGTCATCCCCCGTTTTCTCTCGTGGAGACATGCGGCCAATGCCAAAGCCTTTACGAATACGTACAACCGCTACGGATAATTGAATCAGCAGCTTCATGTATTGGCGCTCCGGGATGTTCTCCAGCCATTCGATATCTGGTTGCCATAACGCATTTTCGACCGTAAGCACATCACCGTGTCCGATCATATCCAGCAATTTTTGGTTTACGATGGAGCCTCCTTGTTCTGGCTGTCTTCCGAACAGGTCGGACTCATCCAGAAATTCCAGTGCAAGTGCAGCTATGGCTGTACGATGAATCGTCTCACTTCCGTTAATCTTGACGCCATATCCACGTCTGCGAACCAGCTTTAGTCCCGCCTGACGAATTCGTGACTCCAGATCGTCCAGATCAGTGGTTACGGTGGATACGGTCACTTTCAGATCGGAAGCCAGGGCGAGCAACTTTACAGGCTCCGGTTCATCAAGCAAGATGCAAAGCATGAAGAGCTTACGCTCTTCTGGCGTAAACTCTACATATTCTTTACCCTCTAGTTGCTGGCGCAATACAGCCAGATCATCGGAACTGGCATCGATTCGGATACCGGTTCCTGATTTTTTTTCCAGCTTCATGCCCAAAGGTTCAAGCCATTGTTCAATCATTTGAATCTCCCGGTGAACCGTTCGGGTACTGACCTTTACTTCAACAGCGATTTCGCCGGCTGTTACTTCATGTGGATGCTCCAGCAGAAACTCCACGATTTCACGTTGTCTTTTGGTAATACTCATATCTCAGCCTCCGGCTCAGGGAAAACGAATGCGTGCAATTACTTCAGGCGCTCAACGAGCGCATCGTATTCCGGGCTTTTTAGGAAGTTGTCGATGGATATATGTTCTGCGTTCGGTGCAACGGAGCGAGCACGATCCGTTAATATTTGTTGTGTGATGACCACATCAGCATCCGGCGGGATATCACTGATGGCCGTGTTGGTCACCGTGACGTCAATCCCCTCTGCCTTCATCTTCTTGCGTAGAATGGACGCGCCCATGGCACTTGACCCCATACCTGCATCACAGGAGAAGACAATCTTCTTCACATCTGTTTTAACTGTAGAAGAAGCCAAATCCGCGGTTCTGTCTGCTTCACCATGGTTAGCCGTAATACCGGCGTTTGGCACGGTTCCCTGACTCTTCATATCTTTCATCCGACTGGATGCGGACTCCAGATCTTCGTCCTTTTGTTTACCCGTTTTCAGCAATAGTGCTGCCACCAGGAAGGAAACGACTGCTGCTACAAGAACCCCTGCGAGCATTGGTAAGTATCCACCTTTTGGCGTTAAGAGAGAATACGCGATAATACTACCCGGTGATGGTGCTGAAACAAGTCCTGCTCCGGTAAGCATGAATGTTAATGTACCTGCGACGCCACCCGCGATTGCGGCAAGAATCAGAATTGGTCTCATCAAAATGTAAGGGAAGTAGATCTCATGAATTCCCCCGAAGAAATGAATGATAACGGCACCTGGTGCAGAAGATTTGGCCATTCCGCGTCCGAAGAAGCAGTAAGCAAGCAAGATACCAAGTCCCGGACCCGGGTTTGATTCAAGCATGTATAATACAGATTGCCCTAATTCTCTCGCTTGATCTGTTGCAATCGGTGTGAGAATCCCGTGGTTGATCGCATTGTTCAGGAACAATACTTTACCGGGTTCAATAATCAGGTTGACCAGCGGTAACAAGCCCAGATTCATTAAGCCTTGTACCCCGGCAGATAATACTTTACTGATCGCTTCTACAGCAGGCCCGATGCCCAGTAGCGCAAAAATCCCCAAGATCCCGCCAATAATACCGGCTGAGAAGTTATTAACGAGCATTTCAAATCCGGCTCTAATTTTACCTTCGATCGATTTATCGAATTTTTTGATGATCCATGCTGCCAGTGGTCCGGCAATCATGGCACCGAGGAACATCGGAATATCACTACCCACGATAACCCCGATGGTCATAATGGCACCCACGACGCCACCACGCTGCCCATGCACCATCGTACCCCCGGTGTAACCGATTAACAGTGGTAGCAAATATTTGATCATCGGATCGACTAGCTGTGCGAGCGTCTCGTTAGGGAACCAGCCTGTTGGAATGAACAGCGCCGTAATTAGTCCCCAGGCGATGAACGCTCCCATATTCGGCATGACCATACCACTCAGGAATCGGCCAAAACGCTGCACACCAACCCGTAGCCCACCTTTGGAATTGGACGATTGGTCCAAATTACTCATTGTATTATCCTCCTTGGATCAAGTCATTATGTTTATGAAAGGGGTATCATTTCTCCCCTGCTGTAATCCTAAGCGAGAATGCTCTCCTGTTCAATCAAATGAAAGCGTACTTTCGTCATGAACAATGATGACAACATTAGGTTATGTAATCGTTTTAATCTATGCATAATGGCTAAATCCATTGGTACATAAGGCTTTTCTTGCCTATGACTTTTATCATTTCCAAAATCAATTTCTAACCTGTAGCTTGTTCCAATCTGGCGATTCACATCCATAATCTGCTTCAATCTGCATTCAAAACCATCCTCAGAAAACACAAAAAACCTGTGCAAGCCTCAGGCTCACACAGGTCGAAACAATATGAAGCATATCTCATTTTGTTATAAAATATATGTTAATAAGTACAAGTTCGTTGATACTATTCTTCCGTATGTTTACGATACGCGTCTGCGTTCATCAATGTAGACAATGCTGCTGTCAGATCTCCCTCAACGCGAATCTCAATCATCCAGCCTTCCTCGTAAGGAGAACTGTTCACAAGCTCAGGTGAGTCCTGCAACGAGTCATTTACTGCAATAATTGAACCAGTGACGGGAGAAAACAAGTCCGAAACCGTTTTGACCGATTCGATCGTTCCAATGCTGTCCTCTGCTTTTACATTGGATTCAAGGTCAGGCAATTCTACAAACACAATGTCACCCAGCTGATGCTGCGCGAACTCGGTAATGCCAATACGTACAGTATCCTCCCCTACGGTTTGCACCCATTCGTGCTCTTCACTGTACAGGAAATCACTTTTCAATTCGCTCATCGATATCCGCCTCGCTTTTCATTAATGAGTGCATGCGTTCTTTGACCTTAACCTTTTTCCCAGAACATAGCGTATGATATTTCCGAATCAAATGTCAAGATACCTTACAATTTATTTAATAATTGTCTCCTCAAACCGTAACCCGAATACACTCTTTCTACATATACTGGTTAATATTAGAATAGTAAGCGCACTCTTTATAAATACACGAACAATAACATTAAAATTTTGTTAAATATTCGGTTTTTAATCCTTTTCTATGATATCGTTCTTGACATCTGCAGTGGATTCACGTTTTAATGAGAGGAGTAAATGTGTTTGTTGGTCTATGTTATACCCGCGGATGAATGTAAAGGGAGAGATTACCCGTGACACCCGATTCGGGATGTACATGAGGTAACGCCGAAGGAGTAAACCACCGATAAGCGGGGGTGAATCTCTCAGGCAAAAGGACTTTTACGGGACGCAACTCTGGAGAGCATCTATTCGCCCTGTGCGGGCGTTATGATCACCCAAGGGGAAACCTGCTGCACTAATGCGGCGGGGTAACTCTCAGGTACAAGGGACAGAGCCTTAGAATACAGCGTGCTACATGGCATGCCGGTTCTTTGGCCTGTCCTTTTCCTTTTTCCCAAAAAAAACGAAAAACAGGATTCAGATCGGCGCTGCCATTGCTGCCTTACCATACTTATCTACTAATGATCTCTAGATGAAAATTTAATAATACCCTGGTTCATTGATCCACGATTGCATATTCGGCCGTTGACGGCCCATGACGAGGTGATTTGATGTCCGATTTGCTTAGAACACCACTTTTCCCACTATATCAGCAATATGAAGGCGTACGGTGCATTGATTTTGGAGGCTGGGAGCTTCCAGTGCAATTTAGCGGAATCCAGAAAGAACACGAAGCGGTGCGTGAGCGTGCTGGACTGTTTGATGTATCCCATATGGGAGAATTCACGGTACAGGGTGAGCAGGCTGAAGCGTTTTTGCAACAAATGACGACCAATGATGTGACCACGCTGATTCCCGGTCAAGCCCAGTATACCCTGATGTGTTACCCGGATGGCGGTGTAGTGGATGATCTGCTCGTGTATAAGCTGGAAGATCAGCATTATATGCTCGTCGTTAACGCGTCCAACATCGACAAGGATTGGGCGTGGCTGCAAGAGCACCTGATCCCTGGCGTGAGCATGACCAACGATTCGGAGCAGACGGCGCTGCTCGCCCTGCAAGGTCCACTGGCTGTAGAGATTATCGGAAAAGTTACAGATACGGATGTATCCACGATTGGACCGTTTCGTTTTGTGCAGAATGCGGAGGTATGCGGCGTTAAATTACTGTTGTCCCGTACGGGTTATACCGGTGAAGACGGCTTTGAACTATATGTACCTGCGGACAAGGCCGCTACGGTGTGGAATGGATTAATGCAAGCTGGTGAAGGTTACGGACTGGTACCAACCGGACTTGGTGCCCGGGATACGCTGCGCTTTGAAGCAAGGCTCCCCCTGTATGGACAGGAATTGTCGGCAACCATCTCTCCGCTCGAAGCTGGCGTAGGCATGTTTGTGAAGCTGAATGCCGGACCTTTTATCGGACACGAAGCCTTATTACAGCAAAAAACTGACGGGCCCGCCCGTAAACTAGTCGGCATCGAAGTGCTGGAGCGCGGCATTCCACGGCCCCACTATCCGATTTACGCCGAAGGCGTACAGATTGGCGAAGTGACAACAGGCACACAATCACCTACATTGAAGCGTAATCTGGGGCTTGCCCTCATCGACAGCAAATACGCTGCGCTGGGAACCCCGCTTGAGATTGAAATCCGCGGCAAGAAATTAAAAGCCGAGGTCGTGAAGACCCCTTTTCATAAACGGACACGCACGTCAAAGACACCTACCCAAGGAGCTGATCAAGCATGAGCAAGCACCGTTACATTCCCATGACCGAGCAAGATCAGAGCGCCATGCTCGCAACCATCGGTGTGGATACGCTGGAGGATCTGTTCCAGGACATTCCAAAAGAGATTCGTTATCAGGGCGAGCTGCCCGTATCCTCCAAACTCGATGAATATGCGCTGACACGCCACATGTCCAAACAAGCTGGCGCCAACGCCAATTTCGAAACACACGCCAGCTTCCTCGGCGCAGGTATATACGATCATCATGTTCCTTCCGTCATCAATCATGTCATTTCCCGTTCCGAGTTTTATACCGCCTACACACCTTATCAGCCTGAGATCAGCCAAGGTGAACTTCAGGCCATTTTCGAATTTCAATCCTACATTTGTGAATTAACCGGTATGGCTGTAGCCAATGCCAGCATGTATGACGGTGCAACTGCCTTTGCGGAAGCCGGTAATCTGGCCGCAGCAGCAACGCGGCGCAAACAGCTCATCGTATCCCGTACCGTTCATCCGGAAGCACGTCAGGTTTTACAGGCATATGCGCACGGACTCCGTCTGGAGATTGTCGAGATTGGTTATAAGGATGGTGTCACTGACTGGGATGCCCTGCAAGCCGCCATATCGGACGATACCGCTGCTGTCATGATCCAGAGTCCGAACTTCTTCGGTGCCGTGGAAAATGTCAAACAAGCCGCTGACCTCGTGCATGCGCACAAGGGCCTGCTCGTCGTAAGTGCTAACCCGCTATCGCTGGGTTTGCTGGAAGCCCCAGGCAAGCTGGGTGCCGACATCGTCGTTGGCGATGCGCAGCCCCTCGGTATCGCCGCTTCACTCGGCGGCCCGACATGCGGATATTTCGCCGTATCCCAGCCTCATATGCGCCGAATTCCTGGCCGAATCGTAGGCCAGACAACCGATCGCAACGGCAAGCGTGGTTTTGTACTCACGCTGCAAGCGCGTGAACAGCACATCCGTCGTGAAAAGGCGACATCCAACATCTGTTCCAACCAGGCTTTGCTTGCACTCAGCGCATCTGTATATATGTCCATCATGGGTAAACAAGGAATGATCGATGTCGCGGATCTGAATTTGCAAAAGAGTCATTACACCCTGAGTACATTAACTGCGATTCCTGGAGTTACCCTTACATTTCATGCACCAACATTTAATGAGTTTGTTATTAAGCTTCCTGAAGGAACCGATGTGGATGCCCTTCAGTTGAAACTGCTGGATGCCGGCTTCATTGGTGGTTACGAACTCGGACGTGATTATCCAGAGCTTGCCGGACATATGCTGATTGCTGTTACCGAACGACGCAGTAAGGAAGAGATTGACGAATTCGCACGAGCATTGGAGGGATCCCTGTGACTCAGGAAACGACGACAACGACAACATCGGTACAAGGACAGTCGGAAACAGGTACTTCTGTCTCCACTTCGGTTCAACCTGAGACGGATACAACATTCAGTGCACAGACCCTGTCTCCTGCTCCGGAACAATCATTGATTTTTGAACTCAGCAGCCCTGGACGTGTCGCTTATTCCTTGCCAGAATGTGACGTTCCTCGCCAGTCTGCCGATACGTTGATTCCCCGGGAAATGCTCCGTTCGGAAGCAGCGGCACTGCCGGAAGTATTTGAGGTAGATGTTATTCGACACTATACAGCCCTGTCCCGTCGTAACTTCGGAGTAGATAACGGATTTTATCCACTGGGCTCTTGTACGATGAAATACAATCCAAAGATTAATGAGGATGTTGCCCGTTATAATGGTTTCGCCAAAATCCATCCGTACCAGCATGAATCCAGCATTCAAGGTGCACTTGAACTGTTATATACGTTGCAAAACGACCTTGCAGGTCTGACAGGTATGGACGCTGTGACCCTGCAACCAGCCGCCGGTGCCCATGGAGAATGGACTGGACTCATGATGATTCGTGCCTACCACGAAGGTCGTGGCGAACAACGTACCAAAGTCATCGTGCCCGATTCTTCTCACGGGACCAACCCGGCAAGTGCAACCGTTGCAGGATTTGAAACTGTGACGATTCCATCCCGCGCAGACGGACTGGTCGATCTGGACGCACTCCGTGCAGCCGTTGGTTCGGATACAGCGGCATTGATGCTGACGAACCCGAATACACTTGGCTTGTTCGAGAAAGACATTCAGGAGATTGCATCCATCGTGCATCAGGCTGGTGGCTTGTTGTATTACGATGGAGCCAACTCGAATGCCATTATGGGCATTACCCGTCCGGGTGATATGGGCTTCGACGTGGTGCATCTGAACTTGCACAAAACCATGAGTACGCCTCATGGCGGCGGTGGACCAGGTGCCGGACCAGTCGGCGTGAAGAGTCGCCTGATTCCGTTCCTGCCTAAACCGATGGTCATTAAGAACGAACAGGGCGTATATGCACTGGACCGTGAAGGAGATCAATCCATTGGCCGGGTCAAAGCGTACTACGGCAACTTCGGTATTCTGGTACGCGCCTATGCCTACATTCGCACTTATGGACCGGAAGGCTTGCGCCGTGTATCTGAGTGTGCGGTACTGAATGCCAACTATATGATGGCCTGTCTCGCACCTTACTACGAGATTCCATATCCAGGCGTATGCAAACATGAATTCGTTATGTCTGGTCGGGGATTGAAGCAATATGGTGTGCGTACACTGGATGTTGCCAAACGTTTACTTGATTTTGGATATCACCCGCCTACCGTGTACTTCCCGCTCAACGTAGAAGAATGCATCATGATCGAGCCGACGGAAACCGAAAGCAAAGAAACACTGGATGGGTTTATTGATACGATGATACGGATTGCCAAAGAAGCGGAAGAGACACCAGAATTGGTACTCAACGCACCTTACGGAACACCGGTCACTCGTCTTGATGAGACAACCGCCGCCCGCAAACCTGTACTGAACTGCGCTTGCAGTTAAGCACTAAGTGAATTACTAATCCATGCTCTTGCTGATGTTAACTCCATCAGTAAGAGCATTTTTTTGGCTAGACATTAGAGGGCCTTTCTCTTCGTACTCCCCTTTTACTTCCTATACGTTCGAGCAACAAAAAAAGCCAGTACCCGCTGTAACAGCGGATACCAGCAAAATCGCTGCATGAATGCAGCTCATTATCGGAAAAAGAAAAAACCTTAAGTTCCGGAGGAAACCCCGGCAAAATTACGCTTGAATGCTTTGAACCAATTCAACGACTTGTTCAGCCGTTTGCATATCCAGAGCTTTAGCAGCCAGTTCCTGCATATCCGCACGGGACAGCTTGGTGATCTGACTACGAGCTGGCAGAATGGATGTTGCGCTCATGCTGAACTCATCCAATCCAAGACCAAGCAACAGTGGAATTGCTGTTTCGTCTCCTGCCATCTCACCACACATGCCAACCCATTTGCCTTCACGATGCGCTGCATCGATAACCATTTTAACCAAACGCAAAATGGCTGGGTTGTAAGGTTGGTACAGATATGCCACTCGTTCGTTCATACGGTCAGCAGCCATTGTGTATTGAATCAGATCGTTCGTTCCGATACTGAAGAAATCCACTTCTTTGGCAAACTGATCCGCCAGAACTGCAGTCGAAGGAATTTCGACCATGATTCCGAGTTGAATGCTGTCAGAAACAGCAATCCCTTCAGCAACCAGCTTCTCTTTCTCTTCGAGCAAGACAGCTTTTGCTTCACGGAATTCACCGAGTGTTGCGATCATTGGGAACATGACACGCAGGTTTCCATGTACGCTTGCACGCAGCAATGCACGCAATTGTGTACGGAAGATATCCAGACGGTCCAGACACAGACGAACTGCGCGGAAACCGAGGAATGGATTCATTTCTTTTGGCAGATCCAGGTATGGAAGCTCTTTGTCTCCACCGATGTCGAGTGTACGAACAACGACAGGTTTGCCTTCCATTTTTTCCAGTACCGCTTTGTAAGCATTATACTGAATGTCTTCAGAAGGAAGCTTGTCTCTGCCCATGTACAAGAACTCGGTACGATACAGACCAACAGCCTCGCCACCGTTCTCCAGAACACCTGTTACATCATTTGGTGTACCAATGTTGGCTGCAAGTTCAACGTGAACGTTGTCTACCGTTACCGTTGGCTCATCACGAAGTTTTCTCCACTCTGCACGTTGTGCATCATACTGTTCCTGTTTGGCACGGTATTCAGCAATAACTTCATCAGTAGGATTAACCAGTACGTGACCATCCAGACCGTCAACAATAACCATATCGCCTTGTTTCGCTTGAGCCAAGATGTCCTTGGTTCCAACAACAGCCGGAATTTCAAGAGAGCGAGCCATGATCGCCGAGTGAGAAGTACGTCCACCAATGTTGGTCGCAAAACCTTTAACAAATTGACGGTTCAGTTGAGCCGTGTCGGAAGGCGTCAGATCCTCCGCAAGCACGATTACTTCTTCATTGATCTCAGCTGGACTCATGAAGTCGATACCAAGCAAGTGATTTAGCACACGTTTGGTAACGTCACGCATATCTGCTGCACGTTCCTGCAGGTATGCACTCTTCATGTTCTCGAACATGGAGATAAATTGCGATGCCGTTTCGTTCAAAGCAAATTCTGCATTGATCATGTCATCTGCAATTCTAGCTTTAACCGGATCAATCAGTTCCGGGTCATTCAGAATGAGCAAATGCGAAGCAAAAATCTCAGCTTTTTTCTCGCCAAGCTCTTGTAAAGTACGCTCTTTGATCGCCTCAAGCTCAGCTTGGGATTTACCCAGAGCTGAGTCGAGTTTTGCGATCTCTGCGTCAACGTCGTTAATTTGGCGTTTTTCTACAGAGTAGTCAGGATGCTCCAAGATAAACGCCTTGGCGATAGCAATACCCGCCGAAGCCGCGATCCCGGAGACATTAAGCATTAATTTCGCCCAACCCTTCGTTAACCATAACGTCAGTCAAAGCTTGAAGAGCTTCAGCTTCGCCTTCACCTTCAACGATGATGCTGATGGTGTCGCCTTGTTCCAATCCGAGGGAAAGAACACCAAGAATGGATTTCAACGTTACTTTTTTACCGTTAGCTTCTGCAAAGGATTCTGCACCTTTGAATTTGTTAGCTGTATTAACCAGGGCTGTCGCCGGACGTGCGTGGATACCATCTTCGTCTGTAATTCTGAATGTTTGTTGCATTACAATCATCTCACTTTCAGTAATTTGGTTTAGGCATTGCATATATTTACACTTGCTTGCCATCGTCGTAACACTTCTTATTTTATCTCAATGATTGGCTGATCGCCAACTTTCAGCACTCCACTCTTCTTCAAGGTCACTGTGGAGCCCTCTGGCAGGTTGGTGAAAATAACTGGTGAAATGATCGAAGGAGCGTTTGCTTTGACATACTCCAGATCTACTTCCATAATCGGCTGACCAGCCGATACCAGATCACCTTCCTGCACCAGTACGTTAAAGCCTTGACCTTTCAGCTTCACCGTATTGACGCCTATATGAACAAGCACTTCCTTGCCACCGTCAGACATGATACCCACGGCGTGTTTGCTTGGAAATACATTAAACACTTTACCATACACAGGAGAAGTTATTGTGCCATCATGTGGCAAAATAGCGAATCCATCACCTGTCATTTTCTCAGCAAAGACCGGATCAGGTACGTTCGAAATGTCCAGCAACTCACCGTTGACTGGCATCACGATATCCTCAGCAACCATACGTTCGCCTTGCTCACCTTGTGCCTTCTCCTCTTCAGGAGTTGGTTTAGCAGCTATCGGCGTTGGTGCTGGTGTTCGTCCTGCAATAATATCCTGCATTTGAGATTTAATCGTATCGGAACGTGTTCCGAAGATGGCTTGAACATTATTACCCACTTCAAGCACACCAGATGCACCCAATTGTTTCAAACGATCTTTTTTCACATTGGATTTCTCATTGACTTCAATCCGCAAACGAGTAATACAAGCATCCAGATGTTTGATATTCTCCTTGCCACCAAAAGCTTCGAGAATGTTATGAGGCAGATCATCCGTTGAACCGGAGCCTCCGCCAGACGCTGTTTCAGGCGTTGCCTCTTCGCGTCCTGGTGTTTTGAGATTGAATTTGCGAATGATCAATCGGAAACCGAAGTAGTAGATCACTGCAAGAATCAAGCCGACGATAATGACGTCCCACCAAGGTGTACGGTTCGGAATAATACCGAAGATCAGGAAGTCAATGAACCCACCGGAGAAGGTCATACCGATCTTGACACCCAGAATTTGCATGGTCATGAAAGACAAACCTGCAAAGATACAGTGTACTGCAAACAGGATTGGAGCTACAAACAGGAACGAGAATTCAAGTGGTTCAGTGATCCCTGTCAGGAACGAAGTCAACGCTGCCGAACCCATAATACCTGCAACATACTTTTTGTGTTCTGGTCTTGCTTCATGGTACATCGCAAGAGCAGCCGCTGGCAAACCGAACATCATGAACGGGAATTTACCAACCTGGAACGTTCCCGCTGTGAGGTCTGCACCATCACGCAATTGATTGAAGAAGATCTGCTGGTCTCCACGAATGACGTCTCCAGCTTTGTTTACGTACTCACCGAACTCAAACCAGAATGGGGAGTAGAAAATGTGGTGAAGACCGAACGGAATTAATGACCGTTCCACGACTCCAAAGATGAATGCCGACAATGTCGGGCTTGTATCTACCATGAAGTGAGAGACAGCATTCAATCCATTTTGAATCGGTGGCCAAATAATCACCAGAAGCAAACCAATTAAGAGCGAAACAACCGAAGTGATAATCGGAACAAATCGTTTACCTGCAAAGAAACCCAGATAAGACGGCAGTTCGATTTTGAAAAATCGATTGTAACACAGCGCGGCGGCGATACCTATAATAATACCTCCAAACACGCCTGTACTTAATGTTGGGATACCCAAGATGCTGGCATAACCCGGTACTTCGCCGATCATTGCCGGGGTAACCCCTACTGCGGTACCCAGTGTGACGTTCATGACCAGATAACCGATGATGGCTGCAAGACCTGCAACCCCTTCGCCACCGGCCAATCCGACGGCTACACCGACGGCGAACAGCAATGCCAGATTATCAAATACGATCTGACCTGCGTTCATCATAATTGTTGCGATCGAGTTCACCCAAGGGGTGTCGAGCGCCGTTACGTATTGCAAAAAGTCTGGATTAACCAGCATGTTACCGATTCCGAGCAGCAAACCTGCCGCAGGCAGAATGGCTACAGGCAACATGAGAGCTTTACCGACTCTTTGCAATACACCGAAAAGCTTTTTAAACATCGCGTCGTATTCTCCCTTTCGTCTAAGTTGTGTGTCGTGATGCAAGCAAGGGGACACAAAAAAGGCATGAATTAATAAAGTGAACTGTACCAACCTTGGGGTATAGCATACCCTGTACAAGGAAAGAACAATCACACTCTAATTAACTCATGCCTGATCGAGTCAGTAACACGTCGCTTTTGTTTATTCAGTTGCTTGATTACGGAGACCATTGTAGCACCAGTTCTCATTCATTGCAAGCCTTTACAGCAAAAAAATCAATCCCATATTCCATCAATGGAATGATTTCACTTATTCTCTTCTTCTTTCCGCTGATACAGCCGTTGGAGATGTATAGTCAGATAGCCTACTTCGGCAGGATAGACAGGCAGACTTAGCCTTTTCTCCATCACTTTGGTCAGCTTCCATGCAAGCGAGTACATTTCGGGGTACTCCAACTTAAGCAGCGAATCCAATTTATGAAGTTCTTCGACTTTGTCTCCACGACGAACACGTTCAAGAGCGAATCGAAGATGAGTCAGCAAACGGGAGTAGTCAAGCGATTCCGTTTCAAACGAATAATCAAGTTGGTCGGACACCAGGCTCACCAAATCGGTGATCAGCTGTGAGTGTTCACGTACCTGGGATATATTCTGGTTGGTCATTGCGCTATAGATATGAAGGGCAACAAAACCAATCTCGTCCATCCCCAGATCTACACCCATTTTCTCCTTGATCAGACGAACAGCGTATTCTCCCATCCGGTATTCTTCAGGGTAAATCTCACGGGTTTCATATAGAAACGGATTCTGTATGACAATTCCTTGCTCCTTACGTTTTAACGCGAAAGAAATATGATCGGTTAATGCAATATGAATATGTTCATTCAGAGGAACGTCCGTACGCTCTGCAATATACGTAATGACTTCGTTAATAATCTCGATCAACGCTTCATCCACCTGTGGAAGAAGCTGCTTGTACTGCTCTTGCTCTTGCTGGTTTCTCAAAATGAACATCTTCTCCACAGCCATCAGTGGAATAATGTCATTGGTTTTCCTGTTGAAGCCGATGCCTTTACCAATCACGACGACTTCCCCATGTTCAGGATGTTGTGCAATGATTACATTATTATTTAGCGCTTTGGCTACATGCAGGCTACTCAAAGTTTGCACCTCTTTTTCACACCATCTTAGATGTGATAAGTCACACCCTAGTTAAGAACGAAAAGACATCCGGAGCAGGCAAATCGCGCCGGACGTCTCGCTTAAAAAGTAACAAAAATTCGCCTTAAGGTCAATAGAGCAACCATGCAACATTCGAAGTGCTTCTTACTCGTCAACCCCAGCTCTTTCCACAATCTTGTCGATTATCGAAGGAGTTGTAACTGCCTCGCTCTGTTGGATGGCAACTGGCGCAGGTGTTTTGGTCTTGGTAAGGCCTTTAATCAATTGTTCTACATCGATGCCGGATACGCTCTTGAGCATCTCTGGTGCCGTCGCCATTAACTCGGTAACATAGTTACTAACCCGCGTGGCACCTTCACCTTTACCTGTATCTACCACAGTCAGTTTATCAATAGATGCAATTGGCTCTGCAATTTTGCCAGCCAGTTCAGGCAACATTTTGACAATGATATCGAGTACAGCCGCTTCGCCAAACTTCTGGAACGCCTCGGCCAGTTTTTCCTTCGCTTCTGCTTCGGCAAGACCACGTAGACGAATAACCTCTGCATCTGCTGTACCTTTGGCAAGTTCTGCATCCGCCATAGCCTGACCTTCAAGTCGCTTCTGTTCAGCGGTTGCTTTGGCATGCGTTTCGATGGAGTACTGTACCGCATCGGCTTCACGCATTCTCTTGGCTTTATCCGCTTCAGCCGCCTGCTCCACCGCATAACGATCTGCTTCGGCCTTTTTCTTCACTTCAGCATCATATTGCTTCTCACGTACGACGATTTCTTTTTCTTGCAGATCGATCTCACGTTCTTTACGAACGAGTTCAACCTTCATTTCTTCTTCCACTACGGTCTGTCTAGCACGAGCTTCATGGATATGATACGCCTGATCGGCTTCCGCTTTCGCTGTATCCTGATCCCGCTTAAACGTGGCAACTTTCAGTTCCTTCTCTTTGGCAGCCTCGGCGATATTGGTATCCCGTAGCAACTCCGCTTTTTGACCCTGTTCTTCCGCATTGGCCTTCTGAATACGTGCATCACGCATCGCTTCCGCTTCAGCAATTTCGGCATCACGCTTCACCGCGGCAATTCTCGGTTTACCGAGAGCATCCAGGTAGCCCTGTTTGTCACGAACATCCTTAATGGTAAACGAAACAATTTGCAGTCCCATTTTTTTCAGATCTCTAGCTGCAACTCCTTGAACCTCTTGGGCAAATCGATCCCGGTTCCGATATACTTCTTCCACCGTCATCGTACCGAGGATGGCCCGCAAATGCCCCTCCAGTACCTCCTGTGCTTCGCTTCTCAGCGCTTCTACAGGTTTACCGATGAATTGTTCAGCTGCCGTAGCAACGTCCTCTACAGCGCCCCCAACCTTGATAATAGCGACACCGTCAGCAATAACTGGAACACCTTGTTCCGTGTACACTTCAGGTGTGGAGACATCCAGCTTGTGGGACAATAAGGAGATAAACTCGGATTGCTGGAACACTGGCAGGATAAAAGCACCGCCACCGCGAACAATTTTAATTTTCCGGCCAGAATCATCATCGGAAATATTTTTGCTACCCAGGAATGATCCCGTAACGATCATCGCTTCATCCGGTCCAACCGTTTTGTATCTCGCCCAGAAAGCCAGACCTAAAATTAAAATGACACCGACCACAACTGCAGGAATCAACAACACATCCCAATCTAAATTCATTCCACATCTCTCCCCTTATTGAATTATGAGTGCTTAAACTACTTAGGTGGTTAAACTACTTTATAAATCTTTAAGTACATTTTCATCCCATTCCGACACACGCAGTACACCATCTACAACATCCACCACAACAACACGCGCTCCCGCCGCAATGGGGAGGTGTTCAAAACTGGATGCTGTCTGAATCGTACTACCGGAAGCAAAACGAATCATCACTTCCCCAAAACCTTTTTCCGGCACCGGAATGGTAATCTCCCCAATTTTCCCGGATAACTCTTTCATTGAAAATGCAATTGAGACATCGCTGTTACGCATCGGTTTGATATATGCGAAGAATACCAGCATGGCTGCAGCAATACCTATAAGCAGGGATAATATAAGACCTGACATCGCACTTAATGAACTATAACGTGTCAGCATAATGCCTGCCCCACCAAAGGTTGTAATGGAACCAGCTAACACAACGGGTTTGAAAAAATCAAGACCTGGCATTTCGAAGGCTCCGTCCAGCAAGCCATCAATCAAGTCACCCAGCACAAGGCTGACAACCGCAAATATTGCCCCTCCGATTAGACACCCCCAATAAATCGTCTCCATCCCCTGTTCCTCCTCTCCTCTGCCGCAAATTCATCCTAACTGAGCATTCCACATGTAAATAAATACGTAGCTAACCTCAAAATGTTTCAAAATCTTTCCTCAAATGTATTCTGGAGCCGATAATGGGTATTATCACGACATTTTTTTCTTCTTGCTTCATGATCCTCCATCAATCAGGTGCTCCTCTCAGCCAAAACATGAAAAAACCGCAAGCCCCCATGAAGGAGACTTGCGGCTATTGGACAACAGGATGTTGTCCATCCACTTGTCAGTGAGTATAAAATTACAGAGAAGCCTTGTAGATGGATACAACATCTTCCCGTTGCAGTTTCTTGAAGTTACCGAATGGGCCGAACAACATAGCTTTATCAGCCATAACGTCGATTTGGCTATCATCGATATCATAATCAGCCAAACGGTTGGGAGCGCCAATGGATGTCCAGAATTTGCTGAGCGTATCGATACCTTCTTCAGCAATCTGTCTGTCCGACTTGCCTTCAGGATTCACTTCGAATACATTAATCGCCAGACGTTTGAATCGATCCACATTGACATCCAGGTTATGTTTCATCCAGTGCGGGAACAAGATCGCAAGTCCGCCGCCATGTGGGATATCATACACTGCGGATACCGCGTGTTCGATATTATGTGTTGCCCAGTCTCCTGCGAGACCCATATTCAGCACGCCATTCAGTGCCATTGTTCCGCAATACAAAATCGTTTCACGCAGTTCATAGTTCTCCAGATCTTCAACCAAACGAGGCGCTGCTTCCATCACGGTACGCAGAATCGTCTCACAGAAGCCGAGTTGAACCGGTGTGTTGGCATCCAAATGGAAGTAATGCTCCAATACGTGGGACATCATATCCACCATACCGTATACCGTTTGGTCCAGCGGAACAGTGTATGTATTCACCGGATCAAGAATGGAGAAAGCAGGGAATGAATATGCGCTTCCCCAGCCCAGTTTTTCTTGTGTTTCCTGATTGGTAATCACCGAACCAGAGTTCATCTCCGAACCCGTTGCTGCCATCGTCAATACGGTACCGAGTGGAAGAGCGTCCTGTGCAACAGCTTTGCGCTGAGCAAAGTCCCACATATCTCCATCATATTTAGCACCTACCGCAATGGCTTTGGAACAGTCCAGTGCACTACCACCACCTACAGCGAGGATCAGGTCGATGTTATTCGTTTTGCAGAGGTCTACCCCTTTATGCACTGTAGAAAGACGCGGGTTAGGTTCTACACCAGCCAGTTCAGTCACTTCTGCTCCAGCTTCCTTAAGCAAACCGATCACTTGATCGTACAGACCACTGCGTTTGATACTGCCGCCACCATATACAAGAAGAACCCGTTTACCGTATTTCGGCACTTCTGTTTTCAATGCTTCCAGTTGTCCTTTACCGAAAATCAGTCGGGTTGGATTATAGAATTGGAAAGATCTCATATCTATTGTCGCCTCCAATGGAGTTTAGAATTTGTAGTGCAACTCCAATTATAGTACCCCGTTTATAGAAAAACAAATCGATAGTCACTCACTTTATAACAACCCGTTAATCTCCAAATGGGCTCTAAACATCTCGCTTGTGGAAGGCAAATCCTCAGAGTCCACCCATGTTTCAGCCGACCACAACCCCGCTTGTTTGAATGCCCGAGGACAATGGATAAAGCATTCTTCCACATCGACTATGACAGCCGCACCAATCGTTTTACCAGTCCAGCCCATACTGGCGATAAATTCTTCATCCTTGGTAATGGACGCTGTACCATTAATGCGCAACACTTCATTAAGACCCGGAATCAAAAAGAGCATACCAATACCAGGGTTAGACAAGATGTTCAACAAGGAGTCTATCCGCCGATTACCTGGGCGTTCGGGATAGACAAGCCGGTATGTATCATATACTTTTACGAATCCCGCGCCATCGCCTCGTGGGGATACATCACTTTTCCCATCACGATCAGACGTGGAGAGGAAAAATAAGGGTGACATGGATAGAAAGTTCTGAACATGTGAATCCACAAATGAGATTGCCTTGTTACGTACATGTTCATGAGGTTCACCCACCATGCCTTGCAGTTCCTCAGCATCTGTAATCAACGGAATATCCAATGCCTGCTTTTCCAATTATTCGTCCCCGTTTCTTCATTGATTATGTTTTTCAATGGCTTTCCACCATTATACATGCGGGAACTGACATCTTCCATTTCTGAAACGAATCTGGGTGCCGTCATTCAAAATACCGCGACCCCATGTGCCCTCGGCTCACCTATTGGAAATTCTCGAGTTCTTTCGAGGATGTTCCATCCTCCCACTGGGCTCATGATTATTTTGCCACACTGGCTGAGACTCGAATGGTTCTGGGATATCACGGACAGTTCAGGCCGGAGGAGTCCCTAACTCGAGCCGAGCTGGCTGCCCTGCTCTATCATTCAATTCCAATAGAATAAACGACTGACTCGCGACTCCGTTACAAATCATATACAAAAACACCAGCCCTTGTATGGGGCTGGTGTTCGTCGTTATACCTGTTTATTCAGTGTATCCCATGCTGCTTACAAAACGACGGAAAGCTTGGCGTCCTGCTTCATCATATTTGTAAACACCTGCATGCTCCAGAATCTCGGCAAATTTCAAGCCGACTTCCTGTTGAACAATGGTAACGGCTTGTTCTTTGTCCAGGTTAGGACCGAAACGTTCAATCAATTCTTCCGCCCAGCCCAGATGCTTGTTCAACACATGATCAGAAGCTTTCGCTGCTTCAGCAAGCTTGGCATCTCCAGCGAGGATATCCGCGATACTGTCCAGCTCTTCTTTCAAACGACCTGGCAGGATTGCAAGCCCCATCACTTCGATCAGACCAATGTTTTCTTTCTTCAGATGGTGCATTTCACGGTGCGGATGGAAGATGCCTTCAGGATGCTCGTCATTCGTGCGATTGTTTCGCAATACGAGATCCATCTCATAGCCACCGTCTGCACTGCGACGAACGATTGGTGTTACTGTATTGTGTGGTACTTGTTCCCCGTCCACTTCACTGAATGCTTCGATATCCACAGCTGAATCACTGTAGACCTTCCACGCTTCATATACGGCGTTACCCGCTTCAAGCAGTTCTGCAGGATCGTGTGAGGCCAGACGCATCACAGACATTGGCCATTTCACAAGACTCAGTGTAAGTCCGGGGGCATCCGCATGGCGGAAGACCGCTTCAGGCTGTGCATTTTGAATGGCGAACGTATGACGACCACCTTGGAAATGGTCATGTGTCAGAATTGATCCACCTACGATCGGCAGATCCGCGTTAGATCCGATAAAGTAATGTGGATACTCCCCAACAAAAGCAAGCAACCTGCGCAGGGTATCCTTTGTCAGTTTCATCGGTACATGATCATGATGGAAAATGATGCAGTGCTCGTTGTAGTACACATAAGGCGAGTATTGGAACAACCAAGGCTCGTTGTTAAGCTCTAGCGGAATCACGCGCAGATTTTGGCGGGCCGGGTGATTCACACGACCAGCATAGCCTACATTTTCACGACACAGCTGGCATTTTGGATATACCGGTGGCGGAAGCAATTTCGCCATGGCAATTTCCTTTGGACTTTTCTCCGGTTTTGACAGGTTGATGGTAATCTCCATGGCTCCATAGGCCGTGTCCTGAGTCCAGTAAACGTTCTTCGAAATCCGATCCATCCGGATGTAGTTGGAGTTGATCGACAAGTCATAAAATTGAGATGTGGCCGCCTCAATGCCTTCTGTCTGCTCCGTGTGGCGGAAGGCGCGTACCACTTCGGATGGGCGTGCCATCAAATGACCCATGATTTTGGCATCCAACAAATCACGGAACGTATCACTATTTTCAGGAATGAGCCCAATCGTGAATCCATAATCAATCAACGTATCCAGCATCGCCTGTGGGCCATCGGGAACTGTCGTGTCCAACTCTCCGTCATAAGGCTCTGAGAATCCGAATTGTTCCAGCAGAAGGTTGCGGCTATAATCCCAATCCGCTTCCTCGATTAATTGTTTCTGCAAGGCAAATGCAACCAGACGTTCAATGGCATGCAGTGCTTCCTGCTGCTCCGGTGTCCGCTCTGTGGCACCTGCTGCAATATGAGTCTGTGACATAAGGTGTTCGCCTCCTAGTTTTTTCCGTAGCCGTCAGGACGTGATTGGTGCCAGCTCCAAGCGCTTTGAATAACATCTTCCAGATTGGTCCATTTCGGATTCCAGCCCAAAACAGATCTCGCTTTTGCAGATGAAGCTACCAGCACAGCCGGGTCACCTGCACGGCGTGGTTCCTGTACAACCGGGATATCGAGGCCAGTCACCTTTTTGGCTGTTTCAATCACTTGTTTTACCGAGAAGCCTGTGCCGTTACCCAGGTTAAACACGTTACTGTTCTCACCTTTGCGAAGATAATCTACTGCACGCAGATGTGCATCAGCTAAGTCGCTCACGTGGATATAGTCACGGATACATGTTCCATCTTCTGTTGCATAGTCGTCACCAAACACAGCGATGTGCGAACGTTGTTTCAAAGCCGTTTGCAGCACCAGTGGAATCAGATGACTCTCTGGTTGGTGATCTTCACCAATCTTACCACTCTCATGAGCACCGGCTGCATTGAAGTAACGCAGGGAAACGTATTTGATATCCTGAACTTTATCGAACCATGACATCATGCGTTCCATCATCAGCTTGGTTTCGCCGTATACGTTGGTTGGCTCTGTACGATCGCTTTCTTCGATTGGCACTTTCTCAGGCTCACCGTAGGTAGCTGCTGTAGAGGAGAAGACGATGCGGCGTACGTTCGCTGCATTCATCGCTTCCAAGAGACAGAGTGTACCAAACACGTTGTTGTCATAATATTTAACCGGGTCTTTCATGCTCTCACCTACGAGTGAGTTGGCTGCAAAGTGAATAACTGCATCGATTGAATTCTCAGCGAACAGCTTTGCCAGAATTTCTTTGTCACGCAGATCCCCTTCATACAACTTACCACCGAGCAACGCCTCACGATGCCCTGTCTGCAAGTTATCCAGTACGACAACCTCTTCCCCACGTTCCAACAATGCTGCTACCGTATGAGATCCAATATACCCTGCTCCACCTGTCACCAAAATTGCCATTTTACTTCGCCTCCTTCAATTCTTTAACACCTTCGCCTACACCGCACACATAAAAATCACCTTTGAGACGTGTACGCGCTTCATATGCAGCGCCCACTTCGCTTACAAAACGCTCGACATCATCTTCATGCACAAGCGATACAGTACAACCGCCAAATCCTGCGCCAGTCATCCGAGCACCTAGCGTGCCTGGAATGCGTTGAGCTTCTTCGACCATAACATCCAGCTCATCACAGCTAACTTCATACAAATCGCGAAGCGATTCATGTGAAGCGTTCATCAGCTTGCCGAAGGTTTCCAGATCATTACCCTGCAATGCTTCCACCGATGCCAGCACACGAGCGTTCTCTTCCACGACATGCTGTGCACGCTGTCTTACTTTCTCATCCTTGATCTGATCCTGTAATGTTACGAACTGCTCTGGCGTCAATTGAGCCAGGTAATTCAGTGCAGGCAGCTGTTCCTTCAAGATGGCAAGTGCCTGCTCGCATTGGGAGCGACGTTCATTGTAAGCCGAATCCACCAGACCACGGCGTTTGTTCGTATTACCGATGACCAGTTTGTAAGCACCTGTACGGAAAGGAACCTTTTCATACTCCAGGGTGTCGCACATCAGCAGAATCGCGTGATCCTGAGCACCGTTTGCGACAGCGAACTGATCCATGATTCCACAGTTGACACCTACGAACTCATTCTCCGCTTTCTGGGAAAGAAGCGCCAGTTGAACCGTATCAATATCCGACACACCCTCCAGAGACTGCATCGCAAATCCGGTAAGTACCTCCAGAGATGCAGACGATGAAAGTCCTGCCCCGTTCGGAATCTCCCCGTGGTACAGGAAGTCGTACCCTTTCGTTACATTCACGCCTTTGCCTTGCAGTTCAACCATGACACCCACAGGATAGTCGATCCATTCTCCGGTTTTCTCTTTACCGATGGTGGAAGTATCCAGTGCTCCTTCATAAGACATGTTCGTGGAAGCCAGTTGCAACTTGTTGTCCTGACGCTCACGAATAATCAATGTTGTTCCGAATTCAAGTGCTGCCGGGAGCACGTATCCACCGTTATAGTCAATGTGCTCACCGATCAGATTCACACGCCCAGGGGCATGAAATACACGGATGTCCGCTCCACTCTCTCCGTACTTCTCAATAAACTTTTGTTTCAATTCAGTTACGTTCACTGCTGGTGCACCTCGCCTCGTTGTTGTGGTTTTCTTAATGTTATTATATAAGAAAGCGATCCCTCTTGTAATGCAACCATGTGTGTTTCATATGGATAAATGTGACCTTAAGACGTATAATGATCGAAGCATCCCGGAAAGAAGGAAACGACTATGGCAGACACATCCAACTCCAAGAAAGAACCTATTTCATCTTCTATAGATAAAATACAGGAACCACCTTCCGGTAAAAGCGGAGCGCTCAGTTATTCGGTTGCCTCCAATCCCGTCTATTATGAACAAGGGGCACTGCATGTCCTGTTTGCCGGAGCAAGCCAGACACTACCGGGTCACGCCCTCGGACCCAAACTGTTTGATTATTATCTGCTGCATTATGTAGAAAAAGGGGCGGGTACGTTCCGTACCGAACTGCACACCTACGAGTTATCCGCAGGTGATTGTTTCCTCATTCATCCCGGGCAACTGGTGAGCTACCAGTCCCATGCCCGCAACCCATGGCAATACCGCTGGATCGCCTTCACAGGCAGTCAGGCTGCTCAGCATGCCGATGAGGCCGGTTTCCGCCTGGAGAAGTCCGTTTTCCATGCCGGACCCTCTTGTGGAATTTCCGATTGGCTATCCGTGATGCAGGATGCTTTTGCCGAGCGCAAAGAAAGCTCCCATTTCACATCACTGGGTACGTTATATATGATTCTAGCCGAAGCACAAAATCACCTCTCGCAGGGCCAAACCTTAATTCCAGGTGAATCCTCCATCCGACGTACGGTGAAACAGATGATTCAATATATGTCTACCCAATATGCCTATCCTGTCTCTATTGAACAAATGTCTGCAAGTCTCGGGTACAACCGTGCGTATCTATCCCGTATTTTCAAACAGGAAACCGGACTTTCGCCAGTCACTTATCTGCTGAAACTGCGGATCGACAAGTCGCGCCAACTCCTAAGGGAACGCCCGGATCTGTCCATCGAACAGGTATCTGCATCGGTCGGACTGCCAGACGCGCTGTATTTCTCCAAACAGTTCAAACGATTTCATGGTGAAGCGCCTAGCTTGTATCGAGAGAAAATACTATCCCGCCCAACACATCAGGGATTTCAGAAGAACACTCAACACAACAAACGGTGAACAATATAACGGACGGAACCACATACGACAAAAAAAGGTGCATTCCGCCATTATGGCTAAGATGCACCTTTTGCACTTTATTTATTTGTCATCAGGCTCCGGAGACAGAATGGATTCAATCCGTTCCAATTCCTCTGTAGAGAAATCCAATTGGCTGAGTGCAGCCACATTCTCTTCAATCTGGGAAGGACGACTTGCCCCAATCAGCGCAGAAGTTACTCTGCCATTACGTAGCACCCAGGAGAGTGCAAATTGGGCCAAGCTCTGACCACGGGCGGCTGCAATCTGGTTCAGTGCACGCACTTTGCGTAGCGTCTCTGGAGAGATGTTATTCTCATTCAGAAATACGGACGGACCTTTGGCACGTGAGTCTTCCGGGATACCATTCAAATATTTGTTCGTAAGCACGCCTTGTGCCAATGGACAGAATGCAATACTGCCTGTTCCATACTCATCCAGCACGTCCTGCAAACCCTCTTCAATCCAGCGCTCCAGCAACGAGTATTTCGGTTGATGGATTAACAATGGCGTACCCAGACCTTTTAGAATTTCGGCGGCCTGTCTTGTCTGCTCTGCGGGATAGTTGGAGATTCCTACATAGAGGGCTTTGCCCGAGCGAACAATATGATCCAGTGCCATCATCGTTTCTTCCAAAGGCGTTTCGGGATCATACCGATGTGAATAGAAAATGTCCACATAATCCAGGCCCATACGCTTCAAGCTCTGATTCAGACTGGATACCAGATTTTTGCGTGAACCCCACTCGCCATACGGCCCGGGCCACATATAATATCCCGCTTTGGTGGAGATCACAAGTTCATCACGATAAGGTTTCAGATCCTGAGCCAGTACCTGTCCAAACAGTTGCTCTGCCGAACCTGCTGGTGGGCCATAGTTGTTGGCAAGGTCAAAATGTGTAATGCCCAGATCAAATGAACGAGTAATCATATTACGGCCATTCTCGGCATTGTTAATACCGCCAAAATTATGCCACAGCCCCAGTGAAATCGCTGGCAATTTCAAACCTGAACGCCCAACGCGGTTATATTTCATCGTTTCATAGCGAGAATCGCTTGCTACGTAGACCATTATGAATCCCTTCTTTCCCCAGGTTCCGCCTCTTGTGTCCGGTCTATGCCGGAGAATGCGGTTATTCAGTCCATGCATTTAACCAAAAAGCTGGTCCACATTATTCATTACCTCACCAATCGGCTCTGTAATCAGTAGATCAGCCCGGCGGTCGTAAGCGGTAGGTGTGGCGTTAAGAAGAACGGTATGTTTTCCTTGAAAATACGTAATTAACTGAGCCGCTGGATACACCGTCAGTGACGTGCCTCCCACGAGTAATAGATCTGCAGACGACAGTGCATCAATAGAACGATACAAGGTCGTCTGATCCAGCTCCTCTTCGTACAGCACCACATCCGGCTTGATCACACCACCACATGCGGTACAGCGAGGTACGGTATCTTGGGATTGTATAATTTCATTCAGCGTATAAAACTGTTTGCAATCCATGCAGGCGTTACGATGAATTGAGCCGTGAAGCTCAAAGACATTACTGCTGCCAGCCTTCTGATGCAGCCCATCAATATTTTGCGTGATGACTGCCTGAAGTTTCCCCTCCTGCTCCAGACGGGCTAATAGTCGATGGCACCCATTCGGTTCCGCATCTGGATGAAGCATTTTGCCACGATAAAAATCATAAAAAATATCGGCATGTTGATCAAAAAAGTGCCGGCTTAACAACTCTTCCGGTGGATAAGGCGAATGCTGCTCCGTCTGATATAGACCCGCAGCCGAGCGGAAGTCGGGAATCCCGCTTTCTGTTGAAGTCCCGGCCCCTCCGAAAAAAACAATACGGGAGCTTTCCTGAATCCAGGTAGCCAGTTGTTCTGTTGCGTTCATCCTCTCTCCTCCTTTTATTTACTATATAAATTGAACTAAAGAATATTTACACTGACCACTCCGATGACAGAACAACCTTCCGATCGCTGTTATCCCCAGATTTTTTTTGATTCCTTTCCTAAGGGGAAAATCCGAGGATAAAGGCGAACACTCCGTTTCTTTAGGTTATTTCTGTCCTCTCCATTTCGTGTAAATATTAGTTCAATTTATATAGTCCAATCAGGTCAGGGTGACTTATAAAATAACGCTTATCTCATTATAATGACGAATAATGGCATGGGCATCAACCAGGTGAGATCCTTGATCTAACTGCGGACAGTAACCGAGGGTACAGGATACCTCTGCGTGCCGCCCCATCTGCATATCCCCATTGCTGTCTCCAATTACAACTGCCTCCGCAGGATCGATATGTAATTCACGGCAAGCCAAGAGTGCTGCTTCTCCATCCGGTTTGCCCTGGGTCACCCGATCACAGCCCACAATGGAGGTGAAAAAGGAACGTATCCCCATCCAATCCAGATGTGTTTCTGCTGCCGCTGTACTGTCTGAAGTGACGACTGCCAGAGGTATGTCTGCTGCCCTGCATTTCTGCAAGAAATCCAGCAATCCTGGCATAGGTTCAGCCAGTTTCCTTTGCCTAACCTCTCGCATGGCCACACTTGAAAATTGACGTATCGTTGTGATCGCTTCATTCCATGGTATGCCTGCCGCATATAGCTGCCCGGCAAGCAATCCCGTGCACTCATCCACAGTTGCAATGGCGAGCGGACCTTGTGGATCATATCCAACAATATGACCTTGTGCATCATGGATGGTGCCAAGAACATGCTCCAATTCGACCGTAAAAGAAGCCCCAAGCTCATTCATACGTGTTTGTAACTGATTGAGCAACGTCTCTGCCCAAGGCCCCCATAGCTGGAGGAATTCCAGCAGTGTTCCATCTTTGTCGAACAGGATACCTTTACATGGAATCTGCGCTCCATGCACTTGAAGCATGGTCATCCATATCACCTCCGGTGATGAGTCTGGCAATCATTACTTGATGGTACTTAACCAAGCCAGAACTGTCTTGACGGTCTGATTCAGCTGTTCTTCACCACTCACTTCCGGCTCGCCATCCCCTTTTTGATGACCATAATCACCGAACTGGGCGTGGTTTCCACCTTCAATGGTGTAATATACCGTGTCCTCTGGAAGATACATACGTCCACTCTGATACTTCGTGGCATTCACGACCTCATCTTTGGTACCCAGAATAGATAAAGCAGGGATTCCCAGTGACTTTACGCTTCCTTTTTCATCCGGGTAGGATGCCAAGAAGAAGATGCCCTGAAGTGCATCAGGATGCGCAGCTACATAACGTGCAGCCATGGACCCACCGAGAGAGTGTCCACCCATAACGAATTGTTCGCCCGGATATGCGGCCAGAATCTCATCTGCCAAGTTTGGCTTGAGCACTGCCAGGTTGACCGGCATTTTGGCAATAATCGTGTGATGACCGGCAGCAGCCAGCTCATGCGCAAGCGGTGCATAACTTTCCGGTTTTACCAGACCACCAGGGTAGAAAAGTACACTTTTCCCAGTCGGTTTATCTGGCACAAAATCAATCCAATTCTCTTGTTCGCTCACCGTCACCTGATTGGCTGTTTCCATTGCGGTTTGAGCTGTTTCCTGTGGACCGTATGGTGTGAATAATTTCCACGCAACAAATCCACATCCAATGACAATGAGCGCCAGAAGTACGAGCAGGAATTTCCCGATGCCCCTCTTCTTGCGCCCTGTATTATACCGATTTCTCAACGTTAATCACCTTTCTTCACTTCCGCAGGTGCCGCGGCTCACAGAAGTGGGAGCCTTCGTTCATCAGGCTCCCCTTCTCCAAATTTCAAAAAATATTATTCAGCCTTGGCCTTGCGGTAAGCATCCATATATTGTTCCGCTTTGCGACGGACATGACTTAGGTCACCCGTCTTCACAGCTTCCGATGTCAAGTCAGAGCCGATACCTACAGCCACCGCTCCACCTTTGATCCAATCCCCCAGATTAGACAAGGATACCCCGCCAGTTGGCATAAAATTCGCCTGCGGCATAGGACCTTTCATCGTTTTGATAATCGAAGGATCGTACAGGTTGCCCGGGAACAACTTCACAATGTCCACGCCGAGCTCCAATGCGCGCTGAACATCAGCAATCGTCATTACACCAGGCAAAATCGGAATTCGATACAGGTTGCAGATCTGTACGGTATCCGGATTCAGGGAAGGTCCGACTACAAACTCGGCACCTGACATGATGGCCGCTCTCGCCGTCTGCGGTTCAAGCACCGTTCCTGCACCAATAATCGCGAATTTCTCTGGATCTTGTGTGTTCCAATGGTATACACGGCTTAATTTTTCAATGGCTTTGAGGGCACTGGGTACCGTCATCGTAATTTCGATAACTTTAATGCCACCCGCAATCGCTTGCTCGGCCATGGCAATGACCTGATCCGCAGAATCTGCACGCAGAACCGCCACAACCCCATTATCCGTAATCTTTTGCAACAGCTGAAGCTTCTTCATTTCATTCTCTCCCTTGTCAATGTGGTGGTTGTGTATACAAGCCTTACATTTAAGAACGAAGATGAGACATATATGATTTCAGCAGCGACTAGCGCTCAACATGGGCAACATTGTTCAGCTTGGCCTCGACCTGCCCCCACGTCGGGAGCGCCTCCCAATCGCCAACAGCCTGTATAACCATGGAACCGGTCAAATTACCGAGACGGGTTGCTTCCTGAGGGGAGTATCCTTTTAATAAGCCCGATAAAAATCCCGCGCAGAATCCATCTCCTGCTCCTACCGTATCCAGAACATAATCCGCTTTAAAGTACGGAACTTCCGTTAGGGTACCATCCACCAATACGTAGGTCAAATCAGGGCCACCCTTCACGATGCACACGGCCTTCATGGCAGATAGACGCTCAAGTACTTTTTGATCATTGTCTTCGTTATACAGAAGCTTCATCTCGTCCAGACCCGGTAAAAAGTAGTCTGCGAGTTCAGCCAGACGTAGTAAAACTGGACGGGCCTCATCCGCTGACCATAATTTGAGACGCAAATTCGGATCAAAGCTTACTTTCACACCTGCCTGTTTGGCAATATGTATGGCGGCTTCTACCGTAGCAAGACCGGACGGACTTATCGCTGCGGTAATACCTGTAACGTGCAGTATCTTCGCCCCCGCAATATAATCGGGATCCAGATCATCAGGTGTGATCGCACTTGCAGCAGATAACTTCCTATAATAATGCACCGAAGCTTTCCCGGAAGCGTTCTCACGAATCATCAAACCAGTGGGCTCGTGATCACTTAACCGTACTCGGGATACATCTACGCCTTCACCGCGAATGGCTTTCAGAATCATACTTCCGATCGGATCATTGCCCAAACGTCCAAACCAACCACTGGTATGCCCCAGGCGGGATACGCCAATAGCCAGATTGCTCTCAGCACCCCCGAACGACTTGTCCAGTGTGGCTGCATATTCCAGCCCTCTTGTATCCTTGGCAGTCAGCAAACCCATACTCTCCCCAAACGTAATAATTTCCGGGCTTGGATAGGGACTCGTTGACATGATTTCTTCCCTCCTTATATTTACATTCCCTCATCTTCTTTTTCTATTGTCATCCTCTATGCAACCGTTGTCAATCCCGTTGCGTTCATTTTGTTGTCACAGCTTTGAGAAAAGATAACGCTTACTATTGTGAATTAAATCACAATAGACAATACACTTCCATATTACCCTTATTACAGATGCAAATGACCTTGCAAAAAGGGTCTATAAGGGGGCTGCACCATGAAAAATCAGACACTGATCCGGGATGATCAGGAATCTTTCTTTTACAATCTGCGCTTTATGCTTATCGTCTGTGTCCTTGCTGGTAATTCACTTGAACCACTCATTACACGCTTTGCAGGAGCAGAAGCTCTGTTCCTGTGGATATATACGTTTCACATGCCACTCTTTGTATGGGTAACCGGGTATTTTGCGACACACTCAATCCAAGGTGCACCTGGGCGAAACGTTCTGAAGCAGATTGCCTTACAATATGTACTGTTCCAGTCTTTGTACGCATTGATGGACTTTACCGTATTCCACACACCCCATATGCGGCTATCCTTCTTTGCACCTTACTTGCTGTTATGGTTTCTCGCGAGTCATTTCTGTTGGCGACTGTTGCTTCGTCTGACGATTTCCTGGAAACCCATATATCGGCTGATTGGATCGATTGCGCTCGGTATAATTGCCGGGTATTTGCCCATCGATGGGTTCTGGCTCAGCTTCAGCCGTACGTTTGTATTTCTGCCGTTCTTTGTCATCGGTTATGACTATGGAGCAAGCATCCGTTCACACTTATTATCCGGTTGGGGGCGAAAAACCGCAGCCATCCTCTCTGCTGCACTGTTGGTTTGGATCGGGTATGGTGGTTTGAACATTTCATCCGGATGGTTACTCGGCAGCATGACGTACGCCGAACTGGGTCACCACGAATGGTATGCCGGCATCTTCCGACTGGGTGTCTACTTACTGGAAATCGCATCGGCAGCTCTGTTCTTGGCCTGGGTACCTTCCTTGACTTCCAGACTGACAGACCTTGGACGACGCACACTCTATGTGTTCCTGCTGCATGGGTTTCTCGTTCGTCTCGCGATCTGGTCTGGAGTCTACAGTTATATGGGAAGCTCGGCATATATTCCAGTCATACTTGTCATTGCCGTACTCTTCGCGGTCATACTGGCTCTACCGGCTGTACGCCACACGTTCAAACCCTTAATTGAACCAGATATATCCCGCTTTTCTTTCAATCGGCATGAGATGTCTAAACGGTCGGCCTAATGCTCTGACGGATCTCTTCATCATCGATTCTATCCTGGTGTGTTGTTTCAGGCTGGAAATAAGGTGGTAAATTAGGGATACGCGCTACAAAAAACAACTTATCGTTGTAAGGAGTGATTTGTAATGGCACGTCAACCGACGTCAGAACGCAAGATGAGCCGTGAAGAAGCCGGCAGATTAGGTGGCAAAGCCACTTCCAAGAACCATGATCGAAGCTTCTATCAGATGATTGGAAAAAAAGGTGGAGAAGCGACTTCAGATGCCCATGACACTGATTTTTACAAGCAGATTGGCCGCAAGGGCGGCGAAGCAACTTCCGAAACCCATAATAAGGAATTCTATCGTGAGATTGGACGCAAAGGCGGAAGCAACTGATGAATCCCGCAAGCCACATCGAAACATGATCATAGCTTTCCGCAAATCAAGAAGTCTAATTCCATGAAAATGGTTTAAGGCTTCTTTCTATTGATTGTAGAAATATGACGACGGTTGTGATAGACTCAATAGAAAAACCGGGTGTTCACGGGTTTAAAGCAGCAAAGAATTTCACAAACTACGGGGAGCTCGACACCGGCATGCCGGTCCTTTTTTTTAGAGTACGGATGAAATTAAACGACAGATGCACTGCCATTTACTTTTCCATTCATGTTGCTCAATATTATATATTTGGGGGGAAATACACCATGTCAGCCAAGAAGATGCGTTCCGATATGATCAAAAAAGGTTTTGACCGTGCACCACACCGGAGTTTGCTCCGCGCAGCGGGCGTTAAAGAAGAGGATTTCGGCAAGCCGTTTATTGCCGTATGTAACTCATACATCGATATCGTGCCCGGCCACGTCCACCTTCAGGAATTCGGTAAAATTGTAAAGGATGCTATTCGTGAAGCCGGTGGCGTTCCATTCGAATTCAACACCATCGGAGTAGATGATGGTATTGCCATGGGACACATTGGAATGCGTTACTCGTTGCCAAGCCGTGACATTATCGCGGATTCCGTGGAAACCGTTGTATCTGCACACTGGTTCGACGGCATGGTATGTATCCCGAACTGTGACAAAATCACACCAGGCATGATGATGGGTGCACTCCGCTGTAATATCCCTACCGTGTTTGTCAGCGGTGGACCGATGAAAGCCGGTCGTGACAGCAATGGTAAAGCTCTTTCCCTGACTTCCGTATTTGAAGGCGTGGGTGCTTACCAAGCAGGTAAAATTGATGACAAGAGTTTGCTTGAGCTTGAACAGTTCGGTTGTCCAACCTGTGGATCATGTTCCGGTATGTTTACCGCAAACTCCATGAACTGTCTGGCTGAAGCAATGGGACTGGCTATGCCAGGTAACGGAACCATCCTTGCCGTTGCTCCTGAGCGTCGTGAGTTTGTTAAACAATCCGCTAAACAACTGATGGAACTTATTAAAATGGATCTGAAACCACGTGATATCGTAACTGTAGAAGCGATCGATAACGCGTTTGCACTGGATATGGCGATGGGTGGATCTACGAATACAGTACTGCACACGCTGGCACTGGCTCATGAAGCAGGTATCGAGTATCCAATCGAGCGTATCAATGAAGTAGCTAACCGGGTTCCTCATCTGGCGAAACTTGCACCTGCTTCCGATCTTCACATCGAAGACGTTCACAATGCAGGCGGCGTAAGCGCAGTGCTGAACGAATTGCTCAAGAAACCAGGCGCAATTCATGGAGACTGCATTACGGTAACAGGTAAAACAATCCGTGAGAACGTTGAAGGTAAAGAAATTCAGGATACAAATGTCATTCACCATCTGGATAACCCGCATTCCGAAAAAGGCGGCCTGGCTGTATTGTTTGGTAACCTTGCACCACAAGGCGCTATCATCAAAGTTGGTGCAGTTGATGCTTCGGTTGGCGGATACCACAAAGGTCCTGCCATCTGCTTTGACTCCCAGGAGCAAGCGCTCGAAGGTATTGCTAACGGCAAAGTAAAAGAAGGACATGTTGTTGTTATCCGTTATGAAGGACCAAAAGGCGGACCAGGTATGCCTGAGATGCTGGCTCCTACTTCCCAGATCGTAGGTATGGGTCTTGGTGCTAAAGTCGGTCTGATCACCGATGGACGCTTCTCTGGCGCATCCCGCGGAATCAGTATCGGACATATCTCTCCCGAAGCAGCTGAAGGCGGTCCAATCGCCTTTGTTGAAGAAGGAGACATCATTGAACTGGATCTGAACAACCGTATCATCGAATTGCACATCAGTGACGAAGAGTTTGAACGTCGTCGCGCAGGTTGGAAAGGCTTTGAACCGAAAGTAAAAACCGGTTACCTGGCTCGTTATTCCAAACTGGTTACGAATGCAAGCAATGGCGGCGTACTGAGTATCTAATGCATGAAATCCGTTATCTAACCTAACGGAAACAAGCTAATAAATAAAGGGTTGCTCTTCTGCCAAATCTGGCAAGGGCAACCCTTTTCTTTTACGCTAATTAGTTCCGCTCTGGAAGTATCTCTTTTTCGATCACAAGTGATCCAACTCTAGCCTCTTCTGCTGTTGCTGCCACCTGCGTTGTATGTTGACTATAACGTTCCAGTAGCAGATCCAGCGGCATGGCAATCATCTTGGGTACCAATTGCTCTGTGCGCTGTTTCAGACGTTTGGTGCCTGCCGGATGAATTACACTTAACAGCAGCTTCAAGTACACTTTAGATGCAGCACTGAACGGTCCAGGGGGCAAATCTTGTATGGTAAATCCAAATTTTTCCGGACCTCTGTTAATCATGCTTACACCGTATATAGCCTTGGCAGAACGTAAATCAGGTTCAAGTGCTACCATGCGCGCCAGATCCGGCAATTGCTGTTCCATCGTGCGGATCATGCGAATAGCCAAGTGCATACTGGACCTTGAAGTCACCCCAAGTTCGAACAACTTCTGATTGTCAAAATGTAGTTCGATCACCGGATCTCCGTTTTGAATGACATGGCCGTCATTCATCTCCACCCGTGCTCCGTGATATACACGGGATCTGAAGTGAAGCATCGGATCTTCCGGCGAAGCTGTCCGTAGATGGTATACCCAGTGGAACAATTTCTCCCAGCCCAGCCATAGGGCCACAACGATTCGTTTCCATAGCTTCAACGGTGCCTGTGATTGAGTCTTGTTTTGAGATTCGCTCACTGTCATACCTCCCATCAACGTATCGACGCGTACACTTTGTAGCCCAAGCCGTTCAGCTTCCTGCAAGACGACTTCCAGCGCCTGAAGCATCTGCTCCGGCGCGTGTGCATCAGCACCGAGAGTGGTTCCTCGATCATGCAGTAGCATGACCTCTCCACCTCTTAGTTCCTTCAGCATCCGTTCAGTCAATCTCTGGGCACCTACTCGGCTTCTCCAGTCTTCAAACATGGAAGACCACAGTACGATTTTACGTTCTTTCTTGCTGAAAAAATCAAACAGATTCATGATCCCCCACGGTGGACGATAATAACAAGTCTTCTCTCCGGTTACTTCATGAATAATCTGACCAGTTCGCTGAATTTGATTTCGAACGGTACGTGGCCGCATGAGCCAGTTCGTTTTGTGAATATAGTTATGAATACCAATAAGATGGCCTTCCTCATGTATGCGCTGAATGAGTTCCGGATGTCTCGCAGCATGTTCTCCAACGACAAAAAAGGTTGCTTTCGCTTGATGCTGACGAAGCAGATCGAGAAGTCTCGGCGTATAGTGTGGATCTGGCCCATCGTCAAACGTTAAGGCAAATTGTGTATCACTTCTTCCCCGTCGGAATACACGAAAACCGAAAAGCCTACTAATCAAACTTGGAATAAAGGCGTAAAAAGATGAAAGATACAATAACCACAGTAGAATACTCTGAAGTATCGTTGTCATGTTGCAAGCTCCCCACTTCTCCTGCTGAATTACGGTGCGCCATAGCACTATCTAAAATATACCGCCTTTAATTTTATCACAATTCAGACTTTTCTTGAATCCTGTTTTCCCAAAAAGATAGCTATCGTGTACAATAAATACAATCTAATTATTGCCATTAAAGGAGCCATGTCCATGCTACCGCTTTACAAAAAATACGGGCGAACCGTCTTTGACATCGCATTGCTCGTTTTAACCGTGTATGTGATCATGTACGGTTTCAGTCAATTATACCAAGTGGCTGCACCCGTCTTTTTATCATTCATCGTGTATTGGATGATTGAACCGCTGGCCAAATTTTTACATCGCAAAGGATTGCCCAAGACGCTTGGAGCCGCCATCTCCGTCTTGTTGTTTCTTGCATTAATTGTCGCTGCCTTTTTCGGTGTAGGTTTAATTATCATTTCACAAATTTCCAATCTTCAAGATAATTTTCCCGTATACATTGAAATGATACAGCGTGAATTCACCAATCTGGTTCTATTTATGCAGGACAAGTCGGATGCTCTACCTGATGGGATTATGGAAAAAGCGAACGAATATTTTGCAACACTGACCGGTTTCCTGTCCAAATGGGTAACTAGCGGAGCACAGTTCGTCGTCGGTTTTCTCAGTTCATTCTCTTCCTTTATTACGAACTTCGGAATTGCGATTATTCTGGCATTCTTTCTCAGTATCGAGATCGAATCCTGGCGCAAGTTCGCCCGTGCGAAAACGCCAAAAACCTTGAAGTTAGCTATTGAATTCATGCGTAATCATGTGTTCAAGACGATCCGCTCGTATTTGAAGGCACAGATGATCATGATGCTCATTACGTTCGTATTGATTTATGCAGGTTTGTTGATTTTGGGAACCTCTAACGCCTTTACCATTGCAGCCATCTGTGCGATCTTTGATCTGGTACCTTTGCTCGGCGTTCCTGTTGTATTCATTCCATGGATTGTCTACTTGTTTATTATAGGCAACAGTAGCCTGGCGATCGGCCTGATTGTCATTCTGGCAGTAACGATGCTGACTCGACAATTGCTGGAACCGAAAATTTCGGGTAACTCAATCGGTGTGTCCTCGGCGTATTTGATGCTTTCGTTTATGCTGATCTCCCTTTCGATCTTCGGCCTTGCGGGTGTAGTGTTATCTCCAGTGCTCCTGATCCTTCTGAAAGAACTGTTACAACAAGGGTACCTGCAAAAGTGGATTCACCTGCCAAAAGATGAATTTGAATCCTCTCCATTGGTCATGGACCCTCCGGTTAACAAGACCTCAGCGAACTCCGCCGAGTCTACGGGACAACGTCCCGTTCCTGCGAAGGATCACGAGGACTCAGCCAAGTAGTCCATCACCTTCCTGAAGAGAGCTGTCGCCTGATGATGGCTGTCTGGAGAGACATTCTGGACAAGAACAGCTACGGCATACTTGGGTTGTTCTATCGGTCCATAACCAATAAACCATTGATGATTGAGCTTCTCCCCGTTTTTTTGTACCTGAGCTGTACCTGATTTCCCTGCAACATGCCATCGTGCATGCTGCAGGGATTTTCCTGTTCCCTCACGGACTACCTTATTCATCCAGGATAGCAATTTATGCGCTGTTGCGGGAGCAATCTGTCCTGCTGCCGAAGGTGAATCATGCAAGGGCATCTCCAGCATGGTGCCACCATCAGCATACCGGATGCGCTCAACGAGACGCGGGGCACTAACCTTCCCATCATGCAACAATGTCACGATCAGATTGGCAGCTTGCAACGGTGTGACCAAGACATCTCGCTGGCCAATCGCTGTCTGGATTTTCGCTCCTTCATCGGCAGATGAAACTGCCTCTGTTCTCACACGTCCGTGATCTTCATGATCAAAGTGCCGTAAGACGGGCATGCCTGCCATCTGTTTCCCCTCCCAACCAACAGGACGTGCCAGTCCCAGACGATCTGCCGTCTGCTCCAGTTGTTCCATGCTAAGCCTGCGCGCCGTTTCCGCAAATACGATGTTGCAAGACTCGGCGAACCCTTGCTCCAGATTCAGGTTCCCATGCCCATGATCCTTCCAGCAGGACAACCCATACTTTCCGTATTCACCCCCACAAACGAATTCTTCTCCGTTAGAAACTACATGGTACTCCAGCGCAGCAGCTGCAGTGACGATTTTGAAAATAGAGCCTGGAATGGCTCCCTGTACTGCCCGATTCCCCCAAGCCGATTGTTTGGGGTCCACGTGTTGTGGCTGATAGAAAGGACGTGATATCATGGCGCGAACATCTGCGTTAGTGACATCAAGCACAACAACAGCCCCCTCTTCCAATTCAGATTCTTCTGTCAGCTGCTCCAGCCCACGCTGTAAGTCAGCATCCACCGTGGTTTCCACACGTAAAGGATAATGGCTATTGGCTGGTGCGATGACGTGCGGCTGAATATCGGGGATAATCTCTCCAGCGCCCGAGACCATACGTGTTACCAGCGTAGGACCTATGCCCATCAACAGGGGTTCAAGCGTTCTCTCCAGTCCAGCTGCGCCTGATTTCATGGCAAATGGCTGTTTTACTTCATCCTGATGCCCAGATTGTCCTTTGGAAGATCCCGGCTGTTCAGCCAGATAACCCATCCACTGCATTCCCGTGTATCCCTGAAGATACCTAGTCATCATCGGATATATGCCAGCTCCTTGCAGGTGCAGATTACGGAGACGCTCTATCTGAGCATCGGTCAAATGAACAGGTTGATGTGCACCTGCTGTCCAAAAATGAGGCGTGCTCTCCTGATTCCATTCCTTCTTCAATTGATCTAGATCCGTATGTAATATAGCCGCCAACTGTGTCATTTCAGATTTTTCCAACACTCCATACTTGCGTAATTTCTCTGATGGACCTGCCTGTGGAAAAAGAACCAAGCCCCATTGCAGCTTACCCGTCAACGCCTCGCCTTTGTAATCCGTAAATTGTCCCCGCCCTGGATCAAGCATCACGCCGCGTTCACGCTGCAATACAGACATTTCTCGTACGGTTCGGTGAAATCCAGGCATGGTCTGATTCACCTGAATGATCTGAACCCATCCCAATCTCAATATAAGTAACCCAAAGACAAGGGTTAGAAGAATACAAGCTATATAGATTCGCCGTTTCACAAGGAGATGCATCCCAATCTCACCTTTTGTCGTTTTGACATATTATTACTGATAAGGCTTGGAATTATCCGGTAAACATAAAGAAAACCTGTCCCACTAGCGGGACAGGCTCTCCTCATTTCAACCTTGGCTTGTTACACCGTAAAGCGTGACAATGTTTCTTTCAATTCAGTGGACACGTTCTCCAGTTTGCCAGACAGATTGACCAGCTGGTTACTGATATTTTGCTGTTCACTGCTCAAGGAAGCTACTTCTTGAGACGTTGCAGAAGATTCTTCAGCTACGGCGCTGACATTGCTCATCGCTTCGGACAACGTGCTTTGAGATTTGTTTAAATCTCCAATAGAACCTGTCACCATGCCCAGACGTTCTACAAATGCACCCATCTGTTCCTGTACGGAAGCGAAGATGACGTTGGTATCTTTAACTGCATCCATCTGTTCCTTGAATAACGGATAGGCTGCAGACAAAGCATCCACTGTCTCATTCATTTCGGTCATGATTTTGTCAGTGATCTCTCCAACCATCTCAATGGATTGTCTGGATTGAGCCGCGAGCTGACGAACCTCATCAGCCACCACCATGAATCCGCGACCGGCTGCACCGGCACGTGCTGCTTCAATGGTTGCATTCAGAGAAAGGATATTCGTCTGTTTCGTTATGTTTTGTAGCACTTCAAGCACTTTCAGAACAGAAGACGTACTCTCTTTCAGCGAATCAACCTTATTCACCAGTGCACCAATCATTTCTTCTGTCTTCTGGGTTTTGGTCATCAACTGATTCAGATGTTGTGAGCCGGTGTGACTAGATTTCTCTACATGACGAGCAGAATCGCCCATCTGTTCATTAGCAGCGATCACACTCTCCATCTGACGAGAGATATTGTCCGTCAATTCATTGCCACGTTCTGCTTCGGTTGCCAGACTGCCTGCACCACCTGCAATCTCTTCTGTAGCTACAGCAATCTCAGAAGCAGACACAGCCGTTTTCTTGGATGCGCTGCTCAGCTCGGATGCAGTATCCAGTACTTCCTGCGCAGAACGATTGGTTTGTTCAACCAGCTTTGTGATCTGCTCCATCATCAGATTAAATGCGGATGAGAGCTGGCCAATTTCATCTTTGGAGCTATATGGGGTACGAACTTTAAGATTACCTTTCGCACCTTCCTGCATCAGATCTTTCAATTTGCCAAGTGGACGAGCAATCATACGAACCATCCAGATCCCGATCAATACTGCAATACCTGCATCAATCAGTGCCATCCACAGTGTAAGGGTCAGAATACCTTTGGCATCCTGAACCAAAACAGAGGTAGGTATCATACCAACCAATTTCCAGTTGGATGTCTCCATCGTGCTGTATACAGCCAGCATTTCAGTAGGTTTGTCATCCACCGTATACTCCGTATTCGTGCTACCTGCTGGTTCGGTCAGTTCTTTAACAAATGCAAGCTCTGTATCTTGTCCCGTACGATCCGGGATGGAGGATGCAACCACTTTATTATCCGGAGCGATCAGTTGCAGAACAGCTCCTGGCCCCAGATCAAGCGATTTCAATTGTTCCTCCAGAACTTCCAGCTTCAGTTCAATCACCAGAACATACGACTGGGTAGTTCCCTGCAGGTTCTTCATCGAACGTGCAATTTTGAACGTTGGGATCGAACCATCTTCCTTCACTTCTGTTGGAAGCCAGCGATAACCGCCTGCCTCGATTAACTCACTATACCAAGCTTCCTGGCGAATGCTGCCCATGGATGAACTGTTGCTACCTGTACCCATAATGGACTTTGTATCGTCCGTAGGTACCAAATAAATCGCTTCCATAGATTTATTTGTAAATGCAATATTGGACAGTTGCTTGTTGATTGAACTTGAATTCACGAATGTATCATACGCAGTCAAATTTTTATCTGACATTTTTTGTAGCAAGGACTGCATTTCTGGATCAAAGAAAATCTGTGTGGATGTGTCCACAAATCTCTCCAGAATGATGTCCATTTTTTGTTTGGTCTGATCAATCGTCTCCTGATTTGCTCGTGAGGCATTGGTTTCAATCGTGTTCTTCGCTTTCGCATAGGATAATAGACCCAAACTCACTACAAAAATCATAATGCCCGCAAAGAAGATCAAGAACAGTTTAACCCCTACGGATTTAACTGGATTCGCCTTCCTAATCTGTTTGAAAGAAGACCCCCCAAGGTTTTTCCAATCCCGGTTTTTCAATTGTTTTTTGACCCAATCGGCCTTAATCCAGCCCAGCTTGAGTTTGCTGCGATCAATCTTGAACAATCTTTTACCACTACCTGTCGGTTTGCTTCTGACTACTTTTTCTTTCTTCACTTTCTGAACCTTCTCAGGCTTAACCTGCTCGGCTTTTGTCACTTGCTCCCCACTGTCTTTCTGCTTCTTTTGAACCAATCCCATTCACCTGCCAGTAATTTACTTGTTGGATTTTTCTTTCTCTCCCCTATAAATATGTAGTATTCGACAGCTTTCTTCGTTCCCCTTTCACTTTCCAGAAATATTTTACAACTTTATTCCTATTTTTCTATAAAAAAAAGACCCCCATATGCCGATAAACGGAGGTCCCAAATGTAAATTTCATAACACTATTTTGTTAAACCATAATACAATATTGACACATTGTAGGTATTTGAGCCTATTTCTTTTTTCTCATCATATCAAAGTACGAAACCGGCTGATCTACCTTCATTTTAATCAGTTGCAACGGGTGACGAGCAGCATCTAGAACATTGCCTTCTTCATCCTGTATTTCACCGACCACTTGTTTGAAAAAGTGACCTCCCGGACCGAAAAATTCGATTTCCTGTCCTGGTTTGAAGTGATTGCGCTGTTGAATGGTTGCCATTCCTGTTTCAGCATCATACCCCATGACCAATCCAGCGAAGTCAAAAGGTACAGCCTTTTCTTCCGGTTCATAGATATGATCTTCATGGTCTGGTGTATCATAGAAAAATCCGGTATTCAGCGGTCGATTCGCCGCTTTGTTCATTTCTTCAACCCACTCAGGCTTCAGAACATAATTTTCAGGGTCTGCCATATAGGCGTCAATGGCTTGACGGTATACGTTAACCACGGTAGCCACATAGTGAATTGATTTCATGCGTCCTTCGATCTTGAAACTGTCCACACCCACATCAATTAACTCGGGGATATGACCAATCATGCACAGATCCTTTGATCCCATAGAGAATGAATTGTCCTGTTCCTCGAACAGGGGAAGCTGGTTCTCACCCAGTTTGAATGGCGCAGGTGTCTGCATATGCATGTCCTCTTCGCTGACCCACACCGTATCTACTCTCGCATCCTCGAACAGATCATACTTCCAACGACAAGACTGGCAACAGCCACCCCGGTTAGAGTCCCGATCCGTAAAATGATTGGAGAGCACACAACGACCAGAATACGATGAACACATCGCTCCGTGAATAAAGGCTTCAATTTCAATATCCACATTCGCTTTGATTTCTTCAATCTCTTCGAAGCTGGTCTCACGTCCGAGAACAACACGCGGAAGTCCTTCATCTTTCCAGAACTTCACGGCTTGCCAGTTAAGTGTGGATTGTTGAGTACTTAGATGTACCTCAAGGCCCGGCACAGCACGAAGGGCTACTTCAATGATAGCCGGATCGGCTACGATGATCGCAGAGATACCCGCATTATAGAGGTTCTTGAGGTATGTTTCGATACCCTCAACATCCTCATTATGTGCATAGATGTTCGTCGCTACGAACACTTTGGCTCCATACTTTTTCGCGAACTCCACACCCTCACGCATCTCTTCAAAGCTAAAGTTATCCGCGTTGGAACGCAGTCCATAGGCCTGTCCACCGATATATACGGCATCTGCACCATAATGGATCGCAAATTTCAGTTTTTCCAGATTACCCGCCGGAGCTAGTAGCTCCGGTTTGTCCAGACGGTTACGTTTACCCGAGAACTTCCGCTGTACCGCCACTGTTTCCATTCTGTTCACCTCGTCTATTAATACACTTGTTCTTTATAGAAAAATCCAAACGACAATTCACGTTCAGGGTCCTGTAATTCCCGCACCTCAGCGAGCCACTCTTCAGAGAATGCATATGCATCAGCATCGGCTACATAACTGTCAATTGCTGCCCGATATGCACGTACAACAGCTACATTGTAAGCAAGCGATTTTAACATGCCTTCAACTTTGAAACTGTGCACACCCGCCTCCATCAACAGATGAAGATCTTCGAGGATACATATATCCTCAGAGCTCATAATGTGCGTGCCGTTCATGTCCTCATAGATCGGGAATTTCTCATCCCGACGTTCAGCCTCAATCAGGAACAACCCCCGTTCTTTGCCCAGATGTCCCTCAACCGGCCGCCCTTGATGAGCCATATAACTTTGCACCAGACTGCGCTTGGAATGATAAATATTCGTCATACCATGCACCTGAACCTGAGCTTCCACCTTCAGAAAAGGAACCATTTCCGTCAACTCGTCCATATTCAGCTCTCGGGCAAGTACAACGCGACTCGCTCCCTTGGTTCCCCAATAGTTGGCCGTCGCATAGTTCGTTGAAGTCATCTCCGCATTCCAGTGCAGCTTCACATGTGGTGCGTATTCCTTCATGGTAGCCAGCACGGATGGATCATTAAACTCCACACCATCAATACCGATTCTGCCAAGTGCTTGAACATATTCAGGCAATTCTTTTAACAGTTCGTTGGACATCAGATTAGTCATGGATACATACACACGCGCCTGATGTTTGGCTGCAATGGCAACCACCTCTGCTGTCTCTTCCACGCTAAAGCTGCCTGGAAGACGCATGCCGAATCGATCATCTCCAATGACCAGAGCATCTGCTCCAGCCTGGAGCAGCACTTCTGCCTCTTTCACATTCGCTGCTGTAACGAGCAGTTCATGTTTCTTACTCATATAATCCCCTCCGCTTATTGCGCAGCCTTACTTTTGGCTATATTTTGCTGGTGTTCCTTATACGTTTTGGCAAATAGATGTCCGGATGACCCGTCCTTTTTCGTCACATAGAACAGATACTCCGAAGCTTCCGGATTTAGCGCTGCTTCAATGGACGGAAGACTTGGACTGGCAATTGGACCTGGTGGCAAGCCTTTATTCAGATACGTATTATACGGACTTTTCACCTTAAGATCTTTGTAAAACAATCGTTCCTTTGGCCTATCGAGCAGATATTGCACGGTAGCATCAATCTCCAGCTTCATATCCTGATTGATCCGATTGTAGATTACACCTGCAACCAGAGCACGTTCCTCGTCCACCACAACTTCTTTCTCCACAAGTGAAGCAATCGTCAGCAGTTCATGCAGGGAAAGGTTCTTTTCCTGAAGCTTGGCTTCCAAATCAGGAATGGAATTGATCTTGGTCTGGAATTCTTCCAGCATCCGCTGCATCACATCATGCGTGGAACTTCCCTTTTTCAGTTCATACGTTTCCGGGAACAGATACCCTTCCAATACGTAGCGAAGTTCTTCATCCACTGGAATATCTTTGATGATATCTACATCAAAAGCCGAAGGATCATTGGCCAGCTTGATGAATTCATCCCGATCAACAACATGCTCATAAGAAAGCTTACCCGCCATTTGCAGAACGTTATAACCCTCCGGAATTGTAAACTTCACCATTTCTTCCGGTACAACTTCACCACTACTCAGCTTGCTAACAATCTCATCATATGTCACGCCAGGATTCATAGAATATGTACCCGCCATGAAATTAGAACCTAGTTTTTTCCATTTTAAATACCCTTTAAAGGTTAACCCGCTTCGAATAAGGCCTTCTTCTTGAAGCTGATCCGCGATTTTCGAAGTTCCCGATCCGCTCTTAATCTCGAATACGACCGGCTCTGTAGAAGCTTCCACAGGACGCATCATACTCCATACGTATCCACCTGCGCCTCCGGCAAGAACTACAATGATAAGCAGTATGACTACTATTGCTTTCCCTTTCAAAAAAGAAACAACTCCTTTACACAACCAAAAAGAGCGGACTTCTCCGCCCTCCCGGTTTCTTCAATTTGAAGCTGATTAATCTTCGTCAATGGGGAGTGTACATTCATCATACAGTTCCGAGATGTTCTCCCACTCATCATCATCGTCGATCGTAACTAACTCCGGCATGATCTGGTCTTCACTTCCAGGTGATACCCGCAGAAGTTCAACCTCGTCATAAGGTCGCAACGAACTGCGGAGCACCGCATATTGCTGACCGCCGACTTCGAACTCAGCCAACAAGTCATACGGTTGTGATTTACCGTTCTCTTCTTCGAGCTCAACATGAGCACCGAATGCCAGACGCAGTGAATCTGTCCATTTCAGGTCTTTGCGGCTATATTCCGTCATTTAGTTCGCTTCCTCTTCATCTTCAGCAAGAAATGTATTAAACGTCTCCTCGACGATATCCCACTCGGCATCATCTTGGATGACGAAAAGTTTAATATCGTCGCCCTCTTCTTCATAACGGAATGCATATACATCCGTTTCGCCATCTTCAGGTTCAACCGGAGCAACCATCATGTACTTGGCCTCCGAACCATCTACTTCAAACTTCATGATGACTTCAAATTCCTCTTCATTACCCTCGTCATCCGCAATGTAAATAATTTCCGCTTCTTCTTCCATACCCAGTTGATCTTCAGCCATTGTTGATCCCCCTCACCTTCTACTATTGGCATCCAAATAATTTTGCAAAATCAAGCTTGCGGCCATTTTGTCCACAACCTGCTTGCGTTTTTTCCGACTAACATCCGCTTCGATCAGCGTACGTTCTGCTGCCATGGTTGTCAGCCGTTCATCCCAAAGGTGAACAGGTAAATTCAGTTCGTCCCGCAGGCGTTCGGCAAAAGCAATGCATATCTCACCGCGCGGTCCTACGGTGCCGTTCATGTTTTTGGGAAGTCCGACTACGATCTCACTAATCTCATGCTCACGCACAAGTTCGGCAATTCGAGCGAACTCGCCTTCATCACGGCGGCGTTCTAGCACTTCCAATCCCTGGGCAGTCCAACCGAAGGCGTCACTCGCGGCAACTCCGATTCTTCGGTCCCCATAGTCCAAACCTAATATTTTCATCCATGCTCTCCCATCCTGGGGCCTGCTCAGGTCGATTCAACATCGCCTTCTCAAGCTTCAGGCTGTCTTCTGTCGGTTCATTTCCCGCTGTCTGCATGGCTGCAACACAGCGGATGCGGCGTACATTACCGGTGATTGGCCAGATAGGAACGTACAAGCTCTTCAATCAGCTCATCGCGCTCCTTTTTACGGACCAGACTACGTGCGTTGTTGTGACGAGGAATGTATGCCGGGTCTCCGGAAATCAGATACCCAACAATCTGGTTGATCGGATTATACTCCTTATCGACCAATGCATCATATACCGTGAGAAGAATCTCTTTGGATGATGCTTCCTGTTCGTCACCTTTCACATTAAATTTAACCGTCTTATCCATGGAGTCCATTGATGACACCTCGCTCCTGCATGAACATGGGGACCATGTCCTGCCGAATTGATTTCTGTTTATATAATAACATATTCTGACTGCCACAAGTAAACAAAGGATAAGGCAATTGTGTTTTTTGCTTGTCCTTTACTGGCTTCAGCATATTGCATCATTCGATTCCACTCGCTCTCGGGTACAAAATATAAACGTACAATACCATTTCGATTTATATTTTGAAGATTGAAAGCCGCTCAATGGATTTATGCATTATGCCCGCTAACCAGTGAAACCGCCAGTTTCAGCGCTTCATCCAGCTTGGTCGCATCCTTACCTCCGGCTTGCGCCATATCTGGACGTCCACCACCGCCACCGCCACATACTGTTGCGACTTCTTTGACGATTTTGCCAGCGTGTAATCCTTGTTTTACTTGTTCAGCAGGTACCGCTACTACAAAATTCACTTTGCCATCGGCTGCGGCACCCAATACGAGTACGGCGTTAGGCAATTTGATTTTCAACTCATCTGCCACTGTGCGAAGTGCATCCATGTTCGGAGCATCTACACGTGCTGCGAGTAATTGTGTATTTCCTGCTTGTACCACTTGATCGGTCAGTTGACCCGCTTCCATGGCACTCAGCTTGCTTTGCAGGGATTCAGTCTCTCTAGCTACTTCTTTCAGTTGCAGGTTCAGACCTTCGATCCGTTTAGGCACATCAGCCACATTTGCTTTGAGCAACGATGCTGATTGCTTGAGCAATTCCAACTGGCTTTCCACATACAGATATGCGCCACGGCCAGTTACAGCTTCGATCCGACGAACGCCGGAGCCGATCCCGCTCTCGCTAACCAGTTTGAAGATTCCGATCTCTGAAGTATTATTTACGTGACAGCCGCCACAAAGTTCCAAACTGTAGTCTCCAACTTGAACGACACGCACAATATCTCCATATTTTTCGCCAAATAGAGCCATCGCACCCATTTCTTTGGCTTCATCAATAGCTTTCAGCTCGATGTTCACGTTCAGACGATTCCAGATCTGTTCGTTTACCTGACGCTCAATCTCTGTCAACTCTTCCGGGGTGATGCTGCCGAAGTGAGAGAAGTCAAAACGCAGACGCTGTGGCTCTACGAGCGATCCCGCTTGGTTTACGTGCGTGCCGAGCACATCTTTGAGTGCTTTGTGCAGCAAGTGAGTTGCCGTGTGGTTTTTGATAATGTCGCCGCGTTTCGCAGCGTCTACTTGAGCATTGATCACGTCGCCTACACGCAGTTCACCGGACTCAACTGTCACCAGATGTACATGTTGTCCGAGTGGAGCTTTAAACAAGCCTTGGACTTTCGCTGTTACACTAGCACCGCGCAGCAAGCCCTGATCACTCACTTGACCGCCACTTTCAGCGTAGAACGGAGTCTTGTCCAGAACAACCTGGCACGTCTGTCCTTCACCTACAGTGTCAACAAGGGCGTCACCGGCAACGATGGCTACCACTTTTGCTTCCGTCAACAGGTCAGTATAACCAACAAACTCGCTTTTAACCTCCAGATCAGCAAGTGGTCCGCCTTGGACTTTCATGCTCTCGTTCTCTTGACGCCCAGCACGTCCAAGCTCACGTTGTTTCTGCATGGAAGCATCAAATCCTTCTCGATCCACAGTCAGATCATGTTCTGCAGCATAATCTTCTGTCAGGTCAAACGGGAAACCGTACGTGTCATACAGTTTGAAAGCTTCAGGTCCGCTAATAACGGTGCGGCCTTCGGATTTGGCAGTACGACTCATATCAGCCAGAATAGCCAGACCATCCGTGAGTGTTTCGTGGAAACGCTCTTCCTCCGTTTTGATCACTTTGGCGATGAACTCTTGTTTGTCCACTACCTCAGGGTAGTACATGCCCATCACTTCACCAACGGTTGAGGTCAGTTCATACAGGAATGGACGGTCGAGTCCAAGAACTTTACCATAACGTACTGCACGACGAAGTAAACGACGGATAACATATCCACGTCCTTCATTACTTGGCAGAACGCCATCACCTACTGCAAAGGCAACGGTACGAATATGATCGGCAATGACTTTCAGTGCAACATCGATCTCGACACTGTCGTTATATTTCACACCCGCAAGAGCGGCTGTTCTCTGAATCATCGGTTGGAACAGGTCTGTGTCGAAGTTGGAATCCACATTTTGCAGAATGGAAGCAAAACGCTCCAAACCAGCACCTGTATCAATATTTTTGTTAGGAAGCGGTGTGTAGCTACCATCTTTGTTATGGTTGAACTGGGAGAATACCAGGTTCCATACTTCCAGATAACGTTCGTTTTCCCCACCTGGATACATTTCAGGATCACTCATGTCGTTTCCGTAAGCTTCGCCGCGGTCATAGAAAATCTCGGTACAAGGTCCACATGGGCCTTCGCCAATATCCCAGAAGTTTTCATCCAATTTGATGATACGCTCCGTAGGCAGTCCTACTTTTTCGTTCCACAGTTTGAATGCTTCTTCATCTTCCGGATATACCGTTACGGAAAGACGTTCCGGATCGAATCCGATCCACTCTTTGCTGGTCAGGAATTCCCAAGCCCATGTTACGGTCTCTTCCTTGAAATAATCTCCAATGGAGAAGTTGCCAAGCATTTCGAAGAACGTATGGTGACGACGCGTTTTACCAACATTCTCGATATCATTGGTACGGATACACTTTTGTGAATTCGCAAGGCGCGGGTTCTCCGGCTTCTCACGTCCGTCAAAATAAGGTTTGAGCGGTGCCATACCTGCATTGATCCACAGTAGAGAAGGGTCGTTGTGAGGTACGAGCGATGCGCTCGGCTCGATTTTGTGACCTTTACTTGCAAAAAACTCTATCCATTTGGACCGGATTTCACTGGCTTTCATACTGGATGCCCCCATTAAATTATAATAGTCCGTTGCGTATTCGCTCCGGTTGGTCAACATTGTTTTTGTAAAAATGAACACAAAAAACGCCCCTGAATAATCAGGGACGATGTTATCGCGGTACCACCCTGGTTATTGCTGTTCATCCCTTGTTGCACGGACAAACAAACAATCTCCTCGTTCATGCGAAATAACGGTCGCGCCCGGCAGGGTTGGCCTGCACTCCGAAATTAGCTTTCCGCCGCTTCATCTTTCAAGACTCTTCCAGCCATCAGTTCAGGCTCACCCTGATCTGAAGAAGTCTATTCTCTGAGGAAAGGAACCCTCGGCGTACTTTATTTCATCATCGATTTCATGTTCTAAACATACACACTCATTATATCGGTAGCATAAGCGGGTGTCAACGCGGCTTGCTTGAAGATCTGCCCCTACTATTTAGTCAGTCCTTCGTTTGATGTAATAGGCGAAAAAGTGCTGCACAATCACCTTCAGGACGGCAAAAACGGGCACCGCCAGAATAAGACCTACAATGCCTGCCAGTTCGCCTCCGACGAGCAGTGCAAATATAATCGACAGTGGATGCAGATGCAACGTACGTCCCACCACCTGAGGAGAAATAACGTTGCTCTCCAGCACTTGGCACAGTGTGTTCACAACGACAACAAGCAGCACCATTTTAAACGATACCGTCGATGCCATGACCACAGCAGGGGCAGCACCAAGGAACGGCCCCAAGTAGGGCACAATGTTAAACACCGCCACAATACTCGCAAGCAGTAGGGCATACGGCATATCAATCACGATATAACCTATGTAGGCAAAGATACCTACTATGACACAGACAATAAACTGTCCTCGTATGTAGTTTCCCAACGCAGTATCGATCTCTTTCATCACCGAGACAATCGCTTTGCGACGTGAACGCGGAAGATACGCCACAATGGTGCGCTCAAATACCTCAAAGTCTTTTAACATGTAGAAGATCAAGAAAGGCACGATAAACACATTGAATAACACATTGATGGTCGCCCCGATATTGTCCATTAGCACAGTAATCCCTTGAGTTAGTCGATCCTCCAGCTGAAAGAACCAACTGTTCATGCCTGTTCGGACACTTGGAGGCATTAATTTGTGATCCATATTGTTCATTAAGCTCTGGGCGCGCATGGACAGCTCTGGCATATGCTCGTTAAGTTCCTCCAGCTGTTCAATCAATACTGGAATGACATTCATCAGAATGACACCGATACAGGTCAGGAAAAAGGCATATATGAGCAGTACTGCAATCGTACGCGGTACCTTGCGTCCTCCCAGCATGCTCACAATCGGATTGAGTACATAGGATATGATGAGAGCTACGATAAAAGGTGCCAGCACTGTTTTCAGGAAAGCATATATGTGAAGCAGTAAAGGCCGCAGCATCCATATAAAATACAAAATGATCAATCCGAGCAGCAGCCAGATCGCGTAACGGAAAAACTTATTTTTGGTTAATTGCTCCACTTGTATCTCTCCTTTTGGACTGGCTCTGAGAGTCAGTATATGTAGGAAAGGTAATATTTATTAACACAGCACAGAAGTGGAAAGGAGCAATCCTCACATTTTTTGCTGAACAAAAAAACGCTTCCCTCATCCGAGAAGGAAGCGCATCTTGCGGTTCGGGGGAGCATATAATCAACCATCCCCCACCTGAACCATTATGTAACTGCATCTATATACATCTGCCAACAAGTAACGACAGCATTCCATGACATACATTGTCACGAAACCGCATATAGAGGAAGTTATCCTGCTTTTTAAGAAGAAGCGTGAAGATGAGGGAAGTCTTGCGGAAGCTCGTCCCCGAAGAACAAATCATCCAGGGAGCTAAGCGTACCGTCTTCTTCCACCTGATATACAGACATTTTCTCACCGTTCACCGTTAATTCAATAAAGCATCCCCAGCAATAAAACTGGTGGGAACCAATTTTCCCGATATCTTTGGAACTACAGTTTGGACATTTCATATTCATTCACCTATCCATTAACAGAATGAATGGCATTTTCCAAGCGTTGTTCACTCAGTGACGGCACCATAATGGCACTTTCCCCGATGGACATATCGCTTGTACATGGCAGCCATTTACGGCCCTCGATCAGATCGGACACAAAACCGTCCGTAATTTCAATCCCTATTATTGTATTTCCCAACTCCTGGTCAAAATAAACATCAGAGACACGTCCAAGCAGCAAACCTTCTTCGGTGAGCACGGACATCTCCTTCAATTTAGACCGACCGAGGAGGTACGTGTATTTTATGTCGTCGGCTCCCGTCTTGCGGACAGCCTGTTGATTACGGATCATGACGGCATCCTCGCCATAGGCAACGATATCTTGCCACTGCACGATTTTGACATGATTGGTAAACAGGCCTTTGTTCTCAAGTTCAATGCCTTCGATCTCCCAATCATCATTCACAATGAAATCCTGGATTTTACCGACCTGCTTCCCGTCCTCAACATCAAAAACGGCAAGTCCGATCATTTCCTGAAGCTTCATCGCTGGGTCCCCCTCATCTTCTTATCATTAAATAGGCGCGGCGCTATTGCTAGGTATGCCCAAAGTTGATGAGTGGCAATCAGACGCCGATCATCAAAACCGCTTCTATCCAACCGATGAAATGGAACTTCTTCCCTCCTTCTGTTCCATGTGTAAAGTTCCCCTTAGGGTCTATTACGCAGTCGCCCAAGAATGGTTCCAATTTTTTCGGCGGTTATCATGATTTCTTCCGTAGTATTACCCAATCCCCAGCTAAATCGAATCGCAGAGTGTAAAAAAGTCTCAGGCAGATCCATCGCTTTGAGCACATGAGATACTTCAAGCGAACCGGAAGTGCAGGCAGAACCGCTTGCAACAGCGATTCCTTCCATATCCAAATTCATTAACATCGTCTCAGTGGACACTTCCGGAAAGCTGATATTCAGGATGTTTGGCAACGTATGTTCCGAGTGCCCATTCACATGAAAGTGCTGCGTCCCCACATGAATCTCGAGCTGTTCTAACAAAAGTTCCCGTAACTCCAAATCATGCTGACGATGCGCCTCCGTATGCTCTGATGCAATCTTGAGAGCCTCTGCAAATCCGGTAATACCTGCGATATTTTCCGTACCAGCGCGACGCTGACGCTCTTGTAGCCCACCGTGTGCTCTTGCTTCCAGCACAATTCCTCGCCGTACATAGAGTGCACCCACGCCCTGAGGTCCATTGATTTTATGGGCAGAGAAGCTGATCAGATCCACAGGCAACTCCTTGCAGGAAATGTTCTGGCTACCCAGAGCCTGAACCGCATCGGTATGGAAAAGGATATTATGCTGACGGGCAAGCTCACCTACCTCGCGAATAGGTTGAATGGTGCCCACTTCATTGTTGGCATACATCATGGTAATCAGCACCGTATCCGGCCGAATGGCCTCTTGCAACTCATCCAGATTTATTCGTCCATGACGATCCACAGATAGATAGGTTACTTCATAACCTTGCCGTTCCAATTCCTGACACGTATGCAAGACAGCATGGTGCTCAATTGCCGTCGTAATGACATGTTTCCCCTTACCCTGCCTTGTTGAGACTGCTCCGAAAATGGCCAAATTGTCGCTCTCGGTGCCACCTCCGGTAAATACCAATTCGTCCGGGAAACAACCCAAAGACGCCGCAATGACATCTCTTGCTCCGCTGACGGTCCGTTTGGCTTCACGCCCAAAGGCATGGATACTTGATGCATTGCCAAATTGTCCTGTCATGACGTTCATCATCGCTTCTGCGACTTGTGGATGCATAGGTGTCGATGCGGCGTGATCCAAATAAATTCGTTTCATTTATCTTCACCCCGTTATATGTTAAGTTATCATATTTTCTGTTATGGAATATGTTTGGCAGCCTTTATGCTCACCAACCGCAAGCTATCGTATAAACATATGTTATGGCATGGATAAAGCCCCCAAATGGGGGCTCAAGTATGTTACCATGTCATGCTCATCGCAGTCATTGTTAAATATAGAACATGTAGCTATCTTTTTTGTCCTGATCCTGGAATGTAATCAGGTCTTTCAGTGTTGTGGAATCCAACACTTCTGCAATGCCGTCACGGATACGCAACCATAGATCACGCTTCGCCGGATCATCTTCCTCCGTGAAGTCTACTGGGGAAATTGGTCCTTCCAGGACACGGATTACGTCGCCTGCAGTCACGGTTGCAGGATCACCTGCAAGGATATAACCGCCGTAAGCACCTCGAATGCTCTTCACCAGTCCTGCATTGCGCAATGGAGCGATCAATTGCTCTAGGTAATGTTCCGAGAGCTGGTTGCGCTCGGCAATGCTTTTAAGTGATGTAGGGCCTTCGCCTGTTCTGGCAGCCAGCTCCATCATGATTGTGAGGCCGTAACGGCCTTTTGTCGATATTTTCAAAGGAGTCACCTCTTTCAATTTTCAGAAACGATTGGAAACTTTATATTATATCCTGTGATCCATGACCGTCTGTTTCACGATCTGTCCACAGCGGAGATGCATTGAGATTAGTATAAACCTTCTAATCCTCCGTATTCCGATCATAACCCTCAGCTAATGTTAACATATCTGCATGCTTTATGGAAAAGAAAGATTGACGATATTCCAAAATGTGCGTCTGTGGTGGACACTATCCAAAATTGGCCGGGTGTATCGTATCTTGAGTCCGGTTATGCTAGAATAAGAAACGAAACACATTTATATATAGAAATGGTGATAACGATGTCCAAAACAATTGAAAATACACGGGTCGTCGTTGGCATGTCCGGAGGTGTCGATTCTTCCGTTACCGCACTGCTGCTGAAAGAGCAGGGGTACGATGTCATCGGCATTTTCATGAAAAACTGGGATGACACCGACGAGTTCGGCCACTGTACCGCTGAAGAAGATTCAGAGGATGTACGCCGCGTATGTGAACAGATCGGCATTCCTTACTACACTGTCAACTTCGAGAAAGAGTATTTTGATAAAGTATTTACCTATTTCCTTGATGAATATAAGTCGGGCCGCACGCCAAATCCGGATGTCATGTGTAATCGTGAGATCAAATTTGGTGAATTCCTGAACAAAGCTCTGGATCTCGGCGCAGATTATGTAGCTACAGGACACTATGCTCGCCTGATTGAAGAAGATGGCACACTCAAGTTGCTTCGTGGTGTGGACAACAATAAGGATCAAACGTATTTCCTTAACGCACTCAATCAGAACCAGCTTTCCAAAGCCATGTTCCCGATTGGTCATCTGCCCAAACCGGAAGTACGCAAAATCGCAGAATCGGCTGGTTTGTATACCGCCAAGAAAAAAGACAGCACAGGTGTCTGCTTCATCGGTGAGCGTAATTTCAAAGAGTTCCTGAGTAACTATCTGCCTGCCAAAGGTGGAGACATGGTTGATATCGCAACCGGTGAAGTCAAAGGTCGTCATGACGGTCTGATGTACTACACACTTGGACAACGCCAAGGTCTTGGCATTGGTGGTTCCGGCAATGGTGAACCCTGGTTCGTTGCAGACAAGAATCTGGAGAAAAATCAATTGCTTGTTGTTCAGGGCGATGCCCATGCAAGCCTGTACTCCACGGGTCTAACCGCTACGGGTGTGAACTGGATTGCTGGTGCAGAGCACATGCCTAATGTGCCATACCGTTGTACTGCCAAATTCCGCTATCGTCAGCCGGATCAAGGTGTAACATTGACCTGGCAGGAAGACGGAAGCGTGGATGTACAATTTGATCAGCAGCAAAAAGCCATTACGCCAGGACAAGCCGTTGTTTTCTACGACGGAGAGGTCTGCCTGGGTGGGGGTACGATCGATCAGGTGCAAAAAGTACCTGTACCCGCGATGCAATAATAGAGCTTGTCCATTAAAATGCGGATTATACACAAAACCGTGTATCCCTATTAAAAAAGCCGTCTTTCATGTATACCATGAAGGATGGCTTTTTTCCTGCTTTTCTTTGCGAAAAAATTAAAAATAGTTCGTTATGCAGTCAACCAGACTCCTGCCCAGGCGGCCAACACCCCGATTACAACCGAACTAACGACGTAGAGTGCCGCTCTGGCGTATCGTTGTCGCCCCATAAGTCCTAACGTTTCATAGCCAAAGGTGGAAAATGTGGTGTACGCACCGCAGAATCCGGTTCCCCACATAACCCAGGTTCCATCTGAGATCATCTCAGATTGGTGCCACCCATATAACAACCCAAGCAGCAGTGAACCACTGATATTGATGATCCATGTTCCCCACGGAAAAGCCGTTCCCAGCAAGCCAGAGACCCATTTTCCCAGACTGAAACGCAGTACAGCACCCAGCATACCTGCAAACCCAATCCATAGGATCATGAGGCATCACCCTCTTGTCTTCGTGCTCCCAACATACGCTGTCCAAGGCTCATTCCCAGCGCACAGAGCAACAACCCTGCCAATAGACTTACGATCATATAAATCGCAGCTTTGACCCATTCTCCACCCTCGAATAACCGAACAATATCCAGTGTAAACGTGGAAAATGTCGTAAAGGCGCCAGTAAAACCTGTACCAATCGCAAGTCGAAGTTGTGGTGTTATTTTGCCTGGAACAGCTATGGTAAAGAACCAACCCAAAAAAAGGCTGCCAATCGCATTGATTAGCAGCACCGCCCAAGGAAAGCCTACATGAGCAGCTGGTATCTCTAACTGTATGGCATATCGGGTCAATGTACCGAGAAATCCACCTACTCCTATATACAAAAGCTCTTTCATGTTGTTTGCATCTCCCGAGTGATCTGACTGATCTTACAAATCCCTGCGTCGTTGTTGATTCAGTCTAATCTTCGATTCGTTGCCTTGCTCCGTGGCCTCATAGAATACTCTCCGTGAGAGCTGCTTCGGCAAATATTCTTGTTTCACGTAATGCCCCGGATAGTTGTGTGGATATTGATAGCCCTCATGTCCAAGCTTCACGGCACCTGAGTAATGCGTATCTCGTAAGTGAAGCGGAACTTCTGCCGATTTCACCTCATCAATCGCGTTCATGGCTTTGGAGATGGCGGTGTACACCGCATTGGATTTTGGACTTTCGACGGCGAACAGAATCGCTTGTGCAATGTTCAGCTTGGCTTCGGGCCAGCCGTTATTCCGGTACGCATCAAGTGCTCCAATGGCCTGGGTCATGGCTTGCGGGTTTGCAAGTCCAATGTCTTCACTGCTTGCTGCGATCAGGCGCCGAATAAAGGTCATCGGGTCCATGCCGAGCTTCTCCACCGCGTATAGAAACCAGAACAGCGCCGCATCACTAGAACCCCGAATACTCTTGTGAAATGCAGACAACACATCATACTGTGTCGATTCATCCGCCTTCACAATGGGGCGCCGAATAGATTCTTCTGCTACACCAAGCGTAATATGAATGGATCCATCTTTCTCCGGTGGCGTCGTCAACGCAGCCAGTTCAAGCGCGTTAAGCGCACGTCGAATATCTCCATTGGCCATCGTAGCAATATGCTCAAGCGCCTCATCGTCCGCCTGTAGTTCCATGAACCCCAGACCTTTGTCCGCATCGCTCAATGCTCTGCGCATTGCAATTAGGGAATGATCCTTGTTTAGCGATTCTAGCTGGAACAGAGTGGATCGACTCATCAAGGCTCCATTGACATAATGAAAGGGATTCTCTGTTGTCGCGCCGATAAAAATAATCGTGCCCTTCTCTACCGCTGGCAATAGCGCGTCCTGACGTGAACTGTTAAACCGGTGTACCTCATCGAGGAACAGAATGGTTTTGGTTCCATACAGCTGTTTGTTCGTTTGCGCCTGTTCAATGACTTCACGAACATCCTTGACGGAAGCTTCTACTGCATTCAGACGTACGAACTGTCCTTGCGTTTGCTGGGAAATAATATGTGCCAAGGTCGTCTTGCCGCATCCCGGAGGGCCGTATAACAAGATTGACGAAATCTGATCGGCCTCGATGGCGCGCCGGAGTAATTTCCCCGGTCCAATAATATGTTCCTGTCCAATATATTCATCCAGATGCTCTGGCCGCATGCGGTCCGCGAGCAATCTAGCTTGTGGTTTTGAGTCTTGTTGAAACGAAAATAAATCCATTGCTCATCACTTCCTTAACGGATTGCCTTGCCTTGAATACAATTACACTTCTGATGGTTCTCCACTCTCTATCATATCATACTCTCACGGTAACATAGCCATAAATGCATGAAGTGCACTGCTGACAAAGGCATCCTTGCGAGTAATAAAATGAGTCATCATACGATTCATACCGACGGGGAGTGTATGCGTGCGCAGTAATCCATTTTCGATCTGATGCCTAATCACAATCTCTGGTAATAAGGAAATTCCCATACCGGACGTAACTCCACTAATAATCGCTTCAAGGGTTCCGAATTCCATAATTACTGGGCGGGTAACACCACCCACCTCTAACCATTCCTCCAAAACCTGACGATAGGAACACCCCATGCTGTAGACAAGAATGGGTTTACTCTTAAGATCTTCATCCGTAGGACCCATACCAGAATAGACAACAAATAATTCCTCATCAAATACGGGAATAGAAACGATATCAGGATGATCACAGGGACAGCCTATAAATGCTCCCTCCAATTCATACCCAATAACCTGATCCATAAGCATCTGCGAATTGCCAGTAACCAGTGACAAGGAGACATCTGGATACTGTTTATAATATCTGACGAAAAGTTCAGGTAATCGCACGGCCGCCGCGGTTTGTGTAGACCCTATTCGCATTGGACCCGATGGTGTACTTGTCGCCCGAAGTGCCTTGGAAGCATCATTCAGCAAACCAATAATTTTATCTGCATAGGTCAGCAGCATCTCTCCGGCTGGAGATAACGTCATGCCTCGGTTATGACGAATAAACAACGTTGTACCTACTTCTGCTTCCAGATGTCGGATTCGTGCCGTTACGTTCGATTGAACATACCCCAGTTTAGAAGCAGCTTTGGTCAGATTCCCTTCCTGTGCAACACACTGAAATATTCTAAGATCCCCGCTCTCCATCGTCCCTCCACTCTGACATCATTCAAAATGATATCCGCTTCATTACCAATCATTATACTTCATGTTTAAACCGGACTACAATTCATGTAGATCCCAAACCAGTCATCTGACTGGATGATGATAAGGAGTGTTCAGCATGACATATTGGAAAAATAGAGTTGCTCTGATCACAGGTGGTGGAACAGGTATAGGCCGTGCTGTAAGTCTAATGTTAGCTGAGCGTGGAGCGTTAGTTGCCGTCAACTATTCCCGCTCACGAGATGCAGCAAGTGAGACTGTTCAACACAATTTGCATAAAGATACCCGCACCATAAAACCATTAAAATATACAATCTTGATCATTTTGACAACGCTAATCATGGGTACTTCTTTTCCAGTTGGCAAGATCGGCATGTTATATGCCCCACCTTTCCTGCTCATGGGCATACGTTATATACTGGCAGGTGGTTTGATGGCCTTGTTCCTTCGTAAACGTCCTTTGCCTACTGGATGGCAGTCTTGGTTGAAAATAATCCTCATTGGTCTGTTCCAATCCGCAGGAGTGATGGGCTGCGCCTACTACAGCATGAACTGGATTACATCCGGTGAATCCGCCATTATTACGTTTACCAATCCGCTACTGGTCATTATCCTCAGTGCTCTCTTATATAGAGTGACCTACCGTTTCAGTCAATGGATCGGTGTTATACTCGGTTTCATCGGGATAATGTTAACTTTTGGGTGGCAGATGAGCTTTAGCCCCGGAACCTGGATTGGATTTGGTGGAGCGATCTCCTTTGCCGTATCCACATTGCTCATCAAACGCTGGGGCAATGGCTATGATACTTTTGTCTTAACAGCCTATCAGATGCTTGCTGGAGGTGCTGCGTTGCTTCTGCTGAGCGTATGGACTGAACAGCCTCACTTTATGGTCAATACCACCTCGGTTATGGCGCTGCTCTGGTTAACGCTTGTTTGCTCCATCATTCAGTTCTCACTCTGGTTTTATCTGCTTCAGAATAGTGACCCAGCCCAAACCAGTTCGTATCTATTTCTGGCACCGTTCTTTGGTGTACTATCGAGTTGGATTTTACTAGGAGAGCACGTTCAGTGGTTTGCATTAGCAGGCGGTTTATTTATTGGTGTTGGCATATTCCTGGTGAACCGTCGCTCATCCAGAATGAGAAATAGGGTAACATAAACTTGAACTCCCCCATCGTTCTTCCTTGGAAGATTAATCATTTCTCGCACAAAAGCAAAAAAGGCATGCGCTTATGGGACTTTCCCATGAACGTCATGCCTTTTGTTGTATAAGTAAACTCTATCTAACCAAGCTCTGGCCAACCCTGAATGGTTACGGGTTCGCCATCGGGATTATGTGTTGCAGCCGCATAGATCGGCAGTACACCGTCATGGAACAACCACAACTCGTGCAAGGCCCGTGTACAACCAACGTACAACAGCTTTGCATCACCCGCATTTGGCAGATAATGCTTCTGGTCTACATCTGCCACAATAACGGCATCAAATTCCAACCCTTTGGACAGATAAACCGGCAAAACAGAGTGTCCACCCGTGTACTGCTTTTTGCCACCATCGATCAGGTTCAGGTCCCAGCCTGCGCTCTGTAGTTCACGATGAAGTTCCTCTGCTTCATGCAGTGTACGGGTCAGGATGGAGACTGTTCGGTAGTCTTTGACCGTTAACACCTTCAAAGCCTGCTCCAGACTCGCCGTCCGTCCTTCGCCTCCATAAGCCAACGTCCGAACCGGATCACCACTACGGAAAACAGGAATCGCCGTAATCCCGCTCTTGACGCCCCGTTCCAGAATCGTATTGGCATAATCGATAATTTCCATCGTCGAACGATAACTTCGGGTCAATGCAAAGTATGCATTCTGTTCCTCAGGAAACAGAGAACTCATCTCTTCCCAGGCATGAACACCACGGTACTCATGAATGCCTTGGGACAAGTCACCCAGTATGGTGAAGGAATGCCCTTTGACGAAACGATCCAATAACGCCACATGAAAAGGGGAAAAGTCCTGCGCTTCATCAATCACGACATGATCAAACCGCTCCGAACCCTCAATATCATGGACCAATGTATGAATGTATACCAATGCAGGCAGATCCTCTTCACGTACGATATCCTGTTTCAGATCTGCTGCAGTTTGTTTCATGACTAGTTTCGGAATAAGCCCGCTGAGCGTGGGAGGCACAGAGCCGCCCTTTGTAGCTTTGAACAGCTGTTTGTATAACGTAAGCGGCTCATATTGAGGCCATTTTTTGGCATAGGCCTTCTCACGAGTAGACGCTTTTTTCTTGCGTTCTTTACGCACAGCTTCTGGCATCGGTTTCTTGAGTTCCATCTCAATCCACCGGTGAACCCGCGCCATGACTCGCTCTTTGCGTTTGGCCAGCGGATAATGTTTGTATTCCTCACCGAACCAGTTCTCGATCTCCGTCTTGCTAAGCACCTTACCATCCCATGGACTGAAGTCCAAATCCGGCACAGAATCCTCTTCCATGCCCGACAGCCACTCTCGAATAAGCTCCATGAAACAGATCGATCCTTTGTAACGTCCAGGTACATCATCATTCAACTCAGGTCGTGCATCAGGTGTTTCAAACCAGGTGTTCAAAGTATCCGACGTATTCGCCAAAGGCATTTCCAGCCCCAACAGGTTCATCGCCCAATCCGGAAATGTCCGCTGCTGGATGTCCCCTACTCCGAGTTCCGGGAGCACATCTGAGATGTAATCCAGGAACATGTGGTTAGGCGCAAAAATAACCATTTTCTCCGCAGATACCTGCTCCTTGTACTGATACAGCAAAAAGGCCAGTCGATGCAGGGCAACCGTTGTTTTCCCGGATCCGGCTACACCCTGAATGATCAATGCGGTGTTTCTAGCCGCACGAATAATCAAATCCTGCTCCGCCTGAATCGTAGATACGATGTCACGGAGTTTGTTATCCTTGTTCTCTCCCAGACGATAAACGAGAAATTCATCAGATACCGCTGGCTGGTCGCTGTCACGGTTATATGTATCCGCCACACGTTCCAATATCCGCTGCCGTATGACAACGTTTCGTTTCAGGTATACAAGACCTTCGATAATACCTTCCGGGGCTTCATACGTAGCGGAGGCTTCCCCTCCCGTAAATGAGTAAAACAGGCTGGCGACAGGAGCACGCCAGTCGATGACGAGCGGATGCTCTCCCACCTCTTCGCGGTCTACGCCGATTTTGCCAATATACAGCGGTTTCCGTGCACCACTGCCCTGTTCTTCGAAATCCAAGCGTCCGAAATAGGGTTGCTGCGCGCTCTTGGACAAGGCGGTGCGGCGCTCTTCGCGTCCAGCTTCCAGCACTTGTTCTGTGAAGTCGTGGCCGGTGTATACCGGAATATTTTGCAGTCGTTCCAGCTGACTATCCACTTCCTCCATCGTTCGCTCTAACCTGTACTCTTCTTCTTGATAGGCACTTTGAAAGCTGTCTGACATGTTTCAGTTACCTCCTAAGAATATGTTTTGCTCTGTATCGCCTAGATCTGGCAATACAAAAGGATACTTACTATATCACATAGGGCAATTGAAAGCCACATCCGTTTTGTATGCTTACTTTTGTAAGACATGAAGATCATCTGAATTGATAATTAATGATGGCACTGACAAGCGCACAACAACCGAACAAAATAAACCACCAGGCCCACTTGTTTCTGGCCTGCCTGCGCCTGCTGTTCAATGCACCGTAAATCCCGATTAGCAGTACGATGGTGGAAAAGCTAATTCCTACGATCCAACCAGCCATTATATCTGCCCCCTTTGTTTTCAGTACACGATCGGTGTCTCATTTCCTGGATTTTAGATAAAAAGCTCCTCCTCGAATATCCACATGGAATTCACTTTTTCCACATTTGTGTATTAGATCATTGCTGTCTCTATGAAGGGGAGTCAGATCAAATTCACTTTTTAACGCTCCTGATCTTTCTTTAAGTGAAATTCGGAAACCTTCGTTATCTGGAATGGAAACCACTACCTTTGCCCCTGTGGATACGGAATGCAATCTCTCTGGCATCTTGAGACAGTCCATATTTAATCCTCTGCCTGTTGTGGTAATTTGCAAGTGCCGAAACTCCCCCGAAATGTCCATCTTGGCTGAACTGGATTGAAGATAAAGCTTATCTGCACTAAGGTGCTGCACTTTCACTACGGATGCCACTGCGCACAGTTCAAGTTCCTCCATCCTCCCCGATAGATCTACTCTACCTGAGGTGATCTTGCATTGACAGCGAGTGGCCAGAAGCCGATTCAACCGGAGTTGTCCTCCTGTGGAGTTTAGCAAAATACGATTAAAAACCCGAGCTGGTAGATGAATCTCCAATGCTGTTCTACCGAAGTTTATTCCAACGAGGCCTCTCCGTTTTCTCCCGTCCACAATGCCTAAGGTATCCCCTCGTATGTTAACTTGCATCAGCTTTCGCTTGGAAAACCACGCGTCCGCATATTGTATGACGTGGATAAGTTCATCCACACTCGGAAGAACTCTGATATCTCCTGACAACCAATTTAACTGTATATCATGAATGGATTGATCAATGTCTATGCTCTTGCATATGGGAAGCTCACTACTTTTCAACATCTTTTCCCTCTCCATTTCAAACAAACAGGTGTATGTTTAATCCGCCTCCGCATAGCCTCCCGTGATGGCATGCCGATTCGTAATCCGCTGAATGAGCTGTTCGCTTACGATATCCGCACCCAAGAGCTTCATCATATGTTGCAAAAACTTAAGCCTTTCCAATGTCTGTTCCTGATCTCTGCGGAAAAGAAGAGGGTTAATCCATATGTTGACGAGCAACATGAATATTTCGGCACACTCCAAAGGAAATTCGACTGAAATGGACCCATCTTCCTTACCCTGTTCCATAATGTCAGCAATAATTCGAGCATCCTTCAGAACACCTTTTCTGATCCCACCAAGAACAAACTGCGGATTCTTGATCTGAGTGCTAAGAACCTGATCTATTGAGTTGGACTGGATTTCAGGATCACTTATGATATTTTCCAGAATACTGATGAGCTTCTGTCTGGCATTGGGAGCATGCGTGTTCCGGATCAGTTCCATAAACATGTCTTCTGCCCGCGCAAGCTCCTTCTCCATCACTGCACTGAGAATATCCTCCTTAGACTTGAAATGATGATATATCGCACCTTTGGACATACCTAATTCATCTATAATGTCCTGAATACTGGTCTTCTCATATCCCTTTTCGGTAAACATTTGAGTCGAGACTGTTAGAATCAGATCCAGTGTCTGCTCAGGGTATTTATTTCTAGCCATACAATCCTCCTTTTACATACCAACGGTCGGTATCTATAATATAGAGTATGTTGGTCTTATTGTAAATATTATGAATTCAAAGAACAGAAAAAGGATCTCCGTTGAAATACCTCATGGGTATAACGGAGACCCTGCATTAATGGGAATTACTCTTCGTTTTGTACTGTAGTTGCATTTCCTTCCTGTGCCACAAACTGCTTCTGCGCTAATTCACGATATACCGGATGATTGCTAATTAATTCGGCATGCGTTCCTGTTCCGGTAACATGTCCATGCTCCAATACAACAATCTGATCGGAATCCACAACTGTAGACAATCGGTGCGCGATCACGATCGTGGTTCTGCCTTCCATCAGGTTGGACAAAGCCTGTTGTACTTCATACTCCGAGGTGCTATCCAAGCTGGATGTCGCTTCATCCAACATAAGAATATCTGGACTGCGCAGTAAGGCACGAGCAATGGCAATCCGCTGACGTTGCCCCCCGGACAACTTGATCCCTCGTTCTCCAACTTCTGTATCATAACCTTGAGGCAATTTGTCGATAAAGTCGGCAGAATAGGCCATCTCAGCAGCTCGCCGGATCTCATCCATCGTCACTTCCCGGTTTAATCCGTACGTGATATTGTCTTTGATCGTGCCCGCCATTAGTGGACTCTCCTGAGAAACATACCCGATCTTGCTGCGCCAGGAGGATAAAGAATACTCCGTTATGGCTTGTCCCCCATATGAAATATGGCCTGAATCGGGCATATAGAACTGCTCCATCAAAGAGAATAGCGTTGATTTGCCGCTACCGCTTGGACCGACAATGGCTGTCACTTTTTGTGTAGGTACCGTCAAATTGATTCCGTGCAGCACTTCCTCACCTGTAACATAGGAAAAGTGTACATCATGGAATGCAATCGTCTCATTTCCTTTTGGAGCTACCTTGATGCTGTCATGCGGCTCTTCCTCATCGGCAAGGATAGCTTGTATGCGCTCCGTTGCACCTACAACTTTTTGCAAACGGGAGTATAGCGTCGTGAATTGTCCCATAGGCATAATGACCTGGAACAACAGCAAAATGAACGCAACCAGTTCACCAGGCGACAACAGTCCAGACGCTACGCGCATTCCCCCCACACCCAGAATAACGACCAACACGGCAGTCATGACAAATGTAAACAAGGGACCGATCAGAGCAAGGATGCGTGCTTCCTGCAAGCCAAAAGCGAACATTTTACGAATCCGGGAATCCCCTGCTTCCACTTCCTGTTTCTCCGTGCCGTAGGCTTTGACCAAACGAATCTCGCCAATAACCTGACTGAGCACGGACGTAAGACCTGCCATCTCATCCTGCTGCTTCTTGGAGATTTTGTACATCTTCTTACCGACCGGCAATAGAATCAACAGCGTAAGTGGTACCAGACTCAGAATAATGAGCGACATCACCCAATCCAAATAAAATAGTAACGCCACGCCACCCACAACGGCAACGATGTTCGACACAAAGGAAACCAGATAATCTGCGATCAATGTCATGATCTGGCTTGTATCATTGGTAATCCGACTCATCGTATCGCCTGTGCGATTGCGATCAAAATACGGCATTCGCAGCGACAATACCTTGTTCCACAGCTTGGTACGAAGCGTTGCTACGACGCGTTGTCCGGCGTAATTTAACATATAAATGCTAATACCTGAGGCAATCGCCTGAATCACAAATGCCCCAAGTAATAACAAAATAACAGATTTGTTCAGTGCCGAAGTGGTTAGCCCATCAATCAGACCTTTGGTCATCAATGGTACGATCAGTCCGGCTGTTGTTTGAATCAGGGTTAAGATGAGGGCCAGAATCAGGATCAGCTTTGGCGGATTCGTGGAAGCGATCAGCTTGACGAAATCCTTAAATCCCTTTTTTCCTACCTTCGGGTCATTCTGCGCTGCTTGTTGCTGCTCTTCCATTCCCGTTCCTCCCGTTCTCCATCTGCTCACCAGAGATCATACGTATGAATTTACATGACGTTGCCTTTTCTTATTACAAAACTCCATGCAACACAAAATTGGCTAAAAAGAGGATGGAAATGCCATACATGACCACAGGTACCTGTTTACCTTGACCTGCTGCCAGCTTCGCTAATGGATAGGCAATAAACCCAAACGCCATACCGTCTACGATGCTATATGTAAATGGAATCATGACCATGATTAGAAATGCTGGGAATGCCTCTGTGAAGTCGCCAAAATCCATATCTTTCACACCTTGCACCATCAGGCCACCAATAATGATCAAAATGGGAGCAATTGCACTGTCCGGAATGTAACCTAGCAGCGGGATGAAGAAGAACGTAGCTCCGAATAACACGGCTGTAACGAGCGGAGTCAAACCTGTTCGACCGCCTGCCGCAATTCCAGCTGTAGTCTCGGCTGCAGCAACTGGAGGACTGCTTCCGAATACGCCTGCCAGCACGGTGCTAATGGATAGAGCACGCAGACTACCTTTAAACCGCTCTGGACGACCAATCATCTGTGTCTGAGCCGTAATTAATCCGATATTTTCGAACACTACAATCAACAGTAGCAAAAATACCGCGATCCAGAACGCGACATCAGCCAGCTTCATCAAAGACAATTCGCCAAACAAGCCGCCGTATTGACGTAGCGCATCCATCGCTGAGACGGATTCACCCGGGTTCACTGCTCCAAGTACATAGGCAAGGCCTGTCCCGACCAGAATACTGATCAGAAGTCCCCCCTGTACATTTCGTATAAATAAAATCAAGGCAAGCACCAGCGTAACGCAGGCTGTAATGACATTCGGATCATTGAAATGCCCTATCGCGACAAACGTAGTCTGATGTGCGATGACAATTCCACTTTTTTGTAAACCGATAAATGTCAGAAACAAACCAATCCCGACCGTAATGCCATGCTGCAGATTTTTCGGAATCGCTTCGCTGATCATTTTGTATAGTGACGTAAACGCAACAATGGCAAACAGTATACCTGTAACGGTAACAACGGCCAGCGCTTCTTGCCAGCTTAATTTCATGGAATGTACGAGTGTATACGTAAAAAATGCATTAATCCCCATTCCAGGTACTACGATAATCGGTGATTTTCCGCCAAATGCCATGAGCAAACAGCCTGCAATGGACGTCAGCAGGGTTCCAACCATGGCCGCCTGCAAGGGCATCCCGGCATCGGAAAGAATTGTAGCATTGACCATAACGATATAGACCACGGCAAAATAGGAAATGGCTCCCGCCACAACTTCCTTCTTCCACTGGTCTCCTGGCTCCATGCCAAGACTTCTGGTCATCCATCCGTGTTTCATTTCGTTCTATTCCCCTCTCTCTATATAGGCTGAATAACTGAGTATTTACACTCTACCACTACGCGGACAGAACAACCTTCCGATCGCTGTTATCCCCAGATTTTTTGTTTGAATATTTTAAATGTACAAATCCGGTGATAGCGTATGCTTCCGATGTAGCTTTCTTTCAGAAAGCTTTTAGGCGAACGCTCTGCTTCTTCAGGTTTCTTCTGTCCTCTTCGTTCTTGTGTAAATCTTATTCAGCTTATATGGCCGCAAATCTTTATGTATGTATCATCATTTCGCGCAGCAGTGAATATCATACACGGTTTTGACTTTGAAGTACATGACGTAACTCTGACATTTATCTAGAGATGCAGTTCGGCTATCATAGATGATTGAAGTCCTATCTCTCCGTCATTCGACGTATGACCTATACAAAAAAAGCGTAGATGCCTTATCGGCATCCACGCTTTTTCTGTTGGCAGCATATTACGGCTGTGTGTTCTCTGCAATTTCTAACAAATCCTTAATGGCAACACTGACCATAATCAGTCCAGCTACTGGAGGCACGAATGCGTTACTCGCAGGTGGCTGTTTGGCCTTGCGAATTTCCGGAGCATTCTCGGGAACGATTTTCTGTGTTACGTCTTCGCGTGGTTTCATCGGCTTTTCAGTCGAGAAGACTACCTTCACGCCTTTTTTAATGCCGTCTTTACGAAGTGTGGTCCGCACAACACGGGCAATCGGGTCCATGGTCGTTTTCGAAATATCCGCAACCTGGAATTTCGTCGGGTCCATTTTATTCGCCGCACCCATGCTGGAGATCATCGGAATTTTACGTTTCAGGCACTCTTTAATGAGATGGATTTTATAGATAATCGTGTCGGATGCATCCAACACATAATCCAGTTCATATTTGAACAATTCCTCGTACGTTTCTTCCGTGTAAAACATATTCAGGGCAATCGCATCACATTCCGGATTGATCAGTTTCACACGTTCCACCATCAGATCCGCTTTCTTCTGCCCCACTGTCGTGGTCAGCGCATGAATCTGGCGGTTAATGTTGGTGATGTCCACGACGTCTTTATCAATCAGGATGATACGCCCAACGCCGCTACGTGCAAGAGCTTCTACAGCAATTCCACCTACGCCGCCAATACCGAGCACAGCGACTGTACTATTCTTCAACGTGTCCAGACCTTCCGGTCCGATCGCAAGTTCTGTTCTTGAAAATTGATGGAGCATTGAGAATCGATGCCTCCTTTATTTCTTTTCCGCTACCGGTTTACGGGCTACGCGGATATGAAGTTGTTCCAATTGTGAGTCATCCACTTCGGAAGGTGCATTCATGAGCAGATCCGTTGCACTTGCCGTTTTCGGGAAGGCAATGGTTTCACGCAGATTCGTGCGACCTGCCAGCAACATAACGAGACGGTCCAGACCAAAGGCAATACCACCATGCGGTGGAGTTCCATATTCGAATGCTTCCAGCAGATAGCCGAATTTCTCATTCGCTACTTCTGTAGAAAGTCCAAGGGCAGCAAACATTTTCTCCTGAACATCACGTTTGTAGATACGCATCGAACCGCCACCTACTTCATAGCCATTGAGAACAAGGTCATAGGCTTGAGCACGGATTGCACCCGGATCAGTGTCGAACAGATGTACATCTTCATCTTTCGGACGTGTGAACGGATGGTGTTCTGCCACATAACGTTTCGCATCTTCATCATATCCGAGGAGCGGGAAGTCCACAACCCAAGCAAATTTGAATTTGCTGTCATCGATCAGTCCGAGTTGACGGCCGATTTTCAGACGCAATGCGCCCAGAACGTCAGCAACCACTTTTTTGGTGTCTGCGGAGAAGAGCAACAAGTCGCCATCTTCGGCACCTGTACGTTCTTTGACAGCTTCGATTTCTTCAGGCGTGAAGAACTTCACGATTGGCCCTTTGAACTCGCCGTCTTTCACTTGAATCCAAGCCAGACCTTTCGCACCATAGCGCGCAGCAAATGGTCCGAGATCATCAATCTCTTTACGGCTCCATGTGCCACAGCCTTTGGCGTTCAATACTTTCACTTCTCCACCTTTTTCGATGACAGAAGCAAATACTTTCACACCACTGTTCGCTACGATATCGTTCATTTCAACCAGTTCCATACCGAAGCGCAGATCTGGTTTGTCTGAACCGTATTTACCCATTGCATCTGCATACGTAATCCGTTGGAAAGGCAGTTCCAGCTCAATACCTTTCGTTTCACGCAGCAATTTGGCCATCAGTTCCTCCATCATTGGTAGCAGGTCATCCTGTTGCAAGAAGGAAGTCTCGATGTCGACTTGAGTGAATTCTGGTTGACGGTCTGCACGCAGATCCTCATCCCGGAAACAACGAGCGATCTGATAATAACGCTCAACGCCACCCACCATCAGCAATTGTTTGTAGATTTGTGGGGATTGTGGCAAGGCAAAGAATTCACCTTCATGCACACGGCTCGGTACGAGATAATCACGCGCACCTTCCGGGGAACTCTTGGTCAGAATCGGCGTTTCCACTTCAACGAACTCTTCTCCATCCAGGTAGTCACGGAACACTTTGGATGCTTTGGAACGCAGTTTCAATGTTTCGAACATTTCTGGACGACGCAGGTCAAGGTAACGATATTTCAAACGAAGGGATTCATCAACTTCGACACCATCTTCAATGAAGAATGGAGGTGTTTTAGCTGCGTTCAGCACTTCGATTTCTGTAATCTGAACTTCAATTTCGCCTGTAGGCAGGTTTTTGTTAACTGTTTCTGCATCACGTTTAACGACTTTACCCGTTACAGCGATAACATACTCGCTACGTACGCGATCTGCGATTTGCAAAGCTTCGCCGGAGTAAGCCGGGTTAAAGACAACTTGTACAATCCCGCTGCGATCACGCAGGTCGATGAAGAGTACGCCCCCCAGGTCACGGCGGGTCTGAACCCAACCGTTCAATGTTACTGTTTCACCGATGTGTGCGGGTGTTAATGCGCCGCAATGATGACTTCTTTTCATAATCAAACTCCTCATTATGTGAATTTCCGTTCTGTATGGGCAGTTAGTGCCTGCTCTTCAACAGTCCGGTTACGTGTAGACCATGTATTCGAAAAGGCATGTTACCTCTCGCTCGCCAACTTCCGCTTAATTGGAAACGTCGGCGAACCTCAGTACTTTTGCCGGATCCATTGTTTTACTTGAATGTTTAAGATTTAATGTAACACCTCGTGCTTATTTACCTTCGCGAATTGCCGTTACCAGATCATTAAGCTTCACGGTTTGTTGCTCACCCGTATCCATCGACTTGAGGGCGATCTCACCACGCTCCAGCTCGTCATCACCAAGGATGGCAGTGTAGCGGGATTTGAAACGGTCAGCTGATTTCATCTGTGCTTTCATCTTGCGGCCCAGATAATCACGTTCCCCAGACAGTCCAGACTGACGAAGTTTGAACAACAGACGGTTCACTTCACGATCAGCAGCCTCTCCCAGAGCAACAAAGTATACATCCAGTGGAGCCAGCGTAGTAACCTCAATATTTTGGTGCTCCAGAATCAGTTGAATACGCTCCAGACCAATACCGAAGCCGATGCCCGGCTGATCAGGTCCGCCGATATCTCCAACGAGACCATTGTATCGACCACCGCCGCCAACCGTATCAATCGCTCCAATTCCTTGGGCTTTTAATTCAAACGCAGTCAGTGTGTAATAATCCAAGCCCCGTACCAGACGATTGTTCACAGCATAATCCACACCGAAATCATCCAGGTATGCCTGCAGCTTGGCAAAGTGATTCAAAGACTCTTCATCCAGGCTATCCAGTATAGATGGTGCCCCAACGAATTTGTCCTGATCGACCTTACAGTCGAGTACACGCAGCGGATTACGCTCCATGCGGGACTGGCAGTCCTTGCACAGGCTGTCTTTCATCGGTCTGAGGAACCCAAGTAACGTCTCGCGGTATTCTGCACGGCTGGTTGAGTTACCAACGGAGTTGATCTCCACTTTGACATCCTTCAAGCCGAGCTCTACACACAACTGGTAGCCCAGTGCGATCACTTCCGCATCAATCGCAGGGTCTAGCGCACCGATGGCTTCTACACCGAACTGGTGGAATTGACGCTGACGACCTGCCTGCGGACGCTCATACCGGAACATCGGACCGATGTAATAGAGCTTGCTCACATCCGGTTCACCGTAGATTTTATTCTCTACATACGCACGGACAACACCTGCTGTTCCCTCTGGACGAAGAGTCATGCTGCGATTGCCTTTGTCATCAAAGGTATACATTTCTTTCTCAACGATATCGGTAGTCTCTCCTACACCGCGTACAAATAAAGAAGTCTGTTCGAAGATCGGTGTACGAATCTCACGGTAATTAAACCGTCGACACAGATCTCGTGCTTTTTCTTCTACATACTGCCATTTCTCGACAACTCCAGGCAGTAAGTCCTGCGTTCCAGTCGGTTTTTGAAAAGCCATCTTGATCCCTCCAGCATTGATTTTTTTTCTCTAAAAGTTAAAAATTTTCACGTGATCACTGCGCGGGCAGAACAACCTTACAATCGCTGTTATCCCCAGATTTTTTTTAAATTTTCATTCTAAATGTGGAAATCCGGTGATAAAGGCGAACGCTTCGCTTTTACAGGTTTTTTCTGCCCTCTCCGTTTTCGTGTATTTCTTTTAAATCAACTTATATAACAAAAAAATCCCTCGCCCTGTCGCTGTGTATACAGCAAACAAGGGACGAGAGATTGTGTAATATACATTCACCCGTGGTACCACCCACATTCCGGAAACCTGACACTTTAGCCGTTCAGGTGATCTCTGATGATTCAAGATTGCATACAGCACCCTGATCAAGCAGATATTCCGCTCTACGTGTAACGCACGTCCTGCGCAGGCCGGCTACTGGTCAACAGATCATATCTGCTGTGTTCGCCGTCTGTTCTCGGGGAAGTCATTCGTCCGCTCATCAAGAGAATCCTTACAGCCTTGGGATTCCTCTCTGGTCATGTGGGCACGGAGTACTTGGTCCCGTCATCAAATCAGTAATATAGTTCAAAAATCGACTTGTATTGACTATAGTCAACGTATTATTTTCTGATTGTAATGAACCGCAGTGCTAAAGTCAAGGGTTAACACGAAAAGATAGCTCTAAAAAATTTTACTCACAAGCTGCACCGGATGGGGGAGTGACAGAAATCACGGATAATAGAAGCTGGATTCATCATATGAATTCCAACTTCTATTCGCTTCTTATTCCTCTATTGTTGCAGCATCCACTTCAACAGATCCGGCGCGCTTGCCCATAAACGGGAATGCATAATGACATATTCAATCGCTTCGTCGGAGTCGCCCATGCCGACAAAGTCAGGGAGGTTATGCGGCAGCCGTTTCAAACCCAACAGGTAATCAGGCACATGTTTGTTCACACCCCGGGCCACACGGTACAGCATTTTGAGCTGGGAGGTGATTCCGTTTTTCTTATACTCCAGAATGATCTTGTCATAGGCAAAGGCCGTTGCGGCATCACCTCTTCCATATTCCTCCAGCAATTGCTCTGCCTGATCCAATTGGTTGCTGTACAAATACACAGCAGCGAGCAGGTAACGTGCTCCAGTATTGTCTTCCGTATTAAGCTCCAAAATATGCTCCAGGATTTGTGCCGCTTCTTTGGCATCTCCCCCAAACCAGCAGGATTCGGCGTAGCTTTTGCATATCCGGATATAGGGACGAGTCTCATGAAGCCCCCAGAAGTCCCCTTTGTTCTCCTCAAAGAACAGTTCGCCCAGTTCACGTTTGCCAGCAGCGATTCCTTCCTTGAGGTAAGATCGTGCATCATTCTCATTGTCCGATTCCTCAGCTAGAATAAGATATGCATCAGAGCTGTCAGGATACATCTCCAGCGCTGTTTCCGCCAGATGTACTCTCCGTTTGGAAGAGCTCGCTTCCCTCGCCTTAGACAGCAGAGCCTGTGCTTTGTCTTTCGATGTACCTGGACCGTTCAGCATCAATAGCTCGTCCGTTTCACCGCCCATGCCGTATTCTTCGATGTAACTATTCATCTCCTTAACCTTCCGGGAGATCGTGCCTGTCGTTACCTCATATTTATCAGCCAGCTCAGCCTTTGAGACATGGAAGCCGTATTCCTCGGACAGCAAATATTCAATTGCAGCAGAGAACGAGCCTGTCTTCTTCACAGTAGGGCGGGTCTGACGGGAGTAGCCGTTCCATAACACCAGAGCTTCCAAAATTACCTCTGGCTCGTATTGGTTCCTCATGTTCTCAATAGTCTGCAGGGCCAGCTGTTCGTGAGCCGGGTGCTCCCATTTCAAATCGCTTGCCACCATCTTTTTCAGCTTGGTCAAGGTCAGTTTGCTCTCAGGCTGAATGGAGGCTTCCCGAACCGGTTGCTCCGTTGATATTATCCCCAGTATGGATTCTACTGCAGAGGACTCCTTGTTCAGACAACATTTCTTATATTTTTTCCCACTACCGCATGGGCATAAATCATTTCTTCCGACCTTACTCAAAACTAATTCCCCCTTAAATCTGTCTCTAGCCATTCGCATGAGAACTCTGTTGCTCTAGCATTGTAGGTGTCATTTCTCAAACGAGGCATTCTATATAACTTTTAAATTCCATCGATCAAGCAGCAACGGCTGCCCCTTACTTATATAAAAAAGGCGGGGCCGTTTCAGCGAGTATATGTTCATCTGGAATATGACGGATCACTCTGGCGATGAGTTCCTCATACTCTCTGTCATAGGATTGATTCGCCTGAACCCAATCACTGGAGCTAGATTTACCGTCCAATGTAGCCCAACTATGAAAACAATTCGCTGTAGAATATATAAACCCATCTCTCTATTCTAGCAAAAATTGAATAAAGGGGTAAGCTCTGCCCAAAACATACACATTCTCAGCTCAAAAAAAATAGCCTGCACACGGTGTGCAGGCTCAAAGGATATATAAAAAAAGGGGGTCATGTGTGTTATTATAAGCCCACTATGTTAAAGGCTTATGTAACTAATATTACAGTAATATTACAAAAATGATAGCGCTTTATAAACTGTTTTTTAATATACTCATGATTAAATAGCCCTTGCACATCACTCGACTGTGTGGTCGAGCAGTGCAAGGGCCAAGAGGTATCTACACGTTAATTCAAATCTTCCACATAGGCATGGTTGGAACGAAGCTTATGAACAATCTCGTCATAGTCCTCATCCCTTACTTTGGCAGACAGAACATAATGCAGATCATCATAATCGGCCGAAGACACATCTGCAGCATTCAGCAGGTCTCCATCCTCATTCACTCTGTCACGAGTATCCCGTTCTGCATCACGGTCCACATTGGCTACCACAGGAATCACATTTTCGCTGGCTGGAACACCAGGTGCTGCACCTACACCCATTGCACCATTGGTACCTACGCCACCTGCTGTATTATAAGGCACCAGTGGCACCATAACACGCGTGTCTCTACCTATCGCACTATCAAGTTGACCTACTTCCAAATGCTCTGTACGGAACGTCTGAAGTGAAGTTCTTGCTCCCTCTGCCTCGTCCTCGGTTCGAAAATACGCCTGAATATGTTTTGTCATGTCAAACCCTCCTTTTTCGGAATGAAATGCAACGTGAAGTTTGTAAGCTCCACGATGTAACGTAGTTTAAGATACATCCATGTATGTCAGTTGAACTGGGTGAAGTTAAATGACTTTTAGCAGTTCACGTACAAACGCTGGCTCATCTTCAGGCGTTCGGGACGTAATATAGTTTCCATCCACAACGGCCTCATGATCCTTGAACTCTGCCCCTGCATTTACCATGTCATCCTTAAGTGGCGGATAGGATGTAATCGTGCGGCCTTTCAACAGACCGGCACTTGCCAAAATCTGCGGACCATGACAGATCGCTGCGATCGGTTTCTTCGCACTGTTGATCTCGGTGACGAACTTCAAGATGTGCGCATCACTTCGCAAATTCTCAGGGGATGATCCACCAGGGATTACGACTGCATCATAATCTGAAGCGGATGCATCGGAGATCGCTTTATCTGCCGTATAGGAGGCCTTGCCTCCTTTACCTTTAAGGGTCTCACCGGCTTTTAATCCGATAATCTCCACTTCATGTCCAGCTTTTTTTACTTCGTCATACGGAACCTGCATCTCCGAATCTTCAAAGTCATTCGCCAATAAAAAAGCAACTTTACTCATAGCGTATGTTCTCCTTTCCGTGTTCGAACTTTCTTTAGAAATCGGGACTTGCAGTACATTGGCACTTCGTTGTGCCTCGTTTTGTTATTACCCTCACCAGAGCAATTTATAACAACACACAACAAAAAGTCCTGATTCGATAACTACGAACCAGGACTTTTTCAGAATCTGTATAATCCTAATTTCGGATGTTTTTATACCTGTGCAGACATTCAAGATCGCGGAAGATGACTTTTCTTCCCTTTGTCCGAATCCTGAAGTGCCCAGATCGTTGCAACACATTCAGCAGCTGCACGGGCGAGATGCAATGATTCATACAAGTTTCCAGGGAATACCAAAGGTTCCGTACGAGTACGTGTTTCTTTCGCAGATTGGCGCATAATGGGTTGGATACTCCTTTGATCATAAAATAGTCATCAACGAATTATCCCTCATTATGGCCTGAACTCCATGAAATTATGCACGCGGTTCCTGACGAACCGGACTTTCAAGCATCAAAGTCACCGGTCCCCAGTTGGTAAACGTTACATCCATCATCGCTCCGAAACGACCCGTTTCAACTTGAATGCCTTTATCACGTAGTAGCTGATTGAACGTTTCATACAACAGTTCTGCCGCTTCAGGTCGAGCCGCAGCCGCAAAGCTCGGGCGCTTTCCTTTGCGACAATCCCCGTACAGGGTGAACTGGGAAACTGATAATACAGCACCACCTACATCAAGCAGACTGAGGTTCATCTTCTCCTGATCATCCTCAAATATCCGTAACCCACTAATTTTGTCAGCCAGATACTGGACATCCTTCTCGGTGTCCTCATGGGTAATGCCCACGAGCAGCATTAATCCGGATTCAATCTTACCAGTCAGCTCGTCTCCCACGGTCACCTGAGCCTCTTTACAGCGTTGTACAAGCACCCTCATGTTACAGGCTCCTTACTGCATAATCCGATGCACCGAATAGACATCTTTCACCCGTTTGATCCGTTCTACAACGGATTGCAGATGATCCGTGTTGCGAATCAGAATTGTGACGTGCACCAATGCTAATTTATTTTTGTCTGTCCGTCCTGTAACGGCAGATATATTAGTTTTACTTTCGGATACAGCCTGAAGTACCTCGTTTAGCAAGCCATTCCGATCATGGCCTGTGATCTCAATATCCACACTGTAGCTCGCTTCGATATTCTCTTCCCACTCGACCTCAATAACACGCGCTGCTTCTTCTCCGTCTGCACTTGTCGGGATATTCGGACAGTCACTACGGTGAACAGAAACGCCGCGTCCGCGTGTAACGTATCCGATAATGTCATCCCCAGGTACAGGATTACAGCATCGTGCGAAGCGAACAAGCAGATTATCGATGCCTTTGACACGAATACCGTTGGTTGGTCGATTCCTACGCTCAGGTGCAGGTTTCAGTTCGCGCATCTCGGAATTTAATTCCAGCAAACTGGATTCTTCCTGCTCTTTACGCAGTTTTTCGGTTGCTTTGGTTACAATCTGTGCAGCAGTAATCCCACCGAAGCCAACAGCTGCAAGCATGTCATCAATATCGTTAAACGCATATTTTTTGGCAGCTTCCATCAACTTGTCATCGGTCATCCACGCAGAAGGATCAAGCCCCATGCGTTTCAGTTCGCGCTCACAGCTATCCCGACCTTTTTCAACGTTTTCTTCACGGCGTTCCTTCTTGAACCATTGCTTGATCTTTGCTCGTGCATGAGATGATTTCGCAATTTTTATCCAGTCCTGGCTCGGTCCGTAAGAATGTTTGGACGTCAAAATTTCGATGATATCGCCTGTCTTCAGATGGTAATCAAGCGGAACAATTCGACCGTTCACTTTGGCACCAATGGTACGATTACCAACCTCCGTATGGATACGGTAAGCAAAATCCAAAGGAACAGAGCCGATCGGCAGTTCGATAACTTCTCCTTTTGGCGTAAATACAAATACCAGATCCGAGAAGAAGTCCATTTTGAGTGATTCTACGAATTCCGAAGCATCCTGTGCTTCGTTTTGAAGTTCAAGAATTTCACGGAAGAACGTAATTTTATCTTCAAAATGATTTCCGTTCGCTGCGCCTTCTTTGTAGGCCCAGTGTGCAGCAATACCAAATTCAGCAGTCCGATGCATATCCCATGTCCGGATCTGTACTTCCGTTGGTTCGCCATTGGGACCGACTACCGTTGTATGCAGCGATTGATACATATTCGCCTTTGGCATCGCAATGTAGTCCTTAAATCGTCCAGGCATCGGTTTCCATAGCGTGTGTATAATTCCCAGGGTAGCATAACAATCTTTGATATTATCCACAATAATACGAATGGCAAGCAGATCGTAAATTTCGTTAAACTGCTTGTTTTTGGTGGTCATTTTCTTAAACACGCTGTAGATATGTTTCGGACGCCCCGAAAGGTCTGCCTGAATTCCCATCTCATCGAGCTTGTTCGTAATTCCATCCATAACTGTATCAATATATTGCTCACGTTCCGCACGCTTTTTGTGCATCAGGTTTGCAATTCTATAGTATTGCTGCGGATTCAAATAACGGAGGGCGATGTCCTCCATTTCCCATTTGATCGCAGAGATACCCAACCGGTTCGCAATCGGACAGAAAATTTCCAGCGTCTCATATGAGATCCGGCGCTGGCTTTCTTCCGACTGAAACTTGAGTGTCCGCATATTATGCAGACGGTCAGCCAATTTAATCACGATGACACGGATGTCCTGCGCCATGGCGATGAACATTTTGCGGTAGTTCTCGTTCTGCTGTTCTTCCTTGGAGCGAAACTGAATACGTTCCAGCTTCGTCAAGCCGTCAACAAGCATGGCACACGTATTGCCGAAATGATTGCGGATCTCTTCAAGTGAGACCGTAGTATCCTCTACTACATCATGAAGAAGCGCTGCTATTATGGAGATGGTGTCCATCTGCATGTTCACAACAATGTCGGCAACCGCAAGCGGATGCAGAATATACGGTTCTCCCGATTTTCGCGTCTGTCCATGGTGGGCCTGATCAGCAAATTCGTAAGCTTCTCGTATGCGCACCAGATCGGGTTCTTTGATATATGCCCCGGCCTTCTCGAGTAATTGCTCTATGCCCATTCTGATCTGTTCCGTGTCCTTTCTATACCAAATGGAACCCGTGACATTGCTGCAACACAGGTTCCCCGTAAAAGTAATTTCCTATAATTATGACGCTTCGCCCGTTTCCCGTCAACTGCTGACGAATATGATCGCTTATCCAATTTTTATATTGTTGATTCGCATTACCTCTAAGCTGTTTCCCCATGACTCACAGGTGATTGAATATATTTCTTCATTCTTATGTATTATTGCCGTTATTTGCTGAAATAGAAGGAAATTTCATGAAAATATAAATTCCATCGCTCTGCTACGTCAAAAATGTTATTGCTTAATTAAGAGAAACTCTGTAATCTATTGAAAGTTTGTGTTTCGGAAAAGGAGATGAAATTCATTGCAACGCGAAATTCAGGTTAATCAAAAGATGCCACTTGGCTCAGGTTCACTGCTTAGCCTTCAGCATTTGTTCGCCATGTTTGGTAGCACGGTGCTTGTTCCTAACCTGTTCGGTGTCGATCCAAGTATGATCCTGCTGATGAACGGGATTGGAACACTGTTGTACATACTGATGTGTAAAGGAAAGATCCCCGCATATCTTGGGTCCAGTTTTGCCTTTATTGCTCCTGTCACTTCAGTATTGAAAACACATCCAGAGAATGGCTACTCTATGGCACTTGGAGCTTTTATCATTACAGGTCTTGTGTTCTGCCTCGTGGCTCTTATTATTAAATATGCTGGAACAGGATGGATCAACGTTGTATTCCCACCAGCGGTTATGGGTGCCATCGTTGCTCTGATCGGTCTGGAGCTTGTACCTGTTGCAGCGCAAATGGCCGGATTGATTAATTCTGATCCTGTAGCTAACCCCAACTGGGTTCCTCAGGCCAAACCCATTATTTTATCCATGGCCACGCTAGGTATCACTGTTATTGGAGCCGTAACGTTCCGTGGATTCCCCAAAATCATTCATATTCTAATCGGTATTGTAGTGGGTTATATCCTTGGGTATTCTATGGGTCTGGTTGATAAAGCGGCTATTGGAAACGCTGATTTCATCTCACTGCCAACCGTAACAACGCCTACATTTGACTGGTCCGTTATTTTCACCATTTTACCTGTAGCGCTTGTGGTTATCGTTGAACATATTGGACATTTGCTTGTAACGAGCAGCATCGTAGGCAAGGATCTGTCGAAAGACCCTGGCCTCCATCGTTCTCTGCTTGGTAACGGCGTATCCACCATTCTGTCCGGGTTTGTAGGATCAACTCCCAATACAACCTATGGTGAGAACATCGGTGTTATGGCCCTGACTCGCGTATACTCCACATATGTCATTGGTGGGGCAGCAGTCATTGCAATCGTACTCTCCTTCTCAGGAACATTCTCGGCGCTTGTAGCCAATATTCCTGTGCCAGTTATGGGTGGCGTATCCCTACTTCTGTTCGGGGTTATTGCAGCATCCGGTCTGCGTATTCTGGTTGAACAGAAAGTCGATTTTGCCAAACCGACCAATCTCCTGCTTACTACACTTGTATTGGTCATCGGACTGAGTGGTACAGAAGTTACCTTCTACGGCGTTCATCTGAAAGGGATGGCACTGGCAACCATCGTCGGAATCCTGATGAGCTTGTTGTTCAAACTGTTTGAAGTGCTGGGGTGGTTGAATGATGATTCAAAAAAACAGCCTATCACTGAAAAAACGCCCCATTAATTCCATCGTATATACATCAAAAGCCTGTTCTCTCCAACCCTAACGGATGGAGAGAACAGGCTTTTTCGCAATCATTAATGCTGTATATTATTTCCCGGGAAAAGGGAAAAGCAATTCAGGTTTTAATCACAACACTCCAAGTGGAGATTTTAAACTTAGTAGTTCATCAATGTGAATACATCGATTTTCTCAGGCAATTTAGCACGACCATTCAGATCAGACAGCTCGATCAGGAATGCAGCACCGACAACGTTCCCACCCAATTGTTCAATCAAGTTGATGGAAGTTGCAATCGTTCCACCCGTTGCGAGCAGATCATCTGCGATCAGGACATTTTGACCTTTTTCAATCGCATCTGTGTGCATCGCGAGTGTATCCTTGCCATACTCGAGATCATAACCAACTTCAATCGTCTCTCCAGGCAATTTTCCACTTTTACGAATCGGAGCAAAACCGACACCAAGAGCGTATGCCAGAGGGGCGCCCACAACGAAACCACGTGCTTCAGGTCCAGCAATGACGTCAATTTTGAGATCAGAAACCATCACTTTCAGTTCATTGATCGCCTTGCGGTACATTTCTCCATCTTTCAACAATGTTGTAATGTCCTTAAAGCTGATTCCCGGTTGTGGAAAGTCAGGGATGACACGAATATAATCTTTAAAATCCAAAATAATCTCCTCCTAAAATAAATACACAAACTTCCATCTAAGATACGCCCTTCATCCGGGATATCATCCATTGTGTCAGTTGCGGTGTGGCTGCATCCAGCATCACCTGTTCTATCTCGGCCATGTTTTCGAGCGCCTGATAGTGACGTGAAGCGGTTAGTTCACGCTTAGGTGGGTTATCCACAAACGCAATTTTGCCGTTATCACGGGTAATGAAGGATAACTCTTCGAATACATCCAACATCATTGTAATCATGCGCGGCGAACATCCACACTGACGACTGAGCACAGGAGTAATCTCTTGTTCCTCCACGGGTTCAGCTTTCCATTTCAACACCTGCATATAAATACGCTTAAAGAGATCTCTGGAAGGCATCTGAAGGCGATCTCGGCGGTTGCCTGATCCGTGTAGAAGGATGATATTTTCAGCTCCACTGAACAAAGCCAGCATAGCATCAAGTTGTTCCGGGGTTTCCGGCGTATCAAACACAAATAACGTCCGGACCTGTTCCTGTCCATAATGCTGTGCAGCAGCATTACACGGAAATAACCCGACCTTTCTATCATATACCCAAAGGCAAGGTTCATACAATGAATTTCCCTCGGAAACGTCTGTTTCTTTCCGAACAATAGCACCAACAGAACCTGATTTGTATCGCAGATGCACCTCAAGTGAGCTCAAGAAATGCTTCATCGCATTCAATGGCTCGGCATTACCGCGCAAATCAAATACTTGGACCTGAGAAACATGAATGTCCTGAAGCATCAATTGAGGTTTTCTCATCCCATTCCATTCGTTGATGGACAGTTCTCCCATCACATCAATAACGGAACCTGGGAGAAGGAAATCTGCTAACGCTCCCTTACCAAAAGCGACGGTTTCCAGTTGCTGACCATCTTGCTCCAGAACCAGTTTCAGATGGCGTTTCTCTCGTCCCATCGTTCTGGTTTCCTTCACAGTCACACTTCTCAATACAAACCGTGGCGAAGGATTGCTCATCCCGAAAGGCTGCAATCTGTCAATCTCCTGGATCACTTTTAGCGGAACATCACTGATTCTGCATTCATCATCTGCAAGACGCTGAGGTACAAAGTCCTCTTCGGTCAACACGGTTGCAGCAAACTCATTCAAGCCAGCTTCAAGTTCTTCCAGTTGATCCCGATGCAGGGTCATACCTGCTGCAGCGGGATGTCCCCCGTAATGGTCCATGGTGTGTTTATTGTTTGTGAGCGCCTCATAGATATCCAAGCCCTCAATGGAGCGCGCAGAGCCCTTACAGACACCACTCTCTGGATCGATCCCAAGAATAAGTGTAGGTCGGTAATATCGGTCTAGCAATTTGGAAGCCACAATACCAACCACTCCAACATTCCAGCCCTCACCAGCCAATACGATTACATCTGGAACGGACCCTGAACGAAGCTGTATCTTTTGTTCCAACTGTGCCGTTGCTTCTTGTAATATGCCCTCTACGACTTGCTGACGCTCCCGATTCAATAGATCTAGCTGGCCGGCAAGCGTATGAGCTTCATCCAGATTCTCGGTGGTGAGAAGTGACACTGCTCTCCCGGCATGATCCAACCTTCCACTCGCATTAATACGCGGTGCCATAGCAAAGGCAATATTAATCGAGGTCACCTGACTCTGATCCACACCACTGATTTCAAGCAATGCACTTACACCGGGAAGGCGTGAACCGCGCATGGATTCAATTCCATAACTAACGATAACCCGATTCTCACCTTCCAAAGGCATCAGATCGGCAACGGTGCCGATAGCGGCAATTTCCATCCATTCACCGGGTACTTCCCCGATCAATGCCTGAGCCAGCTTCAAGGCTACCCCCGCTCCTGCCAAACCTTTAAAAGGATACGGGCATCCCGGAAGTTTTGGATTGATAAGTGTGTAGGCTTCGGGCAAAACTTCAGGTGGCTCGTGGTGGTCTGTCACAATGACTTCGATGCCCAGTGTTGCCGCATAGGCAATCTGTTCAACAGCACTGATTCCGGTGTCCACGGTAATAATCAATGAAACGCCTTGTTGATGGGCCCAATCCAACGCATGGTTGTGTAACCCATACCCTTCATTCGAGCGATGAGGGATATATATATCGTACGAAGCCCCAAGATGACGCATCAAATGGATCATCAGCGATGTACTGGATACGCCATCAGCATCATAATCCCCGTAGATTAAAATGTGTTCTTCCCGCTCCAAAGCCAGCTTGATTCGAGGCACAGCTTCATTCATGCCGAGAAGCAGATAGGGATCATGCATCTGATTCAGATCAGGATGCAAAAAACGTTCTGCCTCCTTCTCATTGTGCACTCCTCGACTCACAAGCAAACGTCCAACAAGGGGTGAAACGGAAAGCGCCTGCGAGAGTCCCGCAGCCGCCTCCAAATCGATATTCGGTGTATTCCACCGGTATTGCGAATAAAGCAATGATAACGCTCCTTTCCTGATCTACTGGACCCGCGCTTCACTACTGAATTAATGTCGCTTCGTGATCGGGCAGTTCATGATTGGATTTATAAGGATAACCTGAATCATAAGGTATCGCTTGAATCTGTACTTCTTTCACATGGCTAAACCGAGTTAGCAGTAGTGTCTTGGCCCGATTTGCAATCTCCTGTGCTTCCAGTATCGAGATCCTCGGATTCACACTAATAACCAGCTCAATCGTAACGTCATGTTCCTGTTCACGTGCAACCAAATGCTCGATGGTGATGATGCCATATACCCGCTGTACAGTCTCTTTGAAATCTGACGCTTCTTCCTGTTCCAGTTCCTGAACAAGTGAACCATACACTGTGTCCACAATCATTCTGTAACCCTTGTGAAGCACAAAACAGGAAGCAATTAACGCAGCTGTGGGGTCCAGGTAGAGAAGCATGCTCAAACCCGTCTCTTCACCAGCCATCGATCCTATAATGCCGATTAACACGGTGAGAGAACAATAGAGCGCACGACGGTGTTGCTGTGCATAGGCCAGCGCCTGAGACTGGTTTCGTTTACGGAAATATCTGTACTGAAATTGAAAAATCGCTTCCTTCACAGCCAGAGCCGCAACAGCCACTAAAAGTACCGACTTGCCGGGTGCTTCCGGTTCACTTCCGGAGAGACTACCCAATGCGGAGATGGCAAGTTGTAATCCACCCATGAGGATCAGCACAGACAACAATACTGAGATTCCGGGTCTAGCAACACGTGAATGTTCTTTAAACCGTTCCCTGCGAGCCTTGCTCTTATCGCGTACAGACTTGGAGGGAAAGAGACCAGCCAAGGCAGAACCAGCTTCAGAAGCAGAATACAAGCCGTCAGCGAGCAATGATTTGCTGTTTGCCATATAACCGACTCCCGCTTTGATCACCGCAAGTCCCATATTACCAGCAATACCACTCCATGTGGCAGCCTGAGCAGATGGGATATGTTCTCTGGTCATGAATATTCCCCCTTAATTCTGTACATAAAGTTGCAAAACCGCGCCTGGCAGACGCGGCTTCACAATAAGATGTTTAGTTAGATTCTTTAGCTACTGTTTTTGGCTTTTCAACTTGTTTACCTTTGAGCATCAACCATAGTGGGGCAGCAATATAGATTGAAGAATATGCGCCGAACAATGTTCCGATAACCATCGCAAGTGAGAACATACGAATGGATTCTCCACCAAATATGAACAAACAGATTGAAGCTGCAAACACGGTGAATGTTGTATTCAGGGAACGTGTCATCGTTTGAGCCAAACTACGATTGACTACCTCACGCAAGTCGGCTTTAGTTGTCTTTTTGGCAAAACGTAGATTCTCACGAATCCGGTCAAAGATAACGATGGTATCGTTGATCGAGAACCCGACAATAGTCAATACTGCGGTAATAAAGGTCAGATCCACTTCCAAACGGAAGATGGAGAACACACTTATTACAACAAATGCGTCATGGAAGAGTGCGATAACCGCAGCCAAACCAAAGCGCCACTCAAACCGGATCGCAACATAGATCATGATCCCGATACTTGCAATGAGTACCGCGTAGATCGCATTGCGTTCCAATTCTTTGGCCATCTCAGGATCAACGGTATTTACTTCATAGGAAGCTGATGGATCCAGTTTGGTGAACTCTTGCTTAAATTTGCTTTCTTGATTTTCATCCAGTTCATTCGAGAAACGAACGTTAACCCGGTCCGCTCCAGTCGTAATTTGGACATCACCTTCATTAACACCAAGGTCATTTACAATCGGATTAATCTGCTCCGTTGTAATTGCTTTGGATACGGTGATATCCACATTCGATCCAGCACGAAAATCAACTGCATAATTCAAACCTAAAGCCAGAATGCTGATGATCCCCGTAATCGTCAGAATAATCGAGAAGATATAGGCAATCTTACTGCCTTTAATATAATCAAAATTCCAATTAAAGCGCACGAATTTCACTCTCCTTCACTCCGAAGTACTTAGGCTTCTTCAACACGTTACCCCGTACAAGCAGGGTCAACAGGAAGCGGGAGAAGAAAATATTCGTGATAATACTGGTGACAATGTCAAAAATCAGCACGAGTGCAAACCCTTTAACCGCACCTGTACCCAAGAAGAACATAACAGCCGCAGCAATAATGGTTGTAATGTTGGAGTCGATGATAGTCCGGAAGGAATGCTTGCTTCCCGCTTTAACGGAAGACAAGATCGACTTACCACTGCGCATTTCTTCTTTAATCCGTTCGTACGTGATGATATTGGCATCGACCGCCATACCTATACCCAGGATAAACGCCGCAATACCTGGAAGGGTGAGTACGAATTCTCCCATATAGAAGATAGCAAGTACCAGCCACGTATGTGTGATCAAGGCAAAACTCGCAATAATACCTGGAATGCGATAGAGCCCAATCATGAACACCAGAATAATAACGGAACCAATCAATCCCGCTTTAATGGTCTGATCCAGAGAAAGCTTACCGAGTGTTGCACCAACACTTTGTGAATACTTCTCTGTAAGTTTCAGTGGCAATGCACCCAGGTTAATGGTGTCACGAAGCTGGTTTGCTTCGTCACGTGTGTAGGCACCCGAAATCTGAGCAGAACCATCTGTCAACTGTTGTCTAACGGTTGGAGCAGAGAGCAACTCATCGTCCAAATAAATCGCGAGAGGTTGTCCAATCAAACGTTTGGTAATCTCGGAAAATTTGGCTTTGTCTTTCACTTGAATGTCAATCATAGGCTCATTCAATTGAGTGAACACAACTTTGGCTGCATTCTCAACAAACTCATTTCCGCGAAGTTCGATTTTGGTATATTCGCCTTCCTTGTCATTCTCAGCTTTACTACGGAAGGTCAAAACTGCTGGTTCTTTCATTTTGGCTCTAACTTCAGCCTCGTCCGTAACCCCTGCCAACTTCAATCGAATCCGGTTGCTTCCTTCAGTGGTTACCTCCGGTTCGCTTGTTCCGAGCGCATTGGCGCGGCTTTCAAGACTCTTGGCCGTTTGCACCAGTGATGCTTTGGTGACCTGTTGTCCCTCATCGAGCGGCTCTGCTTCATATAAGATCTCGTAGCCTCCCTTTAAATCAAGGCCCAAGCGTATATTTTTGAGCAGCTCCGGGCTTGTTCCCACCATTACCCCTGTGGTGACAAGCACGACCAGAATGAAACTGATAATTCTTTTCATGCCGTTCCTAGATCCCCTTTCGTTCTCAATATTCCTATTATAGCGATGCCGTAAAAAGCAGTCAATTTTCAACAAAAAAGATCCCTTTCGTCTAGAAAGAGGACCCCCGGTATGCAGACACGGTCATAAAGTTCATAAAGCTTGTTGCTTTCAGTGACAAAATGTCGTTCACCAGCTGGTGAAGCGGTGGAATGCCCTGTTTTTCATATTTATGACTGACGCAATTCCAGACATCTTTGCTGGTGACATATTCGTAACCGACAAGCCTTAGTTCCTCCGCCTTGCTACGGCAGAGCATCTCTATTGACTGTTCCAACTCCACATCATTCATTTCTTCCAACGGGGAGCCTCCCTTCGTACATCCAAGCCTTTATGCGGCATCAATATTACATCATTCGACTTCGCCTGATCATATTCCTTCTTGCTGGTTATGGTTCTTTTTGTTAATCGTGTCCAAGTTGTCATGAGAAGATAAAGGACTGGCATAGGATGAAGAACAACGGTTTTGTCCCGTTTATGTTGATAACCTGTACTTTCAACCGGGAAAGAGGGGTAGTTTTGAAGAAACAGACATTTATCCAAGGGGCCATGATCCTGCTCGCGGCAGGCATAGTTAATCGAATACTTGGTTTCATCCCGCGCATTGCGCTGCCACGAGTCATTGGTGCAGAAGGTGTTGGCATCTACCAATTGAGCTATCCCTTTTTTATCGTACTGGTGACATTAATTACAGGCGGTATTCCGCTCGCAGTAGCCAAGCTCGTAGCCGAAGCTGACACTGGTGCCAATCGTTATTCTCCCCAGCGCATCCTGCAAATAAGCTTAAGCTTCACGCTGACGCTGGGTGTAGTTTTCATGTTTTTATGTATCATATTTGCACCATGGGTTACAAAGTACGTGCTCACAGATGAACGGGTGTACCATACGTTTGTTAGTATGAGCCCCATGATTGCCATTATCGCCGTATCTGCCGTCTACAGAGGGTACTTCCAAGGCAAGCAAAATATGATGCCTACTGCCATTTCATCCATTGTTGAAACCATCATTCGCATCGTCTGTGTCATCTGGTTTGCTTGGCTTCTCCTCCCCCACGGTATTGCACAGGCTGCTGCTGGTGCCATGCTGGGCGCACTCGTTGGAGAATTTGGCGGTATGCTTGTTCTCTTGTGGAAGTATAACAGACAGAAGAAAGAGTTGCCGTTAGGTAATCATCAGAACATGTCCAACTTCTCAGCAAAGCCTTCAACCACAGTAACCCCAGTTCTGAAAGACACAGGTACTCCTCAGCCCGGATTAATTCGGCGTTTGCTTGCGATTTCTGTTCCCGTTACAGCAGGTAGATTGGTTGGCTCCTTATCCTATCTGGCTGAAACCATCGTTACTGCCCAGAGTCTGGCTCTGGCAGGCATATCCAAAGGACTCGCCACAGCACAATACGGTGCACTACAAGGTATGATTATCCCTTTACTGCTGCTGCCAGGGGCACTAACCTCATCCCTCGCGACATCACTTGTGCCTTCACTGTCTGAAGCTTCTGCTCAGGGGGATCGCGCACTGATTCACAAAAGAATGCATCAGGCATTACGCTTGGCACTTGTGACAGGTGCTCCGTTTTCTGTGTTTATGTATGTGCTTGCCGAACCGATGTGTCTTGTTCTGTATAATGATGCATCGATCGGAAGCATGCTGAAGCTAATGGCTCCTTTTGCTTTGTTCATTTATATTCAAGCCCCTCTTCAAGCTGCCTTGCAAGCCCTTGATCGTCCGGGTAAAGCACTGCTGAATACATTCATCGGTGCTGTTATCAAAATCACATTAATTTTAATGCTCGCATCCCGACCTGAATATGGCATCTTCGGTGCAGTCATCGCCATCTGTGTGAATTCTACTGTAGTTACCCTGTTACATGCCCAAAGCGTGCGTAGTCTGCTACAATTCCGCTTTAAAATCATGGATTGGATCAAAACGGGGGCCGGAATGTTTATTATGGGAGCAGCCACCCTGCTTGTATACGAAGAGACTGCCATGATATTGCCTTTCTGGGTCCGGATGCTTCTAGCACCTTTCGTTGGCCTCATCGTTTATTTCATTGTTATGGGCTGGACCAAAATGATTGACTTCCATGATCTGTCCCGTGCTCCCTTTATAGGTTCATGGTTCAAGCATCGGTCAGGCAAATGAGTTTCATTTTTTATCATCTTTTGGACTTACATACACCTTGCCATTGTGATCGATAGAACATATAAACACATCTTTAAAATCCATAATTCCGTTGTGCTGAATTTGATTTTTTAGCCAAAATCTCGTTTTCTGGATGAGTTCCAGATTCTGATCCTGGACCTTGCCGTCCATGATTAAGGGCAGTGGCAGACCTTCGTATTTGATATTTGGAAATCCATCAATCTGATCTTTTCCTGTTTTGGATTTACTGGAAGGAGAACCTTCTGAGTCAGATCCGGAAGAACTGCTGTCGTTAGAAGCATTCTGGTCTTTGGGAAAAACGGTCAGTTTACCTGTGGTCTCCAAAATGGCGAAATCCACCTCACCAATACTGTCTACATTCTGTTCACGGAGTTGTAGCAACAGATCATCCAGGTTATATCGCTGCTTGCGCATCTCATCCCGATGAAGAACGCCTTTGGAGATCAATACCGTAGGTTTGCCATCAATCATCAAACGAAGTCTTCGACTCTTTAACCCGACAAAGGCCATTCCGATTTGCACGATGATGACCGTCAGCATGGGTGCAATACCATGAGACAGAGGTTTATCTATATCTTCAATGACAAAGGCAGCCATCTCCGCGAGCATAATCGACACGACCAGATCAAACATGGATAGCTTACCGATCTCACGTTTACCCATAACCCGAATAGCACAATACACAAGAAAGTACATGAGAATGGTTCGAAAGATATGTGCTCCGACATCTGGGAAGTTCACAATAGGGGTCCTCCTTCGAAACTAAGTTTTTGACATTAGCTGTAGTGCAATCCCTATTTTGACCTGAACCTTACATGCTCATCCAGAAATAATCCGTTCATTTAATGGAAATCAGTTCATAAGTCCGAAGGCTTGACCATACACTGTATTAACTTCAAACTTGTACAAGGGGGTTGCTTCATGCAATTGATCCGCCGCTTGGTTTCGTTTCGAGTGTCCAATCCGATTCTGTCAGGCCTCTGTCAGGCTTTTGTGTGGATGTTTATCGGAGCATTAATCCTCTCCTTTTTTCTCTGGATGAGCGGAATGCGGGAACAGGACCTCTCGTTGTATACCTATGTTGTTCATGGGTTGTCGTTATTGGTTGGTGGTTTTGTGGCAGGCAAACGTTCTGGTGAGAAAGGATGGTACTACGGAGGAATTACCGGAATCGTATATGGGCTCCTTGTGCTGTTGATCGGATTTCTTGCGCTGGACGCTTCGTTTAATTGGAAAGATAGTTTGCAACTGCTCAGTGCCTTCTTCATTTCAGCTCTCGGTGGCATGTTCGGCGTTAATACGCATCGTTCCTAGCTGAGTGGTGAAGAACATCGACCTTCCCTCATAAAACAAAAAAAGAGAACCGGGTCTCCATGGAGATCCGGTTCTCTGCTAGGGAATACGCCACAAACGTACCCTCGTTATTCTATGTTACAGTAACTATTCAACAGCCGTTTCACGAGCAACAGCCGTGCTAATTGCATTACGGTCAAACGTAAGCTTAGTTACATCGTTTACACGCAATACAACCACATCGTCCGTAATCTCAGCGATCGTACCGTGAAGGCCACCAATCGTTACAATTTTATCGCCTTTTTTCAATTGGCTCAGCATGGAATTCCGTTGCTTTTGCTTTTTGTTCTGTGGACGAATCATCAAGAAGTAGAAAATTGCAACCATGAGTACCAAAGGTACAATCAAAGATACAATCCCGCCACCTGCTGGTGTTCCTGTTAAAGGCATTCCCTGAAACATTCAAACTCCCCCTTATCGACTATACATACAGATATTGCTTGTTACGCCGGTTTCCTTTAAACCTTAATCAGAAACCTTTGTCATTGTCATGAAGACCATATTGATCGAAAAATTCATCCCGGAAATCAAGCAAACGATCTTCCATAATGGCTTTACGTACATTACGCATCAAATTCTGCAAGAAATGAAGATTATGGATTGTCGTCAAACGCAGGCCAAATGTTTCATCTGCTTTGATCAAATGACGCAGGTAAGCTCTGGAATAGTTGCGACAAGTGTAGCAATCACATTCAGGGTCAAGTGGCCCAAAATCAGTTGCAAACTTGGCATTGCGAACTACCAGACGTCCTTGGCTGGTCATCGTTGTTCCGTTACGGGCAATCCGAGTAGGCAGAACACAATCGAACATGTCCACTCCACGAATTGATCCCTCAATCAACGCATCGGGCGAACCTACCCCCATCAAATAACGTGGTTTATTGGACGGCAACAAAGGTAACGTGTAATCCAATACACCATACATCAAATGTTTCGGTTCTCCAACACTCAGTCCACCAATAGCATACCCCGGGAAATCCATGGAAGTCAAATCTGCGGCGCTCTGACGGCGAAGATCTTCATGCATGCCTCCCTGTACGATGGCAAACAAACCTTGGTCATGCGGACGAGCATGACTTTCGAGACAACGTTCTGCCCAGCGACTTGTTCTTTCGAGTGATTTTTTAACATATTCATATTCAGCCGGATACGGTGGACATTCATCAAAAGCCATCATAATATCGGAGCCAAGTGCGTTCTGGATTTCCATGGCCACTTCAGGTGAAAGGAACTTCTTGTCTCCATTCAAGTGGGAGCGGAAGTTAACGCCTTCTTCCGTAATTTTGCGCATCTCGCTGAGAGAAAACACTTGGAATCCGCCGCTGTCCGTCAGAATTGGACGATCCCAGTTCATGAACTTGTGCAATCCGCCAGCTTCACGAATGATTTCATGTCCTGGTCTCAGAAACAGATGATACGTATTACTCAAAATAATCTGAGCATCCATTTCTTTCAACTCTTCAGGGCTCATTGTTTTGACAGTCGCCTGTGTACCTACAGGCATAAAGGTCGGTGTCTCAATAATACCGTGAGGTGTATGTACACGTCCCAGACGTGCACCGGATTGTTTACAAGTTTTGATATGTTCATACGTAATTGCTGCCATTGGTTTTAATCATCCTCTAAAAGTTAATCGTTATTCTAATATATCAACATGGCATCGCCGAAGCTGAAGAAACGGTATTGCTCTTGGATGGCTTCTTCATATGCCTGCATAATATGTTCTCTGCCTGCAAGTGCACTAACCAACATAACCAACGTGGATTTCGGGAGATGAAAATTCGTAAGCATCCCATCGATCACTTTGAAGGAATAGCCTGGATAGATGAAAATACTGGTCCATCCGTTGCTTGCTTGCAGTAATCCATCTTCGAATTTGCTCCCTACCGTTTCCAAAGTCCGGCAGCTCGTTGTCCCAACTGCAAAAACGCGGTGTCCGTTCTCTTTGGTCTGGTTAATCAGGTCTGCTGTTTCTTGTGACAAGGAGTAATACTCCTCATGCATAACATGATCTTCTACAACGTCTACCGACATCGGTCTGAACGTGCCCAGTCCTACATGAAGCGTGATGAAGGCGACATTAACGCCCTTGGCACGAATCTGATCCAACAATTCATCCGTAAAATGTAGTCCCGCTGTGGGCGCAGCCGCTGATCCTTCATGCTTCGCATACACGGTCTGATACCGTTCGCGGTCATCCAATGTCTCTTTAATATAAGGTGGCAATGGCATCTCACCCAGACGGTCCAGAATCTCCTGGAAGATTCCATCATACGTGAACGTAAGTGTACGTGCCCCCATCTCGCCCTCTTCATCAATGATTGCCTTGAGTTCATCACCGAATACGATGACCGAACCGGCTTTCAGTTTTTTACCCGGCTTAACCAGTGCTTCCCACTTGTCGCCTTCCACATTTTTAAGCAATAACACTTCTGCTTTTGCTCCGGTATCTTCTTTTGTACCGAACAGACGGGCTGGAAGAACACGTGTATCATTCAGAATCAATGTATCGCCAGAATTCAGAAAGTCGATAATATCAGGAAACGTTTGATGATTAATCTCACCACTATCTTTGTTCAAAGTAAGTAGCCGAGATGCCGTGCGATCAAGCAGCGGCGTTTGAGCAATCAATTGCTCTGGTAATTCAAAATCATATAAGTTCACATTCATTTTAGTTTCATTCCTTAACAATAGTCGCATTTTGATAATAGTGTTTCAATATTGCCTGGTAATCATACCCTTCATCTGCCATGCCTTTGGCTCCCCATTGGGACAAGCCCAATCCGTGGCCATTACCCTGACCGATGAACATGTAGGTCTGACCCTGCGTTACAGCTCTCGCTTGACCATCACCACTCATAACCACAAGTGCATTACCGGATGACGTTCCTGTACCAGAGGAAGACAATACAGAGGCACCATTTGAACCGGTTTTACTGGCTGTTTTGCCGTCAGCGCCTAATACAGTATAACTTCCGGTCCCTGCAATATCAAATAAAGTGCTCGGTAATCCACCCAGCGCAGAGCGGTAGGTATCGGCATATTTCACCGTCATAGCCTGTCCGTTGGCAGTGACTTCAAGTGCTCTTCCGGAAGGTCCACGCTTGGTTACTTCCAAGGTTGAGATTGAAGCAGGAACAGATGCTGTTGTTTTACCCTGAAGAGATTTAACCAACTGGGCTGACGTGAAAGGTCCTCTCACCCAGGCATAGTCGTTGGATTGAGCCACTTTTGCCAGTACAACAGCTTCATTACCTGGATTCATTTTGGCTACAGGTTCAACGGTGGATTGGATTAACGGAATGGCACGAACATTGGTATTCTGAGCCGTTACCGTCACTTTTGCCAGTCCCGCATTGGTCTTGGTCGTTAATTCTTTGATGTTATCCTCACGAATGTACCCGCTAACGCCTGAACTGAGCATCACATGGTACCACGTATGTAATCCTGCCTGGGCTGATGCATCCCCTGAGCTAACCACATTGGTGAACACACCTGCTCCGCCATTCCATACCTCAGAAGGATGAGCCGTCTGTCCGCCCGCATTGGAGGAAAACACAGCTTCGATGATTTTACCACCGCTCTTAACCACTTCTCCAGCCGTTGCATCTACTGCGCTGGTTACTTTATCGTTCTCCGAACCAATCCCGTTATAGGCTTGGCTGAGAGTTGTATCGACGACATTGGCAATTTTGAAACGATCACCTTGTTGAAGCGCGTAGGATCGAGCAGCTACGGCTTGAACTTTTAGAGCCTCAGCAGGCCAAGAGGAATACACCTCTGCCCCTACAACAGAGTACAGGTATTGCTCCAGTGGAACGACGTTGACCAACGCCAGATCACCGCTCACGATGCTGATTTCCATATCTCCACGATACGTTCGCTGGGAACGCTCCACTACTTTGATACCATTGCTATTTCCTTGTACCAATGCTTTGGCTTCAGTACCTGCAATGGTGTAATGCGGAGCTGTTTTGAGTGCATCCGTACTTAATCCGGCATCCTGGCGAATGATGAGCCCTGCGCTATTGTTGACAGGTGAAAGACTTACCCCCGGAGCTTTGGCTTCCACACTTTTCTTCAATGTCGATAATTCCGCATCCGTTGAAGCTTCCCCCACCCATACCGCATATGCTTGACTCCCCCCACTTAGTTGAAGGACTGGATAGGCACTAACTCCTGTTGATAAAAGGGTGGCTTGTGCTGCCTCTGCTTCCTGAATCGAACCATAGGTTCCAGCAGACAGGCGTTTACTTCCCGTTACAGCTGGCTTTTGACCAGCCAATTGAGATGCCGCTACCTTTTGTACCCGTGTAGCAGCTTGTCCAGCCAGCGCCTCTGTTGCGTAGTTGCCCGTGTAGAGCTGGTAGATCGCATTCCCATTGAGAGTGGTTGTGAACAGCAACGGCTTATCCGCGGTTGCCTGCAACAATTTTGCTGCTGCAGATGCTGCCTTAAAGTCCGCTGTTTCCAACACCTTCACTCGGAATCCATCTGCACTGAAACGGGCTTGCCCTGCCGGAAGGCTTACATTTGCGCCACTCTCCGATTGGATGCTCCATTGTCCCGTCGATTCAAGCGTAATGAGTGGTGTAGTTGATTTATACGTACTACCCAGATTCGCAAACATGGCTACCCGGATCGTCTGTCCATCATTTCCTGCTGCATATGCAGGCACTTGCAGACAACCCACTGTCAAAAGAGCTGCCGCCAGTACCTTCAATCGACGACTCCACTTCTTCGTTCGTATTGCTTTTCCCACAATCAGACTCCTCTCCATGCATTTCCTTCACTTTATATCGGGTTAACACGTGATTATTTCAATGTTTATGGTGAATCTTCAACGGGCTCGATTATTTCCCGTCTCTTGGTGGAACAGGCAGTCCCAAGTGATGATAGGCGAGATCTGTTACGATCCTGCCCCTCGGTGTACGCTGAATCATACCAATTTGAAGCAGGTACGGTTCATAGACATCCTCGATCGTCTGACTTTCTTCACCGATTGTAGCAGCAATGGTATCCAATCCCACGGGACCTCCCCGGAAGCTGTTGATCATCGATTTGAGCATTTTATGATCAATCTCATCCAGGCCACGTGGATCAATCTGGAGACGTTGTAGTGCTTCTTCCGCCAGTGTCTGCGTTATAATCCCATCACCACGTACCTGTGCAAAGTCACGTACCCGTTTTAGCAAACGGTTGGCGATCCTCGGTGTCCCACGAGAGCGCAATGCAATCTCTTCCGCAGCATCTCCCACAATCTCCACACCCAAAATTTCGGTAGAGCGTGAGACGATATAAGCCAGCTCATCAACCGTATAGAATTCCAAGCGACTGATAACACCAAATCGGTCTCGAAGTGGAGCAGACAGCAAGCCAGCACGCGTTGTAGCCCCAATCAGAGTGAATGGTGGCAGATCCAGCCGAACGGAACGTGCACTTGGACCTTTACCAATCATAATATCCAATGCCGAATCTTCCATAGCGGGGTACATAACTTCTTCAACCGTACGATGCAAACGATGAATCTCATCAATAAACAGGACGTCGCCTTCCTGCAGATTGGTTAACAATGCTGCAAGATCACCCGGGCGTTCAATGGCCGGGCCCGACGTTGTTCGTAAGTTAACGCCCAATTCGTTGGCAATAATATTGGCAAGTGTTGTTTTACCAAGTCCCGGTGGTCCATATAACAAAACGTGATCCAATGCCTCATTACGAAATTTGGCAGCTTCAATATATATCTTTAAATTCTCCTTCACCTGATTCTGCCCGATATATTCATTCAGATACCGAGGACGAAGGCTCAACTCAACATTCTGGTCCTCCATCATCAGGTTCGCGGAAATAATCCGATCATCCATGTTCATCCCTACCTTTTTTTGCAGGCTACAGCTAAATTATAATATGCAAATTTGTATTATCCCGTAAACAGCATTTGCAGCGCCTTTTTCATCAACACATCAACGGAATCCGCTGTAGTAACATCCTTTTTCAATTTGAGCCATACTTTATCAAGCTCACTGTCAGTATACCCAAGTGCCTTAAGACCTTCACGTGCCTCATCCCAGGATGAACCACTTCCCAACTCTTCCGATGGAGGAGCGAACAAACCTGTTGCATACGCTGCGGTGCCAAAACTATCCAGCTTATCCTTGAGATCCAGGATCATGCGTTGTGCAGTCTTCTTACCGATGCCTGGCAATTTGGTCAAGAACGTAAGATTCTCCTGGTAAATCGCCGTAACCACATGTTCTGGTGTACCTCCAGCGAGTATGCCCAAAGCTACTTTTGGACCAATACCAGATACTTCAATCAGTTTACGGAACAAACGCTGTTCATCTCGTGTAACAAATCCAAACAGCAACATCGCATCCTCACGCACATGATGATGAGTGTACACCGTAATTTCGCCTTCTTGCTTAGCAAACGCAAATGGATTCGGACAGAATACGCGATACCCCACACCATGAACATCCAGCACAATATAATCATTCTCTACATGAATGAACTGTCCTCTTAGAAAATCAATCATTTTCGCAATACCTCATTCAACTTGGAATTTAATGTATAAGAGTGTGCGTGGCACACGGCTACAGCCAATGCATCCGCCACGTCATCCGGCTTAGGTACGACTTGAAGACGCAAGAACATTTTAACCATCTCCTGTACTTGCTTCTTCTCTGCTTTACCGTACCCAACAACGGCCTGCTTGATCTGCATTGGCGTATACTCTGCAATAGGCAAACCCTTCTGCGCGGCAGCGAGTACCATGACGCCTCTGGCCTGACTGACAGACATCGCTGTTGTAACGTTCCGATTGAAAAAAAGTTTCTCCAGCGCTACTGCGTCCGGTTTGTATTTATCAATCAATTGCACCATACCTTCATATACGTGAAGTAACCGTTCCTCTTCAGGGGTATGAGCTTCCGTCTGAATACATCCATATTGTACGGGTACCACCTTGCTGCCGATTTTATCCACAAAACCAAAACCAACAATCGCAATCCCCGGGTCAATTCCCAAAAAACGCAAAACCATCTCTCCCTCACAAAAGCGAACATATGTATCGTTCATTTCATTATAACAAAAGATAGACCCTGCGGCAGGAAAAACTTTGTCTAACCGATTACTCGTCTTTATTCGTGAATTTTTTACATGTTTATACGCATTTTCATGTATTTCAGATCAAACGACAAAAAGGACATCTCTTCGATGTCCTTCATCACATTCCACGTATTTAAGATTCTATCGCTTGGTTACGTAAACCACCAATGTTATTGCTATTGCCACCATCGTTTCATTGCTTCACAATCTTAATACAGTAGGTGAAGACGTTTGGATTACCCGCCATTGCGGATTAAATGGTGATCTTCATCCACGGCATAGTCACTGAACGTAGAGATTACGCTATCATACTCATCCTTGTCCTGAATCCGAATACCCTGCTGCAATTGCTCCAACACCCCTTCAGGCAAAGAACTTTCCAACGTCCCAACATCCAATTGAAAGAACGTACGAATAACCTTCTCTTCTGCAGGCTTACCCTCGTACAAATTAAGGTTCCCTACAGCATCTATGCTGATATACGCCTGCTGTTTACATACCGGTGAAAGGTCATCTACACGTTGCTTCAGATGTAGCTCTTCTGATGTTCCAACGGTAGCATCCCATTCCGGATGTTGAGCCAGAAGCATCTTCAATTGTGGTCTAGCCATCTTGCCTAACTGCTCTGTCTCCACTCCGCAGATGTACTGTGTTTCCAAAACCACACTCGTTAAATGATCTGGATCAGCATCAAGTTGCTCTACTAGTGCCTGAATCTCCTGTTCAGATCTTGTTTCCTGCGTAACAGGTCCCATGACACTGGTTGCCTCACTGAAACTAGTCGTTAGCAAACGTTCAATCGTAGATGAGATAGGCAACCCGCTATAAGCCAATATGGTAACTGCAAGTAAAGCCGTGGTCATCCATAATGTTCGTTTCCACCGTCGCCAGCGTCTCTTGATTTGTTTTCTGAAGTTAAACGTGTTCACATGAACCCCTTCTATCACTTTTTAAACCTATTGTGACCTAAAGAACGAGGCTTTATGCAAAACTAACTCGTTGTCTGGAGAGGGAACCCGCTTGTATTATGTTAAAGCACATATTGTGATAGTATCTGACTTGCAATGATCGTAACTTATAAAGATAAACATAAAAAAAGTACTATCTAATTATAGATAGTACTTTTTCGAGATCGGGATGACACGATTTGAACATGCGACCCCCTGGTCCCAAACCAGGTGCTCTACCAAGCTGAGCTACATCCCGTTATATATACCGGCGAGAGGACTCGAACCTCCACGGTTTCCCACTCGATTTTGAGTCGAGCGCGTCTGCCATTCCGCCACGCCGGCAAATTTGAAGTTATAATGGCGCGCCCTGAGAGATTCGAACTCCCGGCCTTTTGATTCGTAGTCAAACGCTCTATCCAGCTGAGCTAAGGGCGCAAATAATGGAGCGGAAGACGGGAATCGAACCCGCGACCCTCGCCTTGGCAAGGCGATGCTCTACCGCTGAGCCACTTCCGCATACGGTATTAACTAAGTATAAAAATGGCGGAACCGACGGGATTCGAACCCGCGATCTCCTGCGTGACAGGCAGGCATGTTAGGCCAACTACACCACGGTTCCAGATCACTTTCTCAAAGGAAAGTATAATTGCGGGGGCAGGATTTGAACCTGCGGCCTTCGGGTTATGAGCCCGACGAGCTACCGGGCTGCTCCACCCCGCGTCGTTATAAAAGTTGTTATATGGTGGAGGCTGAGGGGATCGAACCCCCGACCCTCTGCTTGTAAGGCAGATGCTCTCCCAGCTGAGCTAAGCCTCCATCTATATGACCCGTAAGGGATACTCTCACTTCGTTCGAGACTGCCAAGCAGTTGCTAACGAGGTATATCCTCCGACGAACCTTTGGGATTCTCATCTCTTGTTGAAGCTATAAATATAGCTATGACCCGTAGGGGATTCGAACCCCTGTTACCTCCGTGAAAGGGAGGTGTCTTAACCCCTTGACCAACGGGCCTTACTGGCTCCCCGAACAGGGCTCGAACCTGTGACAACTCGATTAACAGTCGAGTGCTCTACCAACTGAGCTATCAGGGAATAATATGCATTTGCAGTGCAAATGCAATTCATCGTACAACGTCCACATGC